>Ga0153999_1000005_pt1 | contig 551190 bp, 533 predicted proteins | sample TSNC083MetaG_FD_104675 | JGI IMG/M metagenome (GOLD analysis project Ga0153999, IMG submission 104675) | Attine ant fungus gardens microbial communities from North Carolina, USA - TSNC083 MetaG | ecosystem: Host-associated > Fungi > Mycelium > Unclassified | place: USA: North Carolina, Lumber...
AAAACCCAAAACCCAAAACCCAAAACCCAAAACCCAAAACCCAAAACCCAAAACCCAAAACCCAAAACCCAAAACCCAAAACCCAAAACCCAAAACCCAAAACCCAAAACCCAAAACCCAAAAGATAAAAGCCTCATACTGAAATACAAGGCTTTTATCTTCCCCTTGCATCACGCTTAGTGCATTAACTGACTGACCAGTCCGGTGAGATCGGCTTTTTTATCAATCACGCCCGCTGAAGATGCTTTATCCACCAGCTGCGGCAGATATTTTGCCAGCAGGTTCAGTGCATCGCTGGTGTTGATACCCATCCGCGCAGCCAGTTGCTCAATGGCCTCAGAGTTAATCATCTTCTGCACCAGATCGCTGCTCAGGGCAACGTTCTGCTGATCGCCCAGCCAGGAGTTAACCACCTCACTGTATTCACCGCTCTGAAGATGGCTTACGATAGTGTGTAAACCGCCTTGCTGCTCCACCCACTCCAGTACACCTTTCACTTCCTGACTGGTCTGAGTATTCAGGCCGCACATCGCCAGTACCGTTTCCAGTAAACTCATTTTATTTCCCCTGAATAGTAAGCGCTTAAGACTGTTTACATGCTCTGATTTTATGAATAACAAACAGCACAATAATTGAACCCAGGGTTGCAATCGCAATGCTGTAAATATTGAAACCACTGACCTTGCCAAAGCCCAGAGCCGTACTGGCGACACCGCCAATCAGCGCGCCGATAATACCCAGAATCATGGTCATGAAAATGCCCATATGTTCTTTACCTGGCATAATACATCTGGCGATAATACCGGCGAGAAAACCAAATACAACCCATGACATTATACCCATCAATTAACATCCTTCTTTTTATATAAATTACTGCACGTTTAGCAGTGGTTTAATCCACGAAATAAAAGCAGGTGTATCGTACGCCGCGTAGTATTTGTCTGGCAATCCTGTTTTTTTAATTAAACTAAACGTATCGGAAACGATAGGGGAGTAATTATGAGTATTCTGGATAATATTAAAAATATTGGCGATGAGTTGTTACATAGCGTTGATAAAAATGTTGAGAATAAGACCGATGCCTCAGCAGCAGGTGTCCGCACTTATACGGTCAAATCCGGGGACACGCTCAGCGCAATCGCTAAGCAGTTTTATAATGATGCTTCAAAATATATGAAAATCTTTGAGGCGAATAAAAACATCCTCAGCAACCCGGATCATATTGCGCCGGGTCAGGCACTGACTATTCCCGAGTAATCATTAGCCGAGAGTACAAGCCAGCCAGAGCAGGGATTGCCCGGCTGGTTTTTTGCAGTTATAGCCGCCGGACTCATCAGGAATATGCAGGTAACCGCAGGCGGGTCCGGATGGATAATCAGAAAGGAGGAGAAAATTGGCAATACTGAAAAGCAAAAAGCCCGCTCAGGTTTCCCTGAGCGGGCTTTTCTAATTCTGGCTCCTCTGACTGGACTCGAACCAGTGACATACGGATTAACAGTCCGCCGTTCTACCGACTGAACTACAGAGGAATCGTTTGAACGAGGCGAATATTAGCGGCGTCGCACTGAGGTGTCAACAGCAAAAAATACATTATCATTCAACTGGCTAGCTTTAGCGCAATGCGATCGGGATTTAAGCAGTTTGAGCCGCGTCAGAAGCCATCCTGCTCAGGGGATCCTGCTGGTAAAACTGGCGCAGATGCTGATACATGGCGGGAAAGCGTTCGGCCAGCATAACCGGAGCCGTAAAGAAATATTCAGAGAGTACGGCGAAGCACTCCGCCGGATCGCTGGCCGCGTAGGGATCGATAGTCGCAGCCTGTTCGCCTGTCAGTTCCACTTCACTTTCAATCTCTGCCATCGCGGCTCGCAAATCCTTTTCCCACTGGGCTATGTCACGCAGCGGCATGACCGGAACGCCGCTGGTATAACCGCTGCCGCGCGCATCCAGTTTGTGGGCCACCTCATGGATCACCAGATTAAAGCCGGAGAGATCGAAAGAGTCCTGAATATCAAGCCAGTTGAGGACGACCGGTCCCTGGGTCCAGCTCTGTCCGGCGTGAACGGCAGGCGCGCTGTGAACCAGCCCATCTTCATCCTGCCACTGATCGTCAACCTCAAACGGTTCGGGATAGATCAGCACCTCATGAAAACCGTCCAGCCACTCCAGACCCAGCTTCAGCACCGGCAGAGAGAAGAGCAGGGCGATCCGCACGCTGCGCAGTTCATCCAGCTGAACGCCCCCGAGAGGCACCAGTTTTTTCTGTTGCAGAAAGCGCTTTGCCAGCTCCACCAGCCCCTGCTGTTCAGACTCATCCAGCGGGCTGAAGACAGGCTGTGAAAGCGCCTGTTGCCACGGCAGTGCCGCCAGCATGGTGTCGTTATGCGTTTTCCAGGGCCATTTAAACATCGCAACTCCTGCACAGAACCGGGCTATGTCATTATCCTGACGCGGCAGACATAAAAATGCCAGCATCGAATGCTGGCATCTTCTGTCTGACTTCAGGGCTGAAGGCTGTCTATTCAACCCGTTAGCGCGGCCGTTGTCTGTGATTCAACCCGCAAAGCGCAGGGTTGAGGCATTACCTGCGTTCAACGCGCTGAAATTCAATGACCCAGACCCAGGGATTCACTTCCCAGCTGGTCGCGCCGTACTGTTTTTCCCAGGCTTTGCGATACGCCTCTTTAGGTGACTCAGAATTAACGTTCATGGTGAAGAAGTTATTAAGGAAGTGCGAGTCGGTCTGTACGCCCTCCGCCATAATGTCATCTTCACTGATATCCTGAATCTTTTCCGCACGTACGCCGGTAATTTCCAGGTTGATACGACTGGCCCAGCGCGGCATGTGGATGGCGGTCTGCCAGCCAAACTCCTCGGCTTCCGGGGTGCTCATCGCATGCTGACCCAGCTCATTACTGTCGGCACGATACTGGCAATATTCCGGCAGGCGAAACGGCGTCGGGTCACGTTCATATTCGGCCAGATCGCTTTCTGGCACCATCGGGCCGCGCCAGGTTTCACGTACCCAGAGGATGTCGCCCGATTTGCCGTAGGGACACTGATAGCTGATGTCGGTCATCGACATCATCTTGTAGCCATGCAGATGGTTAGCACTCACGTCGAAAGCATGAACGCCTTCGTGATGATCCTGTCCCGGCCCGAAAGCCTGAGTTTTCATAATGCGCCGGGTTTGTGTTTGCTGGCCAACCAACAGGGCACGAACACGCTGTTCGGAAAAAAGAATCGGCCGTTCTTTCATGGATTACCTCTTTTTATTAGTAGAACCCGGTTACTGCTGTAAACGTCCATTTGCTTCACATCTGAGAGTTATCATAAAAGCTTTAAATCATTTTGCTTAATAATTTGTCGCCTGACAGTCACTTTAAAATTGTCACGTTGGGTGTTAAAAACCAGCAAAATGCAAAAAGCGCACCAAAGCTTATCACGCAATCAGCAGAACGCGACGAACAGCCCGGATACAGTACGTTATAACAATAAAAATAGGAACCTTTTCAGACTTTTTCACCTGCTGTTGCCCACACTTTTACAATTAATTGCGTGACAAAAAAATGCTAAGCACGGCCAGTTTAACTGGTTCAGAATGAATCAAACATTACTGCTGTTAAACTAATTTTCTTAGCAGCAATTCACTGAGGAAAGGCTGAAAACCGCCGAAATTGCGGTATTTATGTAACATAGGTGCTATACAGATGATCCAGATCTCATTTTTCTGCCCGAAATCGCTGGCAGCGCCGCTCTTTTCAACAGCACTGTAAAAAAAGTGTCATTAGCCAGTCGCTATGATGGCTTGCCGTTTGCGCACTGATCACGACAGTGAATCGGCTGTCGATCACTACAGGGAGATAGATTATGTCACTTACACTCTGGCAATCCCGCTATGAAAGCTGGTTTCAGGCGAACTGGATCCACGACGACGGCGCGCACGATATCGCCCATCTGCGACGCGTCTGGATGAGCGCGCAGCGAATCATGACCGGCACGAAGGCGGACCCGCTGGTGGTGCTCACCGCCTGCTATTTTCATGATGTAGTGAATCTTCCCAAGAATCATCCGGAACGGCATCTCGCTTCTACTTATGCCGCGACGGAAACGCAGCGCATTCTGCAGCAGGATTTTTTCGACTTCCCGGCAGAAAAGATTGAAGCCGTGATGCATGCCGTTAAAACCCACAGTTTCAGCGCCGGTATCCCGCCAGAGACGCTCGAAGCCAGAATCGTGCAGGATGCAGACCGGCTGGAGTCGCTGGGCGCAATCGGACTGGCGCGGGTCTTTTACACGGCCGGTGCACTGAATCGCCCGTTATTCGACAGTCAGGATCCGCTGGGTAAAGATCGCGAGCTGAATGATGTTAAGTGGACGCTGGACCATTTCCAGAAGAAGCTGCTGCGTCTGCCGGAAACCATGCATACCGAAACCGGCCGCATGCTGGCTGAGCATAACGCCGATTTCCTGGTGCGCTACATGGCGAAGCTTTATGCCGAGCTTCAGGGCAATCTGGTGGGGATGGATGAGGGCGTACTGCGGGATTTCACCCCATTGAAAACCGAATATTAAATTTTTATGACAGTATGTTAATCGAAACGGTCATCCGGTAGCGTGTGAGCAATAACAAAAAGGAGCTGCCCGATGACCGAAACTGTTAATTTAACGATTAAAATTGATCCCGAGCTGAAAGAAACGATTAAACAGCTGGCGCTGGAAAACCAGATTTCAATGAGCCAGGAAATTGTGCAGCGTTTGCAGGCCAGTCTGGAAACGCATCCGCATCCGGCCATTGATAATCAGGACATCACTGAAGAGGGCGCCGATGAAACGGGTGCCGCTGACGTGAAAACCGATGGACTGAGCGCCAGCGAGTTGAAACAGATTCGCCTGCTGCTGAAGAAGCAGAGCAAGAAGAAGAAATAAAACAGAAACCCGTCGCAAGACGGGTTTTTTATTTGGAGAAAGGCTGGACCGTTTCGCTATGAGACTGTGCCTGCTCAGGGAACACGGTCAGATCGGAAAGACGCAAAAGCCGCCATCCATGGCATGCTCGGCCCGCACCGTCCTGGCGCGGGACGCTTTCCTCTTCTGACCGTGTTCCCTGCGAGTTGAGCTTACTTTTTGCTGTGAGAATCGTCAGATGTAAGTTCTTCATCAGCCTGAAACCCGTCGCAAGACGGGTTTTTCATTTCAGAACGATGACGACTTCAATTGACGAATATGCGGCAGCAGCAGCTGGGCGACCGCTGCGAATACCGGCACGACCACCGAGTTACCAAACTGCTTATAGGCCTGGGTATCTGAGACCGGAATGCGGAACGGCTCGCGGCCCGGCACATCAAAGCCCATCAGGCGTGCGCATTCGCGCGGAGAAAGACGACGCGGACGCCGTGCCATATTATCCGCATCCTGAAACTCCGCTTCACCCAGCGCGCTGTCCCAGCCGCGGTCGATCAGAATCTCTGAGCCATCTTTGTAGTAGCGTGCTGACAGCGTCCGCACGCAGCAGTCAGGATTACGCGGATCGTTAAGGCCAAAACCAAAGCCGTTGCCTTTTGCTTTATGCTTTTTCGCATACTGGTAGAGGTAGCGCCACAGCACCGGCGACAGAATATATTTGTCGTCGGGCGCCTTTTCCAGCAGGCTCTGCAGGCTGGGCACCTGCGCTGGATAGAAACGACGGATATCGCGTAGCGTAAAATCCTGCTTTTTCAGGTCACGGCGAATCCCCACCAGCACAATACGTTCGCGATGCTGGGGCAGGAAGTGGCGCGCATCGATCACTTTGGCATCCGGACTGCCGGCTCCGGCATCGGCCACGTCATAGCCCAGCTCATCCAGCGTCTCCATGATAATGGCGAAGGTACGGCCCTTATCGTGGCTCTTGAGGTTTTTCACATTCTCCAGCACAAAAAACGGTGGTTTCTTGGCGGCCAGAATGCGCGCAACATCGAAAAACAGCGTGCCCTGCACCTGACATTCAAACCCGTGGGCGCGGCCCAGCGCATTTTTCTTGCTGACACCCGCCAGCGAAAAGGGCTGGCAGGGAAAACCGGCCAGCAGCACCTGATGATCGGGGATTGCCGCATCGATCGCGCGGTATATCTCTTCGTCGTCAGTCAGACCTTCCGGCTGGGTCACCTGCCGGATATCGGTATTGAAGTGATGCTCCAGCGGATCGCTATAGTGGTTGGCTTTATAGGTGCGAACCGCCTCTTTATTCCATTCACTGGTGAAGACGCACTTGCCGCCGATCGCCTCAAATCCTTTTCGGATGCCACCAATGCCGGCAAAGAGATCGATAAAACGAAACTCAGGATTATCATAGTGGGCGGGCCGGGTCGGCAGCAGACTCTGCAACAGCGACAGCTCCGCCTCACACAGCGGCGGCAGGGCGCTTTTACCCTGACGGATCCGGTTCAGCAGGGCCGGTGTCCAGCAGGAAAATCCCGCCTGCTGCAGTCGGGCCGTGAGATCACGAACCGAATAGATGTCCAGCACCTGTCCAAAGAGTTCAGACGCATCAGCAGATGAAAGTGCAGCAGAGAGTGGTTCAGCGAGGGCGGCGGGATGCATGCGTTTTTCCTTAACAGTAAGCAGCCTATGCTAACACTCCAGAGGCTGCGAGGAAATTGCCGGGATGTGCCCTGTGTCAGACCGCCGGAAAGTTCTGTTTTTGCGGCGTAATATCCGAAGTCGCCCGGCAGCGGCTTTCGCTTTTCGTGGCGCAGGCTAAAGTTACAGAACCAGCAAAAAAGGAGAAGTTATGGCTGATGTTCACTCCAGCGAAACACGCAGTAAAAATATGCGTGCCATTCGCGCTCAGGATACGGCCATTGAGCAACGTATTGCGCTGTTGCTGAAAGATCGGGGATTCAGCTTTCGCGTGCAGGATAAAAACCTGCCGGGACGGCCTGATTTTGTCCTGACCGAACAGCAGGCGATTATTTTTGTTCATGGTTGCTTCTGGCATCGTCATCACTGCTATCTGTTTAAGCTGCCGGCGACGCGCACAGAATTCTGGACCGGAAAAATCAACAGCAATGTTGAACGTGACCGGCGTTATGTGCGCCAGCTGAAGGAAAGCGGCTGGAAAGTGCTGATCATCTGGGAATGTGCGCTGCGTGGCAAACTGCGCCTGGCGGATCAGGATCTGCTGGAACGGCTGGAGGAGTGGTTGCTGGCGATGTCGGAGAGTGCCGAGATCGACCATCAGGGCATTCATCATTACAACGCGGATTGCTAATCAGGACCATAATTGGTTAGATCTGCGCTTTCTCCGTGGCCAGGAGCCTGACATGAGCAGCATAAAACTGACGGTTAAACGCCTTTACCAGATTCGTGACGAGCGGATGGTGAACACTAAAGCCACTGCGCGGGTCTATTGCGGCGACAGGCTTATCGCTACGGAGGAGATCACCGGCATGACCGAAAGCCCGGTCAGCAAATACCTGCATGCTGAAGGCGCAGAAGGTGATGTGGTGCGGGTGGAGTGGGATTGTGAGGGCATCGCTGAGATGACCGTAACGGAAATTGAGCGCTGCCCATGTTGTCAATATAACGAACCAGATTAAGGATAAGATTTTGGCGGGCACCAGTTTACTGACTTTACTTGATGATATTGCAACACTTCTGGACGATATTTCCGTCATGGGAAAAGTGGCGGCAAAAAAGACCGCTGGCGTACTGGGCGATGATTTGTCGCTGAATGCACAGCAGGTTACCGGCGTAAAAGCCAACCGTGAGTTGCCCGTGGTGTGGGGCGTGGCGAAAGGATCGTTTCTCAACAAACTTATTCTGGTGCCGCTGGCGCTGATTATTTCTGCGTTTGCGCCCTGGCTGATCACGCCATTACTGATGCTGGGCGGTGCCTATCTCTGCTATGAAGGCGTGGAAAAGGTGATGCACAGTCTGCAGCACGACAAGCAGAGCAAATCACCGGAAGCACGTCAGCAGCGGCTGGATTCGCTGGCGAATCAGAACGCGGCAGAGTATGAGAAGAAAAAAATCAAAGGTGCGGTGCGCACTGATTTCATCCTCTCGGCAGAAATTGTTGCGATTACCTTAGGGATTGTCTCGGAAGCGCCGCTGCTCAACCAGGTGATCATCCTGGCGGGCATCGCCATTCTGGTCACCATTGGCGTCTACGGCATCGTAGCGGGCATCGTAAAAATTGATGATCTTGGCTTCTGGCTGCGTGAGAAACCGTCGCGCGTTGCGCAGGGTATTGGCAGCGTGCTGCTGGCCGCCGCGCCCTGGCTGATGAAGATTCTCTCGGTGGTCGGCACCCTGGCGATGTTCCTGGTCGGCGGCGGTATCGTGGTGCATGGCATTGCGCCGCTGCATCATCTGATTGAGGAAGTCAGCGGCGGATTCAGTGGCTGGATCGCGATGCTGCTTAGCAACGGCGCAAACCTGGTGCTGGGCTTTATCATTGGGTCGATCGTGCTGTTAGTGGTCAACCTTATTGCCAGAGTGCGCGGAAAATCGGTATAAAGCGCACTGTGATTTACGGTCAGGAGAATGACGATGAACGACGACATGTTTGAATTTGATATCGACGCACAGCTTGAGCAGGCTGAAGCGAAAGCAGAGAAAAAAGCCAGCGAAGTGCCGGATGATCTCGGTGACGAAGCCGATTGCGAAGGCTGTAAAATCTGACGTCAGCGTCAACACTTCATCAAAGCGGATAAGTTTTATCCGCTTTTTTTATTTTCCGCATATCCAGCTGCTTAATTCTGAATTTGCCCGTTTTTTGCGTGCCTTAACAGGCAAGGGTCGGCTTTGCCTGCTATAAAGAAAATAGTCACTCAGGTTAATAACACGCATGAAAGGAGCGCCCCATGGTTTTCGCAATCAGTGAAGAAGTGCAGCACAAGGAAGAAGGTCACACGATGGTGGTGACCGGCTACGCCAGTGGCATGGTGGAATGCCGCTGGTATGACGGCTATGCCGTGCGCAGCGAGGCTTTTCGCAGTGATGAACTTTGCGCGCTGAATCCTGCGCAACAACTGGCAAGCTGAGAGCCTCAGGCCTGAGGGTCAGAGACCCGACAGGCCCGGTTTCTGACTGCCTGAGGCCCGGCACACTCCCTGTGCCGCCCTGTTTCAGACGTTACCGTCATTATCCTCTTCAACCGCCTGATAGATGCGCTGCAATACATCCGGGAACGCCGACTGAACCCGGCTCCAGCTGGGTATAAACGGCTTATCGTTAGGACGTTCAATAAACGCCTGTCCCGCTTCCAGAATCGACTGAGTAAACATCTCCACCGCGGCCTCTTCGACGTGCTGATCAAACTTCAGTCCGTTCATTGCCGCCTCGTGGTTATAGGTCTCCATCATATCCAGCGCATTACGGTAATAGGTTGCCTTCAGCACCCGGAATGAATCGCTGGTCAGCGGCACACCCATGGTCGCGAGCTTACGCAGCAGGGACTGGACGATATCGCTGCTCATGCGCTTCAGGCCGCCGGTGCCATCATCTTCGGCCAGCGGCTGATGCTTGTGATCGTAGTTATCGGCTATCTCAACCTGGCACGACTGGCGGGTGGTGTAGTTACGGTAAATCTCCGACAGCACGCCAATCTCCAGACCCCAGTCGCCAGGAATTTTGATGCCGTTCAGCACATGCGTTCGCATGGCGAACTCGCCGGAGAGCGGATAGCGGAAGCTTGTCAGGTAATCCAGGTATTCCGAATGACCATAGACTTTCTGCAATGAGCGCAGCAGCGGCCCGACCAGCAGACGTCCGACGCGGCCGTTAAGCTTGCCATCCGCAACGCGCGCATAGAAGCCTTTACAGAACTCATACTGAAACGCCGGGTTGGCCAGCGGATAGAGCAGGCGGGCCAGCATGCCGCGCTCATAGGTCACGATATCGCAGTCATGCAGCGCCACGCAGCTGGTGCGGTCCGATGCCAGCGTATAGCCGGTGCAGAACCAGACGTTGCGCCCTTTACCGGGATTGGTAGGCGACAGACCCTCTTTATCCAGTTCCGCATCAATCGCTTTCAGACGCGGGCCGTCGTTCCACAGAATGCGATGCCGTTGCGGCAGGCGGGAGAAGAACTCGCGGGCAAACAGGAACTGGTCGCGGTCGGCCCGATCCAGACCAATCACGATCTCATCCAGATAGGGCACTTTCGCCAGCTCATCGACGATTTTCGTCAGCGCCGGGCCTTCAAGTTCGGAAAACAGCGATGGCAGGATCAGCCCCATTTTGCGTTTGCGGGCAAAGCGTACCATCTCTTTTTCCAGCGACTCCACGCTGCGGTGGGTAAGGTTGTGGAAGTTGGTGATTACGCCATTCTGATAAAAGTCACTCATCGCATCATCCTTTTAATGCCCGTGGGCAGCTTATTGAGGTTGAGTCAAAAAATAGTCCAGTCCTTCACGCCAGCCTTCGGGGCCATGGTGAGCGGTGTGATAGACCTGCTGCTGATCGGTCCGGCTGAGTGTTACCGGTGTTTTACTGTAGCCCTTAATCACTACGGCATAATCTACTGCATCCAGCATCGGCGCATCATTCGGCCCGTCACCGAGGCCAATTGTGATGCGCGCTTCACCGGGAGAATGGTCCAGCAGCCAGCGCAGCGCTTCGCCTTTGCCGCAGCCTGCTGGCATCACATGCCAGAAACGGCCGCCCTGCGTCAGTGCCAGCCCTTCAGCACCCAGTACATCCTGAAAGCTATCGAAAGCCTCGTCACTGTCGCGCCAGACAATCACTTCAGACGCGTCGCGCTGGCGTGACAGCGCGGCATCTGCCTCACTCAGTCCGGTCATTGAGGCCACTTCCGGATCGGAGAAATCATGAAAGCCGGTAAAACGGTAGGCTGTTTTCAATGCGGCCAGCCGCTGGCAGAGTGCGTCATAGGTCAGTGTATTATCAGGCAGACGGATACGCTGCTGATCCTGCGTCTGGACCACGGCACCGTTTTCGGCAATAAAGGGTGAACCACTGATCCCCAGTTTTTTTTGCAGCGGAATGACTTCGGCGGCTGTCTTACTGGAACAGATCACCAGCGGAACCTCGTGCTGTTTCAGCGTGGTAAGCCACTCCGTGGCCGCATCCCAGCGATAGGTATGGTGGTCGAGTAGGGAACCATCGAGATCGGTAATAATCATTAACGGCTGTTGAAGATCGGGCATTAACAGGCTCCTTTCATCACGTTCGCGGCTAAAGCAGCGATTTTTCAATATTATAGTTGAATATGGCTCACACTTTTTTTCCTGCCACGCTGAGTGAAAATCCAGGATAAATCTTAAAAAAGAAAGGGGGAAAAGCGAGGGATGCAGGAAGTGTGCGGGCGCTAAGTCACTGGCAGGCGCGGTGTTTTCGGTAACTATTGCCCCATAACGACCCGGTTCGTTGCAGAAACGTGCATATCTGATACTTGTTTTGGTGACGCGTTCGCGTAATCTGCAGAGGTGTTAAGAATTCCCTGGTGTAACGAATTGAATTTTTACCCGGCCTTCCCGCCGGGTATTTTTTTGAAATCGATTTCAGCGGTTAGCTTCATAGGCGCGATAGTCACAGATGTCGATTTCAAACGCTTCTGCCAGTTCGCTATACGAGTGGAAAATGTGGCCTTCAACTTCAAGGCGTGGCATCTGGCCCTGCTCCATATATTCCCGTATCTCTCCTGACGTTTTCGCCTGAATCGCCGCCAGTAAACCCTCAACATCTACCTTCAGATCGGACGCCGGCATATCGGTGTGCTGCTTTTCGTCTGTCATTTTCTGACTCCTGAGAGCAAACAGAATAATCAGTATAGAACGCCGGGCAGAAAGAGGAGATCGGGCAGATCGCAGGCAAAAAAAAGCCCGCGCTGCGCGGGCAAAATCCTTGTTACTTTAGGTTGTGGCTGCACCTATGGGGGTGGTGCAGTAGAGGGAGTGTAAAGGCCAGGCGCGTAAGAAGTCTTGCGGTGAAATGTTAAGAAATTGCAAAAATGGTCCTTACTCAGATTTACCTGACTTTGCCCTGGAACGAAGCAGATTCAGCTATAGTTAATGATAAAGCTGATTTTTTTCAATACCTAAAGGAATGGTTATGGACATCTTGAGAATTATTATCGCAATTCTGCTGCCACCGCTGGGCGTATTCATGCAGGTCGGTTTTGGTGGTGCTTTCTGGCTGAATATTCTGCTGACGATCTGTGGTTATATCCCTGGCATCGTTCATGCCGTCTGGGTCATTGCCCGTCGCTAACGCGCTGCATCGCGCCGGTTCTTCGTTTAGACTGTACGCAGTAAATAATCAGGAGAACCGAAATGAAGGTAAATGACCGCGTCAGCGTCAAAACCGATGGCGGCCCGCGTCGCGTTGGCACCATTCTGGCTATGGAGCCGTTTAACGAAGGCACTATGTTTCTGGTCGCGCTGGAAGACTATCCACTCGGCATCTGGTTTTTTAATGAAACGCAGCAGCCGGATGGCATTTTCGTCGAGCCTTACCACGACGCCTGAGCCTGACGTGCATAAAAAAGCCCCGTTACGTATAGCGTAACGGGGCTTTTTGCATTCAGCGCCGCTGCCGTTGATGACAGTCGCTGATGCTTACCAGCATGGCGTCAGAAGGTTTCCCAGTTATCACTACCGGTGGCCAGCGCCGGACGCGGTGTCAGAGCGGGGGTTCTGGCTGGTGAAGTGACGCGCGCGGCCACACTTTTCGTGGCAGGCGAATCCTGCAGACGGAATGCCGCCACCGCCTGTGTCAGTTTGCCCGCCTGATCTTCCAGCGAGGCCGCTGCCGCAGAGGCTTCTTCCACCAGTGAGGCGTTCTGCTGAGTGACGTTGTCCATCTCAGTGACCGCCTGGCTCACCTGCTGAATACCCCGGCTCTGTTCGTCCGATGCCGCTGCGATCTCCGACATGATATCGGTGACGCGACGTACCGCCTCGACAATCTCACCCATAGTGCTGCCCGCTGCGCCAACCTGATGCGACCCGTCATTAATCAGCGTAACCGACTCAGCAATCAGGGATTCAATCTCTTTAGCCGCCTGCGCACTGCGCTGGGCCAGATTGCGCACTTCGCTTGCTACCACCGCAAAGCCGCGACCCTGTTCTCCGGCACGCGCAGCTTCAACCGCTGCGTTCAGCGCCAGGATGTTGGTCTGGAACGCGATACTGTTAATGACGTTGGTAATCTCAGCGATTTTCTTCGAGCTGCCGGAAATGTTGGTCATGGTTTTCACCACGCTATTGACCAGATCACCCCCGCTGCGCGCTTTGCCAGAGGCATCCGCGGCCAGCTGGCTGGCGTGATGGGCATTCTCGGCGTTTTGTTTAACCGTGGCGGTGAGCTGTTCCATGCTGGCAGCGGTTTGTTCCAGTGCTGCCGCCTGCTGCTCGGTGCGTGAAGAGAGATCGGTGTTACCGGCGGAGATTTCGCTGGAGCCCTGATAAATCGCGACGGCACCCTCACGAACTGTTCCGACGGTGGTCACCAGCGCCTGCTGCATCAGTTGCAGATTGTGGATCAATGTACCAATCTCACTGCGGCCAAAGGGCAGGGGAGCAGAGGTCAGATCACCCTGTGCAATGCGTTCAATGCGCAGCACAGACTGACGCAGCGGGTTAATCACTACACGGCGCAGGAAGACGAAGGTCATCAGGACCAGCACCAGTGCGGCACTAAACGCCACAGCCATCGAGATAAAACCGATGCGCGACTGACGATCGGCTTCTGCGGTAATCGCACTGGCGCGGTCAGTACGGATTTTGATTGCCTTCAGTAACACCGCGTTATAGTCATCATCCAGCTTGCGGGTAACGTCCGTCTCCTGGGCGATAATGCCCTCAAAGCTGCCCTGTTTACCGGCGTTGATCATCGGTATCAGGCCTTTATTGATGTAATCGTTGAAGCGTGCCTGCAGCGTGGTATCCAGTTCAGTGTCAGCGGGGGTCTTCACTTCACGTGCCTGATAGACAGCAAAGCCGTCTTTAGCCTGCTGAATACGTTTTTCAGCCGCCGCCACGTTGGCGCGAAATTCGTCCATGTCACCAATACGCGCGGCGGCACCGGCCTGAATAATGGTCAGGCGTGCCGTACGCAGATGGTTAGAACTGTTAGCGAGGCCCATACGAACCTGAATTTCGTTCGTGGCATCATCGAGGGAGTGGTTGCTTGAAATCAGAAAGTAACTGGCGACACCAATACAGAGTGCGAACAGCAGCAAAATGCCGCCGAAGATCAGGCTAAACAGCGGCACCAGGCGGAGATTCTGCCAGATGCCAGCGCTTTTCTGTCCATCATTATCTAATGCAGTGTTCATATCCTTGCTCTCTTGAGGCTGTTGTTATAAGGCTTAACATCGGCAAAAGAGCGTAAAGGCTTAGCGGCAAGAGTGAGACCTGGCTCCCAATTCAGCGCAAAAAAAACCGGCCATTAAGGCCGGTTCTTAAGGTCTGACGATCAGCGAATATTAACGTAAATACCCGAGGTCACATTATCGGTTAAACGCACCACATGATAAATAACCTGTTTATTATGGGTTTTGATTTTGCGTTTAATATTACCTTTGTGTGACGATACCGTTTTGGCCTTAATTTGCATTTTATCTGAGATCTGAATGGTGTCATGACCTGACATCCACATCTTCAGCATGTTTGACTCAGTCTGGCTCAGCGTCAGCGGGTGAACATCCATGCCCGAAGAGATGCGCGCAGACTGGTTAAGCTTCTTCTGCAAATAGGTGCTGAGTAAGGAATCCAGGGTCGATGTCTTCATCGATTTTGATGTAATAATCAGGTTCTTACGAACGTAGAGATATTCCTCAAAATGGATATTACTAATCGCCATGAATATAAAGAACAGCGTATCAGGATGCTGCGTAATAATACTGCGGATACGTTCACTGGAATCTGACTCATGAATGAAACAATCTTCATTAATAAAGACGACACCAGGATTTAATTGCTCACATTTTTGCTGTAGTTGCTCAATATCGGAGACAGAAGAGATATTTTTCTTCTTAACTCCTTTTGAAGACATGTAGTCTGATAATCCCAGGCGTGTGTAGTTGCAGGAATCCATAATAATAGTTGGCATAATAGCGACCCTCACCAATTTGTTATCCGTTTAAATCAACGATGAATACGCGTTGCGGTACGAGAGAGATTTCTTAGGTACTTTTTTATTCTGCTCGTGCAGTGTGGCAACAGGCAAACGCCCGTAAAAGTCTTCATCCCTGACCCGTTCTGCAAAAAATTTGTGCTGCCATGACGTCACACATTCTCCGGCAATGGCGGGGAATGCCAGTGAAGTGCCGGAGATTCAGTAAAGCTCATTTTTTGAGACCTGTGTCACTATCCCTGAAAACAGGAAGTTTTCTGATAGGACAATTCTCAAAAACATTTGTTTTACGAAAGTGTGATGTCTCAGCGTGCGATGACAATGCCGGAAAAAACATTTTTTAACAAGAAAAATCACTTAAAGTTTTTTTTCTTGTAAATTCAGTGCATTGCCGGTTTTGCCTGCACATTCACAGTCTGACAGCTTCTGTGAACCACCCAACTAAAATACGCGAAGCCCGGTTTAATAAGAATTATTTTCAGACTCTCAGCACATTTATCAGAATTTCCTTAGTTGCATTCTGGAAAACATGGTTCGGAAAATGCACGGATGGTTTTGTGATACTTAAGTGTCGCTGAGCGAAGGTAGTTAGAAACTTAATGTTCAGGGGCGGGATAGTTCTGTCAGAAACAGGGCGAGTAAATCAAATATTTCACTGAACAAATGCTCACAGAACGGGGCCAGCAGGGGCATCAGCAGGCTGATGGTTAAAATTCCGACTGATAAGGTAATCGGGAAGCCAATTGCGAAGATTGATAACTGTGGTGAAACACGGTTTAACAAACCCAGTACCAGATTTACCATGAGTAACAAAACGATTAAGGGCAGCGCTAACATCATGCCATTAAGGAAAATTAATCCGCCGGATTTCACCAGCGCCATAAATGCGTTCGCATTTAGCGGGTGACCGCCAATCGGCAGCGTATGAAAACTGTCCGCCAGCAGTGAGATCAGCCAAAGATGTCCGTTAAAGGTCAGGAACAGCAGCATGGCCAGCATGTCGAGAAAACGGGCCAGCACCGGCATGTTAAGACGGCTGCCAGGGTCAAAAAAGGTGGCGAACGAAATGCCCATCTGCAAACCAATGACTTCCCCGGCAAGGCGCACAGCCGCAAACGCAAACTGCATGGTAAAGCCCAGTGCGATACCAATCAGCATCTGCTGGATCAGCAGCCAGAATCCGGCAGGAGAAAACAGGGTCACATTGACAGCAGGTAACAGCGGCATCAGCAGCCAGGTGATCATCACGGCCAGTCCGATTTTGACACGTTTGCTGACGGATCGTTCATTGAGGATGGGTGCGGTGGCGAACAACGCCATGATACGCACCAGTGGCCAGAAGAACTGGCTGACCCACTGAACCAGCTGGCTGCTGTCGAGAGTAATCATCAGCCGATGATATAAGGCAGGTTGGTAAAGACGGTGCGGATATAGTCCAGCAGCAGATTCAGCATCCACGGGCCGGCAATGATACCGGTGGTCGCAACCGCCAGGATCTTAGGAATAAAGGATAAGGTCTGTTCGTTGACCTGGGTCGCGGCCTGGATCAGGCTAATCAGCAGACCGCTGACCAGGGCTGCCAGCAGCAGCGGGGCGGCCAGCATCAGGGCGACGCGCATCGCTTCCTGTCCCATTACCATTACTGATTCGGGTGTCATGTCGTGCTCCGGTAAGAAAAGGGGGATCAGGAGTAGAAGCTTTGCGCCAGTGAACCTACCAGCAGTTGCCAGCCATCGACCAGAACAAACAGCATCAGTTTAAACGGCAGCGCAATGGACGCTGGCGGAACCATCATCATCCCCAGCGCCATCAGCACGCTGGCGACCACCAGGTCGATGATCAGGAACGGGATAAACACGGTAAAGCCAATCTGGAACGCGGTCTTCAGCTCGCTGGTCACATAGGCGGGCAGCAGAATACGCATGGGCACCGCTTCAGGACCGGCAATTGGCGCGGTATTTGCCAGACGGGCAAACAGGGCTAAATCCGCTTCACGGGTCTGACGCAGCATAAACTCGCGCAGCGGCTGGGCACCTTTATCAATCGCCACATCCATGCTGATCTTGTCCTGGCTGAACGGCAGATAGGCATCCTGATAAATTTTGTCGAAGGTCGGCGCCATAATAAAGAAAGTCAGAAACAGCGACAGACCGAGCAGCACCTGGTTAGGCGGTGCCGACGGTGTGCCCAGGGCATTTCGCAGCAGGCCAAACACAATGATGATACGGGTGAAGCTGGTCATCATCAGCAGCACGGCCGGAATAAAGGTCAGCGCAGTGATAAAGACCAGTGTCTGAACCGGCAGTGACCAGCTCTGACCGCCATTAGGCAGCGAGTGACTCACCAGGCCCGGCAGCTGGGCATGAGCAACCGGTGCCAGTAGCAGCAGTGGCAATAAAGGAAGCAGTCGACGCATCATTGTGGTTTTCCGGGACGTTTAACCAGATTCTGTAACAGCTGACGAAAATCCTGTGGCGCACGGTCAGATGGCGTCACAGCGACCGGCTCACCCGGCGGCAGCGTATGCAGATGAGTAATCTGCTGGGCAGTGACGCCCAGCACCAGACGCGCATCAGCAGTATCGATAATCACCACCCGCTCACGCTGGCCCACTGAGACGCTGGCCGTGAGTTTCAGCTCCTGACCGCTGACCTTTTTCGGCGCAAAGCCGGCACGGCGTGCCAGCCAGGCGCAGGCCAGAATCAATAAAATAATCACTGCTAACACGCTGCTGACCTGGGCCAGCATTGAACCGGTCGAAATCGCCTGTGCGTGCGGTGCAGCCGGTTGCAGCGTTTGATTCTGGCTATTCATAATGTGACTCTTAGCGACTCAGGCGACGCATACGTTCAGACGGGGTGATGATGTCAGTGATACGAACGCCATATTTGTCGTTCACAACCACCACTTCACCCTGTGCAATCAGGTAACCGTTGATCAGGATATCCAGCGGCTCACCTGCCAGGCCATCCAGTGCGACTACCGAACCCTGCGTCAGGCGCAGCAGCTCTTTGATGGTCATCTTGGTGCGGCCCAGTTCGACGGTAAGTTTTACCGGGATATCCATAATCAGATCGATATCCTGCAGCGATCCCGCAACGTTGCCGCTGTCGAATGACTTAAAGACGTCATCGGTCTGCGGCGCACTGCTGCTGCTGCCGACCTGCTCGTTCATCGCTTCAGCCCACAGATCGTCCGCAGAGATATCGTCAGACGGTTTATTACTGTCAGTCATGGGGCTGTTCCTCGTTAAGCGAATTCAGAATCGGGTTAATCAGGTGTTCGACACGGAGCGCATATTGCCCATTCATCGTGCCATATTGGCTGGTTAATACCGGGACGCTATCGACATGGGCGATAATGCGTTCCGGCTTCTCAATCGGCAGCACATCACCGGGTTTCAGCTGCAGAATCCGTGACAGACGCAGTGACGTTTCGGCAAAGTGAGCAATCAGTTCCAGCTCAGAGTGCTGCACCTGTTTGACCAGGTTATCGCGCCAGTGGTTATCTTCCTGACGGGAGTTTTCGAGCGGTGGGTTCACCAGCAGCTCGCGCAGCGGTTCAATCATTGAAAACGGGATGCAGATATTAAACTCACCCACCAGGTTACCAATCTCCACCTGGAACGGCGTGTTAACCACGATGTCGTTCGGTGAAGTGGTGATGTTGGTGAACTTCACCTGCATCTCTGAACGTACATACTCGACGTCCAGTGGATAAATAGCCTTCCATGCGTCGCTGTAACCATCCAGCGCCAGCTTCAGCATGCGGCGGATAACGCGCTGCTCGGTATGGGTAAACTCACGGCCTTCGACTTTCGTCGGAAAACGTCCGTCACCACCAAACAGGTTGTCGACGGCGATAAACACCAGGCTGGGTGAGAACACCACCAGCGCCGTGCCGCGCAGCGGTTTCAGGTGGATCAGATTCAGGTTGGTTGGCACCGGCAGATTGCGGGCAAACTCGTGGTACGGCTGAATCTTGATCGCCCCGACGCTGATGTCCGGGCTGCGGCGCAGCAGGTTAAACAGCGTCATACGGAAACTACGGGCAAAACGCTCGTTAATAATCTCCAGCGCCTGCAAACGCTCGCGCACCACGCGGCGCTGGGTATTCGGGTCGTAAGGGCGAATATCGCCCTCCGGCCCGTTTTGTTTCTTTTCTTCTTCCGCGCTGCCACTGTCGCCGTTTAAAAGGGCGTCAATTTCAGCCTGGGAGAGAATGCTATCGCCCATTGATTCACCTCAAAATGAAGGCAGTAAACAGCACGTCGTTTACGGCCTGCGGAGGTTGACCTTTTACCAGCGGAGGTGTCAGCGCCTGTTTGATTTGTTCAACAAGCGCCTGTTTTCCTTGCTCTGTCGCCAGCGCCGCAGCACTCTGACGCGAGAGCAGCAGCAGCAGACGGCTGCGCACCTCAGGCAGATAGTCATTCATCCGACTCCGGGACTCCTCATCGGCCAGACGCAGGGTAAAGCCTACGTAAAGCACGCGGTCAGGATCGTTGTCGGGATTGACCAGGTTAACCGTAAATGTATCAAGTGCAAAAAAGACCGGAGCGGGAGGCGGTTCAACTTTCGCCACCTCAGGCTTATCGCCCTCGTGTTTATTCATCATTCGCCAGACTGCATAGCCTGCCACGCTGCAAGCGGCCAGCGTCAGAATGATCAACACTGGTATTAAGATTTTACGTTTGCTGCCTTTTGCTTTCGCGTTATCAGACATGGTGCAGTTACTTCCTGTGAATTATGGGCAAGCCTCTCGGCTCACGGGACAGATTATCCGCGTCTTAAGTCAAACCAATGGGTAGAAAAGACGCGGGTTTTACGCTTACCTTCAGCGTTTGCCGCTGTCAGGCGAAAGTGTCGACGGCGCTGTTGCCGCTAACGCGAGCCTGAAGGGCAGCGGGAACGGCGATCGGCGTAATGTCGGTGTCACTGTCCTGGGTGAGGGAGAAGCGGCCATGCTGTCCATCGCGGCGCGCCTCCTGTTGTTGCTGGAATTGCTGGCCCTGCGCGGAACTGTCACTGCTCACCTGACTCTCGCCCAGGTTGATTCCGCTCTCTGCCAGCGCGCTGCGCAGCTGCGGTATCGCGGCTTCCAGTGCCGATCTGACGTGGCTATGGCTGGAAACCAGACTAATTTGTGCCTGATCGTTATCCAGTTTCAGGCTGATCTGGATAGCGCCAAGGTCTTCCGGATGTAAACGCAACTCCGCGTTCTGCTGGCCGTTGCGGCTGAACATCACAATCTGCTGACTCAGCGCCTGCTGCCACTCGTCGCTGCCCAGCTGTGAATTCAGCATCGGGGTGGACGGGGTGCTGCTGGTCGCGGAGGCGGTCACCGGCGCGGGCAGGCTGCTGGCGCTGGCGAACGGCGTGGCGCTGATCGCGTTGTCGCTGGTGCTGGCTTTAATCGCACTCTGATCATCCTGCTTCACCATATTGCTCAGCGCCTGCTGGAAACTGCTGTCGAGCGTCAGGCCGCTGCTGGTCGTACTTTGCGCGGCGGGCTGATTCTGACTGGCGGTGCTGTTTATGGCAGGTGAGTTCAGTGCGGCACTTTTAACGTCGTGCTTCTCATCTTTACCCGGCGCAGGGCTCTGCTGTTCGCTGTTCAGCAGTTGCGTCAGCGAGGTCTGACTTTTCCGGCCGGTGTCGGTCTGGGCAATCAGCTCACCTGCTTCACTGCTGACCGGCGTCGAAGGTGTCGCTGTTGGCGTCACCGCACCCGGTAACATGGCGAACAGGGCCTGCACATTCTGCATGTCACTGGCGCTTAAGAGTGTGGCCTCCGGCTTGTCTTTATCATCGGCTGATTTTGACCCAGCTTTAGTATTTTCCGGTTTAAACAGGGCGGTCAGTTCAGCAGGATTATCCAGCGCCGCCATCAGCGCATTCAGCGGCGCCTTCGCTCGGGCGTCGTCGACAGTTTCTGCTTTTACATCAGCGGATTGCACCGCTTTTCCCTGCTGCTTCACCAGGCCTGCCAGCTGATTTCCCAGCGTGGTCAGAAAGTCCTTTGGCAGGGCATCAGCCCCTGCTGCAAGGTCCGTCGCGCCTGATGGTTCCGCGTCGGTTTTAGCCGCCGCTTTTATGCCAATGTGTGGCAGCGTAATCATTCGCCTCTCCTCGATGCGGCCCGTTGGGCAAATTCATCCATCCGTTTCTGATCGAGACGGTTTTCCTGTCGTAATGCATTTTCCGCTGCCCGCGTTATCAGGGTCTGATAGGCGTTCAGCCGCTGCTGTTTGTCGCGCCAGTTGATCAGCGCCTGCTCCAGTCGCTGATTCCAGTTATTCAGTTGGTTGCGGTGCTGCTCAATCGCTTTTTCCAGCGTCTGAATAAACTGGTGATAGTTCGTCCAGCGGGTGCTGGCGATGCCGGACGACATGTCATCGTTAAGTTTGTTGCGATACTCGTCCTGATAATCAAGCAGCATCGTCAGCTGCTCGTTAGCGGCGTGCTGGCCGCGGCGCATATCGCCTAAATAGATGGCGGCACGTTCGAGATCCTGCTCCGCTAAGTCGCGCAGCGTATCAATGGCATTTGCAGTTTTCATTGCCGTTACCTCGCGTTAATTACTGTGACGAGCCAAACAGCGCATGCAGATGCAGGCTGGCGTCGTCATAATCGCTGCGCTCAAAGATGCCCTGTTGCAGGAAGGCTTCCATCTGCGGATAGAGCCTGATGGCTTTATCCAGCATCGGATCGCTGCCGGCGGCGTAGGCACCGACGCTGACCAGATCGCGGTTACGCTGGAAGCTGGAGAGCAACTGCTTAAACTGGCGCACCTGCGCATAGTGGTTCTCATCGATCAGCGAGGTCATCGCACGGCTGATCGAGGCTTCGATATCAATAGCAGGATAGTGACCCGCTTCGCCAAGCCGACGCGACAGCACGATGTGACCGTCAAGGATGGCGCGAGCGGAGTCCGCGATCGGATCCTGCTGATCGTCGCCTTCGGTCAGGACGGTATAGAAGGCGGTGATCGAACCGCCGCCGTCGATGCCGTTACCGGCACGCTCAACCAGCGCAGGCAGTTTAGCGAACACGGAAGGCGGGTAGCCTTTGGTCGCCGGTGGCTCACCAATTGCCAGCGCGATCTCACGCTGCGCCATGGCGTAGCGGGTCAGTGAATCCATAATCAGCAGCACATGCTTGCCGCGATCGCGAAAATCTTCAGCGATACGGGTGGCGTAAGCGGCACCCTGCATACGCAGCAGCGGCGACACATCCGCCGGGGCAGCAATGACCACCGAACGGGCGCGGCCTTCAGCACCCAGAATGTTTTCGATAAAATCTTTAACTTCGCGGCCACGTTCGCCAATCAGACCGACCACGATAACGTCCGCTTTGGTGTAGCGCGCCATCATGCCGAGCAGCACGCTTTTCCCCACGCCTGAACCGGCAAACAGACCCATACGCTGCCCGCGACCGACCGTCAGCAGGGCATTAATGGCACGCACGCCGGTATCCAGCACGTCGGTAATCGGCGTCCGTTGCAGCGGGTTAAACGGCGGGGTGATCAGCGGTGCGCGATAGCCGGTATCCGGCGATGGCAGGCCGTCCAGCGGTCGGCCGCTACCGTCGAGCACGCGACCCAGCAGTTCCGGCCCCAGCATCAGCTGTTTGCCCGCCTGCGGGTTGTCGCCGTTCTGACGCGCATAGACCCGCGCACCCGGTAAAATGCCGTCCACTTCTTCCAGTGGCATCATCAGCAGTTTCTGACCGTTGAATCCCACCACTTCACTTTCGATTTCGCTGATGGTTTTGCCATCGTTGCGTTCGATGATGCAGGTCGCACCCAGCGGCAGCTGTAAACCGGTCGCTTCCAGCACCAGGCCGGTCGCGCGGGTCAGGCGGCCATAACGGCGCACTGGCTGCACCTGGGTAATGCGTTTTTCAAAGGCGTCGAGCGAGCCCAGCCAGCGGTTCAGACGGGTGGTCATCAGATTTCTCCCGGCGCGGCAAGGCGGCAGAGTTCCTGCCAGCGCGTTGCGACGCTGGCATCCAGATCGCCATCTTCAGCGCTGAGTTTGCAGCCGCCAGGGTGCAGGGTGCTGTCTGCGATCAGCCGCCAGCCGTGCAGGTCCAGCGTCGGACCTAAAGTCTGCTCAATACGCTGTAAGTCGTCCGGGTGAACACGCAGTTGCGGTTTGCCGCTGAACATCGGTTCCTGCTGCAGCAGACCCTGAATCTGGCGCAGCAGGGCGGTGCCATCTACCGTAGTGGCCTGCCCAATCACCGAGCGAGCCGCTTCAAGCGCCAGCTGCATCAGACGGGCAGCAATCACGCTGTCCAGTGACTCCAGTGTGTTCTGGAACTCCGTCACCAGCTGCTGCATCCGCGCCTGAAGCGGCGCCTGCTGCTGCTGGGCATCGGCCAGTCCCTGCTGAAAACCGGCGTCGTAGCCCGCTTTCTGACCTTCGGTCATACCCTGCTGATAGCCTTCGTTGTAACCCTGGCCCTGCGCCTCTTTGCGCATCTGCTGCTGCAGACGTTCGAGCTGCTGTTGCTGCTCATCCACGCCGTCTTCAGCTTCGTAAATTTCTGGCTGCAGCTCCGGTTCAGGCTCGTCAAAACGGCCTAAATCAGTAGGCTGCCACAGCTGCCAGGGGCGGGCAGAAAATGCATCAGACATAGGTTTCCTCGCCACCACCAATCACCATCTCGCCCGATTCGGCCAGGCGACGTACCACCAGCAGGATCGCTTTCTGTTCGTTCTCCACTGCGGACATACGTACAGGACCGCGGTTGGCCAGATCGTCGCGCAGGATATCGGCCGCACGGGCTGACATGTTCTTGAGGAACTTCTCGCGCAGAGGCTGTTCGGAACCTTTCAGTGCAACCAGAAGCTGCTCGGACTCCACTTCCTGCAACAGGCGCTGGATGCTGCGGTCGTCCACTTCCACCAGGTTTTCGAACAGGAACATCTCGTCGATAATTTTTTGCGCCAGTTCGCCATCGAAGTCGCGTACCGCTTCGATAACCGCCTCTTCCTGCTGCGTTTTCATCAGGTTGATGATCTCGGCTGCGGTTCTCACGCCGCCCATCTTCGCACGCTTGAGGTTGGTGCCATCCAGCAGGCCATTCAGCACTTCGGTCAGTTCGGCCAGTGCGGCTGGCTGCACACCACCAAAGGTAGCGATACGCAGCATCACATCGTGACGCAGACGTTCGTCAAACAGCGCCACAATATCGGCGGCTTGGCCACGCTTGAGGTGGACCAGAATGGTGGCGATGATCTGTGGATGCTCGTCGCGGATAAGGTCGGCGGCCGCCTGCGGCTCCATAAAGTTGAGCGTTTCCATCCCGCTGGTGGTTTCGCGCGTTTCGAGAATGTCCTCCAGCAGGCTGGAGGCACGCTCTTCGCCCAGCGCCCGGGTCAGCACCGAACGCAGGTATTCGTTGGAGTTCAGGCTCAATGCAGCAAACTGCTCAGCATCGGTTTCGAACTCACGCAATATTTCAGTCAGCTGCTTGTGTGACACCTGACGCATGTTGGCCATCGCCGCGCTGAGGTGCTGTACTTCACGCTGGTTCAGGTGTTTGAAAACTTCCGCAGCGCGCTCTTCGCCGATGGTCATCATCAGGATGGCGCTTTTTTCGGTTCCGGTCAGACTCATAGCTCTTTACTCATCCATTCGCGAATCACCAGCGCAACAACGCGCGGATCGTTTTCTGACATGTCGCGGATGCGTTGACTCATCACTTCTGCGCTCATGCGGTTGTTAGACTTACGTTCCTGATCCAGCTCATCTTTGCTGAGCTGTACATTAAAGGCTTCTTCTTCTGGCTGTTGTGCAGCGGCACGGGCAGCAACAGCTTCGGCAGCAGCTTTCTCGGCGGCCTGCTTACGAACCAGGTGCGGACGAACCAGTTTGCGGTAGAGAATAAAGGCTACCAGGGCAATCAACAGCCACTTACCGGCGTTCATCAGCTGATCAAAGAAGGACTGCTGTTGCCAGAAGGGCAGATCGGCGGTCACTGCTTCAGTGGTGTTGAACTGCGAGTTCACCACGTTGACGCTGTCGCCACGCGTCTGGGAGTAACCCATCGCTTCGCGGGTCAGGTCTTCAATCTGCTTCAGCTGCTGCTCGTTCAGCGCAACCGCTTTGCCTTTATCATCTGCACGGAAGTTCACGACGACCGCAACCGACAGACGCTGTACGTCACCGACGTTAACTTTGGTATGACGAATGGAGCGATCCAGTTCGTAGTTCACCGTGTCGTCACGACGCGAGTTGGTGGGTGCTGAGCTCGCTGCTGCTGTGCTGGTGGTCTGGCTGGCGTTGTTCGCCGCATTGTTCTGACCATTCGCGGCCTGACCGTTGGCCGCATTGTTGTTTGGCGTCGTGACCGGCGCGGTGTTGGCTGGCGCAGGCTGGTTAGAGAGTGCACCTGGCACGCCACCCGGATAAGGGCTGCCTGACTGATCGCTGGTGCTGGTCTGACGCGAACGGATCGCCGTATTCGACGGGTTAGCGTTAGGCTGATATTTCTCGTCGGTCTGCTCGCTGGTGTCGAAGTTAATCTGCGCGGTAACCTGCGCATGCACATTGCCCTGGCCGAGAATCGGATTCAGAATCGCTTCGATACGTTGCTGGTAGCGTGCTTCAACTTCAGAAGAGTACTTCAGCTGCGCGTCATTCAGATCGCGACCGGCGTTATCAGAACGGGTCAGCAGGCGACCGGTCTGATCGACCACGGTGACGTTGCCCGGCGGTAAACCGGCGACGCTGCTTGAAACCATGTGGGCGATGGCCTGAATCTGGCCTTCATCCAGCGCACGGCCAGGCTGCAGGGTTAAGGTGACAGAGGCGGATGGCGCTTTCTGCTCACGCACAAATAAGGTTGGTTTTGGCATCGCCAGATGAACGCGGGCGCTTTTGACCGGACCCAGTGATTCGATGGTGCGGGCCAGTTCGCCTTCCAGCGCGCGCTGGTAGTTAACCTGCTCGCTGAACTGGCTGATACCGAACTTCTCTTTATCCAGCAGCTCAAAGCCCACCGAGCCGCCTTTTGGCAGACCCTGCTGAGCCAGACGCAGACGCAGCTCATGCACGTTCGCTTCCGGCACCATCAGTGCGCCGCCATTTTCGGCAAAGCGGTAGGGAATGTTCATCTGCGTCAGCTGGGTGACGATGGCGCCGCCATCTTCATCAGTGAGGTTGTTATAAAGGACGCTATAGCTGGGCTGCTTCGCCCACAGCACCATCGCGATCACGATCGCCACCACGGCAGCCGCCGCGACGATTAAAGGAATACGCGGATTTGCGCGCAGGCGAGCGAGCAGGTCACCGAAGCCTTTCTTTTCTTGTTCTGTTGTGGCGGCTGTGCTCGCATTCATGACCGATTCCTGCCTGACGTAATTGACCGGGTAAGTTGAGATGGCAAAACAGACTCCCTGACCTGCGTAGATAAAATTTCCACTTCAATGCCAGGCATTATTAGGTGATAAGCAAAATTTGATGGCTGGATAAGGTAGGTTTTTTGCTGTCATTTAGCGGCTTTGTCTCATTGACAACGTGCTAACTTTTCCTCACATCAAAAATGTCATCCTCTTTAATAAGGTATCGTTCATGTCCATTCAGGCAATTGACGGCGTACTGCAGCAGCTTCAGGCGACCTCACTGCAGGCCAGTAACCGCAGCAGTGAAGCCACTAATCAGATCGATTTCGGTGCGACCATGAAAGCGGCGCTGGATAAGATCAGCGAAACGCAGACCACCGCACGCACCCAGGCTCAGGATTTTGAAATGGGGAAACCCGGCATCGCGCTGAATGATGTGATGGTCGATCTGCAGAAATCATCCATCTCCATGCAGATGGGGATTCAGGTCAGGAACAAGCTGGTGTCGGCGTATAGCGAAATTATGAATATGCAGGTTTAGGCGGGTAACTGTCTGAAGCTGTTAAGGTTTATAATACTGCCACTTTGATGAAGCACGTATGTAGCACAAGATCGCTCATTTTCGTGTTGATGAGTGAGAGCTGGTCGTATGGCTCTTACATTCAGGTGCAATAAACCCGGTATCTCTTCTGGGCAATGGGATAACCCCTTTGCGAAGGGACGATGCCCGGGTTTGCACCTACAGGGGTTATGCAGCATCAGAATGTGCGGCGGGCTTTTCGATGACGAAGGCTTTCGCGTTTTAATGCGCCGGTTCATATCTGCCCTGATGAATGCTGTTCATTAGTAAAATTCAGACGGCTGTTGGTTAAATTAACGCGGGAGGATATTTTTTCTCATCACATCGCTCGTCATCCCCACTGGTAAGAAAGCTAAATAAGTTCTGAAGATACTCTTCCTTATTACATTATTACCTTTAAGTTGCATAACTAGCCTGCCATAGGCTCTCCAATTCAACCTGATCACCTTTACATTCTTTGGTCCCTATGGGGCAGATATTAACGTTAAGGCAATGCAGACCAACATAAACCAACTGAAAAGCTTAGATAGCTCAACAGAATTAAGTTAAATTTATTAATCTCAATGGGAATTTTCCCATAAGTATTCCAAAATAATTAGAAAGTGTTAATATTCTTGACTTCATTGCTTTGGGGATAACGGAATGTCATATATTGATTCAAATTTGGTTGGAAATGAAGCTGTCCTGTATCGTGGCCAGGTAACATTGTGGGCATGGTTGCCATGGTTAATTTGGGGGGTAATTCTGGGCGTGACAACTATTGTTGGGTTCCTGTTAATCCCTCTGGGTTATCTGATTATCAGATCAAATGAAGCTGGTGTTACAAACAAGCGACTAATAGCCAAGTCTGGCTTGATTCGACGAGACACAGTAGAAATTCCAATAAAAAAAGTGTCCAGTCTGCAAGTAAAGCAGGGCATCATTGGTCGGATGTTAGGTTATGGAACGCTAATCATTAGCGATGTAGGCGCTGCACATGCCCCTATAAGATACATAAGAGAGCCTTTGAAGTTCAGGCAAAGGTTTTTTGAGGTTCAGGAGGAGTTAGAGAACTCCTGAGCAAAATGCAAACCCGCTTCGGCGGGTTTTTTATTCGTTGGAGCAAAAATTTAATTTGTTCATAGTCACTGACAGATTAAGACCTGATAGTGGCGATATGGCAAGTTTAGTGATCAAAGTGGCGGAACTTTTTTGCTGGCGACATTCATTTATCTTTATTGCATGCTGCCTTGGCTATACTCCTTGTTATAAAAAGTTAAGTAAGGATTTTATTTTCCATCACAGTCAATCCAACACCTCACTACCCATCAGCAGGACGCCTCCTCATGCTAAAAAAACTCATCCTTATCGCATCGTTAATCAGCTTATCGGCTTCAGCCTTTGCTGCCACGCAGTGCGGACCGTTCTATCTTAAAACCGATAAAAGTGGCTGGTTCTCAGTCAACGGGGAACGTGCAAAAACCCAGAAAGTGACGTTTGCTAAAGAGAAGGGCGATTACGACAACGCCACGATAAAGTTGCTGGTTAAAAACAGCAAAGCGCCGGGCATGATAGACATGGAGCTGACGAATCTGGAGGGCAAAGGAATGTTAAGGGCGCAAATCGTCCGCACCAGTCAGAGTCAGATCCGCATACGGGGGCTCTATGATTGTGAACCGGCTAAATAGCCTGACCAGCGACCAGTCCAGCGATGCCGCTAACGCATGGTTTTGCAGTTTGTAATCATCGCTGAAACCAGTGCGCTGATGTCCGGCGCTTTTGGATCGTAGTAAAACGTCGCGCTGGTCTGATGATGGCTGAACTTCGCAATTTCAATCCAGGCAACGGTTTCATTATCCTTTTCGAGGTTATATCGCTTCGTGCCATCTGGCAGCGGATCATCCTGCTCCAGATAAGCCCGCTGATTCTGTGCCATTTCGGTAAGGCAGGATTCAACCTGATAAGGATGACCGTCGAACCAGGCGGTCTTCGTTTTCGGGTGCAATCCAACCCGACCCATATCCACGCATCCGCTCAGCAGGCTTGCGCTCAGAGCAATTATTAATCTATTCATGGCATCCACTCTCGTTATTATTTTCCCGGCTAATCTGCGCCCTTAAGTCATGGTCACGGACCTGTGAGTAAGTCAGCCAGAGCAGATGGTACAACACTCAGCGTCACCGATTCATGAACACAATGCATACCTGCTTTACTTACAGTTAACTGAGGCTGGATGGCATGGTCAATTTACGGAAATTGAACACAATTGGCTGCCCGAAAATAAACCCTCAGGGTTTAATTAACCGTCTGTCAGGGGACTTTGTCCATAGTAAAGCAGGAAGGTAATGAAGCGGGGAGAAACGATATTACACAAAGCTTTCCTGGTCTGGGAATACCGGCGTACCGCTTCCCTGAGGTTTACTTAAGCAACGGTAGCCAGCGCGCCCGCCGGGCGCGCCATCTGCACATCAACCTGCTTTGTAAGGATCTTTTTTATCATCCTGGCTGTCATCATTTTTGCGCGGCACTTCACCATGATCTTTCGGCGCATCAGTGGCAGGATGATCATCTTCTTCATAGGCATTGCCCGCGTTTGGCGCAGCTTCCGGCAGGCTTTTGCTGACATCACCTTCTTTCTTACGTTCTTCATTCGTATTGTGCTTAAACATAACTCACTCCTTTTGTTCCAGTGCCTTAAGTCTAGACCAGCCCTGACATCGCGCATTACATCGGGCTCAGGAGAGCAAAAAAAGCCCGCCAGAGGCGGGCTAATCGGAGTTTCTCTCATACTGAACACGTCATTTTTCGATGTTCGGGTGTGTGCAGCACAATCATGCTAACGGGAAAAGTTTGATGCAGAAATGGACAAATCTGTCATATCACCTGCGGCAGGTCACATTCCCGACGATAAAAATGTCGATAAATAAATTCGATTGAAGAGATTAATAAAAGGCATATAGTGACCTGCGTTACCAGGAGATAGAAATTATGTTACGAGACTATTTAAAGATTGAAGCAGAAGACCAGCTGATTGAACAGCGCACACTGAGCCTGAGAAATCGTGGTCAGGAAGAGGTGACGGAGTGGATCATTGTGAGCCGTCAGGGTGTCAAAAAAGGCGGCGTGACCCTGTTCGACAAACTCAGCACCCGCCGCTCATGGCCAGTCAACTATCGCATTATGCAGACTGATTTGCAGGGCAAGGTAGTGGTGGATCAACTGGTCGACGCCCTGTAGTTGCACGGCTATGACTCTGGCGACTGTTGTTCGCTGAAAAGCTAACCCGCACCCGGCGGGTTTTTTTATGGCTGCCGATAGCGGCGTAATTCAACCAGTGTTCCAATCAGTTGCAGGCTGTCCCGGCTTGAATGCAGCTCGGGAAAGTTGATATTGACCGGAGCCAGTTCAAACTGCGCAACACCCTCTTCACTGCCTCGCTGACGCCAGGTGCGCAGCAGGGCATTCTGTTGCTGCATTGCCAGCACGCAGTCGCCGGGCTGAGGTGCCAGGCTGGGATCAATGATCACCACATCCCCCCGCAGAATCGCGGGCGTCATCGCCTGTTCTTCTACCCGGATGGCGAAACTCTGTTGCGAAAGCGCCATATCGTTGTGCATCAGTAGCTCATGCCGCACAGAGCTGGCGTCGTTCAGCCATTGTGCGACATCGCGCTGAGAAAGCAGCGGGATCTGGTGCAGGCCAGCCCAGCTATTTTCGCTGAAAACAGGACCATCCCCATCTATCAGATAAGCCGGCGTGCAGCCCAGCGCTTCGGCAAGCCGAAGCAGGTTTTCACCGCGCGGCAGCGTCTCCTCTTTTTCCCATTGTGAAATAGCTACATGGGAAACTTTTACCTGTTGCGCCAGTTGCTTCTGCGTTAATTGCAGTGATTTACGTCGGAGTCGGATGCGGTCACCCAGCGTTTCGTTTTTCATCAGCTTGACTTTTTAGTTGAGATTGACTTAAGTATACTTAACTCTGGTATTTAAGCAATCTTAAATTCAGGGTGGAGGACGTGGCTGTTCTGCACGCAGTGTGTTCCAGAGACCTTACCGGACAAAGGGGTGTGGCATGGAAAGTAGTCTGATTACCAGTATGGGTGCATTAGTTCTGGGTGGGGGGGCGGCTGCACTGTTCTGGAAACCGTTATTGGCGGGTATTGCGTCAATCGTAACCAGTAATCGAGCCGGCGGCGAAATTATTACCAGCTACAAAGAGCAGGTGGTATTGCTGAAAGAGAGCAACCTGTTGATACGGGAGGAGAACGATGAGTTACGTGAACGTCATGACAGAAATCTGCGACGTATTGCGACACTCGAAACGGATCTGCGGTTAATCAAGAATGCCGTAGGTATTTTACTTGCAATGACCGAAACCGATCAGAACGATAAATTTCGTAATGAGATTGATCGGCTGATCTCAACTCTGGAGGATCGCAGCGATGTCAACGATTAACAGGCTTAAGGCACCTATGTCATACCAGCGCAAAGTTATCCTCGGCTGCATTCTGCTAAGCTGTTCGATGATTTGCATTCTGATGACAATTATTTTTGTTTACGTCAGTAACACGGCAAATAAGCGGGTTGAGGAGATTCGGGCAGATTATCGGGTCATTGCAGCGCGGCGTGATGACCGGGTGGATTTGCTGACCAGTCAGGTTGCAGCCTTACAGCATAAGCTTGATGTAATACCGGAGCGCGTCGCCGACAAAACGATCACAAAAGTGAAAGAAGTCGTGATTGAGAAGGAGGTGCCATCCGCGAAACCCACGGAGAAACCATAACTTCCGATTATTCTTAGTGCGGCTTCGCTATTATCGACTAGTTTTAAATCTCCGGACGACATTTTGTATCTGAACTGGCGTCCGCTGATTGGCCGGTAGATGAACCGCTAAGCCTAAACACTTTTGATAACTGACCAGAAGGAAATTTAGCATGAGCGATTCAACAGAAACCAAGACCAAAAATGACTATCTGCGCGATGTGACTTCGCAGTTGAAAGAGATGCGCCACTACGCGCAGACCAACACCGAAACCCTGTCCAGCCATTGGTTAGCGTTTGATGCGGGTGAGTATAAAGACAAGACTAACGCTGATCGTATCGATGCGTTACTGAATAAGCAGGGGAAACTGCTGGAAGATCTGGATGCCGCCATTCAGGACATCGAGATTGAAATTAATCACAGTGAGCAGGAGAGCTGATTCATCTCCCGCTGACTGATGCGGTGGCCGCTAAAGGATTAGTCGGCCACCAGCCACATTTCCGCTTCGTCGAACATCTCTTCAACAATACGCGCAACTGTCGCCTTGTCGTTCTTACTCAAATCAGTATCAATCGCATTACGTTCCATCGGCTTGACCTTAACTTCGATGTCAGGAAACACCCGATGTACCCGCTTTTCCAGCTCCTCACGAATCATCTCGCGAGCACCCGGTAAACCGGCAACGTTGCGCTTGTCATAAATCAACTCAACAAACATGATGGCAATCCATTCAGGGCAAAATCGCTGATATATAATACTGTAAATAAAAACAGTAGCAAGGCAGTACCCCTGATTTCGCGTAAATTTTTATCTCGCTCAAACCTCAATCTTCGACTAGCAAAATGCGCACGCATCGCGACATAATGTCGGCTTACTTTTCAGGAGGTCCGCGATGCGACAACTGGTCATTGATATTCTGCTAAAGCTGGCAAAGATGGACGTCGACGCAAAAGAGCTGACGGCGCAGCTTGAAGCGCAGTCCCTGCTGGTTGCAGCGCTGCTGGTACAAGCGAAACAGGACAACTCGCTGACCATTACAGAAACGGTGCAGGATGCCATCATTACCGCTTCGCAATCATCGACCGAGTTTCTGCAGTCGGATGTTGATCTGCTGCTGACGCACATCAATCGTCTGCTTGCGGTTGCAAGCTATGTAGAAGTGAAAGGCAAAGCCACGGAAGAGCGAGAGTAGGGCCATTTATCAATACGCCTCCGGAGAGGAAAGCCCGGCAACCTCTCCGGAGGCAGTGAAGATGCTCTGCCTGTAAGGGCAATCTTCACCTGCGGCATGACGTGAAAGTATCGCGTTGTACTCTACTGCTTCATCCGATGCTGTACGGCAGGCTGAAAGGTGTAATTGACACCTGTCCTGTGCATTGAAAATTACAACTCGTTTTTGATGCAGAACTCTTCCCAGCTCATCCCCAGCGACTCAGCATGAGATTTAAGATAGGTCTCGATAGCCTCAGCCGCTACCGCTTTATCCGGCTCAGCGAGCTGAATAGAAAAAATCATCCCATCCAGATTTTTCTGCCGCAAAAAGGCTGCATAGATGCGTTCGGCATGCCATTCACGCAGCTGTCGCAGCGACAGATTAGCGGCACGGGCGTCGCTCTCCGTCAACTCATCCAGTGCTGACTGAAAGTCGGGATGCGCGGTAAAAAACATTTCACGTGCCTGGGCATAGTAGGCTTCTGGCGTTTTCATATTTATATTCCTGAAAGTCTGATGCAGCGCGTCAGTGTATCGGGTTGTCTTCCGCTTGTCAGGCGTGCCAGAGCCCATTCAGACGGCCAGTTGCCGATCAAAAGGCTGACCGGTCTCCTGGCTCAAGGGTAAATTCTGCTGTAAACAGCCGCTCGCGGGTGTCTGAACAGCCAGATACCTTGCGCTAAGCAGTGGAAAAATTATAACGTAGCCGCCATTGACGCGATCTTAGGGATTAAACATGAAAAAGTGGATGCTGATTGCCGCGCTGGCACTGAGTGGCTGTGCGCAAATCAACGATTATGAAAATGCGGTACAGACGCCGGCACCGGCTGAGTTGCAGGGGAACTGGCAAACCGTCGGCCCGCAGAGCAGCCTGATCAATGGACAGGCCATAGCCAGTCTGATTATCAATGCGGATGGCAGCACGCTGGATTGCCGTCAATGGATGCGTGTGATTGCGAAGCCAGGCAAACTGACCCGTCTGAGCGGTGACTATGTCAACGTGACGCGCAGGATACGCGTGATGCCGCTGGTCGTCGATAACAGCGAACTCAACTATGACGGTCTGACCCTGCGCAAGGTGGCGCGTCCGACAGTAGAGTGTCAGCAGGCACTGGAAGAGGTGGCTAAACAGCCGAAAGCCGCAGTGATCCAGAATATTGAACCGCAGCTGCTGCGCACGCCGATTACTGAGCACAACGCGCAGTCGTAACCGCAGCCCATAAAAAAAACCGCCCCGGCAGCGCATGCGTCTGCCGGGGCGGTTTTACGTTTACTCAGTCAGTTATTCTGCTACTACCCAGACGCTGACGCTGCCACCGTTACAGACAAAGACTGCGGTACCGTGCTCGTCTGCGGTAATGGTCTCTTCACGGTTGCCCAGATGATCGCGCCAGGCCTTACCGGCAAAGCCTTCGCCCATCGGCACACTTTTCTCGCCCGCATCGCCGTTCGACATGATCACCACACAGCCAGGCTGCGTTTCGGTGCCGCTGCGGCTGAACGCCACGCAGTTGGGATGATCAAAATAGTCGGTCTGTACGCCCCAGCCATACTGCTGACGGGCCCGGATTAATCCTTCGAGTTCAGGAATGACCGGCATCTCAATTTTGTGCGTCTCGCCGTCGCCGCCCTCATCTTCGTAAGTCGCCCCGAACAGGTCGGGATAGAAAATGGTCGGCACGCCCTGCTCACGCAGCAGGATCAGCGCATAGGCCAGCGGTTTGAACCAGGCCTCTACCGGCGCTTCCAGCGACTGCAGCGGCTGGGTGTCATGGTTGGCCACGATCGTCACGGCATGCCACGGATCCGCTACGACCAGCGAGTTAGCAAAAATCTGGCTCATGTCGTAGGCGCTGCCTGCGGTTGAGGCCTGATGGAAGTTCATGTGCAGTGGCGCATCAAACAGCATGGTTTTGCCTTCCACCTGATGCACATACTCCTGCAGCTTTTCGGTTTCAAACGACCAGTATTCCGCGACGATAAACATCGGTTCTTCAGCGACCTCCTGAATATGATCGATCCACTCTTTATAGAACCAGGCCGGGATATGTTTTACCGCATCCAGGCGGAAGCCGGTGCAGGGCACCTGTTCCATCACCCAGCGCGCCCAGTATTTCAGCTCTTCCCTGACCGCATTGTTGCGGAAATCGATGTTGGCACCCATCAGGTAGTCGAAGTTGCCCAGCTCGTTATCGACCTGATCGTTCCAGCCTTCGGCGGTATAATCGTTGATGATTTTGAATACGCCATTTTCGTCCGGGTTTTCGATGTGATCTACGCCGCTAAAGCATTTGTGGTCCCAGACAAATTTCGAATACTCACCAGCACGTGCCGGAAAGGTGAATTTCGTCCAGGCCTCGCAGGGCACGACCTCGTCATAAATTTCATCACGGTTATCCGGATTGACGCGGTTAACGCTGATCGCCTCTTTCTCGTCAGCACCCATTTTGTGGTTCAGCACCACATCCAGCAGCACCCCAACGTTGTGGCTGCGCAGAGCTTCTGTCGCCGCCAGTAATTGCGTTTTGTCGCCATATTTCGTGGCAACGCCGCCTTTCTGATCAAATTCCCCGAGATCGAACAGATCGTAGCTGTCGTAACCGACAGAATAACCCCCCGAATCCCCTTTATAGCTTGGCGGCAGCCACGCCATGGTGATACCAATTTCGCTGAGCCAGGCCGCGCGATCGGCAACTTCCGGCCACAGTTTGCTGCCATCCGGGTAATACCAATGGAAAAACTGTAATAACGTTGGGTTTTGCATGTACCACACTCCAGGGGATGATGAAAATCAAGTATGGAGTAAGCGGCAGAAAAGAGACGCCGCGCAGAAAAATAAATCTGGCGGCGTAGCAGAGCAGGGGATCAGGAGAGGGTTTCGCGCGGCACCATTACAATGCCGCCCTGACTGGCATAGGCGGACATGACCGATTTCTGACGGCTGTTCTGACCGACCAGCGAGGCCAGCTCATTCATACGCGCCTGCAGCAGGCGTTTCACTTCACTTTCGTTGTCGAGGATACGGCGCAGGACCGGACGTAACTGCTCCTGCGTCTGCGACGAAGGCGATACCGCCTCTGTCGACTGGGCTAAGTTCTGCACCGCACTGACATACTCCATCTCCCTGCTGATCAATTCATCCCATTCGCCTTTTACTGCATGACGCAGCATTCCCTGGCTGAGATCGAGTAACTGTTGGTAAACGGTAATCAGATGCGGTGCAGTAGTCATTAAACGGCGTCCTGAATCAGGTTAGATTGAACCACTTCTTTCCACGCGTCCGCGATGTTGCGCAGCAGGCCTTCAACCTCTTCCACCGCTGCAACATCATTATGCAGGTTGGCATGCAAAAGACGACGCGTCATGTAGTTGTAAAGGTCCAGCAGATTGTCTGCCAGCTCATCACCCTGATTTTCAGTCAGGCCTTCTTTCAGGCCAGCCTCGATAATATTGATCGCTTTGGAAATAGAGCTGCCTTTGCCTTCAATATTGCCATCCTGCATAAACAGACGTGCGCGGATTAACGCGCTCAGTGCGCCGTCGAACAGCATCATCACCAGCTGCTGCTGGCTGGCGCTCATGACGGCGCTTTCTACGCCAATTTTTGCATAGGCTTTGGTGCCTGTAGCGCTGTACATGGTCACTCCTATGATTTACTTGAACTAGAGGTATCGAACTGTTGCGTCAGATAGCTGCTGGTTGAATTGAGTTTACTGATAGCCAGATCCAACTGAGTAAACTGCGTCTTATAGCGTGCGATATCTGCATCAATGCGATCGCTGGTGGTGTTATACAGTGTGGTTAAATTATTCAGCGTCTTGCTGACGCCATCGGTGGCGGCCTGAACAATTCCTTTAGATGACAACCATCCGGTGATATTAGTTGCAATCTTGGTGGTAATACCGGTGGTTTTACCATCGCCCACGATCATCTCTTTCACGCCCGCTGCATCTTTATCCAGCGCGGCACTAACCTTAGTGGCATCAATTTTCAATGAACCAGTCTGAGGGTCAGTTGTGACGCCAATCTGCCCCAGCGATTTATAGGAAGAGGAGCTTTGCGCGTTGGTCAGCATGCTTTTCAGCTGCGTCTCGATGGTGCGTAACGTGCTGTCACCCAACAGGGCGCCATTGCTGGAGTCCTGTGAAGCCGTATTGGTATCCACTTTGGTGTATTTGGTCAGCGTATTGAACTGATCCAGCAACGAATTGTAGGCATCCACCCAGGCGCTGATAGCGCTGGAGGCTTTTGAGGTGTCTTTGGTAATCGTTAGTGTCTGAGGCTGATCAGTCGGCGTCAGCGCGGTCAGATTTAAGGTAATCCCTTCCAGGGCATCACTGATCTGGTTGCTGCTGTTTTCAATCGCAACGTTGTTAACCGTGAGTTTGGCATTCTGCGCCGTGACGCTCTGGGTCATCGCGTTGCTGCTGGCTGATGCGTCAAAGCCCACAATTCCCTGCAGCGTGTCGTCGCCGGTGACGGCAATCTTAGATACCGCATTATCGCTGCCGGTTTTATTGGAACTCATGGAGAGGCGGAAACTGCCGTCCGACACCTTGATGATGCTGGCTGTGATGCCGGCATTAGCGCCGTTAATCGCGTCACGCATACCGGTCAGTGAAGTCTGGTCACTGGAGAGCGTGATGCTTTTGCTGGTGCCATCTTTCAGGGTAATCGCAATGCTGCGGCTGGCCACCGAACTGTCACCCAGTGCGGCCGTGTTGCTGCTCTGCACCGCAGAGGTCAGCACCTGCGCCTGCGCCAGCTGAGTAACACTAATCGCATATTTACCGGCCACGGTGCTGCCAGAAGTGGTGGCACTGAACGCCGTCGAGCTACTGACCGCAGTAGTGGCGGTAAACAGGTCCGCACTGTTCAGCTTAGTGTTAGCGGTCTGAAACGTCGTCAGTGAACTTTTCAGAGTAGCATAGGCACTGAGCTTGGCGGTGTAAGCCGACTGCTGTGTTGAAATCGGTGTCAGTGAGGCTTTTTCAGCGGTGGTCAAACTGTCAAGCATGGTACTGAGTGGCAGGCCGGAACCCACACCAAGGTTGCTTATACTAGCCATGTTAATTCCTTTATAAGGTCGACAGAGAAATTGATACCTGGGTTATCGGCCTTGAATAAGGAAAGTTTAACGTTATTTGCCTTAGGGTAATGAGGTAAATAAGCACTATAGAGAAGGGTAATTCAGCGGCTAGAAAATTAATGAATTAAGTCTAAAGAAGTCGGGACAGGTGGCGATAACTTAAAACGTGACAGGCTGAAGCAGAAAAATTCGCCTGGTACTAAAAAAATTCTAAAGGTTGTTAAACGGCAGACGATAACAACTTTGACGGCGCTGAAGCCGGCGGGTTGAAGCCCACACCTTAACCGAAAGACTTGATTAACAGGAAAATTTATCATGGCCCAAGTCATTAATACCAACAGCCTCTCGCTGATCACTCAGAACAACATCAACAAGAACCAGTCAGCTCTGTCTACTTCAATGGAGCGTCTGTCTTCTGGTTTACGTATCAACAGCGCGAAAGATGACGCTGCTGGTCAGGCAATTGCCAACCGTTTCACCTCTAACATCAAGGGCCTGACTCAGGCTGCTCGTAACGCCAACGACGGTATCTCTGCTGCGCAGACAACTGAAGGCGCGCTGTCAGAAATCAACAACAACTTACAGCGTGTTCGTGAGCTGACTGTACAGTCTCAGAACGGCACCAACTCTGATTCCGACCTCTCTTCAATCCAGGACGAAATCAAATCACGTCTGAGCGAAATCGACCGCGTATCTGGTCAGACTCAGTTCAACGGCGTGAACGTGCTGGCTAAAGACGGCGCAATGAAAATTCAGGTTGGCGCAAACGACGGCGAAACCATCAACATCGACCTGAAGAAGATTGACTCTTCTACTCTGGGCCTGTCAGGTTTCGGCGTTTCTAAAAACGCACTGAAAACCAGCGATGCAATCACTCAGGTTGGCGCAAGCGGTTCGCTGAAAGATGTTGACCTGTCAGCTGTTGCCACTGCGCTGAAAGTAGATGCAAGCTCACTGTCACTGAAAAACGTACAGACTTCAGCTGGCGCAGCCACTGCAACTTACGTTGTCTCTTCAGGCAGCGACAACTATGCCGTTTCTGTTGATGATGCGACCGGTAAAGTTGCACTGAACACCACTGACGTTTCTTACACCGACTCAGCTAACGGCGTTACTGCTGGTACTATGTCTGGTCAGTTCGTTAAAGTTGGCGGCGATGCAACTGGCGCAGCACAGGGTTATGTGACTGTACAGGGCAAAGACTACAACACTGCTACTGCTGCAATCGCTAACGGCGGCTCAGGTGGTACTACCGGCGTAGCAAGCAACATCGGCGACATCGCTTCTGCGACCAACGCCAACGTGCACACCGGTTCAGCTACCGCTAACCCACTGGCACTGCTGGACAAAGCTATCGCATCTGTTGATAACTTCCGTTCAAGCCTGGGTGCAGTACAGAACCGTCTGAACTCAGCGGTAACTAACCTGAACAACACCACGACTAACCTGTCTGCAGCGCAGTCTCGTATTCAGGATGCTGACTACGCAACTGAAGTTTCAAACATGTCTAAAGCGCAGATCGTACAGCAGGCTGGTAACTCCGTGCTGGGCAAAGCGAACCAGGTTCCACAGCAGGTTCTGTCTCTGCTGCAGGGCTAATCGCCTTCAACGCAAATTCAAAACCCCGCTTCGGCGGGGTTTTTTTATGCGTACGATTAGCCTGGTTTTTAATCCTTTCTCTGCCAATCACTCTCCTCGCTTTCCTTTATCCTGACATCAACCCTCATGTTTTTAAGCACCCTGGTTGAGCAGGTAAAAAATGAAAAATATTACTGTTGTGGAACCGCTGTTTGTCACTGCTTTTAAATGTATTGGCAGTGAGTGTCGCGATCACTGCTGCAAAGGCTGGGATATCAATCTGGATAAGCCCACGGTGAAGCGCTATCTGAAATCCTCACAGATTGAAATAAGAACCCTGGCGACCGAAAACATCGTCATTACCGGAAAAAGCGTCGCCAACTGGGGCACCATGAAGCTGAATGCCTCTGGCAGCTGTGCGTTTATGGATGAAGAACTGCTATGCAAGGTGCACTCCACTCTGGGCGCCGAGGCATTGAGCAAGACCTGCTCGACTTATCCGCGCTCAGCCAGGACATTTAAATATGAACGGCAAAAGACGCTGGTGCTTTCCTGCCCGGAAGCCACCCGGCAGTTATTAGCTTCACCCGATGCCATGCTTTTCGAACAAACCATTGAGACTCAGCCAGAAGCCAATAAGGCCAAAGATCTCAATCAGCACAAGAAGCTGCTGAATCTGATGTGTCTCAATATTGTTAAAATGAGCGGTGAGAAGCTTGATGAAGCGTTTTACGCGCTGACAACCTTTTTGCTGGCGGCAGAAAGAGTCAGCCCCAGCGAGGATTGGCTGGAAAAGATGGAGCGTCATTTTTCTGACGTGCTCGATAATCTGGCACAGGGCGAAATCAGGTTGCAGCTTGACCAGATTAAGCCTGACCATAATCTGCAATGGTCTTTACTGTTGAGATTGCAGACCTGGTTTGGCGGTAAGACATACAGGCGTGCCTTTCCTACTCTCGATCACTATCTGAATAAGCTGATTTATATTTTGTCGGAAGGAGCTAAAACCGATGACGTCAGCCAGTCGATGATCCGGCTGGACAACGTCTGGCAGAATCAGGTTATGCCGTGGCTCGCTGAGCGCCCGTGGATAATGAATAACTATATTCAGTACCGCATTTATGATGAGTTTTTCCCTAATGACGAAAGTCGCAGCCCGTTGCTGAGCCTGTATCTTCTGACGGCAGAATGGTTCCAGCTTAAGTCACTGATAGCCGCCAGTGTTGAGTTGGTCGGAACGATTGATGAAGAGGATATTATCAATATCATCTACAGCTACCACTCAATAACAAAACACAGTACACAGTCGGTGAGTGCCTTTCTGGCAGAGATTAACAAGGTTAAGGTCAATGACGATTTGTCGCTGATTTACCTGCTTAAGTAAATAAAGACTCCGCTTCAGCGGAGTCTTTATTTATCCCACTCCCAAAAGAGACTCAAATTTTATCTCAGGTCAGGGTTCAGCGCTCGTTTAACGCATTCCGGGTCATGTCATGGGCAGTATGCTGGCTGTTCAGGCATAATGACTACCCGGAATACAGATCCTGCATGAAGACCTTTATCATTAATCTCGCCTCATCAATCGGGCGTCGCGCCACTATTTCTGCGCAATGCGATGCCGCTGGACTTGACTACGAATTTACTAGCGCCGTGAATGGCTATGCATTAACAGACGCGGAGATTGCGCAGCATACCCGTACGGTTAATTATGCGTTCAAACCGGGCGAAATAGGGTGTGCATTAAGCCATATCGCTATTTATCGAAAGATGAAGGATGAAAAAATTGCACAGGCGTTGATTCTGGAAGATGACGCCTTATTTACCGGGCAGCTCGGCGCGGTATTATCCAGTCCGGCAATGCAGTTATCCCCGGATAATCCGACGCTGGTGCTGTTATCACGCGTCAATAGATATGTTGATAAAGCGATCGCCGCGGTAACGGAAACCTCTCATCTCTATCCGGTCTACAGTGCCACCACCGCACACGCTTATGTGATCAATCTTGAGGCCGCTATACGACTGCTTAAACTGCTCTATCCGGTCTGGATGGTTGCCGATAAATGGTGCCTGTTTGAAGAGTATGGAGCCATAAAGCTATTGGCAGTGCATCCCGCACCGGTGCTGCTGCATGATCTGGCGCAGCAGACCACCATCCAGCATTTCAGCGATGTTGCTCAGCATAACCAGCAGAAACGCGACATCTGGGCAGGGTTAATGGCACGCCGGCCATTCAGCGTCAGACTGCGTCATCGCTATCGCCGGGCTTTGCTTCCGCTGCGTCATCGCATCGTTGATGTCAACGCCGGTGCAGATTGTCAGGAATAACGAAAACCCGTTCAGTGCGGTGCGGGCGCGAAGAGGGCCAGCGCCGCCGGTCGTAACGCAGATGATCGCCCATCCCGTTACAGTTCCCCCCCGTACTGCCGATAACTCCTCACAGAACAACATCATTTTTGATTTTAACTTTGTGGAGTGTCTATGCGCTTCAATTATGACCTTTTACCGGGCGAGCAGCTGACCTTCGATGAGATCGCCCGGCGTTATGCGCTGCAATACCCTGATGATAAAGAGCTGACGGCGCGCGCCTTGCTGAGTCCGTCAACCGGCCTGCGCACGCTGAAAATCCGTGCGGTATTTGCGCGGGAGGAGAGCAACAGTCCGCTCGAGGATCTGCTGTTCATCTCCCATGACAACGAACGTAAAAATTATCTGCGCCGGTTTGAGCACTACCTTAAGCAGAATCTCTCTTTCCTCTATTTTCGTCGCAGCGACAACGAGAAGCGCGACAACCTGTGGAAAGTGATGGGCAGCAGTCAGGTCTTCGCGATGATCGATCCACAATCGGCCACGGCCCAGAACCTGTTAAACAGTCGCGGCTACAAACTGGTACTGATGCATCAGGATGATGAAGACATCTACTGGCAGCTCTTTAATCCGCAGGCGGACCCCTGTTTTCCACAGTCGCAGCGTATTCAGTTCATCGTGGTGCTCAGTACGCCGCAGCACAAAGTCCCTGCGGCAGTGATGCCAGGCACTGAAGTGGGGCGTCGCGTGAAAGCACGGGTGCTGCAGCGTGCCAGCCAGGCGGAATTCAGCGCCGGTGTCAAAGCGCGCTACGGTGCCTGCGTGATGACTGGCACCGAGCTGACCGAACGGCATAACTGGCCGTGGGTGGAAGCCTGTCATATCGACACGCAGGAGGGCGATGACGGTGTCCTGGCAGACAACAGCATCGATAATGGCCTGTTTTTACGCAGCGATCTGCAGCGGCTATTTATTAACCGACTGATTAGCATTGATGCTGAATCAGGAACGATTCAGGTACATCCCGGCGAGGAGGCGCGGCAGCACATTGCGCCCTGGTATCAGGAACTGGAGGGTCGTGTCTGCAGTTTGTGGGCTGCGGTGCCGCCCGCCACGCGGCAACGGCTGCGCGCCCGTCGTTAATTTCAGGAAGCGTGCAGAAATAACTGCACGCTGACTTAACAAAAATCAAATAGCCTCGTTTTACCCCGCCTATTCAGCCAATCGAAAACGCTACAGAATTGGATAATCATGCCGATAACTTCATTAACGCAGGGTAGTCAACGTGAACGATTTCTATACCGCCGAAGGCGTGATGGACAAGCATTCGCTCTGGCAGCGCTACGTGCCGCTGGTGCGCCATGAAGCGTTGCGTCTGCAGGTTCGCCTGCCGGCCAGCGTTGAGCTTGACGACTTGCTGCAGGCAGGTGGAATAGGGCTGTTAAATGCCGTAGAGCGTTACGACGCGCTCCAGGGCACAGCTTTCACCACCTACGCCGTGCAGCGTATTCGTGGCGCAATGCTCGACGAGCTTCGTAGTCGGGACTGGGCACCACGCAGCGTGCGTCGTAACGCACGTGAAGTGGCGGGCGCAATGCACAGAGTGGAACAGTCGCTGGGGCGTTCTGCTTCCGAGCAGGAAGTGGCGCAGCAGCTGAATGTTTCCATGGAGGAGTACCGGCAGATCCTGCTGGACACCAACAACAGTCAACTCTTCTCCTACGACGAGTATCGGGAAGAGCACGGCGACAGCGCGGAGCTGGTTACGGAAGGCCATGAAGAGGCCAATCCGCTTCACCAGCTGTTAGAAGGGAGTCTGCGTGAGCGCGTCATTGAAGCGATCGAAGCGTTACCCGATCGTGAAAAGATGGTGCTGACACTGTACTACCAGGAAGAACTGAACCTGAAAGAGATTGGCGCGGTACTTGATGTGGGTGAATCCCGTGTCAGCCAGCTGCACAGTCAGGCGATTAAACGCCTGCGGGCCCGACTTGCGGGAGCGCGCTAGCAGTATCAGTTCCTGGCGATTCAAAATTATAAGAAACCGGGGACTCAGTAATGGGAGCCAAGACCAAGGCCAGACCGTTAAGTCGTTATCTTAAAGACTATAAACACAGCCAGAGCAACTGTTCACACTGTGGCAAGGTATTAGATCGAATGGCGCTCGTTTTTCGTGGCCAGATCATCAATAAAGAGGCCATCGCACGGATGGACCAGATGATTGATGAGCAGCTGTGGCTGAAACTTCAGCCCGAACTGACCGCGCTTTGTCGTTTTTGTAGTGATATTTTTTGTAATACCCATCCTAATTACTTCGACATTATGGCGTTTAAACAATATTTGTTTGAACAGACAGAGATGAGCCCCAGCACGATTCGTGAATATGTGGTGCGTCTGCGTCGACTGGATGAGATGCTGAAAGCCAAAAATTTCCCGGCCGAAAAGCTTAAAGGAAATAGCTGGCATCAGTGTCTGGAAAGCGATTTGCCCGATGCCGGTAATAACAATTACCGTATCGCGCTGCGCAAGTACGATCAGTTCTTAGGCTGGCAGCAGGCGTAAGCCTGTTCTGCACCGATTGCTCCCCCGCGTGCCTCCGGCACGTTATCCCTTACCTGCCAGCCGGGTTAAGGGAAGGGGGAGCACGGCGCTTCTTTCTTCTCGTCTTTTTACTACCGCATCTGCTGTCACCTGAATCAGAGTGATCCTTTTCGCATCTTCTGCAACACTGTAAGGATAATTTTCATGCCCGACCGGAGGCAGCATTGTCTTTACATCTGTTATATCAATTCCCGCGTCTTGAACTGCTTGGCGCACCCACACCGTTAGAACACCTGCCACGCCTTTCCGACTATCTGGGTCGCGATATTTTCATCAAACGTGATGACTTCACGCCGGTAGCGATGGGCGGCAACAAGCTGCGCAAGCTGGAGTTCCTGGCAGCTGATGCGCTGCGCGAAGGCGCCGATGTGCTGTTGACCGCGGGCGCAATCCAGTCTAACCATGTGCGTCAGACGGCGGCCGTCGCGGCCCGGCTTGGCCTGAAGTGTGTGGCGCTGCTGGAAAACCCGATTGGCACCCACGCTGAAAACTACCTGAGCAACGGCAACCGTCTGTTGCTGGACCTGATGAACGCGGAAGTGATTATGGTTGATGCACTGCACAACCCTACTGAACAGCTGGCAGAAGAGGCCACGCGTCTGGAAGCGCAGGGATTCCGCCCTTACATTGTGCCGGTCGGCGGCTCAAATGCGCTGGGTGCACTAGGCTATGTAGAGTGCGCGCAGGAGATCGCCCATCAGAGCGAAGGCGTGGTCGATTTCGCCGCCGTGGTTGTCGCCTCGGGCAGTGCCGGCACCCATGCCGGACTGGCGGTAGGCCTGGAGCATCTGTTGCCGGAAACTGAGCTGGTCGGCGTCACCGTTTCACGTCAGGTCGAAGCGCAGTTGCCGCTGGTAGAGCGTTTACGTCAGTCGCTGGCGGAGACGCTGGAAGTGCAGGCTACGGCACCGATCACGCTGTGGGATGACTATTTTGCGCCACGCTACGGTGAACCCAATGATGAAGGCATGGCGGCAGTGAAACTGCTGGCGCAGCTGGAAGGCATCCTGCTTGACCCGGTGTATACCGGCAAGGCGATGGCCGGATTGCTGGATGGCATCAGCCAGAATCGTTTCCGCCGTGAAGGCCCGCTGCTGTTTATTCATACGGGCGGCGCACCGGCGTTATTTGCTTATCATCCTTCGGTCTGAGACAAGCGAATAAAACAGTTTATACTCCGTGCGTTATCATTCTGGACTGGCAGCAACACGCGGTGCTGCCCTTATAAGAACACACACACAATACTGTCAATAATGGGGTGAATATGTCCTTTTCTCGTGCAGGTCGTCAGATGGTGATGGGCGTCATGGCTGTGGCGCTGATTGCAGGCGTCAACGTTAAAACCTTTGCAGCCGAAAACCTGCTGAACAAAATTAAAGAGCGCGGCACGCTGCTGGTGGGTCTGGAAGGCACCTATCCGCCATTCAGCTTCCAGGATGAAAAGGGCAAGCTGACCGGCTTTGAAGTGGAATTCGCAGAACAGCTGGCGCAGCACATGGGCGTTAAGGCAAGCCTGAAACCGACCAAATGGGATGGCATGCTGGCCTCACTCGACGCGAAGCGCATCGATGTGGTGATCAACCAGGTCACCATCTCTGATGAGCGTAAGAAGAAGTATGATTTCTCTACGCCATACACGGTTTCCGGCATTCAGGCGCTGACGATGAAAGCCAACGCGGGCACCATCACTAAACCGGCCGATCTGGCGGGCAAGAAAGTGGGCGTGGGCCTCGGCACCAACTACGAGCAGTGGCTGCGTGAGAACGTAAAGGGCGTGGACATCCGTACTTATGATGATGACCCCACAAAATATCAGGATCTGCGCTCAGGCCGTCTGAATGCCATTCTGGTTGACCGTCTGGCTGCGCTGGATCTGGTCAAGAAAACCGGCGATACCATGGCAGTTGCGGGTGATGCCTTCTCCCGTCAGGAATCGGGTGTTGCGGTGCGTAAAGGCAACGACGATCTGCTGAAAGCGATCGATCAGGCCATTGCTGATATGCAGAAAGATGGCTCGCTGAGCAAGCTGTCTCAGAAATGGTTTGGCGCGGACGTGACGAAATAATGCAGGAAAGTCTTCAACTGGTGCTGGATTCAGCACCTTTTTTATTAAAAGGCGCGCTGTTTACGCTGCAGCTCAGCATCGGCGGCATGTTCTTCGGACTGCTGCTGGGCTTTATTCTGGCGCTGATGCGTCTGTCGCGCTTCTGGCCGGTTCGCTGGCTGGCGCGGATTTATGTCTCGATTTTCCGTGGCACCCCGCTGATCGCCCAGCTGTTTATGATCTACTACGGCCTGCCGCAGTTTGGCATTGAGCTGGATCCGATCCCCTCTGCGATGATTGGTCTTTCGCTGAACACCGCCGCCTATGCTTCTGAGTCACTGCGTGGCGCAATTGCATCGATCGAGCGCGGACAGTGGGAAGCGGCGGCGAGTATCGGTATGACCCGCTGGCAGACCCTGCGCCGGGTGATTCTGCCGCAGGCTGCGCGCACCGCACTGCCTCCGCTGGGCAACAGCTTTATCAGCCTGGTGAAGGATACCTCGCTGGCGGCGACCATTCAGGTGCCGGAACTGTTCCGCCAGGCGCAGCTAATCACCTCGCGCACGCTGGAAGTCTTCACCATGTATCTGGCGGCTTCGCTGATTTACTGGGTGATGGCAACGGTGTTGTCTGCGTTGCAGAACCGGCTGGAACAGCATGTTAATCGTCAGGATTCGGAGTCGAAATGAGCGCCATCGAAGTCAGAAAGCTGGTGAAATCCTTTAACGGCCAGAGGGTGCTGCACGATATCGACCTTGATGTGGCCGCTGGTGAAGTGGTAGCGATTATCGGCCCCAGCGGCTCGGGTAAAACCACGCTGCTGCGCAGTATCAACCTGCTCGAAGTACCGGATAGCGGCACCATCCGCGTCGGGGAGATTACCGTGGATGCGGCGCTGGCACAGAGTAAGCAAAAGGAGCAGGTGCGTCGTCTGCGTCAGCAGGTCGGGTTTGTTTTCCAGAACTTCAATCTGTTTCCCCATCGTTCAGTGATGGAGAACATCATTGAAGGGCCGGTTATCGTTAAGGGCGAAGCGAAAGCGGATGCGGTAGCCCGCGCCCGCACGCTGCTGGAGAAGGTCGGGCTGCACGGCAAGGAAGAGAGCTATCCGCGTCGTCTGTCGGGTGGACAGCAGCAGCGCGTGGCGATCGCGCGTGCGCTGGCAATGCGGCCGGAAGTGATCCTGTTTGATGAACCGACCTCGGCGCTGGATCCGGAGCTGGTAGGAGAGGTGCTCAGCACCATTCGCGCACTGGCTGAAGAGAAGCGCACTATGGTCATCGTCACGCATGAGATGAGCTTTGCCCGCGACGTCGCTGACCGCGCTATTTTTATGGATCAGGGACGCATTGTGGAGCAGGGCGAGGCAAAAGCGTTGTTCAGTAATCCTCAGCAGCCGCGTACCCGTCAGTTTCTCGATAAGTTCCTCAGTCAGTAACCTCACTGCCTTCCCTGGAAGGCAGTTTTAACCGCCTTAATAACCTCACTTTTTAAACGATAACGGGCGGCTGTCAGGATAATGCGCGCCTTAGTATCACAACCTATTATTCAGCCGTTAAACCTTTTGCCACATCTGACAAATCTTTTCCTTTCATCAGATATTTAATGGTTTTTCCTGATGCCGCTTTCTCTTATTTATATTTGCTGCAACATGAAACATTATTACCCTTTAGGCTGGCTGTGGCGCTGATAATTAGCCTGTTTGCATTCTGATTAATAAGTGTAAGGAAAGGTTCTGCTGAGTAAATAACTGTGGCATCAGGGCCATCCGGCGGCTTTTAAGAGTTTCGCTACATCCATCATCGGTTCAATGGCGAATAATCGCTGGATAATCATAAAAGCAATACTGATTTCCTCGCTTTTACTTTCCAGCATTCTGACCTACATAGCAGGAGTCATTGAATGAGCCAGACTAAGTCAGACCAGATATTATGGGTAGATACCCTGAAGGGCGCCTGCATATTGCTGGTGGTCCTGTACCACACGGTGTTACCGGGTTTTGAAGGGACGATTAAATATCTTTCTGCCGGATGGATTCCCGCTGAAATATGGATACAGTTTAATACGGTCCTGTCGCCGCTGCGTATGCCTGCCTTTTTCTTTGTGTCGGGATTGCTGGCGACCAATGGCATTATTAACCGCCCCTGGAAACAGGTGTTTACCAGTCGTATCACCAATCTCTTTTATCTCTATATTCTGTGGGGGTTTATTCAGTGGTGGTCGATTATCGGCATCTCCACTGAAATTACCGGCCAGCGCATTTCGCAGAATCTGAATGCCGCCTATGCCGGTTCGCTGTTTGAATTTCTCAAGCTAACCTTTATGGCCATGAGTACCTCGTGGTATCTCTATGGGTTGGGACTCTATTTCCTCTGCGCCAAAATTTTCCGTCAATATAAGCTGGCCCTGGTGGCGGTGGCGATTCTGTTGAATTATCTGGCGGTTGAAAAAGTGATCCCGTTCTGGGGACCGCAGAGCCTGGCGCAATATTTCCTGTTCTTCCTGTTAGGAGCGTTCTGGAGCCAGACCATGCTGCGCCTGAGTGAATGGCGGCGGGAGAACCTGATGCCCTGGGCGCTACTGGCCGCAGTCGCCGGGATTCATGTGATATTCGGTCTGGATAAGAGCCTGTTCCTGTGTGTACTGGCGGTGTTGTTCAGCATCGCCGCCTGCCGCTGGCTGAATCAGCATTTCAGCATGCGCTATCTCAACTGGGTCGGCCGCAATACGCTGCAGATTTACGTCATCCACCGTATTTTCATCGAGTTCTTTGGGATGTCCGCCATTCTGTTCGCGCAGCGGCATCATCTGTTTGAGCAGGCGTGGTTTTCGTTCCTGTGGGCCTGTTTTTATCCGGTGGCTATCGTGGGGCTCTGTTCGCTCTGCTCAGTGGCGATCTGGTCGCTGACCAATCGCGGGGTGGGGCAGTCGCTGTTTGTGTTTCCGACGCTGATGAAGAGGGTGCCTGGCGGCGGGTGAGGGGCGCTTGCAGCGGGAAGAGGACGCTGTGCAGCGGGCGGGCTCTGAGAAGGTTACGCCCGCCAGGCGATGGGGAGTTTCAGGGTGCCCCTCCTAAAATCCCTGCCGGTTGGCGAATTTCGCTTTGCAGCGGGCTAACACTGAGGGGGGCTCGCCCGCCAGGCGGTGGGGAGTTTCAGGGTCTCCGTGCAGGCGGACGTGTCAAGGGGCGGACGCCCGCCCCTTAACAATCCCGGCATCCGGCAGCCTGCGCGCCCCGCTGTGCGGGGTGCCCTCGTCACGCCCTGCGGCCAGCGGACCGTCCGGACGCGCCATCCCTGGCGCGAACCGTCCTTTCGCCGACGTCCTGTCGGCTCATCCTGGCCTCCGGTTGTTCCTCAGCGCTACGGATGCCTCTCCCAAACCCCCGCCTGTAATACCTTCTTTATTTTTTCGGATGGCGTGTTGTCTGCTGGACTGAAAGCCAAAGCCAAAGCCAAAGCCAAAGCCAAAGCCAAAGCCAAAGCAAAAGCTAATCACGGAATCTTACCGCTACAATCTCAGAGCCCGAAGAAGACGTGATTACCACGGATAGAGTGTAAGGCCTTTCTGACTGCTGAGCCTGAAGCCAGAGGCAATCCTGAAAAACCACAGCGATAAAGTACCCAACACCAGAAGAAGAGATAACAGCGAGGGGTCAGGGAGGCCATCTGAACCGCTGAGCGGATGAGGGATTTCAGGACGAGCGACAGGGATGTCGCGAAGAGGCGGGTTCGCGCCAGGGATGGCGCGTCCCGCCGGTCCGTAAGAAATCCTAAAGAAGCGAAGGAACCGCGAAGCGGCGGTGAAGCAGGCCGGAGCCGGGGGGCAAGGGGCGCGGCGACTGGCGCCCCTTGTCGGTCGCCTGCAGAGGCGTGTCTGAAACTGCCCAACTGCTCAGGCGAACGAAACCCCTCTCAGCGCCCGTTCGCGCAGCGAACACCCCCAGCTTTAGCGCATGCATCTGCCAGGCGAACGAAACCCCTCTCAGAGCCCGTTCGCGCAGCGAACCACCCCAGCTTCAGCTCCGCAGCAGCCCGTTCGCGCAGCGAACACTCTCCGGCGAACGCTTCTTACCCAATGGTCATCAGACTCGCATTACCACCCGCCGCCGCGGTATTCACACTCAGCGAGCGCTCAATCAGCAGACGCTCAAGCAGAAGATTGGTTTCACCACGGGCGAAGCCCTGCACCGAAACAATCGCGCCGTCACGCGCTGCGATCTGCTCACAAAGTGTACGCAGCTGATCGGCATCGCCGTGATAGATCACCGCATCAAACTCTGCCGCTAACGGGTCACGTGCCAGCGTGATGCGCGCTTTCACGGCATCAGGCAGCGAGGCCCGCAGCGCGCGATGCAGCTCATCGTCTGGCCACAGCGCTTTACTGCCTACGCTGGTGACCGCAGCCAGCTGGATCAACGCATCCTGCTCATTGTCCGCCAGACAGAGCACCAGATCGCGCGGCAGCAGCGAGAAGGTGTTGCGCTCGCCGGTCGGGCCAGGCAGCAGACGGACCACGCCCGCCTGGGCCAGCTCGCCATAGTGCTGGCAGAGTTGCGCCAGTTCAGGCTTATCTTTCGCCCAGTTGCTCAGCGCCTGATGCGGTGCCAGCAGCGACTGACGCAGCGTGCTGTCTGCCGGTCGCTCGGCATCCTGACGATCAAAGGTCAGACGCAGCGCGCCATCCGGACGACTGGCCAGCAGGCGGTAGAGATAGAGCGGACCGCCGGCTTTCGGACCGGTTCCGGATAAGCCTTCTCCGCCAAACGGCTGAACGCCAACCACCGCGCCCACCATGTTGCGGTTAACGTAGAGGTTACCGACACGGGCGTTGGCCGTGACCTGTGCGATGGTCTCGTCGATGCGGGTATGCACACCCAGCGTCAGGCCATAGCCGGAGGCGTTGATCTGCTCAACCAGCTTCGGCAGGTTGTTGCGGGTGAAGCGCACTACATGCAGCACCGGTCCAAAAATCTCTTTGTCCAGATCGCTGACCTGATTCAGCTCAATCAGCGTCGGTTTGACAAAGGTGCCGCTGGTCCACTCTTTGCTGTCCTGCGGGTTATCCTGAACCGCCTGGTAAACCGTGAAGCCCTTGTTACGCATCGCCTGAATATGGCGATCGATATTGGCTTTTGCCTCGGCATCAATCACCGGGCCGATGTCGGTAGAGAAGCGCTCCGGATTGCCCATGCGGCACTCCGCCATCGCGCCGCGCAGCATCTTCAGCGTATGGTCGGCGACATCTTCCTGAATGCAGAGCAGACGCAGGGCAGAGCAGCGCTGTCCGGCACTGTCGAAGGCCGACGCGACGATATCGATCACCACCTGCTCAGTCAGCGCGGAAGAGTCAACGATCATCGCGTTCATCCCGCCGGTTTCCGCAATCAGCGGCACCGGACGGCCGTGTTGATCAAGACGACCGGCCAGATTCCGCTGCAGCAGGGTCGCGACTGCGGTTGAGCCGGTAAACATCACGCCACGGACCCGATTGTCACCCGTCAGCTGCGCACCCACGGTTTCCCCCTGGCCTGGCAGCAGTTGCAGCACGCCCGGCGGTACACCCGCATCCAGCAGGATCTGAACTGCCTGTGCGGCAATCAACGGCGTCTGCTCAGCCGGTTTGGCCAGCACGCTGTTGCCTGCTGCCAGTGCAGCCGCGATCTGACCGGTAAAGATCGCCAGCGGGAAGTTCCATGGACTGATACAGACCACCGGACCCAGCGGACGATGGGTTTCGTTGTCGAAATCGTCGCGCACCATTCCGGCGTAGTAATAGAGGAAATCAACCGCTTCGCGCACTTCCGCGATGGCGTTGTTATAGGTCTTGCCTGCTTCACGCACCAGGATGCCAAGCAGCTGCTGCATCTGGCCTTCCATAATCTCTGCGGCGCGTTCCAGAATCGCCGCACGCTCCTGTGGTGGGGTGGCAAACCAGATCGGTCCGCTGTTCACGGCGGCATCCAGCGCCACAGAGACTTCCTGCTCTGTGGCTTCACGTACCTGACCTACACGATCGTTTGGTGCAGCCGGATTCAGAATGTCGCGCAACTCACCCGCACCCGCTTCACCGTCGATCATCGGCTCGGCCAGGCAGGGCTGTGCGGCACTGCTCAGCAGGGCGCTGGAGAGTGAGGCGAGACGGTGCTCGTTAGCCATATCCAGACCCGCTGAGTTGACGCGGTTCTCGCCATACAGCTCAAGCGGCAGGGGGATCTTCGGATGCGGCAGGCCAATGGCGCCTTCGCTGATCCCCAGTTTCTCGACGGCAGTCACCGGATCGGCTACCAGCTCATCAATCGGCAGCGAGGTATCGGCAATGCGGTTTACGAACGAGGTATTGGCTCCGTTTTCCAGCAGTCGACGCACCAGATAGGCCAGCAGGGTTTCATGGGTCCCGACCGGCGCATAGATACGGCAGGGGCGATTCAGCTTGCCGTCCGCCACTTTGCCGACCACCTGCTCATACAGCGGTTCACCCATGCCGTGCAGACATTGGAACTCATACTGTCCCGGATAGTAGTTATTGCCTGCCAGCTGATAAATCGCGGCCAGGGTGTGGGCATTGTGCGTAGCAAACTGCGGATAGATCAGGCTGGGAACAGAAAGCAGTTTGCGGGCGCAGGCCAGATAAGAGATATCAGTGTAAACCTTACGGGTGTAAACCGGGTAGCCTTCCAGACCTTCCATCTGGGCGCGCTTGATTTCGCTGTCCCAGTACGCGCCTTTCACCAGACGGATCATCAGACGACGGCGGCTGCGTTGCGCCAGATCGATCAGCTCATCGATCACAAACGGACAGCGTTTCATATAAGCCTGAATCACGAAGCCGATGCCGTTCCAGCCTTCCAGCTCTGGCTCGAAACAGAGTTTCTCCAGCATATCCAGCGACAGCTCCAGCCGGTCAGCTTCCTCTGCGTCGATGTTGATGCCGATGTCATAGGAGCGGGCCAGTAGCGTCAGTGATTTCAGAATAGGGTAGAGCTCTTCCATCACCCGCTCATACTGCGCGCGGCTGTAGCGGGGATGCAGAGCTGAGAGTTTGATGGAGATGCCCGGGCCTTCATAAATGCCACGACCATTCGACGCTTTACCGATGGCGTGAATCGCCTGCTGATAAGAGAGCAGATAGGCTTTGGCATCGCCTGCGGTCAGGGCCGCTTCGCCCAGCATATCGTAAGAGTAACGGAAGCCTTTCTCTTCCAGCTTGCGGGCGTTCGCCAGCGCTTCAGCAATGGTTTCACCGGTGACGAACTGCTCACCCATCAGACGCATCGCCATATCCACGCCTTTTCGGATCAGGGGCTCGCCGCCCTTACCGATGATGCGGTTGAGCGAGCTGGAAAGATTCGCCTCGTTGTGGGTCGAGACCAGACGGCCGGTAAACAGCAGGCCCCAGGTCGCGGCGTTGACAAACAGCGACGGGCTGCGGCCCAGATGCGATTGCCAGTTGCCGTTGCTAATCTTGTCTCGGATGAGCGCATCGCGCGTTGGCTTGTCAGGAATACGCAGCAGCGCTTCGGCCAGGCACATCAGCGCCACGCCTTCATGTGAAGAAAGAGAGAACTCCTGAAGCAGGCTTTGCACCATACCGGCGCGTCCGGTCGCACCTTTCTGGTGCCGAAGCTTGTCGGCGAGCTGATAAGCCAGCTGATGGGTTTTCTCTGCCAGCGCTGCCGGTAAGCGCGCCTGCTCCAGCATCATTGGCACTGCATCGGTCTCAGGACGACGCCAGGCGGCGGTCACTGCTGAACGCGTCACCGACTGAGGTAAAATCTGCTCTGCGAAGTCAAGGAACGGCTGGTGCGTCTCCTCTGGCTGGGTGTCGTCAGACTCGGCCGCCTGTACAGAAAGCGGGATCTCCGGCACGGCATCGCCGCTCTCCAGCTGGCCCAGGTAGTTAAAGATGGCCTGTTTAATCAGCCAGTGTGGCGTGCGATCAATACGCTGCGCAGCCAGTTTGATGCGCTCACGTGTTGCGTCATCCAGTTTCACACCCATGGTGGTTGTAGCCATGACTCCAGAGCTCCTTGATAGTGGTTCGATACGGCGTTGGCTGCACTATCACTTAAGTTGCAACTTTGTGCAACCGAGTTAAATGTGAGCCAGTTAACACCCTTCTTACATCGGCAATTGTTAAATCCCGCAATGCGGCACGGATATTGCTGCAAGATCCTCGCCAGGTCGGCAGGCCCGATAAAAAGCGGGTTTACGGCCGGTTATACAGAGGTACAACCGGATAACTGTGAGCGAGTGCAACCTATCAGCACGTTTTCACAAACGGTTAGTGAAATCACTGTAACGCCTGTGTTAAATCCATTGTGCGCGGAACGCCTTTCCGGCAGGATACCGCGCCGCTGGGAAATGACTGACGCCGTGACGAAGAAAATCGACCCGCTTTGCCCCGTTCCGGCAGGCGGGTAGCTGGCGATTTCTCTGGGATATCAAATAATAAGTGGAGAGACAGATGAGTGTAAGTACACCGATGCTGGTGACCTTTGTGGTTTATATTCTTGGGATGGTATTAATCGGTTTTGCGGCTTATCGCTCGACCAAAAACTTCGATGATTACATCCTCGGTGGCCGCAGTCTGGGTAGCGTGGTCACGGCACTCTCTGCCGGTGCATCCGATATGAGCGGCTGGCTGCTGATGGGCTTACCGGGTGCCATCTTCATTTCCGGCATCTCTGAGAGCTGGATTGCGATTGGCCTGACCATCGGTGCCTGGCTGAACTGGAAAATCGTGGCCGGTCGCCTGCGTGTTCAGACCGAGCATCACAATAATGCCCTGACCCTGCCGGACTTCTTTACCAGCCGCTTTGAAGACCACAGTAAAATTCTGCGCGTCATCTCCGCTATTGTGATTCTGGTATTCTTCACCATCTACTGCGCCTCGGGCGTGGTGGCCGGTGCGCGACTGTTTGAAAGCACCTTTGGTATGGATTACCAGACGGCTCTGTGGGCGGGTGCAGCGGCAACCATCCTCTATACGCTGGTGGGCGGTTTCCTGGCGGTGAGCTGGACCGATACCGTTCAGGCAAGCCTGATGATTTTTGCGCTGATCCTGACGCCGGTGTTTGTCATTATCGCAGTAGGCGGCTGGTCCGATTCGCTGACGGTGATTGAGGCGAAAAGCCTTGAAAACCTCGACATGCTAAAAGGGCTGAACTTCGTCGCGGTCATCTCCCTGCTCGGCTGGGGTCTGGGCTACTTCGGGCAACCCCATATTCTGGCGCGCTTTATGGCGGCAGATTCGCATCGCTCTATCCGCACCGCACGCCGTATCGGTATGGCGTGGATGGTGCTCTGTCTGGCGGGCGCGGTGGCAGTCGGCTTCTTCGGTATTGCCTACTTCCAGAACAACCCGACCCTGGCAACCGGCGTCAATGACAACGCTGAGCGCGTCTTTATCGAGCTGGCACGCATTCTCTTCAACCCGTGGATTGCCGGCATTCTGCTGTCAGCGATTCTTGCTGCCGTAATGTCCACACTGAGCTGTCAGCTGCTGGTCTGCTCCAGCGCCCTGACTGAAGACCTCTATAAAGGCTTCCTGCGCAAAAATGCCAGTCAGAAAGAGCTGGTATGGGTAGGGCGTCTGATGGTGCTGCTGGTGGCGCTGATTGCGATTGCGCTGGCGTCGAACCCGGAAAACCGTGTGCTGGGCCTGGTAAGCTACGCCTGGGCGGGCTTTGGTGCGGCGTTTGGTCCGGTGGTACTGTTCGGCGTCTGCTGGAAGCGTATGAACCGCAACGGTGCGCTGGCGGGGATGATCATCGGTGCCCTCACCGTACTGGTATGGAAACAGTATGGCTGGCTGGGACTGTATGAAATCATCCCTGGCTTCATTTTCGCCAGCATCGCGATTGTGGTCTTCAGCCTGATGGGTCGTGAACCGTCAGCCGAAGCGCAGCAGCGATTTACTGCCGCAGAAGCGGAGTTCCAGACCAAATAAGCGAAGCGTTAGTCATGAAAGCCCGCGCCGTAAGGAGCGGGCTTTTTTTGTTACAAAGATAAATCACCCAAAGATGAAATTATCTCCGCCGGTAACTTGTTTTTTTCGCAGCGATAATGATAATCGGTATCGTTTACACTTTACCTGATTTTACTGTTCATTGACGCTGCTTAACATTCAAGAGGTTGGCGATGTTTGTTCCTTTTCTCATCATGCTGCGCGAAGGGCTCGAAGCCGCGCTGATAGTCAGCCTGATAGCCAGCTATCTCAAGCGCACCCAGCGCACCCAATGGTTTCCGGCGATGTGGGCGGGCGTGTTTATCGCCGCTGCGCTCTGTCTGGGCCTTGGCCTGTTCATCAATGCCACTACCGGTGAATTCCCGCAAAAAGAACAGGAGCTGTTTGAAGGCATTGTGGCGCTGATTGCGGTGGTGATCCTCACCTCAATGGTGTTCTGGATGCGCAAAGTGGCCCGCAATATTAGGGTTGAACTTGAGCAGGCGGTGGATCAGGCGCTGCAACGTTCAGGGCGGGGCGGTCTGGCGCTGGTGCTGATGGTGTTTCTTGCCGTGGCACGTGAAGGGCTGGAGTCGGTGTTCTTCCTGCTGGCGGCGTTTACGCAGGATGTCGGTTATGCGCCACCGATTGGCGCGGTACTGGGGCTGGCAACCGCCGTGGTGCTGGGCATGCTGCTTTACTGGGGCGGTATCCGCCTGAACATGGCGCATTTCTTCCGCTGGACCAGCGTCTTCATCCTGTTTGTCGCGGCGGGCCTTGCAGCCGGTGCGATTCGCGCCTTCCACGAAGCGGGATTATGGAATCGCTTTCAGGATGTGGCCTTCGATCTCAGCAATACCTTATCGACCCATTCGCTGTTCGGCACGCTGTTGGAAGGCATTCTGGGTTATCAGGAGACGCCAAGCGTTAGTGAAGTGACGATTTACTTCGTCTACCTGATCCCGGCGCTGATTCTGTTCTTTATGCCTGCGCGTCCTGCTGCGTCGGCCACGGTGTAATCAGACATTTTTTTGGCGCGCCCGTCGCGCCTGCAACTTAACAGGGAATATCGAGATGACAATGCGTTTCCGCCGCAAGGCACTGCTGCTTCCTCTGCTGGCAATCTCCGCATCGGCGACCGCAGCGGTTCCTCAGGTTACCGTAAGCGTCAATGACAGGCAGTGTGAGCCGATGAGCCTGACGGTTAAAGCTGGCACAACCCAGTTCCTGATTAAAAACAACAGCCAGAAAGCGCTGGAGTGGGAGATCCTCAAAGGCGTGCTGGTGGTGGAAGAGCGTGAAAACATCGCGCCGGGCTTCAGTCAGAAGCTGACCGCTAATCTGGAAGCGGGCGAATATGAGATGACCTGTGGCCTGCTGAGCAATCCAAAAGGCAAGCTGATTGTAAAGGGTGAGGGCGCAGCGACAAACAGCACTTCCGCACGTATGCAGCTGGAAGGGCCGATCACCGAATATAAAGCTTATGTAACGGAGCAGGTTAACCAGCTGGTGAGCAGCACTCAGGCGTTCACGGACGCGGTTAAAGCGGGCGATGTGGAAAAAGCCAAAGCGCTGTTTGCCCCGACCCGTCAGTACTATGAGCGCATTGAGCCGATTGCTGAGCTGTTCTCCGATCTCGACGGCAATATCGATGCCCGTGAAGATGACTACGAGAAGAAATCAGCCGATCCGAAGTTCACCGGTTTCCACCGTCTGGAAAAAGCCCTGTTTGCTGATAACAGCACCAAAGACATGGCGGACTACGCGGATAAGCTGAATAAAGATGTGAAAGATCTGCAGGTGCGCATCAGCGAACTGGCTTTCCCGCCAGCCAAAGTCGTCGGCGGCGCAGCTGGTCTGATTGAAGAAGTGGCTTCCAGCAAAATCTCCGGCGAAGAAGATCGCTACAGCCGCACCGACCTGTGGGATTTCCAGGCCAATATTGATGGTGCACAGAAAATCGTTGAGCTGCTGCGACCGCTGGTGAGCAAAGCGAATCCGCAGCTGCTGGCCAAAGTTGACGCCAACTTCAAAAAAGTGGATGCGATCCTGAGCAAGTACCGCACCCAAACCGGTTTCGAATCCTATGAGAAGCTGACCAGCGCCGACCGTAACGCGCTGAAAGGGCCGATCACCGCCCTGGCGGAAGATCTTTCATTACTTCGTGGCACCCTGGGTCTGGATTAATCATGAGTCGTAAGGAAGATGACGCGCAGCCTGCGCGTCGTCGTTTACTGAAAGGACTGGGTCTGCTGGGCGGCGCGGCGGCCATCGGCGGCGGCTGTCCGTTCCATACCGCTGCCGCTGACAGCTTTTCGCCGGGTACGGTGACGCCGCAGGCGCGACAGCAGACGCAGCCGTTTTATGGTCAGCATCAGGCGGGTATCACGACGCCCCAGCAGGCATCAATGATGCTGGTGGCGTTTGATCTGCTCAGCAGCGATAAAGCTGAACTGAAGCGTCTGTTTCAGCTGCTGACCCAGCGTATCGCCTTTCTCACTGCGGGCGGTCCGGCACCTGCGGTCACCAATCCGCAACTGCCTCCGATGGATTCCGGTATTCTGGGGGCGACTATCGCGCCGGATAATCTGACGATTACCGTGTCGGTCGGGCATTCGCTGTTTGATGAGCGCTTTGGTCTGGCGCCGCATAAGCCGAAAAAATTGCAGCCGATGACGCGCTTCCCCAATGATTCGCTGGATGCCAGCCAGTGTCACGGCGATTTGCTGTTACAGCTCTGTGCCAACACTCAGGATACGGTGATTCATGCCCTGCGTGACATCATCAAGCATACGCCCGACTTGCTGGGTGTACGCTGGCGGCGCGAAGGCTTTATCTCCGACCACGCGGCACGCAGTCAGGGGCAGGAGACGCCGATCAATCTGCTGGGCTTTAAAGATGGCACGGCGAATCCGGATACCCGTAATTCTGCACTGATGAATCAACTGCTTTGGGTGACCGCGGACCAGGAAGAACCGGTCTGGGCATGCAACGGCAGCTATCAGGCCGTGCGGCTTATCCGCTTTCACGTGGAAATGTGGGACCGCACGCCGCTGGGTGAGCAGCAGACCATCTTTGGCCGCGAGAAGCTGAGCGGTGCGCCGCTGGGAATGAAGCATGAGCGTGACGTGCCGGATTATGCCCGTGACCCGGATGGCGACGTGATTGCACTGGATGCACATATTCGCCTTGCTAACCCTCGCACACCTGAGACGGCCAGCAGCCTGATGCTGCGACGCGGCTACAGTTACTCGGCGGGTATCTCCGCCTCCGGCCAGCTGGAGATGGGGCTGCTGTTCGTCTGCTACCAGCACGATCTGGAACGTGGATTTCTTACCGTGCAGCAGCGTCTGAACGGTGAAGCGCTGGAAGAATATATCCGGCCTTTTGGCGGCGGTTACTTTTTTGCTTTGCCCGGTGTCCCCGATGCCAGCCATTATTTAGCGCAGCCGTTGCTGGAATCCTGATTAAATTTTAACCATCGCAGGCGGCTCATCCCTGACCGCCTGCCTTTTCGGTTTCAGCACTTTGCTTACTGAGTTTTCGCTGAGATTAAGCCGTTGCCTGATATATATAAAATAATCTAAGTGACTGTAATATATGAATTTTACATTTATTCTTAAAAAAATAGTTACGTGTGATTAGCAATTCCTTTGCCAGCAGGTAAAATTACTATTGCAAAAGTCCAACGAAATGATGCACTTTATTCAACAGGCGTAATCGGATGTGTCGATGTATCACACTGGAGTTCGCGCATGGGTCGAGTCTTTTATGGAACGTTACTGTCACTGAATAAATTGCGCCTGACCGCGAGGACAATTCTGCCTCGTTATTTCTCCCTTCCTTCAACCATTTCTTTTGTCTTAGCACAGCCTGTTTTATCCGGTGTTCAGCCACGCTATTGCGCTGCTGCATACCCACTATCCTGTCCTGTCATGGCTCAAAAGGAAGCCAACTGAAACCTCTAAAGCGTTCACGTAATCGCAACGGGCCACCGGCCTCGCGCAGGAAATGAAACCAACTGAAAGGTGCCACTATGGGAAGACAGAAAGCAGTGATCAAAGCGCGTCGTGAAGCGAGAAGAGTGCTTCGCAGTGACTCACGCAGTCATCGTCAGCGCGAAGAAGAGTCGGTCACTTCGCTGGTGCATATGAGTGGACTGGATGCCATTGGCATGGCGCGCGATACGCGCGACCGGCTGCCGATTGAAGCCCGTAATGAAGCTCAGGCGCACTATCTCAATGCCATAGGAACGAAACAGCTGATCTTCGCAACCGGTGAAGCCGGATGCGGTAAAACCTGGATCAGTGCTGCGAAAGCGGCTGAGGCCCTGATTAATAAGGATATCGACAGGATTATCGTTACGCGCCCGGTACTGCAGGCAGATGAGGATTTGGGCTTCCTGCCCGGTGATATTTCTGAGAAATTCGCCCCTTATTTCCGCCCGGTTTATGACATTCTGGTTAAACGTCTTGGCGCATCATTTATGCAATATTGTCTGCGTCCGGAAATTGCCAAAGTAGAGATTGCGCCCTTCGCCTATATGCGTGGCCGCACCTTTGAAAATGCAGTGGTAATTCTGGATGAGGCGCAGAACGTGACCGCCGCGCAGATGAAAATGTTCCTGACCCGACTGGGCGAAAACGTCACAGTCATTGTTAACGGCGATATTACCCAGTGCGACCTGCCCGCTGGGGTGCCTTCCGGTCTCGCGGACGCGCTGGCGCGTTTTGAAGAGGACGAGATGGTGGGCATTGTGCGCTTTGGCAAAGAGGATTGTGTGCGTTCTGCGCTGTGTCAGCGCACCCTGCACGCATATAGCTAGCGTTTGATTGAGTAGAAGTGTAGCGCCCAAACCCGGCCCCGGCCGGGTTTTCTTATTGTGGGGCAGCGTCGCACGCTCCGCTGTCCAGCATGCTGCGCATGCGGTCGTTCTCCGGCGGGGCTTCTCACCCCTCTTACTGTGCAATAGGCAAAAAAAAGCCTGAACGTTTGTTCAGGCTCTTCTTTGAATGTGGCGATGAGAGGGGGATGGATTCGGTTCGCTCACCCTGCGGGCAGCGTCGCAGGCTCCGCTGTCCAGCATGCTGCGCATGTTGTCGAACCCCGGCGGGGGTTCTCACCCCCTCTCGCAATGCAATATGCAAAAAAAAGCCTGAACGTTTGTTCAGGCTCTTCTTCAGAATGTGGCGGTGAGAGGGGGATGGATTCGGTTCGCTCACCCTGCGGGCAGCGTCGCAGGCTCCGCTGTCCAGCATGCTGCGCATGCGGTCGTTCTCCGGCGGGGCTTCTCACCCCCCTTACTGTGCAATAGGCAAAAAAAAAGCCTGAACATAAGTTCAGGCTCTTCTTTAGAATGTGGCGGTGAGAGGGGGATTCGAACCCCCGATACGTTGCCGTATACACACTTTCCAGGCGTGCTCCTTCAGCCACTCGGACACCTCACCACATTTACTTCGCTGACCGCGCTGGGTCAACGGGGCGGTACTATAGGGAGTCGGCTGAAAAGGGTCAAGCACTATTTTTTTCTTTCGATCTATTCGCTTAAGCTCTGAACGAATCGATTTACTGCGGCTTAAAATCGGGCATTTATGCGCTATATTCCACAGTAATAAAGAAGCCGATCGGGTCATGTTAAGGACCGCGTGACGACTGAAATAACCCGGAGCGACGTCCGGGCCTGTATCCCAGCCAGACGCCGCTCCGTCAGACGCTAAATCAGCTCTTCACCCGATTAGCGAAGCTCTTACGCAGCTTCTGCAGTTTCGGTGGGATGACCGCCATGCAGTAACCGTTGCGCTGACCGGCGCCTTCCCAGTAATCCTGATGATAGGCTTCAGCCGGATACCACTCTTTCAGCGGCTCAATGGTGGTCACAACCGGCACATCATGATCAGCCTGGGCGCGTTCAATGGCGGCGCGCGCTTCTGCTTCCTGCTCGGCATTCGCCGGGAAAATGGCAGAGCGATACTGGGTGCCGATATCATTGCCCTGACGGTTCAGCTGGGTCGGATCATGCGTGACAAAGCTGATATCCAGCAGATCGCCATAAGTTACCTGCTCCGGATCAAAGCCAATGCGGATCGCTTCTGCATGACCGGTTGCGCCACTGCAGACCTGCTCATAGGTCGGATTAGGACGCGCACCACCGGTATAGCCGCTTTCAACCGACTCTACGCCGATCACATCTTTAAATACCGCTTCGGTACACCAGAAACAGCCGCCAGCGATAACTGCGTATTCGATTGCCATAATAATTTACTCCTGTCAGGTCGAAAGAGGTGAATGGGGGTGCAGCAGAGCGCTTTCAACTAGATGAGCATCTCCGGTTTAAAATCCCCGCTCTTATCCAGCATTTTATCGCTCATCACGCTAAACCGGCCTTCACCGGTGTAGTGCAGGGTCGGGGGATATTCGGGCTGCTCAGCGACATGCGCTTTGACGATCTCAAAAATAAACAGGTTGTAGCGGGCGACCATGGCGTCGTCATAAAGCTGGCATTCAAAGCTGGCAAAACATTCGGCAATCATCGGCGCACCCACTACCTGAGCCGGCTCCGGCGTCAGGCCAAACGCTTCAAACTTATCAATACTGTCACCGTGGCTGTTGCCGACAGCCACCACTTCATTAATCAGCGAGGCGGAAGGAATATTCAGCACGCACTGACCGCTGTTGCGGATCAGCTCGTGGCTGTGATTCATACCGGCAATCATGCAGCCGACCAGGGACGGCGAGAACTCCAGCACCGTGTGCCAGCCGAGCGTCATGATGTCATGCTGATCCTGATACTGCGAGCTGAGCAGCAGCACCGGTCCCGGCTCAAGGTATTTGCGGGCTTTGCTGACCGGAAAAGCATATTTGTGCATGCGTTGGCTCATGGCGTAGCTCCTTTAACGGAAGGGTGCCATTAAGTGTAGAGCACACTGCGGGTGCGGCGGAAAGGTCAGCAGCCATAAAGGCAAGGTCAACGGGGAAACAGGGCAGAGCAGACATTTTTAACGACAGTCTCACGAGCTTAAGGTTTCCTTAATATGCAGTCGCGATACTGCCTTCTTTAACGGAGGATAATGCTATGAAAACTGCGCCTGCTACCCTGTCTGTCACTGCTTCACGTCCGATGAGCGAATATGCGGCACTGCTGATCGCCGCAGCAACGGTTGTTCTGTTCCTGTCTGCCTGGTTTACCGCTTAAAACTTAATGACGGCCCGGCAACCGCTCCGGTCGCGACGGTTCTCTAAGAAAAACTGAAAACGGTGTAACTGGACGATGCGGCTGACAATGCTCAGCCCGAGTCCGATACCGCCATAGCGACTGTCCATCCGGATAAACGCTTTACTCAGCTCGCCACTTTTACTCTCATCAATGCCCGGTCCCTCATCTTCCACTACCATCATGGGCTGTGGCACAGACAACAGCTGCACGCTGATGGTGCTGTTATCCGGGCTATAGCGATGGGCGTTCTCAACCAGATTACGCAGCAACATCTTCAGCAGGGTCGCATCACCACGCACAAACTGCTCCTGCGGCAGATCCAGCACCAGCGTCTGCTGATGCGCCTCCAGCATAATACTCAGCTCCGCTTCCATCGGCAGGATCACATCTTCAATCAGCCCGACGTTCTGATAGGTGCCCGAAGTGAATGACTGTCCGGCACGCGCAAGATTCAGCAGCTGCGACACGCTGTGCGTCATCTGATCAAGACGCTGCACCAGCGGCTGAACTTTGACATCGCTGTTGCGTTCGATTAACTCCAGATGCAGCCGTAATCCCGCCAGCGGTGTGCGCAACTCATGCGCCACGTCGGCGGTAAACAGCCGTTCGCGCTCCAGACTGCTGTTGAGGCGGGCGACCAGCTGATTGATCGCCTGAGTCACCGCATCGATCTCATGAACCTGACTGTGACAGGCGACGGGATCGAGATTCTCTTCGCTTCGGCTTTCGAGTTCCCGCTGCAGCTGATAGAGCGGCCGGGTGATCCATTTCACCGCCTGATAGCAAAGCAGCAGCGTCAGCGTAATCATCACCAGGCTCGGCACCGCCAGGCTGGCCACCGCTTCATGCACTTCGCGCTTCACGTGACTGTCCATGTTGCGCTTCTGCAGTTGGGCTTCCACAAGAAACTGAATCTGCTCTTTACTCTCATGCCACAGCCAGACCACGCTGATCACCTGGAAGACCAGCAGAATCAGACCAATGGTCAGGATCAGGCGAAAGCGCATACTGCGGTGATCGAAACGTTTTATCATATGGCCTCGCGAACGCCATCCTGCGTCACCAGCGCATAACCAAACCCGCGCACGGTACGAATGGCGCTTTTGCCAATTTTGTCGCGCAGATTATGGATATGCACTTCCAGCGTATTAGTAGAAGGCTCGGTCTCCCAGTTATAGATGTCCTGATAGAGAATTTCCCGGTGAACCGGATTGCCGGCCTTCAGCATCAGTCGTGACAGAATCGCAAACTCTTTGGGTGTCAGATCCAGCAGCACATCGCTGAGGGTGATCTGACGATGGGTCATATCCAGCGCCAGCGCGCCGACTCTCACCTGGCTGTCGCCCTGATTGACGTGACGGCGGATCAGCGCACGGATCCGCGCCAGCAACTCATCCAGCGAAAACGGTTTAATCAGATAGTCGTCAGCACCCGCGTCGAGTCCGGCAATGCGCTCGCTGATGGTGTCGCGCGCGGTCAGTATCAGCACCGGCGTCATCTTTTTCTGCCGCCGCAGTCGTATCAGGAAATGCAGGCCATCTTCGTCCGGCAAACCCAGATCCAGCACCACCAGACTATAGAGACCGCTGGCGAAATGCGCTTCAGCATCCCGCACACGCGTCACGCCATCGCAGACATAGCCTTCGCCTTCCAGCGCCAGCATCAGGCCCTGCAGCAGCAGCGCATCATCTTCAACAATCAGTATCTTCATTAAGGTTGGCTCCGACACGACGTCAAAATATCATCCGCAGGCACATATTCGTGGGTCGCGGTGCCGGTTAATCCCAGCATGGTTGAAAACAGATTATCCTGTGAAAAATCGTCTGTCGCCGCCAGTTTATTCAGACAGCCGCGATTAACCGCATAACGTTTCTGATAATCATCGGACAGCCAGATCAGCATCGGCACATGTTTCTGCGTATCCGGGGCAATAGCATAGGGCAGGCCATGCAGGTAAGCGCCATTTTCACCCAGCGATTCACCGTGATCAGAAAGATAGACCAGGCTGGTGGTGAAGCGATCCTGATGCGCGCGCAGGACATTGATTGCTTTATCGACAATATGATCCACATTGACCAGCGTGTTGTCATAGGTGTTGATCAGCTGTTGTTGCGAACAGTCCTGAATCTGATTGGTATCACAGGTCGGTTCAAACTGACGGAACTGTGGCGGATACCGATGGCTGTAGGTCGGGCCATGACTGCCAATGGTATGCAGGACAATGACCCCGTTGCCTTTCAGCTGACTGATGTAGTCGTCCAGCCCGTGGAACAGCACGTCGTCATAACACTCACCATTAATACACATGCCGGGCAGGTTCAGGCTGGTCATGTCCTGATGCGGCACCCGGTCACAGGCACCTTTGCAGCCACCATCATTTTCATTCCATAACACACTGATGCCAGCGCGCTGAATAATATCCAGTAGTCCCTCCTGATGCGCAGCCAGCACATCATCATAGTGCGCGCGCGGCATGTTGGAGAACATGCAGGGCACCGAAACCGCCGTCGCCGTGCCGCACGAGGTGGTGTGCGGGAAGTAGATCACATCGTCTTTCGCCAGTAAAGGATTGGTCAGACGACCGTAACCACCCAGCGAGAAGTTTTGCGCGCGCGACGTCTCTCCCAGCACCAGAATCGTCAGATTCGGCTTACCGCTGCTGCGGCTGGGCTGCAGATGGGCATCTTCACCGATGCGCACCAGCGGTACATTCTGCAGTTGCTCATGCTTATACCAGGAGAGCGTTGCCGCAATGCTGTTCGACGGGCTGAGCGCTTTAACCAGCTCGCGGTTGTTGCGGAACAGCGAAGCGTAATCTTTATAGAAGAGCAGGGCGACCAGCACGATCAGCGCGGCGGAAAGCAGCACGCTAAGCAGTCGCGCCAGTATGCCACGCCACTGCTGCCGTTTTATGCGCGGCCAGAACACCAGCAACGCCATCAGCACGCCCGAGGTGAGCAGGGTGAAGAGCAGCTGCGGCGTAATCAGCGCAAAGGATTCAGAAGCGGTGGTATCCATCATGTTGGTGATCATCGAACGATCGACCACGATGTTATAAGTCTGAATAAAAAACTGTGCCGACGCAGAGAGCAGAATAAACAGGGCAGCCAGCAGCCGATCCAGCCAGACAAACGAGGCCAGCGTAATCACGATGTTAATCACGCTAAAGGCGACTACAGGCATCGATAAAAATACCAGCGTGGTATGCAGATTGTTCAGCGGCATGACCGCCAGCACCTGACGGTAGTAGGCAATATTAAGGAAAATCGCGATATAAACCGCAGCCAGGATCAGCAAGCTAAGGCGGCTAATCAGCGGCCTCTTCAGGGTAAACGCCATATGAGCAGGAACCAGAGTAATAAAAGTGTCACGAGATTGCGCTTTCTATATTAGGAATACCTTAAGAAACTTAAGCTTTGAAGAATGTCATTCGTATGGAATACGTAACGGGTATCACTCCAGCGTGATGCGGACCGATACCGCTACGATTATTAAAAAAGGAACAGGTGTAAATGGCGCTTTTCTGCTGACTTAACCGCAGCGGCTGGCATGAAAAGTGCATATTTCTGGCATAACCCCTGTTAATGACTACACTTAATGTGAAGATGTTCTCAGTTAGCCAGTATTGTCAGCAATGCGCTTGCAAGTTTGAGGAGAGTGACCTATCCAATCACCGCGTTTTACCCCTCAATCACCGCTTTATCAGAATTTCCCGCTTGCTGACCTGACTGCGTCAGGACATTCTTGTTTTAACTCAATGTTTTATTAAATTTGATTTTCAGGAGAAGTAACGTGACCCAAGCGGCAGACACCCATGCCAGGTACCCGACATTAAGCAGCGGTCAGTACGCCTTCTTTTTTGATGTCGACGGTACGCTGGCAGCGATACAGTCCCGTCCCGAAGCGGTATTTATTCCTGAGCAGGTCATCGCACAACTTCAACAGCTCTCTGCGCTTTCTCAGGGCGCACTGGCGCTGGTCTCCGGCAGACCCATCGAACAACTGGATGCGCTGGCTGCGCCGTGGTACGGCCCGGCGGCGGGCGTGCATGGCGCTGAGCGTCGTGATGCAGAGGGGCATGTGCAGCGCATCAGCCTGCCTGTTGAGGTCGAAAAAAATCTCAGGAAGGAATTGCAGGATGCGATGGCATGCTGGCCTGGCACTCAGCTTGAGGTGAAAGGCATGGCCTTTGCACTTCACTACCGTCAGGCGATGCAGCATGAGCAGGATGTGTTGCGACTGGCTGAACAGTCAGTGAAGCGTTTCCCGGGACTGGCGCTTCAGCCAGGGAAATGCGTGGTTGAGATTAAACCGGCAGGCATCGATAAAGGTGCCGCAATCAGCGACTTTATGCAGCAGCCCCCTTTTGCCGGACGCACGCCAGTCTTTATTGGCGACGATTTGACGGATGAGAAGGGCTTCCTGGCCGTTAACGAACGGCAGGGCGTCTCAGTTAAAGTCGGCGAAGGGTCAAGCCAGGCCGGTTATCGGCTAAATGATGTCGATGCCGTTTATGGCTGGCTGGAAAGAACATTATTACTATTAGAGCAAGACAACGTCGGTAAGGAGTTTAGGTTATGAGTCGTTTAGTGGTTGTATCTAACCGTGTCGCCATGCCAGATGGGTCTAAAACCAGCGCAGGCGGCCTGGCCGTCGGCATTCTCGATGCACTGAAAAGCACCGGTGGATTATGGTTTGGCTGGAACGGTGAAATCAGCGAGTTCACCGGCGAAGAAGTAGAAGACGTCAGTGTGCAGGAACATGAAGGTATCGAGTATGCTTCCTTCCCGCTAAGCCAGAACGATTACGATCTCTATTATTGCCAGTTCTCAAACACGGTTATCTGGCCCGCCTTCCATTATCGCCTCGATCTGGTGCAGTTCCAGCGTGAAGCGTGGGAAGGGTATTGCGAGGTTAATGACGCGGTGGCGCAGCGCTTAAAACCGCTGATCAAACCGGATGATATTGTCTGGATCCACGATTATCATTTCTTACCCTTTGCTGCCGCGCTGCGTCGGGCCGGTATTAATAACCGCATCGGCTTCTTCCTGCATATTCCGTTCCCGACGCCAGAAATATTCAATGCACTGCCTCCGCACAAAGAGCTGCTGGAAATGCTGTGTGAATATGACCTGCTTGGCTTCCAGACTGAATCGGATCGGGTGGCGTTCCTGGACAGCGTCAGTCAGCTTACGCAACTGCAGAATAAAGGCGACAAAAAGCATCGCGCCTTTGGCAACACCTTTATGACTGAGGTCTATCCAATCGGGATTGAGCCAGACAGTATTAAAGAGATGGCCGAAGGGCCACTGCCGCCGAAAATGGCTGCCATGAAGAAAGAGCTGGGCGATGCACGCAACATTATTGCCTGCGAACGTCTCGACTATTCCAAAGGACTGCCGGAGCGCTTTCTTGCCTATGAAGCGCTGCTGGAAAACTTCCCGCAGCATCGCGGCAAAATCCGTTACTCGCAGATTGCACCGACCTCACGTGGTGATGTGCAGGCCTATCAGGATATCCGGCATCAGCTGGAGACCGAAGCAGGACGGATTAACGGTAAGTACGGTACGCTGGGCTGGACCCCGCTTTACTACCTTAACCAGCATTTCGACCGTCGCCTGCTGATGAAAATCTTCCGCCTGACCGATGTGGGTCTGGTGACGCCGCTGCGTGATGGTATGAACCTCGTCGCGAAAGAGTATGTGGCTGCGCAGGACCCGGACGATCCGGGTGTACTGGTGCTGTCGCGCTTTGCCGGTGCCGCCAACGAACTGACTTCAGCGCTGATAGTGAATCCGTATGACCGCGATGAAGTTGCTGCTGCGCTGGACAAGGCGATTACTATGCCGCGCACCGAAAGGATTTCACGCTACAACGACATGATGGCGGTATTGCGCAAAAACGACATTACCGCCTGGCGTGAGAGCTTCCTGAATGACCTGGAGCGTATTGACCCACGCAGTGTTGACCACAGCACCGTGAATAAGGTAGCGACCTTCCCGAAACTCGCCTGACCTGAGCCTTTATCGCAATAATGGAAGCAGTGATACCACCCTGGTATCGCTGCTTTTTTTCGGCCCAGCTCACAGAAAACTCGCCTGCTATCTGTTAATGACGCTGTGCGGTGATTTTGTGCCGATGTCCTCAGTGGCAGCTCAGAGTGGCCTGATATATGCAGGGAATCCCGAAAACCCAGTCATACCGCTGCCCGCCGCTTTCTTTAACTACTTTGCTAAAGTTTTTTTTCAGACTGCCGATAGTGATAGAGCCAACGTATAACCTGCCGTTAATTCATTCGTCTTTCTTATGTAACCCCTTGTTACATCGGGTGTCGGAGCCTGAACATTCTGCTGTCACTGTTAACGCCAGGTTGCCAGAAGCCCCTCTTACTGCCGTAGAAATCTTAACGATTTCATTACTCACACCCTGCGACACTCCCCTTAAGTAACTAATTTAACAGCAAATAAGGCCCCGCCTTGCCAGCATAATATGCTGACAACCCTCTTTTAGATGGTTCTAAATAGGGTGTTAAAACGATTAACACCCGATAATCATTCCGGACTGCTTAAAGCGTCGAATAGCGATGCTTTTACCCCCTATTAAACCTTTCTCAGGACGAATTGGACTTAAAAACACACTTTTTTGTTCAAAAAGTGACCGGTCGGTAAGTAATCGTAAAGGGTTGCTGAAGAAATTTGCGTTAAAAGTGTGATCTGCGTCACACTTTATCTAAAATTTCATCTGACTGTCGTTGTATGTCGAAATCAGACGATATAGATTTGCGTTGTTTTCGGAATAGTCCTAAAAAATGTAAGAAGACGTCACGGAAGATGTCCGGAACTCGAAAATAGAATGGCATGGATTTTCGACCTTCAGTGGGTCTGAAACCCACGAAAATAGAAGGCGAAAAACAGTGACATTGAAATTATGTGAAGTTTTTTTGCCATCTTTTGATTTAACAAACAGCAGCTCGAACCGCAGATTTTAATCTGCGATACAGTTACGTCGCATCTCTCAGGATGGAAAAATAATGGGCACATCTGAAGTACTGAAACATATTTATGACCTCAATTTGTCTTATTTACTGCTCGCGCAGCGTTTAATTAACCAGGATAAAGCTTCTGCAATGTTTCGCCTCGGCATTGACGAGAAAATGGCGAACGCATTATCTGAATTAACATTGCCTGAGATGGTAAAAATGGCGGAAACCAATCAACTGGTTTGCCAGTTCCGTTTTACCGATAGCAGCACCATTAATCGCCTGACGCAGGAATCACGCGTGGATGATTTACAACAAATCCACACCGGCATTTTATTATCGAGCCGTTTATTGCGTAATGCGTCTAAAGATGTAGCGCCTGCTAAAAAGAGAGCAATGTCATGAGTGAGAAAAGTATTGTTCAGGAAGCACGTGATATTCAGCTCGCGATGGAGCTGATCACTTTAGGTGCGCGCTTACAGATGTTAGAGAGTGAAACTCAGCTGAGCCGTGGTCGTCTGATCAAGCTCTATAAAGAATTACGTGGCAGTCCGCCGCCAAAAGGCATGCTGCCGTTCTCCACGGACTGGTTTATGACGTGGGAGCAGAACATCCATGCTTCTATGTTTTGCAACGCCTGGAAATTTTTACTGAAAACCGGTTTGTGCAGCGGTGTCGATGCCGTAATTAAAGCCTACCGTTTATATCTCGAACAGTGTCCGCAATCGGACGAGGGCCCGCTGTTGGCGCTGACCCGCGCCTGGACCCTGGTCCGATTCGTTGAAAGTGGCATGCTGGAACTGGCGGATTGCAAATGCTGCAACGGCAGCTTTATTAATCATGCGCATCAGCCAGTTGGCAGCTTTACCTGCAGCCTGTGCCAGCCGCCATCACGTGCCGTAAAAAGACGTAAACTTTCTGCAGAACCTGCCGATATGTTTCCACAACTGCTGGATGAACAGGTTAAACACGCCGTTTAAGTTTGTTCGCACTGTGGAAGCCATCCAGCAGCGGTTAATACCGCTGCTTTTTTTTTGCTTGCGGTTCAGGAATAACCTCTGCGGCTCTCTGGCTTAACTTCCACCAACACGTTACGGACGTAAGGATTTTTTTGTGCTGATAATTATAGGTTACCTGATTGTTTTAGGCTCCGTGTTGGGCGGATATGCGCTGGTAGGTGGTCATCTGGGCGCACTTTATCAGCCAGCCGAATTATTAATGATCGGCGGTGCCGGTGCCGGTGCTTTTTTAGTCGGTAACAATGGCAAGTCGATTAAAAAAACGCTGAAAGCGCTGCCTAAGTTATTTCGGGGCTCCAAATACAACAAAGCGGTTTACATGGATTTGATGGCGCTGCTTTATCGCCTGATGGCGAAGTCGCGTCAGCAGGGGATGTTATCGCTGGAACGCGATATTGAAGATCCCAGCCAGAGTGAAATTTTTGCTAATTATCCCCGCATCCTTGCCGATAAACAGTTAGTAGATTTTATTACTGACTATTTGCGTCTGATGGTCAGCGGCAACATGAACGCCTTTGAAATCGAAGCGTTGATGGATGAAGAGATTGAGACCTACGAACACGAGTGTGACGTACCAGCGCAAAGTATTGCTGCGGTGGGTGATGGTCTTCCGGCATTTGGTATCGTGGCCGCGGTAATGGGCGTCGTCCATGCGCTGGCTTCGGCCGATCGTCCGGCCGCTGAACTGGGTGCGCTGGTCGCGCATGCGATGGTGGGAACTTTCCTGGGCATTCTGCTGGCGTACGGGTTTGTCTCTCCGCTGTCGTCAGTACTGCGTCAGAAATGTGCGGAAACCACCAAGATGATGCAGTGCATTAAAGTGACATTGCTCTCGAGCCTCAATGGTTACGCGCCGCAGATTGCGGTGGAGTTTGGTCGTAAGACGCTCTATTCCGCCGAGCGTCCGTCGTTCAGCGAACTGGAAGAGCATGTGCGTAACGCCAAGAACCCGGCTAAACAGACTTCTGACGAGGCTTCATGAAACACGGCAATCGCCCCATTGTGCTGATCAAAAAGCGCAAACATAAAGGCCATGAAGGCAGCCACGGATCGTGGAAGATTGCCTACGCCGACTTTATGACGGCGATGATGGCCTTTTTTATGGTGATGTGGCTGCTGTCGATCGCCAACCCGCAGGAGCTGGTGCAGATTGCAGACTACTTCAAAACGCCGCTGAAAGTTGCAATTACCGGCGGCGCACGCAGCAGTGACAGTGACAGCCCGATCCCAGGTGGCGGCGACGATCCGACCAAAAAGATTGGCGAAGTGAAAAAAGTCGTCGATATGGACGCCCAGAAACGCAAGCTGGATGAGATTCGCCTTAACCGGCTGCGTGAAAAGCTCGACCAGATGATTGAAGCGGATCCGCGTCTGAAAGCGCTGCGGCCGCATCTGATCATCAACATGGTGGAAGAGGGGCTGCGTATTCAGATCATCGACAGCCAGAATCGCCCGATGTTTAAGACCGGTCGGGCCGAGGTGGAGCCGTATATGCGCGATATTCTGCGTGCCATTGCGCCGATCCTTAACGACATTCCGAACCGCATCAGCCTGGCCGGACATACCGATGATTTTCAGTATGCCGGCGGTGACAAGGGATACAGCAACTGGGAACTCTCTACCGACCGCGCTAACGCTTCACGCCGGGAACTGGTGATGGGCGGCCTGGATAGCGGCAAAGTTTTACGGGTGTTAGGTATGGCCGACACTATGCGCCTGAAAAATCGTGGCGGTAACGACGCAGTTAACCGCCGCATCAGCCTGCTGGTGTTGAACCATGACACCGAAGCAGCAATAGAAAAAGAGAACGCAGAAAGTGATGCCGTCCAGATCAGCGATCCGGCGGCCATTGAACAGATTACCGCACCTGCAACACCAGGCAGCGCGGTGAATACAGCAGCCCCCTCACAGCCGAGGTGATTCCCGTGAGTATGGACATCAGCGATTTTTACCAGACGTTTTTTGATGAAGCCGATGAGCTGTTAGCGGATATGGAACAACACCTGTTGGGCCTTGACCCGCAGGAGCCAGATTCGGAACAGCTTAACGCCATCTTCCGTGCCGCTCACTCCATTAAGGGTGGGGCCGGAACCTTTGGTTTTACGGTATTACAGGAAACGACTCATATCCTGGAAAACATTCTGGATGGTGCTCGTCGCGGCGAGATGCAGCTCAGCACCGACATCATCAACCTGTTTTTGGAAACCAAAGATATTATGCAGGAACAGCTCGATGCTTATAAAACCGCGCAGGAGCCTAACGCGGAGAGCTTCAAATATATCTGTGAAGCGCTGCGCCAGCTGGCGCTCGAGGCCAAAGGTCTGCCGGTTGATGTTCCGGCTACGGTAACCACTGCCAGCGCGGAACCGGCCAGCACCAGCGGTCTGCGTGTACAGCTGATCGACCTCAAAGAGAAAGAAGTCGACCTGATGCTGGAAGAGATGAGCAATCTCGGCACCCTGACTAATGTGCAGAAGGGCAGCACCACGCTGGACGTCTGCATTGATGGCGTCGGTAAAGATGACATCGTGGCGGTGCTCTGCTTCGTGATCGACGAAGCTCAGATCCGCTTCCCGGCCGCTGACGAAGCCGTTGCCGCGCCGGTCGCTGCTGCTGTTGCAGCCGCACCAGTGGCGGAAGAGGTTCACACCGCCAGCGTAACCGAACTGCCCGTGGCAGCGGTGAAACGTGAAAGTAAGCGCGTCGCGGCACCGGCCAAGTCGAGCGAATCGACCAGCATCCGTGTTGCGGTCGAGAAGGTCGATCAGCTGATCAACCTGGTCGGTGAACTGGTGATTACCCAGTCGATGCTCGCCCAGCGTTCCGGTGAACTCGACCCGGTGGCGCACGGCGACCTGCTGAACAGCATGGGCCAGCTGGAGCGTAACGCCCGCGACCTGCAGGAATCGGTGATGTCGATTCGTATGATGCCAATGGAATATGTCTTCAGCCGCTTCCCGCGTCTGGTGCGTGACCTGGCAAGCAAACTCGGCAAAGAGGTCGAACTGACCCTGCTGGGCAGCTCAACCGAACTCGATAAGAGCCTGATCGAACGCATTATCGACCCGTTAACGCACCTGGTGCGTAACAGTCTTGACCACGGTATCGAAACGCCAGAGAAACGTCTGGTGGCCGGTAAAGTGGCAACCGGTAACCTGACGCTTTCTGCGGAACACCAGGGCGGCAACATCTGTATCGAAGTGTCAGATGATGGTGCTGGTCTGAACCGTGAACGTATTCTGGCTAAAGCCCTGTCATCGGGTCTGCCGGTTCACGAGAACATGAGCGATGAAGAGGTCGGCATGCTGATCTTCGCACCGGGCTTCTCTACCGCGGAGCAGGTGACGGATGTTTCAGGACGCGGCGTCGGAATGGACGTGGTGAAACGAAATATTCAGGAGATGGGCGGTCACGTTGAAATCGCCTCGAAGCAGGGCAAAGGCACCACCATCCGTATCCTGCTGCCGCTGACGCTGGCCATTCTTGATGGCATGTCCGTTCGCGTGGCTGATGAAGTCTTTATTCTGCCGCTGAATGCGGTAATGGAATCACTGCAACCGCGTGCCGAAGAGCTGAAACCGCTGGCGGGTGGCGAGTGCGTGCTGGAAGTGCGTGGTGAATATCTGCCACTGGTCGAGTTGTGGAACGTCTTTGATGTGCAGGGTGCCAAAACCGAGGCCACGCAGGGCATCGTAGTGATCCTGCAGAGCGCGGGCAAACGTTACGCGCTGCTGGTTGATCAGCTGATTGGTCAGCATCAGGTGGTGGTGAAGAACCTGGAAAGTAACTATCGCAAAGTGCCGGGCATCTCTGCCGCGACCATTCTTGGCGATGGTAGCGTAGCGCTGATTGTTGATGTATCAGCACTGCAGTCACTTAACCGTGAAAAACGTGTGGCCGGCGCTGCCGCCTGACAGATAACGAAAGGGTAAATAACATGAATGGAATGGCAACCGTGACAAAAATCGCTGGCGAAACTGTGGGTCAGGAGTTTCTGGTCTTCACGCTGGGCGACGAAGAGTACGGCATCGATATCCTCAAAGTTCAGGAAATTCGCGGTTACGATCAGGTAACGCGTATTGCGAATACCCCTGAATTCATCCGCGGCGTCACTAACCTGCGCGGCGTAATCGTGCCGATTATCGATCTGCGCGTTAAGTTTGCGCAGCCTGACGTTGAGTATAATGACAACACCGTGGTCATCGTACTGAATCTGGAAAATCGCGTGGTCGGTATCGTGGTCGATGGCGTTTCTGACGTGCTGTCACTGACCCAGGATCAGATCCGTCCTTCACCGGAGTTCGCGGTAACCATGTCTACCGAGTACCTGACCGGTCTGGGTGCGCTGGGCGATCGCATGCTGATTCTGGTCGACATTGAGAAGCTGCTGAGCAGCGACGAGATGGCGCTGGTGGATAACCTGCGTACCGCGTAATAGCCTCTTCACGGGCTGGCTCTGGCTGGCCCGTGATTGTTACATCATGTAATAATTTCCTTCTGATTCATATATTTAAAATCGCTGCTTCCCCTAATTTCCCGCTGTCACCTGCCGATAATCTCACTGTCACTTTTAAATCACCTACATTGTTCAGGGTTACTCATGTTAACGAAAATCCGTGTGGTCACCAGCCTGTTACTGGTGTTGCTGGTGTTCGGGCTGTTACAGGCCTTCTCCGGTTCAGTTTTCTACTCCGCATTAAGCCACGACAAGCAGAGCTTCGCCGTGTCGCAGCTGGCGATGCAAAACACACAGGCGCTTAATGACGCCTATATGAGTCTCAACCAGAGCCGTGTGCTGCTGACCCGCATTCAGCTACGTATCGCCACCAGTAAACTGGAGGGTAAAACGGCCGATATCGCCGGTCTGTTCGGAGAGAGCAAAGGATTTCAGCAGGCAGCAGATGGTTATTATAAAGAATTCAAGGCGATCCCTGACACACCGGGTCAGGACGCGACGCTGAACGATCAGCTTGATCAGCGCTTCAGCGCCTATGACGGGGCCCTTAATCAGTTGCAGACCGCCCTGGAAGCTAATGATCCGATTGCCGCCGCCAAAGCTCCCGTTGCACCGAGCCAGAGTGCGTTTCTGACGCTTTACCGCGAATGGCGCGCCGATCAGAGTCGCCTGACCACACTGGGCGTGGCTGAGAACAGTAGTGCCTATACCCGAATGATGTGGATCCTTTCTGCCATCATGGCTGCCGTGGTCGCGGTGATTGTGCTTTGCTGGTTTGGCCTGCGCAAAATCGTGATAACGCCGCTGAATGGTAGCATTAATCACATTCAGCATATCGCCCAGGGTGATTTAACCCAGCCGATCGCGGTGGAAGGGCGTAACGAGATGACGCAGCTCGCCGCCAGCCTGCACGAAATGCAGCAGTCGCTGGTCCGCACCGTGACCAATGTCCGTGAAGGATCGGATGCGATCTTCACCGGTGCCAGTGAAATCTCTGCGGGAAACAATGACCTGTCCGCCCGTACAGAGCAGCAGGCGGCGTCACTGGAGCAGACGGCGGCCAGTATGGAGCAGCTCACCGCCACCGTGAAACAGAACGCCGAGAACGCCCGCCAGGCGTCACAGCTGGCACTCAGCGCGTCTGAAACCGCAGAAAAAGGCGGCAGCGTCGTAGCTGGCGTGGTGAAAACCATGAGCGAAATCGCCGGCAGTTCGAAGAAGATTGCCGATATCACCAGCGTGATTGATGGCATCGCGTTCCAGACCAATATTCTGGCGCTTAACGCCGCCGTTGAAGCGGCGCGTGCCGGTGAACAGGGTCGCGGTTTTGCCGTGGTCGCGGGCGAAGTACGTAGTCTGGCGCAGCGCAGCGCCCAGGCCGCCAAAGAGATCAAAGGGCTGATTGATGATTCAGTCAACCGCGTCAGCGTGGGTTCGCAGCTGGTCGGCACCGCCGGGGAAACCATGAGCGATATCGTCAGTGCGGTCACGCGCGTCACCGACATCATGGGCGAAATCGCCTCCGCATCGGACGAGCAGAGTCGCGGTATCGACCAGGTCGGGCAGGCCGTCACCGAGATGGATCGCGTCACCCAGCAGAACGCCTCGCTGGTGGAAGAGTCCGCGGCAGCAGCCGCCTCGCTGGAAGATCAGGCCAGCCGGTTAAGCCAGTCAGTCTCAGTCTTTAAAATCAAACGTGAAGCCAGGCCGACGCTGACAAAGCATCTGCCGATTGCTTCTACCGTAACAAAGGCGCTGGCACCGCGCAAAGCCCTGACTGCCCCGGTGAATGATACAAACTGGGAAACCTTCTGATCTGACGCTGCGCATCCTGCGGGATGCGCAGCCCCTTCCACTATCCCGCCTCCTGGCGTCAGACCCCGCACTCTCTTTTGATAAAAATAATTACAAAAGCCCGCTATCGCCTGAAAGCGCCGAAAAGCATTAATTAATCGCCAGAACCCGCCGATATAGCCGCTGCACCTTAATCAACCTGCAGGGGAACGAGATGTTAAAAAAAATAAAAGTGGTCACCAGTTTAATCGCCGTACTGGTTATCTTTGGCGCGCTTCAGCTGATTTCTGGCAGCCTTTTCTGGTCGGCGCTGAATAATGATAAAGAGGCGTTTGCGCTGTCGCAGATTTCTAATCGCAACGTCACGTCGATGACAGATGCCTATATCGCCCTGAACAACAGCCGTACCACGCTGAACCGCGCCATGCTGCGCTTACAGACCAGCATGGCATCGCAGATGAATGGCGGTCAGCTCGACGATCTGATGAACAAAGCCAACGCCCAGCTGGTGGAGGCCGACCGTCACTTTAAAATTTATTACGATCTGCCCGCCACGCCGGGGCTTGAAGTGGCGCTGCGTGACAAACTCGAAGCGGATTACGCGCAATATGAAAAAGGGCTGAAAGGCATGGTCACCAGCCTGCAGGCCCGCGATCTGGAAGGGATGTTTAAACAGAATATTGAACAGAAACAGGTCGCGATGCAGGGCAGCTACGGTGAGTGGCGTGCACGTCAGACCGAGCTTTCCAATCAGGGCATGGCACAGAACCATAAAGCCTTTACTCAGATGATGTGGCTGCTGGGCACCATTGGCGTCGCGGTAATCGTGGTGATCCTGGCCTGCTGGTTTGGCCTGCGTCAGGTTCTGATTCAGCCACTGCAACAGCTGCTGGCGCAGATTCGCGCTATCGCCTCCGGCGATTTGACCCAGCCGATTGTGGTTGAGGGCCGTAATGAGATGAGCCAGCTGGCTGCCGGCATCCAGGAGATGCAGCAATCGCTGGTGATGACGGTCGGTAATGTGCGTGACGGCTCTGACGCCATCTTCACTGGTGCCAGCGAAATTGCCGCCGGTAATAACGACCTGTCAGCCCGCACCGAAGAGCAGGCTGCCTCGCTGGAGCAGACTGCGGCCAGCATGGAACAGCTCACCGCCACGGTGAAACAGAATGCTGACAACGCCCGTCAGGCCTCGCAGCTGGCGCTGACCGCCTCTGAAACCGCGCAGCAGGGCGGCAAAGTGGTGAATGGCGTGGTGACGACCATGAAAGAGATTGCGGGCAGCTCGAAGAAGATTGCAGACATCATCAGCGTGATCGACGGTATTGCCTTCCAGACCAACATCCTGGCGCTGAATGCCGCGGTTGAAGCGGCGCGTGCCGGTGAACAGGGTCGCGGTTTTGCGGTAGTGGCCGGTGAAGTGCGCAGCCTGGCACAGCGCAGTGCTCAGGCCGCCAAAGAGATCAAAGGCCTGATTGAGGACTCAGTGTCTCGGGTTAACAGCGGTTCACTGCAGGTTGAAAGCGCCGGCAGCACCATGAATGAGATTGTGGGTGCCGTGACCCGCGTGACCGACATCATGGGCGAGATCGCCTCTGCATCAGACGAGCAGAGCCGCGGTATTGAGCAGGTCGGTCTGGCCGTCACCGAAATGGATCGCGTGACCCAGCAGAACGCCTCGCTGGTGGAGGAGTCTGCCGCTGCTGCCGCCGCACTGGAGCAGCAGGCCAGCGTCCTCACTCAGGCCGTTTCGGTTTTCAAAATTTCCCGCGCCTGATTTCTGCCTTTCAGCGTGGCGGCGGTTTAAAGCCGTTGCCACGCATAAAGTTCCCCCCGACGCCGCCGATAAATAAACACGAATCGCCAACCAATGAGGTGTTTATGTTTAGTCGAGTACGCGTTGTTTCCGGCCTGCTGTGTGTGCTGGCGCTGTTTGCGCTGCTGCAGCTGTTTTCCGGCGGAATGTTTTTCAAAACTGTCAGTTCAGATAAAGAGAATTTTGCCTACAACCAGCGTCTGAATACGTTGCAACAGGCGATGGGCACCTCATGGGTTTCGCTGGTTCAGGCGCGTAACACCCTTAACCGCGCCGGTATCCGTTTTCTGCAGGATGCGCAGATGTCGGGATCGGGCGCCAGCGTAAAAGAGCTGGTTGCACTGGCGGGCGAGGAGCTGAAACAGGCTGAAATCAACTATCAGATTTTCAACGATAACCTGTCAGAACAGGGTAAAACGGCTGAAAACGTCGTGGCATTGCAGGCGAACTATAAGGCCTATCACGATGCGCTGGCAGAGCTGATGGTGTTCTTCACTACCGGCAACTTCAAAGGGTTTGTGGATCAGCCAACGCAGAGTTTCCAGGACAAGTTTCAGAAAGATTACAGCGCCTGGCTGGAGAACAACAAAGCCCTGTCACAGCAGGGCGTGGAAGCTAACCAGCAGGCTTATAGCCGCTCCATCACTATCGTCATCGCCACGCTGGCCGTGACGTTGCTGATGATTATCCTGGTGTGGAACGTGATGCGTTCAGTGCTGATCCGTCCTCTGCGTCAGAGCATTGAGCATATCCAGCACATCGCGCGTGGCGATCTGACCCAGCCGGTTGAAATTACCGTGCGCAACGAAATTGGTGAGTTACTGACGTCACTGCAGCATATGCAGCAGGAGCTGGCACGCACTGTCCGCACCGTGCGTGACGGCTCAGATGCCATCTATACCGGTGCCAGCGAAATCTCCATCGGTAACAACGATCTCTCCTCGCGTACCGAACAGCAGGCCGCCTCGCTGGAGCAGACCGCTGCCAGCATGGAGCAGCTCACCGCGACCGTGAAGCAGAATGCCGAAAACGCCCGTCAGGCGTCGAAGCTGGCGCTGACCGCCTCGGAAACCGCGCAGCAGGGCGGCAAAGTGGTGGATGGCGTGGTCACCACCATGAAAGAGATTGCGGGCAGCTCCAAGAAGATTGCCGATATTACCAGCGTGATTGACGGCATTGCCTTCCAGACCAACATCCTGGCACTGAACGCGGCGGTTGAAGCCGCTCGCGCCGGTGAGCAGGGGCGCGGCTTTGCCGTCGTGGCGGGTGAAGTACGCAGCCTTGCGCAGCGCAGCGCCCAGGCCGCCAAAGAGATCAAGGGTCTTATTGAGGATTCCGTAAGCCGCGTTAATACCGGCTCGGTGCTGGTAGAGAGCGCCGGTGACACCATGAGCAACATCGTCAGCGCCGTCACACGCGTCACCGACATCATGGGCGAGATCGCCTCTGCGTCAGACGAACAGAGCCGTGGCATTGACCAGGTGGGCCTTGCGGTCACCGAGATGGATCGCGTCACGCAGCAGAACGCCTCACTGGTTGAAGAGTCAGCGGCAGCGGCTGCAGCGCTCGAAGATCAGGCAAGTCACTTAAAACAAGCGGTATCAGTGTTCAATATTGGTAAAGAATTTGTCGCGCAGGCCGTTAACAAGACAACGGCGACAAAAACTCTCCAGTCAGATGCACCGTTAGCCGTTGGTCGTTCGTCTGCGGTACGCAGCGACGACAACTGGGAAACCTTTTAATCGCCCGTGGCCCGGCCGCCATTGAGCCGCCGGGCATCGCAGCAGACAGTTAATGTATTCAGTTCGGGCCAGGTGCAGAGATGAAAAAATCGACGATTTTAGATCAAAATGAGACGACAACGCTGCTGTCGCAGATGGTGCAGCGTTTACCGCTCTCCGATACGCATTTTCGCCGTATCAGCCAGCTGATCTATCAGCGTGCCGGTATCGTACTGGCCGATCACAAGCGTGAGATGGTTTATAACCGTCTGGTTCGTCGCCTGCGCACGCTGAATATCGATGATTTCGGTCGTTACCTGGCGCTGCTGGAGTCCGATCCGAACAGTGCCGAGTGGCAGGCGTTTATCAACGCCCTGACCACCAACCTGACCGCGTTCTTCCGCGAAGCGCATCACTTCCCGATTCTGGCGGAGCATGCACGTAAGCGCCAGGGCAACTTCAGCGTCTGGAGTACCGCGGCGTCAACCGGTGAGGAGCCTTATTCCATCGCCATGACGCTGGCCGAAACGCTGGGTACCGGGCCAGGTAAATTCCAGGTCCATGCCAGCGATATCGACACGCAGGTGCTGGAAAAAGCGGTATCGGGTGTTTATCGCCAGGAGGAGCTGCGCACGCTGTCACCGGCGCAAATGCAGCGTTTCTTCCTGCGCGGCACCGGTCCGCACGCCGGAATGGTGCGGGCGCGTCCCGAGCTGACCAACCTCGTCACCTATGCACAGCTTAACCTGCTGGCCAACGACTGGGCGCTGCCGGGTCAGTTCGACGCTATTTTCTGTCGCAATGTGATGATCTATTTCGATAAAGAGACGCAGGAGAAGATTCTGCGTCGGTTTGTCCCGCTGCTGAAGCCGGGCGGCATCCTGTTCGCCGGACACTCAGAAAACTTCAGTCAGATCAGTAAAGAGTTCTGGCTGCGCGGACAAACCGTCTATGGACTGACGAAGGAAAGATGATGAGCAAAATCACCGTGATGTGCGTAGATGACTCTGCGCTGATGCGGCAGTTGATGACCGAGATCATCAACAGCCATCCGGATATGGAGATGGTCGCTACGGCGCCCGATCCGCTGGTCGCCCGCGATTTGATCAAGCAGTTCAATCCGCAGGTGCTGACGCTGGATGTGGAAATGCCGCGCATGGATGGCCTCGATTTCCTGGAAAAACTGATGCGGTTACGGCCAATGCCGGTGGTGATGGTTTCATCGCTGACCGGAAAAGGCTCCGAAATCACCCTGCGGGCGCTGGAACTGGGGGCGGTGGATTTCGTCACCAAACCCCAGCTCGGCATCCGCGAAGGCATGCTGGCCTACAGCCAGATGATTGGCGACAAAATCCGCGCGGCGGCCCGGGCCCGACTGCACAACCGTGCTGCGATGCCGGTGCCGGCGACGCTGAAAGCGGGGCCACTGCTGAGTAGTGAGAAGCTGATTGCGATTGGGTCCTCTACCGGCGGCACCGAGGCGATTCGCCACGTGCTGCAGCCGTTACCGGCGACCAGCCCGGCGTTGCTGATTACCCAGCATATGCCGCCAGGCTTTACCCGCTCTTTTGCCGAGCGTCTGAACAAGCTGTGTCAGATCACGGTGAAAGAGGCCGAAGACGGTGAGCGTATTCTGCCGGGGCACGCCTATATCGCGCCAGGCGCAATGCACATGGAGCTGGCCCGAAGCGGTGCCAACTATGTGGTGAAACTGAATGAAGGACCCCCGGTTAACCGGCACAAACCCTCTGTGGATGTGCTGTTTAAATCGGTGGCGATTAACGCCGGACGAAATGCGGTGGGGGTCATCCTCACAGGCATGGGCAACGACGGTGCCGCCGGGATGCTGGAAATGCATCGGGCAGGTGCCTGGACTATCGCCCAGAACGAAGCCAGCTGTGTGGTATTTGGCATGCCGCGTGAGGCTATTGCCACAGGCGGCGTGAGCGAAGTCGTGGATTTAAGCAACATCAGCCAGCATATGCTGGCGAAAATTAGCGCCGGACAGGCATTGCGTATTTAACAGGCCCGTCCCGCCGGGCGAGACAACTCAGGAGTAGATATGGCTGATAAAAACATGCGCTTTTTGGTAGTAGACGACTTCAATACGATGCGTCGTATTGTGCGTAACCTGCTGAAAGAGCTGGGCTTCAATAACGTAGAAGAAGCGGAAGATGGTGTGGATGCCCTCGGCAAACTGAAAGCGGGTGGCTTCGACTTTGTGATTTCCGACTGGAACATGCCAAACATGGATGGCCTGCAGCTGCTGCAGACTATTCGTGCCGACGCGGCGATGAGTTCGCTGCCGGTGCTGATGGTGACCGCGGAAGCCAAGAAAGAGAACATTATCGCCGCCGCCCAGGCGGGAGCCAGCGGATATGTCGTGAAGCCATTCACTGCGGCAACCCTGGAAGAGAAGCTGGGTAAAATTTTCGAAAAACTGGGCATGTAAGGGGATGTGATGAGCGACTTTCCGAAACCAACTGAGGATGCCGCGGCACACGACATCATTTCACGTATTGGCTCACTGACGCGCATGTTGCGCGACAGTCTGCGCGAGCTGGGGCTGGATAAAGCCATTGCCGATGCAGCTGAAGCCATTCCTGATGCCCGCGATCGTCTTGATTATGTGGTGCAGATGACGGCGCAGGCCGCCGACCGTGCGCTGAACTGTGTTGAAGCAGCACAACCCCATCAGGATAAGATGGAAGCCGGGGCAACCCAGCTGAAAGGGCGTTGGGATGCGTGGTTTGAGAACCCGATTGAACTGGGTGATGCGCGGGAGTTGGTGACGGATACGCGCGAATTCCTCACCGCCGTGCCTGAGCACACCGCCTTTACCAACAAGCAGCTGCTTGAAATCATGATGGCGCAGGATTTCCAGGACCTGACCGGTCAGGTGATCAAGCGCATGATGGATGTGATCCAGGAAATTGAGCGTCAGCTGTTAATGGTGCTGCTGGAGAACATGCCAGAAGTCAGCGCTGAGAAGCGTCAGGAAGGCACCAGCCTGCTGAATGGACCGCAGATCCACGCCGATGCACCGGGCGTGGTGGCGAACCAGGATCAGGTTGATGACCTGCTGGACAGCTTAGGGTTCTAAGCTTCGTCCGCCTGCGGGCGGACAAAACGGCTCCCGGCGTCATAAAACAGGGTCACCTTCGGGTGGCCCCGTTCCGCATTGTCAGACCCATCCCCGAAAGAACGCCTGTTTTCCCCATCTTATCTCCGCTTTAACTTAAGCCAGATTTGGCATCCTATGCTCAGAATTCCTGTCAACCGAGGTTTGTCGTGGCTGAAGATAGCGACGAAGACAAAACAGAATCGCCCACGGCCCACCGACTTGAGAAAGCGCGTGAAGAGGGCCAGATTCCGCGTTCGCGCGAACTGACGTCACTGCTGATGCTGCTGGCCGGCATCATGATCCTGTGGATGGGCGGCAACATGATGGCGCACCGGCTGGCGGCCATGGTCGCCACCGGACTCCGTTTTGACCACGGCATGGTCAGGGATGACAAAATTATCGTCAGCCACATCGGCAGCCTGATCACCCAGGCACTGATGGCGCTGCTGCCGCTGATGGGCGGTCTGGTGCTGGTGGCGATTGCCGCGCCCATGCTGCTGGGCGGACTTGTTTTCAGCGGTAAATCGATCAAGTTCGACCTGAAGAAGATGAGCCCGATGGCGGGGTTCAAACGGATGTTCGCCGCGCAGGCCTGGACCGAACTGTTTAAAGGCATCCTCAAAACCATTCTGGTGGGCGCAGTGGGCTGGTGGTACATCTGGAGCCACTGGCCGGAGATGCTGCGGCTGATCAGTGAGGCGCCCGTCACCGCGCTGATTCACGGCATGGAGATGATCGCGGTCTGCTGTTCACTGGTGATGCTCGGGCTGATCCCGATGGTGGGATATGACGTCTTCTGGCAGCTCTACAGCCACTTCAAAAAGCTGAAGATGTCGATGCAAGAGATCCGCGACGAGCATAAGCAGCAGGAAGGTGACCCGCACGTTAAAGGGCGTATCCGGCAGCAGATGCGCGCCGCCGCGCGACGCAGAATGATGGCCGATGTGCCAAAAGCCGATGTCATCGTCACCAACCCGACACACTACTCGGTGGCATTGCAGTACAACGAGAAGAAGATGAGCGCGCCGAAGGTTGTGGCCAAAGGCGCGGGCGAGATCGCCCTGAGAATTCGTGAACTGGCTGCCGAACACCGCATCCCGGTTCTGGAAGCACCGCCGCTGGCGCGTGCGCTATACCGGCATACCGAAATTGGTCAGCACATCCCAGGCGCGCTCTATGCTGCCGTGGCCGAAGTACTGGCGTGGGTCTGGCAGTCACGTCGCTGGAAGCGCGAAGGCGGCCTGATCCCAACCAAACCAAAAAACCTGCCGGTTCCGGCAGAGATGGACTTTGCAGGAGAGAGCAAAAACGATGGCTAATAACCTGGCCGCAAAACTACGTTTACCGGGCAACTTTAAAGATATGCAGTGGCAGGTGCTGGCTGGTCCGGTGCTGATCCTGATGATCCTGTCGATGATGGTTCTGCCATTACCGCCGTTCATCCTTGATCTGCTGTTCACCTTTAACATTGCGCTGTCGATCATGATCCTGCTGGTGTCGATGTTCACCCAGCGGACCCTGGAGTTTGCGGCGTTCCCGACCATTCTGCTGTTCTCTACTTTGCTGCGTCTGGCACTGAACGTGGCTTCAACCCGTATCATCCTGATGGATGGGCACACCGGTGCCGCCGCAGCAGGACAGGTCGTTGAAGCCTTCGGTCACTTCCTGGTGGGCGGTAACTTCGCCATCGGTATCGTGGTGTTTATCATCCTGGTCATCATCAACTTCATGGTTATCACCAAGGGTGCAGGTCGTATCGCCGAAGTAGGCGCGCGCTTTGTACTGGACGGGATGCCCGGTAAGCAGATGGCGATCGATGCCGACCTCAACGCCGGTCTGATCGGTGAAGATGAAGCTAAACGCCGCCGTGCTGAAGTGACCCAGGAAGCGGACTTCTACGGTTCGATGGACGGTGCCAGTAAGTTCGTTCGTGGTGATGCCGTCGCCGGTATCATGATCATGGTGATCAACGTCATCGGCGGCCTGCTGGTGGGTGTGGTGCAGCACGGTATGGATGTCGGGCACGCCGCAGAGACCTATACGCTGCTGACCATCGGTGATGGTCTGGTTGCCCAGATCCCGGCGCTGGTTATCTCTACTGCAGCCGGTGTTATCGTGACGCGCGTCGCCACCGATCAGGATGTCGGCGAGCAGATGGTTACCCAGCTGTTTAAGGATCCCCGCGTGCTGATGCTCAGCGCCGGGGTGATTGGCCTGCTGGGTCTGGTGCCTGGCATGCCTAACTTCGTCTTCCTGCTGTTCACCGCCGCTTTGCTGGGTCTGGCCTGGTGGCTGCGCGGACGCGAAACGCAGCCGAAGAAGAAAGTGGACGTTGCTGGCAGCATCAGCAACAAAGCGGCGGCGGACACGCCAGCCGCCACCGAAGCCTCCTGGACCGATGTACAGCTGGAAGATACGCTGGGCATGGAAGTGGGCTATCGCCTGATTCCGATGGTCGATCATCAGCAAAACGGCGAGCTGCTGGGCCGTATCCGCAGTATCCGTAAGAAAGTTGCTCAGGATGTCGGTTTCCTGCCGCCGGTGGTGCATATCCGTGACAACATGGAGTTGCCACCTGCCCGCTATCGCATCCTGATGAAAGGGGTGGAGATTGGCAGTGGGGATGCCTATCCTGGCCGCTGGATGGCGATTAACCCGGGCACGGCTGCCGGCAGTCTGCCGGGTGAAGCGACTGTCGATCCAGCCTTTGGTCTGGCGGCGGTCTGGATCGACAGCGCGCTGAAAGAGCAGGCGCAGATTCAGGGCTTTACCGTGGTAGAAGCCAGTACCGTGGTGGCAACACACCTCAACCATCTGATTGGCCAGTTCGCCAGCGAACTGTTTGGCCGTCAGGAAGCGCAGCAGCTGCTGGATCGCGTGACGCAGGAGATGCCGAAGCTGACCGAAGATCTGGTGCCGGGGGTGATCTCACTGACCACGCTGCATAAAGTACTGCAGAATCTGCTGGTGGAGCGGGTCTCGATTCGCGATATGCGCACCATCATTGAAACGCTGGCGGAGCATGCGCCGGTTCAGAGCGATCCGCAGGAGCTGACCAGCGTGGTGCGTGTGGCGCTGGGCCGTGCGATTACGCAGCAGTGGTTCCCGGGCAATGATGAGGTGCAGGTTATCGGACTGGATTCTACGCTTGAGCGTCTGCTGTTACAGGCACTGCAGGGCGGCGGTGGCCTGGAGCCGGGTCTGGCCGATAGGCTGTTAAGTCAGGCACAGGCGGCATTGCAGCGTCAGGAGATGCTGGGCGCACCGCCGGTGCTGCTGGTTAATCATCCGCTGCGTGCGCTGCTGGCGCGATTCCTGCGCCGCAATCTGCCTCAGCTGGTGGTGCTCTCGAATCTGGAGCTGAGCGACAATCGCCAGATCCGTATGACTGCCACCATCGGAGGCAAATAATGCGCGGGCTGCTGATGGTGCTTTTCATGCTGCCGACGCTGGCTCAGGCAGCCGGTGGTGCCTGGAGCGCCACGGCCAACGGCCCGCTGCTGGCGAATCGCGGCAGCTGGCAACGGGCGCAGCCGCTGACGCCACCCGCCGATGTCGGCGGGGAGGTCAGCATCATTAACTGGCGTTATGAGCTGAGCAGATCTGCGCCGTCGGGTCTGGAAGTGCGGCTGTGCGGCGAGCAGCGCTGCACTACGCTTGAGGGTGCCAGCGGCACCACGCGCGGGCTGGCACATCTCAATGCCGGTGAAACCCTGCATATGGTGTTTGGTTTTGCCGGCAGCGGGGCGCTGCCACCCGGATTGCGGGTGGTGAGCAGCGAAGTCATGGTCAATTACCAGTAAGCGTCTTGCTGCTGAGTTAATGAAAAGGGAGCCAGACTAACACCGTCTGGCTCCCTTTTTCATGATGGTGCTGGCTGTGAAATGATGTTGACCTGGCACGCCTGCCAGATGATGCACCTGTCCGACGCTCTGTCATGACCCAATGCGTGATAAAACTTTCACGCCACCTGATTCTCTTTCTGCGCCAGAAAATCCTTTAAGGGCGTTACGCGGCTGATCTCCTCCTGAGCCCTGGCGTCATGCATGACTTCCCAGATATCGACACTGTTTTGCAGGTTAAGCCAGAACTCAACGCTGGTGTCAAAGGCTGCCGCCAGCCTGAAAGCCATATCCGGCGTCAGCTTCCGGTTGTTGTTCACCAGGGCACTGACCGTGTTGCGGTGCACCTTGAGCATCTCCGCTAAGTCGAGAATCTTCAGGCCGGTTGGCTCCAGATATTCGTAAAGTAATACATCGCCGACAGTAGTCGGTTTACGGGTTGCCTGGTTCATAGTCTTGCTCTCTTTATTTATTGACAGAGGTTGATGATGTTGCATGCTGTATTACTGTTTTTTATGCAGCTCATCACTTGTGCGTTTTATAGCTATGCGCGTCCAGATAAAGGTCAACGGCCTTACCTTCTATCCACTTAAAAATCAGCCGATATTGCTCATTGACCCTGATCGAAGCGTATCCCTCAAGAGGCGGGTTCAGCTCCTCATAACGGTTGCCAGGCGGCGACCTCAGATCTTTAACACTAATCGCTGCATTGATGATGTCGAGCTTTCGCGCCAATGAGGATGAGAGGGTTGAGGGTATTCTTTTAGAATATTTGCCATATAAAAAATAATTCTCAAGCCAGTCATCCCTGAAGCTTTCGATGTTTCTCAACGTCGCCACCTGATTACCTCCCTGTATCACGCTGAAAAGAGATTAACGCACCGCAGCACAGTGCGCAAGTGCCTAATATGTCTTCAGGCGTTAACTCCCTTCATTCCCTCCTCAGAGTAGCGGCCGCCTTTGACCTCAATCTGCTGATGAATCGTATTCAGCAACCGCACGTCGTCCTCTTCCAGCCTGATATCCGCGGCCTGCGCATTCTCAGTGAGATAAGCAATCTGTTTAGTGCCCGGTATCGGCACAATTTTCTCATACTGGGCCAGCAACCACGCCAGCGCAATCTGCCCGGTGGTGGCGTGATATTTTTCCGCCAGCGGCGTTACCGCGTTAAGAAGTTGCAGATTGTGGTCGATATTGTCCTGCTGGAAACGGTCATTATTTTTGCGGAAATCGTCTTCGGCAAAATCACTGTTGTTGCGATATTTACCCGTCAGAAAACCTCTGCCCAGCGGTGAGTAGGGCACCAGTCCGATGCCAAGCTTTTTCACCATCGGCAGAATCTCCGCTTCACTGTCACGCGTCCAGAGTGAATATTCTGTCTGCAGCGCGGCCAGCGGATGGATCGCGTGCGCCCGACTCAGCGTTGTAGCAGAGGCTTCACACAGCCCAATCCGGGCGATCTTCCCCTCCTGCACCAGACGGCTGAGACACTGCATACTCTCCTCAATCGGTGTCGCCGGACTGATGCGATGCAGATAAAAGAGATCGATACGCTCAACGCCCAGCCGTTCCAGGGAGGCATGGCAGCTGCGGGTGATGTAGTCGGGCTGATTATTGATGGTGCGGGCATAGGCCTCGTCCGCCGGACGCTCAATGCCACATTTGGTGGCGACGGTAAATTTCAGCCGTTCAGCTTTGCTCAGCCCGGCAAGAAACTGGCCTATCAACTGCTCGTTGTGGCCGCGCCCGTAAAGGTCGGCGGTATCGATAAAGGTGATATCCAGGTCGCGCAACTGGCTGAGCAGTTGCAGGGAATGACGGTCATCGGTCTGACCATAAAATTCGCTGAGCCCCATTGCGCCATAACCGATAGCGCTGACCTCCAGACCCTGAGTTAACGTTCGCTTTTTCATTGTCTCTCCTCGTAAGTGAGAGATGATTGTTTCACCGCACGCCAAAGCACGGAATTGCTCCTTCTGTCATGCAGAAAAGGTATCAGCGAGCTTCAGGCAATATGGGTACGGATAGCACAGCGACTTAGCCGCGCGGATGGGCGGGGGTTTCGGGTTCAGCAGGCTGCGAGAGTGCGATCAGCGCATTCACTACTGCCGCACTGGTTTCATCGGCGCGAATCGCCGCATAAACGTCAATTGCCAGCTGCTTAGCTGCATCTTCAGTCAGTGGCCGGTAACAGAGACCTGTCTGCTTGAAGGTGCATTTTGACTGCGGCATCAGCGCAAACCCTTTGCCTCTGGCGATGTGCGCCAGCATCAGCAGGGAATCTTCAGGCTCTCGCACCCGTTTCAGCGCGATGCTGAGCGTGGCGAAGTAGCGCTCGCATTTATCGTAAAACTGCGGATTGGCGCTGCGCGGAAACCAGAAAAGTGGAAGGTCAGCCAGCGCCTCCAGCACAACGTTTTCAGACAGGCTGGCGGGATGTGCTGACGGCATCGCAACCCACAGTGGCTCACGGTATACCCAGGCGTACCGGACAGCATTTTCCGCTTCCGCTCCTTTTTCCCCGGTCAGGATCAAATCCAGGCTATTTTTCGCCAGGCACTGCAGCAGCTGAGCCGAAGTGAGGCTGGGCATCTCCATCTCGTCGCTGGCATAAAAACTGGCGAGCTGCTTATTAAGCGGCGCGATGAGTTCGAAATTCAGCGTGCGGGTCAGCCCGATACGCAGCTGTGCTGCAACAGGCTGCGCATCCTCTTTTAGGGCATTCAGTGCCATAAGGATCGCTTCCGCTTTCGTGACCAGCGCCCGGCCAGACTCTGTCAGGGTGACCTCATGCGTCGTACGGCTGAACAGCGGCTGGCCCAGCAGATCTTCCAGACTCTGAATCTGACGGGTGAGCGGAGGCTGCGTCATGCTAAGGCGTTCTGCAGCCCGGCGAAAATTAAGCTCGTGCGCGACCGCCAGAAAGCACTGCAACTGTTTAATGGTGGGAAGGTGGCTGCTGATGAGATGCGCGGCTAAAGACATGGCGCCATCCTGCTGCTGAAAGAGTGAGGGAGTGTAGGGGAAACGTGTGAAGTCAGCAACGGAGAGGGAATTCCCTCTCCGTTCCGGCGATTACATGCGCTCGACGGTGTCGATACCCAGCGTATCCAGACCCTGCTTCAGCGTCTTCGCGGTCAGCGCGGCCAACTGCAGTCGGCTCAGACGCGTCGCGTCTGATTCTGCGCTGAGAATCGGGCAGTGCTCGTAGAAGCCAGAGAACAGGCCTGCCAGATCGTAGAGATAAGCACACATCACGTGTGGCGTACCGTCGCGCGCCACCTGTGTGATAACTTCTTCGAACTGAAGCAGACGGGTTGCCAGCTGTGCTTCGCGCTCTTCGCTAATCACGATCTCTGCATCCATCGAATCGGCATCAATGCCTGCCTTGCGGAATACGGAGAGCACGCGGGTATAGGCGTACTGCATGTAAGGCGCCGTGTTGCCTTCAAACGCCAGCATGTTGTCCCAGTCGAAGATGTAGTCGGTGGTGCGGCTTTTTGACAGGTCAGCGTATTTTACCGCGCTGATGCCCATCACTTCCGCCAGCGCTTTGACTTCCGCCTCGTTCATCTCCGGATTCTTCTCACGCACCAGCGTGTAGGCACGCTGCCAGGCTTCATCCAGCAGATCGGAGAGCTTGATAGTGCCGCCGCTGCGGGTTTTAAACGGACGGCCATCTTTGCCCAGCATCATGCCAAACGCATGGTGCTCCAGCGGCACAGACTCCGGCACATAACCCGCTTTACGCACGATAGTCCACGCCTGAACCAGATGCTGATGCTGACGGGAGTCGATGTAATAGAGCACACGATCGGCTTTCAGCGTTTCGTAACGGTATTTCGCACAGGCGATGTCAGTCGTGGTATAGAGGTAGCCGCCATCCTTTTTCTGGATGATGACGCCCATCGGCTCACCTTCTTTGTTCTGGAATTCATCCAGGAACACCACGGTTGCGCCTTCGCTTTCAACAGCCAGACCTTTCTGTTTCAGATCGGCAACAATGCCAGGCAGCATATCGTTATAAAGGCTTTCACCCATCACGTCATTGCGCGTCAGCGTAACGTTCATGCGGTCATAGATTTTCTGGTTCTGACTCATGGTGATGTCGACCAGCTTCTTCCACATCTGGCGGCAGTACTCATCGCCGCCCTGTAATTTCACCACGTAACCGCGCGCGCGCTCGGCAAATTCAGGATCTTCATCGTAGGTGCGCTTGGCTTCACGGTAGAAGCCTTCGAGATCGGCCAGCGCCATCTCAGCGTGATTTTCATTCTGCTGTTTTTCCAGAAACGCAATCAGCATGCCGAACTGCGTACCCCAGTCGCCAACGTGGTTCGCCCGGATCACCTTGTGGCCGAGAAACTCCAGCGTTCGCACCGCCGCATCACCAATGATGGTGGAGCGGATGTGACCTACGTGCATCTCTTTCGCAACGTTGGGCGCAGAGTAGTCGACCACAATGGTCTGGGGTTCGGCCAGTTGCACACCAAGACGTGGCAGACTCAGTGCTTCGCGGGCATGCTTTGCCAGCCAGTTGTGGTCGAGGAAAATATTGATGAAACCCGGTCCGGCAATTTCAACTTTGCTGGCGATGCCGGTCAGGTCGAGGTGCTGAATCACCGCTTCCGCTAATTGTCGCGGTGCCTGTCCCAGCTTTTTCGCCACGGCCATAATGCCGTTGGCCTGATAGTCTCCAAACTGAACCCGCGCAGACTGGCGAACCTGCGGTTCGCAATCGGTGGGTGCGCCGGCTAAAACCATTGCCTGACTGACTTTTGCGGAAAGAAGTGCCTGAATATTCACCGAGTTACCTTCATGTGCTGAACAACGCCCGCACCAAAAAGCCGGGCTGTCATCATCTTGCCTGTGCGCATCGCGTAACGAATTGGCAGAAACGGATGGGGCAGACAAAACGGAAAAAAATGAGGGGAAAAGTATACGTGAAATGTGGGTGGGCGTCAGCAGTTGGATGAAGCGGGGAAACAGAGCTGAAGAAGATGTTTCCCGGAGGCGTTAACGACGTCGCAGATGACGGCGTGGGTTCTTTACGCTTTTATCTTCGCGCACCTTCCAATGGCGGGAAATTGCAAACCCCATCAGTGCGATCAGGACAGCGACAACGATGAGCATAGACATAGAGCCATTCCTTTTGGTTGTGTTAGGTCAAATTTATAGGAAGGTGGGGGAGGCTGCAATTGTTTGTACTTCAAATAAGAGTTATCTTATTGTATTAAAGAAGTTGATTTAAATCAATAAATTAGACTAGTTTCATCAAGGAACTCATGGTCCTAAACAGGAGATAAATCCGAAATGAAAGATGTTATTATACGGTTTTGCGGTAAATTCCGGTCCAAATAAGATGAATCTTACCATTTTGTGACGCCGGACACGCGGCGCACAATAAACCCGACTAATTACAAATGCTAAACAAATAGAGAGGAATCCCGGTGGCTGAGCGATCTTTTCCGTCAGAATTGGATGATTTAAAGACAGATTTGGGACGTTTTGAAGAATCGTTGCAAATTTTTGCGCAGAGACTGGGTTTACGCCTTAACGATCTGGTTGTGGACCATATTGCGGTGCGTTGTCATCAGGACACGACGGCGATGCGCTGGCAGCAAGGCCTGCAGCAGATTGGCACGCAGTTTTCGGCAGCGATGATCAACGGACGACAGATTTGCCTGTTTAAACTACATGATCCGTTGCTGGTAGCGGGCAGGCAGGTTGATGTGGTTGAGCTGCCATGGCCGGGTGAAAAGCGTTACCGCCATGAAGGCTGGGAGCATATTGAGGTGGTATTGCGCGGCGATCATCAGACGCTGGGCATGCGCGCGATGGCATTGCTCTCCGATGACGCGCTGACGCAGCCGGGGATTTCATTTAAAACCAGCTCACCGCAGGGCGAGAATGAGCGTCTGCCCAATCCGACCCTGGCGGTAACGGACGGGCAGACGACAATCAAGTTTCATCCATGGCGACTGGAAGAGATTGTCGCCAGCGAGCAGAACTAGATACGGGCGGCTACTGCGCGCTTCAGGCGCGCAACGGCCTCATCCAGCAGCGCACGAGTGCAGCCGAAATTGAGCCGGACAAACTGGTCATTGCCAAACTCACGACCGGCCGATAAACCCAGTCCGTGCTTCTCAAAATAGAGTGCAGGGCTGGCCACACCCAGCGCACTGGCGTCGATCCAGGCCAGGTAGGTCGCTTCCGGCACGGCGACGGACAGGCCGGTCATTTTATTGACCTGTGATACCAGCCAGTCACGGTTACTGCGCAGGTAGGTATTCTGCGCCTGCAGCCAGGGTTCACCTTCGCGCCATGCCGCTGCTGCCGCAGTGAGCGCCAGAATATCCACATCCGGCACAATCCCGCGTCGCATCCGGTTAAAGCGCGAACGCAGTTCGGCATTAGGAATAATGGCAATGGAAGCACCCAGACCGGCAATATTAAAGCTCTTGGAGGGTGACATCAGCGTGACGCTGCGCTGGGCGGCATCTTCACTCAGCGACGCAAACGGAATGTGTTCAGCGCCCGGTTCCAGCAGCAGATCGCTGTGGATCTCGTCGGAACAGACAATCAGATCGTGCTTCTGCGCAAATTCCAGCTGTGCCTGCAGTTCGTCGCGGCGATAAACGGTGCCGCCCGGATTCTGCGGATTGCACAGCATTAACAGTCGCTCTTTGCCGGTGAGCTGATCTTCAGCCGCATCCATATCCACTACCCAGCGCCCCTGTTGCAGCATCAGCGGCAGACTGAGCTGACCCCGTTCTGCCAGTTTTGCCGAACCGCGAAACGGCGGATAGATTGGCGTGGGGGCAATCGTCAGTTCGTCCGGTGCGGTAAACGCACGCACGGCGAGATTCAGTCCGCAAACCACGCCCGGCAAAACTACAATCCACTCCGGATTAACGTGCCACTGATAGCGTGAGGCGAGCCACGCTATCGCACTGTCAATAAACTCAACCGGCGTATCGCCATAACCAAAAATCCCATGCGCGGCGCGGGTCTTAATTGCCTCGATGATGCAGTCAGGCGATCGGAAATCCGTATCTGCCACCCACAACGGCAGAATGTCCTGGTCCGCATATTTGTTCCATTTAAGGCTATCGCTGTGACGACGGTCTATCCGTTGGTCGAAATTGAATGCCATAGTTAACTTTCCCGGTAAACTCATTCCAGCAGCCAGACTAACTGATGAATCTGCCTTGAACCAGAGTCATGTAAAGGAGAAGAGAATGACCACACTGGAAATTTGCTGCTATGGCGTGGATTGCGCCGTGACCGCACAACAGGCGGGCGCTGATCGGGTTGAACTTTGTGCCGCACCGCGTGAAGGCGGCCTGACGCCGTCGGCGGGGATGCTGAATGCCGCCCGGCGCGAGGTTTCGATTCCGGTTCATCCTATTGTCCGGCCACGGGGTGGCGATTTTTGTTATACCGCACGTGAATTCGAGGCGATGAAATCGGATGTGGCGTTAATCCGTGAACTCGGTTTTCCCGGTCTTGTGATTGGGATGCTGGATGAGGACGCCCATATTCATCAGGGCCAGATGCGACAGATTATGGCGCTGTGTGACGGTCTGGCAGTGACCTTCCATCGTGCCTTCGATCTCTGTCACAGCCCTAAGCGCGCACTGGAAGCGTTAACGGATTTGGGGGTGGCGCGCATTCTGACATCCGGTCAGCAGCAGAGCGCTGAAAACGGAATTGCATTACTTCGGGAACTAAATGAGACCAGTACCGGTCCTATCATTATGGCGGGTGCGGGCGTGCGTCTCAGCAACCTGCAAAAGTTTCTCGACATGGGGATTGATGAAGTCCACAGCTCGGCCAGCCGCCTGATGGCGTCACCGATGCGCTACCGCAAAGCGGGTGTCTCCATGTGTTCAGAAGCCGAAACCGACGAGTTCAGCCGTTACTGTGTAGACGGCGATGTGGTTGAGGCGATGAAAAGCGTGATGCAGATGAGCACCGTTCGGGTTGCCTGAACCACAACAGATTTTGCCGCGCAGCACGCCGATCATTGACGTGGTGTTTGCAAGTACCAAACCCCAGTATGCTTGCTGGGGTTCTTTTTGTGTAAAACCTGCTGCTTCCCGATTCCCTTTCTCCGCCACCTCTCCCGAGGTTACCAATCTCTTTCATGACATAAACGCGGCTTCTGCTGGCAGCGCGGCCTGTCGCCGGGCGTGAATCTCCGACAGTGGAGTCTGGATCCTAAATGTGATTAGATGCCTGCATCTGCCAGCCGATGAAGTGCCGCCATGAATCCCAGGGAAAATATTGTCAGCCAGTTCAGTGCGTTGTCGCCTGAGTTACAACGCGCTGCCGAGTTCTCACTCCAGAATACGAATCAGCTTGTGGTGCAATCCATGCGTGCTTTTGCCACAGAAGCAGGCGTGAAGCCTGCCACGCTACTGCGCCTGGCACAGCGCCTGGGCTATGAGGGCTGGGGTGAACTTAAAGACGCTTTTATCGATGATATGGGTCTGCGCGATGATACCTACGTATCCAAAGCTGAAAAGCTGATCGCAAAACCGACACAACCTCAGCTTTATGAAGAGGTCTTTCAGGCGCATCAGGCTAACCTTGCGGCGACGCAACATGAGAATCATCAGAAGATGGATCAGGCGGTTACCCTGCTGGATGCGGCGGAAAACGTCTATATCTGTGGATTTCGTGCCAGCTTTCCCATCGCCTGGTCGCTGTTTTATATCTATCGATTATTTAACCGCCAGGTTTCATTGATTGATGGCCTGGCGAGTAATATCGAAGTCTTTACCCGCGAACTGATGGCGCAGGACGCGATTCTGCTGACCAGTTTTGCCCCTTATTCACGCGAATCGCTGGCGGTGTTACAGGCTGCCCGGCAGGCAGGCGCGAAAATCGTCGCCATTACGGATTCGCCGGTTTCCCCTCTGGCGCAGGCCGCCGACTGTACCTTGCTCTTCTCGGTAGAGAGTCCCTCGTTCTTTCCTTCTGTGGTTTCCGGTATGGGGCTGGCGGAGTGTCTGCTGGCGATGCTGGTGGCACGCCATGGCCGCGAGGCGGTCAGCAAAATCGAAAATGCCGAACGCTACCTGATTGATTCAGGTGCCTATGTGGTGCCTGGCAAACCCTGAGAGAAGATTCATTTGTATCCGTCATAAGAAAATAGAATGCATATGTATCATTTTTGCATTGACGTGATCCAAATGGATCCGGCAAGATGCGCTGAGTTATCGCAGCGTATTCAGGAGCAGGACCCAGCATGAGCCATATCATTCACCGCAGTCTGCGCAGCACGCCCGCCGTGGCAACCGGCGCACAAGGCGCGTACATCTTTGATGCACAGGGAAAACAGTATCTGGATGCCTGCGGAGGCGCTGCGGTTTCCTGTTTAGGCCACGCGCATCCTGACGTATTGGCTGCGATGCATCGTCAGATCGACCAGCTCGCCTATGCACATACCGGTTTTTTTACCAGCGACACGGTTGAACAACTCGCGGAACATCTGACCCGCCATGCGCCTGGCGATCTCAATTATGCCTATTTCGTTTCGGGTGGTTCCGAAGCCGTAGAAACGGCGCTGAAGCTGGCCCGGCAATATTTCGTTGAAATCGGTCAGCCGTCCCGCACGCGGTTCATTGCCCGCCAGCAGAGTTACCACGGTAATACGCTGGGTGCGCTGGCGGTGGGGGGAAACGAATGGCGTCGTCGCCAGTTTGCCCCGCTGTTAATCGACGTGATCCGGGTTTCTGCCTGTAATGAATATCGCGACCGCCGTGCTGATGAAACTCAGCAGCAATACACGCAGCGCCTGCTGGATGAGCTGGAGCAGGCGATTATTGATGCTGGCCCGGAGACGATCATCGGTTTTTGCGCAGAGACAGTCGTGGGCGCGACCACCGGCGCAACACCGCCTACACCGGGTTACTTCAAAGGCGTGCGCGCCCTGTGTGATAAGTACGGCCTGCTCTATATCGCGGATGAAGTGATGTGCGGCATGGGACGTACCGGAACGCTTTACGCGTTTGAGCAGGATGAGGGGGTGCCAGATCTGGTGACCATCGCCAAAGGGCTGGGGGGTGGCTATCAGCCTATCGGTGCGGTACTGGCGAGCGAAAAAATTGTCTCCGCTCTGCAGGCGGGCAGCGGACTGTTCCAGCATGGTCATACCTATATCTGCCACGCCACGGCGGCATCGGCCGCTCTGGCAGTGCAGCAGGTCATTGAGCGCGACAATTTATTAGACGCTGTGAAACAGCAGGGGGCTTACCTGCAACGTGCGCTGCGCGATCGGCTGGGCGAGTTGCCACAGGTCGGTGACACCCGCGGGCGCGGCCTGTTCGCCGGGGTTGAACTGGTTCGTGATAAAGCCAGCAAAACGCCGTTCGATCCGGCGCTGAAACTGCACGCCAGAATTAAAGCTAATTGTATGGCGCGGGGTCTGATGGTTTATCCCATGGGCGGAACGATTGACGGGCAATACGGCGATCACATTCTGATTGCGCCACCCTTTATCATCACGACAGCGCAGCTTGATTTTGTGGTGGAAACGCTGGAGCAGGTGATTCGTGAAGAGACGGCCAGCTTATGATTAACCGTCTGCCGCCGCTGGCGCATCACGAATGGGACGATCAGCAGCGTCCGCTCGCAGAAGAGATCATTAACGGGCCACGCGGCGCGCTGCTGCCACCCTTTGAGCCATTGTTACGCAGCCCTGAGCTGATGGCGCACGCACAGCGCATGGGGGAATATCTCCGATATCGCAGTGCGCTGGGACAGCGTTTATCAGAGCTGGCCATTCTGATGACCGCCCGTCACTGGTCCCAGCCGGTAGAATGGGCAATCCATGCGCCGATAGCGCGCGGGAAGGGCATTTCTGCGGCAGCCGTGCAGGCGATAAATGAAAAGCGCCCGCCGGAAGACCTGGAACCCGATGAGTGGGTGATTTACCACTTCTGCCAGCAGCTGCACCAGCAGCAGAAAGTCAGCGACGCTACCTGGCAGCAGGCCATCGATTTGTGGGGCGAGAAGGGCGTGGTGGATCTGATTGGCATTAACGGTTATTACAGTTTTCTCTCAATGATCATGAACGGCGCACAGACGCCGGTACCCGACACGCAGGATCATATTATTCCTGAATAAGTCATCGTTTAATCCGGGCGCAGCCTGATACGCCCTGCATTTCAAATAAATTCTGTTCAGTCATTCCGGCGATAACCTCGCCGGATGATATTCACTGTACGCTATTTCACCGACGCCGGGGGTTAGATATGTCTGGATTATTCTCTAAATTAAAAGTCTCATTGGTATTAGTTGCCTGCTCAGCCAGTTTTATTGCTACTGCTCAGGATAAACTGATGGTAGGTGTGGATACCGCATTTGTGCCCTTTGAATTTAAACAGGGCGATAAGTATGTGGGCTTCGATATTGACTTATGGAATGCTATCGCTAAAAAGATGAACGTCAGCTATGAATTACGCCCGATGGATTTTGGTGGCTTAATTCCAGGGCTGCAGTCCCGTAATCTGGATGTTGCGATGGCCGGTATTACGATTACGGATGCGCGGAAACAGGTCGTTGATTTCAGTGACGGCTATTACAATGCGGATTTACTGATGGCGGTAAAAAGCAGTGATACCGCGATCAAAAAATTCAGCGATTTAGCCGGTAAGAAAGTGGGCCTGAAACAGGGCACCGCGGCGGCCAGCTTTATGAAGAGCAAATATAAAGCCGACTATGTTGAGTTTCCTAACATCGATAACGCTTATCTCGATTTACAGGCGGGTAATCTTGACGCGGTGGTGCATGATTCGCCGAACGTACTCTATTACGTGAAAACGGCAGGTAATGGCAAAGTGAAATCCACAGGTGAGACAGACAGCATTCTGCCGCAGCAGTACGGGTTCGCGATGCAAAAGAACAGCAGCCTGACGCCGAAAGTTAACGCTGCATTGCAGGCGCTGCGTGCGGATGGCACCTACGACAAAATCTATGTGAAGTGGTTTGCGAAACAGCCGAAATAATTCAGCCGGGTCGGCACAGTCCGACCTCATTTCGCCTTAATGGATCGAACTATGAATTTTGACAGTAAATATATCTGGGAATCCCTGCCGTTATTATTGCAGGGTTTGCAGCTGACGCTGATTATTTCATTATCGGGTTTGCTGGGCGGTTTCGTGATCGGTCTGCTGGCCGGAACCTGTCGCGCATTAGGTGGGCGACTAACTAAAACGCTGTCGCTGATTTTCGTTGAGTTAATTCGCGGCACGCCAATTATGGTGCAGGTGATGTTTATCTACTTTGCCCTGCCGATGGTTATTCCGATACGCATTGATCCGATTACGGCGGCGATTGTGACCATTGTGATTAATTCCGGCGCCTATATCGCCGAGATTACGCGCGGTGCGATCCTCTCTATTAATAAAGGATTTAAAGAGGCGAGTCTTGCCATGGGATTATCGCAGCGCAGCACCCTGTGGCATGTGATTATGCCGCTGGCACTGCGACGTATGATCCCCGCACTGGGCAACCAGTGGATCATCAGTATTAAAGATACATCGCTATTTATTGTTATCGGTGTCGCGGAGCTAACCCGTCAGGGACAGGAGATTATTGCCGGTAATTTCCGCGCACTGGAGGTCTGGACCGCCGTCGCGATGATTTATCTGCTGGTGACGCTCTGCCTGAGTTTCCTGCTGAAGCAACTGGAAAAAAGGATCCACATTCTATGAGCATGGTTGAATTTAGCGCGGTGTCGAAAAATTTTGGCGCGACGCAGGTCCTGCACGATATCAATCTGAAGATAGAGGCGGGCGAAGTGGTAGTGATCATCGGGCCGTCGGGATCGGGTAAATCAACGCTGCTGCGCTGTATTAACAAGCTGGAAGACATCTCTTCCGGAACGCTGCTGGTGGCGGGCAAGCACATCACCGATCCGCATGCGAATGAATGCGATATCCGTCGCGAGGCGGGCATGGTGTTCCAGCAGTTTCACCTGTTTCCTCACCTGACCGCGCTGGAAAATGTGATGTTCGGCCCTGTTCGCGTGCGCAGGCAGAGCAAAGCCTCGGCCCGCGAACAGGCGTTGGCCTTGCTGGACAGGGTCGGCCTGCGTGAACGTGCCAGTCATTACCCCGCAGAACTCTCGGGTGGACAGCAGCAGCGTGTGGCGATTGCGCGCGCGCTGGCGGTAAAACCCAAAATGATGCTGTTTGATGAACCCACCTCTGCGCTGGATCCCGAACTGCGCCACGAGGTGCTGAAAGTGATGCGCTCGCTCGCCGAAGAGGGCATGACGATGGTGATTGTGACTCACGAGATTGGTTTTGCCCGTGATGTCGCCTCAAGACTCATCTTTATTGATGGCGGGACCATTGCTGAGGATGGCTCACCTGATAAGCTGCTTAACGACAGCACGAATCCGCGTCTTAAAGAATTCCTGCAACACGTCTCCTGAAAGAAGTGAATGACAGCACAATGAAAAAAATTGCAATCAGTGGTTCGGCGTTTGAAATCGGTCAGCAGCTCGGCGAATTTGGTCGGGAGGCGTGGCATCAGAAACTGACGCACATCGCGCTGTGGCAAACGGTCACGGCCATGAAACACACGGAACAGAGTCAGCGCATGCGCGCGCAGGTTCAGACTGACTTCCCGGAAATCTGGCTTGAGCTGGAAGGGCTGGCCAGCGGTTTGCAGGCACCCATCGATGACGTATTTGCATGGAACTGCCGGGGCGATCTGGTGCGTTCTACCTCAGACGGCTGCACCACGGTGGCCGGGCAACGCCGCGATGGGGCGTTGGTCATTGCGCACAATGAAGATGGTTTTCCGCAGCTGCGGGGTGACTGTGCAGTGGTTCGTGTGCTGCCGGATCAGGGCATTGGGTTCACCAGCTTTGCCTATCCGGGTTCGATTTGCGGCCATACGTTTGCCGTCAATGACCGTGGGGTGGTAAACACGGTGAATAACATTCGTGCCGTGCATCGCCCGGCTGGGCTGCCGCGCCAGATTCTGGCGCGTGCAGCGCTGAATGCAGACACGCTCGATGAGGCGATTGCGCTACTGACGACCTCGCCGCGCGCAGGCGCTTTTCATCATACGCTGGGGCAGCGGGGCGATAGCCGACTGTTCAGCGTTGAAGCTACCGGTACAGGTTGTTCTGTCACGCAACTGTCCGGCCTCTTTGCACATGCTAACCATCTTATCCATCCGCAACATACTGCGACTGAGCAGGTGATCACCGACAGCTCTGCTTCACGCCAGCAGCGTCTGGATGTGTGGCTGAAAGAAGAGCCAGCATTTGATGGTGACGCTGCAAAAGCCATTCTGTCTGATCAGCATGATGCGGTATTACCTATCTATCGACTCTCTCCGCAGGATCCCGACGAAGAGAATACGCTGGCAACGGCCATTTTCACCCTGAATGCCAGTCAGGTGAAATGGCAGGTATTCACACAGGATCGCGGACAGGCCGTTTTGCAGGATGTGGTGAGTGAATAAATAACCCAGACCTGGCGAGAGGATCGCCGGAGGAAAACGTTATAAACCCGCTCAGGCGGGTTTTTTATCGCCAGCGGATGACCGGCTATGCGCCGCGTCTGCGTCCTGTTGCCGGCTGTCAGCCTTCACGTACAGGCGTTTTTAATTGTCATCCAGGACTTTTATCAAAAGCCGCAACACAATCTGCATGCTATCCGTTACGCTGCCACAGCCGATGTCTGTCATGAGAGGTTGAGTTAAATCGTCCCGGATTTCCGCTGTTCATCCCCACAGCGTTTACACTGAAAGCAACGTCGCCTGGAATTTACCCTATGAAACGCAATCAGATTCTCACTTTAAGCCTGATACTGACCGTGCTGTGCAGCGGCAACGCTGCGGCCAGCGCATGCCGCGCTGACAACGCCGCCGTGGTCAACAGCAACACCCTGATTTTGCTGGGCGGCAATGCGAAAGGCGCAGTGAAGCAGGTGATTGCAGGTGAGTTTGGCAAAGATGTGAATTCGCAAAAGCGGGTGCTGGGTCAGTTTGACGCCTGTGGCGATCTCACGGTAGCTGACGTCAGCTACGACAAAAGTGAACGCAACGTGATCCTCAGCATGGAGCAACACATTGCCAGGGTACAGGGCGGCTGGGTGGCGGAATATGCATATCTGGTCAAAGTGCTGAAAGAGGGCAAAGAAGTCGTTGTTGATAACCGGCAGGGAACGATTAACTGGCAGAAAGGCCAGCATGGCAATATTACCAGCGCCTCCGACAGATTTACCAGCATGGGTAAAACCGGCTTTACCGACACCACCTATCGCTACGATCGGAAGCGCCAGCTTGAGAAGAGTGTGGCACGTGGCAGCGATCCGCTGACTAACGGCGAGTTTCACTACCACTGGAATCCAAAGGGTCTGGTGACGCGCACCACTTCCGCCCGGGGAACTGACGAATACACCTACGACCCCCAATGGCGCGAAGTGCGGCTCAACGGCACGGCGACCACACCGCTGAGCACCATCCGCTCGGTTGATGAGTGCCAGTCCTGGGATGAGGTCGGCAACTGTACCCTGAGCTATCTGCATGAAACCGAAATCTTCACGCGTGGCACCATCGAGCGCCATCTCAGCTCCGCCTACAAATATGAGTACTGGGACCAGCCTGCGGCAGAAGAGTAACAGGCGATCGAATGATCGCCTGTTGGCGGCTTATTTCACCGTCTGACTAAAGGCATCCAGCCCCAGCAGGGCGTTGGCAATATCCTCAGGTGACAGATGAGGATTAAGGTTTTTCAGCGTATCACCCTCACTGTTCGCCAGTGCCCCGACTTTCACCAGATTTTCCCAGCTTTCATTTTCCAGATGCATTTCACGCAGCGTGGTCGGCATATTGATGCTGCGATAGAAACGGATATAGCGCGCAATTTCCTCATCCGGCCGCTGCTCCAGCACCATCTGCGTCAGTGTGCCATAGGCGACTTTCTCGCCGTGGGTCAGATGGTGGATATCGCCATCGATGGCGGTAAAACCATTATGAATAGCGTGGGCGGCTGCCAGCCCGCCATTTTCAAAGCCCAGCCCCGAAAGCAGCGTGTTCGCCTCAACCACGGCTTCCACGGCGGGCGTGACCCGTTTTTCGGTAACGGCGATATAGGCGCTGTACCCCCACTTAAGCAATGTTTCTTCACAGGCGTGGGCAATCGCCAGTCCTGCAAGAGTCGGATCGCCGCTGACCATGGATTTAGCATGGGACCGGGCCACTGCCTGCGCTTCAACCCAGGTGGCCAGGCCATCGGCAATGCCGGAGGCAAAGAGCCGTGCAGGCGCACTGGCGCAGACTGCGGTATCCACCAGCACCAGATCGGGATTTTTGCTGTAGAAACGATAGCTCTCAAATACGCCGCTGTCAGAGTAGATCACCGACAGCGCGCTACAGGGAGCATCGGTGGAGGCAATGGTCGGCACGATGGCCACCGGCTGTTTAAGTTCGTCCGCCACCGCCTTAACCGTGTCCAGCGTTTTGCCGCCGCCCAGCCCGACCACCACGTTACAGCCCTGACTCTTCGCCAGCGCACTGAGGCGGGTGATCTCATTACTGGAGGCCTCGCCGTTAAACTGCTGCCAGCTGAATTTCACCCCGGCGGACTGCAGCGTCTGTTGGGTGCGTTCGCCAATCAGTTTCCAGACGATCTCATCTGCCACCAGAAAAGCCTGATCGCCCAGCTCAGTCAGGTACGTGCCCAGCTCATCCAGCACACCGGCGCCCTGCACATATTTACGGGGTGATGAAAAAATAAATTTACTCATAATCACATCTCCTTAATATGAATGGTTCGACCCCATCCAGCCTGGCACAATTCGCTCAGCGTGGCAGGCGATCCCGTACATGACCGCGCCATGGGCTGTTAAGCTGCCTGAACACTCCTTGCTGAGAGATAACGGAGAATCACCATGAGCGCCACGCTGTTTTTATTTCTGTTTGCGATAACCATTCTGACACTCACACCTGGATTTGATACCGCGCTGGTACTGCGAACCGCCATTGCGCAGGGCTGGCAGCGCGCCTGGGCGACAGCCCTTGGCGTGACGCTGGGTTGTCTGCTCTGGGGCATCGCAGTTGGGCTGGGACTGGGTGCGCTGCTGATGGCCTCTGAGTTCGCCTATAACCTGCTGAAGTGGATCGGTGCCGGCTGGCTGCTCTATCTGGGTATAAAGCTGCTGCTTAAGCCGCGTCAGCAATCCGTAGAGACAGCTGAACAGCCCGCACAACAGCAGGGCTATCTGGCCTGCTTCAGTCGGGGATTAATGGGAAATCTGCTGAATCCGAAAATTGGCGTGTTTTACGTCACTTTTCTGCCGCAGTTTATCCCGGCGGGGGCGTCGGTGGCGCTCTGGTGCACGCTGATGGCACTGGCACACATGCTGCTGGGGCTGATCTGGAATGCGGTCCTCATTGGCGGCAGCCACTATTTCTCCGGACATCTGCGAAAACCGAAGGTGCTGAAGGGGATGGATCGCCTGACCGGCTGCGTGTTTCTTGGATTTGCGGCGAAACTGGCGTTGTCTCGCCGCTAGGGCATTAGGGTTTAGTGGCGACCAGCACGGCACGCAGGGGAGCCGGATAGCCTTCAACCGTTTTGCTGGGATCGTCGGGGTCGAGGAACTCAGCGAGGGATTCGCTGGTCATCCAGTCGGTGCGGCGCTGCTCTTCAGTGGTGGTCAGCGCAAAATCGACAATCCGTACATCGACAAAGCCGCTTTTCTCCAGCCAGCTTTTCAGTGCTTCCGCCGAAGGAATGAAGAACACGTTGCGCATCTGGGCATAGCGTTCACCGGGCACCAGCACCTGATTAACATCGCCTTCAATCACCAGCGTTTCCAGCACCAGCTCGCCCCCACTCACCAGCTGATTTTTCAGCTGTAACAGGTGATCCAGCGGGGAACGACGGTGATAGAGCACACCCATCGAAAATACGGTATCAAACGCCTGCAACGCCGGTAGCTGCTCAATGCCCAGCGGCAGCATATGCGCCCGGCGATCGTCATTCAGCAGTTTACGCACTGCTTCGAACTGCACCAGGAACAGCTGCATTGGGTCAATGCCGACCACCAGATGCGCGCCCGCGCCAATCATCCGCCACATGTGGTAACCGCTGCCACAGCCCACATCCAGTACTGTGCGGCCCGCCAGCGGGGAGATGTGCGGCAGCACGCGTTCCCACTTCCAGTCAGATCGCCACTCAGTGTTGATGTGGGTACCGTAGAGGAAGTAGGGCCCTTTGCGCCACGGCATCAGGTTACGCAGTAGTTTCTCAATCCCCTGACGATGGCGGTCGCTGATGTCATCGCGGTCGGCGGTGACGCTGTGCAGCAGGTCCAGCTTTTGCGGTTCCAGCAGCGGCAGATACTCCAGCGACTTGTACCAGTCACGAAAGTGACCGTGCAGGTTTTCGCGCTGCCACTCACTGATTTGCGCCGGTAATACTTCCAGCCACTTCGCCAGCGGGCCTACTGCAATTTGCTGATAAAAACGGCCAAAGTCGATCATTTCAACGCCACCAGAGATCCAAAGTTAAAGCACTGGAACCAGAGTTCGGCGTGCGAGAAACCGGCCTGTTTCAGGCGGGCTTTATGCGCTTCGACGCTGTCAGTCAGCATCACATTTTCCAGCATGCTGCGTTTCTGGCTGATTTCCAGTTCGCTATAGCCGTTGGCGCGTTTGAAGTCGTGATGCATGTTGAATAACAGCTCACCGACCTCGGCATCCTCAAAGCTGAACTTCTCCGACAGCACCAACGCGCCGCCTGGTTTAAGTCCCTGCCAGATCTTTTCCAGCAGCGCCAGGCGTGCAGGCGGCTCCAGAAACTGCAGCGTGAAGTTGAGCACCACCAGCGAGGCGTCTTCAATCTCAATGTCGCGGATATCCGCTTCCAGCACCGAAACCGGCGTGTCAGCGCGAAACGCATCAAGATGTCGGCGGCAGCGCTCGACCATCGCCGGGGAGTTATCCACCGCGATAATCTGGCAACCCGGCACATGAATATTGCGGCGCACCGAGAGGGTGGCCGCGCCCAGCGAGCAGCCCAGGTCATAGACCCTGCTGTCCGGGGTAACAAAACGTTCTGCCAGCATGCCAATCATCGAAATGATGTTGGAGTAGCCCGGCACCGAGCGCTGAATCATGTCAGGAAAGACTTCAGCTACACGCTCGTCAAAAGTCCAGTCGCCCAGTTTTGCAATGGGCGCTGAGAAGAGTTGATCGCGGTCAGACATATCGAAAATCCGAAGAGACGACGGAAAGGGCGCTATTCTCGCAGAAAGTGGGGCGGGCTGCACCCCTTAACCCAGGCTGGCTTAATGGAGCGTCAGGACCAGTTCCCACGGCATGTAGATCAGGTTGAAAATCACCATGCCGCACAGGGAAAACAGCGTCAGGAGCATGCCATATTTACGGCCTGCCATGGCGCTGCTGCGCAATCCCCATGCATGCAGCAGGCGGCTGATAAAGAACAGCAGGCCGGTGAGGTGCACCATCCAGATATCGGCGCCGTTCATCTCCATCATCACCAGCAGAAACAGCGCCAGCGGAATGGTTTCGATGGCATTGCCATGAATGCGGATCGCCATTTTCAGGTCGTGATAGCCGCCATCGCCATACGCCACCCGGTAGAACCGGCGGTAACGCACCACGTCCAGCGTGAATTTCATTACCAGCAATGCACCTATCACCACATATAACGCGCTAACCATAGCCACTCCAGCGACTGTCCATAATGGTTCTATTCTAACGGGCGTGCAGCCCGCTGTCCTGTAACGCAATCAAAACAGTGACGTCTGTTGCGGCCAGTCCGGTCCATTGCCAATAGCCGGATCGATCTCCTGCAACTGCGGCCACAGTGCCTGCACCAGCGGAAAAACCTGACCCATATCGGGGGTGTGCAGAAACAGCATGGCGTCGCCCTGTTGCTGCCATTCCACGAGCTTGGGACGCCAGATCTGAAACAGCGGCACGCTCTCGTCCACGCTGTCGCTGCCGATAAAGCGCACCATCGGCTGGGAGCCGGTTCGCAGGGCATGAGGCGGCACTTTCGGCTTCTGCGAACGCGCGACCAGCGCCGCCGGGCTTTGCGAGGTGGAGGCGTGAACCGGACGGCTGTCGAGCATTACACGATTGATGCCGCGCTCAAGCAGACCCCGATTGAGTGACCGTTCCGCCTCGCCCTTGGCGAAGAAAGCCGGATGACGCACTTCGACGCCGTAGTGAAAGCGGCGCGGCAGACTGTCCAGAAAACGCCACAGGTCGTTGAGCTGTGCCGGGGAGAAGCTGGCGGGCAGCTGCAGCCAGTACTGACCGATGCGGTCGGCCAGCGGTTCCATCAGGCGCAGAAAATCGGTCAACAGGTCGTCGCTGTGCTGCAACGCCGCCTGATGGCTGATGGTATTGGGAAATTTAAAGCAGAAGCGAAATGCATCGTGGGTCATGTCGCGCCAGCGCATCACCGTTTCCGCATTCGGCAGCGCGTAGAGGGTGGTATTTCCCTCTACGCAGTGGAAGTAGCGGGCATAGTCCGCCAGGCTTTCGATACCCCAGCGTTTCCAGTGTGAATGCTGCCACTGGGGCAGGCCAATACGAAGTGTCACGCGCGCTCCTGGCTGCAGGTTAAGAGATTGCATTATCCGCTATGGTCGGGCTGAGGGGCAAATGCACACAGGAAATCGGCGCTTTGGCGCTGATCTGCTTATCCTGTCTGGCTTTTTCCATTATAATGGCCGCCATTTTTGCGACAGCATCGCATCAGGTAACGCGGCCGGATGCTGTCAGCTGCAGCGGCGAAGTTAAAAGGATAGTGTTATGCGTACAGAATATTGCGGACAGCTCAATCTGTCTCATGTGGGTCAGCAAGTCACGCTTTGCGGCTGGGTAAACCGCCGTCGCGATCTGGGCAGTTTGATTTTTATCGACATGCGCGACCGTGAAGGCATCGTGCAGGTGTTTTTTGATCCCGATCGTCAGGACGCATTTAAGCTGGCTTCTGAACTGCGTAACGAATTCTGCATCCAGATCACCGGTACCGTGCGCGCACGCGATGAAAAGAACAAAAACAGCGACATGGCGACCGGCGAGGTCGAAGTGTTTGCCCAGGCGCTGACCATCATCAACCGCTCTGAGCCCCTGCCGCTGGACTCGAATCAGACCAACAGCGAAGAAGCGCGCCTGAAATACCGCTATCTGGATCTGCGTCGCCCTGAGATGGTAACGCGTCTGAAAACCCGCGCAAAAATCACCAGCTTTGTCCGTCGCTTTATGGATGACGAAGGTTTCCTGGATATCGAAACCCCGATGCTGACCAAGGCGACGCCAGAAGGCGCGCGCGACTATCTGGTGCCAAGCCGGGTTCACAAAGGCAAATTCTATGCGCTGCCGCAGTCACCACAGCTGTTCAAACAGCTGCTGATGATGTCCGGCTTTGACCGCTACTATCAGATCGTAAAATGCTTCCGCGATGAAGATTTACGTGCCGATCGCCAGCCAGAATTTACCCAGATCGACGTCGAAACCTCCTTTATGACCGCGCCACAGGTGCGAGACATTATGGAGCGTCTAATCCGCAATCTGTGGCAGGACGTGCAGGGCGTGGACCTCGGCGAGTTCCCGCAGATGACCTTCGCGGAAGCGATGCATCGTTACGGTTCCGATAAGCCGGATCTGCGTAACCCGATGGAGCTGGTGGACGTTGGCGACCTGCTGAAAAGCGTGGAGTTCCAGGTCTTCTCTGGCCCGGCTAACGATGAAAAAGGCCGGGTTGCCGCGCTGCGCGTGCCGACCGGTGCGCAGCTGAGCCGTAAGCAGATTGATGAATATGGCAAGTTCGTGGAGATTTACGGCGCGAAAGGGCTGGCGTGGATGAAGGTTAACGTCCGTGCCGACGGTCTGGAAGGCGTGCAGAGCCCGGTTGCCAAGTTCCTGAATGCAGAAATCGTTGAAGGCATTCTGAGCCGCACCGGCGCGCAGGATGGCGATATCATCTTCTTTGGTGCCGACCGCGCCAAAGTGGTCGCTGATGCTCTGGGTGCACTGCGCCTGAAAGTGGGCCGCGAGCTGAACATCACCGATGAGAAAGCCTGGGCCCCGCTGTGGGTGATCGACTTCCCGATGTTCGAAGAGGACGAGGAAGGCGGTCTGGCCGCCATGCACCATCCGTTCACTGCGCCGAAAGAGATGAGCGCAGACGAGCTGGCTGCGGATCCAACCCGTGCCGTGGCGAACGCCTACGACATGGTGATCAACGGTTATGAAGTGGGTGGCGGTTCAGTGCGTATCCACAACGGCAAAATGCAGCAGACCGTGTTCAGCATTCTGGGTATTGAAGAGCACGAGCAGCGCGAGAAGTTTGGCTTCCTGCTGGATGCGCTGAAGTTCGGTACACCACCGCATGCGGGCCTGGCCTTTGGTCTGGATCGCCTGACCATGCTGCTGACCGGCACCGACAACATTCGTGACGTTATCGCGTTTCCGAAAACCACGGCGGCAGCCTGCATGATGACCGAAGCGCCAAGCGAAGCGAACCCGGCTTCTCTGCTGGAGCTCGGTATTCAGGTGGTTAAAAAAGAAAAGCTTGAGAATAAATAATGGGCTATAAACACCCGGTTTCAGTGCTGGTCGTCATTTCGGCGCGCGATACTGGCCGGGTGCTGATGCTGCAGCGGCGTGACGATCCCGCATTCTGGCAGTCGGTGACCGGCAGCCTGGAAGCGGGAGAGTCACCGCTGGCAACCGCGTGTCGTGAGGTGAATGAAGAGGTCGGCATTGACGTGCTGGCTGAGCGGCTGGAAATAGAGGATTGTCAGCGTCAGATTGACTTTGAAATCTTTCCCCATTTTCGCCATCGCTATGCACCGGATGTCACCCATAATCACGAACACTGGTTTCGCCTGCAACTGCCGGAAGAGCGGGATATCACGCTGACCGAGCATCTGGCGTTTCGCTGGCTGACACCCGCTGACGCTGCAGCATTAACCCGATCATGGAGTAACCGCCAGGCAATTGAAGAATTTATCTGAATGCTCGCCATCGCCCGGTATTCCGGCGGCGGATAGATTAAATTTTATGAATCTGGTGAGTTTTAACAGGACTACACCAACCTATTGAACAGTCAGGCGTCATCCTCGCCACGAACTTGTTCACCGTCAGCGCGACGTCGCCTGCGTACACCGCTACGTGAGGACGATACGCAACGCTCGCCTCTCAGGGCAGTCCGGTTGTGACTCGCCTGGCTGAGCACCGACGGTAAATAAGCTCGCAGCCAGGAGAGCCTGCACCCTGTAAAAGATCGGAGAAAAGTTAACATGGCAGGACACAGTAAGTGGGCAAACACCAAACACCGTAAGGCGGCGCAGGATGCCAAGCGCGGCAAAATCTTCACCAAAATCATTCGTGAACTGGTGACAGCGGCCAAGCTGGGCGGCGGCGATCCGGGTTCTAACCCGCGTCTGCGTGCAGCGATGGATAAAGCGCTGGCGAACAACATGACCCGTGACACCATGGATCGCGCTATCGCGCGCGGTGTGGGCGGCGATGACAACGCCAACATGGAAACCATCATCTATGAAGGTTACGGTCCAGGCGGCTCAGCCATCATGATTGAATGCCTGAGTGATAACCGTAACCGTACCGTGGGCGAAGTGCGTCACGCCTTCACCAAGACCGGCGGCAACCTTGGCACCGACGGCTCCGTGGCTTATCTGTTCAACAAAAAAGGCGTCATCTCCTTCGCGCCAGGTCAGGATGAAGACGCAGTGATGGAAGCCGCACTGGAAGCGGGCGGCGAAGACATCGTCACCTATGATGACGGCGCGATTGATGTCTTTACTGCATGGGAAGAGATGGGCACCGTGCGTGATGCACTGGAAGCCGCTGGCCTGAAAGCGGATACCGCAGAAGTGGCAATGATCCCGACCACCAAAGCGGAAATGGATGCGGAAACCGCACCAAAACTGCTGCGTCTGATCGACATGCTGGAAGATTGCGATGATGTGCAGGAGGTCTATCACAACGGTGAGATCTCCGACGAGGTGGCGGAAACGCTGTAATGGCGTTTACCGTCACAGCGTTAACCGGAGAGGCGTAATGTCGATTATCCTGGGTATCGATCCCGGCTCACGCATCACCGGTTATGGTGTTATTCGTCAGACCGGCCGCCAGCTCACCTATCTGGGCAGCGGCTGTATCCGCACCAATACCACTGAATTGCCCGCCCGCCTGAAGCTGATTTATGCGGGCGTGTGCGAAATCATCACGCAGTTTTCACCTGATTTCTTCGCTATCGAGCAGGTGTTTATGGCGAAGAATGCTGACTCCGCGCTGAAGCTCGGCCAGGCGCGGGGTGCTGCGATCGTTGCTGCGGTAAACCACGATCTGCCGGTGTTTGAGTATGCCGCCCGTCAGGTGAAACAGACGGTGGTGGGCATCGGCAGCGCCGAGAAAAGTCAGGTGCAGCATATGGTGCGAACTCTGCTGAAACTGCCGGCAAACCCGCAGGCGGACGCCGCCGATGCGCTGGCGATAGCCATTACTCACTGTCACGTGGCGCAGAACGCCGCGCGCATGAGTGACAGCAAGCTGGTGCTGACGCGCGGACGATTGCGCTCAGGTTAGGGCATCGCACAGAACAGACGCTCAGGCTGGATATTCATCCAGCCTTTTTTATGTTATAAAATCCGCCACATTCGTTAGTTAAGGAAGCATTCAGGTGATAGGTCGTTTACGGGGCAACATTCTGGAAAAGCAGCCGCCACTGGTGCTGCTTGAGGCACACGGCGTCGGCTATGAAATTTACATGCCCATGACCTGTTTTTATGAATTGCCTGAACTTCAGCACGAAGCGGTGATTTTTACCCACTTCGTGGTGCGTGAAGATGCTCAGCTGCTGTTTGGTTTTAACAGCAAGCAGGAGCGCGCGCTGTTTCGCGAACTGATTAAAGTGAATGGCGTCGGCCCCAAGCTGGCACTGGCGATCCTCTCCGGCATGTCGGCGCAGCAGTTTGTGACCGCTGTTGAGAAAGAAGAGATCGCGTCACTGGTAAAACTGCCTGGCGTGGGTAAAAAGACGGCTGAGCGTCTGGTCGTCGAGATGAAGGACCGCTTTAAAGGGATGCATGGCGACCTGTTTGGCGGCGATTCGGCCTTTACGCTTACCACACCGAGCGCCGAGCCGGAAACCAACGATGCGGAATCCGAAGCGGTTGCAGCGCTGGTATCACTGGGTTATAAACCGCAGGAAGCGAGCCGTATGATCAGTAAAGTCGGCCGACCGGATGCGGATTGCGAAACCCTGATCCGCGAAGCGCTCCGCGCCGCCATTTGAGGTAAGTCATGATAGAAGCCGACCGCCTGGTCTCCGCTGCCAGCATTAACGAAGAAGAGATAATCGACCGCGCCATTCGCCCGAAGATGCTTACCGAGTATGTCGGTCAGCCGCAGGTGCGTGAGCAGATGGAGATTTTCATCAAGGCCGCACAGCTGCGTGGCGATGCGCTGGATCATCTGCTGATCTTCGGTCCGCCAGGTCTGGGGAAAACCACGCTGGCGAACATCGTGGCCAACGAGATGGGCGTGAACCTGCGCACTACCTCGGGTCCGGTGCTGGAGAAGGCAGGCGATCTGGCGGCGATGCTGACCAACCTTGAACCCCATGACGTGCTGTTTATCGATGAGATCCATCGCCTGTCACCAGTGGTGGAAGAGGTGCTCTATCCGGCGATGGAAGACTATCAGCTGGATATCATGATCGGTGAAGGCCCGGCGGCGCGTTCGATTAAGCTCGATCTGCCGCCGTTTACCCTGATTGGTGCCACCACCCGTGCAGGCTCGCTGACCTCGCCGTTGCGCGATCGCTTTGGCATTGTGCAGCGTCTGGAGTTCTATCAGGTTAAAGATCTGCAGCACATCGTAGGACGCAGTGCCGCCTGTCTGGGCCTGGCGCTGAGTGACGAAGGGGCGTTAGAGATTGCCCGTCGCGCACGCGGCACACCGCGTATCGCCAACCGCCTGCTGCGCCGCGTGCGTGACTTCGCAGAGGTGCGGGCTAATGGTGATATGAGCGGAGAAGTCTCCTGCAGCGCGCTGGATATGCTTAACGTCGACAGTGAAGGGTTCGATTATATGGACCGTAAACTGCTTCTGGCGATTATCGACAAGTTTATGGGTGGGCCGGTGGGGCTGGATAACCTGGCTGCTGCGATTGGTGAAGAGCGTGAGACCATCGAAGATGTGATTGAACCCTTCCTGATTCAGCAGGGTTTTATTCAGCGCACACCGCGTGGCCGTCTGGCCACGCAGCATGCTTATCGTCACTTCGGCATTACGCGCGAAGAGTGACTACATGGCCGGTTTGCGCACCATGCTGAAGATAAACAGGATGGCGGCGCAGAGCACCACGGACGGACCGGCAGGCGTGTCGTAGAACGCAGAGAAGGTGAGACCGCCGGTGACGGCAATCACGCCGATGACCACCGCGACGGCCGCCATGCCTTCCGGCGAACGCACAAAACGGCGAGCGGTTGCAGCCGGAATAATCAGCAATGAAGTGATAATCAGCGCACCCACAAACTTCATCGCCACGCCAATCGTCAGCGCCGTAACCAGCATCAGAATCAGCCGGGTTCGCTGGATATTGACGCCATCCACCTGCGCCAGTTCCGGGCTGATGGTCATCGACAGCAGCGAACGCCACTGCCACGCCATCACCAGCAGCACAATTATCACGCCGCCACCCATCATCCAGAGGTCATCAGGCGTTACGGCCAGCAGGTCGCCAAACAGATACGCCATTAAATCAACGCGCACGTTCTTCATCAGGCTGACGACGACCAGGCCCAGCGACAGCGCGCTGTGCGCCATAATGCCCAGCAGGGTATCGATAGCCAGATGCGGACGTCGCTCCAGCCAGACCAGCCCCAGTGCCAGGCAGACCGTCACCAGAATCACCGCGTAGTAGGGGTTCACGTTCAGAAGCAGGCCAAAGGCTACGCCGAGCAGAGACGCGTGCGCCAGGGTATCGCCAAAGTAGGACATCTTGCGCCAGACGACGAACGAACCCAGCGGACCGGCAGCCAGCGCTAACATCACACCGCCTATCCAGCCCGGTAATAACAACTCAATCATGATGAACCCTGTCCTTTGCGTAAAACGATACGTCCCTGAAGGTCGTGACGATGATTATGATGATGACGGTAGATCGCCAGCTCCTGCGCGCCACGCGGGCCAAACATCGCGATAAATTCGGGATGCTGCGAGACGGCTTCCGGCGTGCCGGAACAGCAGATATGGTGATTGAGGCACAACACTTCGTCGGTTTTCGCCATCACCAGATGCAGATCGTGGGAAACCATCAGTACGCCGCAGTTCAGTTCCACGCGTAACTGATTGATCAGGTCATACAGCGCAACCTGACCGTTCACATCCACTCCCTGCGTTGGTTCATCCAGCACCAGCAACTGAGGCTGATTCAGCAGGGCGCGTGCCAGCAACACACGTTGAGTTTCACCGCCGGAGAGCTTTTGCAGCGGGGAGTTGAGCAGATGGCCCGCCTGCACACGTTTCAGTGCTGGCATAATCTCCGCGTGTTTGCTGCCACGGGTCAGACGCATAAAGCGCTCAACCGTGACCGGCAGGGTGGGATCGATGTGCAGCTTCTGCGGCACGTAGCCGATACGCAGAGCAGGATCACGCTGAACCGAACCGGTTGTAGGGGCGAGCAGACCGAGCACCACACGCACCAGCGTTGATTTTCCGGCACCGTTGGGACCCAGCAGGGTGAGAATGCGACCAGGCTGCAATGCCAGGCTGACGCCTGATAACACATTGCGCTGGTTAAACTTTATCGAAACGTTATCGAGTGTGACAAGTGAGGTCATAGTATTTACAGGTTGCACAGAATTTCGAATGTTATAATATCACATTCCACCTCATGGTCACGATGGAATGACGCAATATGTTACATAATAAAAAGGGCACAATTTTCGCCCTGACTGCTTTATCTGTTTCAGCTTTGTTAACCCTTCCTGCCCAGGCGAATGTTGTGGCTTCACTCAAACCGGTAGGTTTTATTGCTGCTGCTATTGCCGATGGCGTTACACCGGTTGAGGTGCTGCTGCCGGACGGCGCGTCCGAACATGATTACGCCCTGCGGCCATCTGATGCAAAACGCTTAAAAAACGCGGACTTAGTTGTCTGGGTCGGGCCAGAAATGGAAGCCTTTATGGCGAAGTCTGCGACTGAACTTCCGGCTCAAAAAAACCTCGCGATGGTGAACATCGACGGGGTAAAACCGTTATTGATTAGCGGTGGTGAAGATGAAGATGAACACGCAGCGGAAAAATCCGAAGATCAGGATGCTGAAGCGCATCATCACCATCACGGCGAGTTTAATATGCACCTGTGGTTGTCGCCAGAGATTGCGCGCAAAACCGCGGTTGCAATCCATGGAAAATTATTGGAACTTATGCCGCAAGATAAGGCCAAACTTGACGCCAACCTCCAGCAGTTTGAGGTAGCTTTGGCGGACACGGACAAACGCGTCAGCGCACAACTTGCTCCGGTCAGAAATAAAGGATATTTCGTTTTTCACGACGCTTACACGTACTTTGAAAAGCACTACGGTCTCTCGCCCGCCGGGCATTTTACCGTCAATCCTGAAATTCAACCGGGCGCTCAGCGTTTACACCAGATACGAACACAGTTGGTTGAGCAAAAGGCGGTCTGCGTCTTTGCTGAGCCACAATTCAGACCAGCAGTCATCGATGCTGTCTCCCGCGGAACACAGGTGCGTAAAGGCACGCTTGATCCCCTGGGCACGGACATCAGCTTAGCCAAAGACAGCTATGTGAAATTCCTCTCACAACTGTCGAGCCAGTATGAAAGCTGCCTGAATGGAGCATGAGGAATAGGTAAAAGTGCAGCAGATAGCCCGCTCTGTCGCCCTCGCATTTAATAATTTGCCGCGCCCCCACCGCGTAATGCTGGGATCGTTAACTGTAGTCACTCTGGCCGTCGCTGTCTGGCGGCCTTACGTTTATCATCCGACGGATGATGTGACGCCCATCGTTAAAAACATTGAACTGGATAAGAACACGCTCCGCACGCTGTTGCCGGAAGCCAGTGAGCCGATCGATCAGAGCACACCGGAACCGGACGAAGAGCTGCCTGCGGATGATGTCGACACCGACGTGCCCGAAACGGCAGGGGTGCATGACTACACTGTTTCATCCGGCGATACCCTGAGCAGTGCCCTGAATCAGTATGGCATCGACATCAGTGATATCAATGCGCTGGTGGTGAGCGATCGCGATCTGCGTAATCTGCAGGTCGGTCAGCAGCTGAGCTGGACGCTGGATGATGATGGTGGCCTGAAAACCCTGAGCTGGGAAATTTCCCGTCGTGAAACCCGCACCTATGAGCGCACCCCAGCCGGTGGCTTTAAGATGGATGCGGAGATGCAGAAGGGCGAATGGCGCAACAGCGTGATGCAGGGCGAAGTGCGCGGCAGTTTCGCCGCCAGCGCCATGCGGGCGGGGTTGAGCGGGGCTGAAGCCAGCGCCGTGATTAAAGCGATGCAGTGGCAGATGGACTTCCGTAAGCTGCGTGCTGGCGACCAGTTCAGCGTGCTGATGTCACGTGAAATGCTGGATGGCAAGAGTGCCCAGAGTCAGTTGCTGGGCGTGCGCCTGCGCAGCGGCGGTAAAGATTATTACGCATTCCGCGCGGAAGATGGCAAGTTCTACGATCGCAGCGGCTCCGGTCTGGCACGCGGCTTTATGCGCTTCCCGACGGTTAAGCAGTATCGTGTCTCTTCCAACTTCAATCCGCGTCGTCTTAACCCGGTAACGGGCCGCATTGCGCCGCACAAAGGCGTCGACTTTGCGCTGCCAATCGGTACGCCGGTGCTCGCAGTGGGTGATGGTGAGATCGTGGTAGCGAAAAACGGCGGTGCCGCCGGTAACTACGTCGCTATCCGTCATGGCCGTCAGTATATGACACGCTATATGCACATGAAGAAAGTGCTGGTGAAGCCAGGTCAGAAAGTGAAGCGTGGTGACCGTATTGGACTGTCTGGCAACACCGGACGCTCCACCGGACCGCATCTGCATTTCGAAATCTGGATCAATAACCAGGCGGTTAACCCATTAACGGCGAAGCTGCCGCGCATGGAAGGTCTGACCGGCAAAGATCGCAGCGACTACATGGCACAGGTTAAATCCTGGCTGCCTCAGCTGGGTCTGAAGTAAGCGAATTTCGTCAAATCGCGCAAAAACCGACGGCTTCTCCGTCGGTTTTTTGCTATCTGGCGCAGGATGATTGCAAAATTTCAGGTCGACACTATCATAAGCCGGTCATTGCTTGAGGCGAGTGCATGGAAACCCGTAAAAAAAATAACATTGAATTTATTCCCGTTTTTGAACGTTCTTTTCTCAAACCTAAGTACTGGGGCAGCTGGCTGGCAATAGGTGCGCTGGCGGGTCTGGCGTATTTACCGCCGAAAGTGCGCGATCCGCTGCTGGGCCGGTTAGGCCGGTTTGCCGGTAAGCTGGCAAAGGGCGCACGTCGCCGCGCGCTGATTAATCTCTATTATTGCCTGCCGGAACTCAGTGAAGAGCAGCGTGCCACGCTGGTCGATGAGATGTTTGCGACAGCGCCGCAGGCGATGACAATGATGACCGAGCTGGTGCTGCGCGATCCTGCTCGCATCCGGCAGCGCGTTGAGTGGCATGGTCGTGAAATCATCGACCAGATGAAAGCTGAGCAGCAGAATGTGATTTTCCTGGTGCCACACGGCTGGGCGGTGGATATTCCTGCCATGCTGCTGGCGTCAGAAGGCCAGAATATGGCGGCCATGTTCCACAATCAGAGCGACCCGCTGCTGGACTACGCCTGGAACACGGCCCGTCGTCGCTATGGCGGCCGGATGCATGCCCGCAACGACGGGATTAAGCCGTTTATCAGTTCAGTACGTCAGGGTTACTGGGGCTACTATCTGCCCGATCAGGATCACGGTGCCGAGCACAGCGAATTTGTCGATTTTTTCGCTACCTATAAGGCGACATTGCCTGCGGTTGGCCGGCTGATGAAGGTGTGCCATGCCCGCGTGGTGCCGCTGTTCCCGGTTTATAACAGTGAAACGCATAAGCTTGAGATTTATGTGCGTCCGCCGATGGACGATCTGCTGGAGGCCGACGATCACCAGCTGGCTCGCCGGATGAATGAAGAGGTGGAAATATTTGTCCGCCCGCATCCCGAGCAGTACACGTGGATCCTCAAGCTGCTGAAGACCCGCAAAGAGGGTGACATCGAACCCTATTCGCGCAAAGAGCTTTATCCGCGCAAATAGCAGAAAGGCCGCGAAAGCGGCCTTTTTGGTACGTCGGGTTTGGTTAGCGGTAAGTTCGAAAATGCTTAGGGAACACGGTCAGATCGGAAAGGCGCTTAAGCCATCCCTGGCCGCTCGGCCCGCGCCATCCGTGGCGCGGGACGCTTTCCTCCTCTGCCCGTGTTCCCTGCGCTTTAAGTTTATTTGCCGCTTTCAGATTCACCCAGATCCAGCGATTAAGTGATAATAAAAAGGCCGCTTTCGCAGCCTTTTATGAGTGAATAAAAGAGCTGGCTCAGGAAGCATACCCTCTGCGCAAAGACGCAAATCGCCATCCGTGGCATGCTCAGCGCAGACGATTACGCAGCTCTGTTATAACGCCTCCAGCCTGCTGCGACGTTTACGTTCGCGCATAAACAGGGTCACGAGACCAAACCACAGCACGCCGCTGATAAAGTTAATCAGACAGAACCACAACGTGCCGCCGCTGAAGTAGCCACTTTTCGCCAGCTCAATCCCCACCGCCAGCGTCAGAATACTGATCATCCCCAGCATGGCCGCCACGCTGCCTTTGCCTTCATCGCTGGCATAGAGCGTCAGTCGATAGAGTCCGGCATTCACCATCCCTGCGCCAAAGGCGTAGAGGCTCAGGCCAGCCGTGATGAGCAGGTAACCGTGGCTGTTCAGCAGGCTTGCCACCAGCGCCAGACTCAGACCAATCAGAATCGGCCAGGCGGCGAACTTCACCGGCTGTTCAATCGGCACCCGTCCGGCCAGCTTACTCAGCGTCAGGTTACCGGCAATCATCGCCAGAAACACCGGCAGCTGCAGCAGGGCATACTGCATGCGAGACAGACCTTCGTCATGCATCAGGATCACCGGTGACAGGGCAACCCAGGTGAGGATCGGGATAAACACCAGTCCGATAGCAAAAGACCCGAACATCACCAGCCGGTCTTTCATCAACCGGCCATAGTTGCGCGCCAGATTCGGCAGGGCGATGGAGTGGCTGCGGTCGCCTGCGGTTTCGGGCATCACACGCCACAGCACCACAAACGCAACGAGGCTGCAGGCGGCAAACAGCCAGAACATACTGCGCCAGCTACCCACAGTGAGCCAGGCTGCACCGGCAAGCGGACCTGCCAGCGGGGCCAGCAGCGCCACATTAGCCATCAGCGCCATCATGCGCACCGCCAGCGCCTCATCAAAGGCTTCCTGAATGGCGGCATAGCCAACCGCACCAATAAAGCAGAGGCTGATACCCTGAATAAAACGCAGGCCAACAAACTCTTCAATCGAACTGACCCAGTTGGTCAGTATGCAGGCGACGGCAAAAAACAGGATGCCGGAGAGCATCACCGGTCGCCGGCCAAACTTATCAGAGAGTGGACCCAGCAGCCATTGCAGCACCACGCCACCAATCAGGTAAGCGGTTAGCGACGTAGAAACCCATTCCGGGCCAACGGAGAACTCGCTGGTGACGATCAGCATGCCGGGCTGGATCATGTCGTGAGCGATATAGGTAGCAAACTCGAACAGCACTAACGCCAGAGGAAAAAGTAAAATTCGGCCGGTAAGCTGGCTGATGGGCTGGAAACGGGGCATCTTGCCTCCTTGTCAGAAAAGAAAAACGCGACTGCCAGGCAGTCGCGTCGTTGATTCTACACCGACAATGTAAACGCGGGCGCAATTAATCCACGCGCAGCACGCGGGTCGTGTTAGTGGTGCCAGTGGCGCCCATCACATCACCCTGGGTGACGATAACCAGATCGCCTGAAACCAGGAAACCTTTATCGCGCAGCAGGTTAACCGCGTCGTGCGCGGCCGCGACACCGTCGTTGTTGCTGTCGAAGAACACTGGCGTCACACCGCGATAGAGTGCAGTGAGATTCAGCGTGCGTTCATGGCGGGACATCGCAAAGATCGGCAGGCCCGACGTGATACGTGAGGTCATCAGCGGAGTACGGCCCGACTCGGTCATGGTGATGATCGCAGTAACGCCCTGCAGATGGTTTGCGGCGTACATGGAAGACATAGCAATCGCTTCTTCGACGTTGTCGAACTGCACATCCAGACGGTGCTTGGAGACGTTGACACTTGGGATCTTCTCTGCGCCCAGGCAGACCTTCGCCATCGCTGAGACGGTTTCTGCCGGATACTGACCCGCTGCGGTTTCTGCAGAGAGCATCACGGCATCGGTGCCATCCAGCACGGCGTTAGCCACGTCCATGACTTCTGCGCGGGTTGGCATCGGGTTAGTAATCATCGACTCCATCATCTGCGTCGCGGTAATGATGGTGCGGTTCAGCTGACGGGCACGACGAATTAATGCTTTCTGAATGCCGACCAGCTCCGGATCGCCAATCTCAACGCCCAGGTCGCCACGCGCAACCATCACCACGTCTGATGCCAGAATGATGTCATCCATCGCTTCCTGGCTGGCAACCGCTTCGGCACGTTCCACTTTAGCGACCAGCTTAGCGTCACAACCCGCTTCACGCGCCAGACGACGCGCCAGGTTCATATCTTCGCCACAGCGTGGGAAGGAGACGGCCAGATAATCGACGCGGATCTTAGCGGCGGTGATAATGTCTGCCTTGTCTTTTTCGGTCAGTGCTTCAGCTGACAGGCCGCCGCCCAGCTTGTTAATGCCTTTGTTGTTCGACAGCGGGCCGCCGACAGTGACTTCGGTGAAGACTTTCGTGTCCTGAACTTCCAGCACCTTCAGCTGCACGCGGCCATCATCCAGCAGCAGGATATCGCCCGGCACCACATCTTCAGGCAGACCTTTGTAGTCGATACCCACGCGCTCTTTATCGCCTTCGCCTTTACCCAGGCTGGCATCCAGCAGAAAACGGTCGCCGATATTCAGGAAAACTTTGCCTTCTTTGAAGGTCGAAACACGAATTTTTGGACCCTGGAGGTCACCGAGAATAGCCACGTGGCGGCCCAGTTTTGCGGCAATCTCACGCACTTTGTCGGCACGTAGCTGATGGTCTTCTGGCGTGCCGTGAGAGAAGTTGAGTCGTACAACGTTCGCACCGGCAGCGATGATTTTTTCGAGGTTATTATCACGATCGGTGGCCGGGCCGAGGGTTGTTACGATTTTGGTTCTTCTGAGACGTCGAGACATGTAGGGTTCCTTAGGTTAATAGCCTGAAGTGAAACGCTATCCATTCACTTTTAGGCGAATTATGTTCATATATACTCATTCAGAAGCGATTTTTATTCATTCTTGCCTGTCAGTCCCTATCTGTATTCTCTTGAAAGGAGTGCAGAAATGACACGCTTGGCTGATACAATACTGACACAAGGGCCTGAAGTCATCACCTTGTCTATCTTAGCGAAACCTTATTTGATTAGACGCAAAGGGTCCGGTCGATACACTATGCGCCTCCGTAAAGTAGGAAGCACTACACCATTAATCAGCATCGGTCTCAGGACAACAAGCAGGAGCCTCGCTATGACCCATCTCAACGAACTTGCAGCCACAGCCAAAGCGTTTCTATTGGATAACCCTGAGGCGACTGCAGAGGAGCTTAGAGGGCATCTCAAAGATATGGCTGAGAGTTTACTCACTGATGCCTCAAATGATTATTGGGATGGCGTAGAGGTATCACATCTGCATGACGCTAAAGCTAATCTTCGTGAGATAGCGGCTAAGCATTCATTGTCGATTGAGCAACATCATCACTTAGCGGCAGCCCTTAAGGTCATCGATGCGGCACAGAAGAGAGTTAATGGGGGAGACGCTGGGCCTCTGCTGGATATTCTCAAAGGGCTTGATAGCAATAATGGCGTCTCTACGACGATTCTGAAGATGGAGCAGGGTAGTCATCCGTCAGAATTAACGAGGGAGCGTCAAAATGGTAGCATCAGCAAGGCTGATAGCGAAGCTACTAGTGAGCCTGAGGTAAAACCTCTTGAGTTCGATGAACTGTCATCTATTTATATGGCTGAACACTCCGTCAACCTTAAGCCAGCTTCTCAGCGGGACAATGCGTCAGCCCACAAGACCCTCAAGCGATTCACTAAAGGGATTAACTGGAAGACGCACACAAGGTCTGAGGTGTCGGCTGTTCGTGATGCAATGAGGGAATCTGATTTAGCGGACACTACGGTCAACAAGATGATGGCGAAGCTGTGCGCCGTCATGAATTGGGCGGTGCAGAACGGACACATCGACCATGATTACACTAAGGGCCTCAAAGTGAAAGGCGTTGAGAGCAACCGCAGGGCTTTCAGGGACGATGAACTAGCTAAGGTAATTGATGCCATTGCTGCTGAGCGGGAACCCCGTAAGCGCCTGTTTGGTATGCTTGCTGTAATCACTGGGGCGCGTTGCGGTGAACTCACTCAGTTGACCAAAGCGGATGTAGTAAGTGAAGCAGGGCATCTTTGTATGGATATTAATGCCAATGGCGGTAAGTCTCTCAAGAACAAAGGAAGTGCTCGCGTAGTTCCTCTGATTGATGGGGCTTACGGCTTCAGCCTCAATGAGTTCTCGGATTGGGTCAGTGCGCTACCTGAGGAGAACAGTCTGGTATTCGGTATGTCCCGCGATATTGCGTCTAAATGGTTCAACGAAAAGGTGCTTCCTAATGCGCTACCGGACCGCGATAAGAGCCTTGTATTGCACTCATTGCGTCATACTATGGCAACCATGATGAAACAGACAGGAGTGGCTGAGAGTATCGCTGGTGATGTGTTAGGTCATACCAGTCAATCGATTACGTTTGGCCTTTATGGTAAGGCTAAGAGTGTTACTCTCATGTCTGACGCTTTGAATCAGGCTTTTAATAATCAATAGGATTGGTAAGTCAATGGCACAGCCAGAATTCAGAAAGTTTCAAGGAAAAAGTACAAGTAAGGGAAAAAACCCTTATCAATTAACTAAAAATCAACATATACATTCTAAACATGCGATAGGTTTATTTAATAATGAACATAAAAAAGTTGAAGTATTTGACCTTGCGAGTGGAGGGATAACTCAAAGAAGAGCAGGGGATTCATATTTCTGTGGTATGAGGTTGTGGGATGAAAGGGCAGAAAAAGGCTACATGGCGGCAATTGAAAATAAATTTCATAATGAAATAGATAATCTCAGGCCAGTTACTAAGAGAAACCATAGGGCTATAACAGAATATTTTTTTCTGTGGAAGTTTAGGCATATGGCCTTAAGTTTCAAAAAAGAAAATATTAATTTAGCTGGAGTCAATGGCGATGACCTTACTCACGATGAAGAAGAGATACTTGAAAAGAAACATACTGTCTTTGTACAGGCAGATTCCTCAGTTCCGTATCACATGTATAATGGGCTACATATACAAGTGAGCATCGATAAAGCTATGTATCAATTTGAAAACATTAGATGGGGGCTGTGGAAGGCAAAAAGAGGTGAGTTTATTCTTGCTGATAGCTACTATAAGCTGGATGAATTATGTGGGTTTTTTCCTATATCACCGACATTAGCATTTGCTGCTTCAATGCGGGATGGGATGATAAATTATGATGACGTGAAGTTGTGCAACCAACAGTCCAAAAAATTCGCCAGCTCATATTGTATAGCAAGAAGCTGGACTAACGCCCCACTTTAACCTCACCAAAGATTATATCTGCCAATAAGAATCTCATGCGACTCACTATAGGGAGGCACCAATAGTTTATTTTCTCTCATTCACCGTTCGTAATGCTGTAGCCACTGAGGACCGATTGGAAACCACCTCGACACGCGCCATGCTTTTACCTAGAGCAGCCTTAACGAACATAACATTAATATGTAACTCACCGTACCTTTCAGGGCGGGTAACAGTAGACACCACACGGACTTTCAGTGCAGCAAGCTGATTAATTATGTCCTTCTTTAGTGGCGCTAGGAATAGCGATAACGGTGCTGGGTGAGTGAATTGATTACGAATACGCACGCGTTTAAAGACGCAGGCTCACAGGGCGGAAACTCAAAGTAGTACCTAGAGGTTATTATCTAGGAGGTGCTTTGAGGAGACCCTGAGTGAGGAGATATTGTTATTAATAAAATAATTTCCATATCTTAAAGGACAACATCAGGACCTGAAGATAATCATCAAGAAGAACCCTTAGCAATCAAAGGGTCTTGATGACTGCCTTCAGGTTGCCCTGTGTTAGCCCGTAGCCTTCAGATTTCTCCTCACTGGCTTCGCCAACTTCACGGAAATCCATGCGACTCACTATAGGGAGATGACGGTGAACCTTCGTGGTTTTACCCTCTGCTTCTTGATTGTCCGCCCTCACAGATTTAATTGTGGGGTCCAATAAGCTCGCGGGGTAGACGCGTTCAAGCATCACTCACTTCCACGCATTTAAGTTGTCCCCATTCGTTTTACCCTCAGGCCTTCACACGGCTGACCATCATCATCACTATTAAACCAGTTTCTTTATGTATACGCTTTCATGCCGCTACCGGTTCCCTTTGTCGAGGGGTCTGGTTGGCTGGTAGTGGGTGTGAGATGAGGACGCAACCATAAAAGGAATATCGACATCATGAATAATTCAATTAATGCTAATGCTGTAATCATCATCAATGAACTGCCATTTAAAGCCAATTATGAGGGGCTATGGAACCTTACTGAAATCTGGAAGGTTTTAAAGTTGCCAACCGGTAAGCGCCCCGGCCAGTGGAGGACTAAAACAGCTATGCGCTTAGAAGATGTGCAAAAATTGCATAAGTTCCACGGTGAGCATGTTTATGCTGACAAGTTCGCTACGCTGAAATATGCCGGATGGGTCTCTGAAGAATTTGAAGATATGGTCTATGCAGCCTTTGAGTCTGTCCTTGCAATGCCCGAAGTCGCCGCTGTAGTCGCTAATAAAATGATCGAGCTAGGCCATAGAGCCGAGGCTGAGCTACTTGAGCGCCACACCAATGCTGACCGTGACTTTGCTCTTGCTGAACTGAAGAAACTGAAAAGTTCCACAAGGAGTCGTCAATGGACCGCTAAGAAGCGTGAGCTGTATCATCCTACAGCCGCCTCGATTATGAAGCAGAGGAGCTGTTAATATTAAACCCAATATGATTGCCCTAAGGATAAAGGACTGCCGCAGGGCGTTAAACTTTATGGCATAAAGTACAAAGCATTTTCCATGCCGCAGGCGTATTGCTAGGGGGGGGTGAAGGCCTGCAATATTAATCAAATCCCTCTCTAAGAAAACAATTGCTATAAATTAACCTACTTCCCGCTTAGCCAAAGCTTCAATTGCCAAAAACCAATTAGTAAGGTAAGCAAGGTTGCTAGTAGTGCAATTATTTTTATTGTTCGGCTTTCAAATAACCTGTCTAGCTTTACACCAAATCCTTTCGATGCAGTAACTAACTTACCATTTACAAATTTGCGCATCGTTGAACTAAAAAAACCCACCTTTGACAGCGTAGAAGCATGCATACGCAGAAATTCTTTGTTCTGAAATGCTTCAACCTCTTCCTTACCAGTCAGGAAATCTCTGTGTCTTCCTCCATTTTGCTCCATAAGTGATATCATTTTTGGATGTTTTGCATAGCCTTCTCCATAGCGATCAGCTATAAGATCATTCAAATTCAATCTTCGCTCTACTGCGATCACACACGCATCATTTCCGCCTAACACTCGATAACGATGTTCCAAATGTTCAAAGCCAAAGGTTAGGTTGCGCATATTCCAATGGACCCAATATTTTTCACGTCGATCTCTAATGAATTTATAAAACTGAGTTAGCAACTCCAGCTCAACTTCATCAAATCTTTGCAGGACGTTATCCCTTGAAATTCGCAATTCTTCTGAAATAGAATGAGTGGAAAAGCTTACAGATTGCCCTGTGATATAATGGTTTATGGCAATTGAAGTTATTCGTGGTGAAAGCGCCTCATTATCGTCATTAAGATTCTGACAAGAATAATGTATAATAAAAAAATTTTCTGGATTCTTTTTGACTGACTTTATGAAGTGACCACTATCAAAAATACTCACTATTTACTCCCTATTTTTTAAGCAACCCATACGTTTCTCTTGCCTATTAAAAGTAATCATTGCTTCCTGCGGGCTGATTTTAGTCTAGTATGCGAAACGCATAAACATTACCCTATATGAAAAAATATATTTAATCATCCCCTTCAGAACAAAACGATTGATTATGCCTATAAAAACAAGGTGAAATATATATTATAGTCGGTCATATACGTTACGGAGCATTTGAAGCAAGAGCTTGAAGAGATAACGTGGTCGACTAACTGTTGTCTTTGCTAATCCTATAAGCGCTGGGGGTATGGAGCTGTATCTGCCATTGATTACAGAGTCGAACCTAGAATAAACAGCAACTTAGACAATGAGAATGTACTAAAGCATTCTCTTATTTTTATCATTGATAGGAATTAGCGATGGATAAAAGAATTAAATGAAGAGTGACCAATGAGCGCATAGATTATTCTTCATGATTACCATGTGTGGCTATTGGTGATAAACCTGCTGTTAGCCCACTGGCTTGAGGCCGATGGCTGACCTTACTAGCAAAGCTGGCCTTAATGAAAATCCTACAGAAATCTTTGAGAGGGTATCTAATAGAAGAATCTCTCCCAAAAGACCCCCATAGGCTTCCGCGTGGGTAACAGCGGAGGGCCGGTCGATAAGCGTTGGGTTTGTCATTAGTAATGAAGAGGGAAGCTCTACGAGTGCCACAAGGACGCCACAAGGTGATACAAGAAGTGACACAAATGCTTGACTCCTAACCAACCCTCAGGCCAGACTACCAGCCACTTCAGGCAATCCTACCGCCGCTCCGTCCTTCTGAGACGTCTTGACATCGGGGACTCCGTAAACATTTAAGCGTGTCCGGGTCTGTGGACACAGCATGGTTATCTATTCTATATGATCGACGGGTTGTGATACGACTCACATTGTAAATGTGATGTTAATTTTTTTGCTGATCACTCTCTTCCCGAAGGGTGTTCTTTTCATAGCGCGACGCTTTCAACGCCTCTTTCACGCGTTTCAGGTTTTCCCGGAAGGGGGCACCCCGTTCAAGGGTAAAACCGGTCGCCAGCACATCGATCACGGTTAACTGCGCCAGGCGCGACACCATCGGCAAATAGACATCCGTATCTTCCGGTACATCAAGCACTAAAGCTATCGCTGCTTCATGGGCAAGGGGTGAATCGGGAGAGGTGATGGCAATAACGGTGGAACCGTTTACACGGGCCAGGCGAGCCAGTTCTACCATATTTTTTGTGCGTCCAGTATGTGAAATGAGAACAAAAACGTCACCGGCTCGACTATTTATGCAACTCATGCGCTGGATCACAATATCGTCCGACCAGATGACCGGCAGATTAAAGCGCAGAAATTTGGTAAAGGCGTCATGCGCCACGACCGCGGATGCCCCCAGCCCGAAAAAGGCGAGTTTATCGGCCTGCGCAAGCAGGGTGACGGCCTGTTGCAGCTGCGTGCTGTTCAGCTGGTCGCGCACCCGCTGCAGTCCAGCCAGCGCCGAGTCGAAGATCTTGTGGCTGTAGTCCTCCACACTGTCGTTATCCTCCACACCCCGGCTGACCCAGCTGCTGCTTTTCACCAGGCTCTGCGCCAGCTGCAGTTTAAAGTCGGGAAAGCCGCGTGCGCCCAGGCGATGGCAGAAGCGGTTTACGGTGGGTTCACTCACGCCGGCAACGCCTGCCAGCGTCGCAATGCTGGAGTGCATCGCCGCCTGGGGGGCAGCCAGAATCTGCCGGGCGACTTTCTGTTCCGCTTTGCTCAGCGCAGCGAACTGCGCCTCAATTTTTTCCAGCATATTCATAAGCCGATGACCATTATCGCTTTTATCAATTTCAATTATCACTGTCGTCAGCGCCAATTAACAGAGACTATATCGCGTCAGCGGCCGACAGGCGCAACGGCGGACAAGCCGATGGCGCTTTTTTTTGGGATACTTTGATCGGTGCCAGATTTCCTGACACCAGCAGACACAGAAAAAACCGGCAATCCGCACGTGTCATCACACGCGTGCAGCGCATCCGGTACAGAGTTAATGCGGTTGACCCGGCGAGTCGGTTTACCTGGCGCGGGGAAAAAAGTACATTGTGCTGAAAGAAAATAATAACCTGGACCCGGTGGCAGAGGATGCATCACCACCGGACTATCCTGCAACGAGGAGAGGAAAATGGCGGTAACACAAACAGCCCAGGCATGCGATCTGGTGATTTTCGGTGCCAAAGGCGATCTTGCACGCCGTAAACTGTTGCCTTCACTGTACCAGTTAGAGAAAGCGGGGCAGATCCACGAGGAAACCCGCATTATTGGTGTCGGCCGTGCCGAGTGGGACAAAGCGGAATACACCAAAGTGGTACGTGAAGCGCTGGAAACCTTCATGAAGGAGAAGATTGACGAAGCGCTGTGGGACAAACTCAGCAATCGTCTCGACTTCTGCAACCTCGATGTTAATGACACCACGCACTTCCCGAAACTGGGCAAGATGCTGGACCAGAAAAACCGCACCACCATTAACTACTTTGCGATGCCGCCGAGCACCTTTGGCGCGATCTGTCAGGGATTGGGCACCGCGAAGCTGAATGCGAAACCGGCGCGCGTGGTGATGGAGAAGCCGCTCGGTACCTCACTGGAAACCTCACAGGAGATCAATGACAGCGTTGGTGAATACTTCGATGAGAGCCAGGTGTTCCGTATCGACCACTATCTCGGTAAAGAGACCGTGCTCAACCTGCTGGCGCTGCGCTTTGCGAACTCTATCTTCGTGAATAACTGGGATAATCGCACCATCGACCACGTGCAGATCACGGTGGCCGAAGAGGTGGGTATCGAAGGCCGCTGGGGTTACTTCGATAAAGCGGGTCAGATGCGTGACATGATTCAGAACCACCTGTTGCAGATTCTGACCATGATCGCCATGTCGCCGCCGTCCGATCTCAGTGCCGACAGCATCCGTGACGAAAAAGTTAAAGTGCTGCGCTCGCTGCGCCGCATCGACCAGACTAACGTGCGTGAGAAAACCGTTCGCGGTCAGTACACTGCGGGCTTTGTGCAGGGTAAAAAAGTGCCAGGCTACCTGGAAGAAGAGGGGGCCAATAAAACGAGCGCTACGGAGACTTTCGTCGCGATTCGTGTCGATATCGACAACTGGCGCTGGGCAGGCGTGCCGTTCTACCTGCGTACCGGTAAGCGTTTACCGACCAAATGTTCCGAAGTGGTGGTCTATTTTAAAAACCCTGAGATGAACCTGTTCAAAGATTCCTACTCAGAGCTGCCGCAGAACAAGCTGACCATTCGTCTGCAGCCGGACGAGGGCGTGGATATCGAGATCCTGAATAAAGTGCCAGGCCTCGATCACAAGCACAAGCTGCAGACCACCAAACTGGATCTGAGCTACTCCGAGACGTTCAACCAGTCGCACCTTGCCGATGCTTATGAGCGTCTGCTGCTGGAGAGCATGCGCGGTATCCAGGCGCTGTTTGTGCGTCGCGATGAAGTTGAAGCCGCATGGACCTATGTTGATTCGATTATCAACGCATGGGCGGCAGATGGTGACTCTTCCAAGCCGTATCAGGCTGGCACCTGGGGCCCGGTGGCCTCGGTGGCGATGATCACCCGCGATGGTCGCTCGTGGAACGAGTTTGAATAACTGAAGTGATGATGAAGCCCGCCACGCGGGCTTTTTTTTCGCCTTTAAACCGGGCCAGCGGATACGAATAAAACTGAACTGCTGTTTCAAAATGGGCGCAGGAGGATAGACGCTCAGGAAGCGAATCATGTATGGTAGTGACGCAATTTACAGGGCAGGAGCCGATGCTCCATGACCGGGCAACAATCCCGGTGTTATCAAGCAAGGGGAACTGATGAAAAACTGGAAAACGAGTGCTGAACAGATTCTGACCACCGGACCTGTTGTGCCGGTCATCGTAGTGAATAAACTGGAACATGCTGTGCCGATGGCGAAAGCGCTGGTGGCAGGCGGTGTCAGAGTGCTGGAAGTCACGCTGCGCACGCCCGTAGCGATGGATGCACTGCGTGCGATGATCAAAGAAGTGCCGGATGCGATTGTCGGTGCGGGCACAGTGATTAATCCGCAGCAGTTACAGGAAGTGACCGATGCCGGTGCACAGTTTGTTATCAGCCCTGGCGTCACGGAATCGCTGCTGAAAGCGGCGGTTGAAGGGCCGGTTCCGTTGATTCCGGGAATCAGCACGGTTTCTGAGTTGATGACCGGTATGGACTATGGTCTGCGCGAGTTTAAGTTTTTCCCGGCAGAAGCAAATGGCGGCGTGAAAGCGCTGCAGGCGATTGGCGGACCTTTCCCGCAGGTGCGTTTCTGTCCGACCGGCGGCATCTCTCCGGCCAACTACCGTGACTATCTGGCGCTGAAAAGCGTGCTGTGCATCGGCGGCTCCTGGCTGGTGCCTAACGATGCGCTGGAAGCGGGCGACTGGGATCGCATCACCCGCCTGGCTCGCGAAGCTGTCGAAGGCGCGAAGTAAGTAATGGCGGTGAGCGTCTGCTCACCGCACACCTTTACCCCTGAACCGTAACCGCCGCTGCGCTGGCAACTGCACGCGCAATCGCCTGCGTGGTGCTCTCACCGCTGGCCAGCGCGACGCCCAGACGACGCTGCCCGCTAATCTCCGGCTTGCCGAACAGCCGCAGTTGCAGACCGGCCCCCAGTGCGGCTTCGACATTTACAAACTGCACATTCTGGCTGGTCAGTTGCGGCAGGATAACGGCAGATGCCGATGGACCATACTGACGAATCCCGCCAATCGGCAGACCCAGGAACGCCCGCACGTGCAGCGCAAACTCTGACAGATCCTGTGAAATCAGCGTCACCATCCCGGTGTCGTGGGGACGTGGCGACACTTCACTGAATACCACCTCATCACCGCAGACAAACAGCTCAACGCCAAACAGGCCATAACCGCCCAGCGCCTTCACCACCTGCGCGGCAACATCCTGCGCCCGCTGCAGCGCCAGGTCACTCATCTGCTGCGGCTGCCAGGATTCACGATAGTCGCCATCCTCCTGTCGGTGACCAATCGGCGCACAGAAGTGAATGCCATCGACGGCGCTGATGGTCAGCAGGGTGATCTCAAAATCGAAGTTAACAACGCCTTCGACGATGACGCGACCGGCACCGGCGCGGCCACCCTGTTGGGCATAGTCCCAGGCTTTCTCCAGCTGGCTGGCGTCGCGGATAAAGCTCTGGCCTTTGCCGGATGAACTCATCACCGGCTTTACAATGCACGGGAAGCCGATTTCGGTCGCGGCTTCATCGAAACGCGCTTTGCTGTCGGCAAAGCGATAGCGTGAAGTGGGCAGTGACAACTCTTCAGCCGCCAGGCGGCGAATGCCTTCGCGGTTCATGGTCAGCTTTGCGGCACGGGCGGTCGGAACCACGCGCTGGCCCTGCTGCTCCAGCTCAACCAGCGTATCCGTGGCGATGGCTTCAATTTCCGGCACCACAAAATCAGGCTTCTCTTCGGCAATCAGCGCAGCCAGCGCTGCCCCATCCAGCATATTGATCACATGGCTGCGATGGGCGACATGCATCGCCGGGGCATCGGCGTAACGATCCACCGCAATCACTTCCACACCCAGACGCTGACACTCCAGCGCCACCTCTTTACCCAGTTCACCTGAACCCAATAGCATTACACGCGTCGCCGCCGGACGCAGCGCTGTTCCGAGAGTCGTCATACATTCACCTAAGCAGTCAAAATTCGCGCGCAAGTATAAACGAAAACGTTTGCGTTCTCATCTTTCGTCCATTTGACACTGCTTTTTGCCGTACTTTTCCCGCTCTGACGTTTCCTGACAAGCTTTTGGTCAGGATAGCGGGCTGACATCCTGAAAGGAGTGAATGATGAATAACTGGTTGCAACAGATTCAGTCGGTATTGGCAAAGAAGGGCGGTGAAGGCAAATCGGGCGGCGGCTTAAGTGACATGCTGGCACCGGGTGCGCTGGGCGGTCTGGCCGCCATGCTGGTCTCCAGTAAGTCTTCACGCAAACTGCTGACCAGATATGGCGGCAAAGCGCTGATTATTGGTGGTGGCGCGGCCGCTGGTGCGGTGCTGTGGAACAAATATAAGCAGCGGGTCAGCGAAGCGCACCAGAATGAACCTGACTTTGGCGTGGCTCAGACGCCCATAGACCAGCGCGCTGAACGTCTGGTCACGGCGCTGGTGTTTGCCGCTAAAAGTGACGGGCACATCGACGATCAGGAGCGGGCAGCCATTGAGCAGAATATTTATCAGTCCGGTTACGGCGAGGAAGCAGAACAGCTGATTCAGAAAGCGATGAACCGCCCGCTGGACCCGCAGTGGCTGGCCGCCGATGTGAAAAATGAGGAAGAGGCGCTGGAGCTTTACTTCCTGAGCTGTACCGCTATCGACGTCGATCACTTCATGGAACGCAGCTATCTCTCCGCGCTGGGCGACGCGCTGAAAATTCCTCAGGATGTCCGCGATGGCATCCAGCAGGATCTTGAGGCTGAAAAAGCCCGTCTGCCTGCCGGTTAATCCTGGCTGAAGTCCGCTGGCTGGTCACACGAAGTGATTGGCCAGCGGCAGCTTCTCTCGTCATACCTGGCTTCCGGCTGCCGAAGTGTTACGCTTACAGATCATTACGTTGATGGAGACGGATGGATGAAAGCACCCATCGCAAAGAAAATTCCCTATGAGATGACGCTGCACGGTGAGACGCGCGTTGACGACTACTACTGGCTGCGCGACGACAAACGTGAAAACAGCGAAGTCCTTGATTACCTGCGTGCCGAAAACAATTACGGCAAAAAAATCATGTCATCGCAGCAGCCGCTGCAGGACCGGGTATTAAAAGAGATTATCGATCGGCTGCCGCCTGAAGATCACTCAGTGCCTTATGTGAAAAACGGTTACCGCTATCAGAGCCGCTATCAGAGCGGTAACGAATATCCAGCCTATTACCGTCAGCCGGCAGCAAGCGAGGAGTCTGGTGAGTGGAGCCTGCTGCTGGATGCCAACCAGCGCGCCTCGCACAGCGATTTTTACACGATGGGCGCGCTGCACATCAGCCCCGATAACCGGGTCATGGCGTTGGCCGAAGATTTCCTGTCGCGACGCCAGTACGGCATCCGTTTCCGCAACCTGGAGAGTGGCAGCTGGTATCCTGAAGTGCTGAGTAACGCCTCATCGAGCTTCGCCTGGGGCAACGACTCCCGTACGATCTACTATGTGCAGAAACATCCGCAGACGCTGCTCTCGTATCAGGTGTGGCGACATGAACTGGGTATGCCGCAGTCGGAAGACAAGCTCGTCTACGAAGAGCAGGATGACACCTATCATCTCAGCGTGCACAAGAGCACCTCCAAGCAGTTCATCATGATTGCGCTCTACAGCACCAACACCAGCGAAATTCAGCTGATCGATGCGAACTTCCCCGATGCACAGCCACATGTCTTTCTGCCGCGCCGTCGCGATCATGAATACAGCATCGACCATTACGATCATCAGTTCTTCATTCGCTCCAATCGCGAAGGCAAAAACTTCGGGCTGTATCGCAGTCGCTATCTGGATGAGACTCGCTGGGAAACGCTGATCCCGGCACGGGAACAGGTGGTTATGGAGGATTTCCAGCTGTTCCGCGACTGGCTGGTGGTTGAGGAGCGCCAGCGCGGCTTAACCAGCCTGCGACAGATTAACTGGGCCAGCGGCGAGACCAGCGGCATCGCCTTTGACGATCCGACCTATGTAACCTGGCTGGCGTACAATCCGACGCCGCGCACCAGCAAACTGCGCTACGGCTATTCGTCGATGACCACGCCGACCACGCTGTTTGAACTGGATATGGATACCGGCGAACGCCGCATTCTGAAGCAGAGCCAGGTTAAAGGCTTTAACGCGGAAGATTACAAAAGCGAGCATCACTGGATCAAAGTCAGCGATGGCACCGAAGTACCGGTGTCGCTGGTCTATCACCGCAAACATTATCAGCCCGGTCAGAACCCGATGCTGGTCTATGGGTATGGCGCCTACGGCAGCAGCATGGATGCCGATTTCAGCGTCAGCCGTCTGAGCCTGCTGGATCGCGGCTTTGTCTATGCGCTGATACAGGTGCGCGGCGGCGGTGAGCTGGGACAGCAATGGTATGACGGCGGTCGCCTGCTCAACAAAATGAACAGCTTCACCGACTTTATTGATGTCACGGATGCGCTGGTGGCGCGCGGCATCGGCCACCCGGAACGGCTCTATGCGATGGGCGGCAGTGCAGGCGGCCTGCTGATGGGCGGCGTGATTAATCTGGCGCCTCAGCGGTTCCACGGCGTGGTGGCGCAGGTGCCGTTTGTGGATGTGGTCACCACCATGCTGGATGAGTCGATTCCGCTGACGACCGGTGAGTATGACGAGTGGGGCAACCCCAACGATCCTGAGTACTACCACTACATCCGCCAGTACAGCCCCTATGACAACATTGAGGCGAAATCGTATCCCCATCTGCTGGTCACCACCGGCCTGCACGACTCACAGGTGCAGTACTGGGAACCGGCCAAGTGGGTGGCGAAGCTGAGATCGCTGAAAACGGATAACAACCTGTTGCTGCTCTGCACCGATATGGATTCCGGTCACGGCGGCAAGTCGGGGCGTTACAAAGCCTACGAAGGTATCGCGATGGAATACACCTTCCTGCTGGGACTGGCGCAGGGCACCCTGCCGCCCGCTCAGGATTACTGAGACTCCGACAGGTATTTATTCAGCGCCTGCCGCAATGGCGGGCGCAGATCGCTGACATTATTCAGCACCCACTTCAGGTAGCCCGGATCCTTTCTCGCAATCACCGCAATTGCCTGGCCGCGATATTTACCGAACGGCAGAATGTCGTCGCGCTGGGCCGCCGGTTGTGAACGCACAATCATCTCGGAAGCACCCCAGCCGGAGACCTCCATAATCCGAATCAGCAGCGCCGCCGTGACATAGCAGTCATAGAGCGCGCGGTGCGCATGCAGATCAGCAGGCGGCGTCACATCCAGTTTCAGCGAATGACGCAGTGCCTGGTTGCCATATTTAATGCCCGGCCAGAGCTGGCGCGCCAGCTGCATGGTGCAGATCCATTCACCGTACATCTCCGGCAGCATCCGGCGATCAAAGCTGGCGTTATGCGCCACGTAGAAAGCACTGCCGTAATAGCGCGGGATCGCCTCTTCAATGGTCGGTTTACCAGCGACCATCGCTTCGGTAATGCGATGCACCGCCATCGCCTGACGGCTGATAGGGCGGTCGGGCAGGGTGAGATCGCTCATTGGATTCACAATCTGACCGTTGACCACATCCACGGACGCGACTTCTACCACGCCGCCCTGCAGACCGCAGGTTTCGGTATCGATAACGCGGAACATCATTGCTTCATCTTCGGTTCATAAGGAAGGCGCGACAGGCTGAGTGATGCCTGGCGGTATTGCATCAGACGCTGACGAAACCAGTCACGCAGCGCTTCGGGCTGCTCCTGCGCCACCATCTCGGCAACGACCGGCATGTTATAGCGCTCTTTGAACGCCACGCCCGCTGCCGCTAAATCGACATTGATCTTGTCTTTCTCTTCCTGGGACAGCACGGCAAGGTTATGGCTCATAATATTCTCCTGACGATAGCCGGCAAAAGTAATGTTTTCGGCGATATGAATCAAGGATAAGGATCGCATCGCTGGCCTCGACAGTGCAAAACCAGCAGCGTATCCTTTTTCCACGTTTATCGCCCTGGCGGCGGTTAAAAGGATGATCTTATGCAGAAAAAACCCATTTCCCGCATGGTTATTGCGCTGGCGGCAGCCGGACTGATGGCATTCAGCTCGCTGGCCGCAGCGCATGCGCATCTCCAGTCTTCCGCACCCGCAGCTAAAGCGCAGGTGACGACATCCCCCGATGCGCTGACGCTGAACTTCAGTGAAGATATTGAAGCGGCGTTTAGCGGCGTCACGCTGCTGGACAGTGCCAGCAAGCCTGTCGCGATCGACAAAGCCCGCGTTGAATCGGGGCAGAAAAATCGCCTGATTGTCGGCCTTTCTCAGCCGCTGAAAGCGGGCAGTTATCAGGTCAACTGGCATGTGCTGTCGGTGGATGGACATAAAACCGCAGGAAGCTATCGCTTTAGCGTGAAGTAAGCCGGTGACCACCCTCTGGATCCTGTTGCGCGGGCTGCATTTTGCCGCTGTGATGCTGCTGACCGGCAGTGCCTGTTACAGCGCGCTGCTGGCACCCAAACGTTATCGCCCCTTGCTGGAGCTACGATTAAATCCGTTGGTGAAGGGGAGCGCCTGGCTGGCGCTGCTGAGTGCGCTATTGATGCTGGCCTGCCAGAATGTGCTGATGAGCGGCGACAGCACGAATCTGGCCGATTTAGACATCTGGCTGGCGGTGCTCGACACGCATTTTGGTGCGGTGTGGCAGTGGGAAATCATTTTCGGCGTTATGGGCTTTGTTGCGCTATTACTGACCGGAAAGCTGCGTCAGCAGGTGTTACTGCTGGCGGGCCTGCTGCAACTTGCCTGCATGGCCCTGATAGGTCATGCCGCGATGCGTGATGGATTGCCCGGTCTGCTTCAGCAGATTAACCAGGCAATGCATCTGATTGCGGCGGCGTTCTGGGTGGGCGGATTGTTGCCCTTGCTGCTGTTGATGCGCGAGGCGCGCCAGATCGATCGACGCACTGACGCGATTCGTACCATGATGCGGTTTTCGCGCTATGGTCATCTGGCTGTAGCGCTAACGCTGCTGAGTGGTGTGATAAACAGTGTGATGATCGCAGGCTGGCCACTCATGTGGCACGATTCACGCTACATTGTGTTGTTGCTGTGCAAGGTGCTGCTGGTTGCCCTGATGGTGCTGGTGGCGCTGATCAATCGATACTGGCTGGTGCCGCGCTTCCGCCTGGCGGGCAGCGGGACGCAGCAAAAATTTATTCGCATGACGCAGCTTGAACTGCTGCTGGCGTGTGGTGTGGTTGGGCTGGTGAGCGTATTTGCTACGCTGTCACCCGCCTGAATGTGGTTTAAGAGAGAAAAGGGTAGTTATGTTGCTGAAGAAAGTGATCCCCGCAATCCTGTTGTTATCCGTATGCGGCCAGGCGCTGGCGGCACAAATCATTACCGTCAGCCGCTTTGAGATCGGGAAAGAGAAGTGGCCGTTTAACCGTGAAGAGGTGATGCTGACCTGCGAGAAAGATGGTGCGATGTTTGCCATCAACCCGAGCACGCTGATGCAATACCCGCTGAACGACATCGCCGACCAGCTGTTTAAAAACAAACAGGTGAAAGCGCAGCCGATTAGCGTGATTCAGGCCGAAGACAAGGCGCATCCGGGTCAGATGATGAGTCTGCAGCCGATTGTTGAGCGCACCCAGGCGCTGTGCGGTAAATAAACCTCCCGGGTGCAGCCTCGCACTGCGCCCAATCAAGGATTTTTGCCGTTGCGATCACAAACTGATCCGGTTTATGGCCCTGATTCCCGCGTTTGCTGGCATTTCCACCGCGCTGTTCTAACCTTAAATTGCAAGGCGACACCGCCTTCATAAATGCCAACTTTTAGCGCACGGCTCCTTGAGAGCCATTTCCCTGGACCGAATATAGGAATCGTATTCGGTCTTTTTTTGGTTAATGCTATGCTTCGATTAATATATTTTGAATCAATAGGTTAATCTGCTTTCCGCTGTCTTATTTTCAACTCTTCTGCAAGATCCTCTTTCAATATGTCCTCGCCACTTTGCTAATTAACACAAGTTAATATGGGCTTTTTTATCACTTAGTAAGGGCGATTGTGCAGAAAATCTGCCACCTGTTGCACTCCTGATTAAAGCCCTGCTAAGAGCATAGGGGATGTGTTATACGGCCCATATAATTGAGGTTTATTGAATGCTCGGTGTGCAATGACTCATTAATGACCGCTCTACTTTCCTGTGGCACTATATTAAGTCAGATAAAAATGAGGGAACGAGAATGAATGCAGGAAGCGCAATCGCAGAAACGGGCAGATATTACACATTTCAGTCACCGTTACCGGCCAATGTTTTTTTTGAACTGAGACCGCGTGTGTTGCCACGAAATGCACAGCCTGTGCTGGATGAAACCAGTGGCATGTGCATCGGTTATTCTGTGGCTCAGGCTCCCGGTCTGTGGCAGATATACGACACTCAGGGGCATTTTGTTCGACTTGAAGAGGCTGCTCTCGAAACGCCACTGATTGATCCTATGGACATAGCGCTTCTTGCAATTGGTGCATTTCGCATTTTACGAGCTGGACGGGCATTGCTTGAAGTTGGCACACGAACTGCTGTAAGCGTGAAGCTTAGTCAGGCAACAATAATGTTCCTGCGTGCCAGATTAAAGACAGGTTTATCTGCGCGTAACCTGAAAATGACTGAAACAGCGGCGAGGCATATGCTTGAGCCGGGTCGCTATGTTCCGTTGCATATACAGGAAAAAGCTATCCGCTATGGCAGACGAATGGCCGATCCTCGCAAAGGAGAGGGGATGTATCGTTATGAAATGGAAATGTACAAATTAAGCCGTAAGAAAAACATCACTGAGTATAAGAAATATACTTTAGAGGTTGTGGTAAGAGTGTCAGACTGGACGATAACTCATTTTAAGTATTTTTGATTAACCGACAGGAACGTATGTATGTTTGATATCAGAGATGAAAAGTTCGTTTTTGCGGTTTCTGCTTTTGAACGGGTCGTCGATAACGAAGCCGATCCGGTTAATCATCATTGGGACTGGATTAAGTCCTTTGTTGAGTTTTCTGTACCTGGTGTGAAAGTACAGTTTCAGACTGAATTTAGTGTAGGTGAACTGAAACAATTGCGGGAGCAGTTTTCTGCTTACTATCAGGCCGTTGTTGCTCAAAAAGAAATTAAAAATTTTGAATTCCATAGCGAGTTAAACCAGCTAGATATGTTGCTCAGGAAGGCAACAGGTGATGGAGTTGTGGTCATTGCGTATGTTCTTCGTCCTGAGGTACATGCGGAAAGCGTGGAGGTAAATGGAGAATTTGCCATTGATGAAAGCTATTTTTCAGAGATCCTCTCCAGGCTTGATGAGATGATTGAGTGGCCTGTTAAGTCAGGCTGAGGGTTTATTTTTTGATTTTGATTCTGATCAAAAATGAATGCAAATCAGTCGCCGTTCAGCGTTCCCTGATTGGCAAAAAGCCTGTGTACAGACGTACATAAAAACTCGCCGATTGATCTGAATAGCTACATTATGGCTTCAATCTTTATGCCCCATCCTAAGCGTAACGAGCAGTAATTCAGCAAGTTCGCCGTAGACTATCTGGTCTTCGGCAATGCCTTTACTCAGATGTGCCGCAACGGTCTGAGTAAGCCGCTACGCTTTGAAACCATCCCGGCCAAATTCACCCGCAGAGGCGTTAAGGATGGCGTTTACTGGTTTGTTAATGACTGGAAAGAGCCGCACGAATTTTCGGCCGGCAGCGTGTTTCACCTGCTGGAGCCGGATTTAAATCAGGAGCTTTACGGCCTGCCGGAATATCTAAGCGCGCTCAATTCTGCCTGGCTCAACGAGGCGGCGACGCTGTTCCGCCGAAAGTATTATCAGAACGCGCACAAGCCGGTTATATCCTCTATATGACCGATGCGGTGCAGAGCAGCAGCGATGTTGAGCGGATGAGTCAAGCGATGCGCGACACAAAAGGGCTGGGTAACTTCCGCAATCTGTTTATGTAGGCGCCGAACGGTAAGCCGGACGGGATCAATATCCTGCCGCTCAGTGAAGTGGCGACGAAAGACGGTTTATTTAACATCAAGAAAGCCAGCCGCGACGATCTGTTAAACGCTCACCGCGTACTGCCGCAGATGATGGGGATTATACCGGACAACTCCGGCGGATTTGGTGACGCGGTGAAAGCGTCTCAGGTGTTCGTGCGCAACGAGCTTACGCCGCTACAGGAGCGATTGAAGGAAATCAACGACTGGGTTGGCGAAAAAATAATCTCATTTAAGGACTATCATCTTGATAAATAGTATTAAATTTAAAACATCGCAGCACTTGGAAAATAGCTCTTCCTTGATTGTGCAACAGAGGGTCTTTGTAGCACAATAAATGCTATTACCTTACATTAAACTTACTAACTAATATCATAATAGGAAAATATGGAAATTAAAGATGCAACTGTTTGGCATAACTACACAATAGGCACGCCATCCTATACAGATTCAGAAAGTTTGGCTCTTAAACTTATCACTACAGGGGTTTTCTCTTCAATATTAACATCATCGAATTCACTGTATTATTTGAAAAGAAGTTCCTTCTGTCAACAAAAGTTAGAAATAGTTTACTCGAATGATTTTTTAGGTTTAACTGCAACTGGCTTAGACAATATAAATCTTGATGAACTTTGCGATTTTACCAAGCTTAGCTTTTTAAAATCTCTAAGCGTGCGGTTGTCACACGAAAAAATAATGCATCTGCAGGGAGACTTTTTCTCAAGATGCACTATTGGGTTTTTTAAGCCATTCTTTATAGATGGCGAAGATGATAATAATTATTTAATTCCAATGATCAGAGTGTATGAGATTGGCATTACCCAAGTAACATTTTTATGTTATACAGATTTTGAAGGGAGTCTTAAGGAATTTATTGATGAAAAGGTAGGACTTCCTCAGAAGAAACTTAATTATATAGCAGCCCCAATATCGTATGTTATGAAGCATCTGGAAATTGAGACTGAAAGCACACCATTTATAATGCGTAAGAAATTTAAAGGTGTTGTTAGCAATTATGCATCAATGCTTCATTTAGGCATTAAAGCTCCTAATGTCGACGGTATCAATTTGAAAGCTGAATATACTGATTACGCAGGAATACTTGGAATAGAAGACAGCATTAGTGATGTAGCTAGACATATTGCAGCAATTGTTAATCACTCTTTTATGAACAAAAGAGCTTTCGATATATTTAAAAGTCTTGACAGGGACTCGCTTTATGGATATTGGGAAGGTAAGCCTAATATATTTGTTATTGAGCACGAAAACCAACAAGACTTAGCCACATTAAATAGCCAATTTAACGAAGGGATGATAAATGCCCTTTTAGCTAAGACTTCTTTATTTATTGAGGGTGGGCGAATAAAAAAACATTTAGATCATCGTGCATTTGATGATTATAACTTTTTTTCAGAACCAGGAGTGTGCTTAACAGTTTTATCCAAGAGAACTTATGAGACCATGGCAGCGGAAGAGGCTGGAGCATATACAGCAGATGATCTTATGATGGATAGTCTTGTAAAAGGGAACATGCGTGATCTCGCTGCGGCATTCTTTGAAATTAAATCATCAGAAATTAGAGCTTCTGAAAGTAGTATGAGCCTAGCTAAAACCAGAGAAGATCTGATTGATTTCGAAGAATGGCTTCGAGTTACATCTAGACGGTTTGGAGAAATACGGGATTATGTAGCAAGTTTTCTCAATGATAGTGATATTAAATCGTCTATCAATAATATGAATAAATTATTAAAAGCTAAAACAGAGGTCATGAAACTTAGAGAGGCAGAATTTAGCGAAAAGACTTCTAAAAGAAGTGAGCTAATATTTGGATTGATAGCCTGCACATCATTAACACCTGTTATTGTACCTATGCTAAAAGGATCTGCAATTGATAGTGCCATTTCTTTATTTGTGCCCGGTAAATTTAAAGATGGATTTTATCTGGCTACGATAATGCTAGTAGTTCTTGTCATGATATTTATTCGTTCAAAAAATAAAAAATAAAAAATAAAAAATAAAAAATAAAAAATAAAAAATAAAAAATAAAAAATAAATTAATGATTGCTAATCATCCAAAAGAAAGTCATAGGCATATTAAATTGTCACATTTATTATAGTTAAAATCTTGTTGAATAAGCTAATTGTTTGTCAACGTGATTCGTATAGAAATCGCTCAAACCATTCATACAAGTTGATTTGGCGCGAAATGCTATCCCCGCACGCCTGCCCGCTTTATGCATCGCTTTTCATGCATGTGCATGTACAACCTCTGAACGCGCCAGCTCTGGTCTTACAGACGCTTAGCGATCCAATTTAGATCATGCGGATACATGCAAGCATATGCACTTTGATGCAGAAGCAAAAAGCCACCTTAAAGGTGGCTAGAGAGCGGTAGGGAAGGGGCAACTAATCATTCTGCTTGGCAGTATATAGCGGCTTCGTAAATAGCTGTGTCGATTGTCCCTGCCATGTCGCTGATCATCGACAGTGCCATTTTTAATACATCTTCTTGGCAATTTGTGATCAGAGAATCATCGGCAATGAACTGAATACGTACAACCTTGATTGTATGACCTTTCCTCATACGCTCAGCTTCACCGTCGGACAGTCTTAACCTTAAAATCTCAAAGGAACTTTTTTTCAAAGCTTCCCTTTCTGTACACTGACTCAGTTCAGAGCGATATTTGCCCGGCTCAGGTTGCTCCTGCGCTGGCTTTTCTCTTAATCGCTTAAGAATCCTTCTACGTTCGGCCCGAGTAGAGGGATTTGTGAAATCAATAGCGGCTTCAGAGCTTCTTGGCTCAGTATAGTTAGTGACAGAACTCCAGGAGGATGCGGACGCGTCCTCAAATTCAAAAACCCAATTCAACATCACGTATCGGAACGATCTTCGATTGCATAAGACGGGTTAATATCTGGGTGTCGTTACCGACTTCAATTGCATAAACGGCCTTGATGCACACGGTTTCCTGCCGTACTCATTTTAGTCTTCTCTTGCCTGACACCAGGCGCGCACTGCCAGCTCGTCACGGCGTACAAAATGGCCTGCTTGGGCGTTAACGTATTTGGCCCCGTCTGAATGGATGTTCCTTCTGACATTCTGTATGCTTATAATTTATTGAAATCAAGATAACCCTTTCACTTTGTCAGGTAAATTAAGTGGATAACAACGAAGAAAAAAAAGATGCTTTAAATGAGATATTGAAAAAATGAAGCGTGTGTTTTTATGGCTGATACAGTCTTTTTTCTATTTAGTACCTATTGCTGTCATTGTGGCAGGGTTGTATATATTTATCCGGTTTATTCCAGAACATGCTGCGTTTCTTAGCATAACATGGGTGATCGTCGTTTCATGTGTGTATATAAAATACAACCGATGGTATTAGGTGTATGCAGGGATTTTTAGTAAGCCCATTTTAATTGGTAGTTATAAAAGCGTGAGGAAAGTAATTAGCTAATAGAAGGTTTTTTAGCTTCCATTTAGTTGATTAAATAAGCTGGATGTCTCGCATTGAGAACTGCAAAGCGTATTTGTTAATCAGACTCTCAGTCATTTTTATATGCTCAAATATCAATCATTTTAATCAATAGTGCGCTGTCCTTATCCTTGTCTAAGCTCCAGTTAATGCTCAATGCCGCATACGCCAACCTGCCAGCAGAATCGCAGAAAATAGCCTTTTATTTCCCCATTTCATCCCCAAAATTGACCTCAATCAACCTCCCCCAACATCCTCCCCAAACCCCTTCTAACGTTTACCCACCGTATAAAAACCGGGACGTAACCTGCCCCAGTGATATTTAACCAGGGTCAGTTATGTTCATAAAAAAAGTTATTCCTTGTGTGATTCTAGCGCTGGCAAGTGCCGCAATGTCAGGTTGTGTGATGGCTGATGGTGGTCATCACCGTGGCCCATCTTCTGACTGGCATCGTCATCATGAAAGCCAGCATAACAACACCAGCTGGAGCCATCACGCCGGGCCGGCTGCGCCCGCAAACAACGCTTCTCAGCATATGGGACCACCGCCAGCGCCGGATAGTGCCGCTCAGCATATGGGGCCGCCACCCGCTGACAGTGGCATCCACTGCTGGCACTCTTAAGAGACGTTTGAGCAATCAGTACGAAATCTTCTGAAGCGACTGGGGCTTAATCGCCCCTTTTAACGGGCAATGTTCACCTGACCAAATTGTTCAGTAAGCGCGCTTCATCTCTACCCGACAGAGAACGTAAGCCTGACGAAGCGTTGCCGCTAAACACAATTCCTAAAAAACCGACCCCACTCGCAAAAGTCACAACAACTCTCGCAGCAAGCACCCAAAGCTTACCTGTCATCTTGTCATCATCTCCGTTTGGCTTATTCTTAATCTCCAGTCAAAAGGAGGAATGTTTATGAAAGCGGCAATTGCTAATAGTGAACACCAGGTTGAAGTGGTTGAGAAGACGCTGCGTCCTCTCAAAACCGGCGAAGCGCGGCTCAGGATGGAATGCTGTGGTGTATGCCATACCGATTTACATGTGAAGAACGGTGATTTTGGTGACAAGACCGGCGTCACGCTGGGTCATGAAGGGATCGGCATCGTTGAGGAGGTCGCGCCGGATGTCACCTCGCTCAAGCCGGGCGATCGCGCCAGCGTCGCCTGGTTCTTCAAGGGCTGCGGGCACTGTGAATATTGTAATTCCGGTAACGAAACGCTCTGCAGAGACGTCATCAATGCCGGTTATACCGCCGATGGCGGTATGGCTGAAGAGTGTATTGTTGTTGCTGACTACTCGGTTAAAGTTCCCGATGGGCTCGATCCTTTCGCCGCCAGTAGCGTCACCTGCGCCGGTGTCACTACGTACAAAGCGGTAAAAGTATCAGAGGTTAAACCGGGGCAGTGGCTGGCAATTTATGGCCTTGGCGGGCTGGGTAACCTGGCGCTGCAATATGCGAAAAACGTCTTCAATGCCAAAGTGATTGCGATTGATGTCAGTGACGGACAGCTGGCACTGGCGAAAGAGATGGGTGCCGATCTGGTCGTCAACTCTGCCAGCGAAGATGCGGCACGCTTTATTCAGGAGAAAACCGGTGGGGCGCATGCGGCTGTGGTCACAGCCGTCGCCAAAGCGGCCTTTAACTCGGCGGTGGATGCGGTCAGAGCCGGAGGTCGGGTTGTAGCCGTCGGACTGCCGCCGGAAGCGATGAGCCTGAATATCCCGCGACTGGTGCTTGATGGCATCCAGGTGGTGGGATCATTGGTCGGAACGCGCAACGATCTGGCGGAGGCTTTCCAGTTTGCGGCAGAAGGCAAGGTGGTGCCCAAGGTAACTAAAAGGAAGATTGGTGAGGTCAATGCCATCTTCGATGAGATGATTCACGGCAAAATCCGCGGCAGGATGGTGATCGACTTTACCGGTCAGTCTGCCAGTTAAGATCCAACTGATTGTCATTAAGGCCCGCGCATTGCGGGCTTTTTTATGCCTGAAATGCCTGGTCCTGCCACGTGAAACCCTTAACGCGTATTCTCTACAAACATTAATAAGCACGGCTTTATGTTTCATTATGTGATTTTCACTTGCACTTTACCGGTAACATTATAGTTTATGAGGTGAGGTCTTGATTACACACAACTGAAGGAGGGTTATTTATGGCGAAGCATCACTTACTTAAATCCATTGAAATTGCTGCAATTGTACTGTTTGTCCTGATACTGGCGTATCTGGCTGTGACCGGCCTGATGTCATCCATGGGCATGGATCACGCCTGGCCTTATCCCACTAAGTAACTGAGTGCCGCACCAGGGAAACTATAAATAATATAAATAGAAAATGACCCTCACATAGGGCAGAAAAAACCCCGCGAACGCGAGGTTAATCAGAGGTTACACCAGACTTACCGACAGCAGCGTTAGCTCTTCAGTTTCCAGCGACAGGCTTTTTTTGGTTTCAAACATAAAGGCTTCGAGCGCCTCCTCAACATTGTCACCCTCAATAAAGGCGTGCGTCGTGACATGATTTTCACCTTTTGGCTTAATCACGTAGGAAACAAACCACTTCTTCTTTTCCATAATGCTCTTCCTCTTCTGAAAATGGTGATGCCGCGTGGCGGTAATGCATTAACAGGCCGTTTTCCCGCCGTGGCCTCAGCGGAACATGCCGTTAAAGGCAGCGTGGCCGACAAAGGCTAATCCAGCGGGGCAGGATGCAGCAGGTCAATCACGTCATCGATTTCATTACTGGCCGCATGGCGATCCAGGGCAACCGCATAGTAGCGTCCCTTACAGTAATGCTTTGTGACCGCCACCCGATGGCCGGTATCACTGTCAGCTTCACCGCCGCTCAGGGTCTGCAGATGGGGCGGGATAACCAGCTCGCTTTCGAGTTGTTCTGCTTCAATAATCACCGCGCCACCGTCACTGGATAGCAGCAGATGCTGAATGCTCATGTTCTCTCCTTTGCGTCAGATTGCTAACCGGGAAAGTGTAGTTCACCTCAGCAGGCATGCTGGCGACGGCGCGTCATCAATGCCTGTGAAGGGCTGATAACGAGCGCCAGAGGCAAAAAAAGCCCCAATCAGGGGCTTAATCATGATTATTAGCGAACTTAGCTGGTCTGATCGGCCAGCTTCGGCTTCAGCACGCGCTTACCCATCTGAATGCCGGGCTTCTCAACATACTTATAGAGTAAAGAAGCCAGCGCATAGGTTACCGGGATAGCGGAAACGCAGACAATCAGGAAGCGTGTCATATCGCTCTTATACTCAATGTCGGTGTGAGTGAGCAGCAGGGCGATCAGCGGGATCACAATCAGCAGGTGCAGCAGATAGACTGAGAACGAGACGTCACCCAGCCAGGTGCTGAGGCGGTTGTTCAGCAGCTTACGCGGCAGGGCAATCAGCTGAGCCATCATGCTGCCCTGCGGGTATTGCCACAGAATTGCCGCCATACCGACGATCATCAGCGCCTCCATAATCACCTGCAGCTTAATCGCGTCCATGCCAATCGCTACGGTGACGACCGGGCCAAGCAGCGCAAAGGCAACATAGAGCAGGGATTTACGGCGAATCGCTTCGGCCAGCAGCATGCCAGCCAGGAACATGTTCAGCTTAATCAGGATCATCGAAGGCATCTCAAACGCTTCATAATAATCGGCCAGCACATAGCGACCGGCGCAGCAGAGCGCCATGATGCCAATCAGCGAGGCGGCATAACCAAAGCGCAGCGTGACCAGCATGATGAACGGGAACAGCAGATAGAACTGCATCTCCAGCCCAATGCTCCAGTCTGGCAGCACGGTGTTAAACCCATACTCGGGCAGCATGCCGAACAGGAAGCTGAAGTGAGTCAGGATGTTTGCCAGTGACTGGTCGTTGTAACGCGACGACTCCGTGGCGGTGCCGGAATAGAAATGCGCAATGGTGTCACGCATCTCACCAAACCATGGGCCATAAATCAGGGCGATGATTAACAGCAGATAGTAGAGCGGGGCGATACGGAAGAAGCGGCGGATCCAGAACTTCTTAATCGTCTCCGCACTCTGCCATGGCTCCTTCTGCTGGCGCTCGACGTAGTTTTTTGCCATCAGATAACCCGATAACAGAATAAACAGGTCGACCCCGATGCCCGGTGATGAAATCAGCGTGATGTGGCAATGAACCAGTAAGCTGATATGGCCAACCAGAACCCAGAGAGAGGCAATGCCGCGTAATCCTTCCAGCTCCGTTGACCAACCTCGTGTTGCAGACATAACTTTTCCTCGTTTTTATCCGGCTTTTGGCGCTCACTAAGCCTTAAGGCAAAAGATATGTAAACGGCCCTTTACAAAAGTAAGAGGATTCCGAGCACAGGAAAGAGAGAAAAATCAACCGGGAAAGGGAGGTAAAGCACAGTAAGTTAAGGGCGTGCAGTGGCACACCCTTAACCTGGATTACTGATTGCGGGGATCCATCAGGCCAGCTTTAACAGGATCATACCGGCCAGCAGCAGGGTCAGACCGGCCCAGCCTTTGCGGTTCAGTCGCTGACCAAACAGCACCCATCCGGCCGCAACCGTGGCGATGATGCCAAAACCGCCCCAGACGGCATAGGCGATCGAAAGATCGATACCTTTGACCGCCTGAGCCAGTGCGCTGAACGCGAGCAGGACACAGCAGAGTGACAGCACGCCGTGCAGCGGTTTCTTAAACCCGTCAGAATATTTAAGGAATATGTTGGCGGCAATCTCCAGCATGATCGCCAGCGCCAGCCAGGCGGCATGCACAAAATCAGCCATGACCATGATTAACCTCCGCTGATGATTGGGTGCCGGTTTTGATCAACACAATCCCGACTATCAGCGTCACCAGCCCGCAGATTTTCAGCGCGGACAGCGCTTCCCCAAACAGCTGCACGCTGAATAAGGTAATCAGCATGATGCCGATACCTTCCCACAGGGCATAAGCCACGCCCAGCGCGATACGTTTGATGGCGAAACTCAGCAGAATATAGGAACAGGCAATCATGCCCAGCATCATCAGGTAGCCTGAATGGCTGCCATTAACGCTGGACCACTTCATGAAAAGGGTACCAATAATTTCAGTAACAATAGCGAGTGATAATAAAATCCAGGCGAACATGGATGCTCTCCAGCAACGATAAATGACGACCTGCCACAGTACACAGGGCAGACTCAGAACAGTGTCGAAGTGGTGAGAGGACTACAGGGCGTTACGCCAGTGCTGATCGGCGACGTTCCAGCCAGAAAGGAAGGTGGGGGTAAGATGTGACATGAACATTCTGCTCATAAAATTTACAACGCATCCACATTGTTGCTTCTCATCAGTGGACGGATAGTGCCTCCGGTTAAATACACGCCGGATTTATAGCATTCTGCACATCATGAAATCAACAGCAGATGCTGCTTTATTTGACGCAGGTTAAGGTTTGATGGTTTGAAAAAAGAAGGCTATGTAAAAGGATGTATGGAAAAGGGGATCCATTAAACTCTGCATAAAAAAAGCCGGGCAACAGTGTGCCCGGCCATTATTACGTGACGCTGTCACCAATTACTCTGCGCGCTGCGGCACGGTGCGAACCGGCGCGTCACCCGCGACATAGTAAGAGGCGGTGCTGCGTGGCAGCGGATCGCGGCCTCGGATCTTATCGGCAATCTTCTCACCAATCATGATGGTGGTGGCATTCAGGTTACCGGTGATGATCAGCGGCATAATCGACGCATCCACAACGCGTAATCCCTGCAATCCATGCACACGTCCTTCGCCATCCACGACGGCCATCGGGTCGTTACCCATCTTACAGGTGCCGCACGGATGATAGGCGGTTTCACCGTGGTTGCGCACGAACTCATCCAACTGCTCATCCGTCTGGCAATCCAGGCCCGGACTGATTTCACGGCCACGATACTTATCCAGCGCTGGCTGGTTGATGATCTGGCGCGTAATGCGGATTGCATCGCGGAACTCGTGCCAGTCCTGCTCATGTGACATGTAGTTAAACAGAATGGCCGGATGACGACGCGGATCGCGTGACTTCAGGCGCACATGACCGCGGCTTGGCGAACGCATTGAGCCGACGTGACACTGAAAACCGTGAGCATCTACGGCGTTTGACCCGTTATAGTTAATCGCCACCGGCAGGAAGTGATACTGAATGTTTGGCCAGGTGAACTCTTCGCGGCTGCGGATAAAGCCGCCTGCTTCAAACTGGTTGCTGGCGCCGATACCGGTGCCGTTAAACATCCACTCTGCACCGATCTTCGGCTGATTCCACCACTTCAGGGCAGGATAGATAGAAACCGGCTCTTTACACTCATACTGCAGATACATCTCCAGATGGTCCTGCAGGTTTTCACCCACGCCCGGCAGGTCATGCACCAGCGGGATGTCGAACTGCTTCAGCAGCTCAGGCGAACCCACGCCAGAACGCTGCAGGATCTGCGGCGAGGCGATAGCACCCGCGCACAGCAGCACTTCACGGCGAGCGGTGACTTTGTTAATGGTGTTGCTGTCGCCCTGCAGATACTCCACGCCGACCGCGCGCTTGCCGTCAAAGATGATGCGATCGGTGGTGGCATGCGTAATGATCTTCAGGTTAGGGCGGCCTTTGGCCATATCAAGATAGCCACGCGCGGTGCTGGAACGACGACCCTTTGGCGTCACGGTACGATCCATCGGACCGAAACCTTCCTGCTGGTAGCCATTCAGGTCGTCGGTGCGCGGATAACCCGCCTGCACGCCTGCCTCAATCATCGCTTCAAACAGCACGTTGTTGCCCGCTTTCGGGGTTGCAACGCACACCGGGCCATCGCCGCCGTGGAAGTCGTTCGGGCCGATATCACGGGTTTCCGCTTTACGGTAGTAGGGCAGGCAGTCCAGATAGCTCCAGTTCTCCAGTCCCGGCTCGCTGGCCCAGTTATCCAGATCCATCGCGTTGCCGCGGATGTAACACATGCCGTTAATCAGGGATGAACCGCCCAGACCTTTGCCGCGACCACACTCCATGCGGCGGTTGTTCATGTAAGGCTCTGGCTCGGTTTCATACGCCCAGTTATAGCGTTTTCCCTGCAGCGGGAAGGCAAGGGCCGCAGGCATCTGGGTGCGAAAATCAAAACGGTAATCCGGGCCGCCCGCTTCCAGCAACAGAACGCTCACATTGCTCTCTTCGGTCAGGCGGGTCGCCAGAACGTTTCCTGCGGATCCGGCTCCAATAATAATGTAATCAAATTCCATTCGTCGTTCCTCAGGTTAAGTGATTAAAAGACTGACTGAAAACGCGTCAGCTCAACCTGCACTGACTTCACCTGGGTGTAGCTCTGCAGCGTCATCAGACCATTCTCGCGGCCAATGCCGGAATGCTTGTAGCCGCCCACCGGCATCTCTGCGGCGGACTCGCCCCAGGTGTTAATCCAGCAGATACCGGCTTCGATCTGATGAATCACACGGTGCGCCTTATTAAGGTCCTGCGTCACCAGTCCGGCGGCCAGACCGAATTCGGTGTCGTTGGCGCGGCGGATCACTTCTGCTTCGGTTTCGTAGCTCAGAATCGACATCACCGGCCCGAAGATCTCTTCACGGACAATCTTCATCTCATCCCGGCAGTCGGTGAACACGGTCGGTGCCACCCAGGCACCCTGGTCGAAATCGCCACCGGTCAGACGTTTGCCGCCGCACAGCACGCGTGCGCCTTCAGCAATGCCGGACTCGATGTAGCGCATCACGTTGTCGCGATGGCTGAAGCTGACCAGCGGACCAAAGTTGGTGGCCGTGTCACGCAGGTTGCCTGCTTTGATACGGGCAACGCGTTCGCTGATTTTGGCCTCGAACGCCGCCTGCAGTTTTGCAGGAATAAAGACGCGGGTGCCGTTGGTGCAGACCTGACCGGAGCTGTAGAAGTTCGCCATCATGGCGATGTCAGCGGCCAGATCGAGATCGGCATCATCGAAGATGATCAGCGGTGATTTACCGCCCAGCTCCATGGTGACCTCTTTCAGCGTTGAACCCGCTGCATTGGCCATCACTTTTTTGCCGCTGACAACGCCGCCGGTGAAGGAGACTTTGTCGATACCTGGATGCTCAGTCAGTAACTGACCGGTAACCGAACCGATGCCCGGCAGCACGTTAAACACGCCATCCGGCAGGCCCGCTTCGGTGTAGATTTCTGCCAGCTTCAGGGCGGTAAGCGGGGTCATTTCGCTGGGTTTGAAAATCATCGCGTTACCCGCAGCCAGTGCAGGTGCGGATTTCCACAGGGCGATCTGAATCGGGTAGTTCCAGGCACCGATACCGGCGACCACGCCCAGCGGTTCGCGGCGGGTATAAACAAAGGAGGTTTCACGCAGGGGGATCTGCTGACCTTCCAGCGCCGGAACCAGACCCGCGTAGTACTCCAGCACGTCTGCACCGGTGACGATATCGACCGCGGAGGTTTCGCTGTAAGGTTTACCGGTGTCGAGCATTTCCAGCTCTGCCAGCTCATCATTACGCTCACGCAGAATATCGACGGCGCGACGCAGGATGCGTGAACGCTCCATGGCGGTCATCGCGGCCCAGACCTTCTGGCCTTTTCTGGCGGCAGCAACGGCGCGATTGACATCGTCCTGGCCGGCGGCATGAACCTCTGCCAGCACTTCGCCGTTGACCGGATTGATCGTCTGGAACGTTTCGCCAGACGCTGCGGCAACATAAGCGCCATCGATGTAGAGTTTCTGCTCGGTGAATCGGGACATGTTTTCTCCTTCCGTTATTCGTGCTCGCCAGCCAGTTGCTGACGGATGAATTGGGTGGTCAGTGTGAGGGCGATAGCGGGATCGAATGGCTTACCGCTCAGCGCGGCGCGCAGCCACAGACCGTCGATCAGGGCCGCCAGGCCGTGTGCGGCCAGGCGTGCTTTATCCAGTGGCAGTTCACGACGGAATTCGACCACCAGCGTTGAGAAGAGCCGACGGCTGCTGACCCGCTCAAGTCTGTTGAGCTGGGGCTGATGCATGCTGCTCGACCAGAAGTCGAGCCAGGCTTTCATTACTGCGGTGTGCACCTGGGTTTCATCAAAATTCCCGTCGACAATGGCGCACAGCCGCTGTTCTGCGGAGGCATCGGCCAGCGGTTTCAGCCGCGTCAGCACCGCCTCGCGCAGCTGACGCGTCACGTCACGCATCGTGGCTTCCAGCAGACCGTTCTTGTCTTTGAAGTAGTGACTGATGATGCCGGTAGAGACCCCCGCCCGACGGGCGATCTGGGCAATCGTGGCATCATTAATCCCCATCTCATTAATCGTGCTCAGGGTCGCATCAATCAGTTGCCGACGACGTATCGGCTGCATCCCTACCTTTGGCATAGCTCCAGCTCCACCCTCAAATCGAGCCCCTATTAAATCTTTTTTTGATTGCACGTTCAATATAAAAAGAAAATTTGTTAGGGTAGTGTTCTTTAAATGTAGCGTAAGCGAAACGGTAATGAGTGCTAAGCTTTTTACCAGCCGCTGCGCTTAAACAGGAAGTGACAGAACGAGATGAGGCCGCACGGCCTGAAAACCCCGTGAGCGGCAAACGTTATCCATTGCGTATTTTCAGGATATTAACCAGAGGTAATTGATGAATAATCCACCTGCCGGTGAAAAAGACAGACTCAATCCCGTTGTATTTTATACCTCTGCCGGATTGATTCTGACGTTTTCACTTGTGACGATTCTCTACAGTGAACTGGCCGCGAGCTGGATCCTCAAGGCGGTCAATTGGGTTTCCGCCACCTTCGGCTGGTACTACATGCTGGCTGCCACCCTCTATATTGTCTTTGTGCTCTATATGGCCTGCTCACGGTTTGGCTCGATTAAGCTCGGGCCGGAGCACTCCAAACCCGAATTCAGCGTGCTCAGCTGGTCCGCCATGCTGTTTGCCGCCGGGATCGGCATCGACCTGATGTTCTTCTCGGTCGCCGAACCGGTGACGCAATATATGCAGCCGCCGGAAGGAGCAGGGCAGACGCTGGAAGCCGCCCGCCAGGCGATGGTCTGGACGCTGTTCCACTACGGACTGACCGGCTGGTCGATGTATGCACTGATGGGCATCGCGCTGGGCTACTTCAGCTACCGTTATAACCTGCCGCTGACTATTCGTTCGGCGCTCTATCCCATCTTCGGTAAACGCATCTATGGTCCGATAGGTCACACGGTAGATATCGCAGCCGTAGTCGGCACCATCTTTGGTATCGCCACTACGCTCGGCATTGGGGTCGTGCAGCTCAACTACGGCCTGAAAGTGCTGTTTGATATCCCGGAAGGCCTGACCGCGCAGACTGCGCTGATTGTCCTCTCCGTGGTGATCGCCACCATCTCTGTGACGTCGGGTGTGGATAAAGGGATTCGTTTCCTCTCCGAACTTAACGTGATCATGGCGCTGGGCCTGATTCTGTTTGTGCTGTTCTTCGGCAACACGGAGTTCCTGCTGAATGCGCTGGTGCTGAACGTCGGCGATTACATCAACCGCTTCATGGGCATGACGCTTAATACGTTCGCCTTTGATCGTCCGACTCAATGGATGAACAGCTGGACGCTCTTCTTCTGGGCGTGGTGGGTGGCCTGGTCACCGTTTGTCGGCCTGTTCCTGGCGCGTATCTCACGCGGTCGTACCATCCGTGAGTTCGTACTGGGCACGCTGATTATTCCGTTTACCTTTACGCTGCTGTGGCTGTCCGTGTTCGGTAACGCCGCGCTGTACCAGATCATTCACGGCAATACGGAATTTGCGCAGGAAGTGATGAACCATGCGGAGCGCGGCTTCTACAGCCTGCTGGCGCAGTATCCGGCGTTCAAACTCAGCGCATCGGTTGCCACCATCACCGGGATGCTGTTCTACGTTACCTCGGCGGATTCCGGTTCGCTGGTGCTGGGTAACTTCACCTCGCGGCTGAAAGACATTAACAGCGATGCGCCGAACTGGCTGCGCATCTTCTGGTCCGTGGCGATTGGGGTGCTGACGCTGAGCATGCTGATGACTAACGGGATTACTGCCCTGCAGAACACCACGGTCATCATGGGACTGCCGTTCAGCTTTGTGATCTTCTTTGTGATGGCGGGTCTGTTTAAATCGCTGAAGATTGAGGATCACCGCCGGGCCAGCGCGACGCGCGACACCGCGCCCTATCTGGCACATGCGACCGACCGTCTGACCTGGAAGAAGCGTCTGTCACGCCTGATGAACTACCCTGGCTCGCGTTATACCCAGCAGATGATGGAAAAGACCATTTTCCCGGCGATGCAGGAAGTGGCGAAAGAGCTGGAACTGCGTGATGCCCGCGTCACGCTGGAAAGCGTCGAAGCAGATGAGGCGAACCCGATTGGCTATCTGGATCTGCGCGTCCATCTGGGCGAAGAGCAGGACTTCATTTATCAGGTCTGGCCGCAGCAATATTCGATTCCGGGCTTTACCTATCGCGCCCGCAGCGGTAAGTCGACCTACTACCGACTGGAAACCTTCCTGATGGAGGGCAGCCAGGGTAACGACCTGATGGATTACAGCAAAGAGCAGGTGATCATTGACATACTGGATCAGTATGAGCGACACCTGAACTTCATCCATCTCAACCGTGAAGCGCCGGGCAGCAATATCAGCTTCCCGAGCGTGTAAACCAGGCCCGCCAGCAGTGTGCTGGCGGGCTTTTTTTTGCCATCGACGAGTTGTTACACGCCGTCGCCTGCCGATATCGTCTATCTTTAGGGCTTTGCTGGCCTGATGCCTGAAGGGTATAGACAGGGAGTCATATGGGAAAAATATTCAGTACGTTTCTGCCGCTCTACACCACCACGCTGTTGATGCTGCTCGGTTCCGGTCTGCTGACCACCTATGTCTCCCTGCGGCTGGCCAGTGAGCAGGTTAACGGCGCGCTGATTGGTGCGATTATCGCGGCAAACTATATCGGGCTGGTGATTGGCGGCAAGGTGGGGCACAACCTGATCGCCCGCGTCGGCCATATCCGCGCCTATGTGGCCTGCGCCGGGATTATTACCGCCTCTGTGGTGGGTCACGGTCTGACTGACTTTATTCCGCTGTGGGTCTTTCTGCGTCTGATTATCGGACTCTGCATGATGTGCCAGTACATGGTGCTGGAGAGCTGGCTCAACGATCAGGCGGAATCGTCCCAGCGTGGCATGATTTTCGGCTTATATATGGTCGCGACCTACCTTGGACTGAGTGGCGGGCAGGTGATACTGAGCCTGCAGACCGGATTTGGTGTCAGCACGCTGCTGATTGTCGCACTCTGTTTCGCGCTCTGTCTGGTGCCGATAGCGCTGACCACCCGCACTCATGTCAGGCCGATGACGCCAGCCCCGATGGAGCTGGGCTATTTTATCCGCACTATCCCCAAACTGCTCGGCACCACGCTGGTAACCGGCATGGTAATTGGTGCCTTCTACGGTCTGGCACCGGTTTATGGCAGCAGCAAAGGCTTTACCACCAGCCAGACCGGCTATTTTATGAGTCTTACGATCTTTGCCGGGCTGGTGTCGCAGTTTCCGCTGAGCTGGCTTTCTGACCGCTACGATCGTCAGCGGCTGTTATTCATCATTGCGATGCTGTTTGCCGTCATCTGCGTGCCGCTGATCCTGCTGCCGCATCTGACGTTTGACTGGATGATCGGCATCGCTTTTGCTGCCAGCATGATGCAGTTCGCGCTCTATCCGTTGCAGGTGGCGCTGGCCAACGATCAGGTTGCCGCCGAGCGCCGCGTGTCGTTAACCGCCTGTCTGCTGATGGCGTTTGGTATTGGTGCCAGTATCGGCCCGCTGGTGGTGGGTGCGCTGATGCAGCCGCTGGGCAGCAATATGCTTTATCTCTTCTTTGCGCTCTGTGCGCTGGTGATTGGCGGACTGAGTTTTGTCCGTGCGCCAGGTCCGCTTCCGACAACCGAAGTGCCGTTGCCGCACGTGGTCATGCCTGACAGTCTGGCGACCTCGCCACTGGGTGCCGCGCTGATCCCGACGCTGGAAGAGGAGGTGATTCATGCGTCGATGGGCGGTCAGGAGCCGGAAGTGGAGAGCGATGAGGATGCTGATACGGCTGATGAAGAGGTGTTGCCCGATGATCATCCCGGTGATGTTCGCGAAGATCAGCGTCATTAATAGCCGCGACAGGGCATCACGTTGTTCGCCCCTCTCTGCGGGGGGCAAATGTATGATGTCCGGATCTGGCTCACTTCTGTCCGGTCGCTGGCTCGACATTCGGGCCAGCAGCGGCGATGCTGGGTAACCCGTTTCTTCAGGAGTCACACCATGCTCGAACTGCGCCCTAATTGTGAACGCTGCGACGTCGATCTGCCGCCATCCTCTCTGGCGGCACGCATCTGCTCGTTTGAATGCACCTTCTGCGCTGACTGCGATGAGCATTTCGCGCATGTTTGTCCCAACTGCGGTGGTGAACTGGTGCGCCGTCCGGTGCGTCCGGCAGAGAAGCTACAGAAATATCCGGCTAAAATGCGCAGCCGATCTCAAATGACGACGAATACGTCAGAGGCAGAATAGCCTGCGCGGCCCGATGTCGTTATGATGAATTTCGTCCCTGACAGAGCTACCACCTTAACTGAGTGCCGGAGATAAGCGCCGGGAGGGACGTACTTTTCAGGCCCGGCGAATCTTTCATTCCCGACAGTGTGACGCCTTTTCTGTCACAACCTGCTTTCTCTCTCCTCACTCCTGTTCTCCGTCAGCTCTTATACTCTTAGGGTACTTTCAGCACAGAGAGGCACATGCACCGATGTATTATGAATTCCTGAATGGCGCAGCATGGCGACGGATCTGGGTCGTTGGCGATCTGCATGGCTGCCGCCGCGAACTTGATGCGCTGTTGCAGCAACATCAGTTTGATCCGCAGCAGGATTTACTGATTTCGGTTGGCGACATCATCGATCGCGGGCCCGACAGCCTGGGCTGTCTGGCGCTACTGCAGGAGCCCTGGTTTCGCTGCGTGCGCGGCAATCATGAGGAGATGGCGGTGTCGGCGTTACAGGGACAGGACATGGCGCTCTGGCAGATGAACGGGGGCGACTGGTTCTTTCGGCTGCGGGGCGCAGCGTTAATCGCGGCACGGCACGCGTTGCGGCACTGTCGTGAACTGCCGCTGATACTGCATCTGCAATTGGGTGAGCGCACTGTTGTGATTGCTCATGCGGACTATCCGGCACGGGAATACGCGCTGAATAAGCCACTCGACTGGCAAAAGGTGGTCTGGAGCCGTCAGCGACTGGAGGAGATGGAGTCAGGTGAGCAGGCGGGCATCCCTGGCGCAGATGCCTTTTACTTCGGTCATACACCGCTGAAACAGCCGCTGACGATTGCCAATCTGCATTACATCGATACCGGCGCAGTGTTTGGCAATCATCTGACGATGCTGCAACTAAAGTGACTCAGCGGAACAGGCGGCCGTCACGCACCAGTTCGCGTGGATAGCTGTTCTTGATGCGACTGCCGACTTTCTTCGCCAGCCCCAGCGGCTGCTGCTGCCAGGTCACAATCATCTCATTGTTTGCCGGGGCAGTTTCCGGATAGATATCGCGGCCGCGATACCACTCTTCTGCTTCTGCCGCCGTGAGCTCAAAGGTCTGCGTCGCATCAGGTTGCGCCAGTGCTATCACCGCTTCATGTTGCCAGCGATAGCCTTTGGCAAAGGTTTCTGCCAGCTTCAGGCCAATGCGCGAGAAGCGCACTTTGCCCAGCAGCGGGGTAACGGCCTTAGGGAACAGCCAGATCTCTTTATCTCGCTGCCAGAGCTCCAGTGCGTCATCCCATTTGATAGAGACAGCAGCGGCAGCCTGTACGATCTCACTTTCCAGCTTACGGCTGAGATGGGAGAAGGGCAGCTTGCCGACTTTGTAGCCCGGCAGCGGTAAGGGCTCGACTGATGCGGTTTTACGCAGACGCGCCACGAAAAAGCCTTCGCTGTCGAACATCTGCGGGAAGACATGCAGATAGCCCTCGGGCGTCGCGGCCCGTTCGGCACCCTCAAACAGCCCGTCGAGCGGCACGACCTCAACCGCATCCGGATAGCGCTGCAACAGCCAGTCAATCACCTGCTGATTCTCAATCTGATTCAGGGTGCAGGTTGAATAAACCAGTGTGCCACCGGGTTTGAGTGCGTGAAAGGCACTGTCGAGCAGATCGCGCTGGGTCGCGGCGATCTCTTCGGTGCTCGCCAGCGACCAGTTTTTCAGCGCATCTGCATCTTTGCGGATCACTCCTTCGCCGGAGCAGGGAGCGTCCAGCAGGATGGCGTCGAACTGTTCCGGCAGCGCTGGCCCGAAGACCCGCGCGTCAAAGTGCGTCAGCGCACTGTTGCTGACGCCGCAGCGGCTGATATTAGCGTGCAGCACTTTTACCCGGCTGGAGGAGAATTCGTTTGCCAGGATAACGCCCTGATTGCCCATCCGCGCCGCAATCTGGGTGGTTTTAGAACCCGGTGCCGCTGCCATATCCATCACGGCGCTGACCTCTGGCTGGGCGTCAAACAGGGCGGTTACCGGCAGCATGGAGCTGGCTTCCTGGATGTAAAACAGGCCGCTGAGATGTTCAGCCACGCTGCCCAGCGGCAGGCTCTCATCTTCCCGGCTGATCCAGAATCCCTCTTCGCACCACGGCACCGGCGTCAGCTGCCAGTCATAACCCGCCGTCTGGCTCAGAAAATCGGCCACGCTGATCTTCAGGGTATTGACGCGAATACTGCGGCGCAGGGGCTGCTGACTGTAAGCGATGAACTGCGTGAAGCTCGCCTCATCGGGCAGGCTCTGACGCATTAATGAGAGAAAATCGGCGGGGAAAAACGAAGACGCATCTGACACGGGCACATTCCAGTTAAGGCAAAGGCGGCAGTGTACCATGAGGAATGAAAACGGGCAGCCAGGCTGCCCGTTCAGAGTAAATTAACGCGGAGACGGAATCGCCGTTCCCCAGTTGCGCCACTCTTTTGGCGCTTCATCCTGCAGCAGGAAGTGTTTATCTGGGTTCGCCTGCGGTGCCAGCGGCACCGTCGGTGGCGTCGCAAACTGAATGCCACCGCGAATAAACTGCTGGAAGGTCCCGGTTTTCACCACGCCGCCCACCAGACCGAAGTCGAGGTTGTAGCCGGACGCCAGCCAGAACACCGAATTGTTCCGCACCAGATGCTGATACTTCTTACTGATGCGCAGGGCGATCTGCACGCGGTCCGCCATATTCCCCAGTGACGTGCCGGTGACGGTACCCACTTCCACACCCCGGAACAGCACCGGCGTACCCAGCGACAGGGAACCTGCCTCGGTGGCATCAACATAAATGTTCAGGCCATTCAGGTAGCGCGAATCGGTAATGGTGCTCTCCTGCAATTCAAAGGTGCGTGCGGCACCGCCTTTGCCCGGATCAACGTTGACGTACGGCTGTAACAGGGTCTCCAGATGATTCACGCCGGTAGCGGAAATCTCCGGTGAAACCACGGAGAAACGGCTGCCGAGGCGGGCAAAATCATTCACATACTCAGGGTAAAGTACGGCTTTCGCCACGACCTGATTGTTATCTTTGCTTAACGACAGAGATTCTACCTGTCCGACGTTGATACCCAGATAACGAATCGGCATTCCGGCAGAGAGTTTGCTGGCGTCATAGGTGTGCAGCGTAATCTGACTGCCCACCGCGCGGGCAGCGGTTTCAGAGGAGTAGAGCATGCGTTTAGCCCCTTTGACCGACTGCGCACCACTCATATTGTCGAAACTGATTGCGCCTTTCAGCGCACGGTTAAGCGGCGAGGCCTGCACCGTCAGGCCGCTGCCGTTCAGGCTGACGCGTGCGCCACCCTCAGCCCAGAACACGCTTTCGCTGGTCAGCAGCTTGCGATATTCCGGCTGAATGTGCACCGCGATATCAAAAGCGTCAGCGCGCGGCGTCACTTTGACAATCTCACCCACCTGGAATTTACGGTAAAGCACGACCGAACCGGCCTGTACGTCAGGCAGGCTGTTGGCGGTCAGCATCAGCGTCGTGGACGGGCCATCGCCGGTAATGCCTTCGTCCGCTTTTTCCGCATCAGCAAACAGCGGATAGGCCGTTTTCGGCTCGCCTTTTTTGCCCGGCTCCAGCCGGATGCCACCATCCACCCACTCGCGGGCGCTGGCACCTAATACCTGCATGCCATCAAGGCCGAACTTCACATCGAGGCGACTGTTGACGATAAATTTGCTGTCGCCATGCACCAGATTGCGGTTTTCAGGATTGACCGCGACAACGAAATTGACGCCATTTTCATCCAGCGAACGCGACATCACCTGACCAATCTGCATACCGTGCAGCATCAGCGGCTGGCCCTGATCGATGCCGTAGCTCTCCGGTGCGCTGAGTTTTACCGTCAGCACGTTGGGTTTCTGCAGCAGGGTCTCATTGGACGCCAGCACGGTGTAGTGCTGCTGCGGTTCGCCTTCACCCGGCACCAGTTCCAGCGTATTGCCGGTCAGCAGTGCGCTGAGGCTGGTATCGGTCAGGCTGATTTTCGGGCTGTGCATCTCGATGCGGGTGCCGCTGCGCATCAGGCCAACTACAGAAGGATCAATCGTCAGCTCGCCGGTCACCTTGCCGCCATCCAGCAGATTCAGTTTAGTCAGCGTACCGACCTCCAGGCCCTGGTACATCAGCGGCGTGCTGCCGGCCTTGAGATTTTTACCGTTGGGCAGGTCAAGCGTGATCTGTACGCCGCGCTGGCTGTGCGCCAGATCGGGATAGAGCCGGTAGTTCTGCTCCGCTTTGGCGGTTTCGGCCCCCTGCGGTGAGTCAAACGCAATCGCGCCATTGACCAGCGCCGCCAGACTCTCCAGCTGGACTTTAGCCCCGCTCAGGCTGACGTCGGCATTGACGCCTGACACGTTCCAGAAGCGGCTGTTGGTCTTCACCAGATTGATAAAGCGACGGTCAATCAGCACATCAATTGCCACGCCATCGGCTTTATTATCAATGCTGTAGTCATAGACCCGGCCAACCGGAATTTTGCGGTAGTAGACCAGCGAGCCAGTGTTAAGTGAGCCGAGATCGGGCGCATGCAGATGGATCATCAGCTCGCCAGTATTGACCCGATATTTCGGTTGCGTATCCAGCGCGGTAAACGCCTCGCTGGGTTTACCTTTACCTGGCATCATCCCGATGTAGTTACCGCCGACCAGCGCATCCAGACCCGAGACGCCCGCCAGTGAGGCTTTGGGCGTCACCAGCCAGAACTGGGTATCCTCACGCAGCGCGTCGCGCATGTCGCTTTTGATGCTGGCTTTAATCTGGATGCTGCGATAATCGTCGCTGAGATTAATGCCCTGTACGGTGCCCACTTCCACGCCCTGATAACGGATCGGGGTACGACCCGGCACGATACCATCCGCCGTCTGGAAATTGATGGTGATAGTGGTGCCTCGCTCCTGATAATTGGTCCAGAGCAGCCAGCAGGCGATCAGCATCGCAATGACTGGCAGCAGCCAGAAGGGCGAAATTTTTCGCTTATTACGCAGCGTTGCGTTAGTCGGTGTAGTCGGCGTTTCCTGTTGCATGTGCATCCCAGAGCAGGCGGCTGTCCAGCCACTCAACAGACATAATGGTCAGGATGACGGCCGCGCCAAAAAACAGCGCAGCCGGTCCCATGGTAAAAGCCAGCAGCTGATCACGATTGACCAGCGACATGGTTAATGAAATGACAAACAGATCGAGCATGGACCAGCGGCCAACCCAGGTCACAAAACGCAGCAACCGGATGCGGGTTCTCAGTCCCTGTTCACAGCGGAAATGAATGCTGAGCAGCAGGGTCAGCATGACCAGTACTTTGGTAAAGGGCACCAGAATACTGGCGATAAACACAATCGCTGCCACCGGAATGTTGCCTTCACCCAGCCCCAGGATGCCGGAGAAGATGGTGTCCTCGCGCCGGGAACCGTTGAGGTAAACCACGGAAATGGGCATCAGGTTCGCGGGTATCAGCAGCACGATCGACGCGATCAGCGCGGCCCAGGATTTCTGCAGGCTGTGGCGGCGTCGGAAGTCGAGCGGCGTGTGGCAGCGCGGGCAGCGCCCCCGTTCGTCAGGTAGGCCGGTGTTGTGACAGTTGAGGCAGACCTGCATGTCGTCACGGGCCATATTGCCGGGGCTTTGCGGGTAGAAATGCTCCCACAGCTGCTCCATATTCAGATGGATCATGGTCAGCACGCTCAGCACCGTCAGGGCAATGTAAGCTGCCAGCCCATAGCCAATCTCCAGCGAAGCATAGTCCTGCACTTTGATGGATGCCACGGCGATGCCGATCAGATAGATGTCGAGCATCACCCACTCTTTGAGCTTCTCCAGCATGATCAATACGGGCCGCAGGTTCATGCCCAGACGATGACCGATACCGAGATAACAGATGCCGGCCACCAGCGTTACCGGCGCGCCAATAGTGCAGAACGCCACCATCGAAGCGGTCAGCACATCACCCTGCTGGGTCATCTGAATCACCCCTTCCAGTACGCTGGCATTGATGCGCATACCCAGCAGCCGGATATCCACCAGCGGCAGGGAAAAGGCGAAGGGCATTAACACGATCATGGTGGCGGCCATGGCCATCAGTCTGGTCATTGGCCAGTCGCGTCCACTGAGAATCTCAGCGTTGCAGCGCGGGCAGTGTGCCGACTGATGCGTTTTCACATCCGGTAAGGAAAAAAGGGTATCGCATTGCGGGCAACGCTGATAACGTGCGTGAGGCAATGTCTGGCTGATAGCGTGAATTTTCATAGGGTGATGCAATTTTCGCTCTTCAGAGGGAACAGATATCGGTCATTAAGACATTGTCTGTGTGCCTGTCTCGGGCATCACGCTTCGATCCACAGAATGCTAAGGGTATAGCAACTAACGCTATGATTCACCTTGTGGCTCTGGATATTTAAAACTTATTTTTAACGAACGGTTTCTTTTGCCCCGTTCAGATGTCATTGGTAACGGTTAAATAATGAACAAAACTGCCTTTTACGCCGATTTGAATCGCGATATGCGCGCCTTGCTGGCGGGAGAAACGGCGTTCCTCGCCGCGATGGGAAACTTTAGCGCGCTGCTGTACGAACGTCTCGATGGCGTGAACTGGGCAGGTTTCTACCTGCTGACGGAAGCCGATACGCTGGTGCTGGGCCCGTTCCAGGGCAAAATCGCCTGTGTGCGTATTCCGGTCGGTAAAGGTGTGTGTGGCACGGCGCTGGCAGAAGAAAAAGTGCAACGCGTAGATGATGTGCATGCCTTCCCGGGCCACATTGCCTGCGATGCTGCCAGCAATGCTGAGATTGTGATTCCTCTGAAAGTGAATGGCACTGTGGTTGGGGTGCTGGACATCGACAGCGTGGAGTACAATCGCTTTGACAGCGACGACGAAGCGGGACTGGTCACACTGACCGATGGGCTTTGTGAAGTGCTTGCGAACAGCGACTTAGAAAAATATCTGCAGCTGACGCGCAGCTAATCGACTGGATCACATGGCATTTAGCGATGTTGTCATTATAATGTCGCCTGTTCATGCCTGCGCTGGTCGGCAAACCCGTTGTAATCAGGAAATTTCATGGAAAATCAACCTAAGTTGAATAGCAGTAAAGAAGTCATCACTTTTCTGGCGGAGCGCTTTCCGCACTGCTTTAGCGCTGAAGGTGAAGCGCGTCCGCTCAAAATCGGTATCTTTCAGGATCTGGTCGAGCGTGTTCAGGGCGAAATGGGTCTGAGCAAAACACAGCTGCGTTCCGCGCTGCGTCTTTATACGTCAAGCTGGCGTTATCTGTACGGCATCAAAGCCGGTGCGATTCGTGTCGATCTCGACGGCAACGCCTGTGGCGTTCTGGATGAGCAGCACGTTGAGCATGCACGCAAGCAGCTGGAAGAAGCCAAAGCGCGCGTTCAGGCGCAGCGTGACCAGCAGCGTGCTGCACGCCGTGAAGCAGGCGAAAGCGAAGAGGGCGCCGCACCGCGTCGTCCACGCAAGCCCGCGCCACGTAAGCCTGCAGAAGCCGATGCTGCGCGTAAACCCCGTCCGCAGACGACTGCTCCGCGTGCGACCGCCTCACAGCATCGCAAGCCAGCCCCACGTCCAGAGCAGGAAGCCCGACCCATCACTGATACCTCAACTTTGCAACCCGGCCAGAGTATTAAAGTTAAAGCAGGCAAAAGTGCGATGGACGCTACCGTTCTTGAAGTATCAAAAGACGGCGTTCGGGTCCAGCTCGCTTCCGGCATGGCAATGATTGTGCGCGCAGAACACTTGCAGTTCTGAAACGGAGGCTAACCCCGGCATGAACACCCTTTTTAAAGTTGGACTTATTGCGGGCCTGCTGTTAGCAGGCCCAACCTTCGGCGCAGAGAATATTACCCGCGCCGATCAGATTCCCCAGCTTCACGAAGACCCGCAGGATCCGACGGTCAGTGAGCGCGTCACGTCGCGCTTTACCCGTTCCCACTACCGCCAGTTCGATCTGGATCAGAACTTTTCCGCGAAAATTTTTGATCGCTACCTGAACATGCTCGACTACAGCCACAATGTGCTGCTGGCGTCAGATGTGGCGCAGTTTGCCAGCAAAAAAACCACCGTCGGCGATGAGCTGCGCAGTGGCAAGCTGGATCTCTTTTACGATATTTATAATCTGGCGCAGAAACGCCGTTTTGAGCGCTATCAGTATGCGCTGACGGTGCTGGCGCGTCCGATGAATTTCAGCGGCAATGACACCATCGACATTGACCGCGCCAAAGCGCCCTGGCCGAAAGATCAGGCTGAACTGAACGCGCTCTGGGATGCCAAGGTTAAATATGACCAGCTGAGTCTGAAGCTGGCAGGCAAAGACGATAACGAGATCCGCGATGTTCTGACCAAGCGTTATAACTTCGCGATCCGTCGTCTGGCCCAGAGCAACGGTGAAGACGTTTTCCAACTGGTGATGAACGCTTTCGCCCGCGAAATCGATCCGCACACCAGCTATCTGTCGCCGCGTAACACCGAGCAGTTCAATACCGAGATGAGCCTGTCACTGGAAGGCATCGGCGCGGTACTGCAGATGGACGACGACTACACCGTAATCAACTCGATGGTCGCAGGCGGTCCGGCAGCGAAAAGCAAAGCCATTACGGTGGGCGACCGCATCGTGGGTGTCGGTCAGCCAGGCAAGCCAATGGAAGATGTGATCGGCTGGCGTCTCGATGATGTCGTGGCAAAAATCAAAGGACCCAAGGGCAGCAAAGTGCGCCTGGAAGTTCTGCCCGCCGGTAAGGGCACCAAAACCCGTACTGTGACGCTGACGCGTGAGAAAATCCGTCTGGAAGATCGCGCGGTTAAACTGACCATCAAAAATGTCGGCAAGCAGAAAGTAGGCGTGCTGGATATTCCTGGCTTCTATGTCGGTCTCACCGACGACGTGAAAGTTCAGCTGCAGAAACTGCAGAAACAGAACGTCGATAGCGTGGTGATCGATCTGCGTACCAACGGCGGCGGCGCGCTGACTGAAGCGGTCTCGCTTTCCGGCCTGTTTATTCCGAGTGGTCCGGTGGTGCAGGTTCGCGATAACAATGGTCGGGTGCGTGAAGACAGCGATAACGACGGCGTGGTCTACTACAAAGGTCCGCTGGTGGTACTGGTCGATCGCTTCAGCGCCTCCGCCTCTGAGATCTTTGCTGCCGCGATGCAGGATTACGGTCGTGCAGTGATTGTCGGCGAGCCAACCTTTGGTAAAGGCACCGTTCAGCAGTATCGCTCGCTGAACCGCATCTACGATCAGATGCTACGTCCGGAGTGGCCAGCGTTAGGCTCCGTTTCTTACACCATCCAGAAGTTCTATCGCATTAACGGCGGCAGCACACAGCGTAAAGGCGTCACGCCGGATCTGCTAATGCCAACCGGCGTTGAAGCGGCTGAAACCGGTGAGAAATTTGAAGATAACGCCCTGCCATGGGACAGCATCAAAGCGGCCACCTATACCAAAACCGGTGATGTTAAACCGCTGGTTGCGCAGCTGACGAAGCAGCATGCTGACCGTATCGCTCAGGATCGCGAGTTCCAGTACATTATGAAGGACATTGCCCGTTACAATGCCCTGAAAGATAAGCGCAACATCGTGTCACTCAATCTTGCTCAGCGCGAGAAAGAGAACCACGAAGATGATGCGTCACGTCTGGAGCGAATCAATGCGCGCTATCAGGCCGAAGGCAAAAAACCGCTGAAGAACCTGGATGAGTTGCCGAAAGATTATAAAGAGCCGGATCCGTATCTTGATGAGACGGTGAAGATCGCTAACGATCTTGCGCAACTGGAGAAATCCCAGCCAGACGCGCCAGCAGCGAAATAATCCGCTGTTGTCAGAAAAAGCACCGCTCTGCGGTGCTTTTTTTTGCCCCCGGAAAAGTTTCCGGTAACCAATGATTAGCGATGGTGAACCCGTCTGCAGGCCGCGCCGCCCGGCAGACGTGTCAGAATGTAAAGTTATGTCTTTTTAGGCACTTAAACGTTAAGGTCGCTTGAAAAGCCGCACAATGCTCATAGGATATGTATCCGCGTATAGGCGCGTGAACTACTGAGGAAGATTAACAAAAATGATGCGTATTGCTCTTTTCCTGATGACCAACCTGGCTGTGATGTTGGTATTCGGGCTGATTCTCAGCCTGACAGGGATCCAGTCAAGCAGTGTTCAGGGCCTGATGATCATGGCAGGCCTGTTTGGCTTCGGCGGTGCGTTTGTTTCACTGCTGATGTCGAAGTGGATGGCGCTGCGTTCGGTTGGCGGTGAAGTAATTGAACAGCCACGCAATGAAACTGAGCGCTGGCTGGTGGATACCATTGGCCGACAGGCCCAACAGGCGGGTATTGCGATGCCACAGGTCGCGATCTATCACGCACCTGATATCAACGCCTTTGCGACCGGCGCGCGTCGCAACGCCTCACTGGTGGCTGTCTCAACCGGTCTGCTGCAGAACATGAGCCGTGATGAGGCGGAAGCGGTGCTGGCTCACGAAGTGTCGCACATCGCTAACGGTGACATGATCACCATGACGCTGATTCAGGGTGTGGTGAACACCTTCGTGATTTTCGTTTCACGTATTCTGGCGCAGATTGCGGCGGGCTTTATGTCCGGCAACCGTGATGGTGAGGAGAGCAGCAACGGTAATCCGCTGGTCTACTTTGCGGTGTCGATGGTGCTGGAGTTGGTGTTTGGTATTCTCGCCAGCATCATCACCATGTGGTTCTCCCGTCATCGTGAGTTCCACGCCGATGCCGGTTCAGCGAAGCTGGTCGGTCGTGAGAAGATGATTGCGGCGTTGCAGCGTCTGAAAACCAGCTACGAACCGCAGGAGCCGAGCAGCATGATGGCGTTCTGCATCAACGGTAAGGGCAAATCGTTCAGCGAGCTGTTCATGTCACACCCGCCGTTAGACAAGCGTATTGAAGCCCTGCGCAGCGGTCAGTATCTGAAGTAGCGCTAAGCAGAGCAAACAAGGCGACCCCCGGGTCGCCTTTTCTGTTTTAGAAATCAGCATCAGATTGAATCTGACAGCAATATCTTAGCTCAACGAGCAGGGAACCCTGGCAGAGGAGGAAAGCGTCCCGACGCCTGGACAAAAACGCCGGGAGCGTTTTTAAACAACGCAAAGCGTTGGACCGTTTACGGTCGCACCTCAGGGATGAGGTGCGCAATGGTGCGGGCCGACCGTCATGGATGACAGTAGTCTTTCCGATCTGACAGGGTTCCCTGTGCATGCTCGACCATACAGCGAATCGGGTCACATTCTGTCATGAGTTCGCCTTTTTTTAATGCTATCAGGCCCGGGTCTGCGTCATGCGCGACACGCTCACCAGCGCCGCCACGGCGGCAAAGCTCCCTGCAAGCAGCAGCGAAACGTGCGTCCCACTTTCATCAAACAGATTAAACATCAGTGCGACCAGCGCGGCACCCATACTCTGCCCCAGAAGACGCGCAGTACCCAGCATGCCGCTGGCACCGCCACTGCGATTACGTGGCGCGGAGGTGACAATCGTGTGGTTGTTGGGTGACTGGAACAGCCCGAAGCCGGCACCGCATAGCATCATGCGCCAGATAATATCGCCATCACCCGGATTTACCGGCAGCCAGGCGAGCAGGAACAGTCCCAGCGCGAACATCGCCAGTCCGATTCCCCCTAACAACCCGGCATGCACCCGTTCAATCAGACGGCCGGCAATCGGCGCAAATACCATCGTTGCCAGCGGCCAGGGCGTCAGCAGCAACCCGGTCGCCATCTCATTACGCTGCAGGACGTTCTGAAGAAAGAAGGGCAGTGAGACCATCGCCAACATCTGGGCACAGAACGAACAGACCGACGTTCCCATCGACAGGCTGAAAATCGGGATACGCAGCAGATCAACCGGCAGCAGCGGCACTGCCATATTGAGCTGACGACGAATAAAGAACCAGCCGATGACCAGCAGCGCAACGACCTCGGAGAGCACCAGCAGATGACTCTGTCCCTGGGCAAAGCCGCTCAGAGCGGAGATGATCAGGCCAAAGAACAGGGCGTTCATGATCGCGCTGGGCACATCGAATTTCTGTGTGGTGGCTTTCTGCGGGTTATCAGGCAGGGTTCGCAGCGCCAGCCAGAGTGCAATGGCCCCCAGCGGGACATTAATCAGAAACAGCCATTTCCAGCTGGCTACGGAGAGTATCGCTGCCGCTACCGTCGGGCCAGCCGCGGTTGATACGGCCACCACCAGCGAGTTGATCGCCATGCCGCGTCCCAGATAACGCTGCGGATAGATAATGCGTATCAGCGCGGTATTCACACTCATCAGCGCCGCGCCGCCCAACCCCTGCAGCACGCGGGCAAAAGTCAGCATGGTTAGGGTGGTCGAAAAGGCGCAGAACAGTGAGGTCGCAATAAACAGTGCCAGGCCAGCCTGATAGACGCGGCGATAACCCAGCATGTCGCCCAGAAACGAAAGTGACAGCAGCGAGACGATAATCGCAATCTGATAGGCATTCACAATCCAGATGGACTGCGCCGGGCTGGCATTCAGTTCACGCGAAATAGTCGGCAGCGCGACGTTGGCAATCGCGCCGTCTAATACCGCCATGGTCAGGCCCAGCGCAATAGTGACGATAGCCATATAGCGCTGACGCGTCGGTAATCCATCCTGAGGAGGAGAGAGTGTCATAAGTTAATTACTAAAGAGGGTGAATATCATCATGCTAATGAAATCAGCGCTGAAATGCAGCGATCAGATGGATAAAAAACTGTCTTAAAATATGACTTAATGGTTAAAGCATTGCTGCCGTCCTGTGCATCCCTCTATACTGACAGTCCGTTCCATTTTTTTTGAAACAGGCTAATAAGGTGCGTGATGTCCTCTGCTGAAAATGATAAACAGCCCGATTCCGTCTCTTCGGTACTTAAAGTGTTCGGCATTCTGCAGGCGCTGGGTGAAGAGCGCGATCACGGTATAACCGAGCTTGCGCAGCGCGTGATGATGTCAAAAAGTACTGTCTACCGTTTTCTGCAGACTATGAAGTCGCTGGGCTATGTCACGCAGGAAGGTGAAAGCGAGAAGTACTCACTGACGCTGAAGCTGTTTGAACTGGGTGCCAAAGCGCTACAGAACGTCGATTTAATCCGCAGCGCGGATGTGCAGATGCGTGAGCTGTCGCGTCTGACCAAAGAGACGATTCACCTGGGGGCACTGGAAGAGGACAGCATTGTCTACATCCATAAAATCGACTCACTTTACAATCTGCGCATGTATTCGCGCATTGGCCGTCGCAACCCGCTGCATACCACCGCGATTGGTAAAGTCCTGCTCGCCTGGCGTGATCGCAGCGATGTTGAGGAAATTCTGCGGGATGTGGAGTTCAAACGCAGCACGGCCAATACGCTGCTGAGCGCCGAGGCGCTGATTACGACGCTGGATCAGGTCAAAGCGCAGGGTTACGGCGAAGATAATGAAGAGCAGGAAGAGGGATTACGCTGCCTTGCCGTGCCGGTGTTTGATCGGTTTGGCGTGGTGATTGCGGGACTCAGCATCTCGTTTCCCACCATTCGCTTTTCGGAAGATGCCCGCCAGGATTATGTGGCGATGTTGCATCGGGCGGCGCGTACGCTTTCAGCAGAAATGGGCTATCACGACTACCCATTCTGAACAAAGCGGGCCATCCGGCCCGCTTTATCACTAGTTATCGATCACTTCTCCGCTTTTCTTCAGCAACGGACAATCCGTCACGCCCACTACGCCACTGTCGGTATGCAGATACTGCGCGCTGATAACGCCGCGAGCGGTAAGATAGCTGCACTGCAGGCCAAGTCCGGCGGCATTTTTAGTACTGCCGGTTAACACGCCATAGCCGGTAAACAGCATTGCCAGCCAGATCACCGCCAGCAAGCCTATTGTGCGAATAAACAGTTTCATTGTGTCTCCTTGTGAAAGATAACTCAGCGCGCCACCTGGTGCTGCCGGTTATGATGATATCAGCATGCCTCGCTTTTCTGGTGGGATCGATCAGAGATAACTGAAACGGCAAATTCTGCATTGCTGTATCCCCCATTATCTTTTGCGATGGCTACAGGTAGAATAGGCGGTTGCCATGTTCTGGCGTTTCCACTGAGTTTTACGAGGCAGTTATGAATGAGTTAGCCGCAAATCCGGGCCCCCTGGTCAGCTATGGCCTGCTGGTCATTATTTTGATTGTGGCGTTTATCGCCTGGTTCTTTGTTAACCGGGCCAGCGTGCGCGCGGGTGAGCAAATCCGCTTACTGGAATCCTTACTGGAAGAGCAGAAGAAGCAGAATCAGCTGCTGCGCCGCCTGATTGAGATGCAGCCCGGGGCAGAAAATACAAAAACCGATGACGATCGGGAGAAGCGCGACTTTATCCGGTTAATCCCGGAACGTTAATCACAGCAGAGAGGCGGAATGGCCGGGAAAAATCCGTGGTATGACAGCAGCAAAGCGCATCACACGCCAGAGGGATTCCGTAATCCTGAACCGGAACAGCGAAAACCGGGTGACCTGAAACGCTGGCGCAGGGAGCGTAAAGCACAGGCGCTCCCTGCGCCACCCCAGCAGGGTTATGCGGCCTTCACCAGGCAATGGTGGCAGCCCGCGGATATCAGCGGCAGTGACGATCGTATCTGGTGGCTGGGACATGCTGCCGTCCTGTTACGGCTCAATGGACACTATATCCTGATCGATCCGGCGCTCTCACCACGCGCCTCACCGCTGGCGTTTGCGGGGCCACAGCGTAAAACGCCCGCGCCCATTAGCATCGCTGATCTGCCGCAGCTTGATGTCGTGCTGATTTCACACAACCATTACGATCATCTGGATAAACCGACGGTTAAAGCGATTATCCGGCATTTTCCGCAGGCGACCTTTATTGTGCCGCTGGGACTGGCGAAATGGTGCAGAGCGCAGGGCGTGAAACAGGTGCACCAGATCGACTGGTGGCAGCAGGTAACGCTCGGCGACCTCTGTTTTGATGCGGTGCCAGCCCGTCACTGGAGTATGCGAACCCCACGCGATCGCAACCGTTCGCTCTGGTGCGGCTGGGTCGTGCGCTCTGCCTCCCTGCGTTTCTGGTTTTCGGGCGACAGTGGCTATAGCGATAGCCTGCTGGAGATTCCGGCCCGGCTTGGCCCGTTCAGCGTGGCTGCGTTGCCGATTGGCGCGTATGCACCCAAATGGTTCATGGCAAGCCAGCATATGGATCCCGACCAGGCGGTGGCGTTATGGCAGGCGGCAGGCAGGCCATTGACGCTGCCTATTCACTGGGGGGTGTTTGAGCTGGCTGATGAGTCGCTGGATGCGCCACCCCAGGAGTTAGCGAATGCGCTACAGCGGGCAGACGAACATAACGGCCGCTTCGCCCCCTGGCGAATAGGCGAAGGTCGCAGTCTGAATAATTGCAGCCAGGAATAATCCTAAAGCCTCCGGTATAAATAAAAGCCGGAGGTTTTTTATCAGACATCAATTTTTCAAATCGAAAGTTAAATTTTTAATAAGGAAAATCCGCATCGTTGCTTTTATTTGGAGCAAGGCTAATGGCTGGCTCCTGCTTTTGGTGCAAAAAAAGCGTTATTTGTACGAAATAAAAGTCGCTGTACAGGATTGATGCCCGATCTTTGATATCTGCCACGGTTACCGTTTCGCTTATTCATTTCGCCATTGCCATATTTGTGAAATATTAATTTCTTATGGTATCCATCGGGCTAAGCCTGGCAACACAGGCAGGAGAGGGCGCTGGCTGCCCGCGTACTTTATTCGCAGGTGCAGTTGTAAACCCCACGGAACAGGCAATGTGAGCCTTCTGGCAAATATGTGCGCAGGCGCGCCAGGGCTTTAAAAATGGCTTGCCATTATTTTTGGGATATGTGATAACAATTCGTGGGTTAAACGAGGTACAGTTCTGTTTATGCATGGCATCTTCAGTAAAGAAGTACGAGTAAAGACGTTGACGTTGAATACCGCTTCCTTGCCGAACCTTAATTAGTGCCTCATGCAGTAATGTCTCTGGTTTTTCTGTAAGACAGCTTTCGGGCTAAATAAACATCTAAAGGAATTTGCAAAATGGCAAAGATTAAAGGTCAGGTTAAGTGGTTCAACGAGTCTAAAGGTTTTGGTTTTATCACGCCTGCTGACGGCAGCAAAGATGTGTTCGTACACTTCTCTGCTATTCAGGGCAACGGTTTTAAAACCCTGGCTGAAGGCCAGAGCGTTGAGTTCGAAATTCAGGACGGCCAGAAAGGCCCTGCAGCTGTTAACGTCACTGCTATCTGATTCGACTCCACCTCGGTGCAATGCACCCTGACATGGAATCTTAAAGCCCTGGCTCTTCAGCCGGGGCTTTCTTTATGCTTCCGATGCGTAAACGTTAAGGTTACACTGCGCCGCGTTATCTGATGCCGGAGCACCCTATGTCCCTGATTTGCCCTCTTTGTCACTCTCCACTGACCCTCACCGACCGCAGCTGGTGCTGTGAAAACCGCCATCAGTTCGATCAGGCGAAAGAAGGGTATGTCAATCTGCTGCCCGTTCAGCATAAACGATCGCGTGAACCGGGTGACAGTGCAGAGATGATGCAGGCACGACGGGAATTTCTTGAGGCAGGCTATTATCAGCCGCTACGTGAGCAGGTAGTCAGCCTGCTTGCGCCGGTGCTGAATCAGCCGGAGTGCAAAATCCTGGATATCGGCTGCGGTGAAGGGTACTACACCGCCGCACTGGCGGAGGCGGCGGACGGAGACGCTGAGATTTATGGCCTGGATGTTGCCAGAATGGCCATCCGGCTGGCGGCTAAGCGCTATCCTGCAGTACGTTTCTGTGTGGCTTCCAGTCAGCGCTTACCCTTTGCCGATCAGTCCCTGGATGCGATTATACGCATCTACGCACCCTGCAATGAAGCGGAACTGGCTCGCGTGCTGAAGCCGGGTGGCCTGGTGCTGACGGTCACGCCAGGCCCGCATCATCTGCAGCAGTTCAAAGCGCTGATTTACCGCGAAGTGCAGCTACATGTGCCGGAACAGAAAGATTATCCTGGCTTCCGGCAGGTAGCGCAGCATGCCCTGCGTTATCCGATGGCATTAACCGGCGCAGCCGCGACGACACTGCTGCAGATGACGCCCTTTGCCTGGCGGGCGCGTGAAGACGTCTGGCAAACGCTGCAGCAGAGTGAGCAGTTCAGCTGCGATGCTGATTTTACCCTGACAATGTGGCAGCGCGACTAGCGCGCCTCGACCAGCGTAGTGTAGATGCGCTCCAGGTCGTCGAGTTGCTGCACGGCAATCAGCAGACGGCGTTGTTCCAGCTGAATCACCAGAATGCCATCCTCAGAAAGATTCATGCCCTGAATCCGCCGGTAATCGATCCAGACACCGGCGTAAAACAATCCCTCATTTTTCATCAGCAGCATGGGTTTGCGCAGCCAGAAGAGCCAGAACGCCACAAAACTCAGCACCATCAGCAGTGAGGTGGTGAGCTGTGGGCCGTGATGACTGACATTGTTCCACAGCAAAATCAGCAGCAGGCCGATGAAAATCAGGCTATCGAGTTTATGCTGTCTCAGCAGCGTTACCCGTAAGCGGGTCGGTCCGTGCCGACGCGGCAGAATCGCCTCATGGTAAACGGCAAATCCCATCAGGGCGGCGATACAACACGCAATCAACGCGTCAGTTAAAGACATCACTTCTACCTCAAACAGGGTGAGCTCAGCCAGTTGTGGCTCAGCTCACCACGCTTAAAAGCCGGGAGCAGAGGCTCCCGGCAGGATGAAATTACAGACCGAGCAGGCCAATCCAGTAACCAAAGATACCGATGGCAAAGAAGCCGACGATAATCCACAGCGCATTCACTTTACGGCGTAACAGCCACATACAGCCAAAGGTCAGCAGCAGCGGCACAATGCCTGGCATCAGCTGATCGAGGATTGACTGTACCGTAGTGACGGTGGTTTTGCCGGTTGAGTCAGTAATGCGCGACACCACCAGTGGTATGTTGACGTGCGTCCACTTGTTGACCAGCGCCCCCATGACAAACAGCCCCAGAATCGAGGCGCCCTCCGTGAGCTTCTGCAGGAAACCGCCGCCCATGTCGCTGACGATGTCGATCCCTTTGCGATAGCCATACGCCACGCCGTAGTAGCGGGTCAGCAGACGTGCCAGGTTAAACAGTACAAAGAACAGCAGCGGACCCAGCAGACTGCCGCTCATGGCAATACCGGCACCCAGTGCGGCAAACACCGGACGTACGGTACCCCAGAAGATCGGGTCGCCAACACCGGCCAGCGGTCCCATCAGCCCGACTTTCAGGCCGTTAATCGCACCGTCGTCGATAGGTGCGCCGTTGGCACGCTGCTCTTCCATCGCCATGGTAACGCCCAGTACCGGCGCGGCGACATAAGGATGGGTATTGAAAAACTCCAGATGACGTTTTATCGCCTGCCTGCGCTCATCGTTATTCTCAGGATAGAGACGGCGGATGACCGGCACCATCGAGAAGCAGAAGCCCAGCGCCTGCATACGCTCAAAGTTCCATGAACCCTGGAAAAGGTTAGAGCGCAGAAAGACGGCGCGGACATCACCGGGGGTCAGTTTCTTTTCAACTTTCGTCATATCAACCATGTGATCACCTGTTCCTTAATCGAGTTCGTTATCAAGATCGTTTGCGGTTGCAGCACCCGTGGGTGCGCCCGCCACACGGTTGTATTTCGGGCTGAGCTGAATGTAGAGCACCGCCATCACCACGCCAATGACGCCCAGCGCCACCAGGTTGAAGTTGGTGAAGGCCGCGGTAACGAAGCCGAGGTAGAAGAACGGCATCAGATAGCCTGCGCGCATCATATTGATGACCATCGCGTAACCGACCACCACAATCATGCCACCGGCGATATTCAGGCCGTTGGTGACGACTTCAGGAATGGAACTCAGCAGCGCATGAACGGCACTGGTGCCGACCGAAATCGCCACAATCAGCGCCGGGATGGCGATACGCATCGCCTGTAACATCAGGGCAGAGACATGGATCCAGGAGATGGCCGTAAGGTTGCCTTTCTCGGCAGCTTTATCAGCCGCATGCTGGAAGGCCACGGTGAGTGTACGCACGATAATGGTCAGCACCTGTCCGGCGGCAGCCAGCGGAATCGCCAGTGCAATACCGGCACCCACACTCTGACCGCCAGCGATGACCAGGATAGTGGAGATGATAGAGGCGAGGGCGGCATCAGGGGCAACCGCCGCACCGATGTTCATCCAGCCCAGTGCAATCATCTCCAGCGTACCACCGATGATAATACCGGTTTTCATATCACCCAGTACGATACCAATCAGCGTACAGGCGACCAGTGGGCGGTGAAACTGGAACTCATCCAGAATCGACCCCATACCGGCAATACAGGCGACAATAAAAATCAAAATAATTTGTAGCGAGGTAATTTCCATCATACTTCTTGTCCTCAGCAGGATAATCAGGAGCCCGGAAACGCAGGCGCAGAAGTGCTTCTGTTACGCGTTTACTTTCGCAATCAGATCCATCATTTTCAGTTTTTGATCGCTGGAAACTTTACGCACTTCCAGTTCAATATTGCGTTCATTGAGTTTGCGGAATGCGGCGATATCTTTTTCATCAACCGAGACCGCATTATTGACCTGGGTTTTCCCCTGGCGGAACGCCATCCCGCCGATGTTGACCGTTTTAATATCGACACCCTGTTCAACTACACGCAGGACATCGGTGGGGTTGGTAAACAGCAGCATGACGCGGTCCTGACCATACTTCGGGTTGTTCCACACCCGCACCATTTTGTCGACATCCACCACATGGGCCGTCACGCCGGGCGGCGCGACCTGCGTCAGCAGGGTTTTGCGCACGTGATCGTTGGCCACTTCATCGCTGACCACGATAATACGCTGAACGTTGGTCTCTTTAGTCCAGCGCGTCGCGACCTGTCCATGAATCAGACGGTCGTCAATGCGCGCCAGCCCGATCTTCATGTGATCACCAGGCGCCATTGGCTTAGCCGGTTGTGCCGCAGCGGCCGGTTTCACCGCAGCCGGTGCCGGTGCTTCTTCTTTCGCTTTCAGGGCTTTGACCCCTTCACGACCGGTCTCCACCGCCACGGCGACCAGTTCGTCAAATCCGGGATCGTCATCGCGTGCCATCAGGGTTTCGACCAGCATCGGAATATTGACCCCGGCGATGACCTCATAGTGTGGCTTGTCAACAACAATGCGGCTGGCCGCATTGAACGGGCTGCCGCCCCAGGTATCGACCAGAAAAAGAACCCCCTTGCTGGTATCCAGTTCTGCCAGTCGTGCCTGATATTTTTCAATCAGCGTTTCTGCATTTTCACCGGGGACAAAGTCTATCCAGCCGATATTCTCCTGCTCGCCTAACAGCATTTCTGCTGTCTTCAGCAGTTGTTCCGCTGCCCAGCCGTGTGTACCAATTACTATCGCAATGGTCACGTGCTACCTCCCTTCGCTAGAGATGCTCATCTGAGTAAATGAACTGTATTGAGACATGTTTTGATTATTTGTTTAACCCGGTCGTTCGACTTTCTGATATAGCGCCGAAAAAACAGGGGTTAACTTCATCAAGGCGGTAAAGTCGCGATTTATTTTAGTGATCGAAAAAATAAATTATGTGATGTCTGTCAGCTATTCACCCCGTCAGGTGGCGCTTTACCTTTTTTATGCGCCCGATCATCCGTTATGCAGATTGTAAAAATAAGAAAATTTTTTGACGCAATTTACCGACCTGATACATTAACGTTCTGTTTATTACTCAGGAGTAACGGGCTTCAGCCCACCTTTATGGATCGTCACCGACGTCGCTTAATATGTTCTTTGCGCCTGCTGGCGCGTCACCTTTCGCCTCGCGGCGTTTTCACCGCTTTCCCGACTACCCGGATGTCACGCTGCGCTGACAGGCACCGGCTCGATCTGTTCCCTGTTCTGGAGTCATAAATAATGGAATTTTTATTCGACCCCTCAATCTGGGCGGGTTTACTGACGCTTATCGTGCTGGAAATCGTACTCGGTATCGATAACCTGGTGTTTATTGCTATCCTGGCCGACAAACTGCCACCAAAGCAGCGTGATAAAGCACGTCTGATTGGCCTGTCGCTGGCGCTGGTGATGCGTCTGGGCCTGTTGTCGCTGATCTCCTGGATTGTCACGCTGACCACGCCTCTCTTCAGCGTAGGCGGTTTCAGCTTTTCCGGACGAGATTTAATCCTGCTGTTCGGTGGTTTCTTCCTGTTGTTTAAAGCGACCATGGAGCTACACGAGAGGCTGGAGAACCGTCAGCTTGATGGTTCCGCAAATCGGGGATATGCCAGTTTCTGGGCAGTGGTATTGCAGATTGTAGTGCTGGACGCGGTCTTCTCACTGGATGCGGTGATTACCGCCGTGGGTATGGTGAACCACCTGCCGGTGATGATGACTGCCGTGGTGATTGCCATGGGTGTGATGCTGCTGGCGTCTAAACCGTTAACCAACTTTGTTAACGCGCATCCGACCGTGGTGGTGCTCTGTCTGAGCTTCCTGCTGATGATCGGTCTGTCGCTGGTGGCAGAAGGCTTTGGTTTCCATATTCCGAAAGGTTACCTCTATGCGGCGATTGGCTTCTCGATTCTGATTGAGCTGTTCAACCAGATTGCACGTCGTAATTTTATCCGCCATCAGTCAAATCGTCCGATGCGTGAGCGTACCGCAGAGGCGATTCTGCGCCTGATGGGCGGCCGTAACCGCGCGCAGACGGCCAGCAATGGCAATAGCAGCAGTAATGCCAGCACCAGTGAAGAGTCGGCGCTGACGGAAGCGATGCCGCAGGAAGCGTTTAAAGATGAAGAGCGCTACATGATTAATGGCGTGCTGACGCTGGCTTCCCGCTCGATTCGCAGTATCATGACGCCGCGCGGTGATATCTCCTGGGTTGATGCGAATCGTCCGGTAGATGAGATTCGCGGTCAGCTGCTGGATACGCCTCACAGCCTGTTCCCGGTCTGCCGGGGTGAACTGGATGAAATTGTTGGCGTGGTGCGCGCCAAAGAGCTACTGGTGGCGCTGGAGCAGGGTGTGGATGTGGCGACCTTCGCGGCGAATACACCGACCATTGTGGTGCCGGAGACGCTGGATCCGATCAATCTGCTTGGCGTGCTGCGTCGTGCCAAAGGCAGCTTCGTGATCGTCACCAATGAGTTTGGCGTGGTGCAGGGTCTGATTACCCCGCTGGATGTGCTGGAAGCGATTGCGGGTGAATTCCCGGATGAAGATGAAACGCCTGATATTGTTGCAGATGGCGATGGCTGGTTAGTGAAAGGCGGAACCGATCTGCACTCGCTGCAGCAGTTACTCGACTTCCATGAGCTGGTCGATCCAACAGAAGATCACGCCTCGCTGGCGGGCCTGCTGATTGAGCAGAAAGGGCAGTTACCGCTTCCCGGCGAGGTGATTGATATCACGCCGCTGCACTTCCAGATTATCGAAGCGACGGATTACCGTATCGATCTGGTGCGCGTCACCAAAGATAAACCGCATGACGAGGAAGAAGAGGGGTAACGCTTCACGTTGTTACCGAGGCGCTGCCGGTATCACCGGCCGCGCTGAATCTCTCTGACAGCCGCTGCTGAAACGCCGCGGCTGTTTTTTTATGTGCGGGGAGTCGTATCAGGGCGGCGCGGCGCTGACGCGGCAGTTAACGGCGGGCATCAGCCTGATGCAGCGTCAGCCAGGCTGGAAAGTCTTCCAGCGGCATCGGACGGGCAAAATAGTAGCCCTGCAGATGATCCACCCCGCGTTCGCGCAGATAATCCGCCTGTTCAGCCGTTTCTACCCCTTCTGCTACCAGACTGATATTCAGGCGCTGGGCCAGCGAAATCACCATATCCGTTACCGTGGCGTTAATGGCATCCGTACCGATAGCCGCTGTGAAAATCTTGTCGATTTTGAGCACGTCTGGCTGCAAATCTTTCAGGTAGGAGAGCGAGCTGTGACCGGTGCCAAAGTCATCAATCGCCAGCCGGACGCCAATGTCGTGCAGTTGTGCAATCACCGATTGATCGACAACCGGCAGGGCATCCCGCTCAGTGAGTTCTACTACCAGTTGCGGCACCGGACTGGCAGGCCACCACAGGTTCTGCAGATCGTCCAGAATGGCACGGTCGCGGAAATGACTGGCGGCCACATTGATGGCGATATGAAAGGCGGGATCATCGGGCAACTGCGGCAGCTGTCTCACCACCTCGTTCAGCACAAAGCGCGTCAGCGGCTTGATCAGGTTCTGGCGCTCGGCCAGCGGAATAAAGACATCCGGTGCGATCCAGCCCTGGCGGGCGTTATGCCAGCGCAGCAGCAATTCTATACCGTCACACTCGCCGCTTTTGCTGTTGATCAGCGGCTGGCAATAGACCATAAACTCACGGGCCGTAATGCCATAGCTGATTTGCCAGCTGAGGCTCATGCGATTTGCCGTCGCCAGCCAGATAATGTAGCCCATCAGCAGGCTCAGCAGCAGCGCCAGCGGCAGCTGTGAGGGAAGTGTCGCCAGCGCCAGCCGTGTCGGCGAAGGGCCATAGAGGGTGAGCGTAAACGGGTAGCGCAGCGAACCCTGCTCGTAACTCACTTCGTCATCTGCCGGCACCGTTGGTTCTATCAGCGGATTGCCATACTCCAGGCTCTCACCATTAACATTAAACACAGCGCGTTCCACCCATGGCAACTGAGGCTCCAGCAGGTAGTTACTCATCATTTCAATGTTGATAACCTGCAATATTCCCGAACGGTTATCCAGGCTTTTTGGCGTCCACAGCAGTAAAACCGGCGAGCCTTTCAGCAGATACTGATCGGTTGAGAGGGTCATACGCTGGCTGTTGAAGGCAAGGTCAGGATAAGTCTGGCTGAAAGGGATAGTGCGCGGGCCGTAAATACTGGAGCAGTAAAGCATGTCGTTTTCGACCAGCAGAATGGCACGTACCGTCTGCAGAGAGGAGATTTTTTCGACGAGCGGAAAACGCACGTCCTGGCAGGGAACGCCCACCAGCCCCAGCGTATTATTGGCTGAAACCTCCAGCGGTGAAAACATCCGGTCAAACCGCATAATCGCTTTGTCGGCGAAATCCATCGCCTGCTGTTCAATACGTGACTTCTCTTCGATGTAGCGAAAGGCCAGCGTTAATATCAGCACCACGGTGGCGATTGACAGTGCGATCAGCAAACGCTTGCGTCTGAATTGTCCAACAAATTGCTGGGCCATAAACATCAGTATCCACCTTCCCAAAAAGCCAGAAAAAAGCAAAAAATAACGGGGTTAGTATCGGCACGGCCAGGTCAATATTGAGGCCGGAATGCAGAAAAGCGGGTCTGGAAAGCTGCGCAGACCGGACGGCTGCGCGGAAAACACTCTACCGTTTAAACCTGCGCTGAGATAGCGCAGGATGCGGATTTTATTACGTTTGCACGTTATTTATGCGATTAAACGTTTCGCTTAATCACACTGAACTTTAATCGCCAGACCGCCACGGGAAGTTTCACGGTATTTCGCGTTCATATCCTTGCCGGTCTCATACATGGTCTCAATAACCTTATCCAGCGAGACGCGGGGTTCACTGGTGCGACGAAGTGCCATACGCGCCGCGTTAATGGCTTTAACCGAGGCGATAGCATTACGTTCAATGCAGGGAACCTGAACCTGACCGGCCACGGGGTCGCAGGTCAGTCCCAAATTATGCTCCATGCCAATTTCAGCGGCGACACACACCTGTTCCGGGCTACCCCCCAGCAGCTCTGCCAGACCGGCAGCCGCCATCGAACAGGCGACACCCACTTCACCCTGGCAGCCCACTTCCGCACCCGAAATAGAGGCGTTCATTTTGTACAGCACGCCTATGGCGCCCGAGGCGAGGAAATAGCGCAGGAAAATATCAGGCGTCACCGGCTCGATAAAGTGATCGTAGTAAGCCAGCACCGCAGGCACGATACCGCAGGCACCGTTCGTCGGCGCCGTGACCACACGGCCACCTGCGGCGTTCTCTTCGTTGACCGCCAGCGCAAACATATTGATCCAGTCGATAACAATCATCGGATCGCTGGAGTGCTTGGTGGAGGAGGTCAGCAGGCGACGCAGGGAGGCGGCACGACGGGGTACGCGCAGCGGTCCTGGCAATACGCCTTCAGTATTCAGACCGCGATCGATACAGGCCTGCATGGTCTGCCAGATGTTGGTGAAATAGGCATGAATCTCGTCGCGGCTGTGCAGTGCCAGCTCATTTTTCATCACCAGGCCCGACAGCGACAGGCCGGTTTCGCGACAGTGCGCCAGCAAATCTTTGGCGGAGTGGAACGGCCAGGGCACAGAGACCTCATCCAGTGCCGACTGACCGAAGTGCTCTTCATCCACAATGAACCCACCGCCCACGGAGTAGTAGGTTTTCGACAGGATCAGCAGGTCGCCCGCAAATGCCAGCAGGCGCAGGCCATTTTCATGCAGTGAGAGGTTCTCACTGCGGAACACCATGCCGCCTTCGCGCGGGAAATCAACTTCATGCGCGCCTTTTGCCAGCAGCAGACGCTCACGCTGTTCAACATCTTTAATAAATGCGGGAATGGCATCGATATCTACCGTGTCCGGCGATTCGCCAGCCAGACCCATAATAATGGCGATATCCGTGTGATGCCCTTTGCCGGTCAGCGACAGAGAACCGTAAACATCCACGGCGATCCGGGTGACCTCCTGCAGCTTTCCCTGTTCGCACAGCAAATCCACAAATTGTTTACCCGCTTTCATCGGGCCGACAGTGTGCGAACTCGAGGGGCCAATGCCCACTTTGAACATGTCGAAAACACTAATCACAGGTGACACTCCTCACATTTATTCTCAGTCTGCCGGGGCAGTTTATGGCGCCCATAGTAATGGTCATGCACCGGAAAAGAGCAGCTTTTCGCATGAAATAAACTTATCAAAACAGATAGAAAAAATTATAGCTCAGCCCGGCAGGTCGCTGACGGGCTGGAAGGGAGAAAAAGAAGTAGAAAGGTCTCAGAAGGCGATCTGCGTACTCAGTGAACGGATAATCCCTGCTGTCATGCCCCACACCAGATAATCCTGATAGCGCGACAGCCAGACCGGATGGCGTACACCCGCCCGATGCACCTCCAGCGCGCTGTAGCGGCTGAGCTGCAGTGCCTCAGCCAGCGGCATTTCGAAGGCACTGCTTACCTCATCCGGATTAATCGTTAAGCGCAGGTCGGCTGGAATAATGCCCAGCACTGGTGTTACCTGAAAGCCGGTGCTGCTGGTGACGGCGGGCAGCGCGCCTAATATCTCGACCTGCTGTGGATCGATACCGACCTCTTCCTGCGCCTCACGCAGGGCGGTGGCGATCAGCGAGGCATCGGTTTCATCCTGCATCCCGCCGGGAAAGGCGACCTGTCCGGCGTGTTTGCGCAGGGCGTGCGAGCGCTGCGTCAGTAACAGACCTGGTTCATGACGGGCTACAACCGGCACCAGCACCGCGGCATGACGTCCGGAAAGACGCTGCGTGCTGCGGGCCGGCTGCTGCAGAAGAAAGCGGCTGCGGAAAACCTCAAGCGTCAGTGCCAACTGAACCTCCTGTCTGTTCCAGAGCCGGTAAAATCCGGCTGACTTTGTCGAGCGTTTCCTGATACTCCGCTTCAGGATCGCTGTCTGCCACCAGCCCGCCACCCGCGGCACAGTAAAGCTGCTGGCCTTCGGCAATCAGTGTGCGGATCGTGATGCTGGTATCCATCCGGCCACACAGGCTGAGATAGCCGATACTGCCGCACCAGGCATTGCGCCGCTGCGGCTCCAGCTCATCAATAATCTCCATCGCCCGAATTTTGGGCGCACCGGTTATCGAGCCGCCCGGAAAACAGGCGCGCAGCAGATCGGTGGCCTGCAGGGTGTCAGGCAACTGCGCCCGTACCGTGCTCACCAGATGATGGACGGCGGGGAAGGGTTCAACCACAAACAGTTCCGGCACCGTGACCGAGCCGGGCAGCGCCACGCGGCCAATATCGTTGCGCAGCAAATCGACAATCATCAGGTTTTCAGCCCGATCTTTCTCCGCATAACGCAGTGCCTCAGCCTGTTGCGCATCGGCAATCGGATCGGCACAGCGTGGCCGTGTGCCTTTAATTGGTCGGGTTTCAATCTGGTTTTGATTCAGCGACAGAAAGCGCTCCGGCGACAGGCTGAGGATGGCACTTTCTGGCAGGCGCAGAAACGCGCTGAACGGCGCGCGGTTAGCCGCGTTAAGCAGAGTAAACGCCTGCCACTCATCACCCTGATAACCGGCCTGAAAACGCTGCGCCAGGTTAACCTGGTAACAGTCACCGGCCTGAATATAGGCCTGAACCGCAGCAAAACGCGCGGCGTAATCGGCATAGCTCAGATTAGAACGCCAGCCGCTGGTCAGTGAAAAAGGCACGGCTTCACGCGCGGGCCACTGCGCCAGCCAGGCGGCGCGCGCCTGAGCGTCATTTAACGCCACCAGCGTCAGGGTTTGCTGATGATGATCGGCAATCAAGGCCCAGTCATAGATCCCCACGGCCATGTCCGGGGTTGTAAGATCGGCTGCGGCTTTTTGGGGCAGCAACTCAAACCGGCGGCCCAGATCATAACCAAACAGGCCGAGCGCGCCGCCCTGAAACGGTAGCGCTTCGCAGGCCGCAGGCGTCACGCCCAGCGCATCACATCGTTGCTGCACCAGCAGCAGGGGATCCGCGGCCGATTCGGATGTGCCGGTCGCGTCGCTGATGGTCGTGATCGGCCCGCGGGTCACCAGGGTGGCGCGGGGATCGGCCGTCAGAATATCGAAGCGGTTGTCGCTGTGGCTGGCCTGCGCGGAGGAGAGCAGCATCGCCCACGGCAGATGGGCAAGGGTGGCAAAACGCTGTGTCAGCGCATCCGGGGTATAATCAAGCGTGAGGGTTTCAACAATCATCGGGCAGACAAATCAGCAGGCAAAGAGGCGGTCAGACTGACATATTTTTTCCCGACTGGCACCTGTTAGTTCCGCATGGGATACTGTCGGCCCCAACGCAGGAGTAGAACATGTTTATTGGATTACCGGCTCTCTCACATGAGCAGCAACAGCAGGCCGTCGAACGTATTCAGGAGTTAATGACGGGTGGTTTATCGAGCGGTGAAGCGATCGCCCAGGTGGCGCAGGAAATCCGTCAGAATCACAAGGGCGAACAGATTCGGGCGTTATTCGACGACGAAGATGAAGAAAACGAAGAGGAATAACACCCGACGTCTTTAGCGTGCAGCGATGATTTTAATTTCGATTTTGTACTTTGGATTCAGCAGCCCGGCCTGAACCGTACAGCGCACTGGCGCATTGCCCGGTGAGACCCAGGCGTCCCAGGCCCGGTTCATGGCGGGGAAATCAGCCTTATCCACCAGAAAGAGCGTGGCATCAAGGATCTTACTTTTATCGCTGCCGAGCCGGGTCAGAATGGCATCAATCACCGCCAGCGCGTTAGCGGTCTGCGCTTCTGCGTCAGCCTCCAGATTCTCAGGCACGCTGGTGTAATAGATGGTGTCGTTATGAATAACAGCTTCGGACATGCGATGTTCCGGGTCAATGCGGGTAATACTCATCGGTTTCTCCCTGGTTAAGTGCGCATTAGCCTGGCACACTCCCGATATGGCTGTCACCCTTTACGGCCCTCTCGCCTTACAGGCAGCGCTCAACAATCGCCTGTCTGTCTGCCATCACATCCGGGGACATCCGGAAGGTCGTGAAATATTTCACCTCCGCCCCTTTTCTGTGGGGTGAGACATCCGCAAAAATTGAATCTTCCCAGGTGAAGACGCTGATCTCGCTGCCGGCAGGCTGGGTGTGAGTGGTGTTATCCCGGGCAATAACGCGGGTGGTGGACCAGCCACGATAAATACAGTCGCTGAGCTGAGGGACGGTACGGGTGCTTTGACCCTGAAAAACGGGTGGCTGCAGACGAGCCTGATCAGGCGTGGGAGCCTGGCAGCCACAAAGTAGCAGCACGCCAGCCAGAGAGCCGATGCGGTAATAGTTCATAACATGCCTCCGCCTGAGTCAGGCAGTCGGGTTAAGGCCATCTGCATAACACCGCCTGAATGGCAATGTTAAACCAGTCTCAGCACGTCAGCCTGCGGGTGCCACATCCCAACCGTAAGCTGATTTAATCATTATAATCCGGGCGGTTATTTCCTCGCTGCGTTCCTCTGCATTTGATAACTGCATCACACTGTCGGTCTGGCAGGATTGAATGAGGTGTCAAAGGTTACTTGCCAGCCCATGACGTTAACAGGCGGGCAAAGGCACGGAATTGAGGGCGCTGATGGCTTAGAAATGGTATAAATTCGCCAAAGTTAACGCCACAGGATGAGGATGAGAATATGGCGAATACGCAGTATCTGTTTTGGGTGATGGCTGGCGCACTGACGCTGCTGTTTATTGTTATTGCGGCGTTTGTGGGGTTATCCAAAGGCAGTAAGCAGGGCGTGATTACATTTGCGGTACTGTTCGTCATTATGCTGGCGGGCGCGCTTTACATACACCACTAGCGCTAAGCAATCGGATCATTTTCAGACTGTTACAGCAATTTCACGCCTTGCTCACATTTCAGGCGGAAAATGTGCGGCCTCGTGTGCCGGTTAACTATGCTCAGTTGAAATAGCAGCACTGCTATTTATCACCGGAGGTAATTATGTCTGAACGTCCTGATTATGATGAACCGCTGCCAGATGATGCTGAGATCTATCCGGAAGATGAAGAAGAGGATGAGGAAGACGATCCGTCAGAAAAGGATGTTTAACCGTCTGAAAGGGATATCTGTCGAAGTGCCATTCTTCTGATTCAGGCTTACACCGCAAAACCGCCAGTCGTGCAGTTTTGCGGTTTCTCACTTCTGTAGCCTGCACTGATTCGCCTCTTTCTTCGCTGTTTCATCTCTGCGCCTGCCGATCAATTTGTTCTTCAGGTTTACTACTGAGTCTATTTCCTGAGGCAGGTAATCCATTTTAATTATCGCGAAAACCGTTATTTGAAATATAAATCCTACAAGTCATAGTTATTAAATTAACATTGATAGAAATTATAGACTCGTTATTCATTCTTGTTTTGATTAACCGCATTTTGTCATCTTGCTGACGCAAAGCTGAAAGGAATAGTATTCCTGCCGCACATTAGCTTATTAAGCAGGGATAAAATGAAACAACTAAAAATGTTAAGTCTGGTTATAGCGATTTCGTCTGTCAGCGCAGCAGGCGCCGCAGAGCCACACTGGACGTATGAAGGCAAAGCCGGTCCGGCGCACTGGAGTGAACTGACCAGCGACTTCCACATGTGTCACGAAGGCAAGTCACAGTCGCCCATTAATATTACAAATCCGATCGAGGGACATTTACAGCCGCTTGATCTGGCTTATCACACATCCGCTGAGAAGGTTATTAATAATGGTCACACCATTCAGGTAACCGTTGATGAGGAAGATGACTTTGTACTGGATGGTGAAAAATTCACACTGCGTCAGTATCATTTTCATACGCCGAGTGAAAACCAGATTAACGGAGAAACGTTTCCGCTTGAAGCCCACTTTGTTCACAGCAAAGAGGATGGCGATTTGGCCGTGGTCGCGGTGATGTTTAAGGTTGGTAAAGAGAATCCGGCACTGGTGCCATTAATTGACGCAATGCCGAAACAGCAAAACAAACAGGTAAACATTAACCGGCAGGTAGATTTACGCGCACTCTTTCCGGCAGACCTGCACTACTATCGTTTCAGTGGTTCCCTCACGACGCCACCCTGCAGCGAAGGTATTCGCTGGCTGGTGCTGAAAGATCCGGTTACGCTCTCTCAGGCGCAGCTCGACGCGTTTAAGCAGGCGCTGAAAACCACCAATAACCGTCCGCTGCAGCATCTTAATGGCCGGATGATTGTTCAGTAATAACGGCTTTTAGCGCTTCTTAAACCTGCGCAAATGACTGATATGTCCTCAGGCATACCGGCAACGCGACGGGTTCTTTTCAGGCGGCTTCGGGCCGCCTTTTCTGTGTCTGTCAGCTGTAAATTCGGGTGGCTTAAGACGGCATTGCTATCGGCATGAAAATCATAAGTGGTTGATATTTTTCGATTTTGCTTTGTTAATCCAATACTGACATAATTACAGTGTTTTTGCCGTTCTTAGTGAGGGTATGTGGCAGACGATTTTGCAGTGGATGGCGCTCTGGCGCTGGCGATCGCAGGCTTTAAGCCGCGTGAAGCACAACGTGAGATGGCGCAGGCGGTATCTGAAGCCGTAAAACAGCAGGGTGAACTGGTGGTCGAAGCCGGCACCGGCACCGGTAAAACCTATGCTTACCTGGCACCCGCTTTGCGGGCCGGTAAAAAAGTGATTGTCTCTACCGGATCCAAAGCGCTGCAGGATCAGCTCTATGCCCGCGATCTGCCCACGATGATCAAGGCGCTAAAGTTCAAAGGCAAAACGGCCTTACTGAAAGGACGTTCCAACTATCTCTGTCTGGAACGCATGGAACAGCAATCTATGGCAGGCGGCGATCTCACCGTACAGGCTCTGACTGACCTGGTGACGCTGCGTAGCTGGTCATCACAGACGGAAGATGGCGACATCAGCAGCTGTGCGGGCGTCACCGAAGACAGCCCGGTTTGGCCGCTGGTGACCAGCACCAACGATAATTGCCTCGGCACCGATTGCCCGCGCTATAAAGAGTGCTTCGTGGTTAAAGCGCGTAAGCGCGCCATGGACGCCGATGTGGTCGTGGTTAACCACCACCTGTTTCTTGCCGACCTGGTGGTGAAAGAGGGCGGCTTCGGTGAACTGATTCCCGAAGCGGATGTGATGATATTCGACGAAGCCCATCAGTTGCCTGACATCGCCAGTCAGTATTTTGGTCAGCAGCTCTCCAGCCGTCAGTTACTCGATCTCGCCAAAGATATTATTACCGCCTACCGCACCGAGGTGCGTGATGCTCAGCAGCTGCAGAAATCCGCTGACCGCCTGGCGCAGTGCGCGCAGGATTTCCGCCTGGCATTAGGCGATCCCGGCTATCGCGGAAATCTGCGCGAACTGCTCAGCGATAATCAGATACTGCGTATGTTCACCCTGCTGGATGATGCGCTGGAGCTCTGTTACGACGTCATCAAACTTTCTCTGGGTCGTTCAGCCCTGCTGGATGCCGCCTTTGAGCGGGCCGCGCTCTATCGTGGCCGGCTAAAACGGCTGCGGGCGATCAACGAGCCGGGCTACAGCTACTGGTATGAATGCACCTCGCGTCACTTTATCCTGGCGCTGACGCCGCTCTCGGTAGCGGAACGTTTTCGTGAGGTGATGGATAACCGCAAGGCGGCGTGGATTTTCACCTCGGCGACACTGGCGGTAGATGAGAAAATGGCCCACTTCGCCGAACGGCTGGGTGTGAATGCGGCAAAGAGCCTGATTCTGAACAGCCCGTTCGACTTTGCGAAGCAGGCTTTGCTTTGTGTGCCACGCAATCTTCCGGAACCTAACCGTCCCGGTGGCGCTCGCCAGCTGGCCGCGATGATGAAACCGCTGATCGATGCCAATAAAGGCCGCTGTTTCTTCCTCTGTACTTCGCATCTGATGATGCGAGAGCTGGCCGCAGAGTTTCGCGCCTCGATGACACTGCCGGTGCTGGTACAGGGTGAAACCAGCAAAGGTCAGTTACTGAAGCAGTTCATTGAGAAGGGCAATGCTCTGCTGGTGGCGACCAGCAGCTTCTGGGAAGGGGTGGACGTGCGCGGTGATGCGCTGTCGCTGGTGATCATCGACAAACTGCCCTTTACCTCACCGGAAGATCCGCTGCTGAAAGCCCGAATGGAAGACTGCCGGATTCGCGGCGGCGATCCCTTTGCCGATGTGCAGTTGCCGGATGCGGTGATCACCCTGAAGCAGGGTGTAGGCCGTCTGATTCGTGATACGGACGATCGTGGTGTGCTGGTCATTTGCGATCAGCGTCTGGTCTCACGACCTTATGGCGCGCTGTTTCTCAACAGCCTGCCGCCGACGCCGCGCACACGGGACATTGCCCGTGCCATCGCCTTTATCCGCCAGCAACCCGAACCAGACGCATAATTTTATGCTAAGATGCGCGCCGTTTTCTTTCTTCTGAGGTAGTCATGTCAGCCCGAATTTTAGCGCTGGATACGGCGACAGAAGCCTGTTCAGCCGCCTTGCTGAATCAGCAACAGATTGATGCCCGATTCGAGATTGCTCCGCGCGATCATACGCAGCGTATTCTGCCGCTGGTCGAGGAGCTGCTGCTGGCGCAGCAGCTGGAGCTGACCGAACTGGACGCGCTTGCCTTTGGCCGGGGTCCTGGCAGTTTTACCGGCGTGCGGATCGGTATTGGTATTGCGCAGGGACTGGCACTGGGCGCATCACTGCCGATGATCGCCGTTTCCACCCTGGCGACGCTGGCGGAAGGGGCCTGGCGTCTGCACGGGGCAACCCGGGTGTTAACCGCTATCGATGCGCGGATGGGCGAGGTTTACTGGGCCGAATATCAGCGTGATGAGCAGGGTGCCTGGCAGGGTGAGGCCAGTGAAAGCGTGCTGTCACCCGAGGCAGCACTCGCCCGGATGCAGGCGCTTTCTGGTGACTGGATGACCGCCGGTACCGGCTGGCAGGCCTATCCAGCCTTGCAGCAGGGGCACGATCTGACCCTGAACGCCAGCGACGTTACACTGCCCGCCGCTCAGGATATGCTGCCACTGGCGAGTCTGGCGCTGGCGCAGGGCAATACGCTGCTGCCGGAGACGGCGGAGCCGACCTATCTGCGGAATGAAGTTGCCTGGAAAAAATTACCTGGCCGGTAAAATCCACGCAACTTATTGTTATACGTCCAGTCTAAGTCTTTACCTAACGGGAGAACGTCTATGTCGTCAATGTGTGGTAAAGGGCTTTCAGGTCTTCTGCTGACCTGTGTGCTGGCGTTAACCGGCTGTGTTTCCATTCCTGACACGCTGCAGGGCAGCTCACCTCAGCCGCAGCAGGATCTGTTGCGGGTGATGAGCGATCCCTCGCTCTTTGTCGGGCAGGAATCGCGCTTTGGCGGCAAGGTGGTGAATGTCACTAACCTGAACGGCAAAACCCGGCTTGAGATTGCGGCACAGCCGCTGGATGAGAGCGCCAGACCGCGTCTGGGTGCGGCCTCGGTTGGCCGGATTTATGCTGACATTCACGGTTTTGTTGATCCGGTGGATGTCAGAAACCAGTACGTTACCGTACTGGGTACGCTGAAGGGCACGGAGCAGGGTAAAATTGGTGAGGCCGATTACAAATTTGCGGTCATCGATGTGCGCGGTTATCAGCGCTGGCGGATTGCCCAGCAGGTAACAGCACCGCCACAGCCGATGGATCCCTGGATCTGGTATGGTCCGACCCGTCATCGCGGCGGATACTGGGGACCTAATCCCTACTGGGGAATGGTCAACACCGGACCCTCAGAGGTGCAGACCATCCTGACCGAATAAGTGTAAACATGATTTATCCAGCCCGGTCGCGGTGCTCGCTACCGGGCTTTTTATTGGCCTGTTTTCCCGGCACGAAATTTAGTGATGCACTTCGCAACCTCAACATGCCGAAACAGGCAAACTGGTACAATCAGTTAAAATATTGTTAACAAACCAGATTGGCTGAGGCAGCGATGGAAATACAACATAATTATCGGGGTGGATCCTTGAATAAGGTTTGGCTGAAACGCTACCCGGCAGATGTGCCTGCCGAAATAAGTGCAGATCGTTACACCTCGCTGGTGGATCTGTTTGAGCAGGCCGCAAAACGCTACGCCGATCAACCCGCGTTCCTGAACATGGGTCAGAAGATGAGTTATCGTCAGCTGGAAGAGAAGAGCCGTGCCTTTGCTGCTTATCTCCAGCACCAGCTGGGCCTGAAAGCAGGTGACCGGGTGGCGCTGATGATGCCTAACCTACTGCAGTATCCGGTGGCCCTGTTTGGTGTGCTGCGTGCCGGTATGGTGGTGGTCAACGTGAATCCGCTCTACACGCCGCGTGAGCTGAAGCATCAGCTCAATGACAGTGGAGCCAGCGCCATCGTGATCGTCTCAAATTTTGCGCATACGCTGGAAAAAGTGGTGGCGGAAACCGCTGTGCGGCATGTCATCCTGACCCGGATGGGCGATCAGCTGGCACCGATAAAAGCCACACTGGTTAACTTTATCGTTAAGTATGTGAAGAAGCTGGTGCCGAAATACCATTTGCCGGGCGCCATTTCGTTTCGCCAGGTACTGGAAGTGGGTGCCACGCTCAATTATCAGCGACCGACGGTCTCGAATGACGATCTCGCCTTCCTGCAATACACCGGTGGCACCACCGGCGTGGCGAAAGGGGCGATGCTGACCCATCGCAACATGCAGGCGAACCTGGAGCAGACCCGCGCGACCTACGGCAAAGTGCTGCGTGACGGAAAAGAATTTGTGGTCACCGCGCTGCCGCTTTACCACATCTTTGCTTTAACCGTGAATGGCCTGCTCTTCCTGGAGCTTGGCGGCCAGAATCTGCTGATCACCAATCCCCGCGATATTCCCGGCTTCGTTAAGGAGCTGGGTAAAGTGCCGTTTACAGCGATTACCGGCGTGAACACGCTGTTTAACGCGCTGCTCAACGATGAGCAGTTCAATAAACTCGATTTTTCAACGCTGCGTCTCTCTGCGGGTGGCGGAATGGCGGTGCAGAAAGTGGTAGCTGAGCGCTGGGAAAAGCTTACCGGACACTATCTGCTGGAAGGCTACGGCCTGACCGAATGTTCGCCGCTGGTATCCGTCAATCCGTATGACATCAACTGTCACACGGGCAGTATCGGCCTGCCGGTTCCTTCAACCGACGTACGCATTCTGGATGATGCCGGAAACGAAGTGCCGCCGGGGGAGCCGGGCGAACTCTGTATCAGCGGCCCGCAGGTGATGCTGGGCTACTGGCAGCATCCGCAAGCGACAGCGGAAGTGCTGAAAAATGGCTGGCTCCACAGCGGTGATATTGTTACCGTTGACGAGGAAGGGTTTATTCGCATCGTAGACCGCAAAAAAGATATGATTCTGGTCTCAGGCTTTAATGTCTATCCGAATGAGATTGAAGATGTGCTGATGCAGCACCCGAAAGTGCGTGAAGCCGCGGCAATTGGCGTACCCAGCGATCTGTCAGGTGAAGCAGTAAAAGTCTGCATCGTGAAAAAAGAGGCGTCGCTGACCAAAGAAGAGGTGCTCGATCACTGCCGCCGTCAGCTGACCGGTTACAAGGTGCCAAAAATCATTGAGTTCCGTGATGAGCTACCGAAAACCAATGTGGGCAAGATCCTGCGGCGTGAGCTGCGCGACGAGGCGAAGCCCGGCGCGAACTGAATCTGTATAAGAATTGAGGTTGAACGCCGGCATGTCCGGCGTTTTTATTGTGTTTAACATGGAGCGCCGCGCGTTGTTGGCTGCGGTGGAAATCAGACGTGAACTATTCCCTTATTGACCAGGATGAACAACTGGCTGACGTGTGCCAGAAAGCCCGCCAGCATGCAGCGGTAGCACTGGACACCGAATTCGTCCGCACCCGCACCTACTACCCTCAGCTTGGCCTGATCCAGCTGTTCGACGATCACCAGCTGGTGCTGATTGACCCGCTGAATATCCGTGACTGGTCACCCTTTATTGCCCTGCTGACCGACACCAGCGTGACTAAATTCCTGCATGCCGGGGGAGAAGATCTGGAAGTCTTTCTGCATCGTTTCGGCGTGCTGCCGACGCCGATGATCGACACCCAGATTCTGGCAGCCTTCTCCGGCCAGCCTCTCTCCTGGGGCTTTGCTTCCATGGTGGCGCATTTCACGCAGGTCGAGCTGGATAAAAGTGAATCACGTACCGACTGGCTGGCTCGCCCTCTGACCCAGCGTCAGTGCGAGTATGCGGCGGCGGACGTTCACTATCTGCTGCCGATTGCCCGTCAGCTGATGATCAATACGGAAGAAGCCGGCAACATGGCGGCGGCACTGAGTGAGTGCGATAACCTGTGTCAGCGCCGTCTCGACAGTGTGGCACCGGATGAAGCCTGGCGGGATATCACCAACGCCTGGCAACTGCGTCCGCGTCAGCTGGCGGCACTGCAACGGCTGGCGGCCTGGCGTCTGAAGCTGGCGCGTGAAAAGGATATGGCGGTTAATTTTGTGGTGCGCGAAGAGCATCTGTGGAAAGTGGCGCGCTTTATGCCAGGCTCTCTGGGTGAGCTGGATCATCTGGGGCTGTCAGGCCACGAAATCCGTTTCCACGGCAAAACGCTGGTGGCGCTGGTGGCCGAAGCAGAGGCGCTTGACGAGAATGAACTGCCGGCTCCGCTGGGCAATCTGATCGACCATCCGCACTACAAGCAGGTGTTTAAGGCAATGAAGGCGCTGGTACAGCAGGTGAGCGAGCAGAGCGGATTCAGTCAGGAGTTACTGGCGTCACGACGTCAGATTAATCAGGTGTTAAGCCTGCACTGGGGCCTGAAGCCACAGGGACGTCTGCCGGAGCTACTTACCGGATGGCGGGGCGAACTGCTGAAACCCGGCATTGAGGAGATTCTTGCGGGTTGTTAACCGGTTAAATTTCCCCTGCCACTGCGCAGGGGAAATTCAGGAAACGGTCAGCGTCATTTAGTCACTTCATCCGTTTCCGGCAGCGTGACGTTCAGCTCCAGAATCGAGATGTCATCACCTTTCTGATCGAGCTGTACCGTGACCATTTCCGGATCGATCTTCACATATCTGCAAATCACTTCCAGAATGTCGCGCTTAAGTTGCGGAAGATAGTGGGGCTCACTGTCGCCCCTTCTCCGTTCTGCCACGATAATCTGCAGCCGTTCCTTGGCTATGTTGGCAGTGTTCTTCTTCCGGGATAAAAAGAAATCAAGTAATGCCATGGTTTATCCCCCGAACAGGCGTTTCAGGAAACCCTTCTTCTCTTCTTCGATAAAGCGGAAGGGGCGTACTTCACCGAGTAACCGTTCAACGGTATCGGCATAGGCTTTGCCAGCATCAGATTCGCCGTCAAGAATCACCGGCTCACCCTGGTTAGAGGCACGTAACACCGATTGATCTTCCGGGATCACGCCGACCAGAGGAATGCGCAGAATTTCCAGCACATCTTCCATGCTCAGCATATCGCCACGGTTTACCCGGCCAGGGTTATAACGGGTCAGCAGCAGATGCTCCTTCACCGGGTCCTGACTGTTTTCTGCGCGGCGGGATTTAGAGGAGATGATGCCGAGGATGCGGTCGGAGTCGCGGACTGAAGAGACTTCCGGGTTGGTGGTGATGATGGCTTCATCAGCAAAGTAGAGCGCCATCAGTGCGCCCGTTTCAATCCCTGCCGGTGAATCGCAGACGATGAAATCAAACTCCATTGCGGCTAAATCGTTCAGGACTTTCTCAACACCTTCACGCGTCAGCGCATCTTTATCGCGGGTCTGCGATGCAGGCAGAATGTAGAGCTGCTCAGTACGTTTGTCGCGAATCAGCGCCTGGTTGAGCGTAGCATCGCCTTGGATAACGTTAACGAAGTCGTAGACCACACGGCGCTCACAGCCCATGATCAAATCCAGGTTACGCAGACCGATATCAAAGTCGATAACGACCGTCTTTTTGCCTTTCTGCGCTAAACCGGTGGCGATGGCCGCGCTTGACGTGGTCTTACCAACGCCCCCTTTACCGGATGTAACTACAATAATGCGTGCCATAAATGTTGATTTCCTTAACAAAAGAAAAGGGGCCTAATTAAGTGTCTGGATAGTCAGCGCGCCATCCTGCAGGCACAGGCGCGCGGCTTTACCAAAAAATTCTTGTGGGATCTGATCCATGATCCAGTACTCCCCGGCAATCGAGACCAGCTCGGCCGCCAGGTTAGTACAGAAAATCTGGCAGTTACGATCGCCGCTGGCACCTGCCAGGGCGCGACCGCGCATCATGCCGTAAATATGAATGTTGCCATCGGCGACCAGTTCGGCCCCGGCACTGACGCTGCTGGTGATAATTAAGTCGGCGTCACGCGCATAAATCTGCTGGCCTGAGCGCACCGGCGTGTTCACGATGCGGGTTTTCGCTGCTGCCGTCTCGGTTACAACCGGCTGCGGTTCAGGAGTGGGGGCCGGCTGCGGTGCTTCGGCGCGCGGCCTGGCCTCTTTGCCTTCTGCCAGTACCGGCAGCCCTGCACGCACGATCATGCGTTTCAGTGCTTCATCTTTGCAGCCGCTTACGCCGACAATGCGCAAGCCGGTAGCAAGAATCGCCTGCTGCAGCTGTTTCCAGTTAACATCGGCACTCAATGTAGCGACGTTAAGCACCACCGGGGCGTTTTTCAGGAAATCGGGAGCCTGGTCAATCTTGTCCTGGAGTGCCTTGCGAATCACCGCAGGGTCATGGTGATGCAAATGGACGACAGACAGGGTGAAACTGCTACCTTTGAATTCGATTGGCGTTTGCGACATCTGTCCCGACTCAGTCCTGTTTTCACTACCGTTAACCTGACGATGATAAAATCATCGCTGAAGCGCTAACGGTGAATATTCGAAGTTCTGCAAGCATGTTATAGTTACAGCTATATTCAGACAAGCCTCAACGCCGGTTAATTCGAGTAAAAAATATGTTTTGTGTGATCTACAGAAGCCCGTTACGTGACCAGACTTATCTCTATGTTGAAAAAAAGGACGATTTCTCGCGCGTTCCGGAAGAATTGCTGAAAGGATTTGGCAAGCCGCAGCTGGCGATGGTGCTAAAGCTGGCGGGCCGCGACAGGCTGGCTAATGCGGATATCAATAAAGTTAAGCAGGGATTGAGCGAGCAGGGTTATTATTTACAGCTTCCACCGCCGATTGAAAGTCTGCTAAAAATTCATTTAGAGGCCGATAAAAAAGTTTAACTCGGATTCTTCTGTAAATATAAATCCTGTTGGTGCGATACTGCAGGGTTAATATTGCTCTGAAGCTGCGCAAAATTAACGGCGCAGCTTATCTGTTTCACCCCTGTTTAAATACCCAGTCCACATTCTCATACCTTATTTGTACGATTATTCAGCATGCCAGGGGCATCGTTTACGCTTTTTGACAAATTCCGCACCCCGAATGGTTAAAAGGATCTTATTATCACGCTCTGTTGCTGGCATTTCGATCAATGCATCAGCAAACATCAACCCGCCAGCCGCGCTGGCATCACACCTAACCTGAACAGGGGATGAGCATGTATCAGCATCATAACTGGCAAGGCGCTCTGTTAGATTTTCCGGTCAGCAAAGTGGTTTGCGTCGGCAGTAATTATGCAAAACACATTAAAGAGATGGGCAGTGCGACGCCAACCGAGCCGGTGATCTTTATCAAACCGGAAACGGCGCTGTGTGATTTGCGCCAGCCGCTCTCCATTCCCGACGCTTTTGGCGAAGTTCATCACGAAGTTGAACTGGCGGTGTTGATTGGTGCAACGCTGAAACAGGCGAGTGAAGAACACGTGGCTAAGGCGATTGCAGGCTATGGTGTGGCGCTGGATCTGACGCTGCGCGACCTGCAGTCCGGGCTGAAAAAAGCGGGCCAGCCATGGGAAAAATCAAAAGGCTTTGATAACGCCTGTCCCATCTCCGGTTTCATCCCGGTAGCCGAATTCAGTGATGATCCACAGAATGTCGAGCTTAAGCTGGTGGTAAACGGAGAAGTGCGTCAGCACGGCAACACCGCCGATATGATTCATAAAATTCTGCCGCTGATTGCTCATATGAGCCACTATTTTACGCTGCGTGCAGGCGATGTCATTCTGACCGGGACACCTGAGGGTGTGGGTCCGATGCGCTCGGGTGACAAGCTGGAAGTGTCGCTGGCGGGTCACGGCATTAGCACGCGCGTACTCTAAAAACTTGCATCACCGCAGCATAGGCTTTATAAGGTGCGTTTCAGGCACAACCCGGACAAATCATCATGACTGACACCCCTTTCTGGCAACAAAAACGCCTGGCACAAATGAGCGATGAGGAATGGGAATCCTTGTGTGATGGTTGTGGCCAGTGTTGCCTGAACAAGTTGCAGGACGCTGACACGGATGAGATTTACTTCACCAACGTCGCCTGCAATCAGCTCAATATTAAAACCTGCCAGTGCCGTAACTATGAGCGCCGCTTCGAATTAGAAGAGGATTGCATCAAGCTGACGCGCGAAAATCTGACCACCTTCAACTGGCTGCCGCGCACCTGCGCCTACCGGTTGCTGGGTGAGGGCAAAGGATTGCCAGTCTGGCATCCGCTGCGGGCCGGTTCGAAAACCGCGATGCATGCGCAGCGAATTTCGGTGCGTTATATTGCGGTGCGGGAGAGTGAAGTGCGGGACTGGGAAGATCATATTATTGATCGCCCCGATCGCAATGGCTAAACGCCACGGCATCATCTGAAACGTAAAAAGGCTGCCAGTGGCAGCCTTTTTCGATCTCAGCACGTTTCGTGTCAGCGACCAAAGAGATCGCGACGCTTAGGTTTGAAAGGCTGAGCAATCAGTACCAGCACGGCGACCAGCAGATAACCAGCAAACACCCCAATCATCCACTGCGGCATGCTGAGCGTCAGGAAAGTCCAGCTGCGTTCTGCACAGTCGCCGCTGGCCAGAAACACCGACGGCAGCCACTTATCCAGCGGTAACCCGCTGGGAAAACGGGCAGCAAAATCACAGGTCGTAAACGGGTTTGGATGCAGCTGAATCATCGTATGTTCATAAGAGAGACGCAGGCCCTCCCAGGCACTGTAGATCCATAACGCCAGAGCGCCCAGACGCAGCGGTGATTTCGGCGCAATCGCACCGACCAGACCCGCGCCCAGCACACCAAACAGCGCATTACGTTCATAAATACACATCACGCAGGGCTTTAATCCCATCACGTGCTGAAAGAAGAGTGCCGTCAGTTCCAGTGCAAACGCCGTCAGTGCCAGTAATAACCAGGCTCCCCGACCACGAGAACATTGATTCAGATATCGCAACATATTGCATTCCCTGTAAACGTTAATGCCACGCAGTGTAAACCAAAAGCGCGGGCAAACCAGCCAGGTACAGGGAAAAATCGTGTGCAAACATGACCTGATTCTGATCCAGAGCAGGTTACAGGAGGATAAGCGGAGGTCTTCCAGCTGATGCCTGCTCAGTTAACAGCGCCAGGATGTCGACGTTGAGAAAAACCCGGCTGCAATTGGCAGAAAGCGAAACGGCAAGTGCAGGCCATCCGGAACCCGCATACTGTGCTTTCAGGATGATTTTCTGCTGCTTTTGAGACTGAATGTTCCGGCGCAGAAAAGCGTGCATCCGGCCATCGTCTTATAACAGCAGCGTTCGCCGTCAGCCAGTCTGAAATATGCGCACGCGCCCGGTTTTAATGGTTACGCAGGCTATATCCGCTATAGGGCGTCTGGTATGATGAGTCCCCATCATGATTAGAAAAGCAACGAGAACACATTGCTATGGTTATAAAGGCTCAGAGTCCAGCGGGATTTGCTGAAGAGTATATTATTGAAAGCATCTGGAACAGTCGCTTTCCGCCCGGATCGATTCTTCCTGCTGAGCGTGAGCTTTCTGAATTGATTGGGGTAACGCGCACCACCTTGCGTGAAGTGCTGCAGCGTCTGGCACGTGACGGCTGGCTGACGATTCAGCACGGCAAACCGACGCGCGTGAACGATTTCTGGGAGACCTCCGGCCTTAATATTCTGGAAACGCTCGCCCGCCTCGATCACGACAGTGTGCCGGTGCTGATTGACAACCTGCTGTCAGTCCGCAGCAACATTTCATCGATTTTTATCAGCCGTGCGCTGCGCCATCATCCGGACAAAGCGCGTGAAGTGCTGGAAACGGTAAGTGCCGCGGCCGATCAGGCGGATGCTTATACCGAGCTCGACTACCGGGTGTTTCGCGGTCTGGCATTTGCATCAGGCAATCCGATTTACGGTCTGATTCTCAACGGCCTGAAAGGCCTCTATACCCGAGTGGGTCGTCACTACTTTTCCAGTGCGGAAGCGCGCCAGGTTGCGCGGGATTTCTATCTGACTCTTCTGGCCTTGTGCGACAAAGAGCCAGGACAGGATGAGATTGTAGAGGTGGTGCGCAACTATGGCCGCCGCAGCGGCGAAATCTGGCACAGCATGCAGAAGAACCTGCCAGACGACCTCGGCAATAAACGATAAAAAAAACCGGACATCGCGTCCGGTTTTTTGTTTTTAGCCCATCAGAGCGATGAACCGCGTGGCGGATTACGATCCAGCAATTCGACGCTGCCATCTTCGTTCTGCTGTTCCAGGATCACATCAAATCCCCACAGACGATGTACATGCTTCAGCACCTCGCGACGACTCTTATCGAGCGGCGTACGGCTCTGTGGCACATAGCGCAGAGTCAGTGAACGATCGCCACGCAGATCGACGTTGTAGACCTGAATATTAGGCTCAAGATTACTCAGGTTGTACTGTGCAGAGAGCTGCTGCCGAATGGCGCGATAGCCTGCCTCATCGTGGATAGCGGCGATCTCCAGATAGTTGTTGCGGTCATCATCCAGTACGGTGAAGAGACGGAAATCACGCATCACTTTCGGCGACAGGAACTGGCTGATAAAACTTTCATCCTTAAACTCACGCATCGCAAAATGCAGCGTTTCCAGCCAGTCGGAGCCGGCGATATCCGGGAACCAATAGCGATCTTCTTCAGTCGGTGACTGACAGATCCGCTTGATATCCTGCATCATCGCAAACCCTAACGCATAAGGGTTGATGCCGTTGTACCACTGACTGTTATAGGGCGGCTGATAGACGACGTTGGTGTGACTGTGCAGGAACTCCATCATAAAACGTTCCGACACTTTGCCTTCATCGTACAGGTGATTAAGGATGGTGTAGTGCCAGAACGTCGCCCAGCCTTCGTTCATGACTTGCGTCTGCTTCTGCGGATAGAAATACTGGCTCACCTTGCGCACAATGCGCAGGATCTCACGCTGCCAGGACTCCAGCAGCGGGGCATTTTTTTCCATAAAATAGAGCAGGTTTTCCTGCGGCTCAGAAGGGTAGCGTGCCGCTTCAAAAGCCACTGTCTCTTTCTCACGCCGTGGCAGCGTTCGCCATAGCGTATTCACCTGGCTCTGCAGATACTCTTCACGGCTTTTCTGCCGCGCCTTCTCCTCCTGAAGGGAGATTTTCTGCGGGCGTTTATAGCGGTCGACGCCATAATTCATCAGGGCATGGCAGGAGTCGAGCAGTCGCTCGACCTCTTCGACGCCATAACGCTCTTCGCAGTCACTGATATAGTTTTTGGCGAACAGCAGGTAATCGACGATCGAGCCGGCATCGGTCCAGCTGCGGAACAGATAGTTATTTTTGAAGAAGGAGTTATGACCATAGCAGGCATGCGCCATCACCAGCGCCTGCATGGTCATGGTGTTCTCTTCCATCAGATAGGCGATGCAGGGGTTAGAGTTGATAACGATTTCATAGGCCAGACCCTGCTGACCATGCTTATAGCGCTGCTCGGTCTCGATAAACTTTTTACCGAATGACCAGTGTGAATAGTTAATGGGCATGCCAACGCTGGAATAGGCATCCATCATCTGTTCTGAGGTAATCACTTCAATCTGGTGCGGGTAGGTATCAAGCCGGTAGAGTTTAGCAACCCGGTCTATCTCTGCTAAATAGACATCAAGCAGTTCGAATGTCCAGTCTGGTCCGTCATTGAGTCGTTTGCTGTCTCTGATGGCTTCGTCAAAGATTGTCGTCATAGCGCACCTCTTTTTTGCAAACCGGCTGACCCGAAAGACAACCCGTTCTGGTTATTTAAGGCTTCATCCTGAAAAAGGGAACCCGAAAAAAACTGAGCGAACACAACAATGATAGCCCACTGTCGCTTATCCGAAATGCGAACTCAAACGAATTCTTTGGCACAAAATCATTAAGACAGGTGCGGCAGAGAATTTAATAGCCTTTAATTCGAACGTTATTTCAAAGCGCGGAATATCATCCTGTTTATAAGCAGAATGTATGGGGTTGAATGATTCTCCTGCCATGCGCAGATTTAACTGCATTCGTTGTCATTTATTTCTGTGTTTATGGATTAAGGCGCATAAAGCGCTGAAATTGGCCGTGCGACAAGATTTTAGTTACCTGAAAAGTGAAAAAGATGTGAAATAGATGCTGAATTTATGGGGTGGTGTCCGCTGTGTAAATCCGCTGACTATCATCTGCTGAACAGTGAATTATGCTTTTATATGCCGGGTGGGGGAGCTATGCACGTAGTCATTCTTGGAAGTGGTGTGGTTGGCGTGGCAAGCGCCTGGTATCTGGCGCGTGCCGGACATCAGGTTACCGTCATCGATCGTCAGCCCGCTGCCGCGATGGAGACCAGCGCAGGCAATGCGGGTCAAATCTCACCGGGGTATGCCGCACCCTGGGCGGCGCCTGGCGTGCCGCTGAAAGCGGTGAAGTGGATGTTCCAGCGCCACGCGCCGCTGGCTATCCGGCTTGATGGCAGCAGTTTCCAGCTGGAGTGGATGTGGCACATGCTGCGCAACTGCGACATCAACCACTATCAGCAGAACAAAAGCCGCATGGTGCGGATTGCCGAATACAGTCGTGACTGTCTGAAAGCGTTGCGCGCTGAGACCGGCATCGCCTATGAGGGTCGTCAGGGCGGCACATTGCAGCTTTTCCGCACGCAGCAGCAGTTCGACAGCGCCAGTAAAGATATTGCGGTACTGCGCGACGCGGGCGTGCCCTATGAGCTGCTGGAGGCGCATGAGCTTTCTCGCGTGGAACCAGCGCTGGCGGCAACCCAGCATAAACTCACTGGCGGACTGCGCCTGCCTAACGATGAAACCGGTGACTGCCAGCTCTTTACGCAGCGGCTGGCAAAAATGGCCGAAGAGGCGGGCGTGGTTTTCCGCTTTAACACCCCGGTCGATCACCTGCTGCGCGATGGCAATCGCATTTATGGAGTGAAGTGCGGCGAGGAGATCATCAAGGCAGACAGCTATGTAGTGGCCTTTGGTTCCTACTCGACCGCACTGCTGAAAAACGTCATTGATATTCCGGTCTATCCGCTGAAAGGCTACTCACTCACTATTCCGATTAAAAATCCTGAGGCTGCACCGGTTTCGACGATACTGGATGAGACCTACAAAGTGGCGGTGACCCGGTTTGACGATCGTATCCGCGTCGGCGGGATGGCGGAAATTGTTGGTTTTAACACCAGACTCACCGAAGCGCGGCGGGAAACGCTGGAGATGGTGGTCAGTGATCTCTATCCTGAAGGCGGTCATCTCGCGCAGGCGAGTTTCTGGACCGGCCTGCGTCCGATGACGCCGGACGGTACGCCGATTGTCGGTGCCACGCCACTCTCAAATCTTTATCTTAATACCGGTCACGGTACGCTGGGCTGGACGATGGCGTGTGGTTCTGGTCAGTTGCTGGCCGATCTCATCTCCGGTAAAAAGCCAGCCATTGCGGCGGATGACTTAGCGGTGTTCCGCTACTTACCCGGTTTCGCGGCGACCTCATCGCCGCTGCGTAACGCCAACGCAACTCGTTAAGTATTCAGGGAGAGAAAGGATGTCACGTCCGATTGTCGCTACCATTAACCAGCAGGCGCTTCGTCATAACCTGACTGTTGTTCGCCAGGCGGCACCCGCATCCCGCGTCTGGTCAGTGGTGAAAGCCAACGCTTATGGCCATGGCATTGATCGCGTACGCGAAGCGTTATCTGCCACCGACGGCTTTGCGCTGCTTAATATGGAAGAAGCCATTCTGCTGCGCGAGCAGGGCTGGAAAAAACCGATTCTGCTGCTGGAGGGCTTTTTCCAGCCAGAGGATCTGCAGCTGATTGACCGCTATCGCCTGACGACCAGCGTACACAGTAATTGGCAAATCAAGGCGCTGGCCAGTGCCAGCCTCTCTGCGCCGGTTGATATCTATCTCAAAATGAACAGCGGCATGAACCGGCTGGGCTTTCGCCCGGAGCAGGTTTCTGGCGCCTGGCAGAAATTGCGGGCGCTGAGCAATGTCGGTGAGATGACGCTGATGGCCCATTTTGCCGATGCCGAAAATCCGCAGGGCCTGATTGCACCGTTGCAGCGTGTTGAGCAGGCGGCGGAGGGGCTGAACTGCCCGCGGTCGCTTTCGAATTCCGCCTGCACCTTATGGCATCCTGAAGCGCATTTTGACTGGGTCCGGCCCGGTATTATTCTGTACGGCGCGTCGCCCAGCGGTGACTGGCAGGACATTGCCGGCAGCGGCCTGAAACCAGTGATGACTCTGAGCAGTGAGATTATTGCGGTTCAGCAGTTACAGACGGGCGATGGCGTCGGTTACGGCTACCGTTATCATGCCAGCACAGCGCAGCGGATTGGCGTCGTAGCCTGTGGGTACGCCGATGGCTATCCGCGCCATGCCCCGACGGGCACGCCGGTCTGCGTCGATGGCGTGATGACACAGGTGGTTGGCGCGGTTTCCATGGATATGATTACGGTGGATTTAACCCCCTGTCCGCAGGCAGGCATCGGCTCATCTGTTGAGCTGTGGGGGGAGCAGGTGAAAATCGATCAGGTGGCAAAAGCGGCCGGAACGGTAGGGTACGAGCTGATGTGCGCGCTGGCACCCCGCGTCCCGGTCACGGTTATTTAAGCGCGGTCAGGCTGCCGCGCATCTTTCTGCTGCAGCGCCAGGCGATAAAGGCCAGCGCTGCACCCAGCAGCATCATCAGACTCAGCGACAGCTTCTCCGCCACCGGCAGCGCGACGATCACCAGGCTGCCTGCCGCACCACCGGCCATCTGAATAAAACCCTGCAGGGCGGACGCCACGCCCGCCTGTTGCTGATAGGGCTCCAGCGCATAGCTGGTGGCCGGCCCCACCGTAAAGGCCAGTCCTGCCACCGACACGGCGACCGGGAACATGTAGAGCGCCCAGTGCGTCTGCATCTCCGCCGGGAAAATCTGCATCCCTGCCACCAGCAGCACCGCGCCCAGCAGCATGGTGAAGAATCCCATTGCCAGGCAGAACGGTCGACCCGCTTTACGAATCGCTTTATTCACGAACATACTGACAAACATGATCCAGAAACCGTTAGCGCCAAACGCAAAGGAAAACTGGATCGGCGTCAGCCCGCCTTCGGTCATTAACACCTGCGGTGCCAGCGACACATAGGTCAGCACCATACCCAGCGCACCGGCATTGGCAAAGGCGAAAGCCAGGAAGCGCGGCTGACGCAGAATTTCAGCGTACTGCTTAATCGGCAAGCCTTTCACCCGCAGCGTATCCGCCGGACGTGTTTCCGGCAGCCAGATAATCACCAGCAGCGTAATCAGCACGCCGTAGGCGCAGAGGAACCAGAATGGCGCGCGCCAGTCGAAGGCGCTGGCCAGCAGTCCGCCCAGCAGCGGGGCCAGAGCCGGGACGATGTTCAGTGCGCCGTTCAGGAAGCCATAGGCGCGGGCGGCATCATCACCGCTGAGTCGGTCACGCACGCCGCTAAAGGCGACTACCGCGCTGCAGCAGACGCCACAGCCCTGCACCAGACGGGCCACGACAAACAGCGGAAATGAGGTCGCGGTAGCGGCGATGGCGCTGCCGGTGATGTAGAGCCCCAGCCCCAGCAGGGCAATCGGCTTACGGCCATAGTTGTCCACCAGCGGACCGGTCACCAGTTGTCCCAGTCCCATCACCAGCAGAAACAGGGGAATGGTGGTCTGTAACAGTGAGACCGGCGTATCCAGCCCTTCTGCGATTTGCGGCAGCGTGGGCAAATAGAGATCGATGCCTAAAGGTGCCAGCAGCACCAGGCTTAATAACAGCAGAGTAAATTTTTGCATAACAACCAGAGGGTAAACGTTCTGTTAAAAAACGAGCGCAGAGGGTAATGATTCAGAGGCAAAAAAGATAGAGGAAGTCGTGCGGAAAGTGCGATGCCTGCTGTAAACAGGCATCGCAGGGTCTTTCTTAGTAAGCACCGTCGCGGCGTAGCACCACGCCTGCGGTTTTGAACAGGATCGCGATATCGGTCCAGAGCGCCCAGTTTTTAACATACCAGGAGTCAAAATAGACGCGGGTATCATAGTCGATATCGTTACGTCCGCTGACCTGCCAGAGGCCGGTCATGCCTGGCTTGGCCATCAGGTAGTAGTCGACGTCACCGGCATAACGCTCCAGTTCAGCTTCGATGACCGGACGCGGGCCGACCAGACTCATCTCACCACGAATCACGTTCCACAGCTGCGGCAATTCGTCGAGGCTGGTTTTACGCAGGAAGCTGCCAATCCGGGTCACGCGCGGGTCATTCTTCAGTTTGAAATCTTTGTCCCACTCCATCCGGGCCTCTTCACTGGTCGCCAGCAATTTCTCCAGCACCTCTTTGGAATTGGTCACCATGGAACGGAATTTCAGACATTTGAATTTTTTGCCATTCTGGCCCACACGCTCGTGACCATAAATTGCATTCCCGCCGTCACGCTTCACCATATAGCAGAGCAGGGCGAAGATTGGGCCAAGGAACAGCAGCAGCATCGACGCGACGACAATATCAAAGGCACGCTTCATGAAACGGGAAGAGTGTTTCGCCAGGTTATTACTGACGCGCAGGATCATCACTTCATGACTGAAGATGAAAGACATGTCCGTGCCGTAAAGTGGCACGCCGCGCAGCGTCGGGATCACCGAAACTGACCGGCAGTTCATCTTCGACAGGAACTTCAGCCAGCGATCGCGCATCGGCTGCTGCTCATATTCCATAGCAACAATAAACTGCACGTTGTCACGGTCAATGGTCTGCCAGTTAATATCTTTCCAGGTGATCACTGGCACACCATTCACGCTCTGCTGAGCCGGAACATCATCCACCGAGATAAAGGCCTGCACGTTGTAGCCCAGGATCTCTTCACTCTGCAGCGCCGCATACGCTTCAGTGGCGTTGCGGCCGGAACCGATAATGATGGTCTCTTTCTGCCACTGGCCCGCCTTGTTAATGGCACGTTTAACCAGAGCGCGCATCAGCGGCAGCAGCAGCAGGGCATATGTCCAGCTGAAGACCCACACCATGCGGGAGAAGTCCCATTTAGAGAAGGCGATAAGCGCCAGGTCGAGCAGCGAGAAAACAAATAATGTTTTAACGATCTCTTTCAGCTCAAACCAGAAGGGTTTGCGATAGGTATAATGGCGCAGTCGTACCCAGAACCAGCCGGTACACATAACTGACATAATAAACTGCGCCACAAAACGATATTCAATCTGATGCGGTGGAATAAAGGTATCCAGCTCGCCCCAAATACCCTGTATTGTCGCGGCAGATAAAAACAGCGCCAGGTTAAGTGCAATCAGATCGGAAAAACTCAGGGCGAATTTCACGATGATATTTTTACGCGTTCCGCTCCACGAGCGGCTCGGGCTATTCATTATCAATGTACTTGCCATAAAACCTGCTCTCTTTCTCAAGTAAAAGATGGCCTGATCAGAATCAAATACGCGCTCAGGAGTGGGCCTCTGAAAAATTAAAAAATAATTTTCAGTCTGTTGCAGTCAGTACAGCCAGTGCAGCTGCAAAAAAGGTAACGATTAAAGCGTGATGATACTCACGAAATGTTGCAGCATTGAGAATGAGTATGCAGGAGTTATTTGACAGAGTTAATACGGAAAAAATCTGAAAACATCAAAAGTGATTAAAGTTTTAAATCGCTAACTGCAGGTTTTTATTGAATAAAATAAGGAAGGGGTCGGTTATAACCAAACTGTTTAAGACGCTTTTTAGGAATTACCGCCAAATCATATGACTGGCGGTAGTGATAGTGGCTCAGGCAGGTTTCTTTAAAATCCAGCGGTCCTGCTGTTTATCATAGTGGCCAATCTGCAGATTCACTGGCTCCCCGTCAATCCAGGCCGGTACGCTGGTATCACGATCCCAGCCATCGAGTTGGGTAATTAAGCCGGGATTGGTGTGACAGGGGATACTGACGGTGTCGGCGTTCTCACTGTCAAGATCGGCATCTACAATCTCATAACGACCAATTTTAACCACGTGTCCCATTCATTTCTCCCGTTTTAACTGGCATAGACAGTTAAGCTTAGCGCACTGAGAGAAAATAACGTGGCTGAATGATTAGGATTATTCCTTCTCTTCAGCCGGACGGACACCAATCTTCACGATGCGGTTATCCTCTTTCTCTGCGACGGTCCAGGTCAGCTGATTCCACTCCACCTGATCGCCGACGACCGGCGAGCCGCCCAGCATTGCCAGCACCAGTTGCCCCAGTGACTGCTGATCGTTAGTGCTCTCATCCAGCTCGAGTCCGTAAATCTGCGCAACGTCGCGCAGGCGGGCCTCTGCATCCAGAATAAAGTCACCAAAAAAGCGCTGATCGAGCGAAACCGGCGGTGACTGGCTGAACATCTTGCCCAGCGCCGGAAGATCGCGCTCACGACCAATCACGCAGATGACGTCGTTCTCTTTCAGCCGTGTCCCGCCATTGGGGTGCATCAGCACATTGTCACGGAACAGGGCGGCGATGCGGGTCTCACGCGGCATCTGCAGGTCACGCAGTGCGGCACCCACGCACCACTTGTCAGCGCTGAGCTGATAAACAAACTGCTCCCACGGATTTTCCGGATGAATATCCAGGCCGACACGGCTGATCGGCGAGGCGGTCGGCGGCACCACCACTTTGGCTTTTTTCGCCGCAAAGCCCAGCGAGGTGCCCTGCAACATCAGGGAGACCAGCACCACGAAGAAGGCGATATTAAAATAGAGCGAGGCGTTCTCTAATCCGGCCATCATCGGGAAGACCGCGAGGATAATCGGCACCGCACCGCGCAAGCCGACCCAGCTGATAAAAAAGCGTTCGCGCGTGGTGAAGCTTCGGAATGGCAGCAGCCCAATAAACACCGATAACGGGCGCGCTACCAGAATCAGCCATAGCGAGAGGATCATCGCTGGCACCGCGATATGCCACAAATCAGAGGGCGTCACCAGCAGCCCCAGCACAATGAACATGCCAATCTGGCTCAGCCACGCCATCCCATCAAAGGTTTGCAGAATGCCGTGTCGGTTGCGGATCGGGCTGTTGCCCAGTAAAAAGCCGCACAGATAGACCGCAAGGATACCGCTGCCCTCTAACACCGTGGTCAGGGCGAACACCAGAATGCCACCGCTCAGCGCCAGCAGCGGATAAAGCCCTGGGGCCAGACTGATGCGGTTAATCAGCTGCTGCAGCGCCCAGCCGCCGCCCAGGCCTAACACAATACCCAGGCCAAACTGCTGCACCAGATGCACCAGGAACATCCAGTCAAGGCCGCTACGGCCCTGCTCGATCATCTCAATCAGGGTGATGGTCAGAAACACCGCCATCGGGTCATTGCTGCCCGACTCAATCTCCAGCGTAGAGCTGACGCGCTCATTCAGGCCTTTATCACCCAGCAGAGAGAAGACGGCGGCAGCGTCCGTAGAGCCGATAATGGCGCCAATCAGGAAGCCCTGCATCATATCGAGGTTAAATAACCAGGCCGCCACTACGCCGGTTAAGCCCGCGGTAATCATTACCCCGACAGTTGCCAGCGACAGCGCAGGCCCCAGCGCAACTTTAAACGAGCTGGCCTTAGTTCGCATGCCGCCATCCAGCAGGATGATCGCCAGCGCCAGGTTTGAAATCAGATACGCCGCAGGATAGTTATCAAAGGCGATGCCGCCGATACCATCAATACCGGTCAGCATGCCCAGTGCGAGGAAGATAACCAGAATAGGAATACCCAGCCGGGATGAGAAAGAGCTGAGCAGAATACTCGATGCGACCAGCACGGAACCGATGATAAACAGACTGTAGACAATAGTGTGGTTCAAACCCGGTCTCCTGAGATATGGCAGTGCGATGCGGCAACTGATGACAAATATCCATGCTATCTCTGAAAGATAATGTTTTATCAAGGAGTTGTCATTGTGAAAATGCGTATTATACGAATTGCTTAACAGCATATGGAATCAGATTAATGTGAAGAATGAGGGGGTTGGCAGGCAAGCGGGAGAAAACAGACTGTTTTATCAGGTTATTCGGCAGATAAAAAAAGCCGGCGATTAGCCGGCTTAGTGCATCAGGCTTCCGTTGCCTGTTTATGGAACAGCGATCGGAACACCGGATAGATATCTTCCGGCTCGCGAATATGTTCAATGGCAAAGTTATCAAACGTCGCCTGCAGATGCTCATACTCGCGCCACAGGGTCTGATGCGCCCGGCGGGTGATCTCGATATAACTGTAGTAACGCACGACCGGCAGAATGTGCTTCGCCAGAATTTCATGGCAAAGCGGTGAGTCGTCAGCCCAGTTATCCCCATCCGAGGCCTGTGCTGCATAGATGTTCCATTGCGCCGGGTCATAACGCTCTTTCACCACCTCATCCATCAGTTTCAGCGCACTGGAAACGATAGTGCCGCCGGTCTCCTGAGAGTAGAAGAACTCCTGTTCATCGACTTCTTTAGCCTGCGTATGATGGCGGATATAAACCACATCGACATTCTTGTAGGTGCGGCTCAGGAACAGGTAAAGCAGGATATAGAAGCGTTTGGCCATATCCTTAGTCGCCTGATCCATTGAGCCGGACACATCCATCAGACAGAACATGACTGCCTGGCTGGAAGGCTCCGGGCGCTTCTCAAAGTTTTTGTAGCGCAGATCGAAGGTGTCGATAAAGGGCACGCGTTCAATACGCGCCCGTAACTCGGCAATCTCTCTGCGCAGCCGTTCCTCTTCCAGCAGTTGTGCCGGTTCAGAGTTTTCAACTTCCTGTAGCGTCTCTTCCAGTTCATGCAGCATCCGGCGTTTACCTGCTGTCATCGCCGTACGACGCGCCAGTGAGTTCTGCAATGAGCGCACAACGCTGATATTGGCCGGCACGCCATTGGAGGTGAAACCGGCCCGGTGGGTCTTATACTCATTCAGCTGACGATGCTGGTTACGACGCAGGTTAGGCAGGGCGAGGTCTTCAAACAGCAGGTCAAGATACTCATCCTTCGATATCTGAAAGACGAACTCATCCTGACCTTCACCATCCTGACTGGCATTGCCCTGACCACTGCCGCCGCCGCCGCCACCCTGCGGACGCTCAACGCGATCGTTCTGCACAAAATGGTCGTTGCCCGGATGGACCCGATGGCGGTTACCGCCGCGCCCCTGATGGAAAATCGGCTCATTGATATCGTCAATCGGGATAGAGACGGACTCACCGCTGCTTACGTCGGTCACCGAGCGTTTATTGATGGCCTCGGAGATCGACTGCTTAATTTGCGACTTATAACGGCGCAAGAAGCGCTGGCGGTTTACCGCGCTCTTGTTTTTGCCGTTAAGCCGGCGATCGATGAAATAGGCCATGGTATTCCCCCAAACTACATTGTAAGCAGGCCGGGCGAACCCGACCCTGTCAGACCGGTATCACTTACCGGCAAGCTTACAGACTCTTATCAGGACGATTTACGCACACGCAGATACCATTCACACAGCAGGCGAACCTGTTTGCGGGTATAGCCTTTTTCCATCATGCGATCGACAAAATCATCATGCTTTTTCTGCTCATCGGTAGAGGTCTTGGTGTTAAACGAGATAACCGGCAGCAACTCTTCCGTATTCGAGAACATTTTCTTCTCAATCACAGTGCGCAATTTCTCGTAACTGGTCCAGTTCGGATTGCGGCCGTTATTGTGTGCCCTGGCGCGCAGCACGAAGTTGACGATCTCGTTACGGAAATCTTTCGGGTTACTGATGCCAGCAGGCTTCTCGATCTTCTCCAGCTCCGCGTTGAGAGATTCACGGTCAAACAACTGTCCGGTATCAGGATCGCGATACTCCTGATCCTGAATCCAGAAGTCGGCATAGGTCACGTAGCGGTCAAAAATGTTCTGACCATATTCAGAGTAGGATTCCAGATAGGCGGTCTGAATCTCTTTGCCAATAAACTCAGCATATTTGGGAATCAGATAGCCTTTGAGGTGCTCAAGGTATTTTTCCGCCTGATCCTGCGGGAACTGCTCGCGCTCAATCTGCTGCTCCAGCACGTAGAACAGGTGCACCGGGTTAGCCGCCACTTCGGCGTGATCGAAGTTAAATACCCGCGACAGGATTTTAAAGGCAAAACGGGTTGAAAGGCCGTTCATGCCTTCATCCACACCGGCGTAGTCGTGATACTCCTGCCAGGACTTCGCTTTAGGGTCGGTGTCTTTCAGGCTCTCACCATCGTACACCCGCATCTTGGAGTAGATGCTGGAGTTCTCAGGATCCTTGAGTCGTGACAGGATAGAGAAGCGTGCCAGCGTTTCCAGCGTACCCGGTGCGCAGGGCGAGGTTGCCAGCTCACTGTGATTAAGCAGTTTGTCGTAGATTTTGATCTCTTCAGAGACCCGCAGGCAGTAGGGCACCTTGACGATGTAAACACGGTCAAGGAACGCCTCATTATTCTTATTGTTACGGAACGTCACCCACTCTGATTCGTTGGAGTGCGCCAGAATAATACCGTTAAACGGCAGCGCCGAAATCCCCTCGGTGCCGTTGTAGTTGCCTTCCTGCGTTGCTGTCAGGAGTGGGTGCAGCACCTTAATCGGCGCTTTAAACATCTCCACGAATTCCATGATGCCCTGGTTCGCGCGGCAGAGTGCACCAGAGTAACCGTAGGCATCAGGATCGTTTTGTGCGTGGTTTTCCAGTTTACGGATGTCCACTTTACCCACCAGCGCAGAGATATCCTGGTTGTTCTCATCACCCGGCTCGGTTTTGGCGATCGCCAGCTGTTCCAGAATCGACGGCCAGACTTTTACGACTTTGAACCGCGAAATATCGCCACCAAAGTCGTGAAGGCGTTTCGCAGCCCAGGGCGACATGATAGTGCCGAGGTAACGGCGCGGCACGCCATACTCTTTTTCAAGAATATGCGCGTCTTCCTGCGGATTGAACAGGCAAAGAGGATGATCGTTGACCGGACTACGTTCACCGTCAGCGCTTAGCACATAGATGGGCACCCGCTGCATCAGCGACTTAAGCCGTTCCGCCAGGGAAGATTTACCGCCACCCACCGGACCCAGTAAATAGAGGATCTGTTTCTTCTCCTCAAGTCCCTGAGCGGCATGTTTCAGATAGGAGACGATCTGTTCAATCGCTTCCTCCATGCCGTAAAACTCCTCGAACGCCGGATAGCGTCCCATCACACGGTTGGAGAATATTCTGGAAAGGCGTGGCTCCTGAGCAGTGTCGACCATTACTGGCTCTCCGATAGCCATTAACAGTCGCTCTGCGGCGTTGGCGTATGCACTGCGATCCTGCTTACAGATGGCAAGAAATTCCTGCAGTGTGAACTCTTCGTCCTTGGCAGCTTCATAACGCTGACGATAGTGATCGAATATATTCATAGCGATGCCCGTCCTTTCGTTTTTAGCACAGGTAAGGAGCGTAATTTAAGACTTGTAGCAGCTCCCGGAAGATATTCTCTGTTGAGTACAGCAACCCTTATGCCAACCTGATCTTTTTTATCGGGATACACAACTTTTGTGGTTACTCTGCTCGTACAAAATCTCTGCTGTTAATTCTAACTGTAGATGGCTTCTAGGAAATTTCCTCCATGGGTTTGGGCGAATGAGGGGGAGATCAAGACTAATTCGGGTCAGTTGTGAGATGAGTTCATATGGGTGATGCTTTAACTTAACTTGTTTTTAACCTTTGGTGCCACTTTCATCTGTCGGTTGCTTAAAGGATTTCGATATAAGTTAATCCAGCCGTAAAAAAACGTTAGACTTCCTGTTTGATTGTTATATTTATGGAATGAATAAATTGTGAACCAATTCAAATTTAAGACGCTTGTTGCACTTTTACCCTGTTATTTACTGGCGGCGCACGCCAATGCCGCTCCGCTTTCTGTAGGGGCATCGGTCATCTATGCCGACTCACCTTATCGTGGCGGACAGGACCGTTATCTTCCGGTTCCGGTCATCAATTATGAGGGTGAAGACTTCTGGTTCCGCAGCCTGCAGGGCGGTTACTACCTCTGGAAAGATCCTCAGAATCAGCTCTCGCTGACGCTGCTGGGCTCACCGCAGGAGTACAAACCCAGCGACAACGATCTGGGCGATATGAAAGGGCTGGATAAGCGCCGCATGACGCTGATGGGTGGCGCAACCTATCGCCACACCGCCGACTGGGGGGTTGTCCGCACGGCATTGCTGGGCGACGTGCTCAATAACAGCAACGGCATAATCTGGGACCTGACTTACCTGTACCCCATCCAGATGGGCGACTTCAGCCTGACGCCTGGCATCGGTGCCATGTGGAATAGCGCCAATCAAAACCGTTATTATTACGGTGTTTCCGCGCATGAAAGCGCACGTACCGGCATCAGTCGTTACAATCCGGACGACAGCTGGTCACCTTATGTTGAGCTGAGTGCCAGCTATCAGATTGCAGCGCAGTGGAATGTTGGCGTGGTGGGACGTTACACCCGCTTCGACAGCGAAATCAAAGACAGCCCGATGATTGATAAGAGCGGGCAGGCGACGATCTGGACAGGTGTCAGCTACACCTTCTGATAACGCACCGAAAGAGGGCACCGAGTGCCCTCTGTTCTTTTATGGGGCCTCAGAATGAGGCGGGAGAGCAGAATGCGCAACACGATCAACTTCGCTGGCTTCAGCGAACTGCCGGTAATCGGTCAGGGCACGTGGTATATGGGCGAAAACCCGGCGCAGCGGGCCGGTGAAGTCACGGCATTACAGGCAGGTCTTGAGTGTGGATTGCAGCTGATTGATACCGCCGAAATGTATGCAGACGGCGGCGCTGAAGAGGTGGTCGGGCAGGCACTGCTGGGGCGTCGCGATAAAGCGTTGCTGGTTTCGAAGGTCTATCCGTGGAATGCCGGCGAAGTAGATGCCATTGAAGCCTGTGAACGCAGCCTGCGCCGTCTGCAGACCGATTACCTTGATCTCTATCTGCTGCACTGGCGCGGTAATATTCCGCTGGAAGAGACTCTGCGCGCCATGGAGCGCCTGCAGCAGCAGGGCAAGATTCGTCACTGGGGCGTCTCGAATTTTGATACTGATGATATGGCCGAACTGTGGGACGAACCCGGAGGCAATCAGTGCGCGACCAATCAGGTGCTCTACCATCTTGCTTCACGCGGCATCGAATTTGATCTGCTGCCCGTCTGTCAGCAGCGTGGCGTGCCGGTGATGGCCTATTGTCCGCTGGCACAGGCTGGACGGTTGCGGGACGCACTGTTTACTGATGTGGTGCTGAATCAGATTGCACAACAGAAGGGCATCAGCGTGGCGCAATTACTGCTGGCCTGGGTAATTTGTCAGCCTGGCGTCATTGCCATTCCCAAAGCCAGTTCTGTGGTTCACGTCCAGGAAAATGCTGCGGCGCTGGAGGTGGAACTGACCGATGAAGAGTTACAGCTCATCGATCGTGCCTGGCCAGCACCACAGCATAAATTACCGCTGGATATCGTTTAGCCCTAAGCTTTGTCGCTGGCTGCGACTTTCTTCTTAAGACGGAACGTTGTGGCCAGGCGTGCCGGTTTTTCACCCGCACTGCGCAGCGGCTTACTGATTCGGGCCGTCTCTACACAAACCATTGTCTTATAACCTTCATTCGCCATATCCGCCATACTGCAGGAGAGTTCCACACCCGGATTCCAGGTGACAACGTCACTGTGATGGTGGTGGTAAACTTCGATCTGTCGCTCACCGGCTGTATCATTGATGACCGAGCAATCTTCTGCTGCAGTGAAGATACGGTCGATGCGTCCCGGATAGCGCTGTTTGCCATCACTGCTGGCAACCTCACCGTTATTTACTTTGTCGATATAGCTGTTGCCCAGACCGGAGACCTCAACACCGTTGATGTCACTGACGGTAAAGTAGCTATGCAGCGCTGCCGTGGCGTCAAAGTCACCATGCGCTTCCAGTTCAATCTCACAATGCTGACCCAGGCGGAAACGGGCGATCAGGGTAAATTCGTGTGGCCACAGTTTCAGCGTCTGAGCGTTGCTCTCAAGCACCAGCGTCAGCATTACGCCATCTTCATTCTCATCATGCGCCGTAAGCTTCCATGTCTGAATCCGGGCAAAACCGTGTGCCGGTTCGCCTGCCGGACCAAACCAGGGCCAGCAGATTGGTACGCCGCCACGTATCGCTTTGCCTGGTGAAAACAGACTCTTGTCGCTCAGCCACAGTACCGGCTTTTCGCCACTCGGCTGCCAGGCGATCAGGTGCGCGCCCTGCAGCGTGATCGCTGCCCGTACTTTTGGATGACTGACAACAATCGTCGGTAATTCGCCAACCTGACGCTGCGAAAGGTAAGGGGAGATCTGCGTAACCACGGGCAGAGAAAACAGTTTATCTTGCATGTTCGATTCCTTCCTGTGCGGATCAAAAAAAGGGCGACCGAAGTCGCCCTTAATCTCAATGATGTCTGTATGCCTTATTTAGCAGAAACCAGCGCAATCAGGTCGAGAACTTTGTTTGAGTAGCCAGTTTCGTTGTCGTACCAGGAAACCAGTTTCACAAAGTTGTCGTTCAGCGCGATACCCGCTTTAGCATCGAATACTGAAGTCAGGACTTCGCCGTTGAAGTCGGTAGAAACCACGTCATCTTCAACGTAGCCCAGAACGTCTTTCATCTCACCTTCTGCAGCCGCTTTGATTGCAGCACAGATTTCTTTGTAAGAAGCCGCTTTTTCCAGACGCACGGTCAGGTCAACAACGGAAACGTTAGGGGTAGGTACGCGGAATGCCATACCAGTCAGTTTGCCGTTCAGCTCTGGCAGAACTTTACCAACGGCTTTTGCTGCGCCAGTTGATGAAGGAATGATGTTCTGCGATGCGCCACGGCCGCCGCGCCAGTCTTTGTGAGACGGGCCATCAACGGTTTTCTGAGTCGCAGTGGTAGCGTGAACGGTGGTCATCAGACCTTCAACGATACCAAACTTATCGTTGATGACTTTTGCCAGTGGTGCCAGGCAGTTAGTGGTACAGGAAGCGTTAGAAACGATATCCTGGCCATCATATTTGTCGAAGTTTGCACCACGAACAAACATAGGGGTGTCATCTTTAGATGGACCGGTCAGAACGACTTTCTTAGCACCTGCGGTGATGTGTTTACGCGCGGTTTCGTCGGTCAGGAAGATACCGGTTGCTTCAGCAACAACGTCAACGCCCACTTCATCCCACTTCAGATTGGCCGGATCACGCTCAGCAGTAACACGGATTTTTTTACCGTTAACGACCAGTGCGCCATCCTGAACTTCTACGGTGCCGTCGAAACGACCGTGCGTAGAGTCATACTTCAGCATGTACGCCATGTAATCCGCGTCCAGCAGGTCGTTGATAGCAACGATTTCGATGTCAGAACGTTTCTGAGCAGCACGGAAAACGATGCGACCGATACGGCCAAAACCGTTGATACCTACTTTGATAGTCATATATTCCACCAGCTATTTGTTAGTGAATAAAAGGTTGCCTGTAAAATTACAAAAACCTTACCAGGCGTCAAGCGGAATCGTGTCAATTGTTGAGACAGGTCAATTCGCCTGAGAGGAATAATTCAATGCGCAACCGCTTGCGCGCCGCCAATGTTATCGCGTTTCGTCGAATCAATCGCCGAATATATAGGGATGCCCGGGATAAAAGGTGATCGAAGTCACAATTACGCTTTGCAGTGAACAGCATGAAAGGGTGAGCACAAAAAAAGACCCAGTAATGTTGATCGTTTGTTAGAATAATAGTCGAATTTTTCAGAATGGCACTTCCCGGAATCCTAAAATGGCTAAAGACACCGCACCCGAAGCAAAAATTGCGCAGCTGACTGAAATGCAGCGCTACGTCACTCAGCATCGCGGAACGGAACCGCCTTACAGCGGCGCGTTGCTCCACAACAAGCAGGAAGGGATCTACCACTGTCTGGTTTGTGAGGCGCCACTTTTCCTCTCAGAGACCAAATATGATTCAGGCTGTGGCTGGCCCAGTTTTTACCAGCCGGTGAATGATGATGCGATTCGCTATATCGAAGACAACTCTCATGGCATGCAGCGTGTTGAGATCCGCTGCGGGAGTTGCGATGCGCATCTGGGGCATGTCTTCCCCGATGGTCCGCAACCGACCGGTGAACGCTACTGTGTTAACTCCGCCTCGCTGAATTTCACCGACGAGCAGGGCGAACAGACCAAAGGGTAAGGCGATGAAGGAACAACTTGAAGCAATGCTTGCGTCGATGACACCTGAAGTCTACGAACGACTGGCAACAGCAGTAGAGATTGGAAAATGGCCGGATGGTGTGGCACTGACGCAGGAGCAGCGCGACAACTGCCTGCAACTGGTTATGCTGTGGCAGGCAAGACACAACGATGCGCCGCAGCATATGACCATCGCCAAGGGCGGCGAGATGGTGATGAAGTCGAAAAAAGAGCTGAAAGAAGCGTTCGGCATCGACCCGGATGTCACCCGCATTCATCTGCACTAAAAAAAGCTGGCGTTATGCCAGCTCCATTTTTAAATCAGAATCGCGCCCTGAGCCGTCATTTGAGCAAAGGCGATTTCACTGTCCTCAGGATTCAGATTGACGCCGCGGCAGCCTTCTTTGACCACCTCGACGTGATACCCCAATTCCAGCGCATCCAGCACGCTATATTTCACGCAGTAATCTGTCGCCAGCCCCAGCATCACCAGATGGGTGATGCCGCGCTCACGTAGCCAGCTGTCCAGCTCGGTTTTACGACGGTGGCCATTATCAAAAAAGGCGCTGTAGCTGTCGACATCCTGATCTTCACCTTTATGGAACGTCGCATCGAACAGTGAACGATCCAGACCGGGATGGAAGTCGGCACCTTCTGAGCCCTGAATGCCGTGATCGGGCCACCAGATTTGCGCCAGACCATTTAACTCGCCCAGCGTGTAGACTGGCTCACCGGAAACCGAGGCAAAGCTGCCGTGATCGGCCGGGTGCCAGTCCTGCAGGGCCAGTACGCATTCACCGTTTTCACGGAACAGCCGCGCATAGCGATTGGCCACCTCGACCGTGTGGTCGCCCTCATGGACTGCCATCGGGCCGCCGGGGCAAAAATCGTTCTGAATATCAATAATGATGAGTGCCCGCTTCATTACATGTCGCTCCGTTTCAGTCTTCAGTCAGTTCGCCGCGCAAATTCTGCTGCATTCTGGCACGGATTTGATCGGCAGAGAGTTCCTGGCTGAGTAAAAAGTGTAGCTTGGTCAGCGCGGCTTCTACCGTCAGGTCAAATCCGCTAATCACGCCAGCCTCTTCCAGCGCATTGCCGGTGGCGTATCCGCCCATATTCACCTTGCCTGAAATACACTGGGTCAGGTTAACTACCACGATACCACGTTCGCTGGCCTGCTGAAGTTCGGCCAGAAATTCCTTGTTCTGCGGGGCATTGCCCACGCCATAAGAACGCAGAATCAGCGCCTTAACCGGCTGACGAAGGAAGTTACGCACCACGTCGGCGGAAATTCCAGGGTAGATGGTGACCACGCCAATGGGCTGAGGCGTAATGGTGTGAACTTTCAGTTCGCCCTGACCGGATGGGGCAGGTGGCGTATTGAGGCGGCGAATATGAATGCCCGCTTCCAGTAGTGCAGAGAGGTTCGGCGACGCGAAGGCGTTGAAGCCATCGGCATGGGCCTTGGTAGTACGGTTACCGCGATAAAGCGTGTTATTGAAAAACAGAGACACTTCGCTAATCGGGTAGTTAGCCGCCACATAGAGCGAATTTAACAGATTCTGCTGACCATCTGAGCGCAGCTCCGCCAGGGGGATCTGCGACCCGGTCACGATCACCGGCTTGGCCAGATTTTCCAGCATGAACGAGAGCGCGGAAGCGGTAAACGCCATGGTGTCAGTGCCATGCAGAATCACAAAGCCATCATAGCGATCGTAATTTTGCCGGATATCGTTGGCGATAAACTGCCAGTCTTCCGGGGTCATGTCCGATGAGTCGATCAGCGGCTGATATTCATGAATGGTGAAATCAGGCATCTCGGGGCGGTGGAACTCGGGCATATTCGCCAGCTGCTGCTGCAGGTGCCCTGAGACCGGAATATAGCCCTGCGCAGAGCGCTGCATACCGATTGTCCCGCCCGTGTAGGCTACGTAGATGTTTTTCTTTTGCATTAGAGAACTCAGACTCGCCATAAAACGCGCAGTATAAGGGGAATAGCGGGGAAAAGCAGCCCGACCAGCGGCCGGGCTGAGAGGTTTATCGCACTTCGCCGCAGTTCAGGCAGAAGGCATAACGGTTCTGAGGATCGTTCTGCTTGTCGAACAGACCCGGCTGGGCTTTCATGGCACTCATGACATCCAGCATTGGTGCAGGCAGCCAGGCTTTCAGCGTATCCGGCAATACGGCCTGTACCGAGGCGTTCATCTGGCCCAGCACCATATCCAGGAAGGTCGGTTCATCCTGATACCAGCTCAGCATGGGTTTACTGACTTTCGCCAGCTCGCCCGCCTTCTTCACGGCATCATCGAAGTCACCCAGCGCATCCACCAGACCATTGGCTTTGGCATCGCTGCCGGTCCAGACATGGCCCTGCGCTATCGCATCAATCTGCTCTGGAGTTTTATGACGCGACTTCGCCACCAGACCCACAAAATTGCGGTAACCATTTTCGATAGTCAGCTGCATCAGCTGCTGAACTTCTGCTGGCAGCGCTTTGGTGGTGGAGATATCCGCCAGCGGGGAGGTCGCGACGCCATCCGTGTGCACGCCAATGCTGTCCAGACTGTTCTCCAGCGTATTGATCACGCCGAAGATACCAATCGAGCCGGTCAGCGTGCTGGGGTTCGCCACAATGTAGCTGGCAGGCGTTGAGATCCAGTAACCGCCGGATGCCGCCATGCCGCCCATAGAGACCACAATCGGCTTACCTGCGGCCTGGGCCGCCGCCAGCTCTTCACGAATTGCTTCCGATGCTGTCACGCTGCCACCCGGGCTGTTCACCCGCAGAATAATCGCTTTGATTTTTGGATCGAGACGCGCATCGCGGATCTGAGCGGCTGTCGTGTCGCCACCGACGTTGCCCGGCGTCTCTTCGCCATCCATGATGGCACCGCTGGCCATGACGACCGCAATGTTGCCATCCTGCTGCGAGGAGGCCGGTTTCACGCTGTAGTCATAGATGCTGACGCTACGGTAATCGTTGCTCTGCTTATCCAGACCAAAGGTTTTCACCAGCTCCTGATCGGCTGCTGCACGGGAACCCAGGGCATCGACCAGCTTGTTATCCAGCGCATATTGCGCGGTGTCGCCTTTAACCGCGTTTAAACCAGCAATGATCGCTGCTGCGCCCGGGAAGAGTTGTTCCGGCGTCAGCTGGCGATTCGCCGCCACGGTATTCAGGTAGTTCTGCCACAGCTGACCTACCCAGCGGCTATCAGCGTCACGTGCCGCGGGTGACATGTCGTCACGCAGGAACGGCTCGACCGCTGATTTGTAGGTCCCGACACGGAAGACGTGTGAGGTGACTTTCAGCTTCTCCAGCAGGGTTTTGTAATAGAGTCCGTTGGTGGCGAAGCCATGCAGATCCACTGTGCCCTGCGGCGACAGATAGATTTTTGTGGCGTAGCTGGCAAGGTAGTATTGCGCCTGGCTGTAGCTGTCGCCCAGAGCATAAATTGGCTTGCCGCTGTCGCGGAATTCACGCAGCGCTTTACCCACATATTGCAGCGAAGGCTGATCGCCACCGGCAAATTCGCGTAAATCCAGCACCATGCCTTTAATATTGCTGTCGCCCTTTGCCTGGCGAATGGCATCGACCACATCAAACAGCGAATTTTCCTGTAAGCGGTCACTGCTGGCACCCAGCAGCTGGCGGCCAATTTTACTCAAACGGTTGCTTACCGACGGTTTATCCACCAGTACGCCGCTGAGATCGACTTTCAGTGCGCCCTGCTGAATCGGCGCTGAACTGCCGCCCGATCCGCTGACCTGCAGCCAGATCCCCACACCCACCACAATCAATAAAATCAGGAAAATATTCAGAATGAATTCCCTGATAAAATTCAATACCCGCCAGCTCCAGCGGAACAGACCTGCAATTATTCGCCACAATGTGCGCATCAGACTCTCCATAAATATGTAGCAGGAAGTGGCCGCCGCGCGGACCAGACTTCCCCGACGAGCTCATCCTAAAGAGCGGCGTGTTAAAAGTCAGCAGGAAATCACTGCGCACTGTTACAAAAAATCTGCCTGTGCCAGGATAATGGCAACATTACAGAGATCGGGAGAGAAACATGGACGCACTGGAGTTACTGGTCAACCGACGTTCGGCTTCACGCCTGACTGAGCCGGCACCGGCGGGTGACGCACTGGAAAATATCCTGCGGGCGGGTATGCGCGCCCCGGATCACGGCACGCTGCAACCCTGGCGCTTCATCATTGTAGAAAATGAAGGGCGTGACCGGATGAGTCAGCTGCTGGAGAAGGTGGCACGCGATAGCCAGCTGGATGAAAAGGCGATTAATAAAGCAAGCCAGGCGCCGTTTCGCGCACCGATGATCATTACAGTGGTGGCACATTGCGAAGCGCACCACAAAGTGCCGCGCTGGGAACAGATTGCCTCGGCCAGCTGTGCAGTGATGGCGATGCAGATGGCGGCGCTTGCTCAGGGGTACAACGGTATCTGGCGCAGCGGTCCCTGGACCGATGACGAGCAGGTCCGGCAGGGCTTTGGCTGCCGCGAGCAGGATGCCATCGTCGGCTTCCTTTACCTGGGTACCCCGCAACTGAAATCCAGCACTACGGTGCTCCCGCCAGACACTGCGCCTTTCGTCCGTTACTTCTGATCTGCCTGTCCGGTTCCGGCAGGGTGCATTTCAGCCCTGCCTGTTGCACGGTTCCTGTGCGAACGATCGCTAACACCGTGCGTCATGCTTACACCCGAAGCCCTGCCAGGCTAACATAGCCCGCGAGATTCAAACCGACAGCGAACAACCGGTTATCACTGTGTTCCCCTGATGTTAAGGATGTCCTGATTCAATGCGTTTGTTTATTGCGGAAAAACCGAGCCTTGGGCGTGCTATCGCAGATGTGCTGCCGAAACCGCATCGCCGCGGTGATGGCTTTATTGCCTGCGGCAACGATCAGATCGTCACCTGGTGCGTGGGACACCTTCTTGAGCAGGCGCAGCCCGACAGTTATGACAGCCGTTACGCGCGCTGGTCGCTGAACGATTTGCCGATCATTCCGGAAAAATGGCAGCTGAAACCACGTCCGTCGGTTGCGAAGCAGCTGAAAGTGGTGGAGGGTCTGCTGGCGCAGGCGAGTGAAGTGGTACATGCCGGTGACCCGGATCGGGAAGGGCAGTTGCTGGTGGATGAGGTGTTGGATTACCTGAACCTGCCCGCTGAAAAACGCAGTAAAGTGCAGCGCTGTCTGATCAACGATCTTAACCCTCAGGCAGTGGATCGCGCCGTAAATCGCCTGCGTGAGAATCGCGAGTTTATCCCGCTGTGCGTCTCTGCGCTGGCCCGCGCCCGGGCTGACTGGCTCTACGGCATCAATATGACCCGCGCCTGGACGCTGCTGGGACGCAATGCCGGCTACGATGGTGTGCTGTCAGTAGGCCGGGTACAGACACCGGTGCTGGGGCTGGTAGTGCGGCGCGATGAAGAGATCGAGAACTTCGTGCCGAAAGACTACTTCGAAGTTAAAGCGCATATCCTCACGCCTGATGGTGCCAGATTTGTTGCCAGCTGGATCCCCAGCGAAGCCTGTGAGCCGTGGCAGGATGAAGAGGGACGGCTGCTCAAACGCGCACTGGCCGATCATGTGGTGGCGCGTATCACCGGTCAGCCCGCCATTGTCACGGCCTACAGCGATAAGCGCGAAAATGACGTCGCTCCGTTGCCATTCTCCCTGTCCAGTCTGCAGATCGAGGCCGCGAAACGTTACGGACTGAGTGCCCAGACGGTCCTGGACACCTGTCAGCGGCTCTATGAAACCCACAAACTGATTACCTACCCGCGTTCAGACAGCCGCTATCTGCCGGAAGAGCATTTTGCCGGTCGTCATACGGTCTTGAAGGCGATACAGGCGCATCAGCCCCAGCTCACGCCACCAGCAGACTTTAACGCCGATCGCAGAAATCGCTGCTGGGACGATAAAAAAGTCGATGCTCACCATGCCATTATTCCCACGGCCCGAAGCAGCGCGGTGAAGCTCAGTGAAAACGAACAGCACATTTATGAGCTGGTAGCGCGCCAGTATCTGATGCAGTTCTGCCCGGATGCGGTATTCCGTAAATGTGTCATCAACCTTGATATTGCGGGCGGAAAGTTTGTGGCGAAAGCGCGCTTCCTGGCTGAGGCGGGCTGGCGCGCGCTACTGGGCAGCAAAGAGCGGGATGAAGAGAACGACGGCATGCCGCTGCCGGTGGTAGCGAAGGGTGATGCGTTGCTTTGTGAGCGTGGCGAGGTGCTGGCGAAGCAGACTCAGCCGCCTCGACCGTTTACCGATGCCACCATTCTTTCTGCAATGACCGGCATCGCCCGTTTCGTTCAGGATAAAGAATTAAAGAAAGTGCTGCGTGCGACCGATGGTTTAGGAACGGAAGCCACACGCGCCGGCATTATCGAATTACTGTTTCGTCGTGGCTTCCTGGTGAAGAAGGGCCGTTACATCAATTCCACGGATGCCGGACGCGCCCTGATTCACTCTCTGCCCGATCTGGCAGCGCGCCCGGATATGACGGCGCAGTGGGAATCGACACTGACGCGTATCAGCGAAAAGGCCTGCCGCTATGATGAGTTTATGCAGCCGCTGGTGCAGACCTTAACCGGCCTTATCCAGCAGGCGCGGCAGCAGCCTGCGGCGCATGCATTTCGGGGATTACCGTCCACCGGACAGAAACGTCCGGTGCGCAAAACCAGGCGTAAAGTGAAGGAGACGGAATGAGGCGTTATACGGTATTTCTGGTCGTGGCTCTGACGCTGGTGACCAGCGCAGTGCAGGCCAACAGTCGTTATCAGTCGATGCCACAACAGGGCAGCAACGGTGTGAACACCGATGTGGTGGTGGATATGCCGCCGGAAGCCTGGACGCAGTCAGAGAGACGTCAGCAGGACTGTCTGCGCTGCTGTATCTTTGAGAACCGCAACTACACAGAAGGCGCGGTAGTGAAATCTGAGGGCGTGCTGCTGCAGTGCGCGCGTGATGAACAGTCTCTTGGCACCAACAACCTGATCTGGAAAATAGTGAAATAGCCGTCGCGTGGCGTTCTGCCACGCGACCATTAATTAAAAGCGGAAGGTTGACCAGATGGGGGCGTGGTCAGACGGCTTCTCCATGCCCCGAATCTCATAATCAATGCCGCTCTCAACGCAGTGTGCTGCCAGATTTTTACTTGCCAGCACTAAATCAATGCGTAAGCCACGATTATCATCAAACCCTTTCGAACGATAATCGAACCAGGAGAAACGGTCCGCAACCTCCGGGTTGTGCTCGCGCCAGGTATCCACCAGTCCCCAGCCCAGCAGGCGATCCATCCACTCACGCTCTTCCGGCAGGAAAGAGCATTTGCCGGTGCGCAGCCAGCGCTTGCGGCTCTCCTCACCAATGCCAATATCCAGATCGGTGCTGCTGATATTCATGTCGCCCATAACCAGAACCGGTTTATCGGCAGGCAGATCGTCGGTCAGCAGGCGTTGCAGATCGCGATAGAACTTCTCTTTAGCCGGGAACTTGGTGGGATGATCGCGACTCTCGCCCTGTGGGAAATAGCCATTGATCACTGTGATGTCGCCAATCGGGCTGGGGATTTCCGCCATGATCAGGCGACGCTGGGACTCTTCGTCATCGTCCGGAAAGCCCCGGCTCACTGAAACGGGCTGCGCTTTGGTTAGCAACGCCACGCCGTAGTGGCCTTTCTGTCCATGATAAAAGACGTGATAGCCAAGGTTTGCCACCTCCTCCAGCGGAAACATGTCGTCATGGACTTTGGTTTCCTGCAGACCGATCACATCGGGCTGATGCTGTTCGACAAGCGCCTGAAGCTGATGCGGGCGGGCACGCAACCCATTGATGTTAAATGAAACAAATTTCATGAGAACGACCATTGTTCAGCGAGTAATGGGCGAAGATGGTAGCGATTTTTATTGAAGAAGTCATGGCAGAACAGGCTGAGATTGTGCGAAAGCGGGTAAGAAACGTGAGGAGGCGTAAGGTAGAACAAGGGGCCTGCATTTTTTTGGGATGGAGTGCGATATACAAGATGGTGGTGGGAGAAGGATTATTCGGCGCGTTGCGCCTCACCCTTCGGGCCGTGCTAAAGCGCGTTGTCTCGCAAGCTCGACACGAACCTTGATCGAAGGTTCTCATCCCTCTCCCCGCAGAACAGGAAGCTTTTGAGTTAGTCTGGGATTGTCTGCAACATGCAAAATGGTGGTGGGAGAAGGATTATTCGGCGCGTTGCGCCTCACCCTTCGGGCCGCGCTAAAGCGCGTTGTCTCGCAAGCTCGACCCGAACCTTAATCGAAGGTTCTCATCCCTCTCCCTGCAGAACAGGAAGCTTTGATATTTGTTTTGGGATGGAGTGCGATATACGAGATGGTGGTGGGAGAAGGATTATTCGGCGCGTTGCGCCTCACCCTCCGGGCCGCGCTGAAGCGCGTTGTCTCGCGATGCTCGACACGAACCTTGATCGAAGGTTCTCATCCCTCTCCCCGCAGAACAGGAAGCTTTTGAGTTAATTTGGGATTGTCTGCAACATGCAAGATGGTGGTGGGAGAAGGATTCGAACCTTCGAAGTCTGTGACGGCAGATTTACAGTCTGCTCCCTTTGGCCGCTCGGGAATCCCACCAGGGATATTTGAAGTGGCTTAAGATGATTCAGATTCAGATGGTGGTGGGAGAAGGATTCGAACCTTCGAAGTCTGTGACGGCAGATTTACAGTCTGCTCCCTTTGGCCGCTCGGGAATCCCACCATGGCCTGAATCTTTGTCTCTTAAAGCGGGGCGCATCATACCAAATGCGATAAGGGTGTAAAGCGCCCACTGGCAAAACCGCAACTGTTTGCCCACTTTTTACACGTAGCGCTGAATCTGCAGACAATTCAGCGCCCTGGCTGATTAAAGAATAATCGTACGGTTACCGTAAACGAACACGCGTTGTCCCAGTACTTTGTACAGAGCGTTGCTCAGGACATTCTTTTCTACGTCGCGACCGGCACGCATCATCTCATCCGCGGTGTAGCTGTGATCGACGTTAATCACATCCTGCATGATGATTGGACCTTCATCGAGGTTGTCATTCACGTAGTGCGCGGTAGCACCGATGATTTTCACGCCACGCTCATAAGCCTGATGGTAAGGGCGGGCTCCGATAAAGGCGGGCAGGAAGGAGTGATGAATATTGATAATCTGGTTCGGATAACGCTGCACGAAAGCGGGCGTCAGAACGCGCATATATTTTGCCAGCACCACGTAATCGGGCTGATAGCGGTCAATCTCTTCTACCATGCGGTTATCGTGCTCTTCACGCGTCAGCCCCTCATGACTCACCAGCACAAACGGAATATCGAAACGCTCAACCAGTGAACGCAGGGTGTCGTGGTTACCCACTACCGCTGCAATTTCCATATCCAGGCCGCCAAATGCGCTCTTCATTAACAGATCGCCCAGGCAGTGTGCCTCTTTAGTCACCAGAATCACCACGCGACGGCGACCGGCACTGTGAAGTTCCCGCACGGAACCCTGCGGCAGGGCGCTGTCGAGATCGGCGAGCAGGGTATTGTCGTTAAAAATCCCTTCCAGCTCGGTGCGCATGAAAAAACGCCCGGTGCGATGATCAACAAACTCATTGTTCTGCACGATATTAAGTTCGTGCTTGTAACAAATATTGGTGATTTTGGCGATCAGACCTTTTGCATCGGGACAAATGGTTCGTAAAACTTTTCTTTGCATGGTTTGCGCTTGCATCTCAATCAGAGTCCTGTCAAAGCATTAGGGTGTAAACCGCTGGGGTAGCCGTCAGCTTAACCACAACATTTTTTGTATTTTTTGCCACTGCCGCACGGGCAGGGATCGTTACGCCCCACGGGCGGTTCTGTTCCGTCAACATAGTACCAGCGTTGATCCTCGCGAAGAAAGCGTGAACACTCATGAATGGTATGAATGTTGGTTTTCTCGCGGTATCGCGCAAAAAAGGTAACGAAAGCTTCGTTCTCATGGCTTCCATGATTACAACGGGTTACATTCAGGCTAAGCCATTCGGTGCCTGGAAAACTTTCAGATAAAAGCCCCGACAGCGCCGGATGGCGTTTCTCAGGATGCCAGGTTGCAACCAGATAGTCCGCATTATGCTGAACATAGGCGCAATAACGGGATCGCATAAGTTGCTCAGCTGTAACAGGAATCTGGTTACCCTGCAGAAAGGGCCCGCAACATACGCTATACTGCTCTCCGCTACAACATGGGCAGGTTTCTGACACATTGTCTCCCGGGAATGATGAGTCGATTTCACAAGCGCGCTATGTTAGCTGACCCCACGTTGTGACGCTACGTATTGACGGCAGGACCAGATACAAATGAGAAAGGTAAAAATTGGATTGGCTCTGGGGTCTGGAGCGGCCAAGGGATGGGCGCATATTGGCGTGATTAACGCGCTGGAACGTGCGGGCATTGAGATCGACGTTGTTGCAGGCTGCTCAGTCGGCGCACTGGTCGGGTCTGCCTATGTGAATAACCGTCTGCCGCTGATGCAGAAATGGGTGAGCGCATTTCGCTACTGGGATGTAATTCGCCTGATGGATGTCTCATGGCAGCGTGGCGGGCTATTACGCGGCGAGCGGGTATTCAGCCATGTCCGTCAGTTGATCCCGAATGATGCGATAGAGCACTGTAATAAACCCTTCGGCGTGGTGGCGACCAACCTGAGTACGGGGCGTGAGCTCTGGCTGACTGAAGGCGATCTTCATCAGGCGGTACGCGCATCCTGCAGTATGCCAGGTTTATTACCGCCGGTGGGCTACAATGGGTATTGGCTGGTGGATGGCGCCGTCGTGAACCCGGTGCCGATTTCACTGACGCGTGCCCTGGGGGCAGACATTGTTATCGCCGTTGACTTACAGCATGACGCACATTTAATGCAGCAGGATCTCTTTTCCGTTACACCTCAGAACAGTGAAGAAGAAGCCGCCGCAGCGGCATTGAGTTGGAGTGGAAAGTTGCGACAGCGCCTGGTGAATTTCACTCAGCGCCGTGCATCTCAGTCACCTGGCGCGATGGAGATTATGTCTACCTCTATCCAGGTGCTGGAGAATCGTCTTAAGCGAAACCGTATGGCAGGCGATCCGCCCGATGTTTTGATACAGCCGGTCTGTCCGCAAATTTCGACGCTGGACTTTCATCGTGCTGAAGAGGCCATTGAGGCAGGCAGGGCCGCCGTAGAGAAGAAAATGGATGAACTATTACCACTGGTCCGTGGCAGATAATCAGGTTGTTCATTCAAAACGGTGACTTCGGGCAATTCTGAAAGGCGCAACTGCGTTTTATGAACCACTATTGAATTATCTGGTACGCAGGGGGAAAGAATGGAAAAACCACTACTCGGCAAAAAGATACTCATTGTCGAAGATGAGGCTGTTTTCCGTTCGTTGCTGGACCAATTTTTGTTATCGATGGGTGCTGTGACGTTACAAGCGGAAGATGGTCTGGAAGCAATTGCACAACTACAACAGCATACTGTCGACCTGATTATCTGCGATCTGGAAATGCCCCGTATGAGTGGCATCCAGTTCGTTGAGCATATTCGTACCCGTGGCAATGTCGTGCCGATTCTGATCATCTCGGCCACTGAAAACATGTCCGATATCGCCCACGTACTGCGTCTTGGGGTGCAGGATGTGCTGCTTAAACCACTCAAAAACTTCGAACGCTTCCGTGAAGCGGTTTATGAGTGCCTTTATCCCTCAATGTTCACCTCAAAGGTGGAAGAGGATGAGCAGCTTTTCCAGGACTGGGATGCGCTGGTTCGCGATCCAAAAGCAGCCGCCAAGCTGCTCAAGCAACTCCAGCCGCCGGTGCAACAGACCATTGCTAACTGCCGGATTAACTATCGTCAGCTGACGATGGCCGAGCAGCCTGGGCTGGTACTTGATATCGCGGCACTCTCCGATAAAGATCTGGCGTTCTACTGTCTCGACGTGACGCGCGCCGGTGATAACGGCGTGCTGGCGGCGCTATTACTGCGTGCACTGTTTAATGGCCTGCTGCAGGAGCAGCTTACGGGCCAAAAACAGCGTCTGCCGGAGCTGAATGGACTACTCAGACAGGTCAATCTGCTGCTGCGCCAGGCGAACCTGAGCGGTCAGTTCCCGCTGCTGGTGGGTTACTATCATCGCGGTTTAAAAAATCTGATTCTGGTTTCGGCCGGATTAAACGCCACGCTTCATGTTCATGCCCATCAGATTCAGCTCAGTAATGGTGTCCCGCTTGGCACTATGGGCAGCACCCATCTTAATCAAATCAGTCAGCGCGCAGACAACTGGCAGTGCCACGTCTGGGGCGCGGGCGGTCGTATCCGGCTGATGCTGTCCACGGAAGAATAAGTGCAAAAAACAGTGAGATTCTGGTGCTGATCTCAGGGCCAGAGTTTAGCTTTACAGTTGGGTAATAGTCTTAATTTCGACGGTTTGGTCCCTTCCAGGATAAATCCGTTCGATACTAACTGATATACTCATTTCCGATTTTAAACCGACATATCAAGTATTAACTTGAACGGCCTATGAGAGAGGTATCTTAATGTCTGCCAATAATACCAAAGTAAAAAAAGCGGTAATCCCGGTAGCGGGTTTGGGTACGCGTATGCTCCCGGCTACCAAAGCGATTCCAAAAGAGATGTTACCGCTGGTTGATAAGCCGTTAATCCAGTATGTCGTTAACGAGTGTATCGCTGCTGGCATCAACGAAATTGTGCTGGTTACGCATTCATCAAAAAATGCCATCGAAAACCACTTTGATACCAGCTTCGAACTGGAATCAATGCTGGAAAAACGCGTTAAGCGTCAGCTGCTGGATGAAATCCAGTCTATCTGCCCGCCACACGTTACCATTATGCAGGTCCGTCAGGGCATCGCTAAAGGTCTGGGTCACGCTGTGATGTGTGCGCACCCGCTGATCGGTGATGAGCCATTTGCGGTCATCCTGCCAGACGTCATCATCGACGAATATGAATCCAACCCAACCAAAGATAACCTGGCAGAGATGCTGAGCCGTTATGAAGAGTCTGGCCGCAGCCAGATCATGGTTGAGCCGGTTGCCGATGTTACCGCGTACGGTGTTGTTGATTGCCAGGGCGCAGAACTGAACCCAGGCGACAGCGCACCTATGGTCGGTGTGGTTGAGAAGCCTAAAGCGTCAGAATCACCATCAAACCTGGCCGTTGTAGGTCGTTATGTGCTGTCTTCAGACATCTGGCCACTGCTGGCGAAAACGCCTCCAGGTGCAGGCGGCGAAGTTCAGCTGACTGACTCCATTGCTATGCTGATGGAAAAAGAGACTGTCGAAGCTTATCACCTGAAAGGCGTGAGCCATGACTGTGGTAACAAGCTGGGCTACATGCAGGCTTTCGTTGAGTACGGTGTTCGTCATCCGGTATTGGGCAAAGATTTCTCTGAATGGCTCGATGGCGCAGTTGGCAACAAAAAGTAATTCATAAACACAGGATAACTCGATGAAAGTCACTGTATTTGGTATCGGCTATGTCGGTCTGGTTCAGGCTGCGGTGTTAGCCGAAGTCGGACATGACGTTCTCTGCATTGATGTCGACGCTAATAAAGTCGAAAATCTGAAAAAAGGCATCATTCCTATTTTCGAACCAGGTTTAACGCCGCTGGTAATGTCCAATTACGAAGCGGGTCGTCTGAAGTTCAGCACTGATGCTGAGCTGGGCGTAAACCATGGTGTTATGCAGTTTATTGCAGTTGGTACACCACCGGACGAAGACGGCTCTGCCGATCTGAAATATGTGACCGCCGTAGCGCGCACCATTGCGCAGCATATGAACGATCACAAAGTGGTTATCGACAAATCAACCGTTCCGGTTGGCACAGCAGACAAAGTTCGTGCAGTAATGACGGAAGCGCTGAAAGCGCGTGACGCCAACATCACCTTCGATGTGGTTTCAAACCCGGAATTCCTGAAAGAGGGTGCAGCAGTTAATGACTGTATGCGTCCGGAGCGTATTGTTGTCGGTACTGACAACGACGACGTGGTCGAACTGTTACGCGAGCTCTATGAGCCGTTTAACCGTAACCACGATCGCATGATCATGATGGATATCCGCAGCGCAGAGCTGACCAAGTATGCCGCAAACTGCATGCTGGCCACCAAAATCAGCTTTATGAACGAGATGTCTAACCTGGCTGAACGTTTAGGCGCGGATATTGAGAAAGTACGCCAGGGTATCGGTTCTGATCCCCGCATTGGCTACCACTTTATCTATCCTGGCTGTGGCTACGGCGGCTCCTGCTTCCCGAAAGATGTGCAGGCGTTAATCCGTACCGCTGAGTCCATTGGCTATCAGCCACGTCTGTTGCAGGCGGTGGAAGATGTGAATGACAACCAGAAAAACAAGCTGCCTACCTTCATTAAGCGTCATTTTGGTGACGATCTGAAAGGTAAAACGTTTGCACTCTGGGGCCTGTCATTCAAGCCGAACACTGACGACATGCGTGAAGCCTCCAGCCGTGTGCTGATGGAAACGCTGTGGGAAGCGGGTGCATCTGTTCAGGCGTTTGACCCTGAAGCGATGGATGAAGCGCAGCGCATCTATGGTCACCGCAGCGATCTGAAGCTGATGGGGACCAAAGAAGCCGCACTGCAGGGCGCAGACGGTCTGGTCATCTGTACGGAGTGGCAAAACTTCCGTGCGCCTGACTTCGACGTTATCAAAAATGCACTGAAAGAAGCCGTGATTTTTGATGGTCGTAACCTGTATGATCCAGAGCGTATCAGCAAACGCGGTTTCGTTTATTATGCAATCGGCCGCGGAGCGTCTATTCAAACTGCATAATTAACGAGGGATTTATGAACTTTCTGGTCACCGGCGCCGCAGGCTTTATTGGTTTTCATGTCAGTCACCGTCTGCTGGCCGCCGGTCACCAGGTTGTCGGTATCGACAACCTGAATGATTATTACGACGTAAATCTCAAGCATGCCCGTCTCGATTTAATTAAAGCTGATTCTGGTTTTACATTTATTGAGATGGATCTGGCGGACCGTGACGCAATTGCGTCACTGTTCGACCAGAACACATTCCAGCGCGTTATTCACCTTGGCGCTCAGGCTGGCGTCAGGTACTCCATTGAAAACCCCCATGCCTACGCAGACTCAAATCTGATCGGCCACCTCAATATTCTTGAAGGCTGCCGTCACCATAAAATTGAACATCTGCTCTACGCCTCATCCAGTTCAGTTTATGGCCTGAATCGCAAAATGCCGTTCTCAACCGAAGACAGCGTTGATCACCCGGTTTCTTTATATGCGGCGACCAAAAAAGCTAATGAGTTAATGTCGCACACTTACTCACATCTTTATCAGTTGCCGACGACCGGACTGCGCTTCTTTACCGTTTACGGTCCATGGGGCCGTCCCGATATGGCACTCTTTAAGTTCACCCGGGCAATGATTGCGGGTGAAGCGATAGATGTTTATAACCAGGGCCAGATGAAACGCGACTTTACCTATATTGACGATATTGCTGAAGCGATTGTCCGCCTGCAGGATGTTATTCCACAGCAGGATGATAACTGGACCGTTGAAACCGGTTCACCCGCAACCAGCTCTGCGCCTTATCGGGTTTACAATATTGGTAACAGTCAGCCGGTTACGTTGATGAACTATATCGAAGCGATTGAGAAAGCCCTGGGGATTACGGCGAAGAAAAATCTGATGCCAATGCAGCCCGGCGACGTACTGGAAACCAGTGCGGATACCGAAGCGCTGTATAAGGCCATTGGTTTTAAACCGCAGACCGGGGTCGAAGAGGGCGTTAAAAACTTTGTTGACTGGTATCGCGATTTCTACCGCGTCTGATTAACAGAAAAAGGAAGCTTCGGCTTCCTTTTTTATTGGTTATCAGGCTAACGCTTAAGCGGCGAAGCCGTATGCATTACAGTAAAAAATCGTCCAGTGATTTACCCTGTTCTTCCAGCGCTTTTTTAATCACGGCCGGTGTCCGTCCCTGACCTGTCCAGGTTCTGGACTCGCCTTTTTCATCAGTATAACCATATTTGGCCGGACGCACTGAGCGTTTACCTTTTGCCGCAGCGCGGGGAGTGGCGGTCAGCGTGTTAATCAGTTCATTCGGGTCGATTCCATCCGCCAGCAGCATTTCACGATACTGATTAAGCTTACGCGTGCGTTCTTCATTTTCTGCCTGAAAATGTGACTCTTCTTCGCGGCGTTCTTTTACCACCACGTCCAGTTTTTCCAGCATCTCTTCCAGTGTTTCGACGGAATACTCTCTGGCCTGGGCGCGCAGCGTACGGATATTATTAAGAACTTTTAGTGCTTCGCTCATTGTCCTGGTCTCTGAATAAGGGAAAAGTTGTGTTGCCCGCTAATAGTAGTGGTGACATTAAATAACTTCAATCTTAAAAAAATATTCAGAACGATAATTGCCAGAGTAATTAAAATAATCACCTTCAAAATTCCACGGTAATGGCAAATAAAAAATAGTTTCCGCGGGTCTGATATGCAATAAATTTAATGTATTTAGCGTAGTAACAAAAATGTCATTCCTTTTGTTGCGGGTAAAATAAGTAAAACTTATCCAGCGTGAAGTGTACATAACCGGCACCCTGTGAAGCACGAAGAGGAATAACCACTCAGCCGTTACGCTTTAATTACCGCTACAGCGCAACGTATTACCTGCACTTTGTGATAATATGCGCGCCATTCCGTTAAGTCCTGATGAAGATACGCTCCTATGGCTCAACTCTATTTTTATTACTCTGCCATGAATGCAGGGAAATCGACGGCACTGCTGCAATCCTCCTATAACTATCAGGAGCGCGGCATGCGTTCGCTGGTCTACACCGCTGAGATCGATAACCGGTTCGGTGCCGGGCAGGTGAGTTCCCGTATCGGACTCTCGTCGCCGGCCATGCTCTACAATGCTGAAACCGCACTCTACAGCGACATTGCCGCCGAACATGCTGCGCAGCCAATCCACTGCGTGCTGGTTGATGAGAGTCAGTTTCTGACCCGGGAGCAGGTTAAAGCGCTCTCTGATGTCGTAGACGATCTGGATATTCCGGTGCTCTGCTATGGCCTGAGAACCGATTTTCGTGGTGAACTGTTTGTGGGCAGTCAGTATCTGCTGGCATGGGCAGATAAGCTGGTTGAACTGAAAACCATCTGTCACTGTGGCCGCAAGGCGAGCATGGTGCTGCGACTGGATAGCGAAGGTAAACCTTTCAGTGAAGGCGAGCAGGTGGTCATTGGCGGTAATGAACGCTATATCTCTGTCTGCCGTAAGCATTATAAACAGGCGATAGAGCAGGGATCGTTACAGGCGATTCACGGCGCACAGACTCCGCTGAATTAACCGCGTCATTCAGGCAATAAAAAACCCGCCGAGGCGGGTTTTTTTATCACATAGTCAGAAGCGGTCTATCAGACTTTTTTCACTTTCTTATCAACTTTCACGCCTTTTACCGGCTGCTCAGCTACGGCTTCGGCGACACTTGAGAACGGTTCGACAAATTCACGTCCGTAGTAGGTATCGAGCATAATCTGTTTCAGCTCAGCAATCAGCGGATAGCGTGGGTTCGCGCCAGTACACTGGTCATCGAACGCATCATCGGCCAGTTTGTCGACTTTCGCCAGGAAGTCCGCTTCCTGCACACCGGCTTCGCGGATTGAGGTCGGAATACCGAGTTCAGTTTTGATCTCGTCCAGCCATGCCAGTAGCTTCTCAATTTTCTGCGCGGTGCGGTCGCCCGGTGCGCTCAGACCTAAGTGGTCAGCAATCTCAGCGTAACGACGGCGCGCCTGTGGACGATCATACTGGCTGAACGCGGTCTGTTTGGTCGGGTTGTCATTCGCGTTGTAGCGGATAACGTTCGAGATTAACAGGGCATTCGCCAGACCGTGTGGGATATGGAACTCTGAACCCAGTTTGTGTGCCATTGAGTGACAGACCCCGAGGAAGGCGTTGGCAAACGCAATACCGGCGATAGTCGCGGCATTGTGAACGCGTTCACGCGCCACCGGGTTTTTAGCACCTTCGGCATAGCTGGCCGGCAGGTTCTCTTTCAGCAGTTTCAGTGCCTGCAGCGCCTGACCATCAGAGTATTCATTTGCCAGCACGGAAACATAGGCTTCCAGCGCGTGGGTTACCGCATCCAGACCACCGAAGGCGCAGAGTGAACGCGGCATATCCATCACCAGGTTGGCATCGACAATCGCCATATCCGGCGTCAATGCATAGTCAGCCAGAGGATATTTCTGACCGGTCGCATCATCGGTTACCACAGCGAACGGTGTGACTTCTGAACCGGTACCTGAGGTTGTCGTAATGGCAACCATGCGTGCTTTGACGCCCATTTTCGGGAACTTGTAGATACGTTTACGGATGTCCATGAAACGTAAGGCCAGCTCTTCGAAGTGGGTTTCCGGATGTTCGTACATCACCCACATGATTTTCGCGGCATCCATTGGGGAACCGCCGCCCAGCGCAATGATGACGTCAGGTTTAAAGCTGTTCATCTGCTCTGCACCTTTGCGTACGATGCTCAGCGTTGGGTCAGCTTCAACTTCGAAGAATACTTCAGTCTCGATGCCGTGTGATTTCAGCACGCGGGTCACCTGGTCAGCATAACCGTTATTGAACAGGAAGCGGTCAGTGACGATAAAGGCACGTTTCGCGCCGTCCGTTGCCACCTCTTCCAGCGCAATTGGCAGTGAACCCCGACGGAAGTAGATGGATTTAGGAAGTTTATGCCACAACATATTCTCAGCTCGCTTGGCGACAGTTTTGGTATTGATCAGGTGTTTTGGACCGACGTTCTCTGAAATAGAGTTACCGCCCCAGGAACCACAACCCAGCGTCAGAGACGGCGCCAGTTTAAAGTTGTAGAGGTCACCGATACCGCCCTGAGAGGCAGGGGTGTTGATCAGAATACGCGCGGTTTTCATTTTGTCGCCGAAGTAGTGCACGCGCTCAGTCTGGTTATCCTGGTCGGTGTAAAGGCAGGAGGTGTGACCGATACCGCCCATGGCGACCAGTTTCTCCGCTTTATCTACGGCATCCTGGAAATCTTTTGCCCGATACATCGCGAGGGTAGGTGAGAGTTTTTCGTGGGCGAATGGCTCAGACTCATCCACCAGTTTTACCTCACCAATCAGGATCTTAGTGCTCGGTGGCACGCTGAGACCCGCCATCTCTGCAATTTTGAAGGCAGGCTGACCCACGATGGCCGCATTCAGGCCGCCATTTTTCAGGATGATATTCTGTACAGCGCTCAGTTCAGCACCCTGCAGCATGTAGCCGCCATGGCTGGCGAAACGTTCACGCACGGCGTCATAAACTGAATCAACCACAATGACAGATTGTTCAGAGGCGCAGATCACCCCATTATCAAAGGTTTTCGACATCAGAATGGAGGCAACGGCACGCTTCACATCGGCAGTTTCATCGATTACTACCGGCGTGTTACCGGCACCGACACCAATCGCCGGTTTACCGGAGCTGTATGCCGCTTTCACCATGCCCGGACCGCCGGTGGCGAGAATCAGGTTGATGTCAGGGTGATGCATCAGCTGGTTTGACAGCTCAACAGACGGGGCATCGATCCAGCCGATAATGTCTTTAGGCGCCCCGGCAGCAATGGCGGCCTGCAAGACGATATCAGCAGCTTTGTTTGTTGCGTCTTTGGCGCGTGGGTGGGGCGAAAAGATAATGCCGTTACGGGTTTTAAGACTGATTAACGCTTTGAAGATGGCGGTTGAGGTTGGGTTGGTGGTCGGGACGATACCGCAAATCAGGCCAATCGGCTCGGCGATGGTAATAGTACCGAACGTATCATCAGTGGCCAACACGCCACAGGTCTTTTCATCTTTATAGGCGTTGTAGATATACTCAGAAGCAAAGTGGTTTTTAATGACTTTGTCTTCGACGATGCCCATACCGGATTCGGCAACGGCCATCTTAGCTAGCGGGATTCGGGCGTCTGCGGCGGCAAGGGCGGCGGCACGGAAGATGGCGTCGACCTGTTGTTGAGAAAAGTTGGCATATTCACGCTGGGCTTTTTTTACACGTTCGACCAGTGCATTGAGTTCAGCGACATTGGTTACGGCCATGGTGTTCTCCTGAAGGAAGTTAAACTTTTTTAGTAAACAATCCTGCGTCCTGAGTATAGTCACGCTGAAATAACGTGACTGGCTGGCAGGTAACGCGTGGATTTTCAACTGTTTACTGAACGAGTCTTCTGCTGGCGTTAACGAGCTTTCTTTCGCTGACGCTTATACTTCCGTTAAGAAAAGATTACCTGGTTTGGGGTAGGTCAATTTTGATGCAGATCAATTTAAGCGCAAGCTGACACCTTTCAGCACCCCTTTTTACTGCTTTTCTGTTAAGCCGGTCTGCTCCTGCGCTTAGCCCTTATGATAGTGGCTAAATCCAGTCACTTTTTAATCTCTGGCGGAAAGCGCTAAATGCTTTGCTGTTCATCAGGATAAATAGCCAGGCGCACATCTGGCGTCTCTGCACGTTTTCACATACATTAGGCGCGTTTTCCCCCTGTGGTACGGAGTAATGTTGTGAATCCAGCGCTGTTAGATCTATCAGGCTATATAAAATTTTTTGTCGGGCTCTTTGCGCTGGTCAATCCGGTAGGCATTATTCCGGTGTTCATCAGCATGACGCGTTATCAGGGGGTGGCGGAGCGTAACAAAACCAACCTTACGGCTAATCTGGCCGTTGCCATTATTCTCTGGACGTCACTTTTCCTCGGCGATGCGATTTTGCATGTGTTTGGCATTTCGATTGACTCGTTCCGCATTGCGGGCGGCATTCTGGTTGTCACCATTGCGATGTCGATGATCAGCGGCAAGCTGGGCGAGGATAAGCAGAATAAACAGGAGAAGTCAGAAACCGCGATTCGTGAAAGCGTGGGTGTAGTACCTCTGGCATTACCACTGATGGCGGGACCAGGGGCCATCAGCTCGACCATCGTCTGGAGTACCCGCTACCACAGCTGGATAAATCTGCTGGGATTCACGCTGGCGATTGCCATTTTTGCGTTCTGCTGCTGGCTATTGTTCCGGGCTGCGCCATTAATGGTTCGGATTCTTGGGCAAACCGGTATTAACGTCATTACCCGAATTATGGGGCTGTTACTGATGGCGCTGGGCATTGAATTTGTCGTAACCGGTATGAAGTCGATTTTCCCCGGCTTACTAAACTAAATACTCACTTATTTCATGCAGCGAAGCGAAATGGTGACCTGAAGTGGTGCAGTAAAGCGTTTTATTGCACCATAACAATGCAGTTATTCATCCTGCTTAATAAAAACAGAGGATTATAAATTCCATTACTGCGGGGTTGCTCACAGACTTTTTTTTGCAAAATAATGTCACTATTTTCACACGACAATCTGCTATCTGATCTCCACTTAACCCGATAAATCCCCATGGTTTAGTGCTCAGCCTGAATTTCATCACGTCCTTGCCGTTTTTATCAATACAAATACCAAAACAGACGCTTTTTTTGGCTCCATAACGCCCTGGAAGCAGGTTTCCAGCTAAACAGCCTATTTTTCATATCGATATAATATTTTCAGGACGAAAATTAACACTTTCGCTGCCTGACATCTCATGATAAAAGAGAATTAGTTAACATTTTAGCTATTTTGTTTTGGCGCCCCTTCGCGGCTTCTGATAATTTTTGGCCCAGCGTAAATTTTTTCTCCGAAAGTCCAAAGTGAGAACGCTTTTTGCTTAAGCCTATCGGGATACTTAATTAAAGGTTGGCGTTTCGCATGATTGGGATGAAAAACTTGCAACAACAGCGGTCAGCAATCGCACTCTTTTTGTTCACGGCTTTTTCTCCGGCTTACGCCGCCACGGTTCCGCCTGGAATGGTTCTGGCAGCGCAACAGCAAATAGTGATCAATAACGGAAGCGAAGTCTCCTCGCTGGATCCGCATAAAACCGAAGGCGTGCCGGAATCCAATGTTATTTATAACCTGCTGGATGGCCTGGTAAACACCGATAACTTTGGTCAGGTTGTGCCGGGCGTCGCCAAAAGCTGGGAAAATCCACAACCCACAGTCTGGATTTTTACTCTGCGGGACGATGCGAAGTGGAGCAATGGCGAACCGGTAACTGCCGCTGATTTCGTCTATAGCTGGCGTCGGCTGGTAGACCCGAAAACGGCGTCGCCTTACTCCAGCTATCCACAGGCCGCTCATTTTGCCAGTATCGATGCCATCCTTGCCGGTAAAGCATCACCCGACCAGCTGGGCGTGAAAGCGCTGGATGCCCATCGCCTGCAGATAACGCTGAGTGAACCGGTGCCTTATCTGGTGGCGATGTTAGCGCATACGGCGATGAAACCGGTTTATGCGCCAGCCATTAAGCAGTGGGGCGACGCCTGGACCCGTCCCGATCACTACATCGGTAACGGTGCCTATACGCTGAGCGACTGGGTGGTGAATGAAAAAATCGTCGTGAAGCGTAATCCCCATTACTGGGATAATGCGCATACGGTGATTGAGCAGGGGACCTTCCTGCCGATCGCCTCTGAAAACAGTGATATCAATCGCTACCGCAGCGGCGGAACGGACATTACCAATAGTGCGGTGCCGCCGGAGATGTTTGGCAAGCTGCGCAAAGAGCTGGGCGATGAAGTAAAGGTCAGCCCGCTGCTCTGCACCTTCTATTACGAAATTAACAACAAAAAAGCGCCGTTCACCGATGCACGAGTGCGCGCCGCGCTGAAAATGACCCTCGATCGCGAGGTGATAGCTAATAAGATCATGGCTCAGGGGCAGATTCCGGCCTATAGCCTCACGCCACCCTTTACGGCTGATATTAAGCTATCCCCGCCTGAATGGTTCACCTGGACACAGGCGCAGCGTAATGAGGCGGCGAAAAAGCTGCTGGCAGAGGCGGGCTTTGATGCCAGCCATCCGCTGACCTTTACGCTGCTCTATAACACTTCTGATCAGAACAAACGCCAGGCAATTGCGGCCGCATCGATGTGGCAGAAAAACCTGGGCGCGAAGGTGACGCTGCAGAATCAGGAGTGGAAAACCATGCTGGAGACCCGTCATCAGGCCCAGTATGACGTGGTGCGCGCCACCTGGTGTGCCGATTACAATGAGCCCTCCACCTTCCTGAATATGCTGATCAGTAACGCCTCGATCAACACCGCATTTTACAGCAGCGCGACCTTTGATCGCCTGATGGCGGAGACGCTGACGGCGGGCAGCGAGGCGCAGCGCGCCGGCCTGTATCAGCAGGCTGAAACACAACTCGACAAAGACTCACCAATTGTGCCAGTTTACTACCGCGTAAGTGTGCGCCTGGTAAAGCCCTGGGTTGGCGGCTTTACGGGCAAAGACCCGCAGGACATGACAGACCTGAAGTACTATTTCATCAAACAACACTGATCTGATCGCCGCTTCGGCGAGACAGTCGGGACACGCATCAGCGTACAGACCATTTTGGGGTCAATCTCCCTGGGAACAGGCCAGGGAGCCCGGAGACGGGGGACGCCGGGGCAGAGCATCGCCACGGTGACGATAATAAAACTGGAGTGTAATAATGAACAACATCACGAAAAAAAGCCTGATTGCAGCGGGCGTTTTCGCCGCAGTGAGTGCCCTGGCAGGGAATGCGGCTTTCGCAGCAACCGTGCCTGCGGGCGTTGAGCTGGCCGCAAAACAGGAGCTGGTTCGCGGCAATGGCGATGAAGTCCAGTCGCTCGATCCGCACAAAATTGAAGGCGTGCCGGAAGACAACGTGGCGCGCGACCTTTACGAAGGCCTGCTGGTCAATGACAGCAACGGTAAACCGATTCCGGGCGTAGCGGAAAGTTACGAAAACAAAGATTTCAAAGTGTGGACGTTCCACTTACGTAAAAATGCCAAATGGTCCAATGGCGAGCCGGTTACCGCGCAGGACTTCGTCTACAGCTGGGAGCGTCTGGTCGATCCTAAAACGGCTTCACCGTACGCCAGCTATCCGCAGTATGGTCATATCCTGAACGTCGATGACATCATCGCCGGGAAAAAACCGATTACCGATCTGGGCGTAAAAGCCATTGATGACCACACGCTGGAAGTCACCCTGAGCGAGCCGGTTCCCTATTTTGATAAGCTGCTGATTAACTCCGTTATGTCACCGGTCTACAAACCGGCAATTGAGAAGTTTGGCGAGCAGTGGACCCAGCCACAAAACTGGGTCGGCAACGGTGCCTTTAAACTGGACGCGCACGTGATTAACGAGCGCATCACCCTGGTCCGTAACCCGAACTACTGGGATAACGAGCACACCGTGCTGAACAAGGTCACCTACCTGCCAATCAGTTCTGAAGTCAGTGACGTTAACCGTTACTTCTCTGAGAACGGCAGCGACATGACCTACAACAATCTTCCGATTGAGCTGTTTAAAAAGCTGCAGCGTGACAATGGTAAAGAGCTGCACGTCGATCCTTACCTCTGCACCTACTACTACGAAATAAACAACCAGAAAGCGCCATTCACCGATTCACGCGTGCGCGCGGCCCTGAAGCTGGGTCTGGATCGTGACATCATGGTGAATAAAGTGCTGGCTCAGGGCCAGAAACCAGCTTACAGCTACACGCCGCCATCCACTGACGGCATGGAAATTCTGCCGCCAGACTGGTTCACATGGTCGCAGGACAAACGTAACGCCGAAGCGAAGAAGCTGCTGGCTGAAGCGGGCTACACCGCCGACAAACCGCTGACCTTTAACCTGCTCTATAACACCTCCGATCTGCACAAGAAGCTGGCAATTGCCGCCTCGTCGATCTGGAAGAAAAACATCGGCGTGAACATCAAGCTGGAAAACCAGGAGTGGAAAACCTTCCTGGATACCCGCCATCAGGGTAACTTCGATGTGTCGCGTGCGGCATGGTGTGCGGACTACAACGAACCGACCTCCTTCCTGAACACCATGGTGTCCAACAGCAGCAGTAACACCGCACACTATAAGAGCGATGCGTTTGACAAAGTGGTGCGTGATGCGATCAAAGCGCCGGATGCCAAAGCCCGTGCAGCAGACTATCAGAAGGCTGAACAGATCCTGGATAAAGACAGTACCATCGTACCGGTTTACTACTACGTGAATACGCGTCTGGTGAAGCCTTATGTCGGCGGTTACACCGGTAAAGACCCCCTGGATAAAACGCTGTCTAAAGACTTCTACATCATTAAACACTAATAGCATTCAGGCTATCAGCAGTGGCGGCGCGTCTGGCGCCGCCTTTTTTAATTTTTTATATGTTGTGAAGCAACAGCCTGGTAGGTACGGCAATGTTAAAATTCATCCTGCGTCGCTTGCTTGAAGCGCTACCGACGCTGTTCGTCCTGATTACCATCTCCTTCTTTATGATGCGCCTGGCCCCCGGTAGTCCTTTTACCGGCGAGCGTACGCTGGCACCCGAAGTCATGGCCAACATTGAGGCGAAGTACCACCTCAACGATCCCATTGGTAAGCAGTATGTCGATTACCTTGTGCAGCTGGCGCACGGCGATTTCGGCCCGTCGTTTAAGTACAAAGACTATTCGGTCAACTATCTGGTCGCACATGCGTTCCCGGTTTCTGCCAAACTCGGCCTGGCCGCGTTCCTGCTAGCCATAGTGCTGGGCGTGACCGCCGGCGTCATCGCCGCGCTCAAACAAAATACGTTGTGGGACTTCGCGGTGATGGGGGTGGCAATGACCGGCGTGGTCATACCCAGTTTCGTGGTCGCGCCGCTGCTGGTCCTGCTGTTCGCCATCAGCCTGAAATGGCTGCCGGGCGGCGGCTGGAATGGCGGTCAGTGGAACTACATGCTGCTGCCGATGGTGGCGCTGTCGCTGGCGTATATCGCCAGTATCGCGCGTATTACCCGCGGGTCGATGATTGAAGTGATGCACTCCAATTTTATCCGTACCGCGCGTGCCAAAGGCCTGCCGCTGCGCCGCATTGTGCTGCGTCATGCGCTGAAACCGGCGCTGCTGCCGGTGATCTCCTACATGGGTCCGGCGTTTGTCGGCATCATCACCGGTTCGATGGTGATTGAGTCGATCTACGGTTTGCCGGGTATTGGTCAGCTGTTTGTGAACGGTGCGCTGAACCGTGACTACTCACTGGTGATGAGCCTGACCATTCTGGTCGGTTTGCTGACCATTGTCTTCAACGCGATTGTTGACGTGCTCTATGCCGTTATCGATCCAAAAATTCGTTACTGATTGCGGAGTTCGCCATGATGTTAAGTAAGAAAAACAGCGAAGCTCTCGATGCGTTCAGTGAGAAGCTGGAAGTAGAAGGGCGTAGCCTCTGGCAGGACGCGCGTCGTCGTTTTATTCATAACCGTGCTGCCTCAATCAGCCTGCTGGTGCTGTTACTGATTACCCTGTTCGTGATTTTTGCGCCGATGCTGGCGCAGTTCACCTACGACGATACCGACTGGGCCATGATGTCCTCGCCGCCGGATACCACTTCCGGCCATTGGTTCGGCACTGACTCATCGGGTCGTGACCTGCTGGTGCGCGTGGCGATTGGTGGTCGCATCTCGCTGATGGTGGGTGTGGCCTCTGCGCTGATCGCGGTGATCGTGGGCACGCTTTACGGTTCGATTGCTGGCTATCTCGGCGGCAAAACGGACTCGGTGATGATGCGTATTCTGGAAATTCTCAACTCCTTCCCGTTTATGTTCTTCGTGATCCTGCTGGTGACCTTCTTTGGTCGCAACATCCTGCTGATTTTTGCCGCTATCGGCATGGTTTCGTGGCTGGATATGGCGCGTATTGTGCGCGGCCAGACGCTGAGCCTGAAGCGTAAAGAGTTTATCGAAGCGGCCCATGTCGGCGGGGTATCAACCTGGAAAATCGTGGTGCGCCATATCGTGCCGAACGTGCTGGGCGTAGTGGTGGTTTACGCCTCGCTGCTGGTGCCAAGCATGATCCTGTTTGAATCCTTCCTGAGCTTCCTGGGTCTGGGTACGCAGGAGCCTTTAAGCAGCTGGGGCGCACTGCTCAGCGACGGCGCCAACTCGATGGAGGTGTCGCCGTGGCTGCTGCTCTGGCCGGCGGGCTTCCTGGTGGTGACGCTGTTCTGTTTCAATTTTATCGGCGATGGCCTGCGTGATGCCCTCGACCCGAAAGATCGTTAAGGAGTTTCCCGATGACTATTCATGAATTTCAGCCAGCAATGGCGGCCCGCGCGGGAAGCGAACAGCTACTTACGGTCAAAGATTTACGCGTGACCTTTGGCACGCACGATGGGGATGTGACCGCTGTTAATGACCTGAACTTCTCGCTGCGCGCGGGTGAGACGCTGGGCATTGTTGGTGAGTCGGGTTCCGGCAAATCACAGACGGCCTTTGCCCTGATGGGGTTGCTGGCAAAAAATGGCCGCATTGGCGGCTCGGCGATGTTCAACGGCAAAGAGATCCTGAACCTGCCTGAGAACCAGCTCAATAAACTGCGCGCCGAACAGATTGCAATGATCTTCCAGGACCCGATGACGTCGCTGAACCCCTATATGCGGGTGGGCGAGCAGCTGATGGAAGTGCTTAAGCTGCACAAAGGAATGAACAGCGCACAGGCGTTTGAAGAGTCAGTGAGAATGCTGGACGCGGTGAAAATGCCGGAAGCGCGCAAACGCATGAAGATGTACCCGCATGAGTTCTCTGGCGGGATGCGTCAGCGCGTGATGATCGCGATGGCGCTGCTGTGCCGGCCAAAACTGCTGATCGCTGACGAGCCCACTACGGCGCTGGATGTGACGGTGCAGGCGCAGATCATGACGTTGCTCAACGATCTGAAGCGTGAATTCAACACCGCCATTATCATGATCACCCACGATCTCGGCGTAGTAGCTGGGATCTGCGACAAGGTGCTGGTGATGTATGCCGGGCGCACCATGGAGTATGGCCGCGCCCGCGATGTCTTTTATCAGCCTGCGCACCCTTACTCAATCGGTCTGCTGAATGCAGTGCCGCGCCTGGATGCGGAGGGCGAGAGCCTGACCACCATTCCGGGCAATCCACCCAATCTGCTGCGTCTGCCGCAGGGCTGTCCGTTCCAGCCGCGTTGTTCGCACGCCATGGATATCTGCACCCAGGCTCCGCCGCTGGAGCCGTTTGGCGATGGCCGTCTGCGTGCCTGCTTTAAGCCGGTGGAGGAGTTAGTATGAGCACCGTTGCTGAAAAAAGAGTGTTACTGGAAATCGCCGACCTCAAAGTCCATTTCGACATCAAAGATGGCAGGCAATGGTTCTGGCAGCCGTCAAAAACCCTGAAGGCGGTGGATGGCGTCAGCCTGCGCCTTTATGAGGGAGAAACGCTGGGCGTGGTAGGCGAGTCTGGCTGCGGTAAATCGACCCTGGCGCGCGCCATCATCGGGCTGGTTAAAGCGACAGAAGGTCGGGTGGCCTGGTTAGGCCGCGATCTGCTCGGCCAGAGTGAAGAGGAGTGGCGCAAAGCGCGCAGCGATATCCAGATGATATTCCAGGACCCGCTGGCGTCGCTGAACCCGCGTATGACCATCGGCGATATCATCGCCGAGCCACTGCGCACCTACCATCCGAAAATGGCGCGGCAGGAAGTGAAAGACCGCGTCAAAAATATGATGATGAAAGTGGGGCTGCTGCCTAACCTGATCAACCGCTACCCGCATGAGTTTTCGGGCGGTCAGTGTCAGCGTATCGGTATCGCCCGTGCGCTGATTCTGGAGCCGAAGTTGATCATCTGCGATGAACCGGTTTCGGCGCTGGATGTTTCGATTCAGGCGCAGGTGGTGAATCTGCTGCAGCAGTTACAGCGTGAGATGGGGCTGTCGCTCATCTTCATTGCCCACGATCTGGCTGTGGTGAAGCATATCTCTGACCGGGTGCTGGTGATGTATCTGGGGCATGCGGTGGAGCTGGGTACCTACAGCGAGGTCTACAGCAATCCGCAGCATCCTTACACCCGTGCGCTGATGTCTGCCGTGCCAATCCCCGATCCCGATCTGGAAAAGAATAAGCAGATTCAGCTGCTGGAAGGGGAGTTGCCGTCGCCGATTAATCCGCCGTCAGGCTGCGTGTTCCGCACTCGTTGTCCGATCGCCGGCCCGGAGTGTGCGAAAACCCGGCCGCTGCTGGAAGGCAGTTTCCACCATGCGGTCTCCTGTCTGAAGGTCGATCCGCTATAAAGCAAAACGCCGGGCAAGTGCCCGGCGTTTTGTTATCTGATGCTTACTCGCGCCACAGGATATGACAGAGCTTATGAGCTTTCTCGCGGCACAGCAGCACGCGGGCAAAGACATCAGTGATCGGCTCACCATCCGCTTCACCCAGCCCGATGACCACCTCGGCAAAAAAGTCCGGGTTCAGATCGAAATCGACATGATCTTTCCAGTCTTCAGAGGGATCAAACAGTTCTGCGCCACCGCGCTCTTCGAACTGCAGATTGAAGAGAATGACGTCTGCCGGGTCGAGATTGTCGACGGCCAGTTCAAGAAAAATATCGTAGGCCTGTTCCAGCGTTTCATCTTCGGTAAGGCGATTATTCAAATCCATAGTCTGTCCTGTCGGCCTGCGGCCATTTACACAATCTGGCTCGTTTTACAGTAAAGGGCTGAAGAAGTAAAACAGTCGTTCGACGATGCGCTGCCACCACGCACGTTTTGCCCAGCGCTTGCCATCCAGCAGGCGTGAGCGGGCGATATAGTCATCCTGCACACAGGCGAGATCGCTGCCAAATCCGGCATCATCCACCACCAGCGTTACTTCAAAATTCAGCCATAAACTGCGCATATCGAGATTGACGGTTCCCACCAGACTCAGCTGTCCGTCGACCAGCACGCTTTTAGTGTGCAACAGCCCATCTTCAAACTGATAGATCTTCACGCCCGCTTCCAGCAGTTCGCTGAAGAAGGAGCGGCTGGCCCAGCCGACCAGCAGCGAGTCATTGTGACGCGGCACAATCACGCTGACACTGACGCCACGCTGTGCGGCCGTGCAGATAGCATGCAGCAGATCGTCGCTCGGCACTAAGTAGGGTGTGGTCATAATCAGCTGTTCACGCGCGGAATAAACCGCGGTCAGCAGCGCCTGATGGATCATATCCTCCGGGAAGCCAGGACCGGAGGCGATCACCTGCACGGTGTGGCCGCTCTCCTGCTCAAACGGCATGATGTTGCGATCGGGCGGTGGTGGCAGAATACGTTTGCCGGTCTCAATCTCCCAGTCACAGCTGAACACAATGCCCATCGCGGTCGCGACCGGACCTTCCATACGCGCCATCAGGTCAATCCACTGGCCCACACCCGCGCTCTGTTTAAAGAAGCGCGGATCCACCAGGTTCATGCTGCCGGTATAGGCGATGTAATTATCAATCAGAACGATTTTGCGATGCTGACGCAAATCCATTCGACGCAGGAACACGCGCAGCAGGCTGACCTGCAAGGCTTCCACGACGTCGATACCGGCGTTGCGCATCATGCCGACCCATGGGCTGCGGAAAAAGTTGACGCTGCCTGCGGAGTCGAGCAGCAGTCGGCAATGAACGCCACGGCGTGATGCGGCCATCAGCGATTCTGCAACCTCATCCGCCAGTCCGCCGGGATGCCAGATGTAAAACACCATCTCAATGTTATGACGGGCCAGCTGGATATCACGAATCAGCGCCTGCATGACGTCGTCCGCGCTGGTGAGCAGCTGGAGCTGGTTGCCCTTGACCCCGGCAATGCCCTGACGATGGTAGCAAAGCTCAAACAGTGAACGGGCCACGTCGCTGTGCTCGGTGGCAAAAATTTCTCGGCACTGTTTCAGATCGTTGAGCCAGCGGGCGGTCGACGGCCACATGGTGCGGGCGCGCTCCGCGCGACGTTTGCCCAGATGCAGTTCACCAAACGACAGATAAGCGATAATACCCACCAGCGGCAGAATATAGATTACCAGCAGCCATGCCATCGCCGAGGTTACGGCCCGGCGCTTCATTAACACGCGCAGCGTAACCCCGGCGATCAGCAGCCAGTAACCAAATACCAGCAACCAGCTGATCAGGGTATAAAAAGTGGTCATAAAGTGGACATCCCGTTCGCGCTTTCGTCTGGCAAGTTTACGTGCAGATCACCGCTAGCGAAACCCTTTATCCCGGACAGTCTCGATGAGAGATCTGATTTGGTATTACGGCGGAGATCTCTATAATGCCCTCGCACAGGTCTTGCACGTATGAAGTCAGAGAGGAAGTGATGAAAAGAAGCAGAAATGAAGTGGCGCGCTGGAGAATGTTACGTCAGGTACATCGCCGCCGCTCCCGCTGGCTGGAAGGACAGTCGCGGCGTTACAAGCGTATCCATTGCATTCGCCATCAGCTGGCCCAGCAGCAACGACGCTCGATCCTGTTTATTACACAGTTAGTCTAGGTTATGTCGGGAGCAGCCCTGTTCAGGCTTCAAAAAATCCCGATTCTGCCATGACGCGTCGCGCCATTGAATGCTCCTGACGCGACGCACCCCGGTCGGTGACTTCGCGCATCAGGCACTCCATCGTGCTGCCCAGCGCCGTCGGTCTGCGATATCCCGTCCGATCGTACCATTCGTAAGACCATTTTCCCGATTTACGCTGGTAATAGATGGTCAGCCACGCAGAGCAGTTTGCAGGGTAACCACTCATGACTTCGATTTTCGGATCAACAATCGCCACAATTCGTGATAACAGTGGGTCGAGCAGAGTAAGTGCCTGGCCGGGATACGTTTTATTCATAATTTGCCCGCGATTCCGCTGTGCTTCCATTCAGAGGTTTAACTCACAAAAGCTAAATGTAGACAGCTCTGCCAGATAATTCCTCCCGACTGCTAAAAAAATGACACAGAGATCATTTTTTAAGGCTGAACAGGCCATCTCAGGGTGTATTTGTGGGGGTGTACAGCCGCTGACGTTAAACCTGTACAACTTTACATTTTATCAAGTTATTGTTAAGTAAGGGTTTATCGATTTAATCAGCAGGCAGGGCAATCTTTTGCGTTAAATACCTGTACAAGGGAGGCGTTGTTGTATAACTTTACCGCATCGGTTAGTAACTTTTAATGAATCCTATGAGGGTCAACCATGCAGACTAACGTTCGTATTCCCGCTTCAGTATCTGACATCTCCGCTTATTTACACAGTGCTGCGCAGCCTTCCCAGCAGGCCATTCTGGGTTCTGTGGTGACGGAAATTATCGCCTCTGGTCGTAGCCTGAATCGTAAAGCGATTTGCTCAAAACTCATCAGCCGTTTAAAGCATGTCACCAGCCCGGAAGAAGAGCAGCACTATCATGCGCTGATCGGTCTGATTCTGGACAGGGGTTAATTCAACGCAACTATGCCTGTGAGTGACGGGAAATCAAAGCGGGTTAACTGAGCAGGCAGGCCCGCTTAGCCATGAATAAGCGCTTAACGGTTATACAGAGATCGTCGCGTTCAGCCGTATGGGCAGAGGCGTAATGCAGTGCGAAAGCCCTGTTTCGCAGAGGGTATTCACGTTAATAAGCTGTATGAATAATTAACCCGAAAGACGTTGTGACGTCATCATCAGCGTGACATTCACCAACTGCAGTGCTGCCGCCAGCACGATCAGCATCACAATCCACTGCTTTTTATTACGCCAGCCCTTTGTTCGCCAGAGGTATAGCGCACCGCCAATCAGTAAAGCGATCATTGCCAGCAGCCCCAGAATGATTATCTGCATCTTTCCTCTCTGAATATTCAAAGCAAAAATGGCTTCTGTGCCAGGCACAGAAGCCATTCTGACTGCAGATACGTTATCAGAAGACGCGTTTAAACGGTTTAACCGAGACCTGTTTGTAGACGCCCGCCGCAAAGTAAGGATCATCCTGGGCCCAGGACTGCGCGGCTTCTAATGATGGGAACTCAGCAATAACGGTTGAGCCGGTGAAGCCCGCCACGCCAGGATCGTTGCTATCCACAGCAGGCATCGGGCCTGCGATGATCAGGCGTCCCTCTTCCTGCAGCAGTTTGAGTCGCGCCAGGTGGGCAGGGCGCACGGCGTTACGTTTTTCCAGTGACTCTGCAGTATCTTCTGCATAAATGACGTAAAGCACTAAGGAACTCCTGGTTATCAGAATTTTGCAACACGTTAAGGGATTGACGATTAGAGTGCAAACGAAACCTGTGGGCGGTTAATGGCTCAGCATAAAGGGCTAAAAAGCGCTTTTCTTCAGGCCGGATGGCGGGAGTTATTGAAACTGATTGCTATTTGCATTTAAAATCGCTGTTCTATTCAATCACTGCGACTGTTATGACCACGCTGACTATGCCATTACCTAAACGCACGCCTGTCTCTATGTTGTTGTCTGTTGCTCTGCATGGAGTCGTGATTGCCGGAATTCTTTATGCTTCATTCCAGCAGGTGATTGAGGTCCCCAAAGCATCCCAGCCCATCAGCGTTACCATGGTCGCGCCCGAAGTTCAGCCCGAGCCTGCACCGGCTATCGCAGAGCCGCCTGCGCCACAACCTGAACCGCAGCCGGAACCAGAGCCGGAACCGCAGCCCGTGCCGGAACCGCCAAAAGCGGAGCCGGTACCCATTCCGAAACCTGAACCGAAGCCGAAGCCTAAACCAAAGCCGGAGCACAAACGGCAGCAGCCAAAACGCGAGGTGAAGCCGCGTCAGGAGAGTAAGTCAGAGGCCGACCCGTTTAAGCAGCAAGCACCTGCGACGCAAAGCAAACCGGCGACGGCGCCAAAAGCGACGCCGGCTCCCACCGCGTCGGCATCAAACGGTCCTAAGGCACTGAGCGTGAGTAAGCCTGGCTATCCTCAACGTGCCTTTGCATTGCGGGTAGAAGGGCGTGTCAGGGTGAAGTTTGATGTGGATAGCGACGGACGGGTGGATAACATCCAGATTCTCTCTGCTGAACCGCGCAATATGTTTGAGCGGGAAGTGAAGCAGGCGATGAAAAAATGGCGCTATCAGAGCGGACAGCCAGGACAGGGTCTTACCATGAATATCGTGTTTAAAATTAATGGTGGCGCCAGCATTGAATAAGGCGTCGGGTCAGGCAGAAGCCGCCTGACCCGTCACTTATCCGGCAGGCTGCTGATTGGCGCGACCGGCTGGCAGAGGACGTGAATTGCCCTCATTGTCGACCGCTACATAGATAAAAACCGCCTCTGTGGCACAGTAGGTCTGCCCGATGGGCTCAGACGACACTTTTTTAATCCACACTTCCACATTAATCGTCATCGAACTGTTGCCGGTCCGGAGACAGCTTGCATGACAGCTCACCACGTCACCCACCGCGACAGGCTTCATAAATGACATGCCGTCGACGCGCACGGTAACAACGCGTCCTTCAGCGATCTCTTTCGCCAGGATAGCGCCGCCCATATCCATCTGTGACATCAGCCAGCCGCCAAAAATATCGCCATTAGCGTTGGTATCTGCCGGCATGGCGAGCGTACGCAGCACCATTTCGCCTTGCGGCAATTTATGTTTTTCGCTCATTGCTTCCACTTCTTATGCAGATGAATGCTAAAAAAATGCCCGGCGTGCCGGGCAGATGATTATTTTTGTTCCTGCTGCGGCATCTGACGCCAGATATAAAGCCCGCTGAGCAGGGTAAACAGTAAGGTCAGACCGGAGAGACCGAACACTTTAAAGTTAACCCAAAACGCCTGAGATAACCAAAAGGCGACATAGATGTTCACCAGGCCGCAGATCAGAAAGAACAGCGCCCAGGCGACGTTCAGCCGACGCCAGACCGCATCAGGCAACTGCAACTCTTTACCCAGCATGCGCTGAATTAGCGTCTGTTGCATAAACCACTGGCTGTAAAGCAGGGCGGCGGCAAACAGGGTGTAGATCACTGTGACTTTCCACTTAATGAACTCATCGTTGTGGAACACCAGCGTCAGGGTGCCAAAGACGGCCACCAGCACAAAGGTGAAAATCGTCATCTTTTCCAGCTTGCGATAGAGCACCCAGCTGACGACCAGGGCCAGGCCAGTGGCCACAATCAGAGCGCCCGAGGCGACAAAAATGTCATACAGCTTGTAGAAGATGAAAAAGACCACCAGGGGAAGAAAGTCGAGTAGCTGCTTCATAGTTTTTCCATTCAGAGTTGCCTGCGAATGTGCCCGAAGGCACACCGTCAATCAACGTAACAGCATATAGAGCCGATAGAGATAGATAATCAACATGGCTGAAACCACATTGCCTGCTGCGGTAAAAATCACCGACGAGACATTGAGGGGTAATACCGTCAGCGATGAGAAGAAAAGCATCACAATGACTTTAGCCAGCAGCCAGAGCAGAATTGCCGGGGCGATCAGCCTGACATTCTTCCACGCCATCCGCATGCTGGCGCGCATGGCAGCAAAGACACCCATCTTCTCACTGGCCACCATCACTGGCGCCAGCGACAGCAGGATCGTCAGCAGGATGCCTGGCACCACCAGCACCATAAAGCCCAGCTGCGCGACCAGCGTCATCAGGAAGGTGAGCAGCAGCAGCTTTGGCAGCAGCGGTGCTGACGCGCCAATGGCCCGCAACGCACTGACGCGCTGGCCGGAAGAGACCATCGGAATCAGATAGAGCATACCGCCAAGCAGCAGCGTATTCCCCATCAGCGCGGCAAAGGTGCTGGCCGCCGAGGCGCGCAGCAGCACCTGTTGCTGTTCCGGTGACATATTCTGCACTATCTCAAACAACGAACTGGCGCTGTCATCGCCCTGCTGCAGGATGGCCATCTGATCGGCACCAGGTGTCAGCACATGCACCAGCATGACGGTGACAAACGCGGCCAGCAGCGACATCAACAGCACCGTAGCCAGTTGATGGCGCGCGAAATTTCCTGTGTCACGGTATAACGAGCTTGCCGTGATAGACATGTACACTCCTTGGAGGAACCGGGTTAATTAACCCGGCGATTGTACATGTTCTGGCAGCTCCGGGGCACCCGGCAGGGCATAACTTTCTGTAATATGAGGTAAAGAGGGCGCAAAAAGGGGAGGAAGGCCATAACGCGCGCGGGCACGATCGCAGGCTTCGTTATGGATACCTTCTTCACCCGACATTGAGAACTCCCGACAGGGCGTCGGGCGTTGTTCATAAATGCCGCAGGAGACGCAGCCGCCAATGTCACCCTGCAGGGCGACGCAGCGAGGCGCACGATCGTTCGTGCCACGCATGTTGCGCATTAACAGGCTTAACGGCTCAGTTAATTCAGTGGGCACCAGACCGCCCGCATCGTCGGCTTCAGCCCAGTAAAATGAGACGCGGAAATGGGCGCAGCAGGCGCCACAGCTGACACAAGGGTTAGAAAGTTCACTCATTTGATCACCCGCCCCTCCCAGGGCATCGAACCAAAATCAACAATGAAGATAAGCAACATAGAGCTGGCGAAATTATTCAGCAAGCGGTATTTGCGTGCTGCTGAAAGCGCCGAAATTGATCTAAATCAATCCATTGTTTTTTAAGTAATTTATCTCAGGGCTACTGAGTGCAATTTTCTGTAAATCACGTTAAATAATTGCCAGCAAAAAAAGCGATTCCGTTCGCGACATTAACATTAAGCAAAGGAGTGATAATGAAACTGGCAAAATGCGCGATGCTGCTGGCCCTGGCTCTGCCTCTGCCTCAACTGGCGATGGCCCACGAAGCAGGCGACTTCTTTATGCGTGCCGGCAGCGCCACCGTCCGGCCCACCGAGGGTTCCGATAACGTGTTAGGTATGGGTGAGTTCAGCGCCACTAACGACACGCAGCTGGGCCTGACCTTCACGTACATGGCAACGGACAATATCGGTGTCGAGTTACTGGCCGCCACGCCTTTCCGTCACAAAGTGGGTCTTGGCCCGACCGGTACGCTGGCTACCGTACGCCAGTTACCGCCGACGCTGATGGCGCAGTACTACTTCTTCGACAGTAAAAGCAAAGCGCGCCCTTACGTTGGCGTAGGGATCAACTACACCACCTTTTATGATGCCGACTTTAACCAGACCGGTCGCGATGCTGGCCTGACCGATCTCAGCGTCAAGGATTCCTGGGGTGTGGCGGGCCAGGTCGGTCTGGATTACCAGATTAACCGCGACTGGATGCTGAATGCGTCGGTGTGGTACATGGATATTGATACGGAAGTGAAGTTCAAAGCCGCTGGCGAGCAGCAGAACATCAATATGCGCATCGACCCATGGGTCTTCTTCTTCGGGGCGGGATACCGGTTCTGATGAGAAAAAGGCCGCTGAATCAGCGGCCTTTTTTTGTCTGTTAAGACGTTATTTGATCTGCATATTGTTGACGACTGATTTCACGCCCGGCACGCTGCGCGTAACCTGAACGGCACGATTCGCCATCTGTGGTGATGAAACAAAACCGCTCAGCTGAACTTTACCTTTAAAGGTTTCTACGTTGATTTCAGTCGATTTCAGCGAGTCATCTTTCAGCAGTTCACCTTTAACTTTAGTGGTCACCACGGTGTCATCAATATAGCCACCGGTTCCCTCTTTGGTTGCGGTTGGCGCACAGGCGCTCAGTGTCAGCGCAACCACGCCCGCCAGTACAGCACCTGTCAGCAGTTTAACGAATTTCATTGCTTTCTCTCCCTGTCACAAAATGGATGCGACGTTACCGTAACGGCGCATTGTCATTGTGGTGCAGATTTTGCAAAAAGGGCAAATAGCGGAATGAAAAAAAAGGAAACAAATCATGCCTTATCGCGCGATAAGGCATGATGGCAGGATTAACGGCTGGCGGCCTTGAGGCGGCTGACAAAATTCTTCAGTTCACTCAGCATCACTTCAGGCTCTGCATGGTGTTTTTCAATGATTCTGACAATCGCAGAGCCGGAGATAGCTCCCGCTGCACCGGCAGCGATCGCCTCCTTCACCTGTTCCGGTTCTGAAATACCAAAGCCCTGCAGCGGTGGCGCGGCGTGGTATTCACGCAGCTTGTCGATCAGATGTTTCAGCGGCAGGCTGGCGCGGTTTTCAGCACCAGTCACACCCGCGCGTGACAGCAGATAGGTGTAACCCCGTCCGTGCGACGCGATCTCACGCAGCAGCTCATCGCTGGCGTTAGGCGGACAGATAAAGATGGGTGCGACACCATGACGCAGCGCTGCCTGACGGAAGGGCGCAGACTCTTCAACCGGCACATCCGCCACCAGCACTGAATCCACACCGGCTTCAGCACAACGGGCATAGAACTCATCCACGCCGTTGGTGAAGACCAGGTTAGCGTACATTAGCAAGCCAATCGGCAGATCCGGGTATTTGCGGCGTATAGTCGCCAGCATTTCAAAACACTGGCTGGTGTTGGTGCCCGCCGCAAAGGCGCGCAGCGTCGCGTTCTGAATGGTCGGGCCATCTGCCAGCGGATCGGAGAAGGGAATACCCAGCTCCAGTGCATCTGCGCCACCTTCCACCAGCGCGTCAATCACGCGCAGTGAAAGCTCCGGAGAGGGATCGCCCAGCGTAACGAAAGGAACGAAAGCGCCTTCGTTATTCGCTGACAGCCGCGTAAACAGTTGATTGTAACGTTCCATCAGATTTCTCCCTGCGCTGTCAGAATGTCATGAACGGTGAAAATATCTTTGTCGCCGCGGCCAGAGAGGTTGACCACAATCAACTGCTCTTTTTCTGGTTCAGCGTGAATCATCTTCAGGGCGTGCGCCAGGGCGTGAGAAGACTCCAGCGCCGGAATAATCCCTTCTGCGCGACACAGCTGTTTAAAGGCATCCATCGCTTCATTATCGGTAATGGAGACATACTCCGCGCGACCAATGCTGTTCAGATGCGCATGCTGCGGACCGACCGATGGGAAGTCGAGGCCGGCAGAGATGGAATAAGACTCCTCAATCTGGCCATCGTGGGTCTGCATCATCGGCGATTTCATACCGAAGTAGATGCCGACGCGACCATGTTTAAGCGGTGCGCCATGCTCGCCGGTTTCAATGCCGTGACCCGCAGGCTCAACGCCGATCAGCTTCACGCTGGTTTCATCGATAAAGTCGGCAAACATCCCGATGGCATTTGAACCGCCGCCTACGCAGGCGAGGATCGCATCGGGCAGGCGGCCTTCTCTTTCCAGAATCTGCTTTTTGGTCTCTTCACCAATCATGCGCTGGAACTCACGCACGATAGTCGGGAAGGGATGCGGACCCGCCGCAGTGCCGAGCATGTAGTGTGAGGTCTCATAGCTGCCTGACCAGTCACGCAGCGCTTCGTTACAGGCATCTTTCAGCGTGGCGGAGCCGCTGTGAACCGGGATCACTTCTGCGCCCATCAGACGCATACGGAACACGTTAGGGGACTGACGCTCGACATCTTTCGCGCCCATATAGATGCGGCATTTCATGCCCAGCAGCGCACAGGCCAGCGCAGAAGCGACGCCATGCTGACCGGCACCGGTCTCGGCAATGATTTCGTTTTTGCCCATGCGTTTGGCTAACAGCGCCTGACCCAGCACCTGGTTGGTTTTATGCGCGCCACCGTGCAACAGATCTTCACGCTTGAGATAGAGGCGGGTTTTGGTGCCTTTCGTCAGATTTTTACACAGCGTCAGGGCAGTAGGACGGCCCGCGTAGTTCTTCAGCAGGTCGGTAAATTCGGCCTGAAACTCGGGATCTTTCTGGGCGTCGACAAACGCCTGTTCCAGCTGGCGCAGGGCTGGCATCAGGATTTGCGGAACATACATTCCGCCAAATTCGCCAAAGTAGGGATTCAGTAACGTCATTTTTTATCTTCCTTTCTCGGGCCCGCCGTAGAGCAGGCCAGGCAAATCAGTAGGCACGCAGTGTCTGAAACACCGCGGCAATTTTACGGGCATCTTTGATGCCAGGCGCGCTTTCCACGCCAGAGTTGAAGTCCAGTCCGGCACAGCCCAGCTGCGCGGCTTCAACACAGTTATCCGCACTCAGGCCCCCGGCCAGCAGCACATTGTCCAGCATCTGCCCCTGTAACAACGACCAGTCGAAACGCTGTCCGGTTCCGCCATCGCCATTATCAAACACATAACGGTCGACGTGCGGCCAGTCGCGTGCCGGCAGGGCACCTTCAATGCGCAGCGCCTTCCAGATTTGAATCTCTGCTGGCAGAGCCTCGCGCAGTTCGGCCACAAATTCTGGTGTTTCATTACCATGCAGCTGCACTGCAGACAGTGAAAGTGCGGTAGCCTGCGTGACAACGTCACTGACAGAGTTATTGCGGAACACGCCGACGTAGCGCAGCGGCGCAGCGGCGATCACGTTCTGCGCGGTAACGGTGTCAATCTGACGTGGTGATCCTTCCGCGAAGATCAGACCACCAAAGATTGCACCGGCTTCATAGGCGGCACGGGCGTCTTCGGCACGCGTCAGACCGCACACTTTATTGCTACCCAGCGTAACCCGACGCACCGCACCGGTCAGGTCAGCTTCTTCCATCAGGGCAGAGCCAATCAGGAAGCCGTTGGCAAAGTGGCTCAGCTCACGAATATCAGCGTAGCTGTTTATGCCCGATTCGCTGATCACGGTGACGCCGTGTGACAGGCGCGGCGCCAGCTGACGGGTGCGGTTGAGATCGATAGAGAGATCGCGCAGGTCACGGTTGTTAATCCCCACGACTTTTGCCTGTAGCGCGATAGCCCGCTCCAGTTCCTCTTCGTTACTCACTTCGGTCAGAATGCCCATCTTCAGGCTATGCGCCACGGCGGCCAGCTGACTATACTGCTCATCATCCAGCACCGACAGCATCAGCAGAATGGCATCCGCCTGGAAGTAACGGGCCAGATAGATCTGATAGGGATCGATAATAAAATCTTTACACAGCACTGGCTGGGTAATGGCGGCGCTGACAATCGGCAGAAAGGCGAAGTCGCCCTGAAAATATTTCTCATCGGTCAGCACGGACACCGCAGAAGCATAGTGGCGGTAGACCCCGGCAATGGCGGCCGGATCGAAATCCTCGCGAATCACGCCTTTTGAGGGGGACGCCTTTTTACACTCCAGGATAAACGCGGTTCTTGCACCCTGCAGCGCGTCGTAGAAATGACGGCTGGCAGGTTCAATGCTGTTCTGAAAGGTGGAGAGAGGCTGCTGCTGCTGACGGGCTTCAACCCAAATCGCTTTGTCCTGAACAATTTTTTCTAACACGGTGCCTTTCATGATTATCCTCTTGCTGCCAGTGCGACGACACGCTCATAAGCCTGTCCGCTGCGGATGGCGTTAAGCGCCTGCTGTGCGTTTTCACGCAGATCTTCCTGACCGAATACTTTAAGCAGCATCGCCACGTTGACGGCAACCGCCTCCTCATGGGCCTGCTGGCCATTACCCTGGAGTAAAGCCGTCAGAATGTCACGATTTTCTTCCGGTGTGCCGCCCGCCAGCGCCTCTTTGGGATGGAAGCCAAAACCAAAGTCTTCCGGCGAAAGCTGATAGCGGGTAATTTCCCCTTCACGCAGCTCAGCCACATGGGTCACATCGTGCAGCGCCACTTCATCCATGCCGCCACCGTGAACGACCGCCGCACGCTGATAACCCAGCACTTTCAGGGTCTGCGCAATCGGCATCACCAGCTCCGGACTGTAGACGCCAATCACCGCCAGTGGCGGGCGCGCCGGATTGATTAATGGGCCTAACACGTTGAACAGCGTGCGGGTCTTCAGTTGCTGGCGCACTGGCATCGCGTGGCGAAAGCCGGTGTGATACTGCGGCGCAAACAGGAAGCAGACGTTAAGGTCGTCCAGCGCCTGACGCGCCCGATCAGCGGGCATATCGAGGTTGATACCAAAGGCGGCCAGTAGGTCAGACGAGCCCGATTTGCTGGAGACGCTGCGGTTGCCGTGCTTCGCCACTTTCAGACCGCAGGTGGCGGCAACAAAGGCGCTGGCCGTCGAGATATTAATGCTGTTACTGCCATCGCCGCCGGTGCCGACGATGTCCGCGAAAGCGTAATCCGGGCGGGGAAAGGGTTTCGCATCTTCCAGCAGCGCGGTGGCGGCTCCGGCGATCTCTTCCGGCGTTTCACCACGTACTTTCATGGCGACCAGTGCAGCGGCGAGCTGCGTGGGTTCCAGCTGTCCGGTAATAATGGCACTGAACAGCTGATGACTCTCAGCCTGATTCAGCGTCTGCGCCTGGTAAAGTTTTTCCAGTGTCTGTTGCATCGTTATTCTCCCTGTTACTTCGCCAGCGCCCAGGCCAGCGTCTGCTCAAGCAGGCGCGCGCCCTGAGAAGTCAAAATCGATTCAGGATGGAACTGAAACCCGCAGACGCGATCGGTTTCATGACGAACCGCCATCACCATCCCGTTAAAGCTGGCATTAACCGTCAGCTCATCCGGCGTGTTGCTGCCTACCAGCGAGTGATAGCGCGCCACCGGCAGCGGATTGCTCAGGCCGGCAAACATCGCCTCGTCGTCATGAACGATAGACGAGGCTTTGCCGTGCAGGATTTCGCCCGCCTGGCCTACATGGCCGCCATAGGCTTCCACAATCGCCTGATGTCCCAGACAGATGCCGATGATCGGCAGGCGTCCGTGCAGCACCCGCAGCAGCTCCGGCATACACCCGGCATCTTTTGGCGCGCCGGGGCCGGGTGACAGCATCAGCACCGGATTTTCCATCCGCTCCAGCTGAGCAATTAACAGTTCAGCGGGCAGGTTGTTGCGGTAGATCACTACGTTGTGACCAAAGGTCCGCAGCTGATCAACCAGGTTGTAGGTAAAAGAGTCGATGTTATCGAGCAGCAGAATATCGGCCATCAGAAGATCTCCTTGCAGTGATGGGCAGTCGCGATAGCGCGCAGAACGGCGCGGGCCTTATTGCGGCTTTCATCAGCTTCAGCCTGCGGATTAGAATCCAGCACCACACCAGCGCCCGCCTGAACGGTAGCGACGCCATCTTCGACATAGGCCGAACGAATAACGATGCAGGTGTCGAGATCGCCCTGAGCGGTGAAGTAGCCCACCGCGCCACCGTAGCTGCCGCGACGGGTGCGTTCAGCACCGGCAATCAGCTGCATAGCGCGAACTTTTGGCGCACCGCTCAGCGTGCCCATGTTCATACAGGCACGATAGGCGTGCAGCACGTCGAGGTCGGCGCGCAGCGTGCCGACGACGCGGGAAACCAGATGCATCACGAACGAGTAGCGATCAACTTTGGTCAGGTCAGCCACGTAACGGCTGCCGGGCACGCAGATGCGCGCCAGATCGTTACGCGCCAGATCGACCAGCATCAGATGTTCAGCCAGCTCTTTATGGTCGGTGCGCATCTCCAGTTCAATGCGGCTGTCGAGGTCACGGTCCAGCGAGCCATCAGCATGGCGGCCGCGCGGGCGGGTACCGGCAATCGGGTAGATCTCAATCTGACGCGAGGTGGCGTCATACTTCAGTGAGCTCTCTGGTGACGCGCCAAACAGGGAGAAATCCTGATCCTGCATAAAGAACATATACGGGCTGGGATTGCTGTTTTTCAGCGTGTCATAGGCAGCCAGCGGTGACGGGCACGGCAGCGAGAAGCGGCGTGATGGCACGACCTGGAAAATTTCACCGATGCGAATCGCCTGCTGCATGGTGCGAACGACTTCACAATACTCTTCATCGCTCTGGCTGGTAGTCAGCGTCATCTGTTCGACCTTTTGTACCGGCAGCGCAGGTGCTGGCTGCAGCATCTGGCCATGCAGCTGCTCGATACGGCGTTGCAGACGCTGGAACTCGCTGGTGGACGGGCAGAACAGGCTGGCCTGCAGACGCGCGCTGCGGGTCTGGTGATCGATCACCAGTAATGTCTCTGCCAGGTAAAAACAGTAGTCAGGGCAGCGCTGCTGATTATCCAGTTCCGGCAGGGTTTCAAAACCAGCCACCAGGTCATAGGCAAACAGACCACCCAGCAGCACGGCTTCGCGCTCGTCGGCAGGGGCGTTAACCAGCTGGGGAATCAGTCGCAGTGCATCAAACACCGAGAGTGCTTTGAGACGGGAATCTTCGTCCTGATGCGGATCGGTGCTCTGTGGAAAAGTCAGCTCTCGGCCATCGGGACGGACCTGATTGCTGACGGAAGCGGGCAGAGCCTCATCCAGCAGCGGCAGCACGGCACGGCCATTTTCTGACAGCGCCTGAACGGTCACCGTATTACCCATGGCGCTGATACGCAGCGCGCTGTCGACAATCAGCAGACTTTTTAAATTACGCTTGCTGTCGATATCCGCAGATTCAAGCAGCAGGGTTGCCGGACGTGCGCCGCACAGCTGGTGAAACACTGCGGCCGGATCTTCGCGGTAAGGCGCGGTGCCGGTAATCAACTTCACTGTAGGTTTCGCATTTGGCATGATGATTTCTCTGAATTTCGCTCAAAAAAAAGCCCGCTCGGTGGCGGGCTCAGGTATTAGCACAGCGGTTACGCAAAGTGTGCACGATCCTGTCGCCCGTTTTCGGGAACATCGCGCCAACCGTTTAAATGCGTAATTACAACAGCCATGATTGAATACCCGTTACGTGTGAACTTGTGTACTAGTTAACGGGTTCATGGCGTAAATGTCAATACACTTTTTCACTGACCGTGAAAATCGTTATCATGCTGGCCGGTTTAGTTTTAGCAGGAGTTCTCTTGAGCGATATCGCCCGTTTTCCGGTTTATGATTTACACAGCCACACGCGCGCCTCCGATGGCTTACTGGCGCCAGCAGACCTGGTGCAGCGAGCCGTTGAGATGCGCGTTGGCGTACTGGCGATCACCGATCACGACAGCGTTGCAGGGGTAGAGGAAGCGCAACAGACGGCACGCGACCACGATTTACCGATAAAAGTGCTGGCCGGGGCAGAGATCTCCACGCTGTGGGAGAACCATGAGATTCACATTGTCGGCCTGAACATTGATATTCATTATCCGGCGATGGTGACGTTTCTGGCCGGACAACATGCCTGCCGTCGGACGCGGGCGGAAGAGATTGGTGAGCGACTCGCGAAGGCACGTATCCCGGATGCGCTGGCGGGTGCGATGCGTCTGGCTGATGGCGGCATCATTACCCGTGGTCACTTTGCCCGCTTCCTGATTGAACAGGGCAAAGCGGACAATATGGTACAGGTATTCAAAAATTATCTGGCGCGTGGCAAAACCGGCTACGTGCCGCCACAATGGTGTACAATTAAACAAGCTATTGATGCGATTCATCATTCTGGTGGGTGTGCCGTGCTGGCGCATCCTGGCCGATATGGCTTATCGGCGAAGTGGCTTAAACGGCTGGTCGCCCATTTCCGCGAGGCGGGCGGCGATGCGATGGAAGTCGCGCAGTGCCAGCAGCCACCCAATGAGCGTACAACACTGGCACAATACGCCAGAGATAATGAACTGGCCGCATCACAAGGTTCTGATTTTCATCAACCCTGCCCGTGGATTGAGCTGGGCCGTAAACTCTGGCTGCCTGCAGCGGTTGAGCCGGTCTGGGAACGCTTCCCGGATCTCGCGCCCGGCCTGACAATCACGGAAAGGTGACACGAGGTTTCTATGAGTCAATTGTTTCACATCCATCCGGACAATCCTCAGCCACGGCTGATTAACCAGGCGGTCGACTACCTGAACAAAGGCAGCGTCATTGTCTATCCTACCGACTCCGGCTATGCGCTGGGCTGTCGGCTGGAGGAGAAGGGCGCAATGGAGCGTATCTGCCGTATTCGTCAACTCGACGGGCACCACAACTTCACCCTGATGTGCCGGGATCTTTCGGAGCTGTCGGTTTATTCGCAGGTAGGCAACTCGGCTTTTCGGCTGCTGAAAAACAACACGCCAGGCAACTACACCTTTATTCTCAAGGCGACCAAAGAAGTGCCCCGTCGCCTGATGAATGAAAAGCGTAAGACCATTGGTCTGCGCGTGCCCTCCAATCCGGTGGCGCTGGCGCTGCTGGAAGCGCTGAATCAGCCGATGATGTCGACCTCATTGATTCTGCCGGGCAACGATTTTACCGAGTCAGACCCGGAAGAGATCCAGCACAGCATTGGTAAGCTGGTCGATCTGATCATTGACGGCGGTACGCTGGGTCAGCAGCCGACCACGGTGGTCGATCTGACCACCGATTCGCCAGAAATCGTGCGTGAAGGCGTGGGCGATACCCGCCCGTTCCTGTAATTACGTCGGGCTTCAGACACCGCGCGACGGTGTCTGAGCCAGATTCGACTCTAACCAGTTCTTAAACTGACCGTAAGGAATATAAAGTGATACATCTTTGAGGATCACTTTGTTATTACGCCCATTCTTAATCGAGTCAGAATAGCCAACAATAACGCCGCCCAGCGTATCATCCCGATTATAAACGCCACCGCCAGACATTCCCTGAACGACCCCCGCATTCGAGGCCATCGCTAAGCAGGGACTTTTATTCCATTTATTCCGAATAGCCGTGCGGGCTAAATTAACCCCGGACGACTCAACCGGCATCGCGGAAATAAAGCTGTAACCATACATTTTAACCGGATCGCCGATGTCGCTGCTGCGGAACTTAGTCAGCGTGCTGGCATCATTCTTGTGATAAATAATCGCAAGGTCGCAATAAGGGTGATAAGACTTCACACGCTGCACGGCAGTTTTAGCCACGTGCGCAGCCGTGAGGCTATATTCAGGCGTCAGAGGAATGCTGGTGCCCAGTGTACCCAGACCGAGGATCGTCGGAATGCCTGTCACGCTCATATCAACGTGCTGCATCGCCGTACGACTGTACTCGGTGTGGCCCACGGAACACCCGCTCAGCACCAGTGCAGCAAGCACCGGGCACAGAAACAGGTTTCTCATGATGTTTTTCTTTATTCAGGCATGTCGGGAAATCCCTGGTGAAGATTTTTGACATGCAAGCAGGGTTCATCACTGAACCGTATTAACGCAACAACTCCGGATGCGCCGGTTTATTGGATTAATGTAAAAACACTATTTTTATTAAAGAATGAATTAAGCAAGACTCAAATGTCGCAAGAACGCTTTGCCGCGTATTTTGCTTTTTTATTATGCTGCCGGGATAAAGTGTATCAGCTTAATAGTGTCGTACAATTTATTAAAGCTAATGACAATCAAATGTTATGAAAAATAAGGTTATAAACGAATCTCTATTAGGAATAATCTGACTTTTCTGTTTTTAGAGTGGGTGCATCATGATTAAATTCAACTAACCAGCATTTCATGCTGATTTTAATATTTTTTTTAGATGATCTAAAGTACGGTAAGAATGATGGAAGTGTAAGATAGCGTTAAGATTTTACTCTCCGAATATCGCTTTGATGAAAAATGAGTGGTTAGAAAATTTAATTGTCATCAGCTATAAAGTTTTCGATCTAGGCGTTTTATTAAACATATTCTCTTATCATATGCCGGGTTTTATTAAATCAGCATCAAGGATTATCAGATCTCAAACTATCAGAGGTTAACCTTTCTTTATTTACTATGACACTATCCATAAAGGGCGTTACTTCAGCATTAAATGCCTGTATAATGGGGCAAACTTGCTAAGTTAACCTGTTGATTTAGAAAGGATTATCACCCAATCATGACGCCTGGGAAGGCGACAAAGAGGAAGCTCAATGAGCGAAAAGTTACAGAAAGTCTTAGCGCGTGCCGGTCATGGCTCGCGTCGTGAAATCGAATCAATGATTGCGGCCGGCCGTGTCAGCGTTGACGGCAAGATCGCCACCTTAGGCGACCGCGTCGAAAGCAGCAAATCCCTGAAAATCCGTATTGATGGCCATCTGGTTTCGATTGCTGAATCAGCAACCGAAGTCTGCCGCGTGCTGGCTTACTACAAACCGGAAGGCGAACTCTGTACCCGCAGCGATCCTGAAGGCCGCCCGACGGTGTTTGACCGTCTGCCGCGTCTGCGTGGCTCACGCTGGATTGCCGTTGGCCGTCTGGATGTGAACACCTGTGGTCTGATGCTTTTCACCACCGACGGTGAACTGGCGAACCGCCTGATGCATCCGAGCCGTGAAGTGGAACGTGAATATGCGGTGCGCGTATTTGGTCAGGTCGACGATGATAAAATTCGTCAGCTGAGCAAGGGCGTTCAGCTGGAAGATGGTCCGGCTGCGTTTAAAACCCTGAAGTTTGGCGGTGGAGAAGGCATCAACCAGTGGTACAACGTCACCCTGACCGAAGGACGTAACCGTGAAGTGCGTCGTTTGTGGGAAGCGGTCGGGGTGCAGGTGAGTCGTCTGATGCGTGTCCGCTACGGCGATATCACGTTACCAAAAGGCCTGCCACGCGGTGGCTGGACCGAACTGGATCTGCCTGCGGTGAACTATCTGCGTAACCTGGTGGAGCTGGATGATGAAACGGTCACCAAGCTGGTGGTCGAAAAAGATCGTCGTCGTACCAAGGCGAACCAGATTCGTCGTGCGGTGAAACGCCACAGTAAAGTGAGCAGCACGCCACGTGCGCCACGCCGCAATCCGGGCAGCAAACGTAACTCCGGTTAATCGTGTTGCCCGATCGCTAAAAACGCAGCCCCAGGGCTGCGTTTTCTTTTTCTGTTACCAGTCAATGCCCTGCTGAGCCTGGATACCGGCATCAAAGGCGTGCTTCACCGGCCGCATTTCTGTCACCGTATCCGCCATTTCAGTCAGGCTGCGATGACAGCCACGTCCGGTAATGATTACGCTCTGGTGCGCCGGGCGCTGTTGCAGTGCGGTAATCAAACCGTCCAGCGGCAGATAATCCATGCTGACCATATAGGTGATTTCGTCGAGCACCACCAAATCGAGCTGCGTATCGGCCAGCATCCGTTTTGCATGCTGCCACACGGTCAGACAGGCGGCGGTATCCGTTTCGCGGTTCTGGGTGTCCCAGGTGAAACCGGTTGCCATCACCTGAAACTCTACACCATGCTGTTCCAGCAGGTTACGCTCACCATTCGGCCAGTCACCTTTAATAAACTGAATCGCCGCCGCACGCTTGCCATGTCCGGCAGCGCGCAGGGCGGTGCCAAAAGCCGCCGTCGTTTTGCCTTTGCCATTGCCGGTGAACACCATCAGGATGCCACGCACCTCGGTGGCTGCCGCAATCCGCGCATCGACCTGCTCCTTTAGCCGCTGCTGACGCTGTTGATGACGATCGTCAGCCATTACTCTGCGGCTCCGGGTTTTCTGCCCGGCTGCGCATCAAAGCTGATACCGGTTTTGCGCCGGCTATCATCACCCATCAGATAAAGGTAGAGCGGCATCAGATCGGCAGGCGTTTTCAGCTTGTTAGCATCTTCCTGCGGGAAGGCGCTGGCGCGCATTTTGGTTCGCGTTCCGCCCGGATTAATGCAGTTAACCCGCAATGCCTGCGTTTTATACTCATCCGCCAGCACCTGCATCATCCCTTCGGTGGCAAATTTAGAGACGGCATAAGCCCCCCAGCCTGCGCGACCGGTTCGGCCAACGCTGGAGGTGGTAAACACCAGTGAACCGGCATCTGACTTTAACAGCAGCGGCAACAGCGCCTGGGTCAGGAAGAAGGTAGCGTCCAGGTTGATGTTCATGACCTGCTGCCAGATCTGAGGGTCGAGTTCCGCAAGCGGCACGATTTCACCGAGGATACCGGCATTGTGCAGCACGCCATCAAGACGCGGAAACTGCTGTGACAGCTCTTCTGCTACCTGATGACAACGTTCTGGTGTCGCTTCAGCCAGATCAAACACGACGGTATGAGCAGCACATTTATTAAGTTGATCGATTGCCTCTTTGACCTGCTGAAGCTTCTCAGGGTTACGGCCCATCAGGATCACTTCAGCGCCATAACGGGCATACGTCAGCGCCGCTTCCCGGCCAATGCCATCAGAAGCGCCAGTGACCAGGATGATACGGTGATTGAGCAGGTCGCTTTTCGGTTGATAATGCACAGCGGGGTCCTCCAGCGAAAACAGCATGATTCCGCTTTATGCCTGAATTTACGAATGGGCGCAATCGCCAGACCACCCATTCTGTGCCGGCTGCTGGCATTTCAGGCGACGGAGCAGGGTAAAACGGCTAAACTGGCGAATTGTTTTTTATTCTTTGTGACTAAGGCGACCTGATGGATTTTATTTCAACGTATGGACTGTTTTTAGCAAAAGCGGTGACGCTGGTGGTTGCCGTCGCTGCGATTGTCATGATTATCATGAATGCCGCGTTACGCAAACGGGCACAAAGTGGTCAGCTTCGTCTGACCCATCTGGGTGATGATTATCAGCAGATGAAAGAGGATTTGCAGCTGGCAAAAATGAAGCCGCAGGCGCAGAAAGTCTGGCTGAAAAATCATAAAAAAAGTGAAAAGCTGAAAGCCAAAGCGGAAAAACAGGCGGCAAAGCAGGGACAGACAAAGAGCGTTAAGCCCACGCTTTACGTACTCGATTTTAAAGGCAGCATGGATGCCGGTGAGGTGAGCTCACTACGTGAAGAGATTTCAGCTGTGCTGGCGGTGAAGCAGCCTGGCGATGAAGTGCTGCTGCGGCTTGAAAGCCCTGGCGGCGTGGTGCATGGCTATGGGCTGGCAGCGTCGCAGCTTCAGCGTCTGCGTGATGCGGATCTGCGCATCACGGCGGCTGTAGATAAAGTGGCAGCCAGCGGGGGCTACATGATGGCCTGCGTGGCCGATCGCATTGTGGCGGCACCGTTCTCGATCATTGGTTCCATCGGCGTGGTTGCGCAAATCCCTAACTTCAACCGCCTGCTGAAGCGTAACGATATTGATGTTGAGCTGCATACTGCCGGACAGTACAAGCGCACGCTGACGCTGTTTGGTGAGAATACCGAAGAGGGACGTGAAAAATTCCAGGAAGATCTCGACGAAACGCACCTGCTGTTCAAGCAGTTTGTTCACCAGATGCGCCCGACACTCGATATCGACCGGGTGGCAACTGGTGAACACTGGTATGGTCGTCAGGCGCTGGATCTCGGCCTGATTGACGAAATCGGCACCAGCGATGACCTGATTATCCGTCAGATGGATCAATTCAGCGTGCTCGGTGTGCATTACGCCCGCCGTCGTAAAATGATGGACCGTTTTACCCAGAGCGCCGGCTCGGTGGCTGAGCGGTTGCTGCTGAAACTCTGGCAGCGCGGCGAAAAGCCACTGCTCTGATGCGAAACCCGGCCTGTGCCGGGTTTTTATTCCAGGTGATAGCGCGGCGACAGCTCCACAGCAAGGTATTTGAAGACGTTAAACACCGCCGTGGTTTTCGCGGTCGGCAGTCCATCCGCATCAAGAAAGAACGGTCCGCGAAAGACCAGCACATCCGCCTGCTGACTTACCTCATCCGCCTGCATGCCCGCTAAATAATCATCATGTTCTTTAATTAGCGCATTGGCCTTTTCCAGCAACGCCTGGCGGGAAATAGCCTGAGTTGATCTCTGCATTTATTCGCTCCTTTTTGACAGCATCCAAATCCTTTCTATATTACTGGCCTGTCACATGCTGTGACAAATCGGTCTGAACGATGAAAACCTGGCGTAAGTTCGGGCTGAGTGCTAATTAAGTTGCGTAACAGATTTTATCAGGTAGAGTGTGGGCGATTCCGATTTCAGGGATTTTGCACCGGGATGTGCGAAGAGTTCAGATGGAAAAAGCACGCTTTATCATGTAGTTGCAGCAGGCCGCATCATCTGATCTGAGATTGACCCCTCCGCCTTGAAATGTTAAACAGGCGCAGCAATATTGAACCCACTGGGTTTTTGGGCATCCAATCCTCTCCCGTTAAGCAGGATGTTTTCATTAGGTAAAGGTAAATATGGGTAAAGCACTCGTTATTGTTGAGTCCCCGGCAAAGGCTAAAACAATCAATAAATACCTGGGTAGTGACTACGTGGTTAAATCCAGCGTGGGTCATATCCGGGATCTGCCGACCAGTGGTTCAACCGCGAAGAAGAGTGCTGACGCTTCGACAGATAAGAAAGTCAAAGACGCTTCAACTGACAAGAAAGTCAAAAAAGTTAAAAAAGATGAGAAAGCCGCACTCGTCAGCCGCATGGGTGTAGACCCTTATCACGGCTGGGAAGCGGATTATCAGATTCTGCCCGGCAAAGAGAAAGTCGTTGCTGAACTGAAGGCGTTAGCCGCCAATGCTGACCACATCTATCTCGCAACCGACCTTGACCGCGAAGGGGAAGCCATTGCCTGGCACCTGCGGGAAGTGATCGGTGGTGATGACTCGCGCTTCAGCCGCGTGGTCTTTAACGAAATCACCAAGAATGCGATTCGTCAGGCGTTTGAAAAGCCGGGCGAACTGAATATTGACCGGGTAAATGCTCAGCAGGCGCGTCGTTTCATGGACCGCGTGGTGGGCTACATGGTCTCGCCACTGCTGTGGAAAAAAATTGCCCGTGGCCTCTCGGCCGGACGTGTGCAATCTGTTGCGGTTCGCCTGGTGGTGGAACGTGAACGTGAGATCAAAGCCTTTGTTCCCGAAGAGTACTGGGAAGTTAATGCCGCACTGACCACGCCAAAAGGCGATGAGCTGTCCATGGACGTGACGCACAAAGGTGATAAAGCCTTCCGTCCGGTCAATCGCGACGAGACTTATGCCGCGGTGGCGCTACTGGAAAAAGCGCGCTATGAGATCGTCGACCGTGAAGATAAGCCGACCAGCAGCAAGCCGGGCGCGCCTTATATCACCTCGACACTACAGCAGGCTGCAAGCACCCGTCTGGGCTTTGGCGTGAAGAAAACGATGATGATGGCTCAGCGCCTGTACGAAGCCGGTCACATCACCTATATGCGTACCGACTCGACCAACCTGAGTCAGGATGCGGTCGCCATGGCGCGTGGCTATATCGAAAGCAATTTCGGTAAAAAGTATCTGCCTGAAACCGCCATTACTTACGCCAGTAAAGAAAATTCCCAGGAAGCGCACGAAGCGATTCGTCCTTCCGACGTGGAAGTGGTGGCGGAAAAGCTGAAGGATATGGAAGCGGATGCGCAGAAACTCTATCAGCTGATCTGGCGTCAGTTTGTTGCCTGTCAGATGACACCAGCAAAATATGATTCCAGCACCATTACAGCGGCGGCGGGTGAATTTAAACTCAAAGCAAAAGGCCGTATTCTGCGTTTTGATGGCTGGACCAAAGTCATGCCAGCGCTGCGTAAGAATGATGAAGATCGTACATTGCCTGCCGTCAGCGTGGGTGATGTTCTGGATCTGCAACAGCTTCTTCCGGGTCAGCACTTCACCAAGCCACCGGCGCGCTTCAGCGAAGCGTCACTGGTGCGTGAACTTGAGAAGCGCGGCATTGGTCGTCCATCCACGTACGCAGCCATTACCTCGACCATTCAGGATCGCGGCTACGTGCGGGTAGAAAACCGCCGCTTCTATGCGGAAAAAATGGGTGAAATCGTCACCGATCGTCTGGAAGAGAACTTCCGCGAACTGATGAACTACGATTTCACCGCCCGCATGGAGAGCAATCTCGATCAGGTGGCGAATAACGAGGCGCAATGGAAAGCGGTTCTCGATCACTTCTTCGCCGACTTTACTCAGCAGCTTGAGCTGGCTGAGAAAGATCCTGAAGAGGGAGGCATGCAGCCGAACCAGATGGTGCTGACCTCGATTGAGTGTCCGACCTGTAGCCGTCAGATGGGAATCCGTACCGCCAGTACCGGCGTTTTCCTGGGCTGTTCCGGCTATGCGCTGCCGCCTAAAGAGCGCTGCAAACAGACCATCAACCTGATTCCGGAAAATGAAGTCCTCAATATTCTGGAAGGCGATGATGCTGAAACCAACGCCCTGCGTGCCCGTCGTCGCTGCCAGAAGTGTGGCACCGCGATGGACAGCTACCTGATCGACAACGAACGTAAACTGCACGTCTGTGGTAATAACCCGGAGTGTGACGGTTACGAAATCGAGAAGGGCGAGTTCCGTATCAAAGGCTATGACGGCCCGGTGGTGGAGTGCGAGAAGTGTGGTTCGGAGATGCACCTGAAGATGGGACGCTTTGGTAAGTACATGGCGTGTACCAACGAAGAGTGCAAAAACACCCGCAAGATTCTGCGCAGTGGTGAAGTTGCACCGCCGAAAGAAGATCCGGTTCCGCTGCCAGAGCTGGCGTGTGAGAAGTCCGATGCTTACTTCGTGTTGCGTGACGGCGCAGCGGGCGTTTTCCTCGCGGCCAACACCTTCCCGAAATCACGCGAAACGCGTGCGCCGCTGGTGGAGGAGCTTCAGCGCTTCAAAGATCGTCTGCCTGAGAAGCTGAAATATCTGGCCGACGCGCCAGCAGCCGATCCGGAAGGCAATAAAACGCTGGTGCGCTTCAGCCGCAAAACCAAACAGCAGTATGTCTCCTCTGAAAAAGAGGGTAAGGCAACCGGCTGGTCCGCCTTCTATATAGATGGCAAGTGGCAGGAAGCGAAAAAGTAAGTCTCAGGCCAGCATTAGCTGGCCTTTTTTCTGAAGACAATGTCTGAGCCAAAGTCGGGCTAATCTGACCCAGCGGTTTAGTCTGATGCGCAGGGAACAGGGACAGAGGAGGAAAGCGTCCCGCGCCATGGACGGCGCGGGACGAGCGGCCAGGGATTGGCTTAAGCGACTTTCCGATCTGTCCCTGTTCCCTGAGCCAGCAAACGCGCAAAAAAGGCAGAACCAGACTCTGTCGTCACAATCCGGCCAGCGCTCGCTGGCCTTTTTCTGAGCCTTATATCAATCCGTTCTACTCTGTCACTTAAACTGATATAGTTGTTATAGCATTTCCGACCTTTCCTGATGCATAGCATTTCTTGACCCTTGCGACTATACGTCAAGCGGGGATGCGACTCTGTAACTTACCGGGATGGAATAGATATGAAATTACAGCAGTTGCGCTATATCGTCGAAGTGGTGAACCATAATCTCAATGTCTCTTCGACAGCGGAAGGTCTCTACACCTCTCAACCCGGCATCAGCAAACAGGTGCGTATGCTGGAAGATGAGCTGGGCGTGCAAATTTTTGCCCGCAGCGGTAAACATCTCACCCAGGTGACGCCTGCAGGCGAAGAGATCATTCGTATAGCGCGTGAAGTTCTCTCCAAAGTGGATGCGATCAAATCTGTCGCCGGCGAGCACACCTGGCCGGATAAAGGCTCGCTTTATGTCGCCACCACACATACCCAGGCACGTTACGCGCTGCCAGGCGTGATCAAAGGATTTATCGAGCGCTATCCGCGCGTCTCTTTGCATATGCATCAGGGTTCACCAACCCAGATCGCCGAAGCGGTTTCCAAGGGCAATGCGGACTTTGCCATAGCCACTGAAGCGCTGCATCTCTATGACGATCTCATCATGCTGCCGTGCTACCACTGGAACCGCGCGATTGTCGTCACGGCGGATCATCCGCTGGCCGGAAAAGGGCAGGTGGGCATCGAAGAACTGGCTGAATATCCGCTGGTGACTTACACCTTTGGCTTTACCGGACGCTCAGAACTCGACACGGCCTTTAATCGGGCAGGATTAACACCCCGCATTGTCTTCACCGCGACTGATGCTGACGTCATCAAAACCTATGTCCGTTTAGGTCTGGGCGTGGGGGTTATTGCCAGTATGGCGGTTGACCCGGTGGCCGATCCTGACCTGATTCGTATTGAAGCCGCCGATATCTTTACCAACAGTACCACCAAGATTGGCTTCCGCCGCAGCACCTTCCTGCGCAGCTATATGTATGATTTTATCCAGCGTTTTGCGCCACACCTGACTCGCGACGTGGTGGATACCGCCGTGGCGCTGCGCTCAAACGAAGACATTGAGGCGATGTTTAAGGACATTAAGCTCCCATTTAAATAGCGTTGATGCTCTCCACGACAACATAAGGCTGCCTGGTGCAGCCTTTTTTGTTGCCAGGCTTTAGCGCCAAATGAGAATCAAAAGTTTTTATGATTTTTTTGTAAATGAAACATTGATCACATGTTTTCCGGTTGGGCTTTCTTAAATGCGAAATACAACACACTTTTAACTATGTCACTTTGCGACTCGCCAGGATTATTCCCATACTCCAGTTAAGAGCTGATGTGTGAAGCCAGTAAACATCAGGTTCTTTAGATGGGCCTTTAGTTTTAAATGGATCTGTTTTTAAATTAACTCAAATTTATTAGCTGACTGTTTAATTAAATATTCGTTCAGGAGTTAATGATTTCTTACGTTACCGAAGCCTATTGATTAATACCGTTAATCGTTTTACTCAATAAAAATAACTGGATTTTTGGCCTTAACGCGTTTAGGATTCCTCCTAAATCTTAATCGATGTTATCAATCATTTTGTTGAGAGTGATTATCAAAAACTATGAATACACGACTGACTGTACAACCGGGTTTCCCGGCAAAAAGCACCAAGGTTGAGCGTACTGGTAACACCCGTCGCAATGCCTGGTTAACCGTATTCGCTGCCTCTGCGCTGTTCTGGGTGGTTGTAGCGTTAATGATTTGGCGTATCTGGGGCTAAAGCCATGTGGGCACATACACTCAGTCATAAACGTTCTTTGACCACGGGTCAGCACAAGTCAGTATCCTGCAAAGGAAAAGAAGCCCTTGCAAAGGACGAAAAAGTGTCTATCCCCGAGTCATGGGATTTGAGTGATAACCAGCGACTGTTTATTGAGTCGTTTCTGGAACCTAAAAACAAATAACGTTGTAAGACCATCTATTCGTCACTGCTCTTTTATAACCGGAGTTTCCGGTGGGCTTTTAAATGCCCCTTTCCACATCCTGTAAGATCAAAGGGTGTCGCCGATTGACAGGCGACCGCAAAAACTTTTACGCTCGATTCCGGCGAAGGAGTGAACCAAATGAATATTATTAAAATGTCCTGGCTTAGCGCGTATGCTTTCTCCTTTGCGTTCTGGTCTGCGGCGGTGTGGATAACGCTATAATTTGAATTAAATCACCTCTTTCTGATGCCTCGTGTTTTCACGGGGCATTTTCGTTTTCGGCGATTGTAGCAATTTGTGTTGTAATCAAAACGTTAACGAATTTGTGGTCTATCTTTAACATAAACCTTTGTCTCACTAAGGTTTAAGACCATGAACGAAAAAGGAGGAGCTATGTCGTCTACCCTACGCGAGCTGAGTCAGGAAATACTGCAGGTCGACACCAACAAATATCACATCTTCAGTCTTCCCCGTGCGGCTCAACATCTCGGCAACATCGATAGCCTGCCCAAATCTCTTAAAGTTCTGCTGGAAAACTTACTGCGCTGGCAGGATGGCGACTCTGTCACCACAGAGGACATCCAGGCGCTGGTTGACTGGCAGAAAGATGCTCACGCCGACCGTGAAATCGCCTACCGGCCAGCCCGCGTATTAATGCAGGACTTCACCGGCGTGCCGGCCGTGGTCGACCTGGCGGCCATGCGCGAAGCGGTGAATCGTCTGGGCGGCGATGTCGCCAAAGTGAATCCGCTGTCGCCTGTCGATCTGGTTATCGACCATTCGGTCACCGTGGACCATTTTGGTGATGATGACGCTTTTGAAGAGAACGTCCGGCTGGAGATGGAGCGTAACCATGAGCGCTACGTTTTCCTTCGCTGGGGTCAGAAAGCGTTTGATAAATTCCGCGTCGTACCGCCGGGAACCGGCATCTGCCATCAGGTCAACCTGGAATATCTTGGCAAGGCGATCTGGCATGAAACCCTCAATGGCGAAGAGTATGCCTGGCCCGACACGCTGGTCGGTACCGATTCACACACCACCATGATCAACGCGCTCGGCGTGCTGGGATGGGGAGTAGGGGGCATCGAAGCTGAAGCAGCCATGCTGGGTCAGCCTGTCTCCATGCTGATCCCGGATGTGGTTGGTTTTAAACTTACCGGCAAACTGCGCGCAGGCATTACCGCAACCGACCTCGTTCTGACCGTCACTCAGATGCTGCGTAAGCATGGCGTCGTCGGCAAATTCGTTGAGTTTTACGGTGACGGCCTGGCCGACCTGCCGCTGGCCGACCGTGCGACCATCGCCAACATGGCACCTGAGTATGGCGCCACCTGCGGATTCTTCCCGGTCGACGATGTCACGCTTAGCTACATGACGCTGACCGGACGTGATGCCGATCAGGTCGCCTTAGTAGAAGCCTATGCTAAAGCGCAGGGTCTGTGGCGCAATCCCGGCGATGAGCCGCGTTTCACCAGTACCCTGGCACTGGATATGAACGAGGTGGAGTCGAGCCTGGCCGGACCGAAACGTCCGCAGGACAGGGTGTCGCTGGGCGATGTGCCCGCCGCGTTTGATGCCAGCAACGAGCTGGAAGTGAATCAGGCGCAAAAACCGCACAAAAATGTTGAGTATACCGACAGCGACACTGGCCTGACTCACACACTGACCGATGGCGCGGTGGTGATCAGTGCGATTACCTCCTGTACCAACACCTCTAACCCAAGCGTACTGATGGCGGCCGGTTTACTGGCGAAGAAAGCGGTAGAGCGTGGTCTGAAACGTCAGCCGTGGGTCAAAGCCTCGCTGGCACCCGGTTCCAAAGTGGTTTCCGATTATCTGGCCGTCGCGCAGCTGACCTCGTATCTCGACGAGCTGGGCTTTAACCTGGTGGGCTATGGCTGCACCACCTGTATCGGTAACTCCGGTCCGCTGAAAGATGAGATTGAGTCTGCGATCAAAGCGGGCGATCTCACGGTCGGTGCCGTTTTATCCGGTAACCGCAACTTTGAAGGCCGTATTCATCCGCTGATTAAAACCAACTGGCTGGCTTCGCCGCCGCTGGTGGTGGCTTACGCGCTGGCGGGTAACATGAAGATCAACCTGCAGACGGAGCCGCTGGGCCACGACAGGCAGGGCCAGCCGGTCTATCTGAAAGATATCTGGCCGTCGCCGGAAGAGATAGCCACAGCCGTGCAGCAGGTCACCAGTGATATGTTCCACAAAGAGTACGCCGAAGTCTTCGATGGCACGCCAGAGTGGCAGGCGATCAGGGTCAGTGAAGCGGCAACGTACGACTGGGATGAAGGTTCGACCTACATCCGCCTGTCGCCGTTCTTTGATGATATGGAGAAAGAACCTAAGCCGGTGCAGGATATTCGCGGTGCGCGGGTGCTCGCATTACTGGGCGATTCTGTCACCACGGACCATATCTCGCCAGCGGGCAGCATTAAAGCGGAAAGTCCCGCCGGACGCTATCTGCTGTCACACGGCGTTGAGCGCAACGACTTTAACTCTTATGGGTCGCGTCGCGGTAATCATGAAGTGATGATGCGCGGCACGTTCGCCAATATTCGTATCCGCAATGAGATGGTGCCAGGCGTGGAGGGCGGCTATACCCGACACTATCCAAGTGGCGAACAGCTGGCCATCTACGATGCGGCGATGAAATATCAGGCGGAAGGCGTGCCGCTGGCGGTCATTGCAGGTAAGGAGTACGGCTCTGGCTCGAGCCGCGACTGGGCTGCTAAAGGGCCACGTCTGCAGGGGGTAAGGGTCGTCATTGCCGAATCGTTTGAGCGTATTCACCGCTCTAACCTGATTGGGATGGGCATTCTGCCTCTGGAGTTCCCGCAGGGCGTGACCCGCAAAACTCTGGGGCTGACCGGTGAAGAGCGCATTGACGTGGAAGATCTTCAGGCACTGACGCCAGGCTGCAGCGTGAAAGTCACGCTGACCCGTGCTGACGGCAGTAAAGAAGAGCTGGACACCCGTTGTCGCATCGATACCGGTAATGAGCTGACCTATTACCGCAACGACGGCATCCTGCACTACGTCATCCGCAACATGCTGGACTGACAAAAAAGCCGGGTATAACCCGGCTTTTTCATTTATGACTTCGGCAGCAGATGCCCCATCTTTTCCGCTTTCGTATCCAGATAGTGCGCATTCTTCGGATTACGTCCCACGACCAGCGGCACACGTTCAACAATGTTGATCCCGGCTTCGCTGAGGATCTCCACTTTGCGCGGATTGTTGGTCAGAAGACGCACTTCATTCACGCCCAGCAGTTTGAACATATCTGCGCACAGGGTGAAGTCGCGCTCATCGGCGGCAAAGCCAAGCTGATGGTTCGCTTCTACGGTGTCATAACCTTTATCCTGCAACGCATAGGCGCGGATCTTATTCAGCAGACCAATGTTACGGCCTTCCTGACGGTGATAGAGCAGCGCGCCGCGACCTTCTTCTGCGATGGCATTGAGCGCGGCTTCCAACTGAAAACCACAGTCGCAACGCAGGCTGAAGAGTGCATCGCCGGTCAGGCATTCGGAGTGAACGCGCGCCAGTACCGGCTCGTTGTCATTAATATCGCCAAAGACCAGTGCAACATGGTCATGTCCGGTTGCCAATTCTTCAAAACCAACCATCAGGAAATCTCCCCATGGCGTGGGCAGTTTGGCTTCTGCCACCCGTTTAAGCTGCATGTGACTCTCCAGAACCTTCAGAGGATGCACTATCATCATGATAGCGCACAGGCCAGTGTGGCCTGACAAACGTGCAATATTGTGCCACAACCCGGAAGCGGGCTGGTAATCTCTGAGACCAATTGCAGTGATAAAGCACAATTATCCAATCGGCAACGGTTATGTTATTCTTTTTTAAGCTAAAGTTATGCAAATGTTGCCATTTGACACCAGGATAAGGGAAGAGGATGTTTAAGATTTCGCGTCGTACCACCTTCGGAATGCTGCTATTGCTCATCATGCCGGTTGCCGTCTGGCTTACCGGCTGGCGCTGGCAGCCAGGTGAAAGCAATGCGCTGCTGAAAGGTCTCTTCTGGATGACGGAAACCGTCACCAATCCGTGGGGTATTGTCACCAGTGTGCTGCTGAGCGCCTGGATGCTCTGGTGCCTGCGCTTTCGCCTGAAGCCCGCCATCCTGCTGCTGCTGATCATGAACGCCACTATTCTGGCGGGACAATACACCAAATCCTTTATCAAAGAGCAGATTCAGGAGCCGCGTCCCTATGTGATCTGGCTGGAGCAGCATCACGGGCTGGATGAGAAAACTTTCTACGAGCTGAAGCGTAAACAGCGTGGTGAGATGGTGACGTCACTGATTGCCGATGAAACGCAGATTCCGGGCTGGCTGAAACGACACTGGGCGTTTGAAACCGGCTTTGCTTTTCCGTCGGGGCATACCATGTTTGCCGCCAGCTGGGCACTGCTGGCACTGGGACTGCTCTGGCCGCGTAGGCATTATAAAACTGTGGTGGTGATTTTCCTGTGGGCGACGGGCGTGATGGCGAGCCGCCTGCTGCTGGGCATGCACTGGCCACGCGATCTGGCGATGGCAACCGTGCTCTCCTGGTTGCTGGTCACCGTTGCGACCTGGCTGGCACAGCGCTTCTGCGGCCCGCTGACGCTACCGCCGGAAGAGCAAAAAGAGGTGGCACAGCGGGAGCCCTGATTGTAATTCACCCTTAAGACCCCATATTATTAGTCGGGCCTGCGCAAAAGCGACTCGCCCGATGCTGCTGGGAGCAGCATTTATGCTGGATTTTTGGCATAATTCTACCCGATAACCTCACAACAGGATGCACTGTGAAATATTTGCTGATTTTTTTAGTGGTACTGGTCATTTTTATCATTTCCGTCACCTTAGGCGCGCATAACGATCAGGTCATTACTTTTAACTATCTGCTGGCGCAGGGTGAGTTCAGCATCTCGACCTTACTGGCATCACTGTTTGGCGCAGGTTTTGTGCTTGGCTGGGTCATCTGCGGGCTGTTCTGGTTGCGGACCCGTGTTTCACTGGCCAATGCCAACCGGAAAATTAAGCGTATGCAGACGCAAATTGAGCAGAGCACCGCCCTGGCGACCACGCCATCTTCTCCGGCTGGCCGGGAATAATCCTCAATGCATGAATTGCTGTTTCTGTTACTGCCGGTTGCGGCTGCCTATGGATGGTATATGGGCCGCCGCAGCGCGCATCAGGATAAGCAACAGGAAGCCAACCGGCTGTCACGTGAATATGTGGCGGGCGTCAATTTCCTGCTCTCAAATCAGCAGGACAAAGCGGTCGATCTGTTCCTTGATATGCTGAAAGAGGACAGCGGCACGGTAGAGGCACATCTGACGCTGGGTAACCTGTTCCGATCGCGCGGAGAAGTCGACCGCGCTATCCGTATCCATCAGGCATTAATGGAAAGTGCTTCCCTGAGCTACGAGCAGCGTCTGCTTGCCGTTCAGCAGCTGGGTCGCGACTATATGGCGGCGGGCTTATATGACCGCGCAGAAGATATGTTTAAGCAGCTCACCGATGAAACGGATTTTCGTATCGGCGCGCTGCAGCAGCTGTTACTGATTCACCAGGCCACCAGTGACTGGCAACAGGCCATCGAGGTCGCAGAACGCCTGGTTAAGCTCGGCAAAGAGAAGCAGAAAGGCGAAATTGCTCACTTCTACTGTGAACTCGCACTGCAAGCGATGAGCAGCGACGATCTGGATCGTGCGATAAGCCTGCTGAAGAAAGGGGAGGCGGCCGACCGCAACAGCGCACGCATCTCCATTATGATGGGCCGTATTCTGATGGAAAAAGAAGACTTCGCCAGAGCGGTGGGTCATCTGCAGCGCGTGCTGGATCAGGATAAAGAGCTGGTGAGTGAAACGCTGGGCATGCTGGAGACCTGTTTCCAGCGGCTCAATCAGCCTGACGCCTGGGCAGACTTTCTGCAGCGCTGTGTGGAACAGAACACCGGCGCGGCAGCGGAACTTTATCTTTCAGACATCCTTGAACAGCAGCAGGGCGCTGAAGCGGCACAAAATTACATCAGTCGTCAGCTTGAGCGCCATCCGACGATGCGAGTCTTCCATCGCCTGATGGATTTAAATCTGCGTGAAGCCGAAGATGGCCGGGCCAAAGAGAGTCTGATGGTGCTGCGCGACATGGTGGGTGAACAGATTCGCACCAAGCCACGCTATCGCTGCCAGAAGTGTGGTTTTACCGCACATGCACTTTACTGGCACTGTCCATCCTGCCGGACGTGGTCTTCAGTGAAGCCCATCCGTGGTCTCGACGGCCAGTAAAGCGGCCGTTATAACTGAATTAACTTCACCCCATAATAGTTACAACATACTATATAGGCAATGATCAGCAGGCTTCGGCAGAGGTGCATTTATTGCCAGGCAGAGGGGCAATGGCGATTGTGATGGCCAGACACCGCAGGTAGAATGCTTGCCGTTTGTCAATCGCGCCTCCGGGTGCTCACTGCAGAGGAAATGCCATGCCTTCACCCCACAACGTGACCGCTTCGCCGATTCTGGTAGCGCTGGATTATCATGACCTCGACAGCGCGTTGCGTTTTGTCGACCAGATCGATCCCCGCAGTTGCCGCCTGAAAGTGGGCAAAGAGATGTTTACGCTGTTTGGTCCCGCGCTGGTTAACACTCTGCAGCAGCGCGGCTTTGAGCTGTTCCTCGATCTTAAATTCCATGATATTCCTAACACTACCGCGCATGCCGTGGCTGCCGCAGCCGATCTTGGCGTCTGGATGGTCAATGTGCATGCCAGCGGCGGGGCGCGGATGATGAATGCGGCGCGTGAGGCGCTGCTTCCCTTTGGTAAAGATGCGCCCCTGCTGATTGCGGTGACCGTACTGACCAGCATGGATACCGACGATCTCCGAGAGCTGGGCATTACGCTTTCCCCTGCCGAACAGGCAGAGCGACTGGCGAAGCTGACCCAGTCGTGCGGACTGGATGGTGTGGTCTGTTCTGCACATGAAGCGGTCCGCTTCAAACAGGCTCTGGGTCAGGAGTTTGCGCTGGTCACGCCGGGGATTCGTCCGGCAGGCAGCGATGCCGGCGATCAGCGTCGTATCATGACACCGCAGCAGGCGAAGCTGGCGGGCGTAGACTATATGGTTATCGGGCGTCCGATTACGCAGTCCGCCGATCCCGCCGCCGCCCTGCAGGCGATCCTGGACAGTCTGGAGACACAATAATGGCGAATGACAATCCACTGGTTTACTCAACCGACAGCGGGCGCATCACGCAGCCTGAGCCAAAAGCGGAACGGCCAAAAGGGGATGGTGTTGTGCGGATCCAGCGTCAGACCAGCGGACGCAAGGGCAAAGGCGTCTGCCTGATCACCGGCATCGACCTGGATGATGCGTCTCTGACGCTGCTGGCAGCTGAACTGAAAAAGAAGTGTGGCTGTGGCGGTTCGGTAAAAGAGGGCGTTATTGAGATTCAGGGCGATAAACGCGATTTACTGAAAACGCTGCTGGAAGCCAAAGGGATGAAGGTCAAACTGGCGGGTGGATGAATAAAAAATCGGGCTACCAGAGTAGCCCGATTGTCATGCAGATGCTTAGCGTAGCCGATTATTCTTTTAATAAGGTCCTTAGTGGACCTGATGACCGATAATGCCACCGACAGCGGCGCCGCCGACTGTGCCAAGTGCGCTACCATTGGTCAATACTGAACCACCAATTGCGCCCGCGCCCGCGCCAATCGCGGTGTTGCGGTCACGTTTAGACCAGTTAGAACAGCCGCTCAGTGCAACAGCTAACGTGGTCGCCAGTACAACGGCAGTGATTCGTTTCATTGTTGTTGTCATACACTTCTCCTTTGATGTGCTCACAGAGGCAACACTCTTAGTATAGCTCCGATATTTCCTCAGCCCGCTTGTGTCGCATCATTGCCGCATCCGTGACGGCATCGAAATGTGATCACCATGGACAAACCGTTTGTAGCGGGTGAGGCGCAATGCCGGACCCGACAGGTCCACGCATTGCCTGAGAAGATTCTAAGCATTCTGGATAAATTCCGAAGATAGAAAACTCTTAAATCACCACACATTTTTCGATTCACAGCCATTCCTTCTGCGTTTATAGCCATTTGCTCCATAACCCTTTGGCGTCTGACTCCGCAAAATTCAGGGACGATTGTCAGCAGGAGAAAAGGCATGCTGGAACACCTTAAACAACAGGTTCTGGAAGCGAATCTGGATTTACCCAAATATAACCTGGTGACCTTCACCTGGGGCAATGTCAGTGCGGTTGATCGCGAACAGGGCTTGCTGGTGATTAAACCGTCTGGCGTAAGCTATGACGTAATGAAGCGCGACGACATGGTGGTGGTCGATCTGGCGACTGGTGAGGTGGCAGAAGGGGATAAACGACCCTCATCGGACACGGCGACACACCGGGCGCTCTATCTTGCCTGGCCTGAGGTAGGCGGTATTGTCCATACTCACTCGCGGCATGCCACTATCTGGGCACAGGCCGGACGCCCCATTCCGGCCTGGGGAACCACCCACGCTGATGATTTCTATGGCGAGATCCCCTGTACTCGCGCCATGCGTAATGAAGAGATTCAGCACGACTATGAGTGGAATACCGGCCAGGTGATCATCGAGACCTTCACGCAGCGTGAATTGTCACCCTCGGCGATCCCGGCGGTACTGGTCAACTCCCATGGCCCCTTTGCCTGGGGGAAAGATGCCCACGCCGCCGTGCACAGCGCGGTTGTGCTGGAAGAGGTAGCATATATGGGTCTGTTCAGCCAGCAGCTGACCGCTAACCTCCCGCCTATCAATCAGACGCTGCTTGACCTGCACTATCTGCGAAAGCATGGCGAGAATGCCTGGTATGGCCAGAAATAACAGGCGGGACGCAATAGCGTCCCGTTTTTTTGGTCTCTTTTGAGACTGGTATGGCGATCCGCATCATAGTTAACAAAACAACTTATCAACAAAAATAAAACAGTGTTTCATTTTATCGAATCGATCACTGTTTTGATTACCTCAAGTCACTATTTTGCCTGCATCGCCTTCGGGCACCTCCAGCACCACCCTCTGGCATAGCAAAGGTGACATTTATATGCACATCAAACGGGCAATAGATAAAATTCCGGGCGGCATGATGCTCGTACCGCTGTTTATCGGCGCACTCTGCCATACGTTCTCACCAGGGGCCGGGAAATATTTCGGTTCTTTCACCAACGGTCTGATGACCGGCACCGTGCCCATCCTGGCCGTCTGGTTCTTTTGTATGGGGGCGTCGATAAAACTCAGCGCCACCGGAACGGTACTGCGTAAATCAGGCACGCTGGTGCTTACCAAAATTGCCGTGGCATGGGTGGTAGCGGCGATCGCCTCGCGGGTGATGCCGGAAAATGGCGTAGAAGTGGGGATGTTTGCCGGCTTATCGACGCTGGCGCTGGTCGCCGCGATGGATATGACCAATGGCGGTCTTTATGCCTCCATCATGCAACAGTACGGTTCGAAAGAGGAAGCGGGCGCCTTTGTATTGATGTCGCTGGAGTCCGGGCCATTGATGACCATGGTGATTCTGGGCACCGCCGGCATCGCCTCATTCGAGCCGCACGTGTTTGTCGGCGCTGTCCTGCCGTTTGTGGTCGGATTTGCATTAGGGAATCTTGATCCGGAGTTGCGCGACTTCTTCGGAAAAGCGGTACATACGCTGATTCCCTTCTTCGCTTTTGCCCTGGGTAACACCATTAACCTTGGGGTGATTGCGGAAACCGGTCTGCTGGGCATCATGCTGGGCATAGCCGTCATCATCATTACCGGCATCCCGCTTATTCTGGCCGATCGGCTGATTGGCGGGGGAGATGGCACGGCTGGCGTGGCTGCATCCAGTACGGCAGGCGCGGCGGTGGCCACACCGGTGCTGATTGCCGAAATGCTGCCGCAGTTTAAACCGGTTGCCCCGGCAGCCACGGCGCTGGTTGCCACGTCCGTGATTGTGACCTCTGTGCTGGTGCCCATCATCACCGCCATCTATTCAAAACGTCTTAAGCGTCTTCATGTTGCCGTCGGGCAGCGTGCCGCTATTAAGTAACCCGCCTAATCAATCCCCGACGCGCCAGTCGGGGATCACTCTGGATTTTGTGTTGTAAATCAATCTCTCATTTGGTCTGGCCTCACTCTGCATTACGCTGATGTGGCGTATTTAACGCATCAAAATATAAACAGAGGATGAGACAATGACAGTTATTAACCAAGCAACGTGCAGATTATTTACCGAAGTCGGCAACACCACGCAGTTAGTCGCCTATTACGAAGAAGGGCGTCGTACCATGTGGATGATGCTGCGCGCTCAGCCCCGTCCGAGCTTCAACCACGAACTTATTGAGGAGATCATGAACCTGAGCTATGCCGCTCAGCGCTCCGGTCTGCCAATCGATTTCTGGGTCACCGGCTCACTGGTGCCGCAGATGTTCAACGCCGGTGGCGATCTGCGCTTCTTCGTCGAGTGCATTCGCAACAACCGCCGTGAGGCGCTGCGGGCCTATGCCCGTGCCTGTGTGGACTGCATCCACTCAGCAGCACGCGGTTTCGACACCGGCGCGGTGACGCTGGCGATGATTGAAGGCAGTGCGCTGGGCGGTGGATTTGAAGCGGCGCTGGCGCATCACTTCATTCTGGCGCAGAACAACGCGCGGATGGGCTTCCCGGAAATTGCCTTTAACCTGTTTCCTGGCATGGGTGGCTACTCGCTGGTGGCGCGTCGTTCCGGCATGAAGCTGGCAGAGGAGTTAATCTGTGAAGGGGAGTCCCATAGCGCGGAGTGGTATGAGACGCGCGGACTGGTGGATAAAGTCTTCCAGCCTGGCGACAGCTACCGCGCCACACGCACCTTTATTGATACGTTACGGCCTAAGCTCAATGGCGTGCGGGCGATGCTGAAAGCGCGTCAGCGCGTGCTGCAACTGTCACGCGCTGAGCTGATGGATATTACTGAGGATTGGGTTGATTATGCTTTCACTATCGAACCCAAAGATATTGCTTATATGGAACGCCTGGTACAGTTACAAAACCGCCACAGCGCATCACTGCGTAAAGCGGGTTAATCTTAACCAGCGTTAAACGCGGGCAGGATGCTTAGCCAGCCAATGCCCAAATTGTTCCGCGGGCATTGGTTTTGCGTAATAGTAACCCTGACGCCCATCGACACCACTTTTGAGGACAAACTTCTCTTCATCCGGGGTCTCAATACCCTCAGCAATGACCTGCAAATCGAGCGCCTTGGCGACGGCGACGATAGCGCGCACCAGCGATTGTGAAACCGGCTGCTTGTTAATATCGCGGATAAAGCTCTGGTCTAGTTTGATGGCATTGATTGGCACGCGTGCCAGCTGAGAAAGCGAGGAGTAACCGGTGCCAAAGTCATCCAGGTGCACCTGTGCGCCCAGTTCCTGAAACTGCTTCATCAGCTTCAGCGCTTCAGTTTCATTCTCAATCAGGCAGCTTTCGGTCAGCTCAATATCGATGGGGCAGTCGGTGATATTAGCCTCGTGCAGCGCCTGTTTCAGGTCAGTGTAGATGCTCTGATCAATCAGCTGACGGGCCGAAACGTTGACGGCGACGCGCAGAAAAATGCCCTGCTCACGCCAGGCGATAATCTGCTTCAGCACGTTGAGCATGACCCAGCGTCCCAGCGGCACAATCAGCCCTGACTCTTCAGCATAGGGAATAAAGTCAGCGGGCGAGACCAGACCACGCTCTGGTGAGTTCCAGCGCACCAGTGCTTCAGCGCTGCGGACCTGGCCGTCGCTGTCGATTTTTGGCTGATAGTGCACCAGCAGATGATCCAGTTCCAGCGCCTTGCGCAGGTTAGTATCCAGCCACAGATACTCAAAGACCCGCTGGTTCATCTCTGCCGCAAACACGCAGAACTTGCCGCGCCCGTTCTCTTTGGCGTGATACATCGCGGTGTCTGCGTTGCGAATCAGGCTCTCGCGGTCGTCGCCATGCAGCGGCGCAAAAGCGATGCCAATTGAACAGCCGCTGTAAACTTCGATTAGCCCGATACGGAAAGGCTGACGCAGCCGCTCAAGAATGCGGGAAGACATCGCTTCCAGTGCAGCCTGACTGGTGTGCTCAGCCAGCACCACAAATTCGTCGCCACCCAGACGGCCCAGGGTCTGGTCTTTACCCAGACAGCTGAGGATGGCCAGTGAAACTGCCTGCAGTAACTGATCGCCGAACATATGACCGTAGGCGTCGTTCACTTTTTTAAAATTATCGAGGTCGAGATAAACCACGCCGGTCTCATCCCCCTCGGATCGCTCCAGCGCCAGGCTAATCTGTTGATGAATGGCGTTGCGATTGGGTAAACCGGTCACCGTGTCGGTGTTTGCCAGCACCCGCAGGCGTTCCTGGGCGCGTCGCTCCTCGGTGATGTCTGTGCCAGAACAGATGAGGAAAATTTCATTTTTGCCACTGCCGCTGTGAACAAACTTATTACGAAAAAGAAACAGTCGCTGACCTTTTTTGGTTTTGACCCAGCGCTCAACCTCATAAGAGTTACCGTCACGGAAGAAGCCCGCAATGTTGCGTCGTGACTGTGAGGCTTCCTGTTTGGTCATAAAAAGCTGAAAGACGTTACGGCCAATAACCTCGTGCTCATTCAGGCCGGTATATTCTTCACTCAGGCGGTTAAAACGCTGAATATTGCCGCGCTGATCGAGGATTACAATCACCGAATTAGCTTCAGAAACCACCTGTTCAGCGAAAGACAGCCCCAGGGTTAAATCGCGGGCAACTGCAGATGTATCGCCCCAGGCAGAGGCGGTGCCGGCCCATGAAGCCTGATTCACTTTACGTCCGACAAAATGCATCGGTACATCAATGCCCTGAAGGGTCATAGTCAGATTGATGCTTGAGGTGATGACCGGCATCGCGCGGATCATTGCGGCCTGGCCGGGGGTCAGCGGCAGGGCGATATTGGTTTGTGATGACTCATCTTCGGCAAAATGCAACGCATCGCTGTCCGCGGTCAGACGCCAATGAGGGCTGGTTGTACCAAAAAGAGTGTACAACAACGTTTGCCCGTGTTCATCGGTCATGGAAACTTCCTCCGGGAAGTGCTCTGCAGGCGTTATCTCATTATTTTAGCAACAGTATTCATCATCTGACGCCAGCACAAGATGCAAACCAAATATATTTTTCCATCCAGATAAGAATGGCACAAAAAAGCCCCGGCGGCGCGGGGCTGTAGCGTGCGGTCAGCAGGGGCATTTGCCCAGTTTACCCGCCTGGCTTGGGAAGCGGGCGTCCAGGCAGTAACGATGGAAATCGCGCTCGTTCATCGGCGGCTGGTCGGGATGATGCAGACGCATATGCTGCAGATATTTTTGATAATCCTGGACCCCGACCATTAAGCGGAAGCACTGTTGCAGACCGCGCCAGAATCCTCGCCAGCTGAGGGCCTGCGGCATCGGCGAAGCCGTCAGGTGGCAGCGGATAATCTGCCACTCACCCTGCGGACGATGGCCCTGATGAATGGCATCAGACATGACGCACCGCCTTGTTGCGCAGTGCCACCGGCGTCTCGCTGGTGGTCGGCACTGCACTGTTCAGCGCGCGACGAATCACAAAGAACGCGGCGACCAGCATCGTGACTGCCACCAGCATAAAGAAAGCGCACAGCGCCGCATTAATCTGATTGCTGAACACGATGGTCTGCATATCCGCCACGCTTTTTGCCGGCGCAATAATCACGCCTTCATCCAGCCCTTTGCGGAACTTATTCGCCTGGGCCAGGAAACCGATGGACGGTTTTTCGTGGAAAATTTTCTGCCAGCCCGCGGTCATCGAAGTGATAAACAGCCAGACGGTGGGCAGAATAGTCACCCAGGCGTAGCGCTGCTTTTTCATTTTGAACAGCACGACGGTGCCAAGAATCAGCGCCATCGACGCCAGCATCTGGTTGCCGATACCAAACAGTGGCCATAGGGTGTTGATGCCACCCAGTGGATCGACCACGCCCTGATAGACAAAGAAGCCCCAGCCCGCGACTGCGACGCTGGTGCCCGCCATGTTACCCAGCCAGGAACGGTTGTTCGCCAGAGAAGGCACCACGGTGCCTACCAGATCCTGCACCATAAAACGGCAGGCGCGGGTACCCGCATCGACAGCGGTCAGGATAAACAGCGCTTCGAACAGAATGGCGAAGTGATACCAGAACGCCATCATCGCCCGGCTGTTAAAGATCTCGGTAATGATGTGAGCCATACCTACAGCGAAAGTGGGCGCGCCGCCTGCGCGGGAGAGAATCGAGCCTTCACCCACGTCACGGGCGATGCCGCTCAGCATTTCTGGCGTCACGACAAAGCCCCAGCCGTTGATCACCTGTGACGCGCTTTCAACGGTGGTACCAATCAGCGCGGCGGGTGAGTTCATGGCAAAGTAGACACCCGGATCCAGCACCGAGGCACAAATCAGCGCCATGATCGCCACAAACGACTCCATCAGCATGGCGCCATAGCCAATAAAGCGGATATGACTTTCCCGCTCCACCAGCTTCGGCGTGGTGCCGCTGGAGACCAGCGCATGGAAGCCGGAGATCGCGCCGCAGGCGATGGTAATAAACAGGAAAGGGAACATCGCACCGGAGAAGACCGGGCCGGTGCCGTCGATAAACTTGGTCACCGCTGGCATTTTCATCTCAGGCATCGCAAAAACGATGCCCACCGCCAGCCCGACAATCACGCCGATTTTAAGAAAGGTCGAAAGGTAGTCGCGCGGTGCCAGCAGCAGCCAGACCGGCAGCACCGAAGCAATAAAGCCGTAAATCACCAGTACCCAGGTCAGCGAGGTGCCTTTCAGGGTAAAGAAGGGGCCCCAGTAAGGATGCTGTGCCACGTCACCGCCATAAATAATCGCCGCCATCATCAGCACAAAGCCAATCAGTGACACTTCGGCAATTTTACCGGGCCGGATAAAGCGCATGTAAACGCCCATAAACAGCGCAATGGGAATAGTGGCCGCGATGGTAAACAGGCCCCACGGACTGTTCGCCAGCGCCTTCACGACAACCAGCGCCAGCGCCGACAGGATAATGATCATCACGCCCAGCGCGCCGAGCATCGTCACCACACCCGCAAACGCCCCCAGCTCCTGCCGCGCCATCTCGCCCAGTGAGCGGCCGTCACGGCGGGTGGAGATAAACAGGATCAGGAAATCCTGTACCGCGCCCGCCAGCATCACGCCGACCAGAATCCAGATGGTGCCTGGCAGAAAGCCCATCTGCGCCGCCAGAATCGGACCGACCAGCGGACCAGCACCGGCAATAGCCGCAAAGTGATGACCAAACAGCACCCATTTATTGGTCGGGACATAATCGAGTCCGTCGCTCAGCCGCTCGGCGGGAGTCATCCGGCGATCGTCCAGTTCAAAGATATTGCGGGCGATAAACAGGCTGTAGAAGCGATACGCTATGCTGTAACAGGCGACAGCGGCTATCACCAGCCAGACTGCGTTGACGTGTTCGCCGCGGCTGAGGGCCAGCATGGCGAAAGCGCCTGCGCCGATTAACGCCACCACTAACCAGATGACACTGGTTTTGACGTTTTTCATGACTAACTCCTTGTAGGGACCGAGGGAAGGCGATCGAAAACAACGAGTTAAACTTAATGTAATGGAATGTAAGTGAAAGTTAATCAGTGGAGAAGTGTGAAGCGGGGTACAAATTTAACTTTTTTGTAACGCGGACGGGGCGGGAACAGGCGGGATAACCGAAGTTATCCCGCCAGATTTAAAGCTTAATCACGCCGTGTTCAGACGGCAGGACGGGCCACAACGCTGCGGGTTTCCATACGGACTTCGGCGATGGTCACCTCAATCACGTCAGTTACGCGGTAAACCACTTCACCTTTAATCTGCACGCTGCCATTTTCCTGGCTGAGAACCAGCTCATCACGCACGGCGTGAATGAAGGGTGCCGGGATAAAGGCGACGGCGCCAAACTCGACCAGGCGAACGCGCATACCGCCGCGCGATACATCGATAATCTCAGCGCTGAAGCGACGGTCGGTGCCCGCAAACGGGGCCAGATAACGGGCGTAGAGCCAGTCGCCGACATCACGTTCCGCCATCCGGTTCAGGCGACGGCGTTCACTCATCGTCACCGTTACGGCATCATCCGGGCGGGCAATCTGCTCACCGCGAATAATCGCTTTCAGCAGACGATGGTTGATCATGTCGCCGAACTTACGAATCGGTGAGGTCCAGGTGGCGTACGCCTCCAGACCGAGGCCAAAGTGCGGGCCTGGCTCGGTGCTGATCTCCGCGAAGGTCTGGAAACGACGGATGCGGCTGTCGAGGAACTGGGTTGGCTGGGCATCAAGCTCACGACGCAGCACGCGGAAACCGTCCAGCGTGGTGATCGCCTGTGCATCCACGGTAATACCGTGATTGGCCAGCACGGCGGCGGCCTGCTCAGCATTGGTCGCATCGAAACCGGCATGGACGTTATAGATACCAAAGCCAAGACGGTCACGCAGCACTTTCGCCGCGCAGACGTTCGCCAGAATCATCGACTCTTCAACGATGCGGTTAGCGATACGGCGAGGTTCAGCCACGATCTCCAGCACTTCGCCTTTTTCACCCAGCAGGAAGCGGTAGTCCGGGCGATCTTTAAACACCAGCGCGTGGGTCTGACGCCATTCGCTGCGCGCCAGGCAGAGACGGTGCAGCAGACGAATCTGTTCCGCAATCGCCTCACTCTCCGGCTGCCAGCTGCCGCTGTTTTCCAGCCAGTCTGAGACGTCGTCGTAGGCCAGCTTGGCTTTGGACTCAATCCAGGCCGCAAAAAACTCGACGTCATCACTTAAGGTGCCATCGGCGGCCACCGTGACGCGGCAGGCCAGCGCCGGACGGCGCACATTCGGACGCAGCGAGCAGACATCATCAGAGAGTTCGCGCGGCAGCATCGGGATGTTGAAGCCCGGCAGATAGTTGGTAAATGCGCGCTGCGCCGCCAGCTTATCAAGCTGACTGCCTTCCGGCACGTAGGCGGTCGGATCGGCGATAGCGATAGTCAGACGCAGGGCGCCATCATCCTGCGCTTCCACATAGAGCGCATCATCCATATCCTGGGTGCTGGCGCTATCGATGGTGACAAAATCCAGCGCGGTCAGATCTTCACGCGTCAGATTTTCATCCAGCATCTCGCCAAAGCTGACGTCAGGTGCTTCACGCTCAAGGTTATGACGCGACAGCGTCACCCACCACGGCGCCAGGTGGTCATCAGCTTTAACAATAAAATCGGTAAGTTCGGCATAAAAGCCGCGATCGCCCTTCAGGGGATGGCGACGCATTTCTGCCACGGCCCAGTCGCCATTTTCAAATGCATGGCTGACATCGCGCGCAGGGCGACACTGAATGGCATCTTTCAGCAGGGGATGATCCGGCACAATCGACAGGCGATCGTCTTTTTTCTGCACCCGGCCAACAAAGCGGCTCAGGAACGGTTCAATCAGGGTTTCCGGCTCAGCGCTTTCGCGATCTTTATCGCTGTGGATCACGGCGGTGATACGATCGCCATGCATGACTTTCTTCATCTGCGGTGGCGGAATGAAGTAGCTTTTTTGCGCATCGACTTCCAGAAAGCCGAAGCCTTTTTCGGTGCCTTTAACGACGCCTTCAGCACGAGGCGTTTGCGAATGGAGCTTCTCTTTCAGCTGCGCGAGCAGCGGGTTATCCTGGAACATAATTTTTACGTTTCGTTGGCTGATTGCGGCTGACAGTTTTACGCGAATCGACGCCGCGCGGCAAGGCAAAAAGCCGGACGAACCGGCTTTTCAGGGTGTGGCGAAGGCGCTATCAGGCGATGCGCTGATCGGCCAGTGCCTCGGAGAGTTCAAGCTTCACCGGCACCGATTTAGAGGTCGGTGTACCGCTGTCATCGCCAAAGCTGTTCAGCGGCACCAGCGGGTTGGTTTCCGGATAATAAGCCGCCAGGTTACCGCGCGGAATATTGTAGGGAACCAGTTTGAAGCCGCTGACGCGACGGGTGATTCCATCATTCCACAGCGTTTCAATATCAACATTCTGGCCTTCGGTGAAGCCCAGGTCTGCCATATCGTCCGGGTTGATGAACACCACTTCACGCTGACCAAACACGCCACGGTAACGGTCATCAAGGCCGTAAATAGTGGTGTTGTACTGGTCATGGGAACGCAGCGTCTGCAGCGTAAATGGCACGTCCTGATCCAGCGTCGGGAACAGCGAGGTCGGCAGCGCCGACGCGTTGAACTCCGCTTTCTGGCTTGGCGTATTAAAGCGCAACTCTGCTGCTGCATTGCCCAGATAGAAACCACCCGGGATATCGCATTTGGCGTTGAAGTCGGCAAAGCCCGGAATCGTCGCGGCAATGTGCTCACGGATCAGGTTGTAATCACCCGCCAGCTCGCGCCATTTCACTTTCTCATCACCCAGCACGGCCTGGGCGATACCCGCAACAATCGAGGTCTCTGAACGCTGTGTTTCCGCCAGCGGAATACCGATACCTTCAGAGGCGTGGACCATGCTGAAAGAGTCTTCCACGGTAATGAACTGATTGCCGGTTGCCTGGGTATCGCGCTCGGTGCGACCCAGTGTTGGCAGAATCAGCCCTTCGTGACCCGGCACCAGATGGCTGCGGTTCAGTTTGGTGCTGATATGGACGGTCAGACCACAGCGTGACAGCGCCTCTTCGGTGCGCGGTGAATCGGGCGCAGCCGCAGCCAGGTTGCCACCCAGCGCGATCAGCACTTTGACTTCATCACGCAGCATCGCGTTCAGCGCTTCAACGGTGTTGTGGCCTGGCGCACGCGGTGGCTCGAAACCAAAATGATTACCCAGCGCATCCAGGAAGGCTTTGGCCGGTTTCTCATCGATACCCATGGTGCGGTTGCCCTGCACATTACTGTGACCGCGAACCGGGCAGAGGCCTGCGCCTTTTTTGCCCAGCTGGCCAAACAGCAGCTGCAGGTTGGTGATCTCGCGAACCGTATCAACCGAATGCTTATGCTGAGTGATGCCCATCGCCCAGGTACAGATCACACGATCAGCGCTCTGATAGATCGCAGCCGCTTCACGGATCTGCGCCTGTGTCAGGCCAGACTGCGCCACAATCTGCATCCAGCTGGTGTTGTCCACCGCGTCGAGATAGGCCTCAATGCCGTTGGTTTTGGCATTGATAAAGGTCTGATCAAACAGGCCACTTTCACCGGCGGCCAGACGCGCACGATGGGTCTCCAGCAGGGATTTCACCATGCCGCGTACCGCCGCCATATCACCGCCCAGGTTCGGCTGGTAATAGGAGGAGCTGATGTTGCCGGCTTTCGACGTCACCACTTCCAGCGGTTTCTGCGGATCGGCAAAACGTTCCAGACCGCGCTCGCGCAGGGTATTGAAGGTGACGATCTTCGCGCCGTGATCGGCAGCGTGACGCAGGCTGTGCAGCATACGCGGATGGTTGGTGCCAGGGTTCTGCCCGAAGACAAAAATGGCATCAGCGTGATCGAAATCATCCAGGCGAATAGTGCCTTTGCCGACGCCAATGCTGCGCTTCAGCCCGGTGCCGCTGGCTTCGTGGCACATGTTGGAGCAGTCAGGGAAGTTGTTGGTGCCCATCAGACGGCCAAACAGCTGATAAAGCCAGGAGGCTTCATTGCTGGCGCGACCGGATGTGTAAAGCTCCATCTGGTCCGGATGGTCCATCGCCTTGATGTGCTGCGCGATCAGTGCAAAGGCATCATCCCAGCTGATCGGCTCGTAGTGGTCGGTTTCCGCGTTGTAGCGTAGTGGATGGGTCAGACGCCCCTGATACTCCAGGAAGTAGTCACTCTGGGTATAAAGCGTTGTCACACTGTGCTTAGCGAAAAAATCGCTGTCGACCATGCGGCGTGTCGCTTCCCAGGTCACCGCTTTGGCGCCGTTTTCGCAGAAGCTGAAGGTACTTTTATTGTCATCACCCCAGGCGCAGCCCGGACAGTCAAAACCGCGTGCTTTGTTCATGCGCATCAGATTGCGCATATTTTTCAGGGCCGCTTTGCTGTCAAGAACGAAACGCGTGGTGGCTTCCAGTGAACCCCAGCCGCCCGCAGCCGCGCGGTAGGGTTTGATTTGGCGTTTAAATTTCATATTGAGTGCAGGCTTTTTATAGTAGGAATTATTGTTTGGTGTTTGTTATCAGGTTATAGCCTGATGGTGAAACAAAGTCTGCAGATATCCTCATACCTTGTCTAATTGATTGACTTAATGGTGCGATAGCTGGCGTTTATCGTGCATCGGCCAGAATTGTGATGGTGGTCAGATTTTACCCGCCTTTAACCGGCTGATAACGGGAGTTCTCCCCACAACAGGCTAATACTTGCTGTTCACTATCAGAGAGGGCGCGACTCCATGAAACAGCTGACCAGCCAGATCCATGCGTTTGGCAAAGCGTTGATGATGCCAATCTCGGTCATCGCTGCCGCGGGTATTTTCCTCGGGCTGGCGGCGGCGATGCAGAACCCGGCGGTGACCGGCGAGGCCTTTGCGCAGATGCAGGTGCCGCAGTTAATCATTGGATTTATCCGCAAGGTCGCCGGGGCGCTGTTTGCCAACCTGCCGGTCTTCTTTGCAGTGGCGAGCGCCATCGGACTGGCGAAAGCGGAAAAACCTACCGCCGCCTTTGCCGCGGTGATTGGCTATATCGTGATGAACGTGGGTATCAGTGCCACGCTGGCGGCGAAAGGGATCACCGCAGCCACTACTACACCCGCCGCGCTGCAGCAGGCGGGGATGGATCAGACCACCGCCATGATGACCTCGGCGGAGTACATCAACATGCTGGGCGTCTTCACCTACAACATGAGTGTGCTGGGCGGGGTAATTGCCGGTCTGATCACGGTGGCGCTGCACAATCGTTTCTATACCCAGCAGCTGCCAACCGCGATCAGCTTCTTTGGCGGACGGCGTTTTGTGCCGATCGTGACCGTGGTCTGTCTGCCGCTGATTGGGGTGTTGCTGGCGCTGGTCTGGCCCACCATCGGGCAGGGTATCGCCTGGATTGGCCAGATGATTGGCAAAAGCGGCCAGTATGGCGCGTTTCTGCTGGGGGCCTTTGAACGCATCCTGATCCCCACCGGCCTGCATCATATCCTCAACGAAACCGTGCGCTTCACGCCAATTGGCGGCATGGCGGTGGTCGATGGTCAGACGGTGGTCGGTGCGCTGAACATTTTCAATGCCTCGCTGACCCATCCGGGATCAATTCCCGATGAGACGTTGCGCACCGCCACGCAGTTTCTGGCACAGGGCAAGATTCCGGTGATGATGTTTGGTCTGCCCGCGGCGGCGCTGGCGATCTATCACACCGCGCGGCCCGAACATAAGCAACGGGTCAAAGCGCTGGTAATGGCGGGTGCGCTAACCTCATTTACCACCGGGATTACCGAGCCGCTGGAGTTCTGCTTTATTTTTGTCTCGCCGGTGCTCTATCTGCTGCATGCTTTTCTGACCGGCCTGTCGTTTATGCTGATGTCGATGCTGCATCTGATGATCGGCAACGTGCAGGGCGGCGTTATCGACCTGGTTGTATTCGGCATGCTGGGCGGCGCGAAAACCCACTGGTGGTGGACGCTGGCGCTGGGCGTCATCTATGCGCCGATCTACTACTATGCTTTCCGGCTGGTGATTACCCGGATGCATGTCGAAACGCCGGGCCGGGAGTCGGAGGATGAGAAACCGCAACAGGTTGCTGCGGATGAGCGGACGCAGGTGATTATCAGCGGACTGGGCGGGCCGGCCAATATCGAGGATGTCGATTGCTGCTTTACCCGTTTGCGGGTACGGGTCAAAGAGATGAATCAGGTGGTCGATCAGACGCTGATGAGCACCGGTGCTAACGGGGTTAATCGCGTCAGCGAGCATGACATTCAGGTGATCTACGGTCCTCAGGTCGAGAAGATCGCTAACGAAGTGAAAATGGCGCTAGGTGTCGCGTAACGACAGTTCTCTTCAGACTTGATTACTTCGCTAACCGTCCGGCGCCCGCAGGCGGTTAGCACCTCTTCCTGCTCATATACTGAACACTACCGTTCCGCTTATTGTAACTAAAAAAAGTACAGCCCTAATGGGGCGCACCTTTCTGCCGATATAGCGACTAATACTCCCTGTTTCGGAACATCGCGATGTCGTTAAAAAAGTCCTCCCTGATTATCTTTTCCTTCCTGCTGGCGTTGTTTCTTACCAGCGTGGCGATCAGTACCTGGCTGCTGATTCAGAGCAATCACTCCCTGAACGCGGTCAACAAAGAGATCCGCGTGGTGCTCTCGGTCATTGACCCGATCAACCACAGCCGTACGCTGCGTGTCCGCCTGATGGAGTACATGAAGGAGATTGAGGGCAGTGATGCCAGCAATCCCGCCACGCTGGACAGCGTGCGGACCGTGGCGGGTAAAGCCGATGCCGCCTTCCAGGCCTATATGAATGCGCCGCGTCTGCCGGGCGAAGAGGCGGAGGCAGAGGCCTACAGCCAGGCTTATCAGGCCTATCGTCAGCAGGGGTTGCAGCCGCTGATTGATGCCGCAGAGGCGCACGATCAGGTGCGTTTTAAAAATCAGATCCCGACCGTGGTTCGTCTGGATCGTCAGTATGAAATTATTCTGGACCGTGTTCTGGCCCAGCACGAAACTTACGCCAAAAAGCTCAACAGCGACGCACAGAGTCACTTCACCTCTGGTATTACGTTGCTGGGTCTGTTTGGCGTGCTGTTTTTCGGCATCATCATCGCCATTTACATCTTCATGAAGCGCTATGTCCTTTCGCCAATCAATGAAGCGCAGGAGCACTGCAAGCTGATTGCGGCGGGCGTGCTGGATGCCACAGTGCCGGTGAAACCGGGTTCACGCAGTGAAATTCAGATGCTGATGGGTTCGCTGGAGCAGATGCGCAGCGCGCTGACCGCCATTATTCTTCAGGTGCGTGATTCAACCCGCTCAGTCTCTACCGCCTCGCAGGAAATTGCGGCGGGCAACATCGATCTCGCCTCGCGCACTGAACAGCAGGCCGCTGCGCTGACGGAAACCGCAGCCAGCATGGAGCAACTGGGCGCAACGGTGAAACAGAACACTGAAAACGTGTTTGAAGCCTGCCGTCTGACCAGTGAAGCGGTGAAAAACGCGGAAAGCGGCGAAAAAGTCTCGCAGGAAGTGGTGACATCGATGGCGCTGATCAACGCCAGCTCGAAGAAGATTGAGGAAATTACCACCGTTATCGACAGCATCGCCTTCCAGACTAACATTCTGGCGCTGAACGCAGCCGTCGAAGCCGCCCGTGCGGGTGAGCAGGGACGTGGTTTTGCGGTCGTCGCAGGAGAAGTGCGTAACCTGGCCCAGCGCAGCGCCACCGCAGCCAAAGAGATTGAAGGACTGATTGCAGAATCGGTCTCCATCATCCACGCCGGTTCCGATCAGGTCAGCCGGACCGGCGAGGCGATGAGTGCCATTATCTCATCGGTCAGCCGCGTGAATCTGCTGATGGAGCATATCTCTACCGCGTCTGATGAACAGAGTCGCGGCATCGGTCAGATCGAGCAGGCGGTTACCGAGATGGACAGCGTGACCCAGCAGAACTCGGCGCTGGTGCAGGAGTCTGCGGCGGCGTCGGCCTCACTGGAAGAGCAGGTGCAGTACCTGACGCAGTCGGTCTCGACTTTCCGTCTGGCAAACAGCTAATCGGTTTCCCGCACGGCGTCCAGGCCGCGCGGGATCCTGAATGATGCGGTGATGCGCATCGTGAGGCAGAGAATAACGTGTTTGATTCAGCGCCTTGTGACGGCGGCAGAATGAGCGGATTATTACGGCTTTCCACTGAACACGGGGTTGTCATGCTAATCAGCACAGAAAGTGCCCGCAGCAACAGCGCCGATACCCGACTGGCCTTCACGCTGGCCGCTGCCGCAGGCGCGCTGAATACCGCCGCCTTTGAGATTGTCGGTTTCTTTTCAGCTAACATGACCGGGAATGTCTCGCTGCTGTCCGATCATCTGGCAAAAGCGAACCTGGGGCCTGGCCTGTTTTTTTTGTCGATCGTGCTGCTGTTTATTGCGGGCTCCATGTTTTCAACGCTGATAATTAATGCCGGGCACCGCAGGAATATCCGTACTATCTATGCCTTCGTTATTCTGATTGAGGGCATCGCGCTGATGACGCTGGGCGTGATTGAGAATCACTTTCCGCCGAGGTCGCCCGGTGTGGTGTTGATCATGAGCCTGAGCTTTTTAATGGGGCTGCAGAATGCGGTCGTCACGCGGATCTCCAATGCCCGGGTTCGCACCACCCATATCTCCGGCACGGCGACTGATATCGGGATTGAACTGGCGATGCTGTTTGAAGTGTTGCGGCGTAAAGCCTCACCGAAAGATGCGCCGAACTTGCTGGGGCGGTTACGGCTGCACAGTCTGACCCTGCTGTCTTTCCTTGCAGGTGGCGTGGCCGGCATCGGGCTTTACCGACTGCTCGGCTACGATTTCCTGTTGCCCATAGGGTTCGGGTTAATCTGCCTGGCGCTGAATGCCCTGGTTACTAAGCCAGTAAACCAGAGGGTTTGAAACGGTGATTTTGCTGTTATCGCTGCGGTTCAGATAACCGCCGCGCGTAGCTCTGATTTATTGGTCCCGACTGCGCCGATGATCCGTGCGGTTAAAAGATCATAGCCCGCGCAGGGTAACATTGAGCCTTATACTCTGATTGATACTGCCATTGAGACAGTCACGCGAACAGTCTTAAACCTGCTGATGGATAATTAACATCGACATTAAACAACTCATTTACCTGTGTAACCTGGAGCGGGAACGCCATTTCGGCCGGGCCGCGGAAGCCAGTTTTGTTACACAGCCAACCCTCTCCATGCGCCTGAAAAATCTCGAGCGCGAGCTGGGCCTGCCGCTGATTAACCGCAGCAATAACTTTGCCGGATTTACGCCAGAGGGCGATCGCGTGCTGGCGTGGGCGCGGGAAATTGTTTCGGTCTATCAGGGGCTGAAGCTGGAAGTGGAATCACTGAAACATGGGGTAAACGGCACACTGCGGGTTGGCGTGGTGCCGCAGTGCAGCGTGGCACTGCCGCTGCTGCTGAAAGCCGTGCAGGCGCGTTATCCCCAGCTCGATTACCGCATTGCGGTACTCAGTGCTGATCAGCTGCTGGAAGCGCTTAACAGCCACACTGTGGATGTCGGCATTGGCTTTTTTGAGATGGCGACGCTGCGGGAGCTTCATTTTCAGACCGAGATGCTGGCCGATCAGGGCGTTGAGGCCGTATTCCATCCTGATCACTTCCCGGCGCTGGTGGGAGAAACCCCGCTGACGCTGGACGAACTGGCACAACAGCCGCTCTGCCTGGCGGAGCCAACACGCTATTTCCGTCGCTATCTTGATATGGCCTTTCGCGAGGCGGCGCTGGTGCCACGGGTTATCGTGGAGAGCGCCTCTATCATGCAGCTGATGCAGTGTGCTCAGGTCGGTCTGGGGTTGCTGGTCTCGCCGGTGGGTCATCTGCTACCCGCATCACTTCAGGGGTTACAGCAGCGCGGCATTACGCTGCCGCCGATGGCGCGCCAGGCGGCGCTGGTGATAGCCGAGCCTGGCCGTGCCACTCCGCTGGCACAGCACTTTTTCGACGAAGCGCGCGGTCAGTTGCCGGTCTAACTCAGGCTACTGCGCCTCGCCCAGCGCGTAAAACAGGCGACTGTTCCAGTTGCCTATCGCCACGCTCTGAATCAGCGCGAACAGCGCCTCAGGTTCCCAGCCCGCCTCCATCAGCGGCTGCAGATGGGCCGCACTGAAACGCTCGGGTGAACGGGTCAGCTGCGCCGACAGCGCGACGATCTGTTGCTCTTCTCCTTTTAAATTCGTGTCATCGACACCCTCAATCAAAACCTCATTCCCGGCCAGCAGCCGGAACGCCCAGCGGCTGCCGAGAATACGGGCGGCTGTCGCTTCCGCCAGGGTGTTTTCCTGTGAGAGATGCTGACGCAGTTGCGCCCAGCCATACAACGCCGATGGGTCATGGGCCAGCAGCCATACCGCGTCCTGCATACCGGGCAGCGTCTGACAACGGGTAACGGCAGCGAGCTGCTCTGCACTGGCATACCGCAGCTCCAGCGGCTTCAGCACCGGCTGCCAGTGGGCTGGCTGTTCAAAACCAATGGAATCTGCATCAGGTGGTGCGGTGCTACCGGGCAGCCAGCGTACTGGCTGGGCCTGCAGCGCCTGTAATCCGGCGACGACGCGCGCCTGGTAACTGACAAAGCCAATCAGCTGATTCAGCGTCACAATATCGGGTTCGGTCAGGCCGACCGCATCCAGGGCGGTGATGGCGCTGGCATTGATCAGTTCAGGCTGCATCGCCAGCTGGCGCGCATACTGCGTAATCTGGGTCAGGCGATTATTACTCTCTCGTGAAGAGTCAGGGCCAGGCAGCGGATTGAGGCGGGCAGAGTAGTGATTACACAACCGCTGCACACCCGCGACCTGCGCCACGGTCAGTGCGGTGCTGAGGCGGTCGTAAAGCGTTAAGGTGTGCGTCAGTGAGGTGACAACGCGATCGGGGAACAGCAGCTGTGCCAGATCGCGCGCCGCCAGCAGAGCCGGCTGATGCGTGCGCAGCAGTGACTGCACTACGGCGTCGCTGGCGTGGCATCCCAGCAAAAAACGGTCATCGATATGGGCAGCCTCTGGCACCAGCGGTGCGGCCTGTGTGGTACGTGGACTGGTCTGGCTCTCGTAAAACCAGTGGTTATGGCCCGGATAGCGGCGTTGTTCCATGATCAATCCTTTTGCAAATTCGGGTTCGGTATGCAGGCGGCAGAATCTGAAAATATGCATAAACCGAAGGGCAGGCTTATCGTCGCTGATGGCCAGTCCGGGGCAAAAGATTGATCGGTGATAATTAATAGCGTTACGGTATAACGGCAGCAAAATCAGGCGGGAAGGGCAGGATGGGCGTAAAGAGAAGGGCGAGCCAGGCTCGCCCTTGCAGAACTTATTTCAGTTCCAGTTCGTTCATTGCGGCGATGCTGAAGCCGCCATCAACGTGTACCACTTCACCGGTAATGCCGCCAGCCAGGTCAGAGCAGAGGAATGCTGCTGAGTTGCCGACATCTTCAATGGTTACGGTACGGCGAATCGGGGTAACCGCTTCGCAATGTGCCAGCATCTTACGGAAATCTTTGATGCCTGATGCAGCCAGGGTGCGGATTGGACCGGCAGAAACGGCGTTAACACGCACACCTTCCGGGCCCATGGCGTTCGCCATGTAACGCACGTTCGCTTCCAGCGACGCTTTCGCCAGACCCATTACGTTGTAGTTCGGGATCGCGCGCTCAGCACCCAGGTAAGAGAGGGTCAGCAGCGCAGAGTGTGGATTCAGCATCTCGCGACACTCTTTGGCCATCGCGACGAAGCTGTAAGCACTGATGTCATGCGCGATTTTAAAGCCTTCGCGGGTAACGGCGTTCACGTAGTCGCCAACCAGCTGCTCGCCAGGGGCGAAACCGATAGAGTGAACGAAACCGTCAAATTTCGGCCAGGTTTTTGCCAGTTCAGTGAACAGAGATTTGATGCTCTCATCTTCGGCTACGTCACATGGCAGCACGATGTCTGAACCCAAATCTTTAGCAAACTCTTCCACACGACCTTTTAACTTGTCGTTCTGGTAGGTGAAAGCCAGTTCTGCGCCCTGTTTGTGCATCGCCTGTGCAATACCGTAGGCGATGGAAAGTTTACTGGCAACGCCAGTAATCAGAATGCGCTTACCGGAAAGAAAACCCATAGCTGTAATCCTTATGGTCATTGTAGTTGGCGGCCGCATGGTTAAAAAGTAAGCGACCGACGTTAATCGACGTGCGGATTCTAGCACGTCTCTCATAAATCAGGTAAATCGGCCCGCAATTTCCGCGATATGCAGCAAAAATCAGCGCTCGCGCCGCCAGGCTTCGGCACTGAGTGCTTCGCCAAAATGGCTGCTGATCAGGCGCCGGGTCAGATCGTGCAGGGGGGAGGCGAGCACGTCAGCCGTGCCGCCACGCTCAACTACTTCGCCCTGATGCATCACCAGCACTTTATCGCTGATGTGCTTCATCATGCCCAGATGCTGGGTGACATAAATGTAGGCGATTCCGTGTTTCTCCTGCAGCTCCAGCATCAGATTTACCAGCTGGGAGCGCATGGTCATATCCAGTGAGGCCAGCGCTTCATCGGCCACAATCACTTTGGGTTGCAGGATCAACGCGCGCGCCAGACCCAGACGCTGTTTCTGACCGGGTGCCAGCATGTGTGGGTAATATCCGGCGTGATCGCGCAGTAATCCTACCTGACGCAGGGTGGCGATAATGCGTTTCTCGCGCGCTTCTGCATCCAGTTCGGTATTAAGTCGCAGCGGAAATTCCAGAATCTGACTGATGCGCTGACGCGGATTCAGTGAGGTTGAGGGATCCTGAAAAATCATGCGGATGCGCTGACTGCGATAGCCGTAATCGCCAAAGGTCAGCGGGTGGTCGTCAATCAGAATCTCACCGTCGGTGGGGGCAATCATGCCGCTGAGCATCTTTGCCAGCGTGGACTTGCCGGAACCGTTTTCACCGATAATCGCCAGCGTCTGTTTTTCGCGCAGGGTAAAGCTGACAGACTTTACTGCCTCAACGTGCTGACGGCGGAACAGGCCGGTGCGATAGCGAAAAGTTTTACTCAGGTTGCGCACTTCCAGCAGGGTCTCCATATTACTGGCCCTCCATATTCAGCGGGAAATGACAGGCAAAGAGATGTGTTTTACTGCCGGTGAGGCGCGGCGTTTCGACACATTTACGCTGCGCGTAAGGACAGCGTGGCCCCAGGCGGCAGCCTATCGGCAGGCTCTCCAGTGATGGGATCGCCCCTGACAGCGTATTGAGACGGCTTTTGTGCGGCAGCGCGCGGCCAAAATCGGGCATCGCCCGAATCAGCGCCTGCGTATAAGGATGATGTGGCGTGCTCATTAAATCTTCGCTCTGAGCGGTTTCCACCGTCTGACCGCAGTACATCACGTTAATACGGTCCGCCCACTGGCTCATGGTGCGCAGGTCGTGGCTGATCAGCAGAATAGTGGTGTTGTTATTCTGGTTCAGGCGGCTCAGCAGGCGGAATATCTGCGCCTGCGTTGTCGGTTCCATCGCATTGGTGGGTTCATCGGCAATCAGCAAACGCGGCTGGTTAGCCAGCGCAATGGCAATCATCACTTTCTGGCATTCGCCTTCGGTCAGCTCATAGGGGAAGCTGCGCATGATGTCTTTATGATCTTTAATGCCGACGCGATGCAGCAGTTCGATAGCGCGGGTTTTGCGCCAGAACCAGAAGCGTTTCAGCCAGGGGCCTTTATAGGTCCAGCGCGGGATCACCTGCATCAGCTGACGGCCAATGCTCTCGGAGGGATCCAGACAGGATTGCGGCTCCTGAAAAATCATCGAGACGTTATGCCCGATAATGCGACGGCGCTCGCGCGGGGAGAGGCGCAGCAGGTCCACATCATCAAACACCATGCGATCGGCCGTCACACGCCAGTTATCGTTGGTCACGCCGCAGATAGCCTTGGCGACCAGACTTTTACCGGAGCCGGATTCACCGACCAGCCCCCGGACTTCACCTTCGCCCAGCGTCAGATTGACGCGATCGACCGCTTTGACCGGCCCGTCAGCGGTCATAAATTCAATGGTCAGATTACGGATATCAAGTAACGGCATTTATTCCACTCCCGCTTCGACGGCGCGACGGATGCCGTCACCGAGCAGGTTAACAATTAATACGCTGACCATCAGCGCCACCCCGGGCAGCATCACGGTCCAGGGCGCAACGTAGATCAGCTCCAGCGAATCGCCCAGCATCGCGCCCCATTCCGGCGAAGGCAGTTGCGCACCGAGGTCAAGAAAGCCGAGTGCGGCAATATCCAGAATCGCCATCGACAGCGCGCGGGTAATTTCGGTAATCAGCAGCGGCAGAATATTGGGCAGGATGGCGTAGCGCAGAATATTACGACCTCTGGCACCGTCCAGGCGCGCGGCAACCACATACTCTTTTTCCAGCTCATCATGCACGGCACTGTAAATTTCGCGCACCAGACGTGGCATCAGCGCCAGCCAGACCGCCAGCAGCGCATGCTCAAGACGCGGCCCGAGAAACGCCACCACGATAATCGCCAGCAACAGCGACGGAAGAGAGAGCAGGGTGTCCAGCACATGGTTCATCACCGCCGAGCGAATGCCGTGCGTCATGCCCGCCAGCACGCCCAGCACCAGCGCGCCCAGCGTAGCGAACAGCGTCACCAGAATCGCGGAACCCACCGTCGGACCGGCACCGCTTAGCAGGCGACTCAGAACATCCCGGCCCAGATCGTCGGTGCCGAGGAAAAATGAGACATCGCCGTAGCGCGACCATGACGGTGGCAGCAGCTGATATCCCAGGAACTGCTGGTCAATACCGTAAGGTGCCATGAAACCGCCAAACAGGCAGAGCAGCAGCAGTGCGCCAAAGCCATACAGGCCGACCATCGAAATCGGGTTGCCATAGAAATGATGCCAGCTCTGACGAAACGCGCTGGGCAGGCGTTTTTCGGCGTAGATATTATCGGAGGGCATACGTTTTCACTTTACTATCCTTAACGCCGGGCAATATTGCTTCAGAAAAATCAGTCATTTTAGTTACTTGCCCCGTGGGTCTGCTTTATGTTGCTTTGTTATGGAAAACTCTGAACAGCTTTAATTTACAGGGTTTGTGTACGTCTTTGCGAATACGCAGAGAGAATGTACCTGTCGCTTATCGATATCAGACACCGTTAAGCGCCGCGATAAAACGAAGGTATTCCCAAACTCGTCCAGCCTGCATGTCAGCCTCTCCCTTACTGGCGAAGTGACATTTTCAACCGTAATTGCTGGCAGGGTAAGCCCGTTCAACTGACTATAGGGGATTATCCGTCGAGATCCCCGTCACAGGCAAGGAAACGGCTTCAGCAATTTCGGCGCTGGGTTACAGAGAATTACAATCCGGGCCGTCGGGTGTTCCATGACAGGCTGCAAAAAAGGGTGGCAAAGCCGACAGAACGTTAAGACTCACATAAATCAGCAAAACTTCCTGGATCCTATTCTGGCGGTCCTGGGCAAAGGGGAGTGAATCAAATGATTAATAGTGACGTTATGGGAAGATAGTCGCTCGCTCAGGTCAGTGGCAGGTCTGTCGGATACTTGCCGTTACCGTCGCTAAAGCGTGCCATGCAAACGGACAGGGATAAGCCACGCTGCGATGTTAATCGAATCCGGTCAGCCACTGTCAGAGCACTCGGGCAAGTCGATTCATGTGTGAACCCTGATGAGTGTAGCGATCGCCTGATGAAATAAAAAACCGCGATTTTTAAGCGGTTTTTGATGTGAGTGACAATAAAACGGTGGGTAATATTCAAAGCGTATGTTTTATAATTTTTATATAAACGTAATATTTTATTAACAGCATTGATAGTTTATGTTTTTATGTCGTCACCTTAAAGTTATGTTTTCTTTTTAAAAGTTCACCTTTGTTGTCTGGCTTATTTTTTATCGCCGGGTCTTTCCGGGTGCGCTTGCAAACATCAGGGGTGCTTCTGGAATAGATATTGCAACACGACTATAACCGGTATGGCTTATTTATACCGGTTGTCATCTATAAGTAAATATATCCAGGAGGATATCATGGCCGAACATCGTGGTGGTTCAGGTAATTTTGCAGAAAACCCTGAGAAAGCATCTGAAGCAGGTAAAAAAGGCGGGCAGCATAGCGGGGGTAATTTCGCCAATGACCGTGAAAAAGCTTCAGAAGCCGGTAAGAAAGGTGGCCAGAATAGCCACAGCGGCGGACGTAAGTCTGAATAATCTGATATTCTTATCAGGCCGCAGGTCCCGGCAAACCAGTCGAGGCTTTCACGTTTAAATATTTATTAAATAACGTGGTTTTTACAATGAAAGTATCTGCCCTGAATAAATCCCTGCCGAAAATGTACGGTTTATTAGCGGGGATTTATGTGTTTGCCTGCGTTAACTATCCCAGTGATTATAAAATGTTTATCCTTCGCTTGCTGGATTGTCATAACAGAGTAAACGAAGCAGGTCTGAAAAGAGAGCGTGTTAAATTAATCAGCCATTCACCGTGCGACATCATTAAAATATTGCAACCTCAGCCCGGCAGTCGTTTATGCAAAAATAACGCTGTCTGGACTTTGTCATTCACTCCCTGCCAGACCTGATTCAATCTCTTAAAATAAAATACTTGGGTCATAAAGAGAATAAAGCTGACAACGGTTGATATATTTTTCCGGCGTGGCATCCGCAGCGTGAAGACCGTGGTGATCAAAGGATTCAATTTAATCAGGAAACATGCTGTCTGGCAGCGGCAGGCTGGACGCTGACAGAAATCACAACAACATTGTGAGTCATCCCGGTCTGCTTGCGGTTATCTCATGCGTAAATTATGTTTAAGTATCAGGATTTGATGGAAATCATTGCGTTGAATAAAAACAGTGGCGTTGTTGTACCTTCAGGTATCCGTAATTCTCTTGGCCGCACGATGGCCTTTTTCCTTTTAGCAACCGTGCTTGCTGTTGTTGTGATTAACATATTTACGCTCTGGGGATCGTGGCAGCACAATCAGAATGTCCGTGAAGATTATGCCCGTAACCTCTCTGTTTCTCTCGCCAAACAGGCAGAAGATGCCTTTCTGCAGGTAGATATTACGCTGGCGGATGCTGTCAGGCTGCTCAGCCTGAACGGGCTGGATTACGCGGCAACGCCCGTCTTCGCTCGTCAGCTTAAAGAGCAGCAGGGTAAACTGCGTCAGCTTCATGGGCTGTTTATTTATGACGCACAAGGGAAATGGATTGCCACGTCGGGCAACTATGTTCCGGCAAACGGAAGCAACGCCGATCGGGACTATTTTATCTGGCACCGTACTCATGAGGATACCCGCGTAAGGATTGGCCGTGTTATCCGCAGCAGATCTACAGGTGACCTTGTTATTCCGGTATCGTTGCGACTGAACGATTCAAAAGGCAACTTTGCCGGCGTCGCGCTGGCAACGGTCAAAGTAGACTATTTCCGGCAGTTCTACAGCTACTATACGCTGGGTGAGCGCGATGTTCTGGGGCTGATTCTTGCTGATACCTCTGTCCTGTATATCCGGCCCTTCCCGGATTCTGCCATCAACCGCAGCCTGTCCATGAGTCCATTATTTACAACTGTCCTGAAAACCTCTGCCAGTGGCAGCGCAACGTGGCGTTCTGCACTGGATGGGGTGGAGCGGGTATATGGCTACGCCCGCCTTGAGCAGTATCCGCTCATTGTCACGGCGGGATACGACCTCGATAAGATCCGGAGCGACTGGTTCTCCGCCAATATCATCGACGTCATACTGAACGTGGTTCTGCTTGTAATGATTTCCGGGATGGGGATGTTTGTTCTCAGACAGGTTAAAAAGAACGTCAGAAATCAGCTGGAATTAACACAGATCAGGGATGAGCTGACCACGATCAACCATACGCTGCAGTCACTGGCATTAATTGACGGGCTAACCGGACTGGCTAATCGCCGCCAGTTTGATGCGATGTTAGATCAGGTCCTGAAGCGCTCTCAAAAGTCGGGTGAACCCGTGGCACTGATCATGTTTGATATCGACTTTTTCAAGCGTTACAACGATACCTACGGGCATGTCGCCGGCGATACCTGTCTGCAGCGTGTCAGCACCATTCTGAAAGAAATCACGCAGCGACAGGATGCCGTGGTTGCACGTTACGGCGGAGAAGAGTTTGCCATTATCCTGCCTTCGGGTGGAGAAAGCATGGGGAAAAAGGTGGCGGAGCGCGCAGTAAACGCAGTTATGTCTGCCGGAATACCGCACGAAACCTCCGGTATTCCTGAAGGTATTGTGACCCTTAGCGCCGGATACAGTAGCCTGATTTCAAACGGCCAGCCAGATGAGGCCAAAAGACTTAAGCAACAGGCTGATAAGGCGCTCTATGAAGCAAAACACAATGGCCGCAACCGTGTCCATGGGCTGAATTAAATGGAATTCAGGATGTGATGAGTTCGTCCAGCTCTGGCCGTTTGGGAGCCTGGTGCCGCGCATGACCTGGCTGGGGTGATAAATCAATCGGCTGACCATTCCAGGGTTTTGGCGACGAAGGCGGCCTGACGCAGGTTTGTGGCAGAGGCTGACGTTGTTTCACCCTCCGTTAACGCTATCGAAAAACACTTACCCTTTAAGTCACCCTTCAGCTTTACCGATTTAACCCGCTGATTCCCTTGTTCCTGTGAAGAGATGTCGGTAAGCGCTGGCTGGTTTTGGGCACAAAAAAGCCCGCGTTACGCAGGCATGAATTGCATCAAAAAAGGAAAATCGTAGCATCAGCAAAGGCTGATTCGCACACCATACAGTGTTGCTGTGCGATTGATAGTGACAAAAGATTTAATAGCGAAGCGTAAGCACGTTATGTTGGCAGGAGCTTAAAAAGGCCCGCCCGGACCAGGTTAGCCGAATGAACCTGATTGCTTACTTGCCATCAGCCCATCGGGTAATCTGATTATCGATTTTGTCATCAAGATAATGCGTAACCCTGAAAGAGCCCGCCTTGAGTAACAGGGCAATACATGCTGCAAAAACCAGTACAAGTAACACTCTGCTGAGACTCATAATCTTTTCCCTGATGAATAACCTGTGGTCTTTATACCAGAATTTGTAAAGTCTGGTCGCGATAGTCAGAATCCTGCGGTGTCCCTTGAAATAAAACAGAAAGCCGTCCCGGTCACCACGGCTTCATCATTGCACCAGACACATAAGTCATTGAAGCTTTGAGGAATTGCCAGAAAGGCAACAGGATATGCTTCTTCGCGTTCCTGTGCGAGGTCAGCATCATCCATAATTTCATAGCCTCATCCAGGTTGAAAGTCATTTAAACGGCCCGAATTCATACCTGCATGTTTTGAATAACTTTCCCGCGGCGCATAAGCCCTACCGGAGGGCATACCATTCCTTGTGTTTCAGCGGATTCATTGCCGCACCAATCACATCAGAAATCACATTCACCAGAATCACCAGCCCGCCAATCACCATCACACCGGCCGAGATCGCGGCATAATCCTGCTGACGAATCGCGTTAATCAGCCAGCGGCCCAGACCCGGCCAGTTAAAGACCATTTCGGTGATCATGGCCAGCGTCAGCATGGTGGAGAACTGCAAGCCCAGACGCGGGATGACCGGCGGCAGCGCGTTGTGCAATACGTGGCGACGGATCACCGTGAAGCGCGAAAGACCGCGTGTGGCCGCCGCTTTGACATAGTTTTTATCCATCACGTCGCTGGTGCTGTTGCGCAGCAGGCGGATCACTTCTGTCGTCGGGGCCATCGCCAGCACCAGCACCGGCAGAATAAGGTGGGACAGGGCGCTGATAATCATCTCATGCCGCCACGGCGAAGGACTCAGCCAGGCGTCAATCAGCGCAAAGCCGGAGATATTCTGCACCGGATAGAGCAGGTCATGACGTCCCGATACCGGCAGCCAGCCCAGCGTCAGCGAAAAGAACAGCGTCAGCAGTAGCGCCAGCCAGAAGATGGGCGCAGAGAAGCCGACCAGTGCCAGCGCACTGATGGTTTTATCCTGCCATTTATTGCGCATCACACCGGCGCAGATCCCCAGCGGAATACCTACCAGCAGCGCAAACAGAAACGCCAGGATACAGAGCTCCATAGTGGCAGGGAAAACCTCACGCAGCTGCAGCCCAATCTCCTGACCGTTAGTGCTGGAGACGCCGAAATCAAACTGCAGCATCCCTTTGAACCAGAACCACCAGGCATCGGAAAGCGCAGCGCCTTCCAGCGGGGCGTTAGGGGTAAAGTAACTCAGGCTGAAGCTGACCAGCGACAGCAGGAACAGGGTAATGAGCAGCAGCAGCAGGCGGCGCAAAATATAGATAATCACTTACTTACCCTCATCAGCTTCACGATAAACCCCGGCAAACGAGGCGTTGCCAAACGGACTCAGTACCAGCCCTTTGATGTCATGACGAAATGCCTGCAGTCGCAGAGAGGAGGCCAGCGGTAACACCGGTAACTCCTGTGCCAGAATCTGCTGCGCTTTGTCATAACTGTCGATGCGGCCAGAGAGCTGTTGTGATAGCAGAGCATTCTGCAGCGTTTCGTCAAAAGCCGGAGAGCACCAGTGCGCGTAATTGGTCTGCGAGCGAATCGCCGCACAGCTGAGCAGCGGGCGGAAGAAGCTGTCCGGATCGTTACTGTCGGTGGCCCAGCCTGACAACGTCAGATCATGATTCATCGCCATCAGCTGCGCCTCCTGAAAACGGCCCTCGACCGGCACAATGGTCAGCCGGACACCAACCTGCGCCAGATCCGCCTGTAACAGTTCGGCGGTTTTCAGTGGGCTGGGATTCCACGACTGCGAGGCGGCAGGCACAACCAGCCGCAGATGCAGATCGCTGATGCCGAGTGCGGCAAGCGCGGCGCGGGACTTCTCAGGATCGTAGCCGGTAATGCGCGCATCATTGTCATAAGCCCAGGACGCGCGCGGTAATATCGAAGCGGCCGTTTCGGCAGTGCCGTAGTAGATCGACTCCATCAACCGCTCATTGTTGATGGCCAGCGCCAGGGCATGCCGGACTTCAGGCCGGTCGAGTGGAGGCTTACGGGTATTAAAAGCCAGATAAGCAATGTTCATACCGGGACGCAGTGTCATCCGCAGGCGCGGGTCATCACGCAGTATGCTGAGCTGGCTTGCCGCGGGGTAGGCCAGTACGTCGCATTCACCGGTCAATAGTTTGGAAAGGCGACCGGTTCCGCCGGAACCAAGATCGATCACCGCCTGTTGCAGACGCGGCACCCCACGCCAGTAGTGTGGATTGCGCGCCAGACGGATGTACTGACCGGTGCGATATTCGCTGAGCTGATAAGGACCGGTGCCCACCGGCTGACGATCCATCTCTTCCTGACGGCCCTGAGCGGTGAGCTGGTCGGCATACTCTTTCGACAGTACCGGCGCATAGTGGGTCGCCATATGCCACAGGAACGAGGCGTCCGGGCTGTTCAGCCTGAACTCAACCGTCCTGTTGTCAATCTTTTTAACACTCTGGACGGAATCGGCAAATTGCAGACTATCAAAGTAGGGGTAGTTACCGCCGTTGACGTTATGCCAGGGATGATGACGGTCAAACATCCTTGCGAAGCTGAATACCACATCGTCGGCGTTTAGTGCGCGGGTAGGGCGAAACTGGTTAGTCTGCTGGAACTGGACGCCGCTGCGCAGATGAAAGCGATACGTCGCGCCGTTATCGCGTACTTCCCAGCTCGACGCCAGATCGGGCTTGAGACGATAGGTATAGGGATCGACATCCAGCAAGCGGTCATATAACTGTGCCGCCAGCGTATCGACAGTCAGCCCGCTGCTGGCCATCTGAGGATTAAACGTGTTCAGCGTGCCGCTGACGCAATAGACAAAGCCGGTCTGGCGGATATCACCCACAGGCGCTGACCACGCAGGCGAACTCAACGCGCTGAGACTGAGCAACAGCGAACATAGTAGTTTTGACATAGAACTCAACGATTTTGAGGCATTAACCAGAGTGTATCGCAAAGCAGGCATAGTCCCAAAACCTGCAACCCCTGCCAGCCTGATTTTCGTCATCGCAACTTAAAATGAGCGCACAAATGATGTGGTGATGAGAAAAGTTCTCAATAACTGCTTTACAGATGATAATAAGAATGATTATTATTCACCTGCACTTCGACGGTGGCTCTGCCGAAGAAGAGCACGACATTGCTCACATTGCTTCCAGTATTGTTGCCCGCCTTAATGGCGGGCTTTTTTTTGGCTTTTGCAGTTGAACGGTCAGGTCTGAAGGGCAGGATCGCCTTTGAGTGAGCAGCTGAATTCATTGCGATTTTGCGTGGAATGCACGTTACTGGAAAAAAGAGTAAAAGACGGTGCTATCTGTAAAGCCTCGCAATAACGTGCGGGAGACCTGCATAAAACCGGACTTAACTATTACAGAAACGCAGTTACTATATGCACAACTTCAGCTCACCCAACTCCTGACAATGAATAAATTCCAGAAAAATGCTCAGGTTTTCCATTATGCATCCTTTCGTTATCTCTTTTTAGGACGTCTGTTCACCGTACTGGGCAATGGAATCGCACCCATTGCGCTGGCTTTTGCGGTGCTGGATATAGGGGGATCTGCCTCAGATTTAGGCGTAGTGGTTGCATCCCGTTCCCTGTTCAACGTGCTGTTTCTGCTGGTGGGGGGTGTCGTTGCTGACCGCTATTCACGCAGTCGGGTGTTAGTTGTATCGGCGCTGGTTGCCGCTGTTTCTCAGGCTATCGTTGCGTGGTCTGTGCTTGATGGTGCAGCCACGGTACTGAGCCTCACCTTGCTGGGTGCTCTGAATGGTGCGGCAGCGGGGATTGCTTTGCCTGCTTCGTCTGCGTTGGTTCCGCAGGTCGTGCCTGCAAAGCACCTGCGTCAGGCTAATGCATTAATTCAGCTCGGTGTTTATGGTGGCACCGTGATGGGGGCGTCGATGGGAGGCGTGATCACAAGCGCTGTCGGGCCGGGCTGGGGACTGGCGATTGATGCGCTGGGCTTTGCGGCTTCCGCGCCGCTTTATTTTCTTATGCGCGTCAGCCCGAATAATGCCGGGACGACGCAAGGCAATATCCTGAGCGATATCAAAGAAGGCTGGGTAGAGTTTGCCGGGCGAAGCTGGATTTGGTCGATAGTCCTTCAGTTCGCCATTATCAACGTCGCGTTCAATGGGATTGTGGAGGTCTATGGCCCGATGATTGCCGACGCCTCTTTCGGGCGGGCGCAGTGGGGAATTATTGTGGCTGCACATAGCATGGGTTTAATTGCGGGTTCTTTTCTGGCTATGAAATGGCATCCTCGTCGCGATCTCTTGATTGGCGCGATGCTGGCGGGTCTATGCGCACTCCCAATATTTATGCTGAGCCAGAATATGCCAGCAGCAGGGCTGATTGTGGGTTTCTTAATTGCTGGCGTTTCATTAGGCCTATTCGGCGTAACCTGGGCGCATTCATTACAGACTCACATTCCTGCGGATAAACTGGCACGCGTGTACGCTTACGATGCGATGGGCTCTTTTATTGCCATTCCCTTTGGACAACTGGTTGCGGGGCCGCTGGCGGCACAATATGGCATAGAGCGTGTCTTACTGATGTCAGCACTGGCGATTGTCATTGTTACCACTGCCGTCGGATGGGTTCCCGCCCTCAGGCAACCTGAACGAATGGGAACTAAGCCGTACAACACGTGATAGCAATTTTATTCATGACAAAGCAGCAGGGAATCAGCTTTTCATTTCTCTGGAAGGTAAGAAACCTTGCCAACAATCGCCTGCCTCGTTGAGATAATTCTTCATGAGGCAGGGTGAGCATTCATCGGCGGGGGCGAATCAAATTTCCGCTTTTATATCGTGCTTTTTCATCATCGCGCGCAGCTGATGGTAAGTAACGCCTAATAATCCGGCGGCGCGGCGCTGGTTATAACGAGCCTGGTGCAGGCTGGCATCGACCAGATCCCGCTCCTGCTGATTCTGCCATTGACGCAGATCCAGCGGCAGGGCAGGCAGGCCGCTGCTCTCTGTCTCCTGACTGGAGCGCGGGAGCACAACCGGTTCAGAGCGTGAAGCGAACGGATTAATAATGACATTATCCAGCGGCAGCTCGCTGCTGTTGTGACGATAGACGGAGCGCTCAACCACGTTTTTTAGCTCGCGAACATTGCCGGGCCAGTGATAATCAAGCAGGGCTTGCTGCGCTTTAGCGGTAAAGCCGGGAAACAGCAACAGGCCAAGCTCGCGGCACATCTGAATCGCAAAATGCTCGGCCATCACCAGAATATCACTGCGGCGTTCGCGCAGTGGCGGCAACTGCACCACATCAAAGGCAAGACGATCCAGCAAATCGGCGCGGAATTTGCCTGCCGCTGCCAGGGCGGGCAAATCTTCGTTGGTGGCGCAGACCAGCCGTACGTTAACCTGCAGGGCATGATTGCCGCCCACGCGCTCGAGCTGCCCGTACTCAATTACCCTGAGCAGTTTTTCCTGCACCAGCATCGGTGCGGTTGCCAGCTCATCCAGAAACAGCGTACCGCCGTCAGCACGCTCAAAACGTCCCAGATGGCGCTTCTGTGCGCCGGTAAAGGCGCCGGCTTCGTGACCAAACAGCTCAGAGTCGAGCAGATTTTCATTCAGCGCGGCGCAGTTCAGCGAAATAAACGGTCCCTGCCAGCGGTCAGAGAGATAGTGTAGCCGGCTCGCGATCAGCTCTTTACCCGTGCCGCGTTCGCCAATCACCATCACCGGTTTCTCAAGGGGAGCCAGTTTTGAAACCTGCTCCAGTACCTCCAGAAAATTATTAGACTCACCCAGCAGATTATCATTCGTGCCTGTCATGATGAATTTCGCTACCCCTTAATCATTTTGACTATCTTAAAACATGACGAAAAGCCTGTAAAATTTAAAATGTGATTTAAATCAAAAAGATATAAAGTTGGCACGCATATTGTATTAATCAGGCAGGACATCACGTTTTAAAACATTAAAAAGAGGAACATCATCATGGGTATTTTTTCTCGTTTCGCTGACATCGTAAATGCCAACATTAATTCCCTGCTGGAGCGCGCAGAAGATCCACAAAAACTGGTCCGCCTGATGATTCAGGAAATGGAAGACACCTTAGTTGAAGTACGCTCTACCTCCGCGCGGTCGCTGGCTGAAAAGAAACAGCTGTCACGCCGTATTGAGCAGGCCGAGCTGCAGCAGGCTGACTGGCAGGAAAAAGCGGAGCTGGCGCTGCGCAAAGACAAAGATGATCTGGCCCGTTCGGCGCTGATTGAAAAACAGAAACTCACCGACCTGATCGCCTCCCTGAAACAGGAAGTGGGCCAGGTTGAAGAGACGCTGGAACGCATGAAAGGCGAAATCAGCGAGCTGGAGAAAAAACTGACCGAAACACGTGCCCGTCAGCAGGCGTTAACCCTGCGTCATCAGGCGGCTTCTTCATCACGCGATGTGCGTCGTCAGCTCGACAGCGGCAAAATCGACGAAGCGATGGCCCGGTTTGAATCTTTTGAACGTCGCATTGACCATATGGAAGCGGAAGCTGAAAGCCACGGTTTTGGTAAACCGAAAACCCTGGACCAGCAGTTTACTGACCTGAAAGCGGATGATGAAATCAGCCAGCAGCTTAATGCGTTGAAAGCCAAAATGAACCGCAGTGAGTAATCATCGACGTTGCGATAAGTGATTAAGGAGAGTCAATGAGCGCACTTTTTCTCGCCATACCGCTAACGATCTTCGTGCTGTTTGTTGCACCGATCTGGTTATGGCTGCATTACAGCAACAAACGCAACGGCGGTTCGGAACTGTCGCAAAGCGAAATCCAGCGGCTGCAGCGCGTCACGCAGGATGCGCAGCGGATGCGTGAACGTATTGATGCGCTGGAAGCGATTCTGGACGCTGAGCATCCCAACTGGAGGCAGCCATGATGAAAGGTCGTAAGTTATGGCGCAAGCCTGATGAAGGCAAGCTGATGGGCGTCTGCGCGGGTCTGGCGGAGTATCTCGACATCCCGGTTCGCCTGCTGCGGGTTATTGTGGTGTTATCGCTGTTCTTTGGACTGTTTGTCTTTACGGTGATCGCCTATTTCGTGCTGGGTTTTGTGCTGGATGAGAAGCCTGCCAACGCCAGTGACGGCGAACGCCAGCCAACCGCCAGCGAGTTGCTGGATCAGCTGGAGAGCACCCTGCAACGGGATGAGCGCAACGTGCGCGACCTGGAGCGCTATGTTACGTCTGAAACCTTCAGCGTGCGCAGCCGCTTCCGCCAGATTTAATTCTGCTATTGCCGGGCCTGTTTCAGGCCCGAACGCTGGCTCAATGGAGGTTTAATGTCTTTTTCGCGATCCACTGCTTTTCGTCACCGCGCGGCACCTGCATTGAAGTCGGCGGCTAAATTCATCATTATCAATGCTGTTACCTACGGTCCCGCTGGTGTCACTGGCTGGGCGGTGAAATCGGTAGCGCGACGCCCGTTACGTCTGTTGCTGGCTGTGGCACTGGAGCCACTGCTGAAACGCGTAATGAACCGGGTGGCTTCGCGCTTCATCAGGGAGAACGATGAAAAGACTGCAAACTGAATTCGTGGCGTTGATGAACCGTGGCGTCGATCGCCACCTGCGGCTGGCGGTAACCGGCTTAAGCCGCAGCGGTAAAACCGCCTTTATAACCTCACTGGTTAATCAGCTTTTAACGGTTCACAGCGGCGCACGTTTGCCGCTGTTTTCCGTTGTGCGGGATGAACGCCTGTTGGGCGTAAAACGGGTGCCACAGCGTGACATGGGCACGGCGCGTTTTACCTACGACGAAGGCCTGGCTCAGCTCTACAGCACGCCGCCTGCCTGGCCCACGCCAACCCGCGGCGTCAGCGAAATGCGTCTGGCGCTGCGCTACCGGCCCAATGATTCCCTGTTGCGCCACCTGAAAGAGACGTCGACGCTCTATCTTGAGATTGTCGACTATCCTGGCGAATGGCTGCTTGATCTGCCGATGCTGGCGCAGGACTACCTCGCCTGGTCCCGACAGATGAACGGTCTGCTGCAGGGCGATCGCGCTGAGTGGGCTAAGCCGTGGCGCGCACTCTGCGAAAAACTCGACCCGCTTGCCCCCGCCGATGAAACCCAGCTGGCGGAAATTGCTGCCGCCTGGACCGACTACCTGCATCGCTGTAAAACGGAAGGCTTACACTTTATTCAGCCCGGCCGCTTCGTGCTGCCCGGTGATATGGCAGGCGCGCCCGCACTGCAGTTCTTCCCCTGGCCGACGTCTGATGAGGCGCAACTGACTAAGCTGGCGCAGGCGGACAAGGGCAGTAACTTCAGCATGCTGCAGCAGCGTTTTAACTACTATTGCCAGCATGTGGTGAAAGGCTTCTATAAGAATCACTTCCTGCGGTTTGATCGCCAGATTGTGCTGGTTGACTGCCTGCAGCCGCTGAATAGCGGTCCCCAGGCGTTTAACGATATGCGGCTGGCACTTACGCAACTGATGCAGAGTTTTCATTACGGTCAGCGCACTCTGTTCCGCAGGCTGTTCTCACCGGTGATCGACAAATTACTGTTTGCCGCTACCAAGGCGGACCACATTACCAGCGATCAGCATGGCAACATGGTCTCCCTGCTGCAGCAACTGGTGCAGGATGCCTGGCAAAACGCGGCGTTTGAAGGCATCAGTATGGACTGCATCGGGCTGGCGTCGGTGCAGGCGACGCAGAGCGGGCTGGTCGATCACCGTGGCGAAAAAATCCCGGCCCTGCGCGGTCATCGTCTGATCGATGGCGAGCCGCTCACCGTCTATCCCGGCGAAGTGCCGCCGCGCCTGCCCGGTAATGCCTTCTGGCAGCAGCAGGGCTTTCAGTTTGAACAGTTCCGGCCGCAGCAGCTCGACGTTGATCGTCCGCTGCCGCATATCCGCATGGATGCCGCGCTGGAATTTTTATTGGGAGATAAATTGCGATGAGCGATCCGCTGAAGCCGCGTATCGATTTTGCCCGTCCGCTGGATGAGAGCAACACGACGCCGCTGCGCCCGGCGCAGACCTTTGAAGCCGAAGCGCAGGCTGCATTTCTGGCGGTGCAGGATGAGGATGCCGCCGTCGAAGAGGAGGGCGCAGGTGAACGGGCGGTGGAAGCCGCGCTGAAGCCAAAGCGCAGTCTGTGGCGCAAAATGGTGACGGCAGGCGCGCTGCTGTTTGGCGTCAGCGTGATTGCACAGGGTGTACAGTGGACGCACGATGCCTGGCTGGCCCGCGACTGGTTTTCGCTGGGCAGCGGCGTGGCAGGTGGCCTGATTGTGCTGGCGGGCGTGGGCGCGCTGACCACCGAGTGGCGTCGCCTCTATCAGTTGCGTCAGCGCGCGGAAGAGCGGGATGTGGGCCGCGAGCTGCTGCACAGTCATGGCATCGGCAAAGGCCGCGCATTCTGCGAAAAGCTGGCGCAGCAGGCGGAGCTGGATCAGGCGCATCCGGCCCTGCAGCGCTGGCATGCCTCGCTGCATGAAACCCACAATGACAGTGAAATCGTTCGCTTATATGCCCAACTGGTGCAGCCAGTGCTGGATCGGCAGGCGCGACGCGAGATCAGCCGTCATGCAGCGGAAGCCACATTGATGATTGCGGTCAGCCCGCTGGCGCTGGTGGATATGGCGTTTATTGCCTGGCGTAATCTGCGGCTGGTCAACCGTATCGCGGCAATCTATGGCATCGAGCTGGGCTACTTCAGCCGCATCCGGCTATTCCGTCTGGTGCTGCTTAATATGGCCTTTGCCGGGGCGTCTGAACTGGTGCGGGAAGTGGGTATGGACTGGATGTCGCAGGATATCGCCGCCCGGCTTTCCACGCGGGCCGCGCAGGGTATTGGTGCAGGTTTATTAACCGCCAGACTGGGTATTAAAGCGATGGAGCTTTGCCGTCCGTTGCCCTGGCTGGAGCAGGATAAGCCAAGGCTCGGCGACTTTCGTCGTGAACTGCTGGGGCAGATGAAAGAGGCGCTGCAGAAGGGTGGCAATAAGTCCGCCTGACGCTCTTATGACAAACTAAAGGCGGCCAGGCCGCCTTTATTGATTAGTCTGGCTGGCGCAGGACCTGCCTTGAATCGATAGTCAGGCATTTACCCGGACACGCCGCTTCATCGGTGATCACCGGATTCGCTGGCAGCGTAAAGGCCATTCCGTTTTTCTCCCGGATAAAATGTGCCATTCCGGCGAATGTCCATGACATGCTCAGCCCAAGCCCACCGAAATCATCATATTTTCGTAACGTCGCAACCTTCGGCAGGTACTCGCCGGTCAGACGATAATAGAGCGCGCCGTTGAAATCTTTCGGAACCTGCTGAATGATCGCCTGATCGAGCAGGGCAAACTCTTTGCAAGCCGGAACTGAGTAACCGTTGATCAGATGGCTTATCGTCAGCGAGCCAGCCACTATCACCAGCAGCGCATAGAATGGCTTTTTCCATTTTAACTTTTTGCTGATTTCAAACAGGCCGAGAATAAATGCGCTGGTGGTTATCAGCGCACCGGCAATCAATGTCCGGTAAGCGGCCAAGCTTTCGCTGACAATCAGATTAGGCAATGCGGCAATCAGCAGTAAGACAAACATCAGATAAAATTTATCGTTGCCCGCGGCTTTAATTTTCTTCAGGCCAAAACCAATAATGATCGAAGAGATGATCACCGATACCGTTTTTGCGCCAAGGTCAAAATTGCAGATCACGTTCTTCAGGTATTCGGTAAAAAACCATTTCAGCTTAACCAGGATGTCGTAGCTGAATGCTGAGCGTGGCAGCGTATGACCATAAAGCTGGACAGGTAGCACCTTCGAGGCGATTAGCGCAGCAAACATGCCTGCGCCCAGCACCATCAGTGAGATGAGCGCCTGTTTCTTATCAATTTTCCGCGCGGAAAAGCAGAGGTGCAGCGCAGCATAGAAGGTAAAGCTCATCGCAGCCGGTTGATAAAGACAGAATGCGATGGTCAGCAGGCAGAATGCTGACAGGCGGGCTGGGATGCCCGGTTTAATCGACAAACGGTAGCTGGCACCCGCCAGTAAAATCGCAGCGATATAGGGGAAACAGGATGCCCATGCAACATAAACCTGAAATGAAGGGAGCAGACAAAGCAATAATGCAAAGGTAATTCGCTGAGCCTGATTCTCCAGCAGCCCATCTTTCTGACACAGGGTATAGATGTAATAACCGGTTAAAATGAGCAGAACAATCGCGACTGAACGCAGCAGTGCCAGCTTTTCTACGCTCTCCACCAGAAAAGAGGCGCTGTACTGAATAATCCCATAAACCGGCCTGCCGGATAACGTGTCCCAATTTAAAATACTCAGCCTGTCAAAATTAGCCCAGTAGAGATTCGTCCAGTCATCGGTATAGGCGTAATGGGTTAGATAAGCGGGGCTGTAAGCAATCAGAAAAACTACCGCAATAAGTAAAAAAACCTTACGACGTGTCAGTCCGGTATCAGTGGCGAACATCATTCATCCTTTTTTAATCTGGCCATCTTCTCTGCGCCTGAACGGGCAGTTTAATCCGTGTTCTGAGGCGGGTTTAGTCTGGTCGTCACGGATTTTCGCAAAATATAGCGAGGCCGGTTTTTGGTTTCTATATAGATGCGGCCAATATATTCACCCAACACGCCAATGCCAATAAGCTGCACCCCACCGAGAAACAGCACCGAAACCAGAATAGAGGGGTAACCCGGCACCGGATTACCAAACAGCAGTTTATCCACGATCATCCAGAGTCCATACAGGAAGGCCAGCGAGGCCACCAGAAAGCCCAGATATGACCAGATGCGTAGCGGAACGGTAGAGAATGAGGTCAGTCCCTCCAGCGCAAGATTCCATAGCTTCCAGCCGCCGAATTTACTGCGGCCTGCGATCCGCTCAGTGCGCACATATTCCACGATGTCCGTCTGTCCGCCGACCCAGCTCAGAATGCCCTTCATAAAGAGATTCTTCTCGGGCAGCAGCTTAATGTTCTCAACCACTTCACGCGACATCAGCCGGAAATCACCGACGTTCTCCTCTATCTGCGGATCGCTGATGCTGTTGTGCAGTTTATAAAACCAGTGCGCTGTTTTACGTTTGAGGTGGCCATCGGCACGCCTGTCAATCCGCCTGGCTAACACGACATCAGCGCCTGCCTGCCATTTACGGATCATGTCGGGAATAATCGTGATCGGATCCTGCAAATCCACATCAATCGGGATCACGGCATCGCCGGTGGCGGCTTCCAGGCCGGCAAACAGCGCCGGTTCCTTGCCGAAATTACGAATAAACGACAGACTGCGCACCAGCGGATCGCGCTGGCTTAGCTGGGATATCAGTTTATAGGTTGCGTCTGTGCTGCCATCATCGATAAAAACAATCTCAACCTGCCACTCTGCCAGCGCTTCATATTTTCTGACCGCATCATAAAAAAGAGGGATAACCTCCTCTTCATTAAATACCGGCACCACCAAAGAGATTTTCATTATTCTCCCTTGAAGACGATAAAGCGGGAAAAAAGAAAGCCACACACCAGGCTGATAGCTGATGAGATGACAAGGGTAATAATCGGATAGAGGCCTAATCGATCGGCCAGATAACCCACGCTGAATGCCATCGCACCCATAAAAACGACGTAAAGAATATAACGCCACGCGGTCGCCTGCTGTTTAAAGGTCCAGCGCGCATTCACAAAGAAAGAGAAGGTGACGGCCATGCAAAATGCAATCAGGTTAGCGGTCGACTGCATGAGACCCAGGCTCAGGGCGATGAAAAAGGTCACCCAGTGAATCAGGGTATTAACCATACCCACAGTCAGATATTTTGCGAAGAAAGTCAGCATTTTATAATCAATTCTAATCAGTTGTGAAAAATATACCCTGGTTAGCCCGCAATCAACAGTCCGCTGCTGACAAAGACTGACATTCAACCGGCAATGACAGTCGACAGCAGGTCCGTACAAAAGTCCACCATATGCGCGGTAACTGTCAACATTTCCTGACAGATACCTTTCTGCAGGTGCGCCACATAGCGTATTATTGTTTTATCTGAACCTGATTAAGGCGAACGCAATGCGTCTGGAAGTGTTCTGTCAGGACCGTATCGGTCTGACGCGTGAACTGCTTGACCTGCTGGTGGCACGCAACATTGATTTACGCGGTATCGAAATTACGGCGCTGGGCCGCATCTACCTGAACTTTTCTGCACTGGAATTTGACGCCTTCAGTAATCTGATGGCGGAAATCCGCCGTACACCCGGCGTAACAGATGTGCGCACGGTGACGTACATGCCCTCTGAACGGGAGCATCGCGCGCTGAGTGCGCTGCTGGTGGCGATGCCGGATCCGGTTTTCTCCATTGACCTGAAAAGCAAGGTTGAGCTGGCCAATCCGGCCGCTCAGAACCTGTTTAATCTCGATGAAGAGAAGATGCGCAACTTTAGCGCCGGTCATCTGATTAATGGCTTTAATTTCCAGCGCTGGCTGGAGAGCGATCGGGTTGAGGCGCAGGCCCAGCATGTCGTTATTGAGGGGCGTGATTTTCTGATGGAAGCGCGTCCTATCTATCTGCCGGGTGAAGAGGGCCAGAGTGACAGGCCGGTTGGGGCGATGGTAATGCTGAAGTCGACAGCCCGCATGGGCCGCCAGTTGCAGAATCTGGTGGTCACCGACGAATCGGAGTTTGACCATATCATTGCCGTCACGCCGAAGATGCGTCAGGTCGTCGATCAGGCGCGCAAACTGGCAATGCTCGATGCGCCGCTGCTGATTGTTGGCGACACCGGCACCGGGAAAGATATGCTGGCACGTGCCTGCCATTTGCGCAGTGCCCGTGGGAAAAATCCTTTCCTGGCGCTGAACTGTGCCTCTTTGCCCGACGACGTGGCGGAAAGCGAGCTGTTTGGACATGCTGCCGGCGCTTATCCGAATGCGCTGGAAGGCAAGAAAGGCTTTTTCGAGCAGGCCAATGGCGGATCGGTTCTGCTGGATGAGATTGGCGAGATGTCGCCAAGAATGCAGACCAAGCTGCTGCGTTTTCTGAATGACGGTACTTTCCGTCGCGTCGGTGAAGAGCATGAAGTGCATGTCAATGTGCGCGTGATCTGCGCCACGCAGAAGAACCTGATTGAACTGGTGCAGCGCGGGGAGTTCCGCGAGGATCTCTTCTACCGTCTCAATGTGCTGACGCTGCAACTGCCACCGTTGCGCGACCGTCCACAGGACATTCTGCCGCTGACCGAGATGTTTGTGGCCCGCTTTGCGGATGAGCAGGGGATGGCGCGTCCGCGTCTCTCGCCACAGCTCAACGCGTTTCTGACCCGCTATGCCTGGCCTGGCAACGTGCGTCAGTTGAAAAACGCGCTGTACAGGGCGTTAACTCAGCTGGAAGGATACGAACTGCGTCCGCAGGATATCCTGTTGCCTGAACAGGCGCTGGATGTGTCACTCGGCGATGAAGCCCTGGAAGGCACACTGGATCAGATCACCAGCCGTTTCGAACGCTCGATTCTGACGCGGCTCTATCTCTCTTATCCCAGCACCCGAAAGCTGGCAAAACGGCTGGGGGTGTCGCACACCGCGATTGCCAATAAGCTGCGGGAATATGGTCTGGGGCAGAAGCGCAACGAAAGCGAATAAGCGGCAAACAAAAGGTGAAAGCGGATAACCGGGTTATCCGCTTTTTTTATTACTTCAGCGCGGCCAGTGCAGCGTCGTAGTCAGGCTCAGTGGTGATTTCATCCACCAGCTGGCTGTAGATCACTTTATCGTTCTCATCCAGCACGATCACCGCACGAGCAGTCAGACCTTCCAGCGCACCATCGGCAATTTCCACGCCATAATCATATTTAAACTCTGAGCCGCGCAGCGTCGACAGGGTGACTACGTTGCTCAGGTTTTCTGCGCCACAGAAACGTGACTGGGCAAACGGCAAATCCGCAGAAATACACAGCACCACCGTATTATTCAGTTCGCTCGCGGCCTGATTGAATTTGCGCACTGATGAAGCACAGACGCCGGTATCAACACTCGGGAAAATGTTCAGAATTTTGCGTTTTCCTGCATACTCAGAGAGCGCAACGTTGACCAGGTTTTTAGCGACCAGCGTGAAAGCTTTGGCTTTATCGCCAGCCTGAGGAAACTGACCAGCAACCGGTACGGCGTTACCCTGAAAATGAACAGTCTGAGACATAGTGATTCCTTTTGATGAGAAAAAATATCCAACACAAAACGGCTAAAGATAGCCGTTGTTTATGACATAAATGTTAAGGGTTTACGAGTTCAATTGTTGAATTTAACGTGGCGGTCTGCCACTGCATCCTGCATTGTGGAGTGGAAATGAGAACGGTAAAAAGTTATCCCGAAGCCTGGCCATTGCATACGCCGTTTGTCATAGCCCGTGGAACGCGAACCGAAGTCAAAGTGGTGGTGGTTGAAATTGAGGAAGACGGCGTCAAAGGCGTCGGAGAAGCGACGCCTTATGCGCGCTACGGTGAAAGCGAAGCCTCGGTGCTGGCGCAAATCGCCACGCTGCTGCCCGCGCTGCAACAGGGCATGACGCGCGAAGCGCTGCAACAGGCGCTGCCTGCTGGTGCTGCACGCAACGCGATTGACAGCGCCCTGTGGGATTTAGCCGCACATCAGCAGCAGAGCAGCCTCTGGCAGCTTAGCGGCGTTAGCGCGCCTGAGAATGTGGTCACCGCACAGACCGTCAGTATCGATACTCCGGAGGCGATGGCCAGCAGCGCACTGGCGCTGTGGCAGCATGGTGCAACGCTGCTGAAGGTTAAACTGGACGATAATTTCATCACCGAACGGCTGATGGCGATCCGCGCCGCCGTGCCGGACGCGACGCTGATTGTGGATGCGAATGAGTCATGGCACGCCGAAGGCCTGGCGGCACGCTGTCAGCTGCTGGCCGATATCAATGTGGCGATGCTCGAGCAGCCTCTGCCCGCGGATGAGGATGCGGCACTGGAGAACTTTATCCATCCGTTACCGATCTGCGCGGATGAGAGCTGTCATACCCGCGAAAGCCTGGTGGCACTACGAGGCCGCTATGAGATGGTCAACATTAAGCTGGATAAAACGGGCGGGCTGACCGAGGCGCTGGCGCTGGCCGATGCGGCTCAGCAGCAGGGTTTTACGGTGATGCTGGGCTGCATGCTTTGTACCTCGCGGGCGATACGCGCTGCGCTGCCGCTGGTGCCGCAGACCCGCTTCGCCGATCTCGACGGGCCAACCTGGCTGGCGGTCGATGCAGAACCGGCGATCAACGTGCGCAACGGTCAGCTGATTATTGCTGCCAGCGCAGCAGGTTGACCATCATCTCAAGGTAAGTCTCTGTGGCTTCATCCACGGAAATCACCGGCATTTCAGCGGTGACGCAGGGCAGACTGAGATCGTGACACCAGCTGCCGAATGAGCCTGGCGTGTCATAGCCGACGCTGCTGACGCGGGGAAGGCCGGTGTGGCTGGCCAGCCAGCCGCCAATCTCCACCTGATGCGGATCGTCAATGCAGCCCAGCGGTTCATGCCATGAGACGATCCAGCGCGGCTTAAGCTGATGAATCAGGGCACAGAGCGCCTGGGTTTCCGGTTCAGAGCCCGGATGCGTGCCGGTTGAGAGCGCCACATCACGCGCATCGGCCGCGCTGTTCCAGCGATACACCGTCTCGCCTGACTGCCAGTTTGCTGCCGGGAAGTTACGGTTGAGATCGACGCCATTTGCGTTAGCGCGCAGCCCAAGCTGACAGCCATCCGGATTCACCGTTAATACCACATGGTGCCGACGCATGCCGTCGGGCAGCGTGCGTAATGCGGCGGAGAGCGTCGCGATGGCCGCATTCTCATCACCATGGGTGCCGGCCAGGATCAGACCGCTGTCGGGATCGCCGAGCGGAGCCGGAAACCACAGCAGCGGTGCGCCCAGCACAGAGCGGCCATACTGCTGATAGGGAACGTCAAGTTTGCCCCGCAGGGGTCGCGGATGGAGTGGTGACATACTCATTTCCTCAAAGGGTTTTACTCAAAGTAGCGGAAAAGCCGTGCGCGGAAAATAGCTATTTATCTGTCAGCCATTTGCGCTAAAGTGCCCTGCACAAGCTGTATCAGCAACAGACTGATGCAGCACTTCTTTGGGGTAAAGGAGTGATGATGGTTAAGACCTTTCATATGACGCTGGCAGCAATCAGTCTGAGCAGTGTTATCACACCCGCTATCGCGGCGAATCCACCCGCTGGCGCACAGCTGGCTGAACAGCAGCAGATCGTTCGCCACATTAAAGATGAACCCGCTTCACTTGATCCGCTTAAAGCAGTCGGACTGCCGGAAATTCAGGTGATTCGCGATCTGTTTGAAGGCCTGACCAATCAGGATGCACAGGGCAAGATTGTGCCGGGCGTGGCACAGAGCTGGAGCAGTAACGACAATAAAACCTGGGTCTTCACCCTGCGCAATAACGCGCGCTGGTCAAACGGCGATCCGGTGACTGCGCAGGATTTTGTCTACAGCTGGCAGCGCCTGGTCGATCCAAAAAACAGTTCACCCTTTGCCTGGTTCGCGGGCTTAAGCGGCATTGAAAATGCGGCAGCGATTACCAAAGGCGAAATGACGCCCGATAAGCTGGGTGTGATCGCTCAGGGTAAAACGCAGCTGAAAGTGACGCTGGATCGTCCGGTGCCGTGGTTCCCGGCGCTGGTGGCTAACGTGGCGCTCTTCCCGGTTCCTCAGAAGACGATTGCGCAGGAGGGCGACAGCTGGACGTCACCCGGCAAACTGGTGGGCAACGGTGCCTATCAGCTCAGCGAGCGGGTGGTAAATGAAAAAATCGTCCTGATCCGTAATCCGGACTACTGGGATGATGCACATTCGGTGCTGACAAAAGTGACCTTTGTCCCGATCAATGAAGAGTCGAGCGCCACCAAGCGCTATCGCGCGAATGATGTCGATATCACCGAATCCTTCCCTAAGAATATGTATGCGATGCTGAAAAAAACGTTGCCGGGAGAGGTCTACACACCTGACCAGTTAGGTACCTATTATTATGCCTTTAATACGCAGAAGGGACCGACTGCCGATGTGCGGGTCCGCAAAGCGCTGTCATGGTCTATCGACCGCAAAGTGATTGCTGAAAAAGTGCTGGGCACCGGTGAGAAGCCGGCGTGGCACTTTACGCCAGATGTGACAGCAGGCTTTAAGCCCTTGCCCACTTTCATGCAGCAGCACGATCAGAACACCCTGAACGCGCAGGCGAAAGCACTTCTGACATCAGCCGGATATGGTCCTGGCAAGCCTTTGAAACTCAAGTTGCTCTATAACACCTCTGAAAGCCATCAGAAGATTGCGATTGCCGTGGCCTCAATGTGGAAAAAGAACCTCGGGGTGGATGTCACGCTGGAGAATCAGGAGTGGAAAACCTATATCGACAGCCGTAATAGCGGGAACTTTGATGTGATCCGTGCTTCGTGGGTGGGTGACTACAATGAGCCCTCCACCTTCCTGAATCTGCTGACCTCAGGCAACAGCAGCAATATTTCGCGTTTCAGCAACGCGGATTATGATGCGGTCATCGCCAAAGCCAGCCGTGAGACCAATGACCAGGCGCGCAACAGCGACTACAACCGGGCGGAGCAGATCCTGGCTGAACAGACACCCATTGCCCCTATCTATCAGTACACCAATGGCCGCCTCATTAAACCCTGGGTCAAAGGCTATCCCATCACAAATCCTGAAGACGTCGCCTACAGCCGTGAACTCTGGATTGAAAAGCACTAAGCCACTGGTGGCCGGTTTTCCGGCCATCAGCTGACATCTTTCTACACAGCCCGGAGATTGCAACTCAACGCCGTCACGCTAGACTGTATCGTATTGATTTTAGTAGAGAGGGGACGGTGTGGACGTTATTGAAGGAAAAGCATTACAGGTTTCAGATGCCATCATTTCCTGCCAGCTGGATGGCAAGGGTGGGATGATCCCGATTGCTGAAGATGAAGTCATCCAGTGTGAGCAGCCCTGCTGGCTGCATCTCAACTATACCCATCGCAAGAGCGCCGAATGGCTGCAGTCAACGCCACAGATCCCCGATACGGTGCGTGACGCCTTAGCAGGCGACAGCATGCGTCCTCGCGTCAGCCGACTGGGCGACGGGTTTATGATCGTACTGCGCAGCGTCAACCACAATAGCGATGCACGTCGCGACCAGCTGGTGGTCATGCGGGTCTTTATCAACGATAAACTCATCGTCTCGACCCGGCGGCGCAAAGTCTCTGCCGTCGATGAAGTGCTAATCGATTTGCAAAACGGCAATGGTCCGATTGACTGCGGCAGCTGGCTGGTGGATGTCTGTGATGCGCTGACCGATCACACCAGCGAATTTATCGAAGAGTTACATGACAAAATTATCGAGCTGGAAGATGCGCTGCTTGATCAGCGGATGCCCGCACGCGGCGAGCTGGGCCTGCTGCGCAAGCAACTGATTGTGATGCGACGTTATATGGCACCTCAGCGCGATGTCTATGCCAGGCTTGCCAGTGAAAAACTGGCCTGGATGGATGATAGCGAACGCCGCCGGATGCAGGAAATTGCTGACCGTCTGGGACGCGGGCTGGACGATCTGGATGCAGGCGTGGCGCGCACCGCGATTCTGGCTGATGAGGTCGCCTCTGCGATGGCGGAATCGATGAACCGCCGCACCTATACCATGTCACTGATGGCGATGATCTTTCTGCCCGCCACGTTCCTGACCGGCCTGTTTGGCGTCAACCTGGGCGGCATTCCGGGCGGTGAATGGAAATATGGGTTTTCAATCTTCTGTCTGCTGCTGGTGGCGCTGGCAGTAGGGGTCGCGGGCTATCTGCGTAAACGGCGCTGGCTCTGATGCGCCAAAGGGAATGCGGCAATTACGATATGTGGGCTGAAAATCCCGTTAAGCGAGCAAAAGCTGATCGACATCAAGAACCCGTTGTCGCTGCTGACGCAAACTCTCTCCCGCAGGTGAATGCAACGTCAAGCGATGGGCGTTGCGCTCCATATTGTCTTACTTCCATATTTAGAATTATTGCATAGCACATTTAATTCGAAACATGCCGGCCAGTGTGCCGGCTTTTTTTTGTCTGCCTGGCTGTAATGCCGTTCCTTATCTAAGCTTAAACTCCATTCGTAAGAAAAGGAGTACGGCATGAGCGCGATTATTAACAGCGAGCCGATCCCCACGGATCCAATCCCGATTCCTGAACCCATTCCCCAGCCGCAACCGCAGCCTGATCCACCAACCGATCCGGAATTTCCGCCGATAATGGATCCACCGCCTCATCGAAACATATAAAAAAGGGCGTGCTGCCTGCAGCACGCCCTTAGACTTTCCCGCACTTATTTAATCTGTAGTACATCCAGACGCGCGCTGATATCGGGTACATCGTCTTCATCGACCCGCCAGCCCACAGGCTGAGCTGGCAGCGTTTCCCGGTCAAAGGCGAGATCGCCGCCATCAACGACGGCATCGCCATGTTTGATGCCTTTAAAATCGAACAGATTGATATCTGCCAGGTGCGACGGCACCACGTTTTGCATCGCGCTGAACATGGTTTCGATACGGCCAGGATAGCGCTTATCCCAGTCACGCAGCATATCGGCTACCACCTGACGCTGCAGGTTCGGCTGCGAACCGCAAAGGTTGCACGGAATAATCGGGAACTGACGTGCTTCGGAGAAACGAATGATATCTTTCTCACGGCAGTAGGCCAGTGGACGGATCACAATCTGCTTGCCATCGTCGCTCATCAGCTTTGGCGGCATGCCTTTCAGTTTTCCACCGTAGAACATGTTCAGGAACAGCGTCTGCAGGATGTCATCGCGATGGTGGCCCAGCGCAATTTTTGTGCAACCGAGTTCTGTTGCTACACGATAGAGAATGCCACGGCGCAGGCGCGAGCAGAGTGAGCAGGTCGTTTTGCCTTCCGGAACCTTATCTTTGACGATGGAGTAGGTATCTTCTTCGACAATCCGGTACTCAACACCCTGTGACTCAAGATATTGCGGCAGGATATGCTCAGGGAAGCCCGGCTGTTTCTGGTCCAGGTTGACGGCAATCAGGCTGAAGTTTACCGGTGCGCTTTTTTGCAGACTGCGCAAAATTTCCAGCATGGTGTAGCTGTCTTTACCGCCCGACAGGCAGACCATGATGCGGTCGCCTTCTTCAATCATATTAAAATCTGCAATGGCTTCGCCGACATTACGACGCAAACGCTTCTGCAGTTTATTCAGGTTGTACTGTTCTTTCTTGTCAACCGTTTGATTATCTTGCATTTTTACCTATCTCAAAAACCAGAAAGCGTAGCTAAAGGGCGTATTGATGCTCGCGCCCAGCCGGTCACTTCACTGTGATGTCACGAATATGCAGCGTATGGTACGGATTGTTGCCGCGAATGCCAGTACTGGAGTGAAGTAATCAGCGGATAATCGCCGTCAGAGTCACAGGCCGCTTTCCCGTCAGGGCGATGATTGCCGGAATGCGGTACTGCGAAAGAGCGCGAGCAAAGAGGGCGGGTTTTGCTTCGTCGTGAGCAAACCGGCGGGCTGAGACGACTCGAAAAGGTTTCAGCTGCGCGATGTCAGCTGACGGGCACATCTTTCCACTGACAATCAATTTCATCACTGTGCGTTGAACAGGACGGCGGTGATGACGGGTAAGCATCAGTCCGCGCATGCTCTCTTTTTACTGCACAACCTGCGGTCATAAAAATGACAGAGATAATTAAGAAAATTTTCATCAGTACTACCGGATTAATAAAAACCACAGCATGCGCTGCTTTAACTCAATCAGGCCTAAATGCATTCCGGGTTGTATCGGTCTGATTTGATGCACATCAAAAGAAATGTTTTCATTAAATTCACAGTGAGTCGGATATTAATCGCTGCTTTCATTTTTCAGGTGATAATCTTAAAAACAGGCTCTGTTGAATGTGCGTTGACTCGTCGGGTTTATAATAATAAATTCAGACGCACTGACGTGTTGCATATCTCATTAAAAACGATAGTTTTATAATTCCTGTGGCGCGCAATAAAAAATGACTTTCCAGTAAAATCAGGGATGTTCATGACATGCGATAAGCAGACTGCGTGAGCGCGGTCGTTTACATTTATGCTTATATGCGTTTACACAGACTCTCTTACATTGACCTGTCGGTTCGCACATTTCGTCAATACAGACTGTCTGTGAAGCCGTTTAATGTCGGGCTATCAATGTGAAAAAAAATGAATCAATATTTAATGTTTATGATGCATCCCGATAAAAATCGCAAAATAAAAAAGTACGGCATCAGATTTATTATGACGCTGATACTCTTTTTACTTTGCTATGTTGCGGTTATGTATTGCGGCGTTCTGCTGCTGGTCAACCGTCATGGTTTACTCCATTTTTTGCTGCACTGAATTCAGCCGCAGGCCTGAAAAATCCAGCGATAAGCATGATGTAAAAAATGCCTGAGTACTTCCAGAATATCTTCCGCACCTTCTCCAGCAAGACATTGTCCGGTCTCCAGCGCATTATTAACCGAGTTCCGATGATCCAGGATCATCATGATTGTCACAGCACCCGCGCCCGCAATCAGCGTAAAAATCAGCACCATTAATGCAGGCTGGTAATTTTTTCGCGCAGCAGCAGGCAGGGTATCTTGAGAATGGTCAGAGTTTTGGCGCATTGGTCCCCGGGGAAAATTATTACAATGATAAACAATAACGGATTATGCCATTAATTACCGGCTCGCTCTATGTCTCAGGTCAGGCTGTGGCTTCGTTGATTTGCGGGCAGAGGGATTCGGATGGGGGAGGGCAGAAGGCGCTGGCTGTTACTAACCGCCTTCTGCGATGTCCGGATGCCTGCAGGAAGACATCTGGTCTGAGCCCTGTTTCCGGCGGGATTACATCATTTCCAGCGACTGAACACCCTTGATCTCCATAACCTTGTCATAAAGGTGCGCATCATTTGATTTGCGTGAAAGCGTCACCTGAACACTCAGTTCGCACAGACCGCTCTCTTCATCACGATTAATGACCGTCACATTGCCGTAGCGAATGCCTTCGCGCTGCATCACCAGCAGCACCAGCGGCACGCTTTTAGGCTTAAGGAAAACCAGCAGCGTATGGTGTTTGCCGATTAAAACATGGCTCAGGCGGCGGAACACCTCCAGCACCACCAGCGCCAGCACCGTGCCATAAATGCCGATCTCATACATGCCGCTGCCGATTACCAGACCAATCGCCGCCGTAACCCATAATCCCGCAGCGGTGGTTAAGCCTTTCACCACCTGCTTCTGAATCATGATAGTGCCCGCGCCAAGAAAGCCCATGCCGCTAACCACCTGAGCGGCAATACGGCTGGGATCAAGGGCCACATGGTCGCTGCTGAGCATGTCGGCGAAGCCATATTTCGACACCAGCATGAACATGGCACTGCCGATTCCGACCAGAATATGAGTACGCAATCCCGCTTCTTTAGCCCGCATCTGCCGCTCCAGACCAATCAGGCCGCCGAGAATGCCGGCAAGGGCGATGCGAATTAACATATCCATTAACATGGCTTTACTCCGAAATAAAAGGGGCCGCAAAAGGGTGACAGTTCAGCGATAGCAGGTAAACAAGATAATTCTGCTTGCAAATGACGCCGGAGAATTTTGTAAAAAGCTGTTTCACCTCTCGACCCCTTGTGCCGCCTGACATATGCTGAGCCAGCCTATTACACCCATTCCCGGAGTCCGACTGATGAAAGCAGCCACCTTTTTGCTGGCCGGTGCCGCGCTATTACTCTCTGCCTGCAGCAGCAACAGTGATGATAACGAGCCACCACAACAAGCCACCGCCGCCCATATCCAGCCACGGGTGGTGATGTCTTCCCTGGCAGAAAGCACCTGTTCGAATGCGGGTGGAACGCTGGCCTTCTCGCATCAGCTGGATGGATCGCGTGTGGGAATGTGTCAGTTAGTGAATGGCCGTCGCTGTGATGAGCAGGCGTTAATTGGCGGAAATTGCGCGCGCTGATGAACAGGCCGGATTGCTCCGGCCCGCATAGCTATACAGAGAATAATCAGGCAGAGAGTCGGTTCGGACACTCCTCACCACGGTCGAGCTGGCTGAGATTACTCAGCGTCGTTTCAGAAATGGCGGTCAGCGCTTCGGCGGTTAAAAACGCCTGATGGCCGGTGAACAACACGTTATGGCACGCCGACAGACGGCGGAATACATCGTCCTGAATCACATCATTCGACTTATCTTCAAAGAACAGGTCGCGTTCATTCTCGTAAACATCCATGCCGAGCGCGCCGATCTTCTGCTGTTTCAGCGCGTCAATCGCCGCCTGTGAATCAATCAGACCACCGCGACTGGTATTGATAATCATCACGCCATCGCGCATCTGTTTAAACGCGTCAGCGTTAAGCAGATGATGATTCTCTGGTGTCAGCGGGCAGTGCAGCGTAATGACGTGGGATTCAGCAAACAGCGTTTTCAGATCGACATACTCCGCGCCCAGCTCCAGTGCCTGCTCGCTGGGGTAAGGGTCAAATGCCAGCAGCCGCATACCAAATCCTTTCAGAATGCGCATCGTCGCAATCCCGATTTTACCGGTGCCGATAACGCCCGCAGTTTTGTTGTGCATGTTAAAACCGGTCAGGCCATCGAGCGAAAAGTTTGCATCACGGGTACGCTGATATGCACGATGAATACGGCGGTTCAGGGTCATCATCAGGCCGATCGCGTGTTCAGCCACCGCTTCCGGTGAGTAGGCCGGAACCCGGACGACTTCCAGACCCAGCTCTTTCGCGGCAGCCAGATCGACATTATTGAAACCGGCACAGCGCAGCGCGATGTATTTCACACCCAGCCCAGCCAGCTCTTCCAGCACCGGGCGACTCCCGTCATCGTTTACGAAGATGCAGACGGCATCGCAACCCACAGCGGTTTTGGCCGTGCTTTCAGAGAGTAAAAAGTCAAAAAACACCAGTTCAAAACCGAACTGCTGATTAACCTGCTCAAGGTATTTCTGATCGTAATGTTTGGTGCTGTAAACCGCGATCTTCATCGTTATGCTCCTGCAGAGTGATAAACCAAGGATAACGTTTTCTGACTGACTTTGCTGAAACAGCTGATTTGCGCCTGGCGCAGGCCTTCACCTCTGGCAGATTACATGCCATCATTCCTGTCAGGATACTGTAAGGAAAAGGATTATGGCTTTTATGCCACGGATTTTCCGGCGACGGCTGGCGGCTATTCTGGCGCTGATTCTGCTGCTGCTGGGCCTGATGTTGACTGTGACGCAATGGCTGCCACGGCTGGCCGGCATCTGGCTGCCTGACGGGACTCGCATTGCGCTGTCAGGCGCGCCGCGCTGGCGGAACGGTGGACTGTGGTTGCCTCAGATTCGTTATCTCGCCGGTGATTGCTCGCTGGCCACCGTAAAGGCGGTGTCACTGGGCTGGCATCAGTCGCGATGGAAACTCAATGCGGAAGCGCTGACGCTGGATAGTGACTGCCTGCAAAAACTACCGGCCAGTAACAGTACGGTTGCGCCTAAAACGCTGGCCGAATGGCAGGCAATGCTGCCTGGCGCCGACGTTCATCTGGGCAAACTGATTGTCGCGCCCTGGCAGACTTATGCGGGCGCGCTGGATCTGACGCTGGAAAAAGATCGCCAGCAACTCAATTACCGCGGCGATAATCTGCAGCTGGCGGCCACGCTGACCGGTCAGCAGCTCGCTATCCGTGACCTGACGCTCACCCATCCTGCACTGCCTGAACCCGTCACACTGAGTGGTCATCTGACGTTGCCCACTTTTGCTACAGATCTGCCGATAAACGGTGAGGTGGCCGGGCAACTGGCGCTGGACGCGCTGCCACATCCGCTGCAGCTGTCGCTCAACTGGCAGCAGCAGCAGGGCGAGCTGCGGGTGGCAATGGCGGAAGAGAGCAGGCCGCTTCTCCGATTACCCTGGCAGATCAGTCGCGAGCAGATTCGGATTGAAAAGGGCGAATACTTCTGGCCACTGGCTGACCAGCCCTTGTCTGGGTTTGTTAACCTGACGCTGGATAACTGGCAGTCGGGCCTTGAAGGCAGCCAGATTACGGGTCGCGTTAACCTGCTGACGCAGGGACGCGGCGGCAAGGGCAACGTGGTGCTGGGCGTCGGTCCCGGTAACCTCAGTCTGACCAACAGCAACCTGCCGTTTCAGCTGACCGGTGAAAGCAAACTGGCCGATCTGCAACTTTACGGCTCGATTCCGGGTGTGCTTAGTGGTTCGCTGCTCGATCCTACACTGGTGCTGCAACCTAAATCGCTGCTGCGTCTGCGTGGCCGGCTGCTGTCAACGCTGGAAGTGGATGAGGCGCGCTGGCCGCTGGCGGGTGTGCGTCTCTCCTCACAGGGCATAGATGGTCGCCTGCAGGCGATTCTCAACGCACACGATGCCAGTTTTGGCCGCTTCCGGCTGCATCTCGATGGCCGCGCCACAGATTTCTGGCCCGATAAGGGTGAATGGAACTGGCGCTACTGGGGCGGAGGCGAGATGCTGCCGCTGCAGGCTCGCTGGGATGTTAAAGGAACCGGCGGCTGGCATGACACACTGATCCTGCTTGATACTCTGTCTGCCGGCTTTAATCAGCTGGCCTACGGCAGCGTCAACATAGCAAAACCGCGTCTGACGCTGACTGAGCCGGTAAACTGGCAGCGTGATGCGGCACATCCTTCTTTTAATGGCCATTTCAGACTGCAGGCGGGACCGACCCGCTTCACTTATGGCGGCCGTCTGGCTGACTCAGTGCTCGACTTTGAAGCTAAAGGCCGGGATCCCGGCTATTTCCTCTGGCGGGGCGAGTTAAAAGCGGGCAAGGTTGGCCCGCTGCGGGTGAATGGTCGCTGGGATGGCGAACGATTACGCGGCCAGGCCTGGTGGCCAGCTCAGTCGCTGACGGTATTTCAGCCGCTGATCAGCCCCGACATGAAAATGCAGATTCAGGGCGGCAGTCTGCAGGCACAGGTCGCTTTTTCCGCCGCCAGCGATCAGGGCTTCCAGGCCGGGGGCCACTGGACGGTTAAACAGGGCAGCGTCTGGACGCCGGACAGCCAGGTAAACGGTATCGACTTCTCGCTGCCGTTCAGATTCCACGAGCAGCAGTGGCAGTTTGGTCAGCATGGCCCGGTTTCACTGCGCATTGCCGAGGTGAAGAACCAGTTTGCGATGCAGAATATTCGTGCCGACCTGCAGGGGAACTGGCCATGGTCTGAAAAGGCGCCGCTGACGCTGCAGGATGTCAGCCTGGATCTGCTGGGCGGACAAATCACGCTGCCCTCCCTGCGCATGCCGCAGCATGAACCCGCCCGGGTGTCGCTGCGTCAAATCAGCCTCAGCGAGCTGGTGACGGCACTGAAGCCGAAACAGTTCGCCATGTCGGGCAAGGTTAACGGCGAGCTGCCGCTGTGGCTCAATAATCCGCGCTGGCTGGTGGAGAAGGGATGGATTGCCAACAGCGGCCCGCTGACCTTCCGGCTGGATAAAGATATGGCGGATGCCATTACCCGCAACAACGTAGCGACCGGCGCGGCGCTGGACTGGTTACGCTATATGGAGGTCTCCCGCAGCTGGGCCACGATCAATCTGGATAACCTCGGCGACCTTACTATGGAAGCACAGGTGCAGGGCGTCAGCCAGTTCAGTAACCGTCGGCAGACGGTCAATCTTAACTATCATCATCAGGAAAACCTGTTTCAGCTCTGGCGCAGCCTGCGCTTCGGCGATAATTTGCAATCCTGGTTAGAGCAACATGCGACTTTGCCATCGAACAAGGACAATTCACCATGAGCCTGAGGCCATTACTGGTTCTGGCAGCCGGAATGCTGAGCATCGGCTGTGTGCCGCGCATCGAAGTCACGGCACCCAAAGATCCCATCACCATTAATATGAACGTAAGAATCGAGCATGAGATTCACATCAAAGTCGACAAGGATGTGGAAGCGTTACTGAAAAACCAGAGCGGTCTGTTCTGAGGAGAGCAACGATGAAACGCATAAGTGCGGCGCTGTTACTTGCCCTGGCGATGGCGCAGCCTGCCTGGGCACTGACGCTCGATGAAGCGCGGCAAGCGGGTCTGGCAGGCGAAACGCTCTCAGGTTATCTGGCGGCACGGTCACAGGACAGTGAAACGCTGGCGCTGGTGCAGCGTATCAACGCCGGACGTAAACAGGAGTATCAGCGACTGGCAGAGCAGAATAATCTCTCCACGGCTGATATCGCCAGTATTGCCGGACAGAAGCTGGTGGGCCGAGCGGCCGCGGGGGAATATGTGCGCGGCATTAACGGTCAGTGGCTGAGAAAGGAAGCAGGCAGCGGCCAGTGACAGGCGAAAAAAAACCGGGCGCATGGCCCGGTTTCCAGTGTCATCCTGAGATGACTGAGACTTATGCGGTCACGATCTGCTTAATTGTGTCTTTTGCTTCAGCGGTCGCTTTGCTGGCCACTTCCGGACCGTACGCGATGCCTTCAGCAAACACGAACTCAACGTCAGTGATGCCGATGAAGCCCAGGAACAGCTTAACGTAAGGGGTCAGCAGGTCAGTTGGGGTATCTTTGTGAATACCGCCACGGCTGGAGATCACCACAGCCTTTTTGCCTTTAACCAGACCTTCCGGGCCTGCTTCGGTGTAGCGGAACGTCACGCCAGCACGGGCAATCAGGTCGAAGTAGTTTTTCAGCTGGGTTGGAATGTTGAAGTTGTACATTGGCGCGGCAATCACCACTTCATCATGAGCCTGCAGTTCTGCAATCAGTTCATCGGACAGATCCAGTGCTTCCTGCTGACGGGGTGACAGCGGCGTTTCGGATGGGCGCATTGCACCCACTAACTCACCATCCAGAACCGGAATCGGGTTAGCGGCCAGATCACGTACAGTGACGTCTTTACCCTGTGCCTTTGCCTGTTCGATGTAGAAGTCAGCGAGCTGGCTTGACTGTGAGTAGCCTGCAAGGATGCTTGATTTCAGAACTAAAACTTTGCTCATGGTGGTTTCCTGTCTGTTACGCGGAAGACTTTCCGCTCAATGGTTTACACTCTACGGTTATCGATGGCGCGGTGAAAGCGCAATATTTCGAGACCCATGTTCGAATTTATTGAATAAGCGTAACCGGGGCGAGCCGCCGGAACGGTTCAGAATGTGCTATGATGCGCACAATTATTTTTATTGAATCAGCTGGTTATCCCGGCTTGCAGGGCGCTGCTTCAGGCAGCGACACCGTCTGAGTAAGGTTGTCACTATTATGTCATCTCCCGATACTTCCCCACTGGCAGCGCTCTGGCCACGGCTCGACGGTGTCATGCTGCGCGATCGCCAGCGTCTGCAGCGCCGCTTGCAGGGTGCCAGAAAAGCTAAAAATCCCGAGGCACAGCAGGGCATTGCCCGCGAGCTGGAGCAGGAATTTATTGCTGCTGAACAGCGCGTGGCCCAGCGCCGCGCGGCAACGCCAGCCATAACATTCCCGGACAATCTGCCGGTCAGTCAGAAGCAGCAGGATATTGCGGCGGCGATTCGCGACAATCAGGTGGTGATTGTTGCGGGTGAAACCGGTTCAGGTAAAACCACGCAGCTGCCGAAAATCTGTCTGGCGCTGGGACGCGGTATCACCGGGTTAATTGGTCATACGCAGCCGCGTCGTCTGGCTGCGCGCACTGTGGCGAATCGCATTGCTGATGAGCTCAGTACCTCACTGGGCGGCTGTGTCGGCTATAAGGTGCGGTTTAACGACCAGGTCAGCGACCTGACGCAGATTAAACTGATGACCGATGGTATCCTGCTGGCGGAGATCCAGCAGGATCGCCTGCTGATGCAATATGACACCATCATCATTGATGAGGCGCACGAGCGCAGCCTGAATATCGATTTCCTGCTCGGTTATCTGCGTGAGCTGCTGCCGCGCCGCCCCGATCTGAAAGTGATTATTACCTCGGCGACCATCGATCCGCAGCGCTTCTCGCGGCACTTCAACAACGCGCCGGTGATTGAAGTTTCCGGCCGGACTTACCCGGTCGAAGTGCGCTACCGGCCGGTGGTTGAAGAAGCGGATGATGGCGATCGCGATCAGCTGCAGGCGATATTTGATGCGGTGGATGAGCTGGGACGCGAGAGTCGCGGCGATATTCTGATTTTCATGAGCGGTGAGCGCGAAATCCGCGACACCGCCGATGCGCTGAACAAACGCGACCTGCCGCACACCGAAGTGCTGCCGCTCTATGCGCGACTGTCGAACGCCGAACAGAACCGGGTATTTCAGTCGCACAGTGGCCGTCGCATCGTGCTGGCGACCAACGTGGCGGAAACTTCACTGACGGTACCTGGGATCAAATATGTTATCGATCCAGGCACGGCACGTATCAGTCGCTACAGCTTCCGCACCAAGGTGCAGCGCCTGCCGATTGAGCCGATATCGCAGGCCTCCGCCAACCAGCGAAAAGGGCGTTGCGGCCGTGTTTCAGACGGTATCTGTATTCGTCTCTACTCGGAAGATGACTTCCTGAGCCGTCCGGCCTTTACCGATCCGGAAATCCTGCGTACCAACCTGGCGTCGGTGATCCTGCAGATGACCTCGCTGGGACTCGGCGATATCGCTGCTTTCCCGTTTGTGGAAGCACCCGATAAGCGCAACATTCAGGATGGCGTCCGCCTGCTGGAAGAGCTGGGTGCGCTGACCCTGAATGAGGAGAGCGGACACTACAAACTCACCGGCTCCGGTCGTCAGCTGGCACAGTTGCCGGTCGATCCGCGTCTGGCGCGAATGGTGCTGGAAGCGCAGAAATTTGGCTGCGTGCGTGAAGTGATGATCATCACCGCCGGTCTGTCGATTCAGGACCCGCGCGAGCGCCCGGCAGAGAAAAAGCAGGCGTCCGATGAGAAGCACCGGCGCTTTGCCGACAAAGATTCCGACTTCCTCGCTTATGTGAATCTCTGGAACTACCTGGCGGAGCAGCAGAAAGCGCTGTCGGGCAACCTTTTCCGCCGCCAGTGCAAAAGCGACTTCCTGAACTATCTGCGCGTACGGGAATGGCAGGATATTTATACCCAGCTGCGGCAGGTGGTGCGTGAACTGGGCATTCCGGTTAACAGTGAACCGGCTGAGCTGCAGCCCGTTCACTGCGCGCTGCTCAGCGGTCTGCTGTCGCACATCGGTCAGAAGGACACCGACAAGCAGGAGTACACCGGCGCACGCAATACCCGCTTCTCGATTTTCCCGGGTTCCGGGCTGTTTAAGAAGCCGCCGAAGTGGGCCATGGTGGCAGAACTGGTTGAAACCAGCCGCCTGTGGGGCCGCACGGCGGGGCGGATTGAGCCGGAGTGGATTGAGCCGCTGGCGCAGCACCTGATCAAGCGCAGCTACAGCGAACCGCACTGGGAGAAATCGCAGGGCGCGGTAATGGCTGCCGAGAAGGTTACGCTCTATGGCCTGCCGATTGTGGCCGCCCGCAAGGTAAACTATGGCAGCATTGATCCCACTCTGAGTCGTGAGCTGTTTATCCGTCACGCGCTGGTGGAGGGCGACTGGCATACGCGTCACGCCTTCTTCCGTGCTAACCAGAAGCTGCGCAGTGAAGTCGAAGATCTGGAACACAAATCCCGCCGTCGCGATATTCTGGTGGATGACGAAACGCTGTTTGCTTTTTATGACCAGCGCATTGGCAAAGAGGTGGTCTCAGCGAAGCATTTCGACAGCTGGTGGAAAAAGGCCAGCCGTGAAAACGCGGAGCTGCTGAACTTCGACAAACAAATGCTGATCAAAGAGGGCGCGGATAAGGTCAGCCAGCTTGATTACCCTAACTTCTGGCATCAGGGCAACCTTAAACTGAAGCTGAGTTACCAGTTTGAGCCGGGTGCCGATGCGGATGGCGTGACGGTACATATTCCGCTGCCGCTGCTGAATCAGATTGAAGATAGCGGTTTTGAATGGCAGATCCCCGGGGTACGCCGTGAGCTGATCATCGCGCTGATTAAGTCACTGCCCAAGCCGCTGCGCCGCAACCTGGTGCCGGCACCCAACTATGCCGAGGCGTTCCTGGGACGCGTCAACGCAATGGAGATGCCGCTTCCCGATGCGCTGTCCCGTGAGTTTCGCCGCATGACCGGCGTCACGCTGGAGCGGGAAAACTGGCAGTGGGAACAGGTGCCCGATCATCTGAAAATGACCTTCCGAGTGGTGGATGAGCACAACCGTAAACTGCTGGAAGGTAAAGATCTCAGCGCGCTCAAGGCACAGCTGAAAGGCAAGGTGCAGGAGACGCTGTCAAAAGTGGCAGATGACGGGCTGGAGCAGAGCGGTCTGCATATCTGGAGCTTTGGTGAACTGCCGCGCAGCTACGAACAGAAGCGCGGTAGCTATCAGGTCAAAGCCTGGCCTGCGCTGGTCGATGAGAAAGAGAGCGTCGCCATTCGCCTGTTTGACAGCGAGCAGGAGCAGCAGAAAATGATGTGGTGCGGTCAGCGTCGTCTGCTGCTCCTGAATGTGCCGTCACCGGTTAAATATCTGCACGAGAAGTTGCCGAACAAAGCCAAGCTCGGTCTTTACTTCAACCCTTATGGCAAAGTGCTGGAGCTGATTGATGACTGCATCGCCTGTGGCATCGACAAACTGATGGGTGAAGCGGGCGGTCCGGCCTGGGATCAGACCTCGTTTGAGCAGTTGCGTGACAAAGTTCGCGGCGAACTCAATGAGACCGTCGTGACCATTGCGAAGCAGGTTGAGCAGATCCTGACGGCCGTCTTCAACATCAATAAACGTCTGAAAGGCCGGGTCGATATGACGATGGCGCTGGCGTTGTCTGACATCAAGGCGCAGTTAAGTGGCCTGGTCTATCGCGGCTTTGTCACCGGCAACGGCTGGCAGCGACTGGCGGATACGCTGCGTTACCTGCATGGCATTGAGCGGCGGCTGGAAAAACTGCCTGCCGATCCACACAGCGATCGTGCGCGCATGTTAAAAGTGCAGGCAGTGGAACAGGCGTATCAGGCGTGGCGCAACAAATTGCCGCCGCAGCGTCAGGATGATGAAGAGGTGAAGAACATTCGCTGGATGATTGAGGAGCTGCGTATCAGCTACTTTGCTCAGCAACTGGGTACGCCGTATCCCATCTCAGAGAAGCGAATTCTGCAGACAATGGAGCAGATAGCAGGGTAAAAGCCAGGATGCGCGCCGTAACAGGCGCGCATCCTATGAAGGGTAAGAAAGATTACTGCGCGAGAGATTCCAGCTTATCTTTAAATGAGGTGACCGAAATCGCGCGATTATCAGCCAGATAGCGATCTTTCGCTGCCGGCGCAGAGCTTTGTACCGCGATTAACTGCCAGCCTTTATCACTTTTGAGCAGCAGCGGTGATCCACTGTCACCCGGCAGGGTGTCACACTGATGCGATAGTACGGCGCGCTGCGCCCAGCCGGTAATCAGGCAATCACTGTGAGAGTAGAGCGTATCCAGATGATCGGCCGGATAGCCTGCCTGCGTCACTTTGCGTCCGGTCAGCTTCAGTGCCGCAGTAAGATCGTTGCGTGAGCCATCGAACAATGGAATCGGCGTAATCGCGGAGGGCGGATTGCGTAAAATCACGATGCCATAATCATAGGGCGCAGCACTGCTCGGCACGATCCAGCCTTCACCATCCGCTTTTAATTTTGACGCCAGCGAGGGTTCAACCCGCGCATCAATATCATGAAGTTCGTAGCGCCAGCCTTTATCACTGGCCATAAATCGCAGCGCAACCGGCTTATCGAAATTACCCGGCGGGGAGAGCAGACAGTGTCCGGCCGTCAGCGCCAGATGCGGAGAGATGAGCGTGGCAGTACAGAGGTTGCCGCTTTCGGTTTCCAGCTGACCAATGGCATCCCAGGGGGCAGCGGTAATATCGGTGATTGCCTGGCGATGATCCTTGCCGAAGAACAGCATCTTAATTTCAGCAGGAGTAGGCGAGTCATCGTCATCATCGGCGTGAACCGTGGTGGCAAAGCTGAAGAGTCCAACCATTAACAGGGTAGCCAGGCGCATAGAAATCTCAATGGCGAGAAAAATTAACGTTATTGTTATTACGTAAGTACGGTAACTATAGTCGGTGAGCGTTGAAAAAGGGAGTTTTATTGGTTAATCAGTACGCTACAGCGGCTAAATAAAAAAACTGGCTGCAACAATGCCACACAGGATCATAACAAGCAGAATAATTTCGAAGCGATAGCGACGCACTATTTCATCCACTCTCGTCATTTCATCCACTCCAGTAAAGAAACACCCGGCAGAACCGGGTGTTTTTAATTATCAACTCGTGGCCGTGCGCTGAAGGCGACCTTAGTTTTTAGCTGCTGGTTTCACAACTTTTTTGTGGTGAACTTTTTTAGCGGCCTGCGCTTTCTGAGCAGGTTTTACCACTTTTTTGTGATGAACTTTCTTAGCAGCCTGGGCTTTCTGAGCCGCTGGCTGAGTTACTTTTTTGTGGTGAACTTTTTTAGCAGCCTGGGCTTTCTGAGCGGCTGGTTTAGTTGCTTTTTTGTGGTGAACTTTTTTAGCGGCCTGCGCTTTCTGTGCAGCAGGTTTTACCGCTTTCTTGTGGTGCACTTTTTTAGCAGCCTGCGCTTTCTGCGCGGCATCTTTTTTCACTGCTTTTTTGTGGTGTTTCTTAGCAGCCTGGGCTTTCTGAGCTGCTTTATGGTGTTTCTTGTGCGCAGTTTTGTGAACGGTTTTAGCCGGTGCTGCAGCGGTAGTAGTAGTTGTTGCGGCTGGCGCAGCAGCTGGAGCAGCTGTGGTGTCAGCAGCGAAAGCAACAGAAGACATACCCATAGCAGCGGCGACAACCAGTGCAAATAATTTTTTCATTGCAAATCCCTCGGAGACTATTTTTTCATGTGTAGCCCACTGCGGGGCCGGTGAAGAGACTATAGGGAAATCAATGAACGGTGTCCGTGGGTGTTTGGTATCGGCGTGTAACCGATTGTACAAAGGCGGGAAAGGGCGGTCAGCAGACCGCCCGGAAGCTTAGCTATTCAGGTAGCGTTGTTCAAGATGCTGGCGGAAGAAAGCCGGATTCAGGGCTTCGCCGGTGGCATTGATCAGCAGCTGGTCGGTGGAGAAACGGCTGCCGTGCTGCCAGATGTTCTGTTGCAGCCAGTCAAATACCGGCTGCAGTTCACCGTGCTGAATCAGCTCACTGAGCTGAGGAATGGCGTTCTGTACCGACCGGAACAGCTGTGCGGCATACATCGCGCCAAGCGTATAGGTCGGGAAGTAACCAAATGCGCCGTCGGTCCAGTGGATATCCTGCATACAGCCATCGCGGTAATTACCGCGTGTATCCAGCCCCAGCGACTGCATCATCTTCTCATCCCATAACGCCGGGATGTCCTCAACCTCAATCTCGCCTTCAATCAGCGCCTGCTCGATTTCATAGCGCAGAATGACATGCGCCGGGTAGCTCAGCTCATCGGCGTCAACCCGGATCAGGCCTGGTTTCACCTGCTGAGTCAGGCGCACGAAATTATCCGCCTGCAGGGCGGGCTGATCGCCAAAGGTCGCGATCACCTGCGGCAGAATGCGCTGCAGGAATTCGCGGCTGCGACCCAGCTGCATCTCCATAAACAGGCTTTGTGATTCATGAATAGCCGTGGAGCGCGCCAGCGCCACCGGCTGACCGCGCCACTGCTGCGGCAGATTCTGCTCATAGCGAGCATGACCGGTTTCGTGAATCACGCCCATCATGGCGCTGAGAAACTCATTCTCGTTGTAACGGGTGGTGATGCGTACATCTTCCGGGACGCCGCCACAGAAGGGATGCGCACTGATGTCGAGGCGGCCATGGTTAAAGTCGAAACCCAGCGTCTCCATAATGCTCAGACCGAGCTGACGCTGCGCTGGAACGGCGAACGGCCCCTGCGGCGTGATAAATGGCTGCTGTGCCTGTTTTTCCACAACCTGCTGCAGCAAAGCGGGCAGCCAGGTTTTCAGCTCGCCAAAGGTTTCATCCAGTCGGGCGCGTGTCATACCCGGCTCATAGAGATCCAGCAGCGCATCGTAACGCGAACAGCCATTGGCGTCAGCGCGACGCTGTGCCTCTTCGCGGCTCAGCCGTACGACTTCTTTGAGGTTGGCGGCAAAGCCCTGCCAGTCGTTAGCGGGACGCTGAGTGCGCCACGCATGTTCACATACAGAACCGGCGATCGATTTGGCTTCCACAAAATCATCAGGAAGCAGGGTGGCCTGCTGATAGGCGCGCTGCATCTCGTTGAGATTGGCCCGCTCGACATCGTTCAGGGACTGCTGCTCAGCAGCCTTTAGCCACTCACCGACCTGTGGGGCGGTCAGGATCTGGTGCTGCAACACGCTCATTTCGGCCAGCGCTTCACCACGCGCCTGACTGCCGCCTGGCGGCATGGTGGTTTGCATGTCACAGCCAGCGATAGCCGTGACGTGACTGAAACGGGAAAGGCGCTGGAAGGTTTTGGTCAGTTGTTGATACGCTGAGGTCACGTAAGACTCCTTGTGGATTTTAACGCAGCGGAATTTCCCGCAAGGTTAGATCAACCGGCCAGCAAAAGCGAACGCTGGCACCACCCAGCGGGCTGGACTCAATGGTTACGTTGCCGCTCAGCGCCTGGGCAATGGAGTGAACAATGGCCAGGCCCAGTCCGCAGCCGCCTGTGGCGCGATCGCGGCTGGGATCAAGCCGGACAAAGGGTTCGAAAACCCGTTCACGTTCGTCGGGCGGAATGCCCGGACCGTCATCTTCCACCTGCAGACACCCGACCGGACCGTCGAACCATAAACTGACGCGCAGCCGCTGCTGCGCATAGCGCAGCGCGTTGTTCACCAGGTTATCCAGCACCCGCTCCATGAGTCGGGTGTCAGAAACACCGATGTTTTCACGCTGCGGCAGGTCAAGGTCAAGTCGTATGTCCGGATTAATGGTGCGGAAATCGTCCAGCCGCTCACTCAGCCAACTGGCCAGATCCAGCGATTTCAGATTCAGATCGACGCGCGGCCGATCAAGACGCGCATAGGTCAGCAGCTCCTCAATCAGGCTTTCAAGCTGGCCGATGTCGCGGTTCAGCGCCACCCGTTCACCATCCGTCAGGTTATCACTCATCTCCAGCCGGTAGCGCAGGCGCACCAGTGGCGTTCGCAGCTCATGGGCAATACCGTCAATCAGCTGCTTCTTACTGGCGACCAGCGTGTTGATGTTCTCGGCCATCTGATTAAAGGCGATGCCCAGCCGGAACAGGCTGGAGGTGCTGTCGAAATGGGTGCGCACATCCAGCTCGCCCCGGCCAAAGCGCTGTGCCGCTTTTTCCAGGCGCTGCATCTCCTGCCAGTGCGGACGCAGCCAGATAAATACCGGCAGCGCCAGCGACATGCCAATAAACACCAGCAGAGCAATATCCAGCAGTCGCATCTGGTGCAGATAAAAGAGATAGGGAATCGGCCCCACCGATAAGACATAGTGGCTGCGCGGAATATGCTGCAGAAAGGTGTATTGATCGTCGAGTGCGACAATCTCTCCGGCGTGCAACCGGCGCATATTGCTTTCATCAAGCTGATATTTGCTCATCGGCTCAATGTGCAGGTCAAACGACAGGCCGAGATCGAGACTCTTGATGGTTTTGTTCCAGTCACGCGGCGGGATCTCACGCAGTTCGCTGCGGATCAGGTAGAGCGAGCTGGCCATAAGGTCATTCATTGACTGCCGGCCCGCGCGCTCAGCGGTGAACTTATAGACCAGACCCACCAGCAGCGCCATGACCAGAAAGCAGACAAACAGCAGCAGATAGAACTGAATAAAGAGCTTTCTCATAATTCGCGGGTATCCCAGGCCTGGGGGGCGAACAGATAGCCTTTATTGCGGATGGTTTTAATGCGGAACGGCTCGGTAGCGCTGTCGTGGAGCTTTTTACGCAGGCGGGAGATGGCCACGTCGATGCTGCGGTCCAGGCCGTCATAACTGACGCCGCGCAATGTTTTCAGCAGTGCATCCCGGTTAAGCGTCTGACCCGCATGGCTGGCGAGAACCCACAGCAGATCGAAATCCGCAGTGGAGAGGGCGATCTGCTCGTCAAACAGCGTCACCTGACGGTTCAGGGCATCAATGGTCAGCGAGCCAAAACGCAGCATACGATTCGCGGCAGGCGCAGCAGGCGCATCTTCCGGCTGCCCATGCTGGGACTGGCGCAGATGCAGGCGCAGGCGGGCCAGCAGCACAGCGGGTGGTGTGGTTTTCAGGATGTAATCCTGCGCACCCATCTCCAGGGCCAGAATATGGTTCATGTCGCTGTCCAGTGAGGTAAGCAACACGATCGGTCCCTGCCAGTTGGCCCGCAGGTCGCGACAGATGGTCATGCCATCTTTACCCGGCAACATGATATCCAGCATCACCAGGTCGGGTTGCTGTTCGGCGATAACCGCTTCAGCACGGTCGCCACGTGTTTCAACAATGACTTCAATATCGTGACGGCCAAGATAGGCCGCAATCAGTGAACCCACTTCGGGTTCATCTTCTACATAAACAATTTTGTTCATAGTTCACAGGGCAGAGTCAGGGATGGATGAAAGCATATCTTTTCCTGGTCCTGAGCTCTACGCTATCGCACGAAATATCCAGGGCTTGCTGGTATATATCCGGCAAAATGTGCAATCATTAGCGCGGCCTTTTTGCGCCAGGTTTGGGATATTGATGATTACCATGAGGAGCGTTAGTGTGTCTGATAAAGAGCTGGCATCAGCCATATACCCCGACCGCATCTGCTTCAATTATAGTGACTTTCTTTCCGCTTCCTGCAAAAAGCGCTGGAGCTTCGTCGATGCTATTTATGGTGTGATGCCGATATTTGGCATGGTGACACGTAAATCGGCAAACCGTTTACAGGGCAGTGACGACCCGTTAAAAGAATTAGCATTACAAATCATTTCTACTCAGGTCAGCGACGAAATTAACATCGCGCGCCTGATTACTCTCGCAGAACAGCAGCAGATTAGTCGCTTTGATATCCAGCTCCCTTATCCACTTTCGGCGGAGCAGCTGGACGCCATCCACTACGAATATGCGAAGCCGCTGAATCTCACACAGCAGGATGACCTGCTGTGCGTATCCATTCCAGTGCAGTCACACTGAAAACCCTTTCGGGCAGGCTTTACGTCGTCAGCTCCCATACGGCGGGCAATGTCGCGGCAATCAGCAGTCCCATCGCAATCCACTCCAGCGAGGTCAGCGCAATATCGGCGCGGCCGCCGCGTCGTGCAAACAGGAACAGCAGCAGGCCCGGCGTGTAGAGCACCACTGACATCATCAGGTGCATGGGTCCCGAGGCGTACAACAGCCAGATGCCATACACGCTGGCACCCACACCGATCGCCATCGCCAGCGGCTTATGCTGTCCGCGCACCACTTTGATCAGATATAACCCCACCAGCAGATAGGGTACCAGAATCATCTCCGAGGCGATGGTCAGCAGGTTGTTGTAGTCAGCACCGGTCAGGGCAATCAGGATTAGGCAGAGCTGAATACTGCCGTTGGTCAGCCACAGCGAGGCGGCTGGCGCGTTATGGCGGTTCTGCCGGGCGATGCTACGGGGAAAGGCACCCTGTTGCGCGGCAATCAGCGGCACTTCCGCGGCCATAATTGTCCAGCTCAGATAGGCCCCGCACACGGAGACAATCAGACCCACCGCAATCACCGCATCGCCCCAGTTACCCATCAGTCGGGTCATTAATCCGGCCATTGAAGGATTACGCATCTCAGCCAGTTCAGCACGCGGCACCACGCCCAGCGACAGCAGCGTGACCAGCAGATAGACCAGTAGCGCAGCCAGCACGGCAAATAAGGTTGCACGGCCCACATCCTTTTTCTGGCGAGCACGGGCAGAGACGACCACCGCACCTTCGACCCCGATAAAGACCCATAGGGTGATCAGCATGGTCTGCTTAACCTGCTCCCAGAGCGGTTTTCCCAGCGTGACGCCGGAAAAATCGAAGCGGAAACGATCATAGTTGAACGCCATCACCGCCAGTACAATAAACAGCAGCAGCGGCACCAGTTTGCCCAGCGTCGCCATCAGATTGATGCTGGCCGCGGTCTGCACGCCGCGCAGCACCAGCCAGTGAACCAGCCACAGCAGCACAGATGCACCCAGCATCGCCTGCCAGGTGTTGCCATCACCAAAGATAATCCGGTCAGGCGTATCGGTGAAGAAGCTCAGGGCAGAGAAGACAATCACCAGATAGGAGACGTTGGCGATCACCGCGCATAGCCAGTAGCCCCAGGCGGAACAGAACCCCATCAGTTCGCCGAACCCGGCGCGGGCGTAGGTAAAGATGCCGCCGTCCAGCTCGGGCTTAAGGCGGGTCAGCAGTAGCATCGCCAGCGACAGAAAGATAATGCCGACACCGGTAATCAGCCACCCCAGCAACAGCGCCGCCGGGCCAGCCACTGCGGCCATGTTTTGCGGCAGACTGAACACGCCTGCACCCAGCATTGAGCTGAGCACCAGCGCCGTCAGCGCACCGAGACCTAATTTTTTCTCCAAAACAACCTTCCCGCTAGCATATATGGCTGGGTAAATCGGATTTCATCACTGAGTTATCGCAGCGCAGCGGCAAAATACAGAGACAATATCCGGTAAAACAGGCGGAGGATTTTACGGAGAGTGGCAGGGGATGGCAATGCGTGACTATGCAAAACAGCGCAGTAATTATGCAAACAGCAGGGCGGCGGGTGCCGCCCTGAAGGGATTACTTAAACAGGTCAGCCGTAACGGTCAGGTTACCACCACTCTGGTTCTGCCACTGGCGGGTGACGTGGTAGAACTTCGCACCTTTATCGGCTGCACGCTTCGCCACTTCTTCTGAAATCTCAGTGGGTGTACCGAAGTGTCCGGTGAAGGTAACGGTATCGAACGGCTGCATCTGCGCGGCAGTGATTGCGTTCACTTCCTGCACGGATTTACCGTTTGGCAGATTCACCGTATAGCGCTTACCGGTTGAGCTTTGGGTTTCGAAGAAACGGCCCACTTTATTGCTTGGTGTTTCAGACGAGGCTACGCCTGGAATCTCAACGTTAGCGGCTGCAGCACCACCGGTTGCCAGCGCGGCTTTGCCTGCTTCTGAATCGGCAGGAATCGCATTCGGTGTCTGTACCTTGCGTTCTTTAGCATCCGCTTTATAGACATAGGCGGTGACATACTGATTGCCGCCACTGTTGGCATCGATCTGGCGAACGATAAAGAAGGAGGCCGCGCCTTTCTGCTTAGCCGCTTTTGAAATCGCGTCGTTCACATCTGGCTGGCTGGCAAAGAAGCCGCTGACCGAAACGGTATCGAACGGTTCAAGCTTATACGCTTCTGCTTTAGGCAGTTCGTTGACGCCGTTGAAACGACGATAAGTCGTGGACTGCGTGGCTGCCGGTGCATCGGCTTTATAGAGGTCAGCCGTGACGCGCCAGTTACCGCTGTTGCCGTTGCTGTCGTTGATCGCCTGGATGTAATAAGAGGCAGCGCCCATCTGATCTGCACGCTTAGAGACCGCATCGGCTGCGTCACCAATTGCGTTGAAACGGCCGGTGATATTAATACGTTCGAATGGCTTCAGCGCGGCCGCTTTTTCTGGCGTTAACTCCTGCGCAGCGAATGCATTGGCTGCCAGCAGAGACAACAGAGTGGACGCCAGAATAGTGTTCTTCAGCTTCATAAAAATAATCCTTCGCCTTACGCAAAAATGAGTACGAAAACGTGCTGGACTCTTGATGTATAACAGATTAGCCGCTGATTATTGCATGTTATAAACAGACTGTCGCAGCGATTTTTTGTGTCAGATCGCGTTATTCAACCATGATTTTTTCATTTGTTTGTCATCAAACGCCGTTATGGCGTGTTTTCGCACGGGTTACCACTAAAAACGGTAACTGTTAGCGCTTAAACAGTTAATGCATTGTTAAATAAAGGTTTTTATTGATGGTTAATTCGGCCGGGCACAATTTTCTCTGGCAGAATATCTGCCTGCAGGACTGTTTCGCAGTGGGATAACGCAGCTTTTTTAGCAGAACCCTGAATAATCATGTGAATGTCACTACTCTGCGTAGCCGCTCTGGATCGCTCGTCACATTTTCAGTAGGTTATAAACACTTTGAAATACATGCATTCCGACTATAAGTAGCTGAAACGCTGTTTCAGCTGCGCTGTCGTCGTGCAGATTCGGGCCATCATCCTTAACCGATGAAAGGAAACACTATGTTAATTGGAATCCCCAAGGAAAGGTTGCCAAACGAGTCGCGCGTGGCTGCCACGCCAAAGACCGTGGAACAACTCATTAAGCTGGGTTTCAGCGTCACCCTTGAGCATGACGCCGGTCAGCGCGCCAGCTTTGATGATGAAAGCTACAGAGCAGCAGGCGCCACACTCAGCAGTCAGGAACAGGTCTGGCAGTCCGATATCGTTCTGAAGGTGAATGCACCGGATGAGGATGAGATTGCGCTCACCCGTGCCGGCAGCACGCTGGTCAGCTTTATCTGGCCTGCACAGAATCCCGATCTGCTTTCAAAGCTGGCTGCGCGTCAGGTCACGGTTATGGCGATGGACTCAGTGCCGCGTATTTCGCGTGCGCAGTCGCTGGATGCCCTGAGCTCCATGGCGAACATTGCCGGTTATCGCGCTATCGTCGAAGCCGCCCATGAATTTGGTCGTTTCTTTACCGGTCAGATTACTGCAGCCGGTAAAGTGCCACCGGCCAAAGTCATGGTGATTGGGGCCGGAGTGGCGGGACTGGCCGCGATTGGTGCAGCGGGCAGCCTGGGCGCGATTGTCCGGGCCTTTGATACCCGCCCTGAAGTTAAAGAGCAGGTGCAGAGTATGGGCGCCGAATTCCTTGAACTCGATTTCGAAGAGGAAGCGGGCAATGGCGATGGTTACGCCAAAGTCATGTCCGAGGCCTTTATCAAGGCAGAGATGGCGCTGTTTGCCAGTCAGGCCAGAGAAGTCGACATCATTGTCACCACGGCGCTGATCCCAGGTAAACCGGCACCGAAACTGATCACCGAAGAGATGATCGCCAGCATGAAGCCTGGCAGTGTAATTGTTGATCTGGCGGCGCAGACCGGTGGCAACTGTGCGCTGACCGTCGCCGATCAGGTGACCGTGACGGCTAACGGCGTGAAAATCATCGGTTACACCGATCTGCCCAGCCGTCTCGCGACACAATCTTCCCAGCTTTACGGCACCAACCTGGTCAATCTGCTCAAGCTGCTGTGCAAAGAGAAAAATGGCGAAATCCAGGTCGATTTCGACGATGTGGTGGTGCGGGGCGTGACTGTCGTGCGCGAGGGCGAGGTCACCTGGCCGGCACCGCCGATTCAGGTCTCTGCTGCGCCACAGGCTAAACCGGCAGCTCAGAAACCCGCAGAGAAGGCTGAAGCAAAGCCGGTGTCTCCGTGGCGCAACACCCTGCTGATCGCACTGGCTATCGTTCTGTTTGGCTGCCTGGCCAACGTAGCGCCAGCTGAGTTCCTCTCACACTTTACCGTGTTCGCGCTCTCCTGCGTGGTGGGTTACTACGTGGTCTGGAACGTCAGTCATGCGCTGCATACGCCGCTGATGTCCGTCACCAACGCCATCTCCGGCATTATCGTCATCGGTGCGGTACTGCAGATGGGCCACGGTGGCTGGGTCACCTTTATCTCCTTTATTGCCGTGCTGATTGCCAGCATCAATATCTTTGGTGGCTTTACCGTCACCCAGCGCATGCTGAATATGTTTCGTAAGGGGTAACACATGTCTGGCGGATTAGTCACTGCAGCCTATATTGTGGCTGCAATTCTGTTCATCTGTAGCCTTGCGGGTCTCTCACGTCACGAGACCTCAAAGCGCGGGAATATTTTTGGTATCAGCGGCATGGCAATTGCGCTGGTTGCCACCATCTTTGGCCCGGACAGCGGAAACGTCGTCTGGATCCTGCTGGCGATGGTCATTGGCGGCGCTATCGGGATTCGTCTGGCGAAGAAAGTCGAAATGACAGAAATGCCGGAACTGGTCGCGATTCTGCACAGCTTTGTCGGTCTGGCCGCCGTGCTGGTGGGTATTAACAGCTACATCGACCACGCGCCTGGCCTGCCAGCCGTGATGGAGAATATCCATCTGAGCGAAGTGTTTATCGGTATCTTCATCGGTGCTGTCACCTTCACCGGCTCGCTGGTAGCGTTTGGCAAGCTGTGCGGCAAAATCTCTTCAAAACCGCTGGCGTTACCCCATCGTCATAAGCTGAATCTGCTGGCGCTGGTCGTTTCGTTCCTGCTGTTGCTGTGGTTTGTTAACACCAGCAGCACGGGTGCTCAGGTGTTTGCACTGCTCCTGATGATGGTGATTGCGCTGGCGTTTGGCTGGCATCTGGTTGCCTCTATTGGCGGCGCGGATATGCCTGTTGTGGTCTCGATGCTGAACTCCTATTCAGGCTGGGCTGCGGCCGCAGCGGGTTTCATGCTGAGCAACGATCTGCTGATTGTAACCGGTGCGCTGGTGGGTTCGTCGGGTGCAATTCTCTCCTACATCATGTGCAAAGCGATGAACCGTTCGTTCATCAGCGTGATTGCGGGCGGGTTTGGCACGGAAGTCAGCAGCGGCGATGAAAGTCAGGAAGCGGGCGAGCATCGTGAGATCACAGCTGAAGAAACTGCAGAGATGCTCAAGGCATCCAGCTCGGTGATTATCACCCCAGGCTACGGTATGGCAGTGGCGCAGGCGCAGTACCCGGTCGCGGAAATGACTGCCCGGTTGCGTGCGCTCGGCATCAACGTGCGCTTCGGCATTCATCCGGTGGCAGGGCGCTTACCCGGTCACATGAACGTGCTACTGGCCGAGGCCAAAGTGCCTTACGACGTGGTGCTGGAGATGGACGAAATCAACGATGACTTCAGCGACACCGACACGGTGCTGGTCATTGGTGCCAACGACACGGTTAACCCGGCAGCGCAGGATGATCCCCGCAGTCCGATTGCCGGCATGCCGGTGCTGGAAGTGTGGAAAGCGCACAACGTGGTGGTGTTTAAACGCTCAATGAATACCGGCTATGCCGGGGTGCAGAATCCGCTGTTCTTCAAAGAGAATAGTCAGATGCTGTTTGGCGATGCCAAAGCCAGCGTAGAAGCCATTCTTAAAGCGCTGTAATAAAAAAGGGCGGCTAATCAGCCGCCCGTAGACAGCTGACGAACCCAAATCAGGGTGAGTCTGGCAGCAATGAACAAGCTCAATGCGAAGGGAACACTGTCAGAGGAAGAAAGCGTCCCGCGCCACGGACGGCGCGGGACGAGCGGGCCATGGATGGCGGTTTTTGCGTCTTTCTGATCTGACCGTGTTCCCTTAGCTGGCTCGGACTTACCGCTACCGGGCCGGACTTTGTCAACAATCTCTGGGCGGCTAATCAGCCGCCCTTTTTCTGTCAGAGGATAATCAATCCTCCTCATCCTCTTCATCATCCAGGTCAATCGGCGATTTGAAATCGTCAGGCTTAAGCGCCAGGAGATCGCAGCGCAGATGATCAATCACCTGTTCCGCCGTATTACCCAGGAACGCTGCCGACAGGCCGGTGCGTCCTATGGTACCTAATACCACTACACCAGCACCGAGATGCGCCGCCAGATCCGGGATGACTTCTTCCGGCAGGCCTTTAGCCACATGGGTGAACTCTTCACCAATCGAGAACTTCTGCCGCAGCGCTTTCATCGCCACCAGATGCTGACCACGAATCGCATCGTTATAGACGCTGGGATCAAAGTCCGGCAGCTCGATAGCGATGTTGATAGGGGTAATCGGGTAAGCACCGACCAGGTGAACTTCGGTCTGATTCACTTTTTCTGCCAGTTTGACCGTTTCACGAATCAGCTTCTGATTCAGGCCATCATGATGTGGCTCTTCACTGGCAAGATTGACCGCGACAATGGCTTTACCGCCTTCCGGCCACGGCTGATCTTTGACCATCCAGACCGGGCACGGGCATTTACGCAGCAGGTGCCAGTCTGTCGGCGTGAAGATGACCGATTCAAGCCGGTCATGCTGATGGGCCATCTTCAGCACCAGATCGTGCTGATGGGCAAGCACTTCCTGGATGATGGCCTCAAAAGGACGGTTGTGCCAGATCACTTTGATGTCAATTTCGACACCGGCATCCAGATAAGCGCGGGCCTGCTCACGGATCCACTCAGTGCGCTGGCTGATGACGCCCTGGCGCATTGACGCGCGCTCATCTGGCGAAAGCAGGGTGGTCATCTCATATGAGAAATCATAGATAGGCAGGAAAGCTTTAATCCTTCCGCCAATGCGTTGATTCAGATAGACCGCACGTCGCAGCGCGGGCTGATCGTCTTGCTGGGCATCAATGGCGACCAGAATATTTTGGTACTGGGACATGAGGCGTTCTCCTTAAACCAGAGCGACTGGAATAAAGATAGCCTATGTTGCACAGCGGAAGAAGGGAAAAAGTTACTGCCGGATCAACAAAATAAGATTTATTGATCCGGCTGCGGATCAGGCGGCCTGATGGCTCTGACCGGCTAACTCTTCCAGCAGGGCGTGGTTTTCAATAGTGATGTATTTGCCTTTCACCGCCAGCATGCCGGACTTCTGGAAACGACCCAGCAGGCGGCTGATCGTTTCAACCGTCAGGCCCAGGTAATTACCAATGTCACCACGCGTCATGGTGAGGCGGAATTCACGCTGTGAAAAACCGCGCTGGCCGAAACGACGGGACAGGTTCCAGATAAACGCCGCCAGGCGCTCTTCAGCATTTTTCTTCGACAGCAGCAGGATCATATCCTGATCGCCTTTGATTTCACCGCTCATCAGACGCATCATCTGCTGACGCAGGGCAGGCATTTTTCCTGACAGGTCATCCAGGGTTTCAAACGGAATTTCACAGACCATTGCCGTTTCCAGCGCCTGCGCAAAGCTGGGATGGCTGGAACCCATGATGGCATCAAAGCCGACTAAATCGCCCGCCAGATGAAAACCGGTGATTTGCTCATCACCCTGTTCGGTAATAGTGTAACTTTTGATCGTGCCGGAACGAATCGCATACAGGGATTTCAGTTCGTCGCCTGCTTTAAAAAGGGTTTGCCCTTTCTGGATCGGTTTTTTACGCTCAATGATATTGTCGAGCTGATCCAGCTCATGTTCATTTAACGTGAAGGGGATGCAGAGCTGACTTATGCTGCAATCCTGGCAGTGAATGGCACAACCGCCCGACTGAATACGACGAATGCTGCGTTTTTCAGGGATCATAATGGTTTGCTCGACGATTATTGACTGGGGTCAATTTTAACATTTTTTGTGCTGAAGGGAACTCATCCGAGCAGTTTTACACCCACAAACATTATGGATGAAGCACACATCGACAAACGCTGATGTGACGGGCTTCTCAGAATGCCGCTATCGTTGACTGTCACGAAAAGTTTCCGCTTTTATGATCTGTCGACCATAACTTCATCGGCGGCAACATGGGTTAACGCGGGGTAGTCCGGTGATTACAGCTTTTGCTACGCTAACTGTTCAGGCCTGTTTTACCGGCTCCATCAATTTTAATCAGGTGTGAGAAAACCATGAACCTTGATGATAACGATCTCTTTCGGGATGCCATGGGCGATGTCACGCCGTTAAAAGACACCACCACAACCTTATGGCTTAAGTCGCCCTCGACAAAAGCACCACGCAAACCGCCAGGAGAGACAGAGCAGGAGAATTTCCTGACACGGGGTTATCTGGAGATTGTCCCGCTTAACACACCGCTGGAGTATAAAGCCGACGGCATACAGCAGGGTATTCTGGATAAACTGCGTCGGGGTGAGTACAAACTGGATGCCAGTCTCAACCTGTTGCGGCAACCGGTGGAAACCTGCCGTCAGGCCCTGTTCAGCTTCATGATGCAGGCACAAAAGCAGGACTTACGAAATCTGCTCATTATTCATGGTAAGGGCCGTGATGATGAATCCCATGCCAATATTGTGCGCACCTATCTGGCGCGCTGGTTACAGCAGTTTGATGACGTACAGACCTTTTGCGTGGCCCAGACCCGCCATGGCGGAGCCGGGGCGCTCTATGTGGGATTGCGGAAAAGCGATAAGGCACGCCTTGAGAACCGCGAGCGGCATGCCAAACGCAGCCGCTAGCTGTGAAACTTGCGGATGGTGGACATTAACACCTCGGCACTCAGGCTCAACTCTGCGCCAGTCCGGGTAATGATGCCCACCGGCTCGCCTGGCCCGGAGGAGTTAATCGGCAGCGCACAGACCGCGTTATGGCTAAGATCCTCTTTAATCGCGCCAGACGGCACGAACCAGATGTAGTCGTAGCGGAGTGCCAGCTGACGCGCCAGTGAAGTCGACGACGTTTCAATGCAGTGGGGTGGCAACGTACAGCCTTGTTCATCCAGCATCTGCTGCGCAATCCGGCGCGGTGCGGTGCCCTCGGGGGAAATCACCACCGGCCACTGCATCGCCCGCGACAGCGTGACATTGTCACTTAAAAGCGGGTGTTCAGGTCTTACTACCAGCTTCAATGACTCCAGAAACAGCAGTTCATAGGTCAGCCCGGTCATCATGTCGCTGTCCGCCATCCGGCCAATGCCGATGTCGAACTCGCCGCCGCGTAATCCCGCCAGTAACACATTGTTATGCAGCGTCGCCACCTGAATGGTGGTGTTAGGCTGCAGCTGATGAAAACGATCAAGGATACGGGGCAGCATACCCATTGCGGCGGTGGTTAATGCACCCAGCCGGATAATCACCGGCGCGTCACCCGGCTGCTCATTAAAGCTCTGCCCGGCATGGTTCAGTGCGTCAAGCACCCGCACAGCATGGGTCAGAAACTGTTCTCCCATCGTGGTGAGCTGAGCGCCCAGGCGGCCACGCTCAAACAGTCGCACCCCCGTCAGCTCTTCCAGCTCATTCAGGGTTTTGGACAGGGCAGGCTGACTCAGGCTTAGCGTCTCTGCCGCACGGCCCAGTGTGCCTTGCTGCGCGACCGCAACAAAGGTATGTAGATGGCGCAAGCGAATGCGCTGATTGAAAAGGATATTTTTTTCCATACCCTAAACTTAATGAGAATGACCGCCTTCAGGCAACTGTTAAAAATGAATTCTGTTAACTTTGCTGCAAATTTATTTTAACAAACAGGGCAGAGTGGCAACTTTATCCGTTAACTCTCTGATTAAAAAGCGCTCGTCTCAGTTTATTACTCACTCAGTGGTTCCTGAGAGTACGCTATATCAAGAGCTTAACGGCCTAAAGTTGAATAATTCTCACTATCATATAAAAATCTGACCGCTTAAGGTTAACGATGGGCTATCATAAGCGCCGTTTTTTTTACTTAATCTGATGCCAGATTGCGCTATTGCCAGGGAGTGTCCATTGACCAGCATCGGGGCGGTAGATGTCCGCCAGCTTATCAACCAGCAGAGCCTGAGCCACTGGCAAAAACGGCTCATTGCGCTCTGTTTTATTGTGGTGGCACTCGATGGCATGGACATTGCGATCATGGGATTTATTGCGCCAACGCTTAAAGCTGCATGGGGCGTAACCAATCACCAGCTCGGGGTCGTCATCAGCGCAGCATTAATCGGGCTGGCGCTGGGTGCCATGGTGGCGGGGCCGCTGGCTGACCGCTATGGCCGTCGCATGATGATTATCCTCAGCGTTTTCTTTTTTGGTGTCTGGACACTGGCAACAGCGCTGTCTCAGAACATCGAACAGATGATGCTGTTCCGCTTCCTGACCGGTCTGGGACTTGGTGCGGCAATGCCGAACGTCGGCACGCTGGTGGCGGAATATGCGCCTGAGCGGAGACGGGCTTTCATTATCACGGTCGTGTTCTGCGGCTTTACCTTTGGCGCCGCCAGCGGCGGATTTGCCGCGTCCTGGCTGTTACCACGCTATAACTGGCACTCGGTGTTGCTGCTGGGCGGCATTCTGCCGCTGCTAGTGTTGCCCTTTTTGATCCGTGGCCTGCCGGAGTCAGTGCGGTTTCTTATCAGTCGTGGCGCACCCGCTGCCCGCATTCACGCTATCCTCGAACGGATGATGCCGGGCAAAACCGCGCCCGATTGTGCATTTCACGCGCCTGAAGCGACATTACCCGCAGGCGGCGCGATTAGCACGGTGCTGTCGCGCCGTTATCTGTTTGGCAGCACAATGCTGTGGGGCGGCTATTTCATGGGACTGTTCATGGTCTACCTGATTGGCAGCTGGCTGCCATCTCTGGTGAATACCCTGGGCATGTCAGTTACCGAAGCGGCGATTATTACTGCCATGTATCAGGCAGGCGGAACGCTGGGCTCACTCTTTGCGGGCTGGATGATGGATCGCTTCAACGCCAACCTGGCGCTGGCCGCGATCTACGGCTGCGGCGGACTGTTTATTGTGGCACTTGGCTTTTCGCCCGCCGAAGTAGGCATGATGAGCGCGATCGCCTTTTGCAGCGGCTTCTGTTTTAACGGTGCCAATACCGGCATGAATGCCTTATCTGCCAGCTACTATCCTACTCACGCACGCGCTACGGGCTCCAGCTGGATGCATGGCGTGGGTCGCATCGGCGCAATTCTGAGCGCCTTTGTGGGTGCAGAGATGATGTCACTTGGCTGGTCTTTCAGCGTTATTTTTCTGCTGCTGGCGATACCGGCTGTGATCACCACCCTGATGCTGCTGTTAAAAAACCGCTACGGCTTTAAGCCGATCACAGATTCGTGATTTTTTCCACCGAGGCCAGCGCGTTGCATTACATTAGCAGCAACGCTCATGGTGTCAGGTTGATAAAATGGACAAGTTTCTCAGTGCGGATCTCATCCGCACCCGTTTCTCTCAGGCGATGTCAGCGATGTATCAGCAGGAGGTGCCGCAATATGGCACGCTGATGCAGCTGGTCGCCACCGTCAACGAGCGCACGCTGGAAGCCGATATCGCGCTCAAAGATCGTCTCACCGCCGCGGATGAAATTGGCCGGCTCAGCCTTGAACGTCACGGCGCAATCCGCGTTGGCACGGCAGACGAATTAGCTACGCTGCGGCAGCTGTTTGCGGTGATGGGGATGTCCCCGGTAGGCTATTACGATCTCTCTCAGGCGGGTGTGCCGGTGCACTCCACGGCGTTCCGGCCAGTCACCGATGCGGCGCTTCGGCGCAATCCTTTCCGGGTCTTTACCTCGCTGTTACGTCCTGAACTGATTGACGATCCCGCGCTGCGCGAAAAGGCGGCAGAGATCCTGGCCGCACGCGACATTTTCACTTCCCGTTGTCGGGCGCTGCTGCAGTTACATGAGCAGCAGGGCGGATTAACTGACGCTCAGGCTACCGAATTTGTGACCGAAGCACTGGAAACCTTCCGCTGGCACGCCCACAGCAGCGTGGACAGTCAGACCTATCAGGCGCTGAACCAGCAGCATCGCTTGATCGCAGATGTCGTCTGCTTTCCCGGCTGCCACATCAACCATCTCACCCCGCGTACGCTCGATATCGACCGCGTCCAGCAACTGATGCCGTCGCGCGGCATCGATCCGAAAACGCTGATCGAGGGGCCGCCGCGTCGTCAGGTGCCGATTCTGCTGCGCCAGACCAGTTTCAAAGCGCTGGAGGAGCCGATCATCTTTAAGGACGGGCATCAGGGCACCCACACAGCGCGCTTCGGTGAAATTGAGCAGCGCGGCGCGGCGCTGACGCCTGCAGGGCGTGCGCTCTATGATCGACTGCTCAGCGAGGCGGGCAGCGGTCAGGACAATCAGCAGCATCAGCAGCATCTGGCGGCCATTTTCCGTGACTTCCCCGACGACGAGACCACACTACGCCAGCAGGGGCTGGCCTGGTTCCACTATCGCCTGAGTGAAAAGGGCGTCGCGACACCGCCGGATAAGGGTGAAGCGCTGGAGGATCTGATCAGGCAGGGGCGTGTGCTGGCAGACCCGATCGTCTATGAGGATTTTCTGCCCGTCAGCGCGGCAGGGATTTTTCAGTCCAACCTCGGCGATCGGGCGCAGGTCCGTTCGGCGGGACAGGCGAGCCGGCAGGCGTTTGAAGCGGCGCTGGGCTCTGCGGTACTGGATGAAATGGCATTGTACGAAGAGCGCCAGCAGCGCTCGCTGGCACAGTGCGGAATACAGACGTCCTGATGTTTTCGCCGGGCAACGCCTCTGTTGCCCGCACCACCTTCACTAAGCTGGTTTTTTAAAGTCCTGGTCCTGACGCGGAGCATAAGGGGGAACAGGCTGATCTTACTGAAGAAAAATTACGCTTTATCGGTCAGCGCAGGTTTCGCAGCGTGAGTATCTTAATCAGTTAGCGAGCTGACTGCTTAGCTGTGTAAAAAACGGCGCAGAATCAAACCCGGACACCGCTTACAGGCGGAGTGGCACGGTATTCATCCTGAGCAAAAAGATAAACAATACTTAACCCTGGCTGAGACTGGTGCTCTGAACCTGTTGACGAGCATGTTCATGCCCATCTCTGACGCTTCGGCATATTCTGCAAATCCCCTCCGTACCTGGACAATGGTGGCGGGCCTGCAAATAATGGAGGAACGTCTGAACAGGGAAACAGGAATGAAAAACGAAACAGGTCTGAGGATCATGACGGCCGAGGGGGAGTTGCGTGGATGCATGGACGATGACCTTTTCGTATTCAAAGGCATACCTTATGCGGCGGCTCCGGTTGGCGCACTGCGCTGGCGTCCGCCACAGCCGATCACGCCCTGGCAGCAGATGCGCGATGCCACCGCATTTGGGGCTGCCGGCTGGCAAAATCGCACATATTGTCAGGCGGTGGGGGGTGGCGATCCCGGTGAGTTTAGTGAAGATTGCCTCTACCTGAATGTCTGGACGCCCGATGTTGCGCCGACAAAGCCGCTGCCCGTAATGGTGTGGCTGCACGGTGGAGGCTTCACCATCGGTGCTGGCGGGCTGGCTCCGTACAACGGCAAGCCGCTGGCTTCACGTGGTGCGGTGGTGGTCACGCTGAACTACCGTCTGGGTCACCTCGGTTTCTTCTCCCATCCTGCGCTGGATGCGGAATACCCTGCTGCGGGTACGGTAAACAATTTTGGCCTGCTCGATCAGATTGCCGCACTGCAGTGGGTGCAGCGCAACATTCCAGCCTTTGGCGGCGACCGCCGTAATGTGACACTTTTCGGTGAATCCTCTGGCGCGCGCAGCGTGCTCTCGCTTTGCTGTTCGCCGCTGGCAGAAGGGCTGTTCCACAAAGGGATCGTGCAAAGTGCCTATAGCCTGCCGGATACGCCGCTGAAAAAAGCGCGTCAGCAGGGCGTGGCAGTGGCGCGCCATTTCGGCCTGCCGCCCGATGCCAGCGCGGATGACCTGCGCGCACTGCCCGCCGATGCCTTCTGGCCGCTGGAGGGGCAACTGGCGATCCCGCCGGTGCCGATTGCTGGTGATGCCGTTCTGCCCGAGCCAATGCTGAAAACCTTCATGGCTGGCAAACAGCACCGTCTGCCGCTGATGGCGGGCAGTAACAGTGATGAAGCCAGCGTGCTGGAATATTTTGGCGTGGATGCCACCGCGGTATTGCTTCAGCTGCGCGATAAAAACCGGCTCACCTATCGGACGCTGAAATGGATGTATGACATCCATGACGATCAGTTGCTGGGACGTGCCGTGGCGCGTGATATGGCCTTCAGCCTGGTGCCGTGGCTGGTGATGCGGGCGCAGCACAGTGCCGGTATGCCGGGCTGGCGCTACTGGTTCGATTATGTTTCTGAGCACGCTCGTGACCTTTATCCTCATGGCACCTGGCACGGCAATGAAGTGCCTTATGTCCTGAACACACTGAGTCAGATGCCGGATCCCAATGAAGCGCGGCCATTCAGTGAAGCCGATCGCGCTTTTGCGGCGCGTGTCAGCGAATACTGGTTTACTTTCGCCCGTGACGCCACGGAGTATAAGCATCAGCTTGATGGCGAGGTTGTCTGGCCAGCCTGGCATCCCGGCAATGACGTGACAATGTCACTTGGCAATGAGCGTAATAACGGACTGGTTCTGAAACGAAACTTTATGCGTGCCCGCATGCGGCTTTTCAGGCTGCTGATGACGCGTATGGTCCGGCTATAGGTCAGAGGTGATAGTTAATCTGCTAACCATTAAACTGCGTGAATGGAATTTTTCTGCTTTTTAAAGTCTAATCTATTGAAATTATGATATTTTCGATAAATGCACGCATTAAGACGCTGTAAAATATCAGGTAACAAAACAGTTACATTTTCACTATCTCATGCCGATAAATCTCCTATGCCCGACGCTTGCGGGTCAACGTGTATAGGATTTTGGTATGGGAATGCTCAAAAATTTTACCATTCGCGCAGTGATGCTCACGATTCTGGGCCTGTTCTGTTTACTGTGGAGCGGCGTCGGGCTGTACAGCATCCACTCGCTTGGCGCGCTCAGCGAAGGCAATGACGTTGACCGTCATCTGGTTGAGCAAATGACGGTACTGAGCAAAGGCAACGATCAATATTTTCGTGTCATTACGCGCCTGTCCCGCGTGATGGAAGGTAAAGCCGCCGGCAAAACGCTGACCGATGAGGCCTATGCACCGGTGCAGCAGGCGCTGGATGGCATGACTCAGCAACTGGCGCGCTTTAAACAGCTGGCTCCCGGTCCGATGGATCCGGACGTCGTCGATGGCGTCATTCAGAGCTGGCAAAAGCTGCTGGATGAGGGCGTAACGCCACAACTGCAGCTGGCCCGTCAGGCCTCACCGGACGCATATCGCCAGCAGGCGAACAATGTCACCCCGCCGCTCAGTCGTGCCTTTGGCATCAGCGCAGAGAAGTTTAACCAGGGCGCAGCCGAAAAACTGGACAAAACCCGGGTTGAAGTTGACCACCTCACCGCGATGACCAAGACGATTATTACCATCACGGTGATTATTGGCCTGCTTATTCTGCTGTTTACCGACCGCTATCTGGTGGCGATGCTGGTCCGTCCGCTGGAAAGTATTCGTACCCACTTTGCAGTGATCGCGACAGGCGATCTCAGCCAGCCAGTAGCCGATTTTGGTCGCAACTGTGTCGGTAAACTGGTGCCGCTGCTGAGCGCCATGCAGGATAGCCTGCGTGAAGCGGTCAGCGCCATTCGCAGCGGGACCGAGAATATCTCGCGCGGTGCTGCTGAGATTTCTGCCGGTAACAATGACCTCTCTTCACGTACCGAAGAGCAGGCCGCTGCGCTGGAACAGACGGCGGCCAGCATGGAGCAGTTGACGGCCACGGTGAAATTCAACGCCGATAACGCCCGCCAGGCCAGCCTGCTGGCAGAAACTGCCACCATCACAGCACAACGTGGCGGTCAGCTGGTGAGTGAAGTGGTCAGCACCATGGAGGGCATCTCTGGCAGTTCGAAGAAGATTGCTGAAATTACCAACGTGATTAACGGCATCGCCTTCCAGACCAATATCCTGGCGCTGAACGCTGCGGTCGAAGCGGCACGTGCCGGCGAACAGGGTCGTGGTTTTGCGGTCGTGGCATCTGAAGTACGTAATCTGGCACAGCGCAGCGCCAACGCCGCCAAAGAGATCGCGACACTGATTGAAGACTCGGTGCAGCGTGTAGGAAAAGGCGCGGAGCTGGTCAGCACGACGGGCGGCACCATGAACAATATTCTGAAGTCAGTGCAGGATGTGGACGCGATTATGAAACAGATCGCTTCTGCGTCGGAAGAGCAGAGCAAGGGTATTTCTCAGGTGGGCACCGCAGTTACCGAGATGGACAGTGTCACGCAGCAGAACGCCTCTCTGGTAGAAGAGGTCTCCGCCGCCGCGAGTGCGCTGGCGCTGCAGACTGAAGCGCTGCAGGCCTCTGTGTCGAAGTTCCGCCTTTCCAGTAACCGTCCGGCTTCACCTGCCGTCAGCAATACACCGGCAGCGCCAAAAGCTCCTGTGCTGAATGCGCCTCAGGCGAAACCTGCTGATAATGGCGACTGGGTGACGTTCTGATCCCTGCAGAGCCACGCCACCAGCTCCGCGAGGAACGGTGGCGCATCCTGCGCGGGCCGCTGCAGTAAACTGTAAACGGCTCCGGTTTTAACCTCGCCAGCGAACGGCTTAATCAGCCTGCCGCTGGCGATATCACTCTCCACCAGGTTGCTGTCGGCAATCGCCACGCCATACCCCTGAATCGCTGCGCTAATCGCTAAATCCATCGTGGCAAAATGCTGGTTTCGCTTCATGCTGAGCATTACCTGCTGCGCCTGTAACCAGCACTGCCAGTCACGCGTGTCTGACGTGGGATGCAAAAAGGTCATTGCGGACAGCGCCGCCGTCGTCTCCGGGCAGGGCTGACCAGCTGCCATCACCGGCGTCAGCGACTCGCTGAACAGGCAGATCCCGTCAGGATGCGGCTTGCCATAGACAATCGCCGCGTCAAAATTTTCAAGCTGCGCCGCGTGATCCAGTATGGTGGTCAGGGCCACATGCAGTTCAGGGCGGTGAAGCTCCAGCGCCATCAGCCGCGGCACCAGCCAGCGCATGGCACAGGTCGGCGCTTTCAGACGAAGGCTGACCTGACTGCGACGGACCTTTTCGCTGGCCTGAACCATCAGCTCAAAGCCCTGGCTGAGTTCAGGCAGCAGCGCGGCACCCTGCGGGGTCAGCCGCAGCCCGCGCGCATGGCGGTCAAACAGCATCACGCCCAGCCATTGCTCCAGGGTAGCAATCTTACGACTGACAGCACCCTGCGTCAGGCAGAGCTCGCGGGCAGCATGGGTCAGATTAAGGTGACGGGCCGTCACCAGAAAGGCGTGAATGGCGTTGAGTGGCAGCGATGAGCGTGACACGGTGGACCTCAGCTATGCAATTTTGTCATGGCTATTATGACGACATTTCGCTTGCCGACTCAAGTTGCAGCCCGTTGAATAACGATGTATCGCATCTGACCAGTTATGCACCTGACGGAGAACATATGTCCCTGAAAACGCCAGTCGCTGTTCACTCAAAATTGCCGGACGTCGGCACCACTATCTTTAGCGTCATCGGCCAGCTTTCGGCACAGCATCAGGCGATTAACCTGTCGCAGGGCGCGCCCAGTTTCCCCTGTGATCCGGCGCTGGTCGATTCCGTCAGTCGTGCGATGCAGGAGGGGCATAATCAGTATGCTGCCATGATGGGACTGCCCGCCTTACGCGAGGCACTCGCTGGCAAAGTGCAGACGCTTTATGGACAGACATATGATGCCGCGAGTGAAGTGTTAATCACCGGCAGCGCCAGCCAGGGAATCTATATGGCGATTACCGCGCTGGTTCATCAGGGCGATGAGGTAATCTTCTTTGAACCAGCGTTTGACAGTTATGCGCCGGTGGTGCGGTTACAGGGCGGTACGCCGATAGGCCTGAAGCTGCAGGTGCCGTCGTTTGCTATCGACTGGGATCAGCTGCGGGCGGCGATTACGCCGCGCACCCGGATGATCATTATTAATACGCCGCACAACCCCAGCGCGCAGGTACTGACCCGCGACGATCTCAACCAGTTGGCAGCGTTGATCCGCAACACCGACATCGTGGTGCTCTCCGATGAGGTTTATGAACATATTCTGTTTGATGGTCGCCCGCACTGCGGCATGGCGACGCACCCGGAGCTGGCCGCACGCAGCGTCATCGTCTCCTCATTTGGTAAAACCTTCCACGTCACCGGCTGGCGGGTAGGCTACTGTCTGGCACCGGCGGAGCTGATGACCGAGCTGGTGAAAGTGCATCAGTTTATGATGTACGCCGCCGACACGCCGATGCAGGTGGGATTCGCACACTATCTGCAGACGCCGCAGAACTACCTGTCACTTAACGCTTTCTATCAGCAGAAGCGCGATCGGCTAATCGACCTGATGCAGAACTCGCCGTTCCGGCTGCTGCCGAGCGCCGGTTCGTTCTTTATGCTCGCCAGCTATGGACATTTCAGTGACGAACCGGACAGTGAGATGGTAAAACGTCTTATCGTCGATCACGGTGTGGCAACCATACCGCTGTCGGCGTTTTATATGGATGGCACAGACAACAAACTGATTCGTCTCTCTTTTGCGAAAGACGAGGCGACACTAGAGGCTGGCGCGGCTGCGCTTTGTGCTTTTTCTCACTGAATCACGCGAGCGTGATTCAGTACGGGGAACAGGTAACCAGGACTTTTCGGGGTAAATAGATAATGAAAAAACTGAACGCGCTTTTTCTCGCTCTGGGCATGATGACAACGGTACAGGCACTGGCTCAGGATTTACGTTACGGCGTGGAGTCACAATATCCGCCGTTTGAAAGCCGCAACGCAAAAGGTGAGCTGGAAGGCTTTGATATTGAGCTGGGCAATGCCATCTGTAAGGCAGGCAACTTCAGCTGCCACTGGGTTGAGAGCAGCTTTGATGCGCTGATCCCGGCACTGCAGGCGAAAAAGTTCGACGCCATTAACTCGGCGATGAATATCACCGAAGCGCGCGCCAAAAGCATCGCGTTTACGCAGCCGATCTACCGTATTCCGACCATGTTAGTGGCGAAAAAGGGTGAAAATCTGGCACCGACCGCCGAAGGTCTGAAGGGCAAAAACATCGGTGTGTTGCAGGGATCGATTCAGGAAACCTATGCGAAGAAGCACTGGGAGACCCAGGGCGTAACGGTGACGTCGTATCAGGATCAGAACCAGGTTTATAACGACATGGTCGCGGGCCGCCTTGATGGCACGCTGGTGATGTCCGCTGCCGGTCAGTCGGGCTTCCTCGATAAGCCGCAGGGCAAAGGATTTGGTTTTGTGGGCAAGCCCGTCGAAGATGATGCGATTCTGGGTTCAGGCATCGGCTACGGCCTGCGTAAAGATGACGCGCCGCTGAAGCAGTCACTGGACGCGGCAATCGCCAAAGTGCAGGGCGATGGCACCCTCAAAAAGCTGGCTGAAAAATACTTCCCGGGTATTGATGTCAGCGCGAAGCCATAACAGCAATCGGGCGCGTTCTGCGCCCGATTTCTCCGCTTAACCCGCAGCCAGATAACAGAGCTTTTCTGCCACCTGATAGGACTTCACAAACGATGAGACTGGCAGAAACTCGAAGCGTGAATGGAAGTTATGCGCGCCAGTAAAGAAGTTCGGCGTCAGCAGGCCTTTGGCTGACAGCGCGGCACCGTCCGTGCCACCCCGCATCGGAATCACTTTCGGCTCAATCTCCAGCGCGGCAAAGGCGCTGAAGATCAGATCTATTGCCCGGCGATCCTCACCCAGTGCATTGCTGATATTGCTGTAGATATCGCTGATCGTGATGCTCACTTCGCCTGTGGGATAGCGCGCCGCCAGTTCCTCTGCCGCCTGCTGCAACTGCTGCTTACGCGCCGCGAAGCTGGCCAGATCAAAATCACGAATAGAGGCCTTTAGCGTCGCCTTGCTGGCGTTGGCCTGAATCTCATTGAACCAGATATAGCCTTCACGACCTTCAGTGTGCTCCGGTGTCTGCTGACGATCAAACAGGCTGATGTAGTCATGGGCCATCAGCAGCGGATTGACCAGCACGCCTTTGCCCGACATCGGATGTGCCGGAACGCCGGTAAACACAATCTCAGCCGCGGCTCCATTAAAGTTCTCGTAAACCACTTCGCCCAGTTCGCAGCAGTCAATGGTCCAGGCAAAATCGACATTAAACCGCGTGTCCAGATCCAGCGCTTTCGCCCCGCGCAGGCCAATCTCTTCGTCTGGTACAAACGCCACCACGATATCGCCATGATCGCCTTTGAGGTTCGCCATCAGCGTCATCACCACGGTGACCGCCGCTTTATTGTCTGCGCCCAGCACGCTGGTGCCGTCGCTGAAGATCACCTGCTGGCCGACGTAGGGCGCGATCTCCGGATGCTCATCGCGGCGCAGCCAGATATCCTGCTCTGTATTCAGACAGAGATCGTCACCCTGCCATGTGAGGATCTGCGGGTGGATATCGGGCGACAAGCCCACGTCAACGGTATCAATGTGCGTGATAAACCCGATGCGCGGAGCGTCTGGACGGTTGCCCCGTTTCACCGCCGTCACCGTAGCATGGTCATCAATCACCACCTCGTCCAGCCCCAGCGCCCGCAGCTCGTCCGCCAGCAGTTCCGCCATGGCGTGCTGGCTCGGCGTACTCGGCAGAGTCGTGGATTTGGCATCGCTCTGACTGCTGACGGCGAGGTAACGAAAAAAACGTTCGGTGAGTTGCGACTCAAGTTTGTCTGTCATCACTATTCCTTATTAGTCAGCCATGGGCGGGGTTCGCTATGGTGCCGAATCGTGCTATCAATGAAGCATCTGAATGATTCATTTAGATATTGTGATCACCAGAAGTCAATACAAAGCGAGGATGATAATGAAAATCAAGATAGCCACCTTAGCGCTTGTTACTGCTGGGATAGCGCTGGCTGGCAGCGTTAACGCCAAAACGCTGGTCTACTGTTCTGAGGGATCGCCAGAAAATTTTAACCCTCAGCTCTATACCTCGGGAACCAGTGTCGACGCCAGTGCCGTGCCGGTGTTTAACCGGCTGGTGGACTTCACGCCCGGCACCACCGATCTGATGCCCAGCCTGGCAGAACGCTGGGAGATCAGCCCGGATGGCACCGTCTACACCTTCCATCTGCGCAAAAACGTGAAGTTCCAGAGCAACAAACAGTTCAGACCCAGCCGCGACTTCAATGCCGATGATGTGATCTTCTCGTTTATGCGTCAGATGGACCCCAAAAATCCCTACCATAATGTCTCTGGCGGCACCTATTCCAACTTTGAAAGCCTCGAGCTTTCCACGCTAATCAAAAGCATCGATCGGGTGGATGACCATACCGTGCGCTTTACGCTCGCTCATCCGGAAGCGCCGTTCCTTGCCGACCTCGCCTGGTATTTCGCCTCGATTCACTCGGCTGAATACGCCGACGCCATGCTGAAAGCGGGGACGCCGGAGAAGGTCGATATGAACCCGATTGGCACCGGCCCGTTTGAGCTGGTGCAGTACCAGAAAGATTCCCGCATCCTCTACAAGGCCTTCCCGGACTACTGGCAGGGCAAGGCGAAGCTGGATCGTCTGGTGTTCAGCATTACGCCGGATGCTTCCGTGCGTTACGCCAAGCTGGAGAAGAACGAGTGTCAGGTGATGCCATTCCCGAACCCCGCCGATCTCGAAAAAATGCGCGCCAACCCGGATATCACCCTGGAACAGAAGGCGGGTCTGAACACCGGCTTCCTGGCGTTTAACACCACGAAAGCGCCAACCGACAACGTCAAGGTGCGCCAGGCGCTGGCGATGGCGATCAACAAACCGGCAATCATCGAGGCGATATTTAAAGGCACCGGCACGGTCGCGAAAAATATCCTGCCGCCCGGTGTCTGGAGTGCGGATAAAGATCTGAAAGATTACGACTACGATCCGGAAAAGGCCAAAGCGTTGCTGCAGCAGGCAGGTGTCAAACCGGGCACTGAGATTGCACTCTGGGCTATGCCGGTTCAGCGGCCTTACAACCCGAATGCCCGCCGCATGGCAGAGATGATTCAGGCGGACTGGGCCAAAGTCGGCATCAAAGCCAGCATCGTCAGCTATGAGTGGGGCGAGTACCTGAAGCGCGTCCGCAGCGGCGAGCATCAGGCGGCGCTGATGGGCTGGACAACTGCGACCGGCGATCCCGACAACTTCTTTGGCCCGCTTTACAGCTGCACCTCTGCGCAGGGCGGTTCTAACTCATCAAAATGGTGCTATCAGCCGTTTGAGAAGTTAATTACCGAAGCCCGCGCCGAGCCGGATCAGGGCAAACGTACCGCGCTCTATCTGCAGGCGCAGCAGATGATGCATGACCAGATGCCTGCGGTGATGATTGCGCACTCCACCATCTTCGAGCCGGTGCGCAAATCGGTCAGCGGTTATCAGGTCGATCCGTTCGGCAAGCACATCTTCTATCAGGTTGATATTAAGCAGTAATACCTTCCTGCACAGGCCCATACGTATTGGGCCTGTGCAGTTTACCCAAAATCCGGTAACCCTTATCCCATCCTCACCTGCTGATCCATCTCCGTCAGCCGCTGCTGCAAAAACGCCAGAAACAACGTCAGTGCTGCGTTGCGCTGACGACCCGACACCGTCTGAAGCTGCAACGTCCGCTGACTCAACTGATCCACCCCCAGCGATCGCAACACCAGATTCTGGGACTCGCGCTCAAACAGCAGGGTAAATGCGCTGCAGATGGTCACCGCCTGTGGCGTATGCAGCAAAAAGTGATAGAGCGTGGCGAAATAGTCGCAGGTCAATACCGGTTCAACCACGCAGTCATTCATCTGACAGGAGAGATCAAACAGCTGCCGTACGGTCGTGTGATGGCCCGGCAGCGCCAGCGGCCAGCGGTGCAAATCGCCCAGTGTTACCTCACGTGACGCCAGCGGATGTGACTGATGCATCGCCAGTAGAACCGGGGCAGGCCACGAGCCGAGCACCTCAACGCTGCGCTCAGGTTGCAGACTGAACTGCAGCGCCACATCGCATTCACCCGCCCTGACGCATGCCGCCACGCCCTGCGAGTGCGTCACGTTAATCGCAAACAGTGCGCCGGGGTTCGCCAGACGAAACGCCGCCAGCAGGCCAGGCAGCAGACTGAACGCCATGCCATCCGTGCAGGCGATACGGATCAGGCTGCGGCGTACCGCTTTCAGGCCCTTAATCTCCGCTAGCGCATATTCCATATCAAGCTGACTTTTACGCACGTGATGCGCAAAAATTTCTCCCGCCTCATTCAGTACCATGCCGCGTGCATGCCGTTCAAACAGCGGCACACCGACCTGCGCTTCCAGCCGCTGAATCTGACGGCTGATAGCGGACACCGCCACAAACAGTTTCTCACTGGCGGCACTCAGCGAACCGCTCTCAACGACCGCCAGGAAATAACGGATTTCGCTGCTTAACATGGTCACTCCAACAAAACGCATCATAAAAGGGCAGCAATGCGTTGCTTTAAAAGCAAAGGCCACTCGATAAATTGATAATTGTGGCAAAGGGAGAAGTTTGTCAAAGATAAAGCACGATAAAAATAACAGACAGGGCAAACATGACAGAGCAACAGGCAGTTGACCAGGCGATGCACTATTTCGATAGCGGTGAGTTTCAGCAACTGCTGGCACGGCGCGTTGCCTGCGTGACTGAAAGCCAGCACGCCAGCAGACGGACAGAGCTGGGCCACTATCTGCAGCAGGAAATTGGTCCGCAGCTGGCGGCGATGGGATTCACGCTACACCCGTTTGAAAATCCGCAGCCCGGCAGCCCGCCGTTTCTGATCGCCACCCGTATCGAAGATCCGTCAAAACCCACGCTGCTCTGCTATGGCCACGGCGATGTAGTGTTTGGTGACGATGAAAACTGGCGCGAAGGGTTATCGCCGTGGCAACTCACAGCCGAAGGCGATCGCCTGTATGGACGTGGCAGCGCGGATAACAAAGGCCAGCACTGCGTGAATCTCGCAGCGCTGGAGCAGGTGTGGCAGGCACGCGGCGGCGTGTTGGGCTTCAACTGCAAAATCCTGTTCGAAATGGGCGAAGAGATCAGCTCGCCAGGGCTGGCTGAGATCTGCCAGCAACAGCAGGCGCTGTTAAAGGCCGATCTTTTTATCGCCTCGGATGGCCCACGCCTTAATGCGCTGCGGCCAACACTGTTTCTGGGTTCACGTGGTGCGGCGAACTTTCGTCTGTCTATTCGGGCGCGTGACAACGCCTACCACTCCGGTAACTGGGGCGGACTGCTGAGCAACCCTGGTACTCAACTGGCCAGTGTGATCGCCTGCCTGGTGAATGCGCAGGGCGTATTACAGGTTGCCGCGCTGAAACCAGACTCCCTGACCGACGCCGTGCGCGCCATCCTCAGTGATATTGATGTGGGCGGCATGCCAGGCGATCCCGCACTTGCAGACGGCTGGGGCGAGCCTGGCCTGACGCCTGCCGAACGCCTTTACGGCTGGAACACCCTGGAGGTGCTGGCCTTTGAAACCGGTAATCCGACACGACCCATGAACGCCATTCCGGGCAGCGCTACGGCGGTGTGTCAGCTGCGTTTTGTGGTCGGCACCGACTGGGAAAATCTGGTGGAGCATGTCGAACGTCACCTGCATCAGCACGGCTTCGATAACGTCAGCGTGGAGTTTCTGCGCGGCTCACCGGCGACGCGGCTTGATCCGCAGGATCCGCTGGTGGACTGGGCGCTGGATACGCTGGCCCGCAGCAGCGGCAAAAAACCGGCGCTGCTGCCTAATCTCGGCGGTTCACTGCCCAATGAGGTCTTCGCCGATATCCTGGGCCTGCCGACGCTATGGGTGCCACATTCTTATCCCGCCTGCGGCCAGCATGGCGTTAACGAACATATGCTCACCTCGATTGCACGCGAAGGCCTGGCGATTATGACCCGGCTGTTCTGGCAACTGGGCGAAGAGGGCGAACAGCTGATGACGCTCCACCATCAGTGGCGGAGAGGTGAACAATGAGCAGCATCGCGCAAAGTGCCCCGCAGGTAAAACCGAGCCTGCATAAAACGCTGTTCGCCACCTGCATCGGTAACGCGCTGGAGTGGTTCGACATCGCGGTTTATGGCTTTTTCGCCAGCTACATCGCCCACGTTTTCTTTCCGGTCAGCGATCCGTCGGTGTCACTGCTGCTGACCTTTGGCAGCTTCGGTATCTCTTTTCTAATCCGCCCGCTGGGAGCCATCGTTCTGGGCAACTATGCCGACCGGCATGGCCGCAAAAAGGCGCTGCTGCTGTCGATTAATCTGATGATGCTGGGCGGGGCGATCATTACGTTTATGCCGGGTTACGCCACTATCGGTCTGGCTGCGCCGCTGCTGATTATTCTGGCGCGGCTGATACAGGGCTTTTCTGCCGGCGGTGAGTTTGGCAGTTCGACCGCCTTTCTGGTGGAGCATTTTCCCGAGCGCAAAGCGTTCATCGCCAGCTGGCAGTTCGCCACCCAGGGTGCCAGTACGCTGATGGCATCGGCTTTCGGACTGGGGCTGACACAGTGGCTGAGCGAAAGTGAGATTCAGGCGTGGGGCTGGCGCATCCCGTTTGCTTTCGGCTTGCTGATTGGGCCGCTGGGGATCTACATCCGCCGTCATGTGCAGGAACCCGCCAGCTTTGCCTCGCAGGAAAAGGAAGCCGCACCGCTGAAAACCCTGTTCGGGCGGCAGAAAGCGCTGATCACGCTGGCGATTGGCGTGATGGTAATTTCGACCGCGGTCAACTACATGCTCAACTACATCCCGACCTACGCCACTAAAACGCTGCACCTGCCGGGATCGGTCGCCTTCACCGCTACGCTGATAGCGGGGATCATCCTGACGGTGGTGACGCCCATCATGGGATTGTGGGCGGAGCGGATTGGGCGGTTGCCGCTGATGTGGGGATCGCTGCTGTTGCTGGTGGTCACTATCTATCCCGCGTTTAATTGGATGGTCGATCACACCACGCCCACCACGCTGATCCTGCTGGTGGCCTGGATGGCGCTGCTGAAGTCGATCTACTTCTCGACGGTGCCATCTGTAATGGCGGATCTCTTCCCGGCGACTACACGCGCCAGCGGGATGGCGATCAGTTACAACATAGCCGTGACGGTATTCGGCGGGTTTGCGCCGCTGATTTGCAGCATGCTTATTGCCGCCACCGGCAGCAGTCTGGCACCAGGCTACTACCTGATGGCAGTGGCAGTGCTGAGCGGTATCGCGCTGCTGCGCTGCAGTAAGCGGGTGGCATAGCAAATCAGGCCAGTTCATTGGCTTTTTCAGGCAGCTGACATAGTCACATCAGGCTCTGGCGGCAATAAAAAAGCGCAAAGTGCAGGGAACGGGGTCAGAGGAGGAAAGCGTCCCGCCGTCCGGAAAAAAACGCCGGGAGCGTTTTTGAACAACGCGAAGCGTTGGCCGGGCAACGGGAACACCTCAGGGATGAGGTGCGTACTAAAAACGCCGGGAGCGTTTTTAAACAACGCAACGCGTTGGCCCTACAACGGGCGCACCTCAGGGATGAGGTGCGTAATTGCGCGGGCCGGGCATGCCATGGCTGGCGGATTTTGCGACTTTCTGATCTGACCCTGTTTCCTGCGCAGGCGCGATCTCAACCGCGAAACGAACCAGCCTGCGTTATCAATCTCAACGGGCCGTTAAACCGACCTGCTTTTAACTGAACTGTAAATAGGCAACATGGGTCTGCAGATACTCCTCCAGACCATGTTTTCCATCGGCCCCGCCGACACCCGACTTACGCCATCCGGCGTGAAAGCCCTGCATCGCTTCAAAGTTCTCACGGTTCACATAGGTTTCGCCAAACTTCAGTTTGCGCAGCGCGATCATCGTGGTATTGAGATTCCGGGTATAAATTGAGGAAGTCAGTCCATACTCGCAATCGTTAGCCAGGGTAATCGCCTCATCCAGCGTTTTAAAGGTCATCACCGGCAGCACAGGGCCAAAAATCTCCTCCTGCATAATCGCCATATTCTGACGCACATCGGTCAGCAGCGTAGGCTGGAAGAAGAAGCCTCTCTCTCCGGCGCGCCTGCCGCCCAGAATTAATTTTGCACCTGCAGCAACGGCATCGGCCACTTTCTGCTCGACCCGATCCCGTGCGGCGGCATTAATCAGCGGTCCCATATCGATATCACTGCGTTCGGCGGGATCGCCAAACGTCACCTGCTGAAACGCGGTAGTCAGTGCGCTGATAAACCGATCATAAATGCCTTCCTGCACATAGACGCGCTCCACGCAGTTACAGACCTGGCCGCTGTTGATCACGCGTGAGCTGATAATGGATCGCACCGCCAGATCCAGATCGGCATCCTCCATCACGATAGCGGGCGCTTTGCCGCCCAGTTCCAGCGACACTTTGGTCACATTTTTAGCCGCGGCTTCCATGGTGGCGATACCTGCCCCGACGCTGCCCGTCAGACTCACCAGCCCGACCTTTGGATTGGCCGCCAGTTCCTGTCCCACTTCCGGTCCCAGACCATAGACAATGTTAATGACGCCAGCTGGCAGACCCAGCGTCTGGATAATCCCGGCAAACAGTGCGGCATTGTTGGGCGTCAGCTCGCTGGGTTTAATCACAATCGTGTTGCCGGTGATCAGGGCAGGCGCTGCTTTGCGGGCGATCAGGAAAAAGGGAAAGTTCCACGGTAAAATCCCGGTGGTGACGCCAATCGCTTTTTTAAACAGGAAGATGTTTTCGTTGGGCCGGTCACTGTTGATGATCTCGCCTTCATAACGCCGTGCCCACTCCGCCATGTAATCGAGGTAGTCGGCGGTGAACAGCACTTCAGTCTTCGCCAGGCCTTGGGTTTTTCCGCCTTCCGCCACGATGGTCGCCGTCAGTTCAGGCTCGCGGTCGCGGATGGCGCTGGCGATTTTGTGCAGCCAGATGCCGCGTTCAACCGCAGGCAACGCTTCCCACGCCGGCTGAGCGGCTTCGGCGGCATTGATCGCAAGGCTGGCATCCTGACGGCTGCCCTGTGGAATGCGTGACAGCAACGCTTCAGTGGCCGGATTGATGACTTCAATCCACTGGTCACCCTGATGGGCGACAAACTCGCCATTAATGTAATGTTGATGATGTGTTGTCATTCGCTTGGCTCTCCGCTATCGATACGTTGCAGTAATGTGATAGCAGGGTGAAACAGATCGCTAAGCGTGACCTTTAGCTTATTGCCAGCTTGCGCGTCCGGCTGGCAGCCAATCACAGATATCGGTGAGTTCTGCGGCAAAAACGTCAATCTGTTGTAGATTTAAAGGAGTGAAATCGTGAAAAAGGGGTTAAATAATGGCAAGCGGATGGGCAGGAGACGGCGCAGTACAGGAACAGATTGATAGCACCGTTAACGACGGGATTGAGCGGGTCAGACAATCGCTCGGGCAGGGCGAAAGTGCCACCGAATGTGAACTCTGCGGCGAACCGATTCCTGAAGCGCGCCGTCAGGCACTTAAAGGCGTGCATTACTGCGTGGCGTGTCAGGAAAAAATCGATAAACAGCAGCAGACCAGCAGCTTATATAACCGTCGTGGCAGTAAAGACAGTCAGCTGCGCTAACGCTCAGGAGCCTGGCATCGCCAGGCCGCTGCCAATAAACCACGCCAGAAAGCCCACGCCCGCCACGATGATGGCGATCGGAAACAGAATTCCAATTCTCATATTCAACCTGCTGCAAACAGCGATTTCAGGGAGCGCGATCTTATCATGAGATCTGGAGGACTGCGCGGTGGGTTTTCAGCAGGGTGAAAAGCTGGAACTGGGTTGCCTCGTTCTCCTCACGCAGCACCTCGCCTTTTTTATAAATAATATGGTGCACATGGCCGAGCTGACGCCACACCACAATCGCCGAGGCGATCAGGGCGCAATGTTGCTCCGCCTGCACACACTCAATGGTGGCATAGTGTGTTTCATCCAGACCATTCACAAACACCTTTATCGCATCTGCAGGTAGTATCGCCCGGAGATCATCCAGCATCACCCGGCTGACTGACTGCGAAAGAAACAGTGTTAACCACTTCGTTGTCATTCCAATCCCTGATCCCATCAATTTGCCCCAGTTTATACGACCTTCTCTGCGGTAAAGAAGGCTTCTTTGCCCTTTTGCCACCATACCAGTTTAAATGGCAGTCAGTTTAAAAGTGTGCTGCGCCACACAGCAAAACGATAAAAAAGTCAGAATAATAAGATACTTACCTTATTGATTGTCCGGTTATCTGACAACTGTGAAATTGTGATCCTTAACGTTAATAACGGGTAAATATTGCCACTCCGCTGCGGCTTCCGGCATTTATCCAAAGGCTGAGGGATTCCTGCAAAACGTAGACTGCCTGCTGAACGGAAGCTGACAGGTTTCCGACAGGCCTCAACCTAACCGGGAAATAACAATGAACAGCGCCATTATTGCAGGTATCTTCTGGCATTTTGTCGGTGCTGCCAGCGCCGCATGTTTTTACGCGCCTTTTAAACAGGTGAAAAGATGGTCATGGGAAACCATGTGGTCAATTGGCGGCCTGATGTCGTGGCTGATCCTGCCGTGGGCGGTCAGTGCCATTTTATTGCCAGACTTCAGGGCCTATTACAGCAGTTTTACGCTGTCGCAACTGACGCCGGTTTTTCTGTTTGGCGCGATGTGGGGCATAGGCAATATTAACTACGGCCTGACCATGCGTTACCTTGGCATGTCGATGGGGATCGGTATCGCGATTGGCATTACCCTGGTGGTGGGCACGCTGATGACGCCACTCTTGCAGGGCCGTTTTGGCGAACTGTTTGCTTCGGCAGGGGGCCGGTTAACCCTGCTGGGCGTGCTGGTGGCGCTGATTGGCGTTGGGATAGTGACGCGTGCCGGGCTATTGAAGGAGCGGGCGCTGGGGATAAACGCCGAAGAGTTTAACCTCAGAAAAGGATTGCTGCTCGCGGTGATGTGCGGCATTTTCTCAGCGGGTATGTCCTTTGCGATGGACGCGGCGAAACCGATGCATCAGGCCGCCGCTAATCTGGGCATCGATCCGCTCTATGTGGCTTTACCCAGCTACGTCATCATCATGGGCGGCGGGGCACTGGTGAATCTGGCCTTCTGTTTCTGGCGGCTGGCCACCCGGCCTGAGCTGTCGGTACGTAAGGATTTCTCTGTCGGAAAGTCGCTGCTGATTGCCAATACCGCTTTTGCGGTGCTCGGCGGCACCATGTGGTATCTGCAATTCTTCTTTTACGCCTGGGGCCATGCCCGCATCCCGGCGCAGTATGACTATGTCAGCTGGATGCTGCACATGAGCCTTTACGTCCTGTGTGGTGGGCTGGTAGGTCTGCTGATGAAAGAGTGGAAGTCAGCAGGGCGTCGCCCGGTGAGCGTGTTATCGATCGGCTGTGTGGTGATCATCATTGCCGCTAACATCGTCGGGCTGGGTATGGCGGCCTGAATGCGAATACAAAGACAGTGTCTTTATAAAGAAGGCCCTTAGAGTTAGCAGAATGGCGGTCAGATCGTGCCCGCTCAGGGAACACGGTCAGATCGGAAAGACGCAAAAGCCGCCATCCATGGCCTGCTCGTCCCGCGACGTCCTGTCGCGGGACGCTTTCCTCTTCTGGCCGTGTTCCCTGCGCTTTTTAGCATAATCATTGCTGCTAATAATTCATTGGGGGAATTTCAGTGCGCTAAATTGCTTGCCGGAAGGGTGTTGAGTGGGCCTCCAATACAGGCCCTTTTTAGTCAGACTCGGTACTTTTCAAAACCTGCCGTGGCGCAATAAATCGCTGACGCCATGCGCTGGGCGTTAAACCGGTATCGCGGGTGAAGACCACCGAGAAATAGTTACTGTCATCAAAGCCGCAGCGGGCGGCGACCTCACTAATCAGGCAATCCTGGGTGCGCAGCAGATATTTTGCCTGGCAGAGCTGCAACTGGCGCAGGTAATGACCAATGGTCATCCCGGTCTGCTGACGAAAAAGCTGCCGCAGCGCCCGCTCGCTGAGCTGATTCTGCTGACAAAACGCCGCCAGATCGAAGGGACGGGCAAGGGCACCCTGTAAGGCTGACATCAGCAGATCGAGCTGTTCCCCCTCCGGCAATGCCCAGGGACGATCGGCGGCGTAGCCATGGCGGCGCAGAATCAATGCCAGCTGTAAAAACAGTGCCTCAGAGAGCTGTACTGACAGCGGATCGCTTTTGCGGCTTTCACGCTCCAGCTGGCTGATAACGCCACGGGCCAGTGACATGCCGCGCGTGGTCAGACGCCAGCAGCCGGGCGTGTCCGGTCCCTGTTGAGGCAGCAGCTGATTCCAGTCAAGGCCAAGGCCAAAGCGGTCACGGCAGTAGAGGATATTATCCAGCACCAGATTGTTGACGCTATCGTAGCTATGGCAGTCACTGTCGCGGATATAAAAAACATCGCCGCAGGTTATCAGCCAGGGACGATCGTTGAGGACATGCAGGCCGTTACCGCGCCAGACAATCACGATTTCACTGAACTCGTGTTGATGGGGCGGAAAGGAGGGTTGGGGCATCCTTTCGGCAACCGCCACCGGTAAACTGGTAGCGGGAAAATAGTCATCCCGACTGAGTATCAATGCCATACGTTGCTCCTTTACAACATCTGCTGGCGCTCCGCTCGCGGTGCGCAGCCAAATTCGCGCCTGAACAGGGTTGAGAAATGGTTACTGTCACCAAATCCACACTGGAAGGCGATATCGGTAATTCGCATATCACTGTGACGCAGCAGATGACGAGCCTGTAACAGCCGCAAACGGTTCAGATAGCGCTGCGGCGTACTGCCGGTTTGCTGCTTCATCTGCCGATGCAGGGTTCGCAGTGACAGGGAGAAGCGATCAGCCAGTTCCTCCCAGACAATCTCGTCACTGTAATGGTCGCTAAGCCAGTCGAGCAGGCGATGCAACCGTGCTTCCTGATCCTGACTCTGCCCGTCAATACAGGCTTCCCTCAGCAACACCAGCAGCTGCAAAAAGAGCTGTTCCTGGTGCGCCTGTTTCTCCAGCGACCAGGTATCATCCTGCTGCATCTTCGCTGTCACACTCAGCGCCTGCGCCATCACTTTGTGATTGATACGCCAGTGAGAGGTGTATTGCCCGTCCTGATCGCAGGGCAACAAGGCCTGCAGCCCGGAGAGAAAGCGAAACGCGCCGGGACTGCGATAAAGCACATTTGTCAGGCAAAGATTTTCGGTCTGCTCATAGAGATGACGATCGTGATCGCGCACAAAGCAGACACAGCCTGCACACAGCGTCTGCGGCTGACCATTAAACACATGAATGCCGGAGCCTTGCTCCACCAGTACAATTTCATGAAAATCATGATGATGTTCCGGAAAAGCTGCCTGCGGTATGCGGGGTTCAATCGCTATCGCGTAATCGCCTTCGGGAAAAAAATCTGCACTGTGCAATATGGTCATCGTCGTCTCTCGCTGCTTAACAAAACCGTAACGCAGTCTAATCAGGACGCCGTTACCTTACCTTGAATTTTCAGCTGGACTCAGCAGGAATCATGCTGATTTTTCAAGAAATCCCCGGCAGTTAACAGATTTGCGGCAGGGGTCACATCGCCTCTGCTGCCATCTCTGTGATCTCCCTCACGAAGTTCTTTGCCCATCTGCCAGCCACTTACGCCTGTTGGCATTCTGGGGAAGGTGACAACCAGGCAAGATTTTTACTCTGTGACCACTTAATCACAGGGAAAAGTCGCCATGACCAGGAGAAACATTGTTGCTATCGATCTCGGCGCATCCAGCGGACGGGTCATGCTCGCCAGCTGGGATGCCGCGCAGCGCCAGCTGGCACTGCGTGAGGTCCGGCGCTTTAAAAACAAGCGCCAGCGTCGTGCCGGTTATGACTGCTGGGATCTGGCTATGCTGGAGCAGGAGATACGCGCCGGGCTGGCTCAGTTAGATGATGAAGGCGTTGTCCCTGACAGTATCGGCATCGACACCTGGGGTGTTGATATGGTGCTGCTGGATGCAGAGGGTGAGCAGGTGGGTGAAGCGGTCAGCTATCGTGATGCGCGCACGCACGGTCTGATGGAGCAGGCACAGCATGAGCTGAGCCGCAGCGCCATTTATGCCCGAACCGGCATTCAGTTTCTGCCGTTCAATACACTCTATCAGATGCGCGCTTTGCATCATCAGCAGCCAGACTGGCAGGCCCGCGTGGCGCATGCGCTGATGATACCTGACTACCTGCATTATCGCCTGACCGGTAATCTCAACTGGGAATACACCAACGCGACCACCACGCAAATGCTCAATATTCACAGCGGTGAGTGGGATCGCGATTTGCTCGCCTGGGCGGGCGTTGACGCGCGGTGGTTCGGTCAGCCGCAGGCACCAGGCAATACCGTCGGTCACTGGATCAATCGCGCAGGCACGGCGGTTCCGGTGATCGCCGTCGCCACTCACGATACTGCCAGCGCAGTTCTTGCAACGCCGCTGATGCAGGACAACGCCGCTTATCTCAGTTCAGGAACCTGGTCGCTGATGGGCTTCGAAAGTCTGCAGCCCTATGCCTGCGATACGGCACTGCGCGCCAACATCACTAACGAAGGCGGCGCAGAGGGGTATCGCGTACTGAAAAACATCATGGGGCTGTGGCTGTTGCAGCGTATCTGCAGCGAACTGCAGATTGACGATCTCAGCATGCTGATTGAAGAGACAGCCCGTCAGCCCGCCTGTGTTTCACTCATCAGTCCCAATGATGCGCGCTTTATCAATCCGGACAGCATGGTTAATGAGATTCAGAACGCCTGCGCAGAGCAGGGCATGCCTGTGCCCCAATCTGCCGCTGCGCTGGCTCGCTGCATATTTGACAGCCTGGCGCTGCTCTACCGTGAAGTCATTCAGGAGCTGGCTCAACTGCGTGGCAAGCCTTTCTGCCAGTTGCACGTGGTGGGAGGCGGCAGCCAGAACCGCTTTCTTAATCAGCTCTGCGCCGATGCCTGCCAGATCCCGGTACTGGCAGGCCCGATTGAAGCCTCCACGCTGGGTAACGTTGGTTGCCAGCTGATTGCCCTGGGCGAACTGACCGATGTGGCTGATTTCCGCTGCAGCGTCATTAACAACTTCCCACTCGAAAAATTCGAACCGCAAACACACAGCGTCTTCAGTGCCAGTCAGGCACGCTTCGCGACGCTGAGTCAACCCGCTAAGGAACCCGCTTATGACTAAGCAGATTGAACAGGCTTTTGAACTGGCTAAAAAACGCTACGCTGATAATGGGGTTGATGTTGAACAGGCCATGCGCCAGCTGGACCGCATTCCGGTCTCCATGCACTGCTGGCAGGGTGATGATGTCCGGGGATTCGAGAACCCGCAGGGCGCACTGACCGGCGGCATTCAGGCGACCGGCAACTACCCGGGACGGGCACGGAATGCCAGTGAACTACGCAGTGATATCGACAAGGCTATGTCGCTGATTCCTGGCGCGAAACGTCTGAACCTGCACGCTATCTATCTTGAAAGCGACAATCCGGTGGACCGGGATGCCATTGAACCTGCCCATTTCGCCAACTGGGTCGCCTGGGCCAAAGAGAATAAGCTGGGCCTCGATTTTAACCCAAGCTGCTTCTCGCATCCAAAAAGCGCTGACGGCTTTACGCTGTCGCACAGTGATAAAACCGTCCGTCAGTTCTGGATCGACCACTGCAAAGCGAGTCGCCGCATCTCTGCCTCATTTGGTGAGCAGCTTGGCACCCCCTCAGTGATGAATATCTGGGTGCCGGACGGTATGAAAGATATCACCGTGGATCGGCTGGCCCCGCGTGAGCGCCTGATGAGTGCGCTGGATGAAATCATCTCAGAAAAAATCAACCCGCAGCATCATATTGATGCGGTTGAGAGCAAGCTGTTTGGCATTGGCGCTGAGAGCTACACCGTAGGCTCTAACGAGTTTTATCTCGGCTATGCCGCCAGTCGCCAGACGGCGCTATGCCTGGATGCAGGGCATTTCCATCCAACCGAAGTAATCTCCGACAAGATTTCCGCCGCCATGCTCTATGTGCCGCGCCTGCTGCTGCACGTCAGCCGTCCGGTGCGCTGGGACAGCGACCATGTTGTGCTGCTGGATGATGAAACCCAGGCTATCGCCAGTGAGATCGTCCGTCATCAGCTGTTCGACAAAGTGCACATTGGCCTCGACTTCTTCGACGCCTCAATAAACCGGATTGCCGCCTGGGTTATCGGCACCCGTAACACCAAAAAAGCGCTGCTGCGTGCCTTGCTGGAGCCAACCGACCGTTTACGCCAGGCAGAAAACAGCGGCGATTACACCGCGCGGCTTACCCTGCTGGAAGAGCAAAAATCACTGCCATGGCAGGCGGTCTGGGAAGCGTGGTGCCTGCGCCATGACGTCCCGGCTGATGCCAGCTGGTTAGGCGATGTCCGTCATTATGAACAACAGATCTTGAGCCAACGTTAAGGATTTCACTATGCAAAGCATTCTTTCTTCCGGGTTTGTTAAGGGAATGGTCAAAGCGACCAGCGACATGTGGCTGAAGGGCTGGGACGAACGTAACGGCGGTAACGTCAGCCTCCGTCTGCTGGAGGAGGAGGTGAAACCCTTTGCCGCCGATTTCTATAAGGAACCGCGCTGCATTGAGTTGACCCAGCCTGCGCCAGCGCTGGCAAACGACTGGTTTCTGGTGACCGGATCAGGAAAATTCATGCGTAACGTCCAGCTCGATCCGGCGGATTGTCTGGCGCTGCTGCAGGTCGATGACAAGGGACTTTCCTATAAAATTCACTGGGGCCTGTCGAATGGCGGTTTGCCGACCTCTGAGCTGGCATCACACTTTCAGTCTCATGCGGTACGTAAAGCCGTCAGCAAAGGCGCAGATCGGGTGATTATGCACTGTCATGCGACCAACTTTATGGCTCTGAGCTACGTGGTTGATATGGACTCTGCCCGCTTTACCCGTTTGCTGTGGGAAGGCAGTACCGAATGTCTGGTGGTCTTCCCGGATGGCGTGGGTGTGCTGCCATGGATGGTTCCTGGCACCGATGAAATCGGCACGGCGACTGCCGGACAGATGCAGTCTCACACTCTGGTGATGTGGCCATTCCACGGCGTCTTTGGCACAGGCCCGACACTCGATGAAACCTTTGGTCTGATTGATACGGCGGAAAAATCGTCAGAAGTGATCGTCAAAGTGCTGTCGATGGGCGGTATTCGCCAGAGCATCACCACCGAACAGCTGATCGCGCTGGGTGAGCGCTTTGGCGTCAAGCCGTGGCAACCGGCGCTGGATGTGGGCCCAGCCAATGCTGCGTAAAGCCTTTGTGATGCAGGTGAATGCCGACTGTCATGCAGAGTATGAACGTCGTCACTCCCCAATCTGGCCTGAACTGGCTGAGACGCTGAAGGCACATGGCGCGCACAACTATGCTATCTGGCTGGACGCAGAGCGGAATCTGCTGTTCGCCAGCGTTGAGATTGAATCTGAAGCACGCTGGGAAGCGGTGGCAAAAACGGAGGTGTGTCAGCGCTGGTGGGCGTCAATGAAAGATCTCATGCCGTCTAATGCAGATAACAGTCCTGTCAGTCAGCCGTTAAAACCGGTGTTTTTCCTGAACTAGATGAAGAAAAGGGCGGCAATGCCGCCCTGTTTTTCTAGCCTCTGGCCTGACACAAGCCGGTCAGCGTTGGCCACATGGCCATCAGCGTATCAATAATACCCTCAAGATCGTCACGCTCTGCGCCTTCACGGGCCCGCACCGACATACCCTGCAACATACAACCCAGATAACGTGATAGCGCAGGAATATTCACTGCTGCACTCAGTTCGCCACGCTGCTGGCGCGCCAGCAGAAAATCACTCAGCACATGCTCCTGCGACTGATGCTGCTGTTGCAGCATGGCGGCAATCTCTGCCGAAGCCGCCGATAGGGCTGTAGAGGTACAGATAAAGAAGCATCCGCCGGGAGAGTCGCGTTCGGTAAAACAGGCCGCAGTAGAGCGGAAATAGGCCTCAATGGCCCGATCCACCGGTAACTGATCATCGCCTAATGCTGCTTCACGCCATGCGCTGAACTTCTCTACATAACGCCCCATCGCTGCGCGAAACAATCCCTCTTTATTCACAAACTCTGCGTAGAGGGTTGGCGCTTTTGCGCCAGTGGCGGCAACCAGATCGGCGAGAGAGGTTCCCTCGTAACCGTGTGTCCAGAACAGGGTCAGAGCTTTATCGAGCGCAGCTTCGCGATCGAACACTTTGGGTCGGCCGCGGCATTTCTTTACATCGCAATCCTGAACCTGACTCATACACCCTCACAGACAGTAAAACATCCTATTAAATTACCGATCATTATAAAAATGTGCAAGGCCCACTGGAAATGTCAGCCGCAAGCGTTGTCATTTTGTGCGCCAGCGCATTTTTACCGCCCCTATGGTTAAGTCATAAAAGGGGCGGAAGCCCATAATCACGCCACTTCGCGAATAAAATAACGCTCATTAAATAAATATTGACGACGAACCAGATCGGGGTCTATTATTTATTTAACGGTCGTTAACTAAATAGCGACAACCCAATTCAGTCACACCGAATTCAAATACCGGACAGAGAGAATATTATGAAAACCATCAAAACCACCCTGGCAGCACTGGCGCTTACTACCTTGGCTTTTGGCGCATCTGCCGCTGATCTCGTCACCAGCGAACCGGCTAATCAGCAGCCCGTTGGCACCATCTCAGTACTGGGTGGCACCAACCTGAGTTCTGTTGAAGCACAGCTGAGTGCCAAAGCGGATGAAGCCGGTGCGAAATCATTCCGCATCACTTCAACCAGCGGTCAGAACAAACTGCACGGCACGGCTGTGATCTATCAGTAACAGGCAGTTCATCAGATAATGTGAGAAGGGGTTCGTTATGAAACGTATCAATATGATGGTGGCGGCGGCGGTGCTAAGTGGCCTCTCCTTTGCCAGCGTGGCGGCCCAACAGGTGAGCAGCACCCCGTTGGATCAGCAAAAAATCGGTGTCATCAGCGCAACGGGCAGTACGAATCTGACCTCGCTGGAGCAGCAATTGTCAGAGAAGGCCAGCGATGTCGGCGCAAAGTCTTTCCGCATCACTTCGACCTCTGGCAGCAACAACCTGCATGGCACAGCCATTCTTTATAAGTAACAGGCGCTATAAATAATCATAAACAGGCTTCAGATAAACCCACTTATCTGAAGCCTTTTTTATTTGGTACGGCGCTGATTATCCGTTGCTGCGTAACTGCGGATAGCGTCGGAAAATATAAACACACCACAGCAATGCCACCAGACCAATCATCCCGCCGACGTTCCCCACTTCCGCCATGCTCAGATGGAGACTGACCTGATTACCCAGCAGCGCGCCCGCGCCAATACCAATATTGTAGATGCCGGACATCAGGGACATCGCGACATCCGTGGCATCCGGTGCCAGCGAGAGCACCCGCACCTGCATACCCAGCCCGATCATCATCATCGCCACTCCCCAGACAACGCACAGCGTGGAGATAGCGGCAGGGCGAACGGCGGCAAAGATCAGCAGGCCCATGCAAAGTGTGATCAGCGCAATGGCGGCAATCAGCAGGGCGGAAGGAAATTTGTTACCCAGCGTACTGAAGAGCAGGCTGCCGACAATGCCCGCTGAACCAAACAGCAGCAGCAGCAGGGTTGTGAAATTGCCGCTGGAGTGGGCGACGGTCTGCATAAATGGCTCGATATAGCTGTAGGCGGTGTAATGCGCGGTCACCACCAGCGTCACCAGCAGATACATGCTGACCAGCGCCGGACGGCGAAACAGCATCGGCACACTGCTCAGCGAGCCGGTATGCTCACTTGGCAGGCGCGGCAGAATACGCACCAGCATGATCATCAGCACCAGTGCCGACAGACCAATCGCGCCGAAAGTGGTGCGCCAGCCAAGATACTGTCCCACCACGCGGCCAATCGGCACGCCCAGCACCATCGCCAGCGCGGTACCGGTCGCCAGCATACTCAGCGCCTGGGTTTTCTTACCCGCCGGGGCAACACGAATCGCCAGCGAGGCGGTGATCGACCAGAACACCGCATGAGACAGAGCGATGCCGACGCGCGACACCATCAGCGACCGGAAATCCCAGGCGACGGTTGAAAGCACGTGGCTGACGATAAATATCAGGAACAGCACGCCCAGCAGCAGCCGTCGCTCAATATTGCGGGTCAGCAGCATCAGCGGCAGTGAAAGCAGCGCGACGACCCAGGCGTAGATGGTCAGCATGATCCCGACATCAGCCGTCTGCATTGAAAAGTCAGCAGCGATATCAGATAACAGGCCAACCGGCACGAACTCGGTGGTATTGAAGACAAATGCGGCGATGGCCAGCAATACCACGCGTAGCCAGGCAGTTTTACGTGAAACAGTTGTTGGTTGCATGAGGAGTCAAGTCAGTCAGTACAGCGAAATCGGATGTGGCAGAAACATCCAGCGAAAGTGACCTGCGTCACAAATTACTGACCATTGTAGTGAATAAAGCGGGAAGCGAAACCTTATAAATGCCTTTTATTGCTGATTTTTTATTATCGCCCTGTGACAGGGCGATAGCCTGAGGTTATCGAGGGCGAAGCGGTGCAGATATCATTCAGAGCAGGGGTTTGCCCTCAGGCAGAGTGTCATTGAACAGCACAGCGGAAAGCGTTTTACCTCCGTGCTGTCCAGTCGATTAACGCGATGATGGAGTATGTTTCAGGGCCACGCTGAGCTGACTGGCCTGCGGGTCGATGTGATTAAGCGGACAGCAGTTTTCGCAGCCGATAGCGCCCGCATAATATTTTTTGGCCTGCAGAATAGCGGCATTCACATGATAAAAACTGCCCAGAAACAGTCGGTTATCCATGTCGGGAAGATGGGGGCAGCCCGCGGCATGAACAACATGATTATCGTTATATCCCGATTGTTTATTAACGTAATAGTAGAGAGCCACAGGCGTTCCTTGTTGCCGTGTTAAAAGGCAAAGCAGATGAATTATTACAATAAAAAGGATTATAGCGGGAAAAGCACGTTTTGTTTGTTATGGATCTGAAGGGAATGTTCAGCGTGACAAGCAGCCAGGCCCGCCGGTTAGGTCGGGGCCTGGCATGAGAAAAATCAGTCAGAGTCTTTTACTATGCAGACGCCAGGCAACCAGCAGCGCCAGGATTAACAGGACGCTGATAAACAGTGTGATTCCGCTCCAGCCAAAATTATGCCAGAACAGACCGCCCAGCGTGCCCGCTACGCTGGAACCCACGTAGTAGCTGAACAGATAGAGCGACGAAGCCTGCCCACGCGCCCGGCGTGCACGGGGACCAATCCAGCCGCTGGCGACCGCATGGGCGGCAAAGAAGCCGGCGGTGAACAGCATCATTCCGGGCAGAATCAGCCAGAGCGAGTCGAAGGCAGTGACCAGCAAACCCAGCAGCATGATGGCTGTCGCGCCCAGCATCACCGGCCCGCGTCCCAGGCGACTGGTCAGCGCACCCGCTTTAGGTGAACTCCAGGAGCCGGTCAGATAGACCACCGACAACAGACCCACCACGGCCTGGCTGAGATGCCAGGGCGCATCCAGTAAACGGTAGCCGATATAGTTAAACAGGGTGACAAAGGCACCCATCAGCAGAAAACCTTCGGCAAACAGCCAGGGCAGGCCCGGATCGCGCCAGTGCAGCCGGAAGTTAATCAGCAGATTGCGCGGGCGCAGCGTAATGGGGCGGAAATGACGCGATGCAGGCAGGATTTTCCAGAACATCAGCGCTGAGGCCAGCGAAAAACAGCCAATCACCGCCACGGCGATGCGCCAGGAGAAGAGGTCGGTCAGGACACCGCTTAACAGACGCCCGCTCATCCCGCCAATGGAGTTACCGCTGATATATAACCCCATCGAAAAGGCGACGACCCGCGCATCCATCTCCTCGCTCAGATAGGTCATACCGACCGCCGCAACACCGCTGAGCGACAGTCCCATCAGCGCCCGCATAATCAGAATGCCGTGCCAGCTGGTCATGGTGGCGGAGATCAGCGTGCAAATGGCCGCCAGCATCAGAGCGGTCACCATCACCGATTTTCGCCCGATGGCATCTGAGAGCGGCCCGGTCACCAGCAGGCCCAGCGCCATCAGGCCGGTAGAGATTGAGAGCGACAGACTGCTGGTCGCCGGAGAAACACCAAACTGCTGTGACAGCACCGGCAGAATAGGCTGCACACAGTAGAGCAGGGCAAAGGTCGCCAGCCCGGCAGAGAAAAGCGCCAGCGTGACGCGCATAAAAGCGGGTGTTCCCCGCCGGATATAACCTGCTGCGGCAACGGACGCCTGCGGTTCAGTCACCGCTTTCTCATCCACTGTTGCCTGTATTGAGCGACTCACACATCTTCCTCTTAGTCAGAAAACCTGTCGTCAGCTTAGGAAAGCGGCATTATGCTGTCTAATATATTAATAATCTCAAATAAGACGTTTAAAATATGAATATCGAACTGCGTCATTTGCGCTACTTCATTGCGGTGGCGGAAGAGCTCCATTTCGGGCGGGCGGCCCGGCGTCTGAATATTTCCCAGCCGCCGCTCAGTCAGCAGATTATTCAGCTGGAAGCGGAGACCGGCGCAAGGCTGTTCAATCGCACCAACCGCAGCGTGCAGCTTACCGCTGCCGGACAGCAACTGCTGAGTGATGCCCGCACGATAATCCTGCAGGTTGAGCAGGCCGCCGATCGTGCTGCCCGGCTGCATCGTGGTGAAGAGGGAGAGCTGCGTATCGGCTTTACCTCGTCGGCACCCTTTACCGCTGTCGTTTCTGATGCGCTCTTCCGGTTCCGACAGCGCTGGCCACAGGTGCATATTCAGATGCAGGAGATTAATACCCGCCAGCAGCTGGCCCCGTTACATGACGGACGGCTCGACCTCGGCGTGATGCGCAACACGCCGCTGCCCGCCGACCTGCGTCATCAGCTGCTGCTGAGCGAGCCGCTCTATGCCGTGGTCCACAAGGCGCATCCGCTGGCTGAGGCTGAAAAGATCTCTGTGACGGCGCTGGCGGCTGAACCCTTTGTCTTTTTCGATCCTCAGGGCGGAACCGCGCTCTATAGCGACATTCTGGCACTGCTGCACCGCTACCACATCAAGCCTTACATTACTCAGGAAGTCGGTGAAGCGATGACCATCCTGGGGCTGGTGGCAACCGGTTTAGGCGTTTCCATTCTGCCCGCCTCTTTTCGCCGGGCGCGGCTGGCCGATCTGGTCTGGCTGCCGTTAACGGAAGAGGATGCGATTTCAGAACTCTGGCTGGTCTGGTCAGCCGGACGCGAAATAAATGCACAGATGGAGAATATGATGACGTTGCTGCGGGAAAACCGGGTCTAAAGCGAGCGCGACACAGCATCAATCTGTGCGATAAATCACATTTCTAATCAAATATTTGACGCTGTCGCCTGATCTGCCTCACCATGGCGCATGTTTATTTAGAAGCGCGAAAATAACCGGGAGCAGGGTTGTGAATCCGGACAGTCAACCTGGCCACATTGACCAGATCAAGCAGACCAATGCAGGTGTCGTATATCGATTAATTGACCGTTACGGTCCCATTTCGCGTATCGAACTTTCCCGCCGTGCTCAGCTTGCTCCGGCCAGCATAACCAAAATTGTGCGTGAGATGCTGGATGCGCATCTGGTGCAGGAGACCGAGTTTCAGGATCCCGGCAGCCGTGGCCGTCCGGCGATTGGCCTGATACTGGATACCGACGCCTGGCACTATCTGGCGATTCGTCTGCATCGCGGTGCCATGACCTTTACGCTGCGCGATCTCAGCAGCCGTGAGCTGGCAGAAGAGCGTCTCCCGCTGCCCGATGAATCTGCTCAGCCCTTACTGACCTCGCTGATTGAACAGGTCGATGCTTTCTTTATTCGTCATCAGAAGAAGCTGGAACGTCTCACGGCCATCGCCATTACGCTGCCGGGGTTGATCAACGCTGCGTCAGGCGTGGTGCATCGGCTGCCGGGTTATCAGGTACGCGATATGCCGCTGGGCGATGCGCTGGCGGCGCGAACCGGCTTGCCGGTGTTTGTACAGCATGACATTTCAGCCTGGACGCTGGCGGAGTCGCTGTTTGGTGCTTCGCGCGGTGCCCAGGATGTGATTCAGATTGTGATTGATGAAACTGTGGGAGCTGGCGTCATCAGTGGCGGTCAGCTGCTGCATAAGAGCGGTCGGGCGCTGGTCGAGATTGGCCATACTCAGATTGACCCTTATGGCCAGCAGTGTTACTGCGGGAATCATGGTTGTCTGGAGACGGTAGCCAGCACTGGTAGTTTACTGGCGCTGGCGGCGCAGCGACTGCCTGCCCAGCCTGACAGCCTGCTCAATAACCAGCCGCTGACGCTTCAGTCACTGTGTGCGGCCGCGCAGTCGGGCGATCGTCTGGCGCGTGACACCATTGCCAGCGTCGGGCATCACGTTGGGCGGATCCTGGCAATGATGGTTAATATCTTCAATCCACAACATATTCTTATCGGTTCTCCTCTCAATGCCGCCGCTGATGTGCTGTTTCCCGCGGTAAGCAACACTATTCTGCAGCAGTCACTGCCTGCCTACAGCGCCGGCATTCAGCTGGCACCCACTGAATTCAGCGAGCCTGGAACGCTGGGCGGTGCCGCGTTGATCAAAGACGCACTTTACAACGGGCACCTGTTAGTGAAACTGTTGCAAGGTTAAGCAGACCTGAACTTGCGCTAACGCAATCCATTCTCATCCTTCATTCCTTAAAATGCCGTTTCGCAGCAAGGTTAATCACCGATTAACCGCAACGGTTCGAGAGGAGAAGTTGTGTGAACAGATTATTTGTTACCGGCACCGACACCGCAGTGGGCAAAACGGTGGTGTCCCGCGCGCTGTTACAAAGTTTTATCCAGACCGGACAGAAGGCTGTGGGCTACAAGCCCGTCGCGCGCTGTGCCATTAAAACCGCTGATGGCCTGCGTAACAAAGATGCACAGGTTCTGCAAAGTTCGTCATCTATCGACTTACCCTATCTGGCGATCAATCCGCTGGCTTTCCAGGAAGAGGAGATCTGCACACATCCGGGGCAGATTATCGATTACGGATTGCTGACCCGGGGATTAACCAGCCTGACGCAGCAGGCCGATCGCGTGGTTATTGAGGGCACAGGCGGCTGGCGCAGCCTGATGAATGACGGACGTCCACTCTCCTGCTGGGTCGTTGAGCAGCAGCTTCCGGTGGTGCTGGTGGTCGGCATCCAGTCGGGTTGTATCAGTCATGCTCTGCTGACGGCAGAGGCGATAGCGCGGGATGGACTGCCACTGGTGGGCTGGGTTGCGAATCGCATCAATCCGGGACTGGCACAATACAGCGACATTATTGAAGTGCTGCAGGAAAAAATTGCTGCGCCACTGCTGGGCGAACTGCCTTATCTGCCACGCGCTGAACAGCGCGATCTCACGTCCTGGGTCGATATTTCACTGCTGGAAAAGGATGCTTTGCACGCTGTGAGTGCAAAGATCGCCTGATTATGAAACAAAACAAATCAACTGAGTCCGTGGTGAGCCTAAAGTTTCAGGCTCATCCCGGGCTGTCTGCAACTATTTCTGTTTAAATTTGAAAGACCTGGATCGACTGTCGCGAAACCCTGACGTCATGGCGCAGAAAATGCATTAACTCCGCTTATCACACAGAGCCGGAGCACCACCATGTCGCATTCGCACGAGAAAGGTTTGTTATATGGGCTTGAAGCCCGCATTGGCCCCGTCCCGGCGTTCTTCGCCGCGCTGCAACATCTGCTGGCCAGCGTGGTGGGCATTATCACACCACCGCTGATTATTGGCTCGGTTCTGGGATTGCAGGCCTATATTCCTTATCTGATTAGCATGTCGCTGTTCGTCTCCGGTTTAGGCACGTTTATGCAGGCCCGACGTTTTTATGGCGTTGGCGCGGGCATGATCTGTCTGCAGGGAACCAGTTTTGCATTTCTGGGGGTGATTCTCTCCGGTGGCCTGATGGTAAAAGGGCGTGGCGGCTCGCCGGAAGAGATTATGGCGATGCTGTTTGGCTGCAATCTGGTCGCGGCGCTGATCCCGGTTCTGATTAGTCGCTGCGTCGGCACGCTGCGCAAAGTGCTGACGCCGGTGGTGACCGGTACGGTCATTACCCTGATAGGCATCAGCCTGATTAAAGTCAGCATTACAGACTGGGCGGGTGGTCACAACGCCACAGATTTTGGCTCACCGGGGAATCTGGCGCTGGGCGCACTGACGCTGCTGGTGATCGTGGCGCTGAACCGCTCGCGTAACCGCTGGGCGCGACTGGTGGCGGTGGTGGCTGGCATCGCGGTGGGATGTATTGCAGCAGCCTTAACCGGTCATCTGCAACTCAGGGCCGCGCCGGAGAGCAGCTGGCTGGTGCTGCCTGCTTTCTTCCGGTTTGGTTTCGCCTTTGACTGGACCATTTTTCTGCCGATTGCGCTGGTGTCTGTGATTGCGGTGATTGAAGCGGTCGGGGATCTCACCGCTAACTGCCTGATTTCACAACAGCCGATTACCGGCAAACCTTTTCAGCAGCGGTTGCAGGGCGGCATTGTTGCCGATGGCCTGAGCTGCGTGCTGGCCGCGGTCTTTTCTGCCTTTCCTAACACCACGTTTGCGCAGAACAATGGCGTGATCCAGATGACCGGCGTTGCCAGTCGTTATGTCGGTATGCTGCTAGGGATTATGCTGGCGCTGCTGGGGCTCTTTCCCTATGTCGGGTCGCTGTTGCAGCAGATCCCGCCGCCCGTGCTGGGCGGGGCGACAGTGGTGATGTTTGGCAGTGTAGTCGCTGCCGGTATCCGGGTGATGACGCAGACGCCGCTGGGCCGCCGCGAGATGCTGATTGTCGCGATCTCATTCGGGATTGGACTGGGGGTGGAAGCGGTGCCGGAGGTGCTGAAGCATTTCCCGCCGCTGATTAACAATTTATTTGGTCACGCTGTGACGACCGGCGGCATTCTGGCGATTGTGCTCAATCTGGTGCTGCCAGACGAGGCACACGTGGTGGACGAGGTTGAGGCGGAAACGCTGACTGAAAGTTAAAGGCAGATAATCAGGAAGTTTAGAAACACAGAAGGATCAATGTATTTCTTACAGACAACACAGAAATTAAAGCGATGGGAGCATACGCCAGTAGCAAAGCATCGCGGGCCAGGGATGGCCCGCGCTGAGCCTGCCAGGGATGGCGGGTTTTGCGTCCTTGCGGAGGGCATATGCTCCCTGAGACATTACCTGAAACACCAGAAAGAATGGTCCGATGCAGCCAGTAAACTGATTCGCTTTAAGAGCGAGCCTGCGAAGGGAACAGGGTCAGATCGGAAAGTCGCAAAAGCCGCCATCCCTGGCACGCTCGGCCCGCGCGATTACGCACCTCATCCATGAGGTGCGCCCTTAGCCGGGCCAACGCGTTGCGTTGTTCAAAAACGCTCCCGGCGTTTTTATCCGGGCGGCGTGACGCTTTCCTCTTCTGACCCAGTTCCCTGCGCATTAAGCTTTTGTATTGCTGTCAGTTTCACCCAGATTAGGGTTTCTCTGCGATTAAAAGGGCCATGGCGGCCCTTTCGTCTGACTGGACTATGGATTCAGACGACGACGGGTTCGACCCGAGCTGAGGTAATCCGCGATATAATCCTGCGAAATCTCCCCGCTGTAGCGACCCTCTTCATCGACAATCGGCATCCAGACCGTGTTGTGCTCGTAGAGTTTCGACAACACCACTCGCAGGTTCTCTTCGGCTTTACCCGTGACCTTAAAGGTGTGCAGCTTCTCTTCACAACGGCCACTGACGTTTCGCGCCTCACGCCGCTTCACGAAGCCCAGCGGTTTGCCATCCTCATCGACCACGGTAATCGACCGCATATCGTTGTCATCCATGGTGCCAAAGGCTTCTTCCAGCGGCGTCGAGCGGCGCACGGTGATAGTCGGCTGCTGATCGGTCACGTCACCCGCCTGCACCAGTAGCAGGCGCTTAAGGGTGCGGTCCTGACCGACAAACGAGCCGACAAACTCATTGGCCGGGGTAGCCAGCAACTCATCCGGGCTGGCGCACTGCACGATTTTACCCTGACCAAATACCGCGATGCGATCGCCGAGCTTCAGCGCCTCATCAATGTCGTGGCTCACCAGCATTACGGTTTTCTTAAGCTGACGCTGCATATCGAGAAACTCGTTCTGAATCACTTCACGGTTAATCGGGTCGACAGCACCGAACGGCTCATCCATCAGCAATACCGGTGGATCCGCGGCCAGCGCACGAATCACGCCGATACGCTGCTGCTGACCGCCGGACATCTCACGCGGATAGCGGTGCAGGAACTTTTTAGGGTCCAGCGCAACCATGCTCATTAACTCTGTAGCGCGCTCATGACACTGCTTCTTATTCCAGCCCAGCATGCGCGGCACGACGGTAATGTTCTCCTCGATGGTCATGTTGGGAAACAGACCAATCTGCTGGATCACATAGCCAATGTTGCGGCGCAGGGTGGTTGTGTCCTGCGTACTGGTGTCTTCGCCATTAATCAGGATCCGGCCACTGGTGGCCGGAATAAGGCGGTTAATCATCTTCAGCGTGGTGGTTTTACCGCAGCCCGATGGACCCAGCAGCACGCACATCTCACCGGCTGGCACATGCAGGCTGACGTTATCGACGGCTTTATTGGTGGTGCCGTTTTTCTGAGTAAAGGTTTTCGTCAGGTTTTCCAGCGTAATCATTATCGAATCCCCTTTGGAGTCAGCGCCTGCTGCAAACGGTGCAGCAGCCAGTCAAGAAAAATAGCCAGCAGACAAATCATCAATGCGCCGGCAATTAGCATACGAATATCACTGCCGCTGATACCATCCAGCAGCAGCTGGCCCAGACCGCCCGCGCCAATCACGGCGGCAATCGCCATCACGCCAACGTTCATCACCACGGCGGTTCGGATGCCGCCGAAAATCACCGGCAGCGCCATCGGGATTTCAACCCAGCGCAGACGCTGCCAGAAGGTCATGCCGATGCCGCGACCGGCCTCACGCAAACCGTCCGGCAGATTCTCCAGCGCGGTATGCGTGTTGCGGACAATCGGCAGCAGCGAGTAGAGAAACACGGCGGTAATCGCTGGCAGCGCGCCGATGCCCTGACCGATCAGCGAAAACAGCGGGATCATCAGACCAAACAGCGCAATAGTCGGAATGGTCAGTACTACGGTGGCAATACCGAGAATCGGTGTAGCCAGCCATCTGACGCGCACGATCAGAATGCCCAGCGGCACGCCAATCACAATGGCCAGACCGACCGCAACCAGCACCAGCCAGCTGTGCTGCCAGCTCAGGGTGAGCAGGGTGCTCCAGTTATCCATGATGTAGTGAAGGGTATCCACAGTGCCTCCTTACAGCATGTTTTTGGATTGAAGGAAATCACGTGCCACTTTTTCCGGTGACTCATGGTCGATATCGACCCGCTTGTTCAGCTCGGTAATCGCCTCATTGGTGATCTGTGCAGAGAGCTGATTAAGGGCACTATCCAGCCCTGGATGGCTCGCCAGCACATCCTGACGTACGACCGGCGTCACGTTATAGCTTGGGAAGAAGTGTTTATCATCCTCCAGCACTTTCAGATTAAAGCCTTTAACCCGGCCATCGGTGGTGTAGATCAGACCGGCATCCACGAATTCGTCACGAATAGCGTTATAAACCAGACCCGGGTCCATCTGACGGATCTGCGGGCGATCCAGCGCCAGGTTGTAAGTCTTCTGTAGCGGTTTCAGGCCGTCTGAACGCCCCGCGAACTCCAGGTCCAGCCCCAGCCGCCAGTTGTGGTCCGGGTCAGACTGACGAACCTGTTCCACTTTCGCGACCAGTTGTGACATCGTATTGATGCCCTCTTTTTTGGCCCGCTCCTGAGTCATGGCAAAGGCGTAGGTGTTGTTCATCGGCGCCGGGTTCAGCCAGACCAGTCCCAGTTTTCCGTCCAGCTGTTTCACCGTCTCATACGCCTGCTGTGAAGACATCGGCTGGCTGATGTGGTTGAAGATAATCAGTGACGTACCGGTATACTCCCAGACCATATCAATCTGTTTATTCAGCAGCGCGTTACGGCCAATGGTGGTGGCGATATTGCGTTTAGGGACCACCTCAAAACCTTTCTTTTGCAGCCAGAGTACCGTCATGGCTGACAGGATATGCTGCTCGGTAAAACTCTTGGTTGCCATTACCAGCGGGGCAGCCGCCTGTGCCGTCTGGCTGAGCAGCAGCGTCGCGGTCAGCGCGACAGCGCTTTTCTTAATCCACTTCGTTAGCATTGCAAAGCTCCTTGTGGTCAGGCCGCAGCGTGCGGACTCAGAAAGCGGCCCAGCGCGGCCAGCATCATATCCAGAACCAGTGCCACCAGCGCAGTCGCAACGGCACCCAGAATCAGGGTCGGGAAGTCATTCAGATAGATACCCGGGAAGATCAGCTCGCCAAAACTGCTGGCACCAATCAGGAAGGCCAGTGGCGCGGTGCCAACGTTGATAGCGGTGGCGATACGCACGCCAGAGAGGATCACCGGCATCGCGTTGGGCAGCTCAACCTGACGCAGACGTTGCCATTTGGTCATGCCGATGCCGTTGGCGGCCTCAATCAGCGACGGAGGAACCGCGCTCAGACCCGAGAAGGTATTGCGGACGATGGGCAGCAGCGACGCCAGAAACAGCGCAATCAGCGCCGGACGGTCGCCAATGCCGATAATAACCATCGCCAGTGCCAGCACCGCGAGCGGTGGCAGGGTGTTACCGACATTGAAAATCTGCATCACATACTCGGCCCAGCGACGCGCAAACGGGCGACTAAGCAGGATGCCGCTGGGAATACCGACCAGCAGGGCGAACAGCATTGACCAAAAAACTAAGAAAAGGTGTTGTTGCCCGAGATAAAGCAGATCGACTTTACGTGCGACCAGCTGATCCCAGCCTAAGCCCCAGATCAGCACCGCGATCACCGCGACCACTGCAAGCAGTGCCAGACCGGCGCGTCGGGCCAGTGAAGCATTTTGCATAGGAGAATCTCCCTGATAACGATCTCAATTGTTATAACAACCATAAACAGCCCGACAGGTACGGCAAAAACTGCCGCCGCGCCCAATACCGAAACTGCGATAAAATGTAGATAAAATGACTGTTTATCCACTCTTTTTCAGTGAATACCGAATAAGATGGTGTAATGCTATAGCAGGCCTTTTTTGTACAAGCCAGCTTTTAAGCCCGAAATCAGGCAGATAGAAACAGGTTAAAAGCGTGATAAAGCCGCGTAGCCGCTGGGCTAATGCGACAATAAAAAAAATTCATCGACTTTATGTTACACCGTCACAGATGGCGCAGAAAATGCGCACGCGTGGGAAACTGCACTGGCTGTTTTTCAGTTAGCCTTGCAGATTAAAAAAGGAACCCTATGACTGACAGCGCACAAATCCATACCGGACATCGCCACTGGATCTTAATCGCCTGCATGCTGGCGATGTTTATGGCGGCCATTGAAGTCACGATTGTGGCCACCGCGATGCCGACCATTATTGCTGACCTTGGCGGTTTTTCGCAGTTTGGCTGGGTCTTCTCCATCTATCTGCTGACGCAGGCGGTCAGCGTGCCGCTCTATGGGCGGCTGGCGGATATGGTGGGGCGCAAAACGATGTTTTTCGTCGGCACCTCGATTTTCCTGGTGGGATCGATGCTTTGTGGCTTTGCCCATACCATGACCTGGCTGATTCTTTTCCGGGCCTTTCAGGGCCTTGGCGCGGGTGCCATCATGCCACTCAGCTCCACCATCGTGGCCGACATCTATTCGCCGCGTGAACGCGCCAGCGTGCAGGGCTGGCTCTCCAGTGTCTGGGGTGTGGCGGCGATCGTGGGGCCGCTGACCGGTGCCTGGCTGGTGCAGCACTTTAGCTGGTCGGTGATTTTCTGGGTCAATCTGCCGATTGGCCTGATCAGCATGCTGATGCTGGCGCGCTGGTTACCGGCGCATCAGAAAGAGGAGTCATCGCAGCCGCTGAACCTGGCGGGCAGCAGCTGGCTGATGCTCTGCGTAACGGCCCTGTTGATTGCACTGTTGCAGGCGGAACAGCTGGGCCTCTGGCTGGTGCCGTTCCTGCTTTTCTCTCTGTTCGCGGGCTGGCAGCTCAAACGTCACGAGCAGCGAGCTGCGGCACCGCTGTTTCCGCTGGTGATCTGGCGCAGCCGGCTAATTGTGGCAGGCAATGCGGGTAACCTGATTATCGGGGCGGCGATGATGGGCATCAGCGCGTTTCTGCCCACCTGGATTCAGGGGATCAGCGGCGGCTCACCGTTACAGGCGGGCAGTGTGCTGGCAATGATGTCGATTGGCTGGCCGCTGGCCAGCACGCTGAGTGGCAGATTGATGCTGCACACCTCCTACCGCTTTACTGCCCAGCTCGGCGCGCTGCTGCTGGTCGCCGGCAGCGCCCTGTTGCTGTTCCTGCAGCCCGCCAGCTCCCTCTATCAGGCGGGCTTCACGGCGTTTCTGATTGGCACCGGCATGGGGATGACCAGCACCACCTTCCTGGTCTCCGTGCAGAACCAGGCGGACTACCAAATCCGCGGCATCTGTACCGCCTCTATCATGTTCAGCCGGATGATGGGTTCGGCGGTGGGGACAGCGATTATGGGGGCGGTGCTGAATCTTAATCTGCAGTGGCGTCTGCCGCAGGTGCAGGATCCGGTGCAGCAGATTATGTCCGAGCCCAGCCGCCAGCAGTTGCAGCCGGAAAACCTGCAGCAGATTGTCGCAGCGATAGCCGCATCCCTGCATTGGGTATTCGTGGTAGCCCTGGTGATAGCTCTGTTTGCGGTGGGGGTGGCATGGATGATGCCGCGTCAGCGGCCGGAACAGGCGGAATAACGGGCAGGGCGACAGGATGTCGCCCTGGTTTGGTGCTCACTACTGTGCTGGCGCGTCCTGAGAACTGCCGGCACTGGCTGGGACGCTGGCTTCATCGTCACGGCCTGTACGCTTGTAAACAATCTTTTGTGTGTCGTTTTCACAATGTCCGACGACCTGACCGCCCGCCTGATCAACCTGATCGTTGGCAACGATATCGAGACTAAAACCCGATTCAGGTACGCCGTTCTGAATAATCTTCTGGCTGATATCGGCTTTTACCGATTCGCAGGATGCCTGCGCCATCAGCGGCAGAGCAAATAACGCCGCGCTTAACAAAACCCTCTGTAGCTTCATCACGTCTTCCTTATGTTAGTCGTCCGTCATTACTATAGCTCAAATTTACGGCGCTACCGGGCGACCTGAACGGCGGTCCAGACAACGCAGGGTGTTAGGTTCCCAGTACGCGTTGAGATTGAGGCTCTGCTCGCACTTGTCGCGGGTATCAAAGGCGCGATCGGTTTTATCAAACTCTTTTTCGACGCGGGTGTTCACTTTGTTGCGCAGCATACGCGTGTCATTCCATTGCTCTTTGTCCTGACGCGCTGCTTCATTGCTCAGCGCAGAACTGCCATCTTCAATGATCAGACGATTAGTATTCGCAGTGGCAGTCAACGCCGCTGTGGAGAGCAGCACCATCAGCACGGCAGGGATCATTTTTTTCATCACAATTTCCTTTAGTTAACGCAAACATCGCCATCCGGGACGGCTGTTGCAGCGAGTACTCATAGTATATCATCGCCGTTTCTTTGCTCACCAGCGGTGAGTCGTTTGTTTACGTTCAGGAGAGGTAAGGGTGCTGATTAAGACCGCCTTGCTGTTTTTTATTACCGCGCTGGCGGAGATCACCGGCTGCTTTCTGCCGTGGCTATGGCTGAAAAAAGGGGGATCGGCGTGGCTGTTACTGCCCGCCGCGGCGAGTCTGGCGCTGTTTGTCTGGCTGCTGACCCTGCATCCTGCCGCCAGTGGACGGGTCTATGCCGCTTATGGCGGTGTCTATGTGCTGACCGCACTGCTCTGGTTACGGGTGGTGGATGGCGTGAAGTTAAGTGCGTGGGACTGGAGCGGTGCATTGATTGCCTTCAGCGGCATGCTGATCATCGTGCTGGGCTGGGGACGCGGCTAGCGCCAGCCGTGATGGCTGGCGCGTCAGAGGCTTAGGGCTTATGCACTTTCAGGCCTGCCAGCGTCTGGCTGACCGGCATCATTTCCAGGCTATTGATATTGACATGCTTAGGCAGTGTGGCGACCCACCAGACCGCTTCAGTCACATCTTCCGGCGTCAGGGCGGTAGCGCCCTCATAGACCTGACCGGCTTTGTCATCATCGCCTTTAAAGCGCACATTGGAAAATTCGGTACCACCAACCAGACCCGGCTCAATGTCGGTCACACGCAGCGCGGTGCCGTGCAAATCGGTACGCAGGTTCAGGCTGAACTGACGCACAAAGGCTTTGGTCGCTCCGTAAACGTTGCCCCCGGCATACGGCCAGCTGCCGGCAATGGAACCGATATTGATGATATGACCCACATCCCGCTCCACCATCTGTGGCAGCAGGGCGCGGGTCATATAGACCAGCCCCTTAGTGTTGGTGTCGATCATATTTTCCCAGTCTTCGACGTTAGCCTTGTGCGCAGGCTCAATGCCCAGCGCCAGACCGGCGTTGTTAACCAGTACGTCAATATTGCGCCATTCGGCCGGTAACTGTGCCACCGCCTCTTCAATAGCGGCACGGTTACGTACATCCAGCTGTACGGTATAGAGGCTGTCGCCCAGCTCATCCTTCAGCGCTTTCAGACGTTCCGCGCGGCGTCCGGTGGCGATCACTTTATGACCGTTCTCAATAAAGCGGCGGGTGATGCTTTCACCAAAACCGGCGGTCGCGCCTGTGACAAAAATAATCATCTCACTGTTCCTTATGCCATTTTCAGAGTCGATGGCTTCACCATAGCATTTCATTTCTGCTTCTGCGCGTGGAAAAGCAGACTGGCCTGTAAACGGATTTTAACGGGTATCCCGCTGCGCCTTTTCAGGGCAGCCTGCACCGTAAAAGGGCAGATTGTCGGGTGGCAGGCCATACTCAGGTTAACCTGTCTGCGCGATATCGCATCGCAACCGTTTGCATCGGCTCCGCAAACGGTTGCGACGCTGCCGGAGGCCACTTTTGTTGCGCAACACCCTGTTATTTTTATTAATATACTGATATTTAAAGTTTTTATTGCATTCCAGATCTGGCACGCAGGTTGCAGGGTTTTTAATAGAGATTCCTCTGCAGATAATCAATCGCGCTTTCAGAAAGGACATACCATGCTATCAGCAACCGATACGGCGATACGCGCCAGCTTCTTTGACTTCACTGGCGTGGTGAATCATCCCGACGATTTGACCGGAAAGGCTCGCTATCTGGAGGATGGGGTGCTGCTGCTGCGTGACGGACACGTAATTGGGCTGGATAGCTGGGAGAACAGCGAGGCGAAGCTGGCAGGTCATCCCGTGACCGATCTGCGTGGCAAGCTGATTGTGCCGGGCTTTGTCGATACCCATATTCACTATCCGCAGACGGAGATGATTGGTGCCTTTGGCGAACAGCTGCTGGAGTGGCTGAATCACTACACTTTCCCGGTTGAAGCGCAGTATCACTGCCCGGATCACGCGGCAAAGATGTCCGCCTTTTTCCTGCATCAGCTGCTCTCCAACGGCACCACCAGCGCGCTGGTGTTTGGCACCGTGCATCCGCAATCCGTCGACGCGCTGTTCAGCGCCGCCGAAGCCCTGAACATGCGGCTGATTGCCGGCAAAGTGATGATGGATCGCAATGCGCCCGACAATCTCATCGAAACCCCGGAACAGAGCTACCAGCAGACGCGGGCGCTGATTGAGCGCTGGCACAAACGTGGACGGCTGAATTATGCGCTGACGCCGCGCTTTGCGCCGACCTCATCCCCGCAGCTGCTGGAAAAAGTGCAGCAGCTGCGTCAGGCGTTCCCGGATACCTGGCTGCACACCCATCTCAGCGAAAACCCGCAGGAGGTTGCCTGGGTGAAAGGACTGTTCCCGGAGCGCGAGGGTTATCTGGATGTTTATCATCATCACCAGCTGACCGGTCGCCGCAGCGTCTTTGCGCACTGCCTGCATCTGGAAGAGCAGGAGTGGCAGTGTCTGCACGATACCGATTCCTCCATTGCCTTCTGTCCCACCTCAAACCTGTTCCTCGGCAGCGGCCTGTTTAACATCAAACGCAGCTGGCAGCAGGGTGTGAAAGTGGGGATCGGCACCGATGTCGGCGCAGGCACCACTTTTAATATGCTGCAGACACTGGGCGAAGCCTACAAGGTGGGCCAGCTGCAGCACTACCGGCTCAGCGCCGCCGAAGCCTTTTATCACGCCACGCTGGGCGGGGCGCGTGCGCTGGATCTCGACCATGAAATCGGTAATTTCAGCGTCGGCAAAGAGGCGGACTTTGTGGTGCTCGATCCGGCAGTCTCTGCGTTGCAGCAACTCCGCATCGGCAACAGCAAAGATATCTGGGAAAAGCTGTTCGTATTAATGACGCTGGGCGACGACCGCAACATTGCCCAGACCTGGGTCGGCGGTCGTCCGGTCTGGCAGCGCGATGCACAGGAGCAAGCCGCATGATCCAGTTTCTGTTAAACAATCAGCTGGTCAGCGAAGACGCGCTCGACCCGAATCTCACCGTGCTTAACTATCTGCGCACCCGTCAGCATCGGCCTGGCACCAAAGAGGGCTGTGCCTCCGGCGACTGCGGTGCCTGTAGCGTCACGCTGGGCAAAGCTGTTGAGGGAGAGATGCAGTATGAAACGGTCAACAGCTGCCTGACGCTGGTCTCCGCCTTACAGGGCAAGCAGCTGATCACGGTTGAGGATCTGCGTCACGGTCGCGCACTGCATCCGGCGCAGCAGGCGATGGTTGACTGCCACGGTTCACAATGCGGGTTCTGTACGCCAGGCTTTGTGATGTCGCTGTTCAGCCTGCAAAAAAAAACAGCGGGCTGGGATCGGCATCAGGCGGAAACCGCACTGGCGGGCAACCTCTGCCGCTGCACCGGCTACCGGCCAATTATGGCTGCCGCCGAACAGCTCTGCTCGCAGCCGGTCAATGACCAGTTCGATCACAGTGCTGCCAGCACCGTACAGCGGCTCGAGGCGCTGGCCACCCCGGAGATGCAGGAAATAGGCGATAAGGGGCATCGCTGCTTTCTGCCCAAAACTCCGTCCCAGCTGGCGGCAATCTATCAGGCGCATCCCGACGCGAAGCTGATTGCCGGTGGCACCGATCTCAGCCTGCAGATCACCCAGCAGCATAAAAAAATTCCGCTGCTGATTGCGCTGGAGCAGGTTGCCGCGCTCAAAGTCTGCAGCGAATTTGATGACCACTACCTGCTGGGTGCGGGCGCCTCGCTGCAGCAGGTCAGTGAGTTTCTTGCCAGCCGCATTCCCGGCGTCAGCGAGATGCTGCAGCGTTTTGCTTCGCTGCAAATCCGCCTGCAGGGGACACTCGGCGGCAACATTGGTAACGCCTCTCCGATAGGCGACGCCTCGCCAGTGCTGCTGGCCCTCAATGCCAGCTTGCTGCTGCAATGCGGAGAGCAGCAGCGCAGCCTGCCGCTTGACCAGTTCTTTACCGGCTATCGCCAGACGCAGCTGGAAAAAGGGGAGTTTATCCGCGCCATTCGTATCGATAAAGTGACGGTGTCACCTGATTTTGTGGCATGGAAAGTCTCGAAGCGGCTGGATGATGATATCTCTGCCGTGTTCGCTGCCTTTAATCTGCAATTGGAACAGGGCATTGTCAGTTCCGCCCGTATCGCCTTTGGCGGCATGGCAGCCACACCGCAGCGCGCCCGGCACTGTGAAGCGGCACTGGCCGGTCAGCCGCTGAATGCCGTGACGGTGTCACGGGCAGCCGCCGCGCTGGCTGAAGATTTCCAGCCGCTTTCTGATTTTCGCGCCAGCAGTGACTACCGCCTTCAGGTGGCACGCAATCTGCTTCGCCGCTACTGGCATCGCCATAACGGCGAAATAACCTGTCTTGAGGTCTCCCGCTATGTCTCATAACCGTCCTGAACTCAACGAAGAGGTGATTAAGGCGCAGTATGCCGCGGATTTACAGAGCGGCGTGGGTCGCAATCACCGTCATGAGAGCGCGGAAAAACATGTCTCCGGCGAGGCGCGTTTTATCGACGACAAGCCGGAACTGCCGGGTCTGCTGCACCTCTGTCCGCGCCTGAGTGAACATGCGCATGCGCGCATCCTGCGCATAGATGTGCAGCCCTGTTATGCCGTGCCTGGCGTTGTCAGCGTCTTAACCTGGCAGGATGTGCCGGGCATTAATGATGTTGGCCCGCTGGAGCCGGGCGATCCGCTGCTGGCCCATGACAAAGTGGAGTATCTGGGGCAGATCGTGATCGCTGTGGCGGCGGAATCGCCGGACGCTGCACGTCTTGGCGCAGCCGCGGCGGTGATTGAGTATGAGGTGCTGGAACCGCTGCTGGATGTGGAGCAGGCGCTGGCGCAGGGCAGCTTTGTGCAGGAACCGCACATCCATCAGCGCGGTGACGTTGACGCGGCACTGGCGCGTGCGCCGCATCGGGTCAGCGGATCGTTTCATATCGGCGGGCAGGAGCATTTCTATCTGGAAACCCAGACGGCGATGGTCGTTCCTGGCGAAGATCAGCAGTTGCAGGTTTTCTCCTCGACTCAGAACCCCACTGAAGTGCAGAAGCTGGTGGCGGAAGTGATGGGCATCAGCCTGAATCAGGTGACCATCGATATGCGCCGGATGGGCGGCGGCTTTGGCGGCAAAGAGACGCAGGCAGCGGGTGTTGCCTGCCTCTGCGCTATCGCGGCGCGCCAGACCGGGCGGGCGGCGAAGATGCGACTTTCACGCCGCGACGATATGCGCGTGACCGGCAAACGGCATCCGTTCTTTGTGCGCTACGACGCAGGCGTGGAAGAGGACGGGCGTCTGTGCGGCATCAAAATCGATCTGGCCGGTAACTGCGGCTATTCGCTGGATCTGAGCGGATCCATCGTCGATCGTGCCATGTTCCACGCCGATAACGCCTATTATCTCGGCGATGCGCGGGTAACCGGCTACCGCTGCCGCACCAACACCGCCTCTAACACTGCCTATCGCGGTTTTGGCGGGCCGCAGGGCATGGTGGCGATTGAACAGATCATGGATCATATCGCCCGAGACCGTGGACTGGATCCGCTGGCGCTGCGCAAGCGCAACTATTACGGCAAGCAGGATCGCAACATCACCCATTACCACCAGCAGGTAGAGGACAATCTGCTGGATGAGATCACTGAACAGCTGGAGCTTAGCAGCGACTATCAGGCGCGCCGCGCGGAAATCACAGCGTTTAACGCCCGCAGTCCGCTGCTGAAACGCGGTCTGGCGCTGACGCCGGTGAAATTTGGCATCTCCTTTACCTCCAGCTTCCTCAATCAGGCGGGCGCGCTGATCCTGATCTACACCGATGGCACGGTGCAGCTTAACCACGGCGGCACCGAAATGGGTCAGGGCCTCAACACCAAGGTGATTCAGATTGTCGCCGAAGTGCTGCAGATTGAGACCGATAAAATCCAGATCACCCCCACCGACACCGGCAAAGTGCCCAACACCTCGCCGACGGCGGCCTCCAGCGGCGCTGATCTGAACGGTAAAGCGGCGCAGAATGCCGCGGAAATCCTGCGCAACCGCATGACCGCCATGCTCTGTAAGTTGCATCAGTGCGATGCGGCGGCGGTGAGCTTCCGTAACGGCGTGGTGCGCGCTGGCGAAAAGCATTACACCTTTGCCGAGGTAGCGAAGCTGGCCTGGCTCAATCAGGTGCCGCTCTCCGCCACCGGCTACTACCGCGTGCCGGGCATTCATTATGACCGGCTGGCCGGGCGCGGCACGCCGTTCTATTACTACGCATTTGGGGCTGCCTGCTGCGAGGTGGTGATCGATACCTTAACCGGCGAATCCCGCCTGCTGCGTGCCGATATCCTGCATGACGTCGGGGCGTCGCTGAACCCGGCTATCGACATCGGCCAGGTTGAAGGGGGCTTTGTCCAGGGCATAGGCTGGCTCACCTGCGAAGAGCTGGTGTGGAGTGACAAAGGACAACTGCTGACCGATGGTCCGGCGAGCTATAAAATTCCAGCCATCAGCGATGTCCCGGCTGATCTGCGGGTGACGCTGGTGGAGAACCGCAAAAATCCCAAAGACACGGTGTTCCACTCCAAGGCCGTGGGCGAACCGCCGTTTATGTTAGGGATAGCCGCCTGGTGCGCGCTGCAGGATGCGGTCGCCAGCGTTAACGATTACCATCAGCACCCGGGGCTGGATGCGCCTGCTACGCCGGAGCGGATCTTCTGGGGCGTACAGCGCCTGACGGGAGCCATTGATGATCTATCATGACTGGATCGGCGTGCTGCATCAGCTGCGTGAAAAACGCCAGAGCTGCGTATTAATTACCGTGCTCAGTGAGCATGGTTCAGTGCCGCGTGACAGCGGCAGCAAAATGGTTGTCACGCAGCAGGAGAGCTTTCTCACGATCGGGGGCGGTCATCTGGAGTTTGCGTGCATCGCTCAGGCCAGAGCGATGCTGCAAAGTGGAGCCACTGCGCCACATACCGAGGATTACAGTCTCGGTGCGCGGCTCGGACAGTGCTGTGGCGGCAAAACCACGCTGCTGTTTGAGCCGCTGCTACAGGCGCAGCCGGAAATCTATCTGTTTGGCGCGGGCCACGTCGGGCAGGCCCTGGTGAATCTGCTGGCGACGTTACCCTGTCACATAAACTGGATCGACAGTCGTCCGGATCAGTTCAGCCACGTTCCGGCTGGCGTGGTCACACTGCAGCCGGACGACCCGCTTGACTGTGTGGCCCAGGCGCCTGAGGGCAGCTACTTCATCATTATGACCCATCATCATCCGCTCGACTTTGAACTGTGCGAAGCGGTGCTGAAACGCGGCGACTTTCGCTATGCCGGCGTCATCGGTTCAGCGACGAAAAATCAGCGTTTCCGCTACCGGCTGGCGGGCAAGGGTGTGGCCCGCGAGCCGCTGGCGCGCCTGCGCTGTCCGATTGGCCTGCCGGACGTTAAAGGCAAGCTGCCCGCCGAAATTGCGGTGGCCATTGCCGGTGAAATCATCAGCGTGTATCAGCAGCAAATCGCCTGAGTTGCGCTTTCGCGGCAACCTGTCAGGATAAGACTTTGCGATGCCCATCAGGAGCGAACCATGAACGCCCGTCAGAATCCCTTCTTTAGCGTCAGCACACTGCCTTACCAGGCGCCTCCCTTTGACCAGATTGAGGAGCAGGATTTCCTGCCCGCGCTGCAGGCGGGCATTGAGGAGAAGCGTCAGGACGTTGAGGCGATCGCCCTGAACAGCGAAGCGCCCACCTTTCTCAACACCTTTGAGGCGCTGGAGAAGAGCGGACAGCTCCTCAATCGGGTGAATCTGGTCTTCAGCGCCATGACCTCGGCCCATACCAGCCCTTATCTGCAGCAGGTAGATGAGGAGATTGCGCCGCAGCTTACTGCGCTTAATGACGACATCATGCTGAACCGTCCGCTGTTTTCACGGCTCGATGCGGTTTATCTGCAGCGCGCCAAACTGGATGCCGAATCAAAACGGCTGGTTGAGGTGATCTGGCAGCGCTTCCAGCTGGCGGGCGCCAATCTCCCGGAGGCACAGAAGCAGCAGCTTAAAGCCCTGAATCAGGAAGCGGCGCGCCTCAGTACCCGTTTCACCAATAAACTGCTGGCCGCCACCAAAGCGGGCGGACTGGTCGTTAATGATCTGCAACAGCTGGCGGGACTGTCACCGGCCGACCTGGCAGTGGCCCAGGCGGAAGCGCAGGCGCGCGGACTGGAAAAAAGCTGGCTGCTGGTGTTGCAGAACACCACGCAGCAACCGGCGCTGCAGAGCCTGGCCGATCGCGCAACCCGGGAAGCGCTGTATAAAGCGGGCGTGACGCGCACGGAAAAAGGCGATGAGAACGATACCCGTGAGCTGGTATTACGGCTGGCGCAGGTCAGGGCAGAGCAGGCCCGGCTGCTGGGTTTTACCAGCTATGCCGAGTGGAAGCTGCAGGATCAGATGGCGAAAACCCCCGATGCGGCGCTGGCCTTTATGCGCAACATCGTGCCTTCCGCGCGCGCCCGTGCGGAACGTGAAGCGGCGGCCATTCAGCATACCATCGATCAGCAGCAGGGCGATTTTACTCTGCAGGCATGGGACTGGCGTTTTTATGCCGAACAGGTACGGCGTGCCCGCTACGATCTCGATGAGAGCCAGATTAAACCTTACTTTGAGCTGAACTCGGTGCTCCGGAATGGCGTCTTCTGGGCGGCGACGCAGCTTTACGGCATCCGCTTTACACCGCGCCAGGATCTGCCGGTTTATCATCCCGACGTGCAGGTGTATGAGATTTTCGATGCCGACGACACGCCGCTGGCGCTGTTTTATACCGACTTCTTCAAGCGCGACAGTAAAGGCGGCGGTGCCTGGATGAGTAACTTCGTCAACCAGTCAGCGCTGCTCGACAGCAAACCGGTGATCTACAACGTCTGTAACTACACCAAACCGCCCGCCGGAGAACCGGCGCTGCTGAGCTGGGACGACGTTATCACGATGTTTCATGAGTTCGGCCACACGCTGCATGGCCTGTTTGCCAGCCAGCGCTACCCGAGCCTGTCGGGCACGGAAACCCCGCGCGATTTCGTTGAGTTTCCTTCGCAGATCAATGAGCACTGGGCCAGCGAGCCCGCGGTGTTCCGCAACTACGCCCGGCACTATCAGACTCAGGCATTAATGCCCGCTGAGCTGCATGACAAGATCGTCCGGGCCGCGACGTTCAACAAAGGCTATGAGATGAGCGAGCTGCTGGCTGCCGCGCTGCTGGACCTGCACTGGCACAGCCTTAACCGTGATGCCGCGCCGCAAAGCGTGGAAGGGTTTGAGCAGCAGGCGTTGCAGAGCGACAATATCGCGCTGACGGCGGTGCCACCGCGCTATCGGTCCAGCTATTTTCAGCACATCTGGGGCGGAGGCTATGCCGCAGGGTATTACGCCTATATCTGGACGCAGATGCTCGCCGACGATGGCTATCAGTGGTTTGCGGAGCATGGCGGACTGACGCGTGAGAACGGTGAAATCTTCCGGCAGAAGATTCTGTCACGTGGCAACAGCAGCGATCTCAAAGCGCTGTATGAAAGCTGGCGGGGCGCAGCGCCTCAGCTGGAGCCGATGCTGAAAAATCGCGGTCTGGCGGATTAATAATAAAAGGGCTGTCGCGGTGACAGCCCCTGTTTTCCTGGATTAGCCCAGCGGGCCGCCTTCAATGGTTTCGCACATTCCGGCCAGCACCCGCTCACCGGTTTCGTTTTTCAATGACTGATACCACTCCGCCGTAACCGCCGGGTCGCGCGCATGGGTCACATCACAGCGCTTACGCGCTTTCAGCACCAGATCTTTTACCCGCTCAACCCGTCGTGCCTGATAGCGCAGCAGGGCATCTTCGATGCCCAGCGAATGCGAAGCCAGCGTCGCGGCCAGCACCACGGCATCTTCCATCGCCGCACAGCCACCCTGACCAATATCGGGCGTGGTGCTGTGGGCGGCATCGCCAAGCAGCGCTACACGCCCTTTGACAAAGCGGCTGAACGGTTCGATATCGTGGATCTCAACCCGGTTGGTGGTGTCGGGATGAATTGCCGCAATCAACTGCTGCACCGGCTCCGCCCAGCCCTGGAAGTAGCCAGTTAAGTCCGCTTTCACGGTGCTGCGATCCTGCGGCAGTCCCTTCGGCAGCGGCACATCAAAGAAGAAGTAGAACCGATTGCCGCTGACCGGCATCAGTGAAACTCGCTTGCCGTCACCGACAAAAGTGGTCCACTGATCGGCGGGCGCAATGCGCTCATCAATGGTAACCAGACCGTTCCAGTTAACGTAACCGGCATAACGTCGTTCCAGCTTCTCTTCCAGCACATAGTCGCGGACGACGGAATGGGTGCCATCGGCGGCAATCAGAAAATCGCCGTGCGCCTGACTGTTATCAGAGAAGGTTGCGATAACGCCATTTTCAGTCTGTTCGACCTGGATCACGCGCTTGCCAAACTGCACCCGTTCACGTCCGAAGGTGTCAATCAGCATCGCCTGCAGTTCTGCCCGCGCTACCGGACAGGGATATTCGCCCACCTGCTGTACCAGTGGTGCCATGCTGAAGCGGGTCAGGGGTGTACCTGTTGCGCCATCGTGATAGGCCATATAGGCCATATTGCCGCCCAGCTCACGTAGCGCGGTTTTCATTCCCAGCGCATTCAGGCATTTAACGCCGTTGGGCCAGATGGAAATGGCCGCGCCAACAGGCTTCATCTCCTGAACGGCTTCAAAGACCTCAACGTCGATTCCGGCTTTCTCCAGCGCAATCGCGCTGCTCATTCCGCCAATACCGCCACCAATTACGATTGCTTTCATAATGCTCTCCTTTCTGCATAGAGAGACTCCTGCAACTTTTGTACCAGAAACATAGCTAAGCCGAATATGATTATTAAATTCAATAAAAACAATAAATTATAAGCATTTCGGCGAAGTGAGGCGAGCATATCCTTTCTGACGTGATGCACTTAAATGTCGCAAATCAGGGCGCAATAAGGGTGCAAATGTGAGCGGGCTGCATCTTTTGTTTCATCGTTTGTTTTATTATTGCTGCCAGGTTTCCGGGGCACTCATCAGCCAGTTAGCCCCGGCTTTCTGTTATCCCGCGCGGTTAATTACTTTAAAAGTTATGAACTAAAAAGCCGCTTCGCTTTGATAGCATTGCTAACAAATAATTAAACATAGACATAACAACTGGCGTGAATATTGCCCGGAAAATTATGGCTTTATTCAACAGGGGGTTAGGGTGACACAGTTAAACACACCTGTTAATAAAAAACGCTCATTCATAATCAGACACAACTGTGACCGTTTTATCACCGGTCGCAATCATTAGTAAAACTGCGCAAGCCGCATCAGAAAAGGCTTTTAGGATATTGCTCAAACGTATCAGCCGCGATCGCGTGATATAGATCACTCTGGACATAAAGGACTCTGGAAGACGATCATGAAAATTGGAATTACGAATAACCAGTATCCGGAGCAACGTAATATCTTAGTTAATCCGGATAACGAATATATAAATCTGAAAAAGAGCAATCTGTTCTATTTTATTAATCCGTTACGCACCCGATTACTTAAAAAGAATAAAACCTTTGTCTTTCAGCCTGTGCCATTTTCCGGGGCATCGCGGGCTGACATCCTTCACCTGTTCAACGAAGTTGCGATTACTCAGCAGAAGTGGGTTGCCTCGTTTGAAACTGAACTGCCGCGCGTGCTGCCGGTGGCGGGTGTTGCCAAGCAGGACAATCCCGAGCTAAAGCGGCTTATTCCTTATCTGTTAAAAGATAACTGTCTGGGGCTGATTGCCATCTCAGACGCCACGCTGAACATCCAGATGAAACTGTTCAAACCGGATGTTGCGCAGCAAATCCGCCGTAAAACCCTGGTGCTGCATCCGCCGCAAAAGCTGTTCGTTCAGCAAAAAACGCCACGTCAGCCAGGTGTCCTGAAGCTGATTTTTGCCGGCAATGAGTTCTACCGTAAAGGCGGGGCGGAAGTGGTGCTGGCAATCAGTGAGCTGATTGAAGAGCACCGGCTGGATGAGTCGCAGCTGGACCTGCAGCTGATAGGCGATCTCACCAAACGTCGCAACGTTGCTCATCGTCAGTTCCAGGATGATGATGCTTTCTGTCGCGACATTGAGAACCGCATCAAGCGCTATCGCTGCATTACGCATCATTCACAGATGGAAAACAGTGCGCTGATGCAGCTGTTCCGTCAGAGCGATGCCGGACTGTTACCGACCTGGCAGGAGACTTACGGTTTCTCCGTGCTGGAGATGCAGGCTAACGGCTGTCCGGTCATCACCAGCAACGTGCGAGCGCTGCCGGAGATCAATCCTGCCAATGCGGGCTGGGTGATTGCGAGTCCGCTGAACGCCGATCGCGAATACAGCATCACCTCGGCTGAGCAAAAATCTCAGCTGCGCCGGTCGCTGGTGGACGGGCTGAAATCGACGCTGCTCGCCATCATTGAACGTCCTGAAATATTGCAGGAGAAAGGGGAAGCGGCCATTCTGCGCATCAAAGAGCAGCATGACACCCAGCGTTATATCGCCCGGCTCAACGATATCTATAGCCGTGGCGTGATGAATGTCACTCAACACCCTCCTGTTGTCTCAATTTGATGAGATTTCTCTGACGGCACGCGCCAGACTGGCCATACTTAGTGCTGCGTACCTCAGGAGAAATGTTATGAAAATTATCCTCACTCTGCTGCTGTCCGGATTACTGGGCAGCAGCGCCTTCGCTCAGCCTGCACCGCTTTTTCCGGCCCGCGCGCCGCTGGCACAGCTGACACCGGTTGCTGACCGCTGCGATCTCTCCACCTGTCAGACCAACTGCTACGTCGAGCAGTCCCATTGCAACACCCGGGATAGCGGTGCCTGTAGCTCAAAGGCTCAGATGTGCGTACAGGCCTGTTCCAGCCAGTGTAAATAATTCGATTCAGTGAAGAATATTTAGTTAATAATGAAAAAGTCCCTGTTTTACCTTGCTTTATTTTCTCTCTCTGCCAGCTGTGTTGCCGCCGATCTCTCCTCACAGCAGGTCACTTCTCTGGTTAAAGCCGCGATCGAACCGCTGATGGAGCAGCAGGCGATCCCCGGTATGTCGGTGGCGGTGCTTTACAAGGGCCGAGCGCAGTTTGTGAACCTCGGCGTGGCCGATCTTGAGTCACGCCGCCGGGTCACGGAAAACACGCTGTTTGAACTGGGGTCAGTGAGTAAAACCTTTACCGGCACTCTGGCCGGGATCATGATCCGCAACGGCGAAATCCGTCTGAACGATCCGGTGCAGAAGCGCTGGCCGCAGCTGACCGGTGAGCAGTGGCGTCCGGTGCGTATGCTGCATCTGGCGACCTATACCGCAGGCGGCCTGCCTTTACAGCTGCCTGATGAGGTCACCGATCAGGCTTCGCTGCTCCGCTTTTATCAGAACTGGCAGCCAACGGCAGCACCAGGTTTGCAGCGCCAGTACTCCAACGCCAGCATTGGTCTGTTTGGCTCGCTGATGGTGAAGGGCGATTATGAGCAGGCGATGGAACGACATGTGTTTCAGCCGCTGCGCCTGACGCGCACTTACATTACCGTGCCGCCGTCGATGATGCTCAACTATGCGTGGGGCTACAAAAATGGCCAGCCGGTGCGGGTCTCGCCCGGCATGCTCGATGCGGAAGCATACGGCATTAAATCCACCGCGCGTGACATGCTCACCTTTATGCAGGCGAACATCGATCCTAACCGTTTATCGGCGGGCAACGCGGTGCTACGGAATGCCATCCGTACTGCGCAGTCGCGCTACTTCAAAGTCGGCAGTCTCTATCAGGGGCTGGGCTGGGAGATGTACGACTGGCCCGTCGATGCTGAGACGCTGCTCAGTGACAACGATAATGCTGTTGCACTAAAGCCGCGTCCGGCGACGCAGGTTAATCCGGTCGGGCCGTCGCAGAGCGCCAGCTGGGTACATAAAACCGGTGCCACCAATGGATTTGGTGCCTATATCGCCTTTATTCCTGAGCAGAACAGCGGCATCGTGCTACTTGCCAACAAAAATTACCCCAATCCGCTTCGCATCAGGGTAGCGTGGCAGATTCTGCAGGCACTGCAGCAGGGTACACCTGAATAATGCACCTTACGCCTGCTCAGCCCGGAGCAGGCTGGCGCCCTCTGTTCATTTGCGCTAAAATAAAAATCAAATGAACAGGAGGGCTGATATGTCCATCGCCATCTACACACCCACTCAGCATCAGCATAACCGTTCGCTCCTGCACGCCCTGAATCTGCCGGAAACGCTGCCTGATGCACACCAGCGTATCGCAACAGGATTCAGCAGCGGCGTGCTGAAGCGCACCGCGTCATTGTCCACCTTTGACGAGGGCTGGCTCTGCCGTCTGGCGGGCATCGACCGCACCACATACAACCGCAAAGTTAAAGATCCGCAGCAGACCTTTTCGCCCGATCAGAGCGGACGGATCTATATGCTGATTCGCGTTCTTTCTGCCGCCAGCAAACTGTTTCGTGACGACAGAGAGCGGCTGGTACAGTGGCTGGAAACGCCCGCCAAAGCGCTGGGCGGTAAAAAACCGGCCGAGATGACCACCACGGTGGCCGGTGCAGAAGCGGTGATTAACCTGATTGGTCAGCTTGAGCATGGCGTGATCACCTGATGGCGGTGCCTTTCTTTCGCCTGGTAAAGCGTGAGTATGCGATGACCGCCTTTGATGGGTTCGGTGCCCGCACCTATGGCGGGCGCTGGAATTCTGTGGGAACGGTCTGTGTCTATATGGGATCGAGCCGGGCGCTCTGTGTGCTGGAGGCGCTGGTGCACCTCACCATTCAGGATCTGGCACACGACTACGCAATGCTGGCGATTAACGTACCGGAACCCCTGATCACCGAGCTTTCGCTGGCGGCGTTACCTGCTGACTGGCAGGCCGATCCTGCGCCATCGTCCACCCGACAAATTGGTGATGACTGGCTCGCCAGCCCGGACAACGGGCTGGTGTTGAAGGTGCCGAGCACGCTGACGGGTGAATGGAACGCACTGTTCAATCCCCGTCACCCGGCGGCGGCTGGCATCATCAGTAAAGTGGTGGTAGAACCTTTTTTCTTCGACCCGCGCTTTCGGCGACAGTAGGGCAGTGAGGCGCTGATATCCTCACCTCCACAGCTCACGCCTGTGATTCTGATAACGCCTGCGCCGCGCAAATCAGCGCCAGATGGCTCAGTCCCTGCGGCATATTGCCCCGCCAGCTCTGACTGCGGACGTCATACATCTCATTGAAGATATCGACGTTACCCTGGCCGTCCAGCGTCGTCAGAATCTCCTGCATCGCCTGTTCTGCCTGGTCTGTTTCGCCCATCTCTGCCCAGGCTTCCACCAGCCAGAAGGCGCAGGCAAGAAAAGTACTCTCTTCCTCTCTGACACCGCTGTAGCGATAAAGCATGGCGCTGCCGTCGCCCAGCGCCTGCTGAATCGCGCGGTAGGTCAAGAGCATCCGTTGTGGATTGACCGCATTGCCGTAGCTGTGAACCAGCGCCAGCGATGCGTCGAGACGATCGTCGCTGCCAGCATAGAAGAGATAAGCCTGTTTCTGTTCTGACCAGCAGTGCGACTCAATCCAGTCACGGATGCGATCACGTTCCCGCTGCCAGCGCCCCAGCCACGTCGGTTCGATATGCTGGCTTTCGGCAAGGGCAACCGCCCGGTCCAGCGCCATCCAGCAGGCCATCTTGGAGTGGGTGTAGTGTTGCAGTTCCGGCAGTTCCCAGATGCCGCAATCTTTCTGCCGCCAGTGATCGGCGCAGCAGTTTGCCAGCTCCCCCAGCATGCGCGAGGTGGTGATATCCAGCACGTGTCCCGCTTCAATAAAGTGCTGTGCGGTAACCAGCAAGTCGCCATACATGCTGAGCTGCAGCTGGTCGCGGGCATTGTTGCCAACCCGCACCGGCTGAGAGTTTTTATAGCCGCTCAGTGGCGGATAACGCTCGGCGGGCACCTCATCACCGTTCAGGGCATAGCAGGCGCGCAGCCTGACGCCGTGACGCATTATGGTCTGCGACAGCCAGGAAAAGGCCGCCTTACAATCTTCCAGCGCGCCAATATAGACGAATGCTTTAATAATCAGGCAGGCGTCGCGCACCCAGGCGTAGCGGTAATCATAATTTTTCTCGCCGCCGATCCCTTCCGGTAAAGAGGTCGTTGCGGCGGCGGCCAGCGCGCCGGTCGGCGAGTACCAGAGAAACTTCAGCGACAGGGCAGAGCGCTTTACCAGTGCCGGATAGCTGCCCGCGTAGCTCAGGCTCTCCACCCAGCTGCTCCAGCCGGTGTGACTGGTTTCAATCCGCTGATCGATAGCCTCCAGTGGCGGCACCGCCAGCGGCTCTTTTTCGGTTACCAGTAACGCGCAGAGCGATCGGGACCCGGCCGTCGTGCGCAGCGTGGCGCAGACCTGCTCATCGTCCAGCTCGGTTATCTGGATATCGTCGCTGGTGCGGAACATCGCCATGATCTCCGCGATGTGAAAGACCTTGCCTTTCTCATTGTCAGCCACCCAGGGCGAACGGGTTTCGGCGGCAGTGCCGAAGCGCAGGGTGATCGCTAATTCCACTTCACCGCTGACGCCCTCAATGCGGCGCGCCAGTTCACACCACGGCAAACGGCCCGCCAGCGTGCTGTTGATGGATTCAGTCAGCAGCACGCTGCCGCTGTCCGTTTCGAAACGGGTCTCCAGCACATTGCTGTTATCACGGTAACGGCGCGAGACCTGATAGGGCGCGCGCGGCACGATCTGAAAATAGCCACCGAGTCCGGCATCGAGCAGGCGATCAAACAGCGGTTTCGCATCGAGATTAGGCGCGCACCACCAGTCAACAGCCCCATCCGGCGCGATCAGCGCCACCGAACGGCCCTCACCAATGGCGGCATAATCACCCAGCCCCGCAAAGCCATCTTCTCTGACCGGTGAATGAAAGATCGGGTTTTCCATGGTCTGCTTCCTTATTTCACGGTAACGGGAATTCTTCTATGGGCAAATGCGGGACAAAAAAATGGCCGCGCTATGCGGCCATCAGAGACAATTTACAGCGTGCCGGTGCCGCCATCAGAGCACCAGACCTGACCGGAAGAGTAACTGCTCTCGGTTGAGGCCAGGGTAACGTAGAGCGGGGCGATCTCAACCGGCTGACCGGGACGGCCCATCGGTGAATCTGCACCAAACTGTTTCACTTTTTCCATCGGCTGACCGCCGCTCGACTGCAGCGGCGTCCAGTATGGGCCAGGTGCTACGGCGTTGACGCGGATACCGTCGCCACCCAGCTGCTTCGCCAGCGATTTAGTGAAGGCAACAATAGAGGCCTTGGTCTGCGCATAGTCGAGCAGAATATCGCTGGGTTTAAAGGCCTGTACTGACGAGGTATTAATAATCGATGCACCGCGTGGCAGATATTCCAGCGCTGCTTTGGTGATCCAGAACATCGCATAAACGTTGGTTTTAAACGTCGCGTCAAAATCTTCCGTACTCAGGGTACGAATGGACTCATTAAATTGCTGACGACCAGCGTTATTAACCAGAATATCCAGACCGCCTAATTTATCCGCAGCGTCTTTCACCAGCTGCTGACAGAATTCTTCAGAACGAATGTCGCCGGGAATAGCGAAAACTTTACGGCCTTCCGCTTCGATTAATTTAATCACTTCATCAGCATCGGGCTGTTCTTCGGGCAGATAGTTAATCACCACGTCTGCGCCTTCACGGGCATAAGCGATAGCCACTGCGCGGCCAATACCGGAGTCACCGCCCGTAATCAGCGCCTTGCGGCCGGTCAGTCGGCCAGTGCCGCGGTAGCTGGTTTCTCCGTGGTCGGGAACCGGGATCATCTTGCTGGCCAGGCCTGGTGCCTGTTGTGGCTGCTCCTCAAACGGAGGCTTAGGAAAGTGATCCAGATCGAGCGTCTTGTTAGTTGGTGTAGCCATTGTATGCTCCTTGAACAGAGTTATCTGAGACATTAAGCCTGGCACAAATGTGATATTTGTCACATCTGACTGCTGATTCATTGAGCAGGTAAAACCAGAAGAACTTAATAATGCAGATAAAGCGTAGTCAGGAAATCGGTATTGTGTGCTGCACTGTCCGATTATTTTTCAGAGGAGGCAGGGAATAATTAAAGCGAAGCGTAAAAACGGCTGGGGATTATTTCAGCAGGTGAAATGTTCCGGCTGAAAATAAAAAAGGGCGGTTAACCACCGCGTACCGAACCGCGCCAGACCACATCGACCGCATATATTCTGTGCTCCTGCTGCTGTTCATTTTTGGGTGTTAATGTTTCCGGTTGCGCTTCCGTCTCCACCAGCCAGGCAATAGCATCGCGGGCAAACTGCTCCACCGGCTGCGCAAAGGTGGTGAGGTTATAGGAGGACCAGCCCGACTGCGGAATGTTGTCATGTCCCATGATGCAGAGATCCTCCGGAATGCGCAGCGCAAAGCGGTGACGCGCCTCATCCATAAAGCCGCAGGCGAGCAGGTCGGTAGCACAGTAAACCGCATCCGGGCGAATGTTACGCGTCAGCAGACGCTGGGCCAGAATCTGGCCGCTTTCATAGGAGGTGGTGCCGAAGCGTTCTACCTGAACCGTAACGCCCGCGTTCTGCGCTGCCACCAGAAAATCGGCTTCGCGCTTCAGCAGGCTCGGCGTGCCCGCCAGCGAATTGACAAAGGCGATGCGATTGCAGCCCGCCCGGACAAAAGCGTTAACCGCCATTTCCGCTGCCGGACGGGAGTCGAGGTTGATATTGAGCGTGCCGGGCAGGGATTCGTCGCGGTTAATCAGCACCAGATGCTGACCATGTTTGTAGCAGAGCCGGGTAATGCCGCTGTCCGGCATGCCGGAGAGAATGATAGAGGCGTCGGCACGGAAATTAATCGCCTGTTGCAGCGCGTCCGAAACCCGCGCATCCGAGCGGTCGGTGTTGATCAGCATCGCCACTTTTCCCGCTTCCTGCAGATACTGGGTCATCCAGCGCACCAGGCTGGCACGGTAGGGCGTGTCCACCTCGGAGGCGATTAAGCAGACAATGCCGCTGCGGTTGCGTACGAGGCCGCGAGCCAGATGATTGACGTGATAACCCAGCTCTTCAGCCGCTTTCATCACCCGCTGACGAGTGGACTCTGACACGCTGGCCCCTTCTGTAAAGGTGCGTGAGACCGCTGACCGGGAGACGCCCGCCCGGTCAGCGACATCCTGCGCACTCACTACCGCTTTAAGCTGCTGCATCTTTTTTCCTCGCCCCTGTGTTACCTGCACTGAGTCTGCCTGAATTTGCAAGGCTGTGCAAAGGATGCCTGTACACCGGATGTTTCAAATTTGTGACAGGGCCTGACAATTGTACAACAACTCAATTGACAGTGCAGCCGGGTCACCGTACTACTTTGCTCATACCTTTGCACGCATGTGCAAAAGCTGGCGCACCTGCGTCATCCAGCCCAGGAGAACATCATGCGTTATCCCTCTCTGCTCGCTGCTGTCATCGTCTGCCCTGTGGTGCCGTTTGCTGCCCCGGCGGCGGGCCTTAATATGATCTGCTCTGCTGATGTAGTGGTGTGCGAACAGATGACCACGCTGTTCAGCCAGAGTCATCCCGACATCAAACTCAGCATGGTGCGGCTCTCTGCCGGTGAAGCTTATGCCCGTATCCGCAGTGAAGCGCGCAATCCCCGTACCGATATCTGGTGGGCGGGCACCGGTGACCCCCATATGCAGGCCGGCGAAGAGGGCTTAACCCAGGCCTACAAGTCACCCCTGCTCGATCAGCAGCAGCCCTGGTCACAGAAAGTAGCGGAGATCTCCGGCTATCGCACCGTTGGCGTCTATGCCGGTGCGCTGGGCTGGGGCTACAACACGAAACTGCTGGCGGAGAAAAAGCTGAAGGTCCCGGCCTGCTGGGCGGATTTACTCGACCCGGGCTTTAAAGGCGAGATTCAGATCGCCAATCCTAACTCCTCCGGCACGGCCTATAACACCCTGGCGACGCTGGTGCAGATCATGGGTGAAGACAAGGCCTTTGACTACCTGAAGAAGCTCAACGCCAACATCTCGCAATACACCAAGTCCGGCTCAGCACCGGTCAAGGCCGCCGCGCGCGGTGAAACCACCGTCGGCATTGTCTTTATGCATGATGCCGTGGCGATGGAGGTGGATGGCTTCCCGATTAAGCCCGTCGCGCCCTGCGAAGGCATCGGCTATGAGATTGGTTCGATGTCGATCATTAAAGGGGCGCGCAATCTGGCCAATGCTAAAAGCTGGTATGACTGGGCGCTCAGCGCGGAGGCGCAGTCGCACATGAAAGAGGCGAAGTCGTTCCAGCTGCCTTCCAACCGCAAGGCAGAGATCTCTGAATACGCCCCGCGCTTCGAGAACATCAAACTGATCGACTACGACTTCAAAACTTATGGCGACTCGGCAAAACGCAAGGCGCTGCTGGGCCGCTGGGATAAAGAGATTGGTGCCAGCGCGCAATAACGGGGGTACCAGCCCGGCCGCCTGAGCCGGGTTGGTGCCAGACCGCGGTGGCGTAAGCCTGATGTCCGCTTCCTGATGGAGGTGATTTATGAATGCGCATAATCGTCGCTTAACCGGTGCGCTGCTGGCAGGTGCCGTCGCGCTGACGCTGCTGCCCTGGTATAGCCTGGAGCAGGGCTTCTTTACGGGTGACTGGCTGTTCAGCTTCTGGGGAGATGAGAACAACGCACCAGCGCTGGGACAGCTCGCGCTGCACAGCTGGCTGGGCATCGCCGTGGCGCTATGGCTGCTCTCGGCGGCCAGTGTCTTTCTGCCGCCAGGCCGCACACGCAGCACGCTGCTGCTGCTATTCAGCGTCTGCGGGATTCTTTTTCTGGTGCTGGAAGGGCATGCCATCGGGTTTAGTGGCTGGAACTGGCTGTGGCTGGAAAATCTCTTTGGTCCGCTGACACAGGGGCAACCGGCGATGGGCGCGGGCGCACTGCTGCTGCTGACCGTCTTTCTGCTGATCTTCGCTTTTGCCCTGGCAGAGCGCGGCGTGCTGAAAGGCGATGCCTTTGTGGTGGCGTCGATTGTGCTGCTGGTGGCGCTGGTGACGACCTTTGTACTCTATCCGGTGCTGAGCCTGTTTGTCGCCTCAGTGCAGGATAGTGACGGCAGCTTTAAACCGGATGGACTGATTGCCAATATGCAGGACCCCGCCATCTGGAGCCTCGCCTGTTTTACCGGCGACACCTGCGGCACAGCCTGGCGCACGCTGGGACTGGCGCTGATGACCGCCAGTGGTTCCACGCTGCTGGGACTGGCGTTTGCGCTGGCGGCCACGCTCACGGCGCTGCCATTTAAAAAAGCGCTGCGAATGCTGACCATTCTGCCAATTATCACGCCGCCGTTTGTTATCGGTCTGGCGCTGATCCTGCTGTTTGGCCGCTCCGGCGTGGTGACAGCATCGCTGGCGACGCTGTTCGGCATCGAGCCGGGTCGCTGGCTCTATGGACTGACCGGCATCTGGATTGCCCAGGTGCTGTCGTTTACTCCCATTGCGTTTCTGGTGCTGATTGGCGTGGTTGAGGGGGTCAGTCCGTCACTGGAAGAGGCGTCGCAGACTCTGCGCGCCAGCCGCTGGCGCACCTTCTCCCGCATCTCGCTGCCGCTGATGGCGCCAGGTCTGGCCAACGCGTTCTTAATCAGCTTTATCGAAAGCATGGCCGATTTCGGTAACCCGATGGTGCTGGGCGGCAGTCACGGCGTGCTCTCGACGGAGATCTTCTTCTCCGTGGTCGGCGCACAGAACGACCCGAGCCGCGCGGCGGTGCTGGCGATGATCCTGCTGGGCTTTACCCTGACAGCGTTTCTGGTGCAGCGCGTCTGGCTCTCCGGCAAAAGCTTCGCCACCGTGACCGGCAAGGGCGACGGCGGCCGTCATGTGATGCTGCCGCGTCCGGTACGCTACAGCGTTTATGGCATGGTGATCCCGTGGGGACTCTTCACCCTGGTGATCTACGGCATGATCATGACTGGCGGCTTTGTGCAGTCGTGGGGTCTGAATAACAACCTGACGCTGGATCACTACATCCGCGCCTTCAGCATCAGCGTGAATCAGGGGCAGCTGGTGTGGAGTGGCGTCGCCTGGAACTCGTTCTGGACCACGCTGGAAATCGCCCTGATTGCCGCACCGCTCACTGCCATTGTAGGGCTGCTGACCGCCTGGCTTATCGTGCGGCAGAAGTTTGCCGGCCGTCAGACCTTTGAATTCATGCTGATGCTCAGCTTTGCCATTCCCGGCACGGTGATAGGTGTGAGCTATGTGATGGCCTATAACCTGCCGCCGCTGGAGATCACCGGCACCGCGATGATCCTGATCGCCTGTTTTGTCTTCCGTAATATGCCGGTCGGCGTGCGGGGTGGAATTGCAGCGATGAGCCAGCTGGATAAAAGCCTAGATGAAGCGTCACTGACGCTGGGCGCCAACAGTTTCCGGACGCTGCGCAAAGTGGTGCTGCCGCTGCTCAAACCGGCGATCAGCGCCGCGCTGGTCTACGCCTTTGTGCGGGCGATTACCTCGATCAGTGCAGTGATTTTCCTGGTCAGCGCGCAGTACAACATGGCGACCTCGTACATTGTCGGGCTGGTGGAGAACGGAGAGTATGGCGTCGCGATTGCCTACTCCTCGGTACTGATCGTGGTGATGCTGCTGATCATTGGCCTGTTCCAGCTGCTGGTGGGCGAACGTCGCCTGCGCCGTGCAGCCCAACCGGCGGTGATCGTTGCCGCACCCTCTGTATCCACGCTGACTCAGGAGAGAGCCGTATGACGACCATTAACGCCGGATCGGTGGTGTTTGAACATGTCGCGAAGCGTTTTGCCGGTTTTACCGCGGTGCCGGATCTGTCGCTTACCGTAGAGCCGGGCACGCTGGTCACGCTGCTCGGGCCATCCGGCTGCGGCAAGACCACCACGCTGCGGCTGCTGGCCGGGCTGGAGCATCCCACCTCGGGGCGGATTCTGATTGGCGGCAAAGAGGTGACCCATCTGCCCGCCAACGAGCGCGACGTGGCGATGGTGTTTCAGTCCTACGCGCTGTTTCCGCATATGAACGCCCTCGACAACATTCTGTATGGACTGCTCTCCGGGGGTATGAATAAACGCGAGGCGCAGGACAGGGCGCGCGAAGGGCTGAAGCTGGTGGGGCTGGAGAGTCAGGGTCAGCGCCTGCCGTCTGAACTGTCTGGTGGACAGCAGCAGCGTATTGCAGTGGCGCGTGCGCTGGTGCTGGAACCGCAGGTGCTGCTGCTCGATGAGCCGCTGTCGAACCTTGATGAGCGTCTGCGCCGTCGGGTGCGCACCGACATTCGCGATCTGCAGCAGCGGCTCGGGTTCACTGCCGTCTACGTGACCCATGACCAGGAGGAGGCGCTGGCGGTCTCCGATAAGATTATTGTCATGAAAGAGGGGGATATTGCTCAGCAGGGCGCGCCGGAGACGCTTTACCACTCGCCCAACTCGGTCTTTATCGCGGACTTCATGGGAGAAGCGAACATTCTGCCCTGTGAAGTGGAACAGGCCGATGCGGATGACGCGCTGGTCCGTCTGGGAAATCAGCGCTTCCGGGTGCGGGGTATCGGTGCAAAAACCGGCAGTGCCCAGCTGGCGGTGCGACCGCAGTTTATTACGCTCTCCGGCGACGGTCAGGGCGCGTTGCAGGGTGAAGTGATCCACAGCACCTGGCTGGGCGATCATATCGAATATGAAGTCGCTACCGAGCTGGGCGCGCTGTTCATTATCGATCCACAAATGGAACAGCGTCTGCCGCTCGCCGCCACGGTTGGCGTCAACTTTAAGCCGCAGGGCTTAGCCCTGATTGCCCGTTAATCTGATTAACCCGAGGAGTTCGCATGGAATCGCAGGAAAGAGTGGCGCGACTGGCGTTAGCGGAAGCTGTGGCCCGCGAAGGTGGCGCGACCGCGCTATCTTACTTCAACCGCCGCGACACGCTGGTAGTAGAGACTAAGTACGATTTGCAGGATGTGGTGTCGATTGCCGACCGTGAAGTCGAGCAGCTGATCGCCAGCCGCATACGGGATGCGTTTCCTGATGATGGCTTTCTTGGCGAGGAGACGGGACTGCAGACGGGAACCTCTGATTACACCTGGGTGGTCGATCCCATTGATGGCACCAGCCCGTTTCTCAATGGAATGCCGAGCTGGTGTGTTTCTGTTGCGGTGCTGCGTGACGATATACCTGTCATCGGGGTGATTTTTGCGCCCACCTATGAGGAGTGCTATGTGGCGGCTCTGGGGCAGGGCGCGACGCTGAACGGGCGTCGTCTGCAGGTCGATCCTGCGCGCACGCTGCAAAACCACGTCACGGGTTTTGGTGCTAACAGCTATGTCAGTCCGCAACAGGTGGGCGAGATTGTGGCGGCGCTGCTGTCGGCGGGCGGTAACTTCATCCGCATTGGCTCCGGCGCGCTGATGCTGGCCTGGGTGGCGGCTGGTCGTGTCGTGGGTTACTACGAACCCTATATGCACGCCTGGGATTGCCTGGCGGGTTACTGCCTGGTGAAAGAGGCGGGCGGCTGGTACCACCCGTTTAACATCGAAGGCGACCGCATCACTAAAGGGGCGCAGGTGCTTGCTGTGGCACCCGGCGCCGAAGCGGACCTCCGGCGTATTGCTGGTTTGTAGCTCAGTGACCCTGTCACGCTGGCTGCATCAGGGTCAGCGTGATTCCGCAGGTCGTAGCGTTTTCGTCAGATAGTGGCGCTGCATTCCGTCCTGCGGAAAATCGGGCAGGGACATCTGCTGCTGATAACCCTGTTTCTGATAAAACGGCAGCGCCTGAAAACTGAAGGTATCCACCAGCGCAAACAGACAGCCCAGTTTAACTGCTTCCTGTTCCGCCGCTTCCAACAGCGCACGACCCAGACCACTGCCACGCAGCGTTCCATCCACCCAGAGATAATAAATGCAGAGCCAGTTTCCTTTGCGCGAGGCGATCAATCCACCCCGTAATATACCTTCTGCATCCCGGTGAGAAACCGACAGCGGGCCCCAGTTCTCCCGACTGATAAATTGCCGGTTGTAAGCCCCTAATCCTGCCAGTAACTCTTCCCGGTCCTCGTCGTTTTGCTGATGGGTAAGGGTAAATGTGCTCATCCTGTTCCTCTGCTAACCATGTATTATCTTTATCCCTTACAAAGGATAATTTCGGCATTATCCTTTGTAGGGTATAATTTGTATATTATCCTCTTTAGGGTATATAATGTAATTTATACCCTGCCGGGGATAACCCCTCTGCGCTATGCTTAAAGCCTGTGATCCTGAAGGAGTCACCCATGATATACAGCCCGCTACAGCTGGCAAACCGGCTAAAGCTTATCCGCCAGCGCAACGGCTGGACCCAGAGTGAACTGGCAAAAAAGGTGGGCCTGAAACAGGCCACCATCTCTCACTTTGAAAATGCGCCTGACAGTACCTCGCTGGCCACGCTGTTTAAGCTTTTACAGGCGCTGGAAGTGAGTCTGGACGTAGTGGAAAAAGAGAAGGCCAGTGCGCCTCAGTTGCATGATGAGGATGAGTGGTAATGCAAAGGCTGATTGCGTGGATGAACGGCGAGCGGGTAGGCGTGCTTACCCGGCAGCGGAATGGCGCTCATGAGTTTCAGTATGACACCGGCTGGCTGAGTAACCCGCTCTCCAGGCCGCTGTCACTCTCACTGCCGTTGCAGGTTAAGGCAATCACCTCACACGCCGTAATTAACTTCTTCGACAACCTGCTGCCGGATAGCCCGTTGATTCGTGACAGGATCGTGGCGCGTTACCAGATTAAATCCCGCCAGCCGTTTGACCTGTTGCAGGAAGTGGGACGTGACAGCGTCGGGGCGACCATGCTGTTGCCGCCCGATATGCCGCTGCCCGCACTGCAGGCTCGCTATGAGGTGCTGGATGAAGCCCGGCTCGAGAGCGTGCTGTCAGCCTATCAGTCCGATATTCCGCTGGGGATGCTGCGTGAAGAGACCGACTTTCGCATTTCGGTGGCGGGTGCACAGGAGAAAACGGCGCTGCTGCTGACCGAAGAGGGCTGGAGCATTCCTGCCGGCGCCACGCCCACCTCACACATTATCAAGCTGCCGATTGGTGAGATTAAACAGCCAGCCGCGACGCTGGATATGCGTGAAAGCGTAGAGAATGAGTATCTCTGTCTGGCGCTGGCCCGCGCACTGGGTATTAATGTGCCGCAGGCGACGATTATCCGGGCCGGTAAGATGCGCGCTCTGGCCGTTGAGCGCTTTGACCGCCGCTGGTCGCGCGACCGAACCCGGCTGATTCGTCTGCCACAGGAGGATTTCTGTCAGGCGCTGGGGCTGCCATCCTCGACTAAATATGAGTCGGATGGCGGGCCGGGCATCGCAGAAATAATGCAGATACTGATGGGATCGAGCAATGCCATCGAGGATCGCTATCGCTTTATGATGTTCCAGGTGTTTCAGTGGCTGACGGGCGCAACCGACGGTCACGCTAAAAACTTCTCGCTGTTTATCGAGCGCGGCGGCAGTTATCGACTGACACCTTTTTATGATGTGATCTCCGCTTATCCGGTGTTGGGCGGTACCGGCCTGAACAGGCGTGCACTCAAACTGGCGATGGGGCTGCGTGCCACTAAGGGGAAGAAGACAGAAATCGACAAAATCTTTCCGCGCCATTTTATCGCCACGGCGAAGCAGGTGAATTTTGATCGTGACAGCCTGCAGCAGATCTTTGACTTCTTCGTCCGTGAGTTTCCAAAGGCGGTAGTCTCAGTGCGCGAGGCATTACCGGCCGATTTCCCGCAGCACATCGCGGATGCAATCTTCAGCCATTCACTGATTATGCTGGAGCGGTTACGGCATAACGATTGATGGCGGATATGAGCTGGCACTATCCTGAAAAGCCCTTTCACCACTCTCTGGCAAACCGCCTGTCAGCTATGCTTATCTGACAGGCTTATCAAGGGAGTAAGGGTATGAAGTGTCCGGGATGTGAAGGAGAGGCGTTTGTTTACGCCACGCGTGACGTCAGTCTTAATACGGGTAATCCCGATGATGTCGTGCCGGATGTGAAGGGTGATCACTGCATTCGCTGCGGCGCGGTGATTATGAACGCCGGAACGTCGGAATTGTACCCCGAAAAGGCGGAAGCGCTGGAGAATGCAGGCGTGCCTGTTAAATGATACAAAGAGCCCGCTTAGTGCGGGCTTTCGTTATGTTGTTCCACGCAGCGGCACGTCACCAATAAAAAAGCCTGCACAAGGCAGGAAAAATCGTTACAAGGCAATGTCCATCTTTTGATAACACGCAACGAGTAAGTTGTGTGATGGTGGCACCGTACAGGAGAAACATTAGGTTTACTCTGGGAACGGAAATCACAATCACATCAATCTGGCTGCTGGAGTGCGTTATGGATGCCAATCGCTATGCCCTGAAAATAATCCCTTCACCGCCGACTTATCCCGGTGCCGCCAGTCCGGTAATGTTTGATGACACACTGCATCGCCGTCTGGCTGCCATTATTCAGCGGATGCAGCAGCAGCAGATTACGCAGCTGATTATTTATGCCGACAAAGAGCACGGCAGTAACTTTGAGTACCTGGCGGGATTTATTCCGCGTTTTGAGGAGGCGCTGCTGGTGGTGAATCAGCAGGGCGGGCTGACCTATATCATGGGGAATGAGAACCTCAAGCTGGTGCCTTTTGCCCGCAATCCGGGACGCTGTCTGCATGCGCCGGTGTTTTCGTTGCCCAATCAGCCGATGCATGGGGAGCAGCCGCTGGATCAGCTGTTGACAGAGGCAGGCATTAAGGCGGGTGACCGCACCGGACTGGTGGGCTGGAAGCTGTTTACCGGCAGTCAGCATAAGTTATTTGATCTCCCGCAATTCGTTTATACCGCAGCGGCTCAGGCGGCGGGTGGCGATGTGCATCTGTTTAACGCCACCGGATTGTTTATCTCGCCAGATCACGGTGCGCGTTGCGTTAACTGTGCCGATGAAGTCGCCTTTTATGAGGCGGGAGCCAATCTTGCGTCAACCGCGATGCTGGCTGCGCTGGATAGCGTTGCGCCTGGCGTCACAGAGAAGGCGTTGGGCGCACGGCTGAATGCAGAAGGACAGCCAAACAGCGTCATCACGATCGCCGCGACGGGCGATCGTTTCGCTCAGGCCTGGCTCTATCCGTCAGACAAACAGATTTCAACTGGCGACAAACTTTCACTGACGGTCGGCTATAAAGGCGGCCTGACCAGCCGCTCTGCGTATGTCGTCAGTGAGGCTTCTGAGTTACAGTGCAATGTTTCTGACTGGTTAACCCGGCTGGCGATCCCCTATTATCATGCGGTCGTCAGCTGGCTGGAGCAGTTGCGAATCGGGATCACCGGCCGCGAACTCTATACGCTTATCGAAACGGTATTGCCCAAAGCGCAATATGGCTGGCATCTCAATCCGGGGCATCTGGTCGCTGACGAAGAGTGGCTGAGCTCGCCCATCTATCCCGATTCAGCGGTGACCCTGAAGAGCGGAATGCTGTTGCAGATTGATATCATCCCATCGGTACCGGGTTATGGCGGCTGCAGTATCGAAGATACGGTCGGACTGGCAGACGCGGCATTGCGTGACGAGCTGGCGAGCCGTTTTCCGGAAGTCTGGCAGCGTATGACCCGCCGCAGAGACTATCTGACCGACGTACTGAAAATCCGGTTGCCGGAGGAGGTGATTTTGCTCTCGAACACGGTAGGGTATCTGCGCCCTTTCTTGCTGGATAAGCAGCGTGCGCTGGTGCGGCAGTAAGGTATTGATTCGCTCTGGACAATGCTGTCTGGCCTGATAAGTTAATCAAATCGTAAATCTGCCTATTCTCAGGAGTATTGATGCTGGATATTGTGCATTTTCCGCTGTTCGTCGCGTTGGTCGTGCTGCTTTGTGTTACGCCTGGTCCTGATCTCGCCTATATCATCGGTCAGAGTATGGTCAGGGGACGACGCGCCGGGATCCTTTCGGCGACCGGCGTGGCATTGGGCAGTTGTACGCATGCTATTGCCAGTGCACTGGGATTAACAGCACTCATTGCGGCTTCACCGCTGCTGTTCACGGTCATTAAATATATCGGCGCGGCCTACCTTATCTATCTTGGCGCTAAAATGATGCTATCAACCTTTGGCGTCAGTAAAGAGCGCCCGCTGGACGTTCAGAGCAATATGGCTGAGGTCGAAACCCGACGGTTGATGCTGCGCGGTTTCATTACTTCAATAACCAATCCCAAAGTATTGCTGTTTTTCATCGCGTTCTTCCCTCAGTTTGTGGTGATTGAGGGCGACCATCATGCGATCTCATTTCTGGTGCTGGGAATGGTCTATGCGCTGATTGGCGTCATGATTGATGTGTTGTTTGCTATTCTGGCCGGCGGTGCTGCAGGTGCTGTGGCAAAAAATCAAACGCTGCGAAAAATGCTGGATCGCGTCGTGGGTGCCACCTTTATCGGGTTGGGAATTCGCCTTGCATTGACACGGCGCTAAGGCAGTTGCGTGCTTAACAGAATCGCATACTCATCTCTTATTACCGGCCGCCTCAGGCCGGTAATAATTTGTAAAATTTAACTGAGAGTAAAACGCAGGCGCTTCTGTCAGGATACGCGCCTAAGAAAGTTCCTGGTTGCTCTCATTCGATGAAATGGTTTACCAAAAACGCGGTTTTGTTTGCCTGCAAAACCTCTCTTGCCGCGTTTATCGCACTCTCTGTGGCGCTGTTACTTAACTTCGAAAAACCGGCCTGGGCGCTGACCACCGTGTTTGTCACCTCACAACTCTATGCCGCCTCGACCGTCTCGAAATCGCTGTTTCGTCTGATGGGCACGCTGCTCGGCGGCATCTTTATTTTGCTGATCTATCCTGAAACCGTGCAGTCGCCGGTGCTGTTCAGCCTCTGTGTGTCGCTGTGGGTGACGGTCTGCCTGTATCTTTCTCTGCATGACCGCACGCCGAAGAGTTATGTCTTTATGCTGGCGGGTTACAGCGCAGCGATTATGGGCTTTCCTGACGTGGATACACCGTCGGCGATCATCAACACCGTGATTTCACGTATTGAGGAGATTACGCTGGGGATCCTCTGCAGCACGCTGGTTCACCGGCTGGTGTTTCCGGTGTCGATGCACCATCTGCTGGGGCAGAGCGTCAATCTCTGGTTTCAGAACGCGCGCAAACTCTGTGATGAACTCATCAGCGGGATGGCAAAGAACAAATCGCTGGAGCGGGAGGATATCCTGATCCAGATGGCGGGCTATCCGCTGAATGTTGAAACGCTGCTGACCCACTGCGTCTATGAGGGCGAAGCGGCGCGTAATGTCATCCGTCTGGTCAGCGTGCAGTATCAGCATCTGACCTATCTGCTGCCGACCCTGACCGCGATTGAGGCACGGCTGGGCGTGCTGGCCGAACTGAATATCCGTTTTCCGCAGTGCGTCACCGATGTGTTTCAGGCGTTTCTGCTGTGGCTGCATCATGACCGGATTAATGATATTGCCGGACTGCGTGAGGCGATTGCCGCCAGTCAGGCGACGCTGGAAGAGGAGTGGCGGGCAGGGCGACTGCCAACCGAAGAGAGCCTGCTGCTGATCGGCCTGCTGGAACGGCTGGCTAACTTTGTCCGTATTGCCGATGCCTTTGAGAACGTCAGTGCGCGCGCCGGGGATCTCTATAGCCACGGGGATGGGGCGGCGATCCGCAATATCCGGGAACACCGGCACATCGATAAGGGGCTGCTGAGACTCTCTGCGCTGACCGCTTTTCTGGCGACCTTTCTCTCCAGTCTGTTCTGGATTGGCAGCGGCTGGGCTGACGGCGCAAATGCGCCTCTGATGGCGGCGATCATCAGTTCATTCTTTGCCGGTGTTGACTCCCCGGTAACACCCATGAAACTGTTCGTGAAAGGGGTGATGGTTGCGCTGGTGGTCAGTCTGTTCTATATCGCTTTCCTGATCCCGCAGGCCAATACTTTGCAGGCGCTGATGATCTGTCTGCTGCCGGGTCTGATGCTGCTGAGTCTGATCATCGCTAATCCGGCGACCAATATGGTGGGGCTGAGTGTCGCTATTCAGATCCCTGGCTTTATCGGCCTGAGCCATCACTATGTCCCGAATCTGATCGTCACTCTGAATGCAGCCATCTCATCGATGGTGGGGATTATGTTTGCGGTGGTGCTGACGGCGCTGATCCGTAACAAACGACCGTCCTGGATTGCCAGAAGAGCGGTGCAGCGAGGACTGCGCGATCTGTTAGGGTTTATCAAAATGGTGGAGCGCAATTCGGCCACGCTACTGTCACGCCAGCAGTTTATTGCGCGGATGCTCGACAGGGTGAACGTGATTCTGCCGCGCAAACGGCTCGATCCGGTGCCGGATATTGTGGTGGGTGGGTATCTGATTACCGAAACCTGGCTGGGTGCGAACTGCTATGACTTTTACGCACGTCATCGAGAGATGCTGGAAGGGCATCGGATTGAGAGTGGACAGATGTTTCACGAGCTGGCGCTCTATCTGAAACGCAAGATGAAGTCGCTACAGCTAACGCCACATCAGAATTTGCTGGATGAACTGGACCTGTTACTGCTGCGGCTGGAGCCGATTGCGCGACAGGAGAGTGCGGTCATAGCGCCATTAATCCATCTGTTTAATATTCGGGTTTCACTGTTTCCACATCAGCGCTGGCCGGAGTAAAGCGTAGAAGAGTCGCTGGTGGCGTAGAGAGAGACGTGAACAGCGACCGGAAGATATAAAGAAAGTGCATTTTAGTTACATCATACATTAAATCTTAGTTTAAAAAAGAGCAGGCATAGTGCCTGTTTATCTGGTCTGTCAGTAAAAAAGGCAGGGCTTAGGGAAAAACAAAGATAACGGCACGGTTGTTTAACCTGCCATTATACCGATTTAAAATCAGCGTGTTGCATACTATTTCCTGTGAGCAAGACACAGATATTATCCTGGGTATTCAGGTACGACGCGCATCCCGCCGCGCCTGAAGCCAGTAATAAGAGCAGGGCGCATGCATCTTCAGGCGGGCTGGCTGTTTCCCTGTGGCTGGAGCTGATAAATCCACGCGGTGTAATGCTGATTATCTCCGGCAGAGACGCGAACTTCGACGCGATCATAGCCATCTTCAAACGCATCCAGCATCGGCCAGTGCGCATCCAGCTGGTCAGAGACAAACAGATAGCCCGGCACATCGGGGCCATGCTCATCCAGTACGATGCCGGGGAAATCAGCCGCCGCACCCCAGCCACGCTCGTAGAAGGTTCCGTTCACCGAACCGGCCAGCCATTCTCCGCCAATGTTTTCCAGGATATGGGCATTTTCGCGGCCCGGGCAGAGCGTGCCATAGACAAATAAGCGTATCATTTTCTCTCATCGTGGAATCCGTCGAAGCCAGCAACTTTAACGTGCCGTCAGCCGGTTGTCTCGCAGAACCTCGATGCTGCCCGACAGAGTCAGCCAGTAGCAATCCCTGGGTAAATTCTGCCAGCTATCAGACACACCTGATACGCAGAATTCACGTAGCGGCGTCTGTGACAATCGCAAAGTGTGACTTTTGGGTGTTCTGAATGTGTTAGCTGACGACACTCGCGTGCCATTACTCAAAGACAGTCGCGTAATTAACCGGAATGCCCTGGTCATTGATCACCGCATAGCTCACAGAATCCCCGGATTTCAGCGTGGCGTCACTGTTCAGTTGCAGATCGGACTGTGGGGCAATCATCAGGGTTTTTATAGATTGATGACCTTTAGGATTGACGTTCATGCTCATGAACCACGGCGTTGGGTTTGTTATCGTGATTTTATTTCCCGACACCGCGAAACGGATCTTTTCCGGATCGATGTTCAGTGGGGCATTGAGTCCTGCAGGCCGGACAAAGATTTTCAGCCGGATTCTCAGCGGCAGCACCACTTTGCGCTCAGCCACGCTTAACGCTTTTTTCAGTGCCGGAATCTGGTAAATATTTAACCAGAATAGGCTCTCTTTATTTGCGGGTAACGTCTGCCGCGATGTGAGCATCAGACGCAGCGAGCGCATTTCTCCGGGAAACATTTTTACCACCGGCGGAATAACAATAATCGGCGTGATGCTGGCATCAGGTGAAAGGGTAAGGTCACCCTCGTCTGTCCAGATTTGCAAAAAAGTTTCGTTCTGGCCGCTGTTAATAACATTAATTGACTGGGTCAGATCCGACGGATTAAAAACGATCCGGGTTTTATCTACATTAACCACCGCCCACACGCTGGTTGAGAGCAGCAGGCCAGATAATACGATGAGATTACTGAAAACTAACCACAACCTGTAATTGTGCATTGACTGTTCCTGCTGTAATCGTTTGTCCACTGATTGCTTCAAGTGAAGCCGTAAAATCGCCACTGTAAATATCGCTGCCGCCTGAAGAGATTTGCGACGTGAGATCTTTATAGGCATACCAGCCACGGCCGTTACCTGTGCCGGTCAGGGTTCTGTCAGGCAGTAAATTCAGCACCATATTATGGCTGTCATAAATCTTTATCCCGACGCCGGCGGCGGCAGCGCTGCTGCCATAATGTGAATCCAGCAGCCAGGTTAATCCGCCGCCAGCAGTCGTCAGTCCCAGATTCCTGGCCTGCGTCACCGCATTTGACTGGTTAACGAGAAAGCCCATCGCGACATTTGCCGAGGTGGTTGTCGAGGTCGAGGTGCCGGATAGGGCACCAGATTCACACTGGATGGTGACGGTAAACGGGGCCTGACTTTTTCCGCCAGCGGCGAGCGTGTTCACGCTTACGGTAGGCAGCAACACCACCGACGGATAATCCAGGACTTCGCACAGCGCACCGCGCACATAGGTGACATTCGAGTAGGTGCTCCATGCGGCAGGCCAGTTACGGTACCAGCCATACCAGTATGAGAGACTGTCCTGACCCACCTTCAGATTATTGGTATCCAGGCCCGGCCCCTTAAAAGCAATATAACCGCGAGGTTGTGTCCAGGTGTCCACATAACGATTACTATTGCTGGCGTAATAGCGGGTAGAATCTATTTTAAACATCTCATACAACACATTGCTGAATGCACTGGCCGGAATATAGATATAGGTACCATCGGAATACCAGTCACTGGCCGTCAGCTGCCGGGCTTTCCAGTAGCGACTGTAATACTCACCGGTTGAAAGGTTAGTCAGCCTTACGGCAACGTTGGCGGCCACATCATAATAAGCGCCATCCACTTCAGACGTAATATATTGCCCGGCATAGGGACTGTCGCCATTAGTGGCATACATTTCATACAGACTGTCTGCATCTGCCACGGCGCAGCGATAAAGAATCTGGTTAGCCGAGTAGGAAACATTGCTTGCAGATGTCAGAAAGCTGCCCACTGAACTGGCCAGTAACGTGCCGGAGGGCTGAAAAGTCTTTCCGCTATTGATACTTATCACGGAAGGCAGCCCTACATTACCTGAGCAGGTATCACAGGCGCCGGTCCAGTATGCGGCGGTATAGCCTGCCGCAATCGCGCTCTGAGAAAGGGCGGAGGTGGCGGTGACAACACTGCAATTGGCCCAGGCGGAGATAGTAAACAGTAATAAAAAAACAGGCAGAAGTGATTTTTTGATTTTCACACAATTAACCCTTGCGGCAGACGGCATCCAGGCGAACAATATCCTCATTCACCCGACCGGTTATTTGATAATTAACAAAGCAGGTTTTATTGCCTTTGTATTGCCAGTTGACTTTTAAGGTTCCCGAGTCATGCGGAACACGTGCATATAACTGACCACCCTGACCGATAATTCCTATTACGGTATTATCAGCATCACGAACCTCTGTACCCATTGGCGGAATATCATCATCTTCATTCTTGAGTGCGATCAATACCGCTTTACCCTGCAAGGTGGCGAAATTAATACGTGTAACGGAGCCGGCATAAGGCACAACGCGCTGACTGCCGCCGCTTAATTCAGCATCAGCATTCATATAACGCGTGTCCAGACTGACAGTATTGGCCTGATAAGGGGTCAGTGAAGGCAGGATGGCATAGCCGAACCGATCAATAACGGCACCCTGTCCATTGCGCACGCTGGCTCCCTGAGCGCCTTCCGCATGAATAAGTGCAAAGGTGTCGCTGGTATAGGGCCCGGCAGTAACACCGCCAGGGTGGATCAGTAACGTACCAGAAAGCCCTAATCCCGCCTGGCGGTAATTGTCACCCTGACCATAATTCGCTCTGATTCCACCCATACGCGTGTTCTGCTGAACATTTCCGCCGAACGAGGCACGGTAACTACCGCTATTTTGGGTCTGTTCGGCACCCCCATAGAGAGACCAGGAGAGCTGATTATTCTCGCCAGACGAACCAGTCAGAGAGAGAGTAGAATTACGCGTTTCTTTAGACTGATTGTAATTATAAGCAACTGAGGCCGTGTTATTGGCCCAGTTAAGCGGAACCGAAACATTCAGGGCAATAGTATTTTCGGTATATTTCTCCCGCCAGGTGTTATCGCCGTCATCCAGCCTGCCCCCATAACGATCGTAGTTCCAGGTTGTGCGCTGTCGGGCGACGTTGAGGCCATAACTGATGTTTTTCCAGCTGTTGTTATAACCAAGCTGAAGCTGAGTAATACGTGAACGGTTATTATAGTAATCCGCCGTGCTGGCGCTCAGGCTGATTAAGCCATAATTCTCCATTGACTGACTCAGGGTCACGGAGAAGTTATTACGCTGATGCAGCGTATCTGAGTAGTAACTGATGCCATTGTCCTGCTGACGCCGGACACCCAGCACATCCTGCAGGTCGCGGTAACCGCTGGTTGAATAACGATAAGCCGCCAGCACAAGGTTGGTTCCGGTCGCAAAGGTTTTACTGTAACTCAGCTCGGCGCGCCATCCCGTGGCGTTGCTGTTTTGATCGACCCTGGCATCGGAAAAGATGGTGTTCAATCCCACGGCACCCGCCGAAGAGGTCCAGACACCGCCAAGCAGCCAGGCCTGATAGTCCTGAGCCAGTCGCGAACCCGCTGTTGCAGTCAGGCGGTTACTGATACCGCGCTGCAAAAGCCCCTCGAAGAACGTGTTATTCACCGAGTAGAACTGACGCACCCGGCCTAATGCCAAAGAGTAATGCCAGTTTCCCGGCCTGACCGAGTCAGGAACAGAGGCATAGGGAACGGTAAATGATGACGTTTTTCCATTGGCCTCTGCCACCTCAACATCAAGATCGCCCTGGCTGCGGGTATTATACAAGTCGTTGATAACAAATGGCCCGGGCGCAACGCTGGTCTCATAAATAACGCGATTCAATTGCCGGACGATAACCCGGGCACTGGACGAGGCCATGCCACGAATCTCGGGCGCATAACCACGCCGACTCTGGGGACGCATCCTTTCATCGGTGGTGAGTTTGATACCGTTGTAAGCCAGACTGCCAAACTGTGAGCTCTCTGTGTAGCTGTCGCCTAAGGTCAGCAGACTGTCCAGCGGTTCAATGGGGCGCTGCAGCCAGGTTCTGACGGTAGTGTAGCGAATATCGCTGCCGGTCACGTTATTGTCGACAAACCCGAGATTGCCCTGGTGGCGCAGTTGCCAGTTATCAATATTGGTACCCGCCGTCATACCACTCCAGAGATACTGATACTGGTAGCCGGATGCGGTATTTTTGGTCCAGTTGTAGTTCGTATTGTGCCGGATGAAGAGGGCTGTAATCCCTTTGTCCCATTCGGCGACGGGGATAGTCCCGCGAGGAAGATGGATTAATTCAGCGTCCGGAATCGTTAATTGCAGCCGCAGTGAAGCCTGATCGAATTGCCAGCGCGCTGACGATGACCAGTGATTTAAAGGCTGACAGCCATCGCTGGCTATGGATTTGTTGAGTGACCTGAGACGCAACGATTCTGCCACCGCAGGGGAAAGACAGGGTTCAGCAGGCTGACCATTTTCTTCCGGAAGAAAGGTGAGGGCGACGCCACTTTTAATCAGCTTATTATTAACATAGATATCCACATAATAATTGCCAGGCGTGATATTGTGCTGATTAAATTGATCGATATTCTGACCAAAGGCAGAACCTTTGAACAGCGAAGGATCAAAGTAGTACTCCTCCGCGTGTCCAGACATTGAAAAAGTGAATGATGCACAGAATGGTAAAAAAAGGAGGCAAATATTACCAGGCTGAAATCGGATACTTTTCACTGACTTTTGCTCCCTGGTCATTCATCGCTGAAAGAGAAACCACGCTGTTATTGGATGGAAACTGAATTGCGCTTTTACACCTGACTGTTTTTTTAGAATAAGGGGCAATCATGTCAGCATCGCAGACAATTTCTTTTCCTGCTGTTTTTATTGCAACGTCTGTAAGCGAAAGATACCAGGGCCGAATGTTATTGATCTCAACCCCCTCTTTTTTTATTGCCACCTTTAATCCTTCGAAAATATTATCCGGCTGACTAATCCCTTTTGGCCGGTAAAAAATCTTCATCCGGTTACGTAACATTAAAACCATGGTATTACGGCCTGATTCACCCTGAATATTGGCAGGGGGAATCTGCAAAGAATTAAACCAGAAGACTGTCTCACGATCCTGGGGCAATGAGATTTCAGGCATGAACCTGATTCTTAAAACCTGACCGGTAAGAGGCTGAATCCGAAACACCGGGGGTGTCACAATAAAAGGCGCATCACTTTTTTCGCCTGGCTGCGAATCCATATTGCCGTTATCAAACCAGGTCTGAATAACATAAGGAATTCTATCGTTGTTCTTTAACTGAACATCGACGGAGATCGCGTTACCCGGGTAAATTATACGGCTACCAAGAATAGTGACGCTCGCCTGGACTTTATCCGAAACAAACGTGATTAAAAAAATGATAATTACAAATCTTAATGGAAACAACATAATGCGCGAAGCCATATCGAATATTTCAAGCGTGGCGTGCGTATCTGGTTTGCCAGATACGCACGGAAAATATTACTGGTAAGTCACGGCATATTGCAGTGATGCGGTTACCGTCCCTGCAGTGGGTGTGCCTGCGGCGTAGTAGCGGGCAGAGTAGGTGGCTGAGCCTGAAGTTTCACCCGCCTGTAGCGTCATATCGCCGCTGCCGGCGTAACCACTGGTCAGATTGATAACCGCATCCTTTGGATCGAGGATTTGTACTTCAACATTTTTTGCTGTGCCGGTATTGGTTAAGTTACCGGCAGAGCTGACATTATTGCCGACAAATACCGTCGAGATTTTCGTCGTCTTAGTGCTGTCACCGGTACAGCCGCTCACGCCCACGGTGAAGGTGGTATCACCCGCAGTCGTGCCAGACGTTGCAAGGTCCGACGTGCTCACCGTTGGTAGCAGAACGACAGGGGATGCATTATTACCGTTTACCGACACTGAACAGGTTTCAGCGGTGACTTCGCCCTGAAAATTGATGGTGTTATCTGAGGCAGCGAATACGCTTCCCGACACCAGTGCAGAACTGACCAAAACAGCAAGACTGCGCGATCTGATTTTCATCTTCATTTAATACTCCTTTATCTTCTTTATGCGGAAAACAATTGATTCAGGCTGATGCCCATTTTCCTGCGAATCGCATCTTTGATGTTATAAACGCGCTTCTTTTCAACACCCATTTCACTGGCAATAATCGTCAGTGAAAGCCCGCTTGCCGCCAGGTCAAGAAACTGAACTTCATCCTGATTGAGTGGATTAACTCTTTTCCTGATTGCAGCTTTCAGGCCGAAATAGCAGCCATTGATTTGTTTACTTATCTCGTCAAGAGACTGGTCTGCACGAATGACAGTTTGTATTCGCAAATCTTCTTTTTGCCAGTACGCCGCAAGCGGTTCCATAAAGCGATCGCTGACGACAATGAGCATTAACCCGGTGTTTTTTAAATACTCAATCCAGTTGCTGTTAGTAAAATACCTGACATTTCCCCTGGAGAAGTCAACGAAGACGCATCCTCTGCAAAAGATACTTTCATATTTTCCAGCCACCATATTCAGCAGTGATGAAGAGAAAAAATGATTTCTTCCGGGCCAGGTGGTAATTTTTTGCAACGGACATCGGTTATAAATGTCTGATGCGCGATGGGTGAGATCACAGCCATATTTGCAAGTGGCGCAGCGAATTTCCTCTCTGGTTATCTTTTTCATAATATTCTGGTGTGGTTGCGAGAGTTGTGATTATTTTATCGATAAAAATCTCCGCATTTCAAGGCGATGAAAATTATCCGCTATTTTGTGCATTCGGATTTTTCTTAAGGAGTAACCTCCATGTCTGGGCGTAAGATTTGTTGAAAATTCGGGACAAAAAAGGATTCCTATCCCTTAGCATCGCTGCGGTACCAGGACTTTTTTGCGTCCATTAGGAATATTTGGCAAATAAGGCCACTTTGATCAATAAAAATTCCGCACTCAGAGCTAAACCTGCGTGAATTTTGATCAGTGCATTTTTTGTATTTAGCAGCCTGCAAGCAGGTGCTGTTAAATAAATACAGGGTTAATTTTTCTTGTGCTGCCTCCTTATTTCATTTTCGATGACGCGACATTAATCTGGCTTGATAAAATTTGATGTTGATATTTAATCGCTAACAAATCACTTTAATTAAGAAAACTCCTGGTAAAAATTATGTTAATGGAGCCCTCTGGCATAAATATTGATCTAAATCAGTTATTTAGCATACGGATACATCGCTATTTTTAACTATGTCATTAAAAGAAAAGAGAGATAAAGTTATTTTCTGATCGCGGGGCATTATTCAGGTTTTGTATAAAACAATGGATTGTATCGCGTGAACATTTACGCTTTTATTTACTGACACACTGAAATGAAGCGTGAGCACCGGCTTGACAGTCAGGCAGAGCAGGGACTTTTTGCCTCTTGTTTGCGTGACATTGATAGTGCTGAATCAGTCACCATGCGACTGACCACAAAGTCGTTTCCTGGCAGCAAGGTTACACAGGCTTTTTCGATTGTTTCAGGATTTACGTAGCGACCTGCGGAGTAAACAGAGCGTGATTGTGCATCGGCGTGTTTAAGGCCATTTTTTTAACGTTGCCAATGCGAGAGTATGTGGAGACGCATCTACTGCATTTCTGTGACCATCAGCAAGGGTAATGGCGATAACTTTTGCGTAGCGACGTCATGGTACAAAGGCAAAATGCATTTATCAGATGAAATCGGTGATAACGGTCTGATACATCAGGCGTTCGAACAGACAGCAGTCTCTGAATGAGCCTGAGCGCATTCGGTCAGTTGCAGAAGGTAAAACTTGTTGTCGGCCTGCAAATCTCAGGCAGCAGAGAGAACTGATAAGAAGCGCGCGAGAAGTTGCTGCAGAATGATCGTCGCGGACCAGAGAGCGTGGCGCTTAATGCTCAGGCGGGTGTCGTGATGCTTTCAGACAGATTTGCTGCAATGTGGCTAACAGCCAGAATCAACAGAAATGGAGAGCCGGCCAGACAAAATACCGACAGACTTCAGGCCGTAATGATCATGCGCATAATGTATATTATGTTAAATAAGGTATTTAATTCCTTCTTTCAGCCTGCATCTCTTCTGGCAGATTTAAATGCCCTGACGAAAAGACGCCTCCCCTGACCTTCGCATGCGAATTATCAGTTAAGCAGCTTAAGATAGAGATCGTAATTCTCTGCATCGAAACAGACTAAGTTAACGTTCTCGAGTGTGCGGTTCTCAGCGATGCAATGTTTAATGACATCTAAGGCAATCGTCGCGGCACGTTCTTTAGGAAAACCATAAATCCCTGTGCTGATATTTGGAAACGAGACCGTTTTAATACCGTGATAGTCGACAAGTTTAAAACAGCTCTGGTAAGCACGTTTCAACAGTGCATCTTCGTCATGTCGTCCATCGCTCCAGCGTGGGCCAACAGTATGGATGACATAATCCGCAGGCAAATTACCTGCGCCAGTTATTACGGCATCACCGACCTTGCACCCACCCTGACGGTTACGGATTAACTGACACTCCGCCAGAATCACAGGTCCGCCTGCACGATGGATTGCGCCATCTACACCACCGCCACCCAGTAACGAAGAATTGGCTGCATTAACAATCGCTTCTGCGGATACCTTAGTGATATCACCCTGAATTACAGTTATTTTTTTCATCTGATCCCACCTGTTTACTTTAGTTATATGACCGAACCTGCTGACGTTGCATTTCTTTGTCGTCATGACTGAAAATTTGCGACGCATTCGAATATAGCCTGAATTTAGTGAAGCGCAGCCGAGCCAGTTAAGACGATTTAGTCAACAACTCAGGAACGAAAGATAAACTGGCAAACATATTAAGGGATACATTGCCTGCGGTCTGTCAATGACGCCAAAAATACGTGGGCTTTCTCAGTTAGCAAAAAAACGAAAAATAAAAAGATGCCGGAAGGATTATCATCCTCCTTCCGGCACCCTGAATGCGGACAATGATTTAGTCTCCTGCCTGACCAGAGGCTTTATTAATCGCCGACTGCAACATCTCTTCCATCGCACCGCCTGGGTAAATCGTCACCGTCTCTGCAGTCGCACCTGACAGAGGCATAACAATCATTGCTGGCGTTCCCTGAAAACCGGTATTTTTCGCCAGGATATCCGTACGGGACAATGTGCCGAGCATATCATTGCTTTTTAACTTACCGGCACCGGCTGCAGACGCTGCCTTGGTGATATCTTTCTGTGTCAGCGCGCCCTCGACATGACCACTGGCAAATAGCGAATTGTGGTATTTCATATAGGCATCACCGCCCTTTTGCTGCCAGATTCTTAAACCTGTTTCGGCCGCCTGGAAAGAGGGTTTCCAGCGATAACCAAAAATGGGCCACTCTTTGAAGATAAAGCGTACCTGAGGATTATTTTTCATCAGCGATTGAATGATGGGCGCCTGTCGGGCACAGACGCTGCATTGATAGTCGAAAAATTCTATTACCGCGACTTTTGCATCCTCCGGCCCGATAGCAGGCACGGTGTTATCATTCAGCAGTTCGTCCTGATGCTGTATGGCTGCGGTGGTCATCGCTTTCATTTGCTCATCATACTGTATTTTTTGCAGTTTCTGATCCACTTCAATCAGTAATTCAGGATGCTTCAACAGATAAGCTTTCGCCAGCTCACCAATACGCGCTTCCTGTTCTGGCGTAAACGGTGGTTCAGCAACTGGCGTCTGCGAGAATTTTTGTGTGGCATCCATATCAGTTACTGCTGGCTGTGGCTCACTCTTTTCTGCCACGGAAGCGGCCTCAGCAGACGGATTAACAACCGGTGAAGGCTGATCGATCTCAGGCTGTGGCTGAACCGGCGCAGAAGCCGCAGCTTCCTGCGATACCGGAGCGGCACTGGCTTCTGGCACAGCCGCAACAGATGGCTGCTCTGCCGAACCCGGATTGGATGGCGTTGTCGCCACAGAATCATCCGCTTGCTGCGATGCCTCATGAGTTGCTGTAACGGCTGGCGCTTCAGAACTGGCTGGCTGCTGATCCGGCTGGATAAGGGTATTCACAGCGGGACCAGCAGCCGTTGATTCTGCCGCCATTGCCGTCGAAACGCTGGTACCACCAGCCAGTAACATCATGGCCAGCGCCAGTTTATTCATTCTCATTGGTTGTCGTCCTGAAGGTGGGATTACTCACGTGTGATGGCGATGTCGGCAGCGCCGCGCTGGGTATTTTCATTAGTGGGTTCTGTAACTCATTGACTCGCTTCATATAAAACCGATTTAAACCTGTTGCCGCCCTGCTTTCTCTGCGGGATGTAAGGGAAATTTAACCTGGAGCCCCTTTTTCGTGGTGAGCTATAACCGCATTGATGCTGAACAATATATTGAAAGAGTTTTTGTATGATGTAACTAAAGTCACATCCCTCTCTCAGAAATTTCACATTTCCCTCGACGAATTATCCCTTTGACCTCAGGCACATTACTCTCTCAGCACTGTCACCTGACCTCAAACAGTCAATAAAGGAAACATTGATGAAAACTTCATATGCTTTGATTGCTACATTACTGATGACCTCTGGCGCATCCGCTCTCGCAGCCCAGCCGGCTACCGCGAAAAACCCGCTGAGCGTGCACGTTCTTAATCTGCAGACAGGCCAGCCAACAGCCGGTATTGAAGTTGAACTGGATCAGAAACAGCAGGATAACTGGGTGAAGCTGGCGTCAGGCGTCACCGATAACAACGGTCGTATCAGTGCCCTGTTCCCGCAGGACAAAACGGCCAGCGCAGGCAGCTACCGCGTCGTATTTAAAACCGGTGACTTCTATAAAAAGAGCAACCAGAAGACCTTCTTCCCGGAGATCCCGGTTGAGTTCAACATGGAAGCGAACGGTGAGCATTACCATATTCCGTTACTGCTGAGCCCCTTTGGTTACTCCACCTATCGCGGCAACTGATGACCGTCCGGCACTCAGGTGCCGGATTCCCCCTCTCCCGCGACACGTTCCGGAAAACGGGCCACCAGCCAGTCGATGAAGACCCGTAACCGTTGCGTCACGTGCCGGTTTTGCGGATAGACCAGATGAAACGGATAGCCCGCGGGACGCCAGTCGCGCAGGATCTCCACCATCTCACCCCGCCGCAGAATCGATGACAGCGAATAGCTGAATGTCTGAATAATCCCCAGCCCTGCCAGTCCCGCGGCCAGATGCCCGTTACTCTCATTGACGCCAATACGATGCGCACTGATGATCTCAATTTTCTCTTCCTGCCGTTCGAACCGTAGCGGAAATGGCTTGCCGGTTAGCGGCGAAAGGTAACTCACCAGCCGGTGCCCGTTACGCAGTTCATCAGGATAGGCAGGCACGCCAGACGCTTTCAGATAGGCGGGTGTCGCGCAGGTGATCAGCGTGGCGTGACCAATCAGTCGGGCGACCAGTGAAGAGTCAGCCAGGGGACCGCCACGGATCACACAGTCAACGTTATCGCTAATCAGGTTGACCGGACGATCGGAGACGCCAAGGTCGAGCGTAATATCCGGATAGCGGGCAAAGAAGTCAGGCAACAGCGGGATCAGGATATCCCGCGCGGTCGATCCGCCGATATCGACACGTAAATGCCCGCGCGGCTTACTGCGCAGCGCATTGAAACAGGCATCGATATCCTCCAGATCGTGCAGGATACGCAGTGCCTTCTCATAGTATTCCCGCCCCTCCGGGGTAACGGTCACGCGTCGGGTCGTGCGCTGCAGAAGTCTGATGGAGAGATGCGCTTCCAGCTCCTGAACCAGCTTGCTCAGCGTGGCTTTCGGCATGTTCAGCGAGTCCGCCGCGCGGGTAAAACTGCCGCTTTCCACTACCCGTGAAAAGGCTTTAATCGCCAGCAGCTGATCCATTTATGTCCCCTATTATCCACCAGCATGGATAGTCATTTTCATTTTTGCGGATTTATCCGTCAATCCTGCTCTTTTACAGTAGCCATCAGTCCGGCAGCCCCGCTGACCGGGAAGAGATAAATCTGTTAATGCCACCATTCGGAGAAACGCTAATGAACGCATCACTTGCAGGAAAAATTGCGCTGGTAACAGGCGGAACCAGCGGAATTGGCCTGGCCACCGCACGGGAACTGGCGGCACAGGGCGCGCAGGTATTTATTACCGGCCGGCGTCAGGCGGAACTGGATGCTGCGGTCGCTGAAATCGGCGGAACCGTCAGCGGTATGCGGGCCGATGCCTCTCAGCTGCACGATCTCGACAACGTTTACTCCCGCATTGCGGCGCAGGCCGGACGGCTGGATATTCTGTTCGCCAACGCCGGAGGCGGCGACATGCTGCCGCTGGGCGCGATTACTGAAGAGCACGTTGATCGGATCTTTGGCACCAACGTGCGCGGCGTGCTCTTTACTGTGCAGAAAGCCCTGCCTCTGCTGGTTGATGGCGCGTCAGTCATTCTGACCGGATCAACCGCTGCTTCACAGGGTACAGCGGCCTTTAGCGTATACAGTGCCAGTAAAGCGGCGGTGCGTAACTTTGCCCGTTCGTGGGCGCTGGATCTGAAAGATCGCGGTATCCGGGTTAATGTCGTTAGTCCCGGCCCGATCCGCACGCCGGGGCTGGGTGGTCTGGTCAGTGAAGATCAGCGTCAGGGCTTGTTTGATGCGCTGGCCGCGCAGATACCGCTTGGCCGACTGGGAGAACCGCAGGAAGTGGCCAGAACCGTTGCTTTTCTCGCGTCAGATGCCGCCAGCTTTATCAATGCGACAGAGCTGTTTGTCGATGGCGGAATGGCGCAGGTCTGAGTGCTGATAACAGACCCTGTTGCGACGGCAGCGGGGTCTGCATCCCACTGGCTAAGCGCAGCGGTGTACTCAGCTAAGCCCAGCCGCAGTCATAAAAAGTCACGTTGCAATCATCCCGCCCGGTCAATCCCCCGCTATAGTTATTGCCTGTCACGTCCGTCATAACACCATGGAGATAACATGAGCCAACTTTTTTCTTCTGTCTCACTGGGCGAACTTACGCTGGATAACCGCATTGTGATTGCGCCGATGTGCCAGTACTCCGCTGAAGTGGGTAATGCCACTGCCTGGCACCGTATCCATCTTGGTCAGCTCTCGTTTTCCGGCGCGGGTCTGATGATTATCGAAGCCACTGCCGTCGAGGACATTGGTCGTATCTCTCCCGGCGATTTGGGCTTATGGAATGATGACAATGAAGCCGCGCTGAAAACAGTGCTGGAAGATGTGCGCCGCTACTCCTCTATCCCGGTGGGTATTCAGCTTGGCCATGCGGGCCGCAAAGCATCATGCGCCGTGCCCTGGGAAGGCGGTAAGCAGATTGCGCCAGATGCCGGCGGCTGGCAGACCGTGGCGCCGTCAGCTGTGAGCTACAGCGAGGGTGAAGTGAAACCGCTGGCGATGAGCATTGACGATCTGCAGCGGGTAAAACAAGCCTTTGTCGACAGCGCCCATCGCGCGGTACGCCTGGGCATCGAGCTGATCGAAGTCCATGCCGCACACGGCTATCTGCTGCATCAGTTCCTGTCGCCGCTGTCGAATCAGCGCAGTGACGAATATGGTGGTTCGCTGGAAAACCGTATGCGCTTCCCGCTTGAGGTGTTCAAAGCCGTCCGTGAAGCCGTACCCGCGTCCGTGCCGGTAGGCGTGCGCATTTCCGCTACGGACTGGGTTGAAGGCGGCTGGGAAATTAAGCAGTCGATCGCCTTCTCACGTGAGCTGGAAGCGCTGAACTGCGCTTATATCCACGTCTCAAGTGGAGGTCTGTCGGAAGATCAGAAAATCAGCGTCGGGCCAAACTATCAGGTGCCATTCTCTCGCGATATCCGCGAACAGGTGTCGATTCCGGTGATTGCGGTTGGCCTGATTACGGAACCGCAGCAGGCGGAAGGTGTGCTTCAGCAGGGAGATGCCGATCTGGTCGCTCTGGCGCGCGGTATTCTCTACGATCCACGCTGGCCATGGCACGCCGCGGCTGTGCTGGAAGGTAAAGTTCAGGTTCCGCCTCAGTATCTGCGCTCTGAACCGCACGATGTTAAAGGCATTCTGACGCAGGATCAGTAAGCTTTACGGGCAGAACGCATAGACGGCGCTCTGCCCGCTTTCTTATAAAATGCCTTTGAGTCGCAGATGCTGCAGCAGCATGATGGTTTTAGCATCCACAATCTCACCCTGGTCAATCGCCTGCAACGCCTGGTCGAAACCGATCTCCAGCACCTCGATATCCTCACCCTCTTCCGCTATCCCGCCGCCTTCACCGCTGCGCTGCTGGTCGTCATACTCAGCAATAAAGAAGTAAAGCTTTTCCGTCACCGAACCGGGGCTCATAAAGGCTTCAAACACCTTCTCAACGCGGCTGACGCGAAAACCCGTCTCCTCTTCCGCTTCAGCAACAATGCGCGCTTCCGGCGAGGCGTTATCCAGCAGGCCCGCGGCCGCTTCAATCATAAATCCATCATGCCCGTTGAGGAAAACCGGAAAGCGAAACTGCCGGGTCAGCACTACCGTGCGTTTGTCGCGGTTATAGAGCAGGATGACTGCGCCGTTGCCCCGGTCATACGCTTCACGGCTCTGCTCCTGCCACTGGCCATCACGGCGCAGCAGCGAGAAGGTATATTTCTTCAGGGTATACCAGTTATCTGACAGCAACTGCTCACTGATGATGCGCACACGGGATTGGTTCTGCTGCATGGTGCTCTCCAGGATAAGTAGACAGCCCACACGCTATCATGCAAAATCGTGCACATTCAAGAAAAAACACGCAAAGGAAAGAGATGCTATCCAGCCAGCGTAAACAGAAAATCCTTGCCCTGCTCGCTCAGGAAAAACAAGTGCAGTCGCGCGACCTCAGCCAGCGCTTCAACCTCTCTGAGGACTCTATCCGCCGTGACCTGCGTGAGCTGGCAGCGGAAGGTTTATTGCAGCGGGTGCATGGCGGTGCGCTGCCGGTTTCCGCTGCGCTGGGCAACTTTGAAACACGCAAAAGCATGCAGGCTGCGTCAAAGCAGATCATTGCCCAAAAGGCGGTTTCGCTGATCCAGCAGGGACAGATCGTACTGATTGATGGCGGGACCACCAGCGCGGAACTGGTGCGACAGTTACCTGCAACGCTGAGCTTTACCGCCGTCACCCACAGTCCCAGCGTGGCGCTGGCATTAGCCAATTATCCACTGGTGGAGATCATACTGATTGGCGGACAGCTCTATAAGCATTCAGTGGTGACCGTGGGCGCGGCGATGCTGGAGTCGATCAATCGCATTAATGCCGATCTCTTTTTTATGGGCGTTACCGGTGTGCATCCGGCTGCCGGACTGACTACCGGCAATTTCGAAGAGGCGACGGTGAAGCGTGCGCTGGCAGGACGTGCAGCAGAAACCGTAGTGCTGGCGTCAGCCGAAAAGCTGAATTCCGCCTCAGCCTTTGCCATTGGCGACTTGTCGCTGGCCAGCACGCTGGTTGTAGAAACGCAGCCGGACGACGCGCTGCAACAGGCGCTGAGCCAGCATAGCGTAACGATCATCTGAGATCGTAGCAGGCCTGCAAAGCCAGATGCGGGCCGGTCAGTGGTCGTCGGGGCGCGGGAAACTTTTGGGCAACCGGCGTCATTGAGCTTTGCGCCAGGGCCACCGCAACGGCGCCCTGCTGATACGCCTGCTCTGCGGCTGCCGCGATCAGGGCAAAATAGCGTGTTGTCTCCCCCGCTTTAAACGCCGCCCATGCGTCCTCCACCAGCGCAACCTCTGTCTGGCTGCCGGGCTGGCAAAAGAGCGCTCGCGTCGCCGCCAGCGTTGATTCTGCCGCACAGAGCGCCACCCTCGGCCCCGTATGACGCTGCAGCGCCGCCGCTAACATGCCGTCGGTGCGCATGACACGATCCTGCACGGAGAAATCATCGGCAACCGGTCCCAGCGTGGAACAGGTAATCAGTACGGCATCAAACTGCGGCAGCATTGCTTTGATCAGTTGCGCGATACGGCAGCGTAACTCCGCCGTCATCCCGCCGCTGCGTTCCGCCTCGGCCAGCAGCGAAGGCATCACCAGGTGATTTAGCGGCGAGCTGTCACGCGTAAGTCCGCTGGCGGCATCATCAAAGATCGCGATATTGCTGGCAGCGGTGTGGAAGCAAAGAATATTCAGGGTGAGTTCCTTTTCTGATGGGTGCAGGGTCAGCGTGTGGGTTGCCACAAGCCATGCTGGATAACGACACGATAACCATCCTTGTCGATAAATGTCACGCCCTGCTGATCCCAGTAAGGATTAAAGGATGACACCCGCTGGAAGCCTGCGTCATCCATAGAAGTACAACGAAACAGCCAGTCTGGCTGGTGGGGAATGTAAAGCACCAGCAGATCGTCTTCCGTTGGCGCTGGCCGGACGGGATGGGTATGACAGAGTGTGAATTCGAGATGCCAGCCCAATCCCTCCGCGCCCAGCATCACACCACTAAAACCCTGATGATCGGTAAACTCACCGATTTCCTGCAACCCCAGCCCGTGGCAATAGATCTGACTGCTTTGTTTCAGATCAGTCACAGGTCGGGCAATACGCAAATGCTGAGTAGTCATGGTTCTCTCCCTGTTCAGTTCACTGGTATTTATCACACTCTTCAGCGCTTCCTGTGATCCTGGATGCTAACAACCGCCCAGGCAGTTCCATCAAACGACCGTATTTGCAAATGACGCAAAATCCGCTTACCGCTCACAGCGCTAAATGCATTCCCGCCGCAGTCATCTACACTTTCCCGGTATTCATATGGCAATGCCCAGTGCATCGCCCGGCTATAAAAGGAAGACAATATGACTGAACAAGCAACCCAGAACCATGCATGGTTACTGGCTTCACGCCCTCACGGTGAGCCGACCAAAGAGAATTTCCGCCATGTGGCGCAGCCCATCCCGGAAATCAAAGAAGGCGAAGTGCTGCTGAAGACTATCTACCTCTCACTCGATCCCTATATGCGTGGCCGGATGGACGACGGTAAATCTTACGCCGCGCCGGCAGAGCTGGATCAGCCAATGGTCGGTGGCACCGTCTGTCAGGTCGTCGAATCGAAAAACAGCAACTTTAAAACCGATGACTGGGTGCTGGCGCAGAGTGGCTGGCAGGAGTATGCCGTCTCCGATGGCAAAGAGATTGCGAAGCTGGGCAACGATCTGCCGCATCCGTCATGGGCGCTGGGCATTCTCGGAATGCCAGGCTTTACCGCCTACATGGGTCTGATGGATATCGGTCAGCCGAAAGCGGGTGAAACCCTGGTCGTCGCCGCGGCAACCGGTCCGGTAGGCGCAACAGTAGGTCAGTTAGGTAAGCAGAAAGGCTGTCGTGTCGTCGGTGTCGCAGGCGGTGAAGAGAAATGCCGTTACGCGGTCGATACGCTGGGCTTTGATGCCTGCCTTGATCACCACAGTGCCGACTTTGAAGAGCAGCTGAAAAACGCCTGCCCGGATGGCATCGATATCTATTTCGAAAATGTGGGTGGCAAAGTGTTTGATGCGGTATTCCCGCTGCTTAACACTGCCGCGCGTGTACCGGTCTGTGGCCTGGTCTCCGCTTACAGCCAGCGTGAACTGCCTGAAGGCCCGGACAGAACCTCACTGATCATGGCGGGCATTCTGAAGCGCCGTATCCGTATGCAGGGCTTTATCATCTTCCAGGATTACGGTGACCGCTATCCGGAGTTCCTGGAGGCGATGCGTCCTATGGTGGAGAGCAAAAAAATCCACTATCGCGAGCACATGATTGAAGGGTTAGAGAACGCACCACAGGCGTTTATCGATATGCTGAATGGTAAAAACTTCGGTAAAACCGTGGTGAACGTCGGCGCATAATGGTTAGCGTGCCACGTCACTGACGTGGCACGCTGCATTGAATGCAGTATCCCTATCCCCGCAGTATGACCTCTCTGGCCTCAGGCCCGCGCGTAACCCAAAGACTCTCCAGCAAATCAGGCACACCTGTCACTGACGACGTTTAGCAGTAAATGTATTCAGAAGGAAAAAAGTGAAGACGTGATATCGCACGAAAGTTAGCCTGGTGAGCGCGTAATAACGCTGAGCGCCAGGGCGGCGCTCAGCAGGTCATAATTACTTCAGACGGAACGCGACAACGCTGTCGCCCGCCGTGGTGCCAAGCGAGCCATGGCCGCCTGCGGCAATCACCACATACTGCTTACCATCTTTGCCCATAAAAGTTGATGGCGTGGCCTGTGCACCCGCGCTCAGTTCCGTCTGCCACAGCAGCTCACCGGTGGTGCTGTCGTAAGCACGGAAGAAGTTATCTGCCGTTGCGCCGTGGAACACCAGGTCACCCGCTGTCAGCAGCGGTCCGCCGTGCGCCACCATCCCCATCGGGAAACCGAGCGGGAAACGGCCAGGCAGGAAGCTGGTCTTGAGGTTTTTGGTGGTGCCAACGCGACGCAGCCATTCGGTTTTGCCGGTGGTCAGATCCACACCCACCATCCGTCCCCACGGTGGCGCGATGCAGGGAATACCCAGCCCCGATGCCATCTGCTGGATGTGGATAGCGTAGTCACCGTGGAAGTTCTCATTCCAGTACGGTGTGCCATCTTTGGTGAAGGTACGCTGAGTTTCGGTTTCCGGCGTGCGCTTGATCAGGTTGTACTTGTAGGCCAGGCGCACCGGTGCCGCAATCAGCATCTGGCGCTGTGGATCAACCGCCACGGAACCCCAGTTAAACACTCCGATATTGCCCGGGAAGATCAGCGAGCCTTTCTCGGTTGGCGGCGTCCACGGGTTACCGTCATAACGCAGTTCACGGAAGGTCGTGCGGCAGGCCATCTGGTCAAACGGCGTAATGCCCCACATCGACTTCTCAGTCAGCGGCTGCGGAATGAAGTTCAGGCTGGAGACCGGCTGGGTCGCCGCGTACTGCTCTCCCTTAATGCCATCGGTAGAGACCTTAACCTGCTCTACCGGGTAAACCGGCTCACCGGTCAGGCGGTTCAGCACAAACAGGTTGCCGGTTTTGGTCGGCAGGATCACCGCCGGTTGCGGTTTGCCCTGATAGTTGATGTCTACCAGCGACGGCTGTGACGGGTTATCGCGATCCCACAGGTCGTGGTTCGAACTCTGATAACGCCATTTGAACGCACCGGTTTTCAGATCCAGTGCCACCAGCGCATCACGGAATTTTTCGGTATTGCTGGCAGGATCGCGTTCAATGCCGATTTCATCCGGCGAGGCGTTACCAAATGGCACATAGACCAGGCCGTTTTTCAGGTCGGCGCTCAGCGTAGCCCAGGCGACCGGGGTATCCTGCGGATAGGTTGCGCCTGCGGCGACCGGTGCGGTGTTATCCGGATTAGCCGGATCGAAGTTCCACACCAGACGACCCGTAACGGCATCATAGGCACGGATGACACCCGATGGGTTGCCGCTGTTGAAGCCGTTATCCATCACAGAACCGCCAACAATCACCAGATTGCCTGCCACCAGTGGTGCGGCAGTCTGCATCAGCGCATGCGGACGCACCTCGCCCATGTTGGCGCGCAGGTTTACCACGCCGTTGTCACCAAATTCAGCACAGGGCTTGCCGGTGTCGGCATCCAGCGCCAGCAGGCGGGCATCGGTGGTCGCATTGAAGATACGTTTGCGGCAGATAGCCGGGGATGCGCCTGTCTGCTGCTCCGCCTGCTGACCGGCATCGAAGTAGCTCACGCCACGGCAGGTCTGGTGCTGCTGCAGATAAGAGCGGTTTTTATCCGGCGCTGTTTTCCACTTCACCGCACCGGTTTCCGGGTCAAGAGCATGAACCTCGTTGTGCGGCGTACAGAGGTAGAGCATGCCGTTGGCTTTCAGCGGCGTCGCTTCAAAGGTGTACTCGGTTGCATCATCACCCTGACGCAGATCGCCGGTGTGATAGGTCCAGGCCACTTCCAGATCTTTAACGTTATCTTTAGTAATCTGCTTCAGTGCCGAGAAGCGCTGGCCATCTGTGGTGCCGCCATAGGCGTTCCACTCTTCAGCAGCACCGCCGGTCGCGGAACTGTTACGTTGGGTATTGATGGTGCCCTGTTGCGGCAGCGGATCGTAGAAGCAGAGGCCAATCACCAGCAGCACCATCAGCACCACGGAGCCGCCAAGGAAAGGATGGAAGCGACGCTGTCCCTGATAGAGAGGACGAACCACCCACGGCAGAGCCAGCCAGACACCCAGCACACCAAACAGGTCGCCGCGCGGGATCCACTGCCACTTATCGAAGCCCACTTCCCAGATCGTCCAGAACAGCGTTATCCACATCAGCAGCGCATACAGCGTCAGTACACTGCGTTTGTTCATCATCAGCAGAATCGCGCTGAGCAGAACGCCTACCCCCATCAACGCATAGAACGCGCTGCCTCCTGCAAGCAGAAGTTGTCCTCCCATGTAAATCAGGGCGATAGCAAATATCACCATGATTACACTGGTTATTTTATTTATCATGATCCATCCTCGGGTCATTAGCGGTCATCAGAAAATTAAGCTGGAAACATAAATTCAACGAGATCTTAACTTACGTGAGAAATATGTAAAAACGTGTATAAGCGTAACCCATTAAAAATATTTATTAATAATGTCAACTGCAGGGGCGCTGAGACCGATTTATTTACTTTCCTAAGGCGCAAATACGCGATATTCATCACAAAAAATTAACGATAGGCCGTGAGTTATCGCACCTTTTGTTCAAAAGCGAATAATTAACAGACCGGCCGCGCTTCATGAACGCCAGCTTAAGTGTGACCAGACAGGGATAACGAGTGTCAAATAAGCATAATGGTTTATTCACTCAGTACTGCAACAACTCTTAATGCTAAAATCAGAAAACTTAGTGCGCAGCTGTTTTAAACCCTCCGGTTATCAGCGCTCATGCGGTTTCAATGACTTTCAGATTATTAATTCTGGCAATTGACTTTGCTCTGCCATTATTTTTTAGCGCTGCCTTCGGTAAGGAATAGATTAATAATGAAAGGGATTCTGGTGAATAAAACGTTTTAAGATATTCCGTAGCCCGACCCGACTTTTATCTGTGATATATATCGTCACTCTTATAAAAATTTATCCGGCCAGCAGGCGGGATTTCCACTGACAGCAATAACCCAAGGCTAACTATGTCCGCACTTAACACTATTTATCGTAAGTTTCGCTTCCCGTTTAAATTTATTAATGCGGCCATTCGCTATCCTGCCGCGCAGGCACGGGTTAAACGTTATTCCGTCATGTCGATAGAAGAAACTATCGATCTGCTATTACGTAAACCGCAATTATCACTGGCCCGTTACGGCGACGGCGAACTGGAGATGACCTGGTATAAAAACATTGGCTTTCAGCCATTTGACCCAAAACTGTCGGCAAGGCTCAAGGCGCTGCTGCAGCAGGCGCCTCAGGACAACCCGAACTGTCTGATTTGCCTGCCAGATGCTTTTCGCACCACCCGCAATATGAAAAATGGATCGGCCCTGTTCTGGTTCTTCCATAAATCATTTTACTTTAAACATTATGATGCTCTGCTGAATCATCAGTACCTGTATGGCAACACCTCCGTTACCCGCCCTTATCACGATTATAAAAGCAAACAATTATCCAGGACGATATTCGATAAATTTAAACAGCTCTACCAGGGTCGCCGGGTATTAATTGTTGAAGGCAGTGGCACACGTCTGGGATTAGGCAATAATTTACTGGAGGGGGCCAGTGAAATTAAACGCATTACGACGCTGAACCGTAATGCTTTTTCCGTTTATGATCGTCTCTTCGATACGGTATTAGCGAATGCAGTCAACTTTGACCTGGTCTTAATTTCTTTAGGCCCGACGGCAACCGTGCTGGCGTATGATTTAAGTCAGCGCGGAATTCGCTGTATTGATAGCGGCCATGTCGACATTGAATATGAATGGATGCTGGCCAGTGCCACCAGCAAAGTAAAAGTGGCAGGAAAAAATGTTAATGAAGCGGGCGTACTGCTGAGTGAACAGACAACAGTCGCTGATGCGACATATCAGCGGCAGATTTTGCAGCACGTTGGCGAAACGCCACAGGATACAACCATGGCGGAAACGGAAGTGGTGGTTATCCCGCTGCCCCACGTCAGCAGCACCCATCATAACGCAGCCTGAGGTTCACCACCGACAGGCAATGACTGCACCGCATTGATGCGCAGGCGAATAATTAGCGGGATCATTTAACCCATTAAGCGCAGGCTCAGCAGCCCGCAGCCTCTGTCAGCCCTGGTTTTGCCGGATGAACCTCTTTTCCGGCATTAATCTTGCTTCGGCTCTCCTGAGACATTTAATCAGGAGACGTGAGATGACATCCAGCCGTTACCGTTACACCATATTTTCACTGCTGTTCCTGATCGCCCTGATCAACTACATTGATCGCGGCGCCCTGTCATTTGCGGCCAACGCCATTGCGGCGGAGTACCACTTCAGCAAAGTCCAGCTCGGCGCGGTGCTGGGTTACTTTGGCTTCGGTTATCTGTTTGGTTCGCTGTGTGGCGGCTTCCTTGCCGACCGGATCGGCACGAAAAAAGTCTGGCTGCTGGCTGGTGTGCTCTGGTCGTTGCTGGAGATCGCCACCGCCTGGGCCGGTGAACTGGGCATGGCGTTGTTTGGCGGCTCCGCCATTATGGGCTTTGCGGCCCTGCGCATCCTGTTTGGTTTTTCTGAAGGCCCGGCCTATGCGCTGATGAACAAGGCGATTGCCCACTGGGCACCCGACAATGAGCGTGGCTTCGCGCTGGGCATCGGCCTGCTCTCAACCCAGGTCGGCGCGCTGCTGACCGCCCCGATCGCGGTTGGCCTGCTGCTGCTGACCCATGACTGGCGCATGATGTTTATCCTGCTCGGTGTGTTCTCCCTGCTGGCGATGGCGCTGTTTGCCCGCACCTTCAGCGACAGCCCGGAAAAGAGCCCTCACACCAATGCCGCTGAACGCACACTGATCCAGCGCGCTCAGCGCCGCAGCGCAGGCGACAGCGTCTCCCTGCCGTGGTGGCGCTTCTTTACCAGCCGCACGCTGGTCTGCAACGCGCTGGGCTACTTCTCATTTCTCTACATCACCTTTACCCTGGTGACCTGGATGCCGAAGTATCTGCAGGATAATTTCCATTATGACCTGCACTCGCTGTGGTACGTGGCGATGATCCCCTGGAGTGGCGCCTGCATCACCGTGCTGCTGGGCGGCCGTATTGCCGATGCCCTGCTGGCCCGCTTCGGCAACCTGCGGCTGGCGCGCAATCTGTTTGCGGCGGTCACGCTGTGTGGCACCGCCTGCTGCTTTATGGCGATCCCCTACGTGCAGTCGGCTGCCGGGATTATCGCACTGATGACGCTGGGCAATGCGCTGAATGCGCTGGTGAATAATGTCTACTGGTCGGTAGTGATTGATGTCACCCCGAAAGCGTCGGTCGGCACCTACAGCGGCATAACGCTGGCTATAGCCAACCTGGCGGCAATTATCTCTCCGATGCTCTGCGGCTGGCTGGCGGAATATTACGGTTACAACGCGATGTTTACCGTCACTGCAGTCATCGCCTTCGGTAGCATGCTGGCGATGACGCTGCTGCAGCCAGAAAAGCCGCTGGTGGCCGAAGCGCAGACTGGCGCGGCAGATGTTTCAGCGGCGTAATCTCAGGAAGGGAGGTTCCCTGCCATGAAGGATTGCGGCTTAGCCTGACACCCTGCCGATCACACATTCAGCCCGGAACAAAAGCCGCCTTTCATGGCGGCTTTTACCTTTTCACATAGCGGTATAGATTGACTGTTCAGGTCTGCCACGACGATCCCAGCGGCTGGCGAATAGCCATAACAGCGCCGTCGCAAACCAGCCGATGATCCACGAGACATCATTGCCGGCAAAAATCCAGGTCAGCGAGCCATGGTGCAGCGGATTATCAATAAACGGCAGTTGCACCACCACCCCCAGGAAATAGACGGTGATACCGGCCAGATTCCAGCGTCCATAGCGTCCATCCGGCTGAGACAGTGCCGGGACATCGACCCTGCCTTTGGTGATCAGATAGAAATCGGTCAGGCTGATCGCGCTCCAGGGCACAAAGAAAGCCAGCAGGAAGAGCAGGAAGTGGGTGAAGGATTTCAGGAAGGCCGGTTCACTGAGCAGAGCAATGACGCAGGCCAGCGCCACCATCAGCACCACAAACAGAATGCGTGCACCCCGACTCAGCGTGGTTTGCTGCCGAAAGCCAGACACGATGGTCGTCAGTGACATAAAACTGCCGTACGCATTCAGCGTGGTAAAGGTGATTTTCCCAAAGCAAATCGCGAAATAAATCACCATCGCCATGGTCGCCGTGCTGCCCATGCTCACGATGTAACCCACCTCATTACCTGCAAACGCACTACCGGCAATAGCCGCGACGATCACCCCCAGCGTCATTGAAGCCTGGGTGCCAAGCACAGTGCCGAAAAAAACCGCGCTGAACAGTTTCTTTGCAGAGACATCAGCCGGCAGATAGCGCGAATAGTCCGAGACGTAGGGACAGAAGGCAATCTGCCATGATGAAGAAAGGGAAACCGCCAGCAGGAAATTCGCCACGGTAAAGTGCTGATTCTGCCAAACGGCGGATAAATCATGCGCAGAGAACAGCGTGATGAAAAGATAAACAAAGGCTAAAACGCCGATAACGCTCGCCACTTTCCCCAGCTGATGGATGACACGATAGCCCAGCACCGCAATGATCACGATGAGGATGCTGAACAGGATCATCCCCGCTGAATTGCTGACATGGATAAGTTTAGCCAGCGCCTGTCCCGCTAACACTGTCCCGCTGGCTGAAAACCCCACATACATCATGCAGACCAGCACCAGCGGAATAACGGCACCAAACACGCCAAACTGCATACGGCTGGTGATCATCTGCGGTAAACCCAGGCGCGGTCCCTGGATCGCATGCAAAGACATGATCGCTGCACCCAGAATCTGACCCACCAGTAAGCCAATTAGCGACCATACAACGTCGCCACCCAGCACCACGGCCAGCGCACCCGTGACAATGGCCGTGATCTGCAGGTTGCCCCCAAACCAGAGCGTAAACTGGCTAAAGGGATGGCCATGGCGTTCGCGCAACGGGATGTAATCAATGGAACGGGTTTCTGACAGGCGCTGTTTCTCTGCGCCTGAATAGTCTGCTGCAGATGTTTTGACCGACATAGATTCCTCGCTGAAACAGTGAGAGACGCGTTAACTGAAAAGGTGAAGTTCCCGATTCATGGTTGAAGATACATGTCTATACAATCAGCGAGAATGTCATGCGCATCGACAAGTTACAAGGCAACCTGTCATTGGAAAATGTGATGATATCGACAGGCTGACAATGATGATTGGGATCGCGTGGAATGTCAGGCCTGTCAGATTCAGAGAGTGCAGAGGCGTAAATTCTCTGACAATTAGCCTTCCGCGACTACCCGCTGGCGATAACAGTCTGCCGGGCCCAGTTTTTGCCCCGTTGAGGAACAGACCTCCAGGCGCGGCAGCGGCTTGCCTTCTGCATTATCCAGCAACACCGAGTGCGTCTCGCCCTTCTCAAACAGATAGCGCTCGCCCCACTGGCGCATAGCCACTACCACCGGAAACAACGCACGGCCTCTCTCAGTCAGGACATATTCGTTGTAGGCGCTGCCATCGGAGACTGGCGCAATCTCAAATACCCCCATCTCCACCAGCTGCTTCAGGCGCGACGCCAGGATATTTTTTGCCAGCCCCAGATTGCGCTGAAACTCACTGAACCGGCGGACGTCATCAAAGGCTTCACGCACGATCATCATGCACCAGCGTTCCCCAATTGATTCCAGGGTTCTGGCAACCGGACACTCACTGGTTCTCAGGGATTCCTGCTTAGCCATGTTTTCTCTCACTTTGCCTGTCTGATGAAGCCAGCTTAGCCAGCCGGAAAAGAAGTTGCAAAAAAAAACCTCTGCTGATAATTATGTTGCAACTCGGTTTCAAATAAAAACCACTCAGGCGCTGTTATGACCATAACAACTGGCAAGTCTTGTCCTTCTGAATCAGATTTCCCGCCCGCTGCGACGCTGATGCTTACGCCCCGGATGATCGTTTTGTTCTCACTGACCTCTGCGCTGGCGGTCGCCAATGTTTACTCGGCGCAGCCATTGCTGGAATCGATAGCCGCCAGCCTGAATGTTTCCCCTGGCACCATTGGCGCGGTGGTGACGGCCACGCAGATCGGTTACGCCATCGGGCTGATCGTTCTGGTGCCGCTGGGCGACTGCGTGAATCGCAAAAAACTGGTGGTTATCCAGCTACTGCTTTCCGTGCTGGCATTAACCGCCGCGGCTTTCGCGCCCGATCTGATGACGCTGCTGGGCGCGATGCTGCTGGTGGGGTTGATGGCGGTGGTCACACAGCTGATGGTGGCCTGGGCCGCCATGCTGGCATCGCCCGCGCAGCGCGGCCAGGTGGTCGGCAGCGTGACCAGCGGCATCGTGATCGGCATCCTGCTGGCGCGCTTTGTTTCCGGGATGATTGCCGATCTGGCGGGCTGGCGGACGGTCTTTCTGACGGCCGCCTGCCTGTTACTGCTGATCTCGCTGGTACTCGTAAAAGTGCTGCCCGCCTCAACCGGCCAGACGCAGCGCACCGCTTACCCGCTGCTGTTACTGTCAGTTTTGCGGCTATTCCGTTCAGAACCCCAGCTGCGCAAACGTGGCATCCTGGCGCTGCTGATTTTCGCAGCCTTCAGTATGCTCTGGTCCTCAATGGTGCTGCCGCTGACCGCCCTGTCACTGTCACACACTCAGACCGGGATGTTCGGACTGGCGGGCCTGGCCGGTGCGCTGGCGGCCACCAGAGCAGGCGCCTGGGCTGACCGGGGATGGGGCCAGCGTGCCACCGGCTTAGCCCTGGTGCTGCTGACCCTCTCCTGGCTGCCGATAGCCGCACTTCAAAGTTCGCTACTGCTGCTGGTTTTCGGGGTGATCCTGCTCGATTTCGCTGTTCAGACAGTGCACGTGATTAATCAGAGCCTGCTCGTCACTGCACGCCCCGAAGCGGCCAGTCGTCTGGTCGGTGCGTACATGTGCTTTTACTCGCTGGGCAGTGCGCTGGGGGCCATCGTGGCGACTCAGCTTTACGCTCACTGGGGATGGCAGGCTGTCTGTTATGCCGGGGCAGCCGTCAGCGCCTCAGCCTTTCTTTGCTGGTATGGAGCACGTCAATCATGAAATTATCGCATCTGCTACTCGCCGTGCTGATCACCGCCATCTGGGGCGTAAACTTTTCCGTTATCAAACTCGGGCTGCATGCGGTCGATCCCTTTATCCTGGCGGGCATCCGCTTTACGCTCTGCGCCCTGCCCGCGCTGTTCTTTATCCGGAAACCGGACGTGCCGTGGCGCTACCTGATCAGCTACGGGCTGGTCTTCGGAATCGGTCTGTGGGGACTGGTGAATCTGGGGATTAAAACCGGGCTGTCGGCGGGCATCGCCTCGCTGCTGCTGCAGTTCAGCGCCTTTTTCACCCTGCTGCTGGGTGGCTGGGTATTCAGAGAGCGTCTCAGCCGCTATCAGGTCGCCGGATGTCTGCTGGCCTGCGCCGGTCTGCTGAGCATTTTCTTTATTACCGATGGCTCGGTGACGTTCTCCGGCATGCTGCTGGTGCTGGCAGGCGCGATCGCCTGGAGCATTGCTAACATCATCAACAAAAAAGCGGCGACCCGGCAGGTGTTTGCGTTTCTGGTCTGGTCGAGCGCCTTTGCACCCATCCCGCTCTTCCTGCTGGACGGGCTGGTCAATGGCAGCACGGGCTATCATGCGCTGTTCACGCAGCTGGATATGAAAGCGGTGTTATCGATACTGTTTCAGGTCTATCCCAACACCCTGCTGGGTTACTGGGTGTGGAACTGGCTGCTGAAACAGTATCCGGTCTCCACGGTGGCGCCGCTGTCGCTGCTGGTGCCGGTGTTCGGCATTCTGGGCTCAGTGGCGATATTTGGCGAAAAGGTTTCAGCTCAGAAAATCGTCGCGCTGATGCTGATCGTCATCGGGCTGGCGGTGGGACTTTATGGGCAGCGGATCGTGCGCTTTATCGGCGTCCGAACCGGCTGACGTTGAGATAATTATTCCCCGTGCCGCTGGCAGAACGCGTCGATGTCGCCGTGCTGAAAATCGGGCAGATTCGCGAGCAGTTTCTCCAGTGGCCAGTTCCACCAGGCAATGCGCTGTAGGCGGGCGGCAATCGCAGGCGTAAACCGGACCCGCAATGGCCGGGCCGGAACACCGCCCACCACGCTGTAGGGCGCAACGTTTTTGGTTACGACTGCGCCCGCGGCCAGCACCGCACCATCGCCAATAGTCACGCCGGGCAGCACAATCACGCCGTGCCCGATCCAGACATCATTGCCTATCACCACCCGGTCGGCACGACGGGCAGCAAAGAAGCCCTGATCGCGCCGCGCATCGGGATGGTAATACTCCGGGCAGTAGGTAAAGCGATGCTGCGAAGCGCGGTCCATCGGATGATTCGGCGCACCAATCCGCACCTGATTGGCAATGGCGCAGAAACGTCCCACCTGGGTGTCGGCCAGACAGCAGTGCTCACCCACATAGGAGAAGTCACCCAGCTCGCTGTATTCCAGCACGCTGTGCGCCAGAATCTCGCACTGCTGACCTACGGTGGTTTCCCGCATGCGTACACTGTCATCAATCCAGGTATGGGCTAATCGGGCGGGCATAACGGCGGCAATGGACATATTACTCCCTGTCAGGATAAGCAGCACCCCGGCGGCGTGCTTTTGCCGCACCACCTTACCCGCCTTTAATGACAGAGAATTGACACAGAAAAAAGGCGGAGTGGTTAGCTCCGCCTTGTTTCAAGTTCCGGTTAACCTGCGTGACCGGTCAGTTGCATAAGGGCAACGATGATCTGCAAGATGACCCGGATAAGATCCAGAATCAGCTTAGTCAGTTCCATCACTTTCCTTCTCCTTTTTCAGGAGCGCGCTATTCGGCAACCAGGGCTTTGACTCTACCCGCCGGGTGCCTGAGCACATCTTTGTGGAGAGGGCTGAGCGGCACTCATGGTTAAAGCCACAGGCCAGCACCACCTGATGCCTGCCGGGATTTTTAAAACCGTGCCCCTGGGAGCGGCCAGTCGACAATGAGGCGATGCTCAACACTCAACACATGTATAAACATACAGTATTTTGGCGAAACTTGAAATCCTTAGCCGCACATTTTACAATCTTGTTTGTGGAGAGTGCTGAGCACCTCGTTCGCAGCGCGGTTACCAGCCGGGTAGCGAACAAAAAAATAAAGGATTTGGCGCGATGCCAAATCCTTTTTTTATGCCTGTTTTACGGCGATAACCCAATCCGCGCAGAATTTACTTCGCGGCGCTGATACGCCAGACGGTATTCCCTGCGTCGTCAGCGATCAGTACGCCGCCCTGTTTATCGCTGGCGAGACCGACCGGCAAACCACGCACCTGCTTTTCATCGTCCGTCAGGAAGCCCGAAACCACCGTCTGCGGCTGCCCCACCGGCTTGCCATTCTCAAATTTCACCCACACCACTTTGTAGCCATTCAGCGGCGTCCGGTTCCAGCTGCCATGCTCGCTGATAAACGCACCGCCACGGTACTGCGGCATATTATCACCACCGTAGAACAGCAGGCCCAGCGGCGCGACATGCGAACTCAGGGCGTAATCGGGCTTGATCGCCTTCTCAACCAGGTCGGGACGCTGCGGTTCGGCACGGGTATCGACATGCTGACCAAAGTAGCTATAGGGCCAGCCGTAAAAACCTTTATCCTGTACCGAGGTCAGGTAGTCCGGCACCAGATCGGAGCCGATTTCATCACGCTCGTTGACGATAGCCCACAGCTTGCCGCTCTGCGGTTCCCACTGCAGGCCGGTCGGATTGCGCAGACCGCTGGCGTAAATACGGCTGGCACCGCTGGCCGCATCCACTTCCAGTACCGCTGCCCGGCGATACTCTGCGCCAATGCCGTTTTCGGTGACGTTACTGTTGGAGCCAACGCCCACATAGAGCTTGCTGCCATCGGGGCTGGCTAACAGTGCTTTGGTCCAGTGGTGGTTAATCGGTCCGCCCGGCAGCTCCGTTACCTCTTCAGGAGCAGTACGGATCTCCGTGTCACCTTCGCGATAGGGGAACTTCACCAGGCTGTCAGCATTCGCGACGTAGAGCGTGTTGCCAATCAGCTGGATACCAAACGGCGAGTGCAGATTTTCGATAAATCGATGCTGCTCCCATTTGCCATTGACGTTGCGCAGCAGCGTAATACGGTTGCCGCCTGCGCCGCCCTTGCCTGACGCTTTCTGGACGATGCCCATGATCAGCTGTTTAGGTCGGGTGGTCGGTTTTGGCGGGCCATTGGATTCCGCGACCAGCACATCATTGTTTGGCAGCACGTAAACCTGACGCGGATGCTGCAGATTCTCAGCAATCTTCTCAATCTTCAGGCCATCAGCCACTTTTGGCATTTCACCGGCTTTCCAGGGCGTGCCTTCCGGCACCTGCATCGGCGGCATAAAGAAATTCTGCGCCTGCGGCAGTTCGGGATTGGGTCCGATCTGCTTTTGCGGATCGACCAGCGCACCATCATCACAGCCTGCCAGGAAAGTGGTCAGGGTCAGCGCGAGCAGCGTTTTATGCGGTATGTTCATGGTGGCTCCTCCTTAAGCGCTACGCTGACGTAACGCAAGTTGCACATTCGCCAGCAGCAGCAGCGCTACCACCAGCGTCGAGAGCGTTACGCCCAGCGGGATCACTGCGGCGGCATCACGGCTGTGAATAAACGCATTGACGATAGCGATGATGATGGCCACCAGCCAGAGCCAGAAATGGCCCTTTTCCGCGCTGTCACTGCCGCGAAACAGATAAACCAGTGCAATGAGACGTGGCACGATCGCCAGTATCAGTCCCAGCGCAATCAGCCAGCCTGCGGCATCCGTCCAGAACTGCACAAAGGTCTGCATGTAGAGAATGTCAAACAGCCAGGCCGCCACAAAAAAGCCCAGCGGCACCGGCTCCAGCAGAGCATACAGCGTCACGGCAAACGCCGATCTTCCCAGGGTATTGCGCATGTTTCTCTCCATTTTTAACGTGAATGCGGACCAGGTCAGATGTCGCGCTGCTCAGAGCAACCGACCCCGCGCCTGTAAAAGATTAGTAAATCTGAAGAGAAACAGAGGGTTTATTCGGAGGGAATTGTAAATCAGGCGGATGACGTCCCTGTCATCGCCGGTCAGTCAGGGCTTATCCGCGGGTAAGGTGACCCAGTAGCCTGGCTGGTAAGGCAGCGGGAGGAACTTCTCGTGGAACGCGCGGAAGGTGGCATCCGGATCGACATCGGCAAACAGATCGGGATGCAGCCATTTCGCCAGCGCCTGAATCGCCACAAACTGATACGGGCTGTCGTAGAACTGATGCCAGATGGCGTGGACGTTGCCGTTATGCGCCACCGGCAGGGTTTTAAAGGCATCACGCATCATCAGTGCCTTAAGACGCGCCGTCGCTTCGGTGACATTTGCACCCGGACCGACGCCGACCCATTTGCCCACGGTGTTGTAGTTCTTCCAGTTTGCGCCGGTCACCACCACCACATCCGGCTGGCTGGCGATAATCTGCTCCGGGTTAATCGTGCCGAAGGTGCCAGGGATCAGGTCTTTCGCGATGTTGCGGCCGCCTGCGATCTCCACCATCTGACCAAAGTTCTCATTGCCGAACGACATGCAGCATTCGTCACTATAGCCGCCTGCGCGGTCGATCATCACTTTCGGACGATAGCCGGTGAAGTTCTTCAGCCGCGAGGTGACAAGGTCAATCTGCTGCTGGCGGAAGGTGATGATCTCCTGCGCGCGTTCCGGTTTGTTCACCAGTTCGCCCATGATGCGGATACTTTTCTCAGCGTTAACCATCGGCGCTTCACGGAAATCGATAAACACCACCGGCACACCCACGGCCTGCAGTTTTTCAATCAGCTTGCCTTCATCGGTCGCCGCTTTCGACTCCAGATTCATCAGCACCAGATCGGGCTTCAGGGTTAGCGCCTGCTCGACGTTAAAGGTGCCATCTTTCGCGCCGCCGAAGGTCGGTAATTTTTTAATTTCCGGATAACGCTTCTCATAGGCCTGATAACCGTCCCAGTCCGCCTTATGAAGGTCATCACGCCAGCCAATCACCCGCGTGAACGGGGCGTCGGTATCAAATGCGGCCAGCAGATAGATCTGACGGCCCTCACCCAGAATGATGCGCTTTGCCTCCTGCGGCACCTCGACCTGACGGCCTGCGACATCAGTAATCATTTTGGCCGAAGCCGTCCCTGCCAGCGTGAGCAGCCCCAGCGCTAAAAACCATTTTTTCATTATGAAAACCCGCACAAATGATAATGAGAATTATTAATGTAAAGCGGCGTTACTATCACCTAAAACGGCGTTCAGGGGAAGTCATGCGGTTAAATGTTTTTTGCGGCGAGGTTAATGGGTTAAGTGACCATTAACAGCAAACTTAATCAGGGAAAAAGCGCAGCGTGTTGCTGCTCACAAAACGGACAGCTTTCGTGAATATGCTCACAACACCCTGGGCGGCTGCACACATATTAGCCGTTAATCGTATCGATTTGGCCAGTGCGTTAATGAATTGTGAGCGCTAGATTGAAAATGAAACGCCGTTTTAATAACTCACCAGGACAGCGAACCACAGGAGCGTAACCGTGAAAATCAGCGCCATAGATGTCACCCTTTTTACCTATCCCACCCGGCGTGTTGCCGACAGCGCCGGCCACTCCCATCCCGGCCTGGAAAATGATGCGCAGATGGCGCTGTTGACCCTGACCAGCGAGGATGGCGATTGCGGCTACGCCTTTGCGCCGCCGGAAGTGGTGCGGGCGCATGTGGTTAATGCCTTTTTTCGCAAGGTGCTGATCGGTCAGAACGCCTTTGACCGCGAGCGTATGTGGCAGGATCTGGTGCACTGGCAGCGCGGCAGCGCCCACCAGCTTACCGAGCGTGCCCTCTCCGCTGTTGAGCAGGCGCTGTGGGACCTGATTGGGCGCAGGCTGAAACAGCCGGTGCATAAACTGCTGGGCGGCTATCGCGAGAAGATCCCGGCTTACGGCAGCACCATGTGCGGCGACGAGCTGAGCGGCGGTTTATCGACGCCGGATGAGTATGCACAGTTCGCGGAAAAGCTGGTGGCACGCGGCTATCAGGCGATCAAGCTGCACACCTGGATGCCGCCGGTCGCCTTTGCGCCCAGCCCGGCCATGGACATCAAAGCCTGCGCAGCGGTGCGTGAAGCGGTTGGCCCGGATATCGCACTGATGCTGGATGGCTACCACTGGTACAGCCGCAGTGACGCGCTGACCATCGGCAAGGCGCTGGAGAAGCTTAACTTCACCTGGTTCGAGGAGCCGATGGAGGAAGAGAGCATGGCCTCTTACGCCTGGCTGGCAGACAACCTCTCAATCGACGTGCTCGGCCCGGAGAGCCTGGGCGGTAAACATCACAGCCGCGCCGACTGGGTCCGTGCCGGTGCCTGCGACATTCTGCGTGCCGGGGCCAATGGCGTAGGCGGCATCTCCGCCACGATGAAAGTAGCCAGTCTGGCGGAAGCTTTCGGCATGGATTGCGAAGTCCACGGCAACGGCGCAGCCAGCCTGGCGGTGGTCGGAGCTATTCGTAACTGCCGCTGGTATGAGCGCGGCCTGCTGCATCCCTTCCTGGATTATGAAACGCCGCCTGCGTATCTCAACAGCCTGATTGATCCAATGGACGATCGGGGCTTTGTCACCCTGCCCACCCGCAGCGGGCTGGGAGAGGATATCAACTTCAGCTGGATTGAAACCCACACGCTGAACCGCTGGTAATGAAGTACGGCAAACAATAATAACCCCGTTGCCGCACAGCCCTGATGACGCGGTAAACGGGAAAAACCTCTGACCTGCTGGACTTTACCTATGACCCTGACACAACGATGTGGCGCGTGGCTGATCACGCTGCTGATGCTCACGAGCGCGTCAATCCAGGCAAAGACCCCGGATGACCAGCTGATCGTTGGCATGAATATGAACAACCTGCTCACCCTGGATCCGGCCGCGATGACCGGCAACGAGGTGGTCGGTATTGTGGTGAATCTCTATGACGGCCTGGTGGAGCTGAATCCGCAGCAGCTCACCGAGGTGCGCCCGGCGCTGGCGGAACACTGGTCAGTCAGTCCGGATAACCGCACCCTGACCTTCCACCTGCGCAACAACGTCAGGTTTCACTCCGGTAATCCGCTCACCAGTGCTGATGCGGTCTGGTCGATGCGGCGGGTGCTGCATCTGAATCTGGCGCAGGCGTCGGTGTGGAAGTCCTACGGTTTCAGCCGCGACAATGTGGACCAGATGATCACCGCACCCGACGACCGCACGCTGGTGATCACCCTGCCTAAACCCAACGATCCGCAACTGGTGATCTACTCGCTGGCGGCGCTGGGCAGTATGGTGGTGCTGGACCGCAAAACGGTACAACAACATGAAATCGATGGTGACTGGGGCAACCGCTGGCTTACCACGCATGAAGCGGGTTCCGGCCCGTTCCGGCTGGATGTCTGGCAGGCAAAAGATGTGCTGCGCATGAGTCGCTCGGCAGACTACTGGCGCGGTGAGGCGAAGATGTCGCGGGTGGTCTTCCGCCACCTGCAGGAGTCGCAAACCCTGCGGCTGATGATGGAGAAAGGCGATCTCGATATCGCCAGCAATATGGCGATCCCCGATGTGCGCGCCCTGCGTCACGATCCCGACCTCACCATTGATGCCGTCAGAAAAGGGACAATCTACTACCTGGCGATGAGCATGAACGATCCGCGCTTTGACAATATTAAGGTGCGTGAGGCGGTCCGCTATCTGGTCGATTATCAGGGCATCAATAAAAGCCTGATGACCGGCTATGGCGAACTGCACCAGCGCCCGATACAGTCGGGGATGCCCGCCACGCTGCCCGATCCCGGTTACCGGCTCGATGTGCCGCGCGCCCGTGCGCTGCTGGCTGAAGCGGGTTATCCGGAGGGCTTTGACACCACGCTGCGGGTGCTTGCCGATCAGCCGTTCCTGAATATCGCCATCGCCATTCAGTCAACGCTGCTGCAGGGCGGCATCCGGGCAAAAATCATTACCGGCACCGGCAACCAGATTTATGGCGCGATGCGCGATCGCCAGTTCAGCCTGCTGGTCGGACGCGGCGGCAGCGGCGTCGAGCCGCACCCCCACTCCAGCCTGCGTGCGCTGGTCTACAACCCGAACAATGCCGACAGTGCCCGGCTGACCAATTTCCAGGGCTGGCGTACCGGTTTCTACGACGCGCAGCTCAACCGCATGATCGATCAGGCGCTGGTGGAACGCGACAAAACCCGCCAGCAGCAGGCCTATTTCGCCATCCAGCAACGCTACGACCAGCTGGTGCCTGCGCTGATGCCGATTTCACAAATGCTTGACTCCGTGGTGGTCAGTAACCGGGTACAGGCGTATCAGCCCCATCCTTCTGCGACCACCTTCCTGCGTGACGTCTGGAAAACGCCTGACAGCCTGGCGGGAGGCACACCATGATGATGACCCTGACACGAAATCAGTGCCGCCGCATCAGCCATCGCGCGGTTCAGGTACTCATCACGCTGTTCGGCCTGTTGCTGCTGACCTTTTTTATTGGCCGGGTAATGCCGCTGGATCCGGTGCTGGCGATAGTCGGCCCGGATGCCGATCAGGCCACTTATCAGCAGGTCTACCACCAGCTTGGCTTTGATAAACCGCTGTGGGTGCAGTTTGGCCTCTATCTTAATGCCCTGCTGCATGGTGACCTGGGCCACGCGCTGCTCACCGGCCAGCCGGTAGTGCATGACATCCTGCGCGTCTTTCCCGCCACGGTAGAGCTGGCCACACTGGCAATTGTCATTGGCGCAGGGCTGGGCGTACCGCTGGGTGTGCTGGCGGCGGCGCGGCGTAACAGCGTCATCGACTATGTGGTGCGGATGCTCAGCCTGGCCGGTTACTCCACGCCGATCTTCTGGGTTGGCATGATGGGCCTGCTGCTGTTCTATGCCCATCTCGGCTGGGTCGGCGGTGCTGGCCGGGTGGACTTCAGCCTTGATGGCATCGTGCCACGTCGCACCGGCTTTATGCTGATCGACGCCCTGCTGGCGGGCAACGGTCAGGTGTTCCGGAATGCGCTGATTCATCTGGTGCTGCCCGCCTCGCTGCTCGGCTTTCACTCCATGGCCTACATCAGCCGGATGACGCGCAGCTTTATGCTGGCGCAGCTGTCACAGGAGTTCATTCTGACCGCGCGGGTCAAAGGCCTGACCGAGTGGCAGGTGATCTGGCAGCACGCGTTTCGCAATATCCTGGTTCAGCTGCTGACCGTGGTGGCGCTGGCCTATGGCTCGCTGCTGGAGGGCGCCGTGCTGATTGAAACTGTCTTCTCCTGGCCCGGTTTTGGCTCCTATCTCACGGGCAGTCTGATGCTGGGCGATATGAATGCGGTGATGGGCTGCGTGCTGGTGGTCGGCCTGATCTTTGTGCTGCTTAACCTGATCGCCGATCTGCTCTATCAGGTGTTCGATCCGAGGACCAAAGTATGACGATCTCTTTTGACACCCCTTCTGCCGGTCACACCCGCGAGCGGCTGGCGCGCTGCCGGCGATTCGCTGCCCGCTGCGGCACTTTCCTGTGGCGCATGGCCTGTAATCCCCTGACCGCCATCGGCGGCGGCATTGTGTTGCTGCTCTGCATCGTGGCGCTGTTTGCGCCCTGGATCGCACCCTATCACCCGCTGATTCAGGATCTGGACAACGCCCTGACGCCGCCCGGTGCAGCCCACTGGTTCGGCACCGATGAGTTTGGCCGGGATATCTTCAGCCGTCTGGTGTGGGGCGCGCGCATTACGCTCTACATCGTGCTGCTGGTGTCGATCACCGTCGGACCGCTGGGCCTGCTGCTGGGCGTTACCGCGGGTTACTTTGGCGGCAAAGTCGATGGGGTGCTGATGCGCGTCACCGATATCTTCATCTCCTTTCCCAGCCTGGTACTGGCGCTGGCGTTTGTTGCCGCGCTGGGGCCGGGTCTTGAGCATGTGGTGATTGCCATTACCCTCACCGCCTGGCCACCGATTGCCCGTCTGGCGCGTGCCGAAACGCTGTCGCTGCGCCAGGCGGACTTTATCTCAGCGGTGCGATTACAGGGCGCGTCGCCGCTGCGGGTGCTGTGGAAGCATATTATTCCGCTCTGCCTGCCGTCGGTGATTATCCGTATCACCATGAATATGGCGGGCATTATCCTTACCGCCGCCGGGCTGGGTTTTCTCGGACTGGGTGCACAGCCGCCGGATCCGGAATGGGGCGCGATGATCGCCAGCGGCCGTACCTACATGCTGGAGTGCTGGTGGGTGGTTACCGTGCCCGGTCTGGCGATCCTGATTAACAGCCTGGCATTTAACTTCTTAGGAGATGGCCTACGTGACCTGCTCGATCCCCGCAGTGAGTAACGCCCTGCCGTTGCTCGACGTGCGCGATTTGCACGTGAACTTTGTTAACGGACGCCAGATCACCCCGGCGGTGCGCGGCGTCTCCTTTCAGCTCGGTCAGGAGAAGCTGGCGATTGTCGGCGAATCCGGCTCCGGTAAATCGACCGTGGGCCGCGCCCTGCTGCAGCTGCATCCGGCCAGGGCGCGCATCGAGGCGAGCCGGATGCAGTTTGGTGATATCGACCTGCTGCACGCCAGCCCGGCGCAGATGCGCGCCATTCGCGGCAAACGCATTTCCATGATTATGCAGGACCCGAAATATTCCCTGAACCCGGTGATTCGGGTGGGCGAGCAGATCGCCGAAGCCTGGCGCAGTCATCATCGCGGCCAGAAAGCAGCGGCGCGTCAGCGGACGCTGGCGATGCTGGAGGAGGTGCAGATCCGCGATCCTGAACGGGTTTATCAGCTCTATCCGCATGAAATTTCTGGCGGTCAGGGGCAGCGCGTGATGATCGCTATGATGCTGATTACCGAGCCGGAACTGGTGATTGCCGATGAGCCGACTTCTGCGCTGGATGTCTCGGTTCGCCTGCAGGTGCTGGCGCTGCTGGACGATCTGGTGAAGGCGCGCGGGCTGGGACTGATTTTTATCAGCCACGATATCAGCCTGGTACGCAGCTTCTGCGATCGGGTGCTGGTGATGTACGCCGGACGCGTGGTGGAGTCGCTGGCCGCCAGCGAGCTTGACCACGCGCAGCATCCCTATACCCAGGGATTGCTGGCGGCACTGCCCGACCTTGATCACCGTCGTACACGCCTGCCGGTATTACAACGTCATGCCAGCTGGTTGACGAATTAAGGAGTTCGCGATGATTGATGTGAAAAATCTCAGCCTGAGTTTTGGTGACGACGATCGCCGGAGTCAGGTGCTGTTCGACGTAAATCTGCAGGTGAAACAGGGTGAAATTTTCGGGCTGGTAGGCGAGTCGGGTTCGGGTAAAACCACGGTGCTGAAGTGCCTGGCGGGATTATTTACTCACTGGCAGGGAGAGCTGAGCATTGATAACCAGCCGCTGAAGCACCGCATCGATCGGGCGCGCTGTCGTCAGGTACAGATGGTGTTTCAGGACCCTTACGGTTCGCTGCATCCGCGTCACACGCTGGGCGACATCCTGGAAGAGCCGTTGCAGATTCAGGGTATCGGGCAGCGCCAGCAGCGGGTGGTGGCGATGCTGGATAAGGTCGGGCTGAATCGCGCCTGGCAGACGCGCTATCCGCACCAGCTTTCAGGAGGCCAGCGTCAGCGCGTAGCGATTGCCAGGGCGCTGATTCTGGAGCCGCGCGTACTGCTGCTGGATGAGCCCACTTCTGCTTTGGATGTTTCGGTACAGGCGGAGATCCTGAACCTGCTCAGCGATCTGCAGCAGCAGGAGAACCTGACCTATCTGATGGTGACGCACGATCTCGGCGTGGTGGCGCATCTCTGCCATCGCGTGGCGGTGATGCAACAGGGCAAAGTGCTGGAGACGCTGGATGTGCCGACGCTGGTGGCGGATCGCGCTGCGATGCCCTATACGCGGATGCTGGTCGAGGCGAGTCGCCACACTCATGTGGCAGGCTGAAAGTCAGCGGAGGTCAGGAGAGAGAATAAAAAAAGGCCGGTCAGACCGGCCTCGTGAAATCGGAGGACTTAATGCGTCAGCTGACGCACAAAGGCAACGATCTCCTGATTTTTGCCATGCTCAGACAGGCACTGCTGGAAACGCGGGCCGCTGACAGCGGTACGCACCAGTTCAGGATCAATAGCGCGCAGCGTGTCGAGATAGTTATCTTTGATCACTGCAGCCTTAACCTGGTTCAGCAGACCGGCATTGCGCACCTGCGGCTCTTTACGCTCTGGCGGATAGCCATTGCCCTTCTCGCCGGTGAACGCTTTTTCAAAGATAAAGCGCAGATTCAGTTCTGCACCCCAGCCAAACCCTTTAGCAAATGGCAGGGACAAGGCATTGCCGTTGTTGATCTGTGCAAACAGGTAAGCATCCGCCGGATCGATACAGTAACCGCAGACCACGCCCGGATGGATGTTAAGCGACATCAGCGCGCCCTGTCCGGTGCCGCAGCCCGCGACCACGAAATCTACCGCCTGGCTGTTGAGCAGTATGCTGGCCTGAATACCGAGGTGAATGTAAGTCAGATGGTGATCCTGCTCATCGCTCATCCCGACGTTGAAGACCTGATGGCCCAGCGGCTGTGCGACACCTTCCAGTTCTTTCAGCACGATAACGTTTTTAGCGGCCTGGCTGTTTTCCATCATTAATGCGATTTTCATGATCTATCCTTATAAATTAATTGAAACACCGTTTCATTTTAATGAAAAAGCACTAAAGTGCATGGGCTAATTCACCTGCGCGCTGTGAGAGCCATCACAAAACGGCCATTGTAGTGCCTGTTACTGCATGAGGATTCCGATGTTTATCTATCATAAAGATCAGCCCCTGGACGATTTGGGTGATGGCGTGACCCGCCGCGTGCTGGCACATGGCGGCACAATGATGGCGGTTGAAGTCCGTTTTGAAAAAGGGGCGACTGGCCCGCTGCATCACCATCCCCATGAGCAGCTGACCTATGTACTGAGCGGACGTTTTGCCTTCACCATTGAGGGTGAAACGCGGGAAGTCGGCGCGGGGGATACACTCTACAAAGCACCCAATGTGGTTCATGGCTGCGTCTGTCTTGAGGCAGGTGTGCTGCTGGATACCTTTACGCCGCAACGCGAAGATTTCCTCGCGGCTAAATAACTCACGCGGCCCGATGGGCCGCTTGCCAAACTGACCTGATGTTGTCTCTTTTCCCTGCCCACCGGATTTGACTTAAAACCGGTGCAATTTTTCTGAAATTCTCTTCACTGCTAACTGAATGATTAGCCAGCACTTCCTCTGCAGCCGCGCTACGCTTAGCGCCGGCTTAAAAATCATTCAGGCAGATTTCTGTACAAAATACGGATCGTTGTATAAGTTTAATAGCAACACCAGTGCGTTTTTTAACCCGAAACAGGACAATAATATGCCAATGCAAAACACCCTGACCCTGCCGGTGAACCATACCATTCCGGTCAAAAATGAGTTCAAATCATCCTTTACCGCCTCTGAGCAGGATAAACTTAATTTTCTGATTGAGGAGTTACTGGAAGCAGGCAAAGAAAAAAGCTGCATGGAATTGCTGCGTCATCTGGCCTCCGCGGACAGTGCCGAAGAAGAAGCGTGCTGCCGTGAACTTCTGACGCTGCTGATGGCACAAAAATGAAGCCTGTGTCTGGCTGTTTAGCGCAGATTCACTACGCTTCAGGACCTTTATTCCTACTCCGGACATTCGCCTGACCGCACGTCGCCGTTCAGGCGTATTCATTTTCATGTAAACATTGCCTGTTGTTCCCAACGCCAGATTGCCCACAGCAGCGGATGCTGTTTCGGGCGGTTAATCCGGGGTGACTCACAAGCCCTCCTAGTCTCTCATTGCTTATCCCTCCCTGCTTTTGTTAGCCTGAATCGCGCATCGGCGAGACGCGCCTTACACCGGCCGCACGGGTTATTATCCACCTGTTAAAGGAGTGACACGATCATGACTTCTGCACCTGCCACACTGCATCTGCTGTGTGGAAAAATTGCCTCCGGGAAATCGACGCTGGCAGCGGAACTGGGCGCTTTACCGGGTTGCGTGGTCATCAGCGAGGATCAGTGGCTGGCCGTGCTCTGGCAGGACGAGATGCATTCAGTGGCCGATTACGTGCGCGTTGCGGCAAAACTCAGGAGCCCCACCTGGTGGCGCTGCTTAACGCGGGTGTCTCGGTGGTACTCGATTTTCCGGCCAACACCCGGGCAAATCGTGACTGGATGCGCTCAGTGATAGAGGCATCCTCTGCCGATCATCGCCTGCATTATCTGAACGTGCCGGACGCACTGTGTAAATCGCGTCTGCACGCCCGTAATCAGGGCGGCGAACACGCCTTTGCCGCCACGAACGAGCAGTTCGCGCTGATTACCCGCTATTTTGAAGCGCCGCAGGAGGAAGAAGGTTTTCACCTGGTGCGCCACGGGTAACGGCTTCTGCTATCAGAAGAGATCGAGAGCGGCAAGCACGTCAGCAATCTCCCGACAATCGGCAGCGGAAAGCGGCAACAGTGGACGCGGCAGGCAGTCGCGTTCGGTCAGCCTCAGCAGCCCTGCCGCAGCGCTGATTACCCGGAAACTGCCGCCGTGCTGGCGGAACAGTGCCCACAACGGCTCAAGACGATCGGACTGTGCTCTGACGTTCGCATAATCACCTGCGGCTGCCGCCTCGGTCATCGCTTTTGCAACGCGCGGAAACAGCCCGCCGCACACCGAATACCAGCCATCACAGCCCGCAATCAACCCGTTGGCGGCAGAGGCATCACCGCTAACGCCAATCGATACGGAAGCAGGCAGCATGTTGCGCAGTTGCGCGAGGCGATCATTCGCTGCGGACTGCTCCGCCGGAACACCCGGAATTTTCACTGAACCCACGCCAGGCAGTTGAGCGATCCGGCCCAGCAGCGCATCAGAAAACGTAAAATGGGTAGTGCCCGGATTGTCATAGACGCAGATCGGCACCGAGGCGTGACGCGTCACGGTCTCATAAAGCGCGAACACTTCCTCCTCTTTCAACGCCTGATAACCCAGCGGCGGCAGCAGTAATGCGGCAGCACCCGCCTGCTGCGCATCTTCAGTCAGCGCCAGCACCTCATCGGTGCTCACCGCGCCCACGCAGATCATCACCGGAATCGAATCTGCATGTTCAACCGCCAGCGTTGCGATGCGCCTGCGCTGCGCGCGGGTCAGATACGCATAGCTGCCGGTTGATCCCAGCACGCCAAGGGAGTCAACTTTTGCCTCCGTCAGCCTGCTCAGCAGCCGCAGAAAGGCGGCTTCATCGGGTCTGCCCTCCGCAAAGGGAGTAAGGGGAAAGGCGCTGAGCCCGCTGAACATATCGTCTGCTCCATCGTAAGAATGCGTTGCCTGGCTGACGTTCGTCCGTACAGCCATATTTCGTTTGCGGCCGAAGCATCGGTTCGCTCAGCCCGCTATTTTTGTGCCATCACCCTCTTTACTCTCGTTTAAAGGAAGATAGCGATGATTGCCGTACTGTTTGAAGCTGAAGCCCGCCCCGAACACCAGATGCGTTATCTGCAACTGGCCGCCGACCTGAGTCCGCTGTTAAAGGACATTGATGGATTTATCTCTATTGAGCGCTTTCAGAGCCTAGGTGATGAGAAAAAAATCCTCTCGCTCTCCTGGTGGCGCGATGACGCCGCGGTGCAGGCCTGGAAACGTAACCTCTGCCACCAGGCCGCGCAGCGTGAAGGTCGTGAAACCCTCTTTGCCGGCTATCGCATTCGCATCGCCGCGCTGGTCAGAGAATATGCCTCACAACAGGGAGTAAATTAACATGTTCGATATTCATGTGATCCTGCAAAATAGTCCAGGCACCCTTTCCCGGCTCACCACGCTGCTGGGCCGCCATGGAATCGGACTGGAAGGCGGCGGCCTGTTCTCGTGTGGTGCGCAGAGCCACGCCCATTTTCTGGTTGCGGATGGCGAACGGGCGCGTGCCGTGCTGGAAGCGGAGGGGATCACCGTCGAGGCCGTAAATGTCCCATTGATTCGCAGGCTACCGCAGCTGCGTCCTGGCGAACTGGGGGCGATCACGACACGCCTGGCCGATGCCGGGATCAACATTCTGGTGCAGTACAGCGATCACGCTAACCAGCTAATCCTGATCACCGATAACAATCAATCAGCCGCCGGGCTGACCACAGAATGGGCTCCATAATCTGATGACGACACAGCAACACCATCACGCAACGGACGACAGCGACGCGCTTGAGCACGCAATTGTGAGCGTCGCCACCGCGATGGCCGATTCGTCTCGGGTAAAGATGCTGTCAGCGCTGATGGATGGACGCGCCTGGACGGCTACGGAACTTTGCGCCGTCACCGACGTGGCCCCCTCCACCGCCAGCGCGCATCTGAACCGGTTGATTAACAGCGGCCTGATCGTCTGTCTGGCACAGGGCCGTCACCGCTATTACCGACTGACAGGCAGTGACATCGCAACGCTGATTGAGAATATGATGGGGGTGTCGTGGCGACGGATCGCTGCGCCGCAGAGCACGACGCCGACATCACTGCGCACTGCCCGCACCTGCTACGACCATCTGGCGGGTGAAGTCGCGGTGCAGATCTACGCCGCAATGGTACAGCAGGGCTGGATCACGCCGGAGGGCAGCGCCCTCACCCTTTATGGACAACAGCAGTTTGCGGCGTTGCGAATTGATCTGTCGCAGCCCGGCCGCCGCCGGGCGTGCTGCAGCTGCCTCGACTGGAGTGAACGCCGGTTCCATCTCGGCGGTTACGCGGGCGCCGCGCTGCTCACCGCCTTTGAGGTGCAGGGCTGGCTCACCCGACAGCCCGGCTACCGTGAAGTGACGTTTACTGCGGTGGGCGCCAGGCATTTACGTCAGGTTTTCGATATCACACTTCGCTGACACAGCACGCCTGAGTTCAGAGCCCATTTGCTGTCAGGCTCTGCGCGGGCGGCCTCGGACTGCCTGGAATCCCCTAATCAGCCCATAACAGGCTTATGAATTCTGTCACATTTCCGCAAACTCGCCTCAGAGCCGATAACACGCCGACAAAATCGGCAGTTTCTATAACCTTATGAATCAGAATGCTTTTAAATGATAACGCCAGGCAATCATGCGGCGCACACATTAATCATTGCCATTTTTGCACTTATTCAGCGCCGGGCGCTGATCCACTCTTCAGTCACAGGCGCGGCAAAAAGCGTCATACCTTACTGGAGTTACTGATGCAGACAACCTCACCCATGACTCACCGCGCCAGGATTGGCGCTATATTTCGTGTTACCTCGGGCAACTTCCTCGAACAGTTTGATTTCTTCCTGTTCGGTTTTTATGCCACCTATATCGCCCATACCTTTTTCCCGGCCAGCAGTGAGTTTGCCTCACTGATGATGACCTTTGCCGTCTTTGGTGCAGGCTTCCTGATGCGCCCCATCGGCGCAGTGGTGCTGGGGGCGTACATCGATAAGGTCGGCCGTCGCAAGGGGCTGATCGTCACGCTCTCCATCATGGCGGCGGGCACATTTATGATCGTGCTCATCCCCTCTTACCAGAGCATTGGCCTGTGGGCACCGCTGCTGGTGCTGATCGGCCGGCTGCTGCAGGGCTTCTCCGCCGGTGCAGAGCTGGGCGGGGTGTCGGTTTATCTGGCCGAGATCGCGACGCCGGGCCGCAAAGGCTTTTATACCAGCTGGCAGTCGGGCAGTCAGCAGGTCGCGATTATGGTGGCGGCGGCGATGGGCTTTATCCTCAACGCCGTGCTGGAAGAGAGCGCTATCCGCGAATGGGGCTGGCGCATTCCGTTCCTGTTTGGCTGCCTGATTGTGCCGTTTATCTTCGTGCTGCGTCGCAAGCTGGAAGAGACGCAGGAGTTCAGCAATCGTCGCAGTCATCCTGATGTGAAACAGGTGTTCCGCATCCTGCTCAGTAACTGGCAGGTGGTGATTGCCGGGATGCTGATGGTCGCGATGACCACCACGGCGTTTTACCTGATTACGGTTTATGCCCCGACCTTTGGCAAGAAAGTCCTGCTGCTGAGCGCCTCGGACAGCCTGCTGGTGACGCTGCTGGTGGCGGTGTCGAACTTCATCTGGCTGCCGATTGGCGGCGCGATCTCCGACCGCTTTGGCCGCAAACCTGTCCTGGTTGCCATGACCCTGCTGGCGATCGCCACCAGCTATCCGGCCCTGAGCCTGCTGGCAGCGGCACCGGGCTTCTCGATGATGCTGGGCGTACTGCTGTGGCTTTCGATGATTTACGGCCTCTACAATGGCGCGATGATCCCGGCGCTGACCGAAATCATGCCAGGGGAAGTCCGCGTGGCAGGCTTCTCGCTGGCCTACAGCCTGGCAACCGCAGTGTTTGGTGGCTTTACCCCGGTGATGTCGACCGGTCTGATCGAACTGACCGGCGACAAAGCTTCGCCTGGCTACTGGATGAGTTTTGCGGCTGTCTGCGCGCTGGGCGCAACACTGTATCTCTATCGTCGCACCCGCAGTGCCGTATTACCTGCCCATAAAACCGTTAGCTGAGGAACTGAAGATGAAACTGAAAACGATGTCACTCTACGCTGCCCTGCTGTTCAGCGTGGCGGGCAGCAACACGGCGCAGGCAAAAGAGCTGACGGTAATGATCTCCGGCGGATTTAAAGCGGCATGGGATACGCTTTCGCCACGCTTTGCCCAGCGTGAAGGGATCACCCTTAACACGGTTGCCGGTCCGTCGATGGGCAAGACACCACAGGCGATTCCGGCGCGGCTGGCGCGTGGTGAACCGGCTGATGTGGTAATTATGGTTGGCGATGCGTTAAGCGACCTGCAAAAAAAGGGCGCAACGCTGCCGGGTTCACGGGTTGAGCTGGCGGACTCGCGCATCGGTGCAGTGATAAAACAGGGTGCCACGCCGGTGAAAATCGGCAGCGAAAGCGAGCTGCGTACTGCCCTGCTGAACGCCTCTTCCATCGCCTACTCCGACAGCGCCAGCGGCAAATATGTCAGCAGCCAGCTGTTCAGCCGACTGGGCATTGAGGATCAGGTGAAGGCGAAAGCGGTGAAGGTTGAGCGCATCCCGGTGGCCTCCGAGGTCGCGGCGGGTAAATACGCTATCGGCTTTCAGCAGGTCAGTGAACTGCTGCCGGTCTCCGGCGTAACGTTCATTGGCGAACTGCCGGACACGCTGCAGTACACCACCCGCTTCGCCGGTGCCGTAGTACGCAGGTCAGCGCAGCCGGACGAGGCGGCGAAGCTGCTGCACTGGCTCGCCTCGCCTGAGGCACAGCAGGCCGTGCACGCCAGCGGCCTGCACAGCGTGAAGGCGTCAAAACCGGCTAAAGTCGCTGATACTGTTCAATAATCAGGTTTTCCAGTTCGCCCGCGATGTGCGAGAGCATCCGGCCATTTTTACGCAGCAGTCCGACGGTGCGTTTCACCTGCGGATCGGTTAACGGCACCGCCATCAGCAGGGCGTGATCGTAGCCGGGCATCGACATGGCGGGGACGGCAGCAATGCCAAGCCCCGCCTCAACCATCCCCAGCATGGTGGTGACGTGCCGGGTTTCACAGACACAGGGTTTCTCCGGCATGATCGCCTGCAACGCCTGGTCCAGCAGGTTGCGATTGCCGGAGGTTTTATCCAGTCCGACCCACTCATACTGATAAAACGCCTGCCAGCTCAGACTCTTTTTGCCTGCTATCGGATGGTCACGCCGACAGGCCGCCACATACGGATCGTCCATTAGCGGCTGGAAGTGCACATCCGGCTGCGAGCGGCTGGAAAAGCTGATGCCGAAATCGGCCTGACCGCCAATCACCGCGTCATAGACGTTGGCCGCACTGCTGTCGACCAGCTTGACTCGTACGCGGGGATAGCGCGCCTGAAACAGCCGGATGATGTTGGGCATAAAGTAGTAAGCGGCTGACGGCACGCAGGCGACGGTAATCAGGCCGGTGCGGGCTAAGCTCACTTCACTCAGATCGGCCATCACCTCTTCAAAATCGGCCAGCAGCTTTTCCGAGCGCTGCGCAAACGCATGTCCTTTCAGCGTCAGCGTGACGCGGCGCGTGGTCCGCTCAAACAGTTTGATCCCCAGCGTGGTTTCCAGCTTATCGATGCGGCGGCTCAGTGCCGACTGTGAAAGGCAGATCGATTCCGCCGCCAGGCGAAAATTGCCAAACTCCACCAGCGCGCGAAACGCGTAGAGATCGTTGAGATCGAAATTAACCGGCATACATTCCTCTTCCCCTAAACCGCATCAGGCTTGCCATCATCATTTTCATCGCCTTCCGTCTGGCTGAAATCGCTAACGAATTTGCTGAGCAACTGTTCCAGCGTCTCGCGGTCGCTCTCTGGCCAGTGGAGGAAAATGCGCTGATAAACCTGCACCCGTTGCGCATCGATTTTATCGGTCATCGCCCTGCCAGCCGCGGTAATTGCGGCTTCGTTGATCCTTTTGTCCTGACGGTTTTTCTGCCGCACGACCAGCCCGGTCTCCTCTAATTTCGCTACCTGACGGCTGACCGTGGTGTAATCACGACCCACCCGATCGGCGAGTTCGCCCACGCCGATCGGCCCGAACCGGCTGACCTGAACCAGCAGTGGAAACAGTGCCCGATCCAGCTCAATACCCGCCGCTTTAATCATCGCCATATCGCGCTGAGGCCGGTTAAGCGCGCCCGCAATTGTCAGCAGACAATCATGCAGCGCATCGTATTTATGTGTATTTTGCACACTTTTCATTGACGCCATCCAGAGGCAGGAATAATGTGTGTAATTTACACTCATTAACGTCTGAACAGAAGGATGATAAACAATGAAAGCAGCAATAATCGGGCAGGCAGGCGCACAACCCTACTACGGCGACATGCCGGAACTCCAGCCCGGTGAGCATCAGCAGCGGGTGACGGTCAACGCTGCGGCACTCAGCCAGCTGGCAAAAGCCCGGGCGGCAGGCACCCACTACAGCTCTGTGGCGCACTATCCGTTTATTCCCGGCATTGACGGTACCGGATATCTCGACACGGGCGAGCCGGTCTATTTTCTGACGTTTAACGCCGCGGCGGGCAGCATGGCCGAGCGAACCGTGGTCAACAGTGAACATATTATTCCACTGCCTGCCGGTCTGGATCTGGTACTGGCTGCCGCTCTCGCGAATCCGGGCATGTCCTCCTGGGCGGCGCTGACCCGTCGGGCGGCACTGCGTCCTGGCGAGACCGTGCTGATCAATGGAGCCACCGGCACGTCGGGACGTCTGGCGATCCGCATTGCCCGTGCGCTGGGCGCAGGCAGAATCATTGCCACAGGCCGTAACCGGGAGGCTCTGGAACAACTACAGAGTGAGGGGGCTGATATCATACTGACGCTGGATGCATTATCGGCAGAGCTTCCTTCTCTGATGGCGAAAGGTGTTGAGGTGGTGCTGGATTATCTGTGGGGTGAGAGTGCACTGGCGATCATGACGGCGGCGGTACGCGGTGGTGACAAGGTGGTTCGCTTTGTCCAGATTGGTTCGCTGAGCGGACAGGAGATTTCTCTGCACAGTAAACTGCTGCGTTCATCCGGCTTAACGCTGATGGGAAGCGGGCTGGGCAGCGTGCCAGACAGTGAATTGATCGCCTCAATAGGGGAAATGCTGCAGGCCGCCGCGTCACATGGATTTGCCATCCCCTTCCAGTCGCGGCCACTCAGTGAGGTCGCTGAGGCCTGGCAGAGTGACGACAGCCGCTATCGCACGGTCTTTACCCTTCCGATGTAACGGACGACTCCACCTTATGCAGAAATCGACCAGGATAATCGGGTTGGATGGCGTGCTGGCTGCTGTAGCGGCCAAACAGTTTGTAGCGGTTTAACGCGATGCGGTCATAGGCAAAATTACCGATTGCATCCGGAAAGTGGCGCAGCACCGCCAGCCCGCGCCACGGGGCAGGCAGTTGCTGTATCACGCGGAACACCGCCTGCGCCCGCAGCCAGTGCTGATTGTCCGCGATATAGACAATGGTGCTGACGTTTTCTTCCGGCAGTCCGGCCCAGCGCAGCAGCGCTTTGCCCTGCTCGCTCTGCACCGAGGCAAAACGAACCTGCCGCGCCAGATGATGACGCAGCAGAAACTGAACCCAGCCGTTACACAGTTTACAGACGCCGTCATAGAGCACGGCGCTTTCACCGGTTTGCAGATACGGGGGTGATGACATCCTGCAACTCCTCACTCATCTGATGATGAGCTGAAGTGTAGCGGGTTCTGGTCAGTTGCTGGTGCAGCCAGTGGATAACGGCCGCGTGATCCTGGTTGCAGGCATCCACTTCGCACACCGGTCCCAGCGCCATCGGCCGGGCCTGTTGCGCCAGCTGGCGCAACTCCGGCAGATACTCAGCACCCGGATGGCCAGGCAGCCGCTGCGACAGCCGCGCCTGATAGCGCGCCACCGCCACCTCCGGCGCGATCCTGAGCCACAGCTCCAGCGCCTCTTCGACACCCGCCTGTTTCAGTCCCTGCTCAAGCAGCGTGCGCGGCTGAAAGCCAAACCAGGCATCGATAAGCCAGATCTGACTGGCGGGTGCCTGGCCGACAATGTTCCAGATCGCCTGATAAGCCGCGCAACCCAGTTGCCGGTTACGCTGGCGATCGACCGGCGCAAAGCAGGACATAAACGGCTCTTTCAGGCTGTCGAGGGTCAGCACGGGCCAGCCAAAGTGCTGTGACAGCGCGTGCGTCAGGGTGCTCTTTCCCGACGCCGGAATGCCATTAACCAGTACCACACGTTTGGGGGGGATGTTTTGCGTCATAAGATATCGATGACCTCCGCCACGCTGCTGGCCTGACGTAACCGGACCAGCGTCTCCTCATCCTCCAGCAGCGACACAATCGCGCGGATTCCCTCTTCGATATGCGCGTTGCTGTCGCGTGCGCCAAACATAATCACAATGTCCGCCTTCTCACTGCCCTGAAATGAGATCGGCTCATTCAGCAGGATCAGACTGAAACAGTCGCGGAGCACCCCCGTTTCCGGTCGCGCATGGGGAATGGCGATCCCCTCCTCAAACACATAATAAGCACCGTGAGCCAGCGTATTGGCGATCACGGCATCAGGATAGGTGGCATCAAGATAACCGCCGCTGACCAGCGGTTCGGCGGCCAGCGCGATAACCTGACGCCAGTCCGTGGCGTCGATGCCAATCTGAATGGCGTTGGCCTCCTGCAATAACTGCTTAATCGTCATCAGCTCTCCTTAAATCGACTGGCGAACCACATTGCGTAATTCATCGATTTTGACAAACAGCGCATCAATTTCATTGCGGTAGCGACGGCTTTTCGCAAATAAGCTTAATGCCCGGTTATATTCCAGCATTAATTGTTTTTGCGTTTCGCCATCACGCGGATTAATCGCCAGCTGCTGCTCCAGCTGCGTTATTTTCTCGCGACTTAATGCCGCCAGATGATCCTGCTGCTCGCTGGGTGGTTCCACAGCCGGAGACTTTTTGAGGAATCCAAACATAGGCTCTCCTGCCCCGCATAATATTGGGGTAGCTAATATAAACAGTGAATAAAAGATCGTTAACGCATTAACCCGGTGATGGCGGCGCGGGTAATTACCGGAATAACTGCATTTTCTCTACCAGCACATTCGTGACCGCATCATTGGCTGGCACCAGGAAATTACGCACGCTGTCATTAACCTTGCCTTTTTCAAAGGTTGATTTGCACTGCGCTACCCACTGCACATTCATTTCAGTGCCGACATTTACCTTCTCAATTCCGCTGCTGACCGCCAGCCGCATATCCTCATCGCTGACGCCGGTGCCACCGTGCAGTACCAGTGGCGTGTGGGTTGCCGCCGTAATATCCGCCAGACGCTGATGCTGAATATGGGCTTTACCGGTGTAAAGCCCGTGCACGGTGCCGATGGAGATCGCCAGCATATCGACGCCGGTCTCTTCGACGAAGCGGCGTGCATCTTCCACGGGCGTGAACGCTATCGCCTCCATCTCTACGCATTTACCATCTTCCGACCCGCCGATGGCACCCAGCTCCGCCTCTACTGAAACATGATGGGGTCGCGCCATATCAATCACCCGACGGGTATTCGCAATATTCTCATCAATGGGCAGATGTGAGCCGTCGTACATAACAGAACTGAATCCGGCATCAATCGCCGTCTGTATCGCCGCTAAATCGGAACAGTGATCGAGATGCAGGCAGGTCGGCACGTTCGTACTTTCGGACAGCGATTTAATCGCATCGACCAGCAGTTTATGGCCGAGATATTTCGCCGTGCCGGTGGAGATCTGAATCATTAACGGGCTGTTGGTTTTCTCTGCCGCTTTAAAATAGGCGGGCAGCATCTCCAGACAGTGAAGATTAAACGAACCGACCGCTTTGAAGTCACGCTGTTTGGCCAGCTGTAACAGATCGGCGAAGTTATAAAGTTTCATGGATTTTTTCCTCCTGAGGTTTGGTCGATTTGCCATTAACAAACCAGGCAAGCGCGGTAATAAAGGCGATAAACAGGGCGACAAACAGCCAGTTATTCTGGAAGGCGTGGCCAAGCACCAGGCCGGTACTGATCACGTCGGAATCGCTAAAGGTGACGCCGGTGAAGCCGTAGCTCTCCAGCATCGGCACCAGGATGGCGGGCAGAATGGTGATAAAGAGTCCGTGGACGAAGCCGCCGATCATCGCGCCGCGCCGTCCGCCCATGGCATTACCAAATACTCCGGCGGTGCCACCGGCAAAGAAGTTGGTCAGCAGGCCAGGCAGGATCATCGCCAGACCAAACATCGGGAAGACCAGCATGCCGACGATGGAACCCAGCGTGGTGGCGAGGAAGCCGACAATCACCGCGTTTGGGGCGTACGGAAACATCACCGGGCAGTCCAGCGCCGGTTTCGCGTCCGGCACCACGCGCATCGCGATACCCCGGAAGGCTGGCACCAGTTCGTTCAGCAGCAGGCGGACGCCGCTGTAGAGCACGAAGACCCCGGCCACGAACTGAATCGACTGCATAAAGGCGTACATCAGGTAGTTCATGCCGTTGCTGTACTGGGCGATAAACGCCGGGCCGGCTGCCACAGCGGGGATCAGGTACATCGGCACCATCACCAGCGCCATCGACAGATAGGTATCCTGCAGAAACTTGAAGTTATCGGGCAGCTTCAGGTCTTCGGTGGAGCGCGATCCTTTGCCGACGACTTTGGCGACTGCCGCCGTGACCAGATAACCGATGGTGCAGAAGTGACCCAGCGCCACGTCGTCCGAGTCGGTGATGCGCCGCACCACCGGCTGCGCCAGCGCAGGCATTACCACCGCCATAATCCCGCCAAAGATACCGCCGGTCAGAATCAGCGGCAGGCCCGTCAGCCCTGCTTTGTAGCCGATGACTGCGCCAATGGTCGCCATCCACAGCAACGCCTGGCCGGTCAGGAAGATGTACTTAAACGGCGTCAGTCGCGCAATGATGATGTTGACGATAAAAATCACCAGCAGCGTCAGCGCCACTTCAGACCCCAGCTCACGGTTAGCCAGCCCGGCAATAGCGGCCACATCGGTGATATAGCCGCGCATGCCAAAGCCATGGGTAAAAATGGTATTGAGGAACGTCAGGGTGCCAACAATAATATTGATACCCGCCATCATAATTAAAAAGCCGAGCAGGGTTTTAAAGGTGCCTTCCACCACCTTGCCTGCCGATTTCTTTTGCAGCAGCAGACCAATCAGGGCAATAAAGGCGATCAGAATCGATGCCTGCCCCAGCAGATCTTTTACCAGGAAGTCGATCACACTATTCATGGGCGGCGACCTTCTGGTTGCGTTCTTTTAAAAAGGCCAGGATCTTCTGCTCTATTTCCGCTTTATCGGTGAGCCGGTTAAGAATAATGACCCGTTTAATCTGTTCCGGACTGGCGTCGGCGTTTAAAACATCGGCAAACGCTTTTTGCGTCAGGATCATATCTGACTTAAAGGCATTCGCTTCTGAAATGGTGGTGTGATCGATGTCGGCCTCAATCTCCAGTTTTTTTAATACCGCTTTTGCGCTCATCTCAATCGCAAAACTGGAACCTAATCCACAACCACAGACACATAATATTTTCAGCATGGTTTTTTCCTCACACTATATTGAGTTGTTTAGCGAGTTTGTAATGGTGCCCGCCAATATCGACCAGGCGTTTTTGCATGCTTATTAAATCAATCGGAATCGGTTTATTGCTGCCATTAATAATGACCGCTTTATTCCGCATGCCTGACTGAATACAACGCACCACTTCACTGGCCATAATGGTGCCCTGAAAGATCTCTTCGCAGGTGGGATCACCATTGCGCAGCCCGTAACCCAGGATGGTTTTACGGATGCGCACGCCAATAAGGGGTTCAAGCTGTTTGATTAAGGTGTCGATCGCCCCCTGAAAACCGGGCGAATATTCCCGGGTGTAGCCTTCCGAACAGAGGATGACCACGCTGTTCTGCTCTGCCAGTCGCCCGGTGATGCGCTGCGCCAGTTGTGGCAGCGGGATCTGGCACTCCGGAATTAACGCAATATCAGCGTTAGCTTTAATCGCGGACTGCAGCGTTAATTCGCCGCAATAGCCGCCGAGTAATTCCAGCATAAAAACCCGGCCCGGTAAGGCACGGCCGGTATTACGCAGTTTCGCCACCTCTTTTAATACCTGCTCGCAGGCGGTGGAAAATCCCAGCGTGTAGTCGCTGCCGAAAACATCATTATCGATGGTCATACCGACGCCGAAACAATTCACGCCGTACGCCGACAGGGTATGGAGAAATTGCAGCGACCCGTCTCCGCCCGCCATGATTAATATGTCAATCCGGGCGTTTTTCAGCTGGCGGGCAATTAACTCATACTCGCTGCGCACCAGTTTCTTTTCAGTGCGTCCCGATTGCATAACCGGAATAGGGGCGATGGAAAAGTCGAGCAGATCGCGCATGCCGATCTCACGATGATTATTTTCGAGCAGGCCGGGAATACCACCGTCAAATATCACCATCTCCGCCTGTGCCATGCGCCCAATCTGGAAGACAAAATTATTAATGCCGGTCACGTCACCGCCACTGATCACCATTCCAATTCGCATCACCCTCACCCCGCTGGCTTATTCTGCTGAAGGGTATTCTTCCGGTTAGCGGGGTTGCTATTTGCAGAGGAGATCACAGTTACGTGCGGTTTTTCTCAGGCGGGAATATTGACAGTGCTCTTAACATCGCTTTATTTGTGATTTGCCTCACACTATTCCAACTTATTGCGCTCAAGGCGAATCGATATAAATCATTGGCTTAGTAGATGGCGCGGGTGAACTGGCCAGAAAGCGGGAGGAGGTAAAATCAGCCATTAGAGCGGCGTTGCAGATTTGTGACTTTCACCTCATTTTTCCCGTTTTCGCAGAGCAGAAACCGCAATTAAGGTGCAGAAAGAAAATCCGCAGGCAGATGTTAATCAGATTCAGCATCTCTGTTGCGAACGAGTAGCATTCTTCGGTATAACCTTTCAATGCCCACAGAAAACACAGCCTGACGATAATGATTTCTAAGGAAAAACTTCCACGCTCTTTGTGAGGGGTAACTTTCTCTTCTGCATCCGACGCCGTTATTTCGCACGGCAAAACCCGTGTTCTCCGTGATGACAAACCGGTTCTCTGTGACCACATTTGACCAGGATCATACGCATGGAAATAGCTATCCGTACCCCTCTCGTTCACTCCCTGCCACTAAGTCAGCTCAGCGGCAGCAACGTCTGGCTGAAAATGGAATCAGCGCAGCCAACCGGATCGTTTAAGCTCAGAAGCGCAGGCCATATCTGTCAATACTACGCGGCACAGGGCGCTAAGGCATTTGTCAGCTCCTCCGGCGGCAATGCGGGTATTGCCGTGGCACACAGCGGCCGCAGACTGGGGCTACCGGTCACGGTGGTGGTGCCTGAAACCACCTCGGCGCGCGCCAGACAGCTTATCGAACAGGAAGGTGCGAAGTTGATCGTACACGGCAACGTCTGGAGTGAGGCCAATGCGTACGCGTTATCGCTGGCGTCGCACGAACATATCTACATCCATCCCTTTGACAATCCGCTGCTGTGGGACGGCATCAGCACGCTGGTAGATGAAGTGATCAGTGAGGGGGTGCGGCCGGATGCGGTAATCCTCTCCGTGGGCGGCGGCAGTCTGCTCTCCGGCATTGTCCAGGGTCTGGAAAGACATCAGCTCAGCCATATCCCGATTTATGCGGTTGAAACTGAGGGAACCGCGTCGCTTAACGCCGCGCTGGAAGCCGGTGAGCGGGTCACGCTGGCCCGGGTCAGCGGTATCGCCACCACGCTGGCAGCCAGTCAGGTGTGTGAAAATGCATTTAACGTGGCATGCCGGGCAGATGTCAGGGGAAAGGTTGTGACAGATGAAGAGGCTGTTAATGCCTGCCGCCGCTTCCTGGACGATCATCGTGTCCTGACAGAGCCAGCCTGTGGCGTCTCATTATCGATGCTGTATGACGGGAAAATTGGCTTTAAACCGGATGATAACGTGCTGGTTATCGTCTGTGGCGGGGCGTCTGTTACCCTGAAGAGTCTGCAGGGCTGACGAGAGCAAAGTCAGGGGGAAAGTGGCGCAGCCAGAGGGGCTGCGCCTGTCGCCGGTTACTTAGCGTAAGCTTCAGTAGACAGCGTCAGCGTAACGTCGTCGCTGACTGCAGGGACATATTTGTCCAGCTTGAAGTCAGAACGCTTGATGGTGCCGGTGGCGTCAAAGCCAATCGCCTGCTTCTTGACCATCGGATGCTCGCCCTGCTTGTTCAGCGTCGCGTGCAGCGTCACTGGCTTAGTGATGCCTTTCAGGGTCAGGTTGCCTTCAACGTCAAATTTGTTGTCGCCCTTCGCAACGACTTTGGTGCTGTGGAAGGTCGCAGTCGGGTATTTGGCGGTATCGAAGTATTCAGCACCTTTGAACTCTTTGGTCAGCGCGGCAACGTGGCTGTCAATTTTGCTAACTGGCAGGGTCACGTCAACGCGTGAGGCCTCCGGATGATCTTTATCAAACACCAGCGTACCGGTTGCATCCGGGATATCCGCGGTAGGATTTGAGAAGCCAAAGTGGTTCCAGGCAACAATTACCGACGTATGCTCAGGGTTCAGCTGGTAGTGCATCGCCTCGGCCTGAGATAACGGAGCGTAGAGGGTAGCAGCGGCTAACAGGGGCAGTGCAATACGTTTGAAGTTCTTCACGGTCAATTCCTTATGCGGACAAAAGTGAATTGAGTGTGGTCCAGTTTTCCCGGAATAGACAGTGAAGAGATTTGTCGGTAATTTTCAAATAAATTCAGCAACCTTAAAACCGGTCACTACGCATTCGCGCCGGTGAACAGCACCCGCCAGCGGCGGCGATCCTGAATCAGCGTGCGGTGCAATTGCTGTAAATCTGCAAGGGTCAGCGCCGCAATCTGCGCCGCGTCCGGTTCTGCCAGGCCATTTTCACGGCGCAACAGGGCCAGTGGCTGCTCGGCCTGCTGGCTCAGCAGTCGCGCTTTCAGGGCCACCAGATCACATCCCGCCAGCGTCTCGTTCAGTGACCGCAGAAAGTTACGGCAGTAGCGTAATAGCGAAAGCGCGCTGTAGTCGGGCGACTGCAGTGCAAATAACACCCCTTCTTCATCGGCACAGCGCATATAGCGGCTGCTGACCACGTAACCTATCGGCTGCTCAACGCGGTAGCGCTGGAAAAAGCGTGGCTCGTAGATCAGTGCCAGTGCGCGCAATGCCGCCAGCTGTTCAGGACGCTGCAGCGGAATAAACAGCAGCAGCGCGTTGTCGGCACTGGCGTGCGGCAGGCGCGTCATGCCGGTCTGCGTGGTCATACGCGTGGGCGGCGTGTCAGGGTTGACCGGGAGCGACAGCGCGCTCAGCCGCCGGGCAATCACTGAGTGCAGCATCGCATCGCCGCCCTTCAGCGCCGCCCGCCAGCATCCTGGCGTAACGTTGGCTGCCAGCTGATAAGGCAACTGTCGCAGCAGCGCGCGGATAGCGATGCTCTCCACAGGCGCGGGCCGGTTTGCCTCAACGGGTAATGTCAGGGCGGAGACAATCTGGCTCAGCGCCTGGTCAGCAACCGCCTGATCCGATAGCCGGACCGTCAGTTGCCACACACCTTCCACTTCCTGCCAGCTGCCGTGACCGCCCTGATGACGCAGCGCCGCAAACAGCGGACGCAACCGCCGGCCCAGCGCTTCGCCCGCCTCCGCAGTAAAGGTTGACCAGAACTCCGGTCGCAGGATCAGCGTTGGCTGCGGGTCATCTGACGGATGATGCGGCAATGCCGCCGCCTGAGCGGGCAGCGGCGCAGGCGTCGTAGTGATGTCGAGCGGATAGAAGGTGAAACGGGCAGCGGGCAGCGCCTCCGCCGGGGCGGGCTCACAGGCCGTCAGCGCCAGAGTGAAGCCCTGCGTAACGATGTGTTCTATTGCCGGTTGCGATGAACAGAACAGCAGCGTGCCGGGCGCACTGGCGAGATTTTCCAGCAGCGGCTGCAGCGCGGGCAGGTTTTTGTCAGGTGCGAAACCGATAGCGCGCTGACGCAACTGCTCCATCGGTGACAATGTCACAAATTGCTGCTGTGCCAGCTGATAATAGTGCTGATGCTGCTGTTCATTCGTCTGGCGCAGCGCAGCAATGTAACCGTTAACCAGTTGATTTACCTTTGCAGGCTCACTGGTTTCGATACCCAGCGCCAGCCAGTACGCATCTTCAGCCTGATAAATCCATTTCAGCTCCAGCGCCTCCGCCAGCCCCTGCTCACGCAGAATAGCCAGCAGCGAACCGGGCGCTTCATCCAATAAAAACTCACGCCACAGCGTGACGCCGTCACTGCTATCGAGTAGCCAGCTGCGCCATAGTGCTGCCTGGGCTGTTTCCGCCAGCTGCCAGCAGGTATCGCTACTGAGATTCGGCGGAGCCAGCTCCTGCCGCCACTGACCGGCAGGCAGCGCAGCGGCAACCTGACGCGCCAGCTGTTCCAGCTCATCCAGCGACTGCGGTCCCTGCAGCCAGAGCCGCATATTGCTGGCAACGTAGTAGCGCTGGTGGAACTGACGCAATGCCCGTTGCAGCGCAGAGAGCTCGTCGCCAAAGCTCGCCCGGCTGCCGATATGGAAGCGCTGAAATTCAGCGGGGGTAGCAGCGGCGTGCAGTAATGCCGCTTCGATGCGGGATGGCTCATGACGCTGCAACAGCTGATATTCCGCGTCGATGACTGCCACTTCCTGCGCGATTGCCTGATTATCGAGCAGCGGAGAGACCAGCATATCCTGCAGTCTTGCCAGCCCGTCTGCCAGCAGCGACGGCGTGACCTCGAAAAAGTACGCGCTACGCCGGGCCAGCGTGGTGGCGTTAACTTTTCCGCCCTGCGTCTGGATCCAGCTCATCAGCCGGCCCTCATCGGGCCAGCCGCTGCTGCCGGTGAACAGCAGATGCTCCAGCAGATGCGCCAGTCCGGGCCAGCGATCCGGCTCGTCGTGACTCCCTGCCCCTACCTGAATCAGGGCGGCGGCCTGGCTGGCATCGGGCTGATGCACCAGTTCAACCGTCAGACCCTCAATCACCAGGCCGCGCATGTTCATCACAGGTTCCGTGTTTTGTAAATCAGTTGCGAGTTGCTGCGGTTGCGGAACTGCAGCTGACCAATTTTAATGTCGCTGCAATCCGCCTCCCGCCGGGCGTCGAGAATTTTGCCGTGATGCGGTGATTTGCTGCACACCGGATCGGTGTTGTCAGCATTGCCGGTCAGCATAAAGGCCTGACAGCGACAGCCGCCAAAATCTTTCTCTTTCTCATCACAGGAGCGGCACGGCTCCGGCATCCAGTCAAAACCGCGATAGCGGTTGAAGCCGAACGAGTTATACCAGATATCGTCCAGGCGCTGCGTCAGTACCGACGGAAACTCGACCGGCAGCTGGCGCGCACTGTGGCACGGCAGCGCGGTGCCCTCTGGTGTGACGCTCAGGAAGATTGCCCCCCAGCCGCCCATACAGGGCTTAGGTCGCTCTTCGTAGTAGTCTGGCGTCACAAACAGCAGATTGGTCAGATTGCCGCTGTCGCTCATCCGCTCACGATAGCGGCTGACCACCGCTTCCGCCTGAGCGATCTGCTCACGCGTCGGCAGCAGGCCTTCGCGGTTGAGCTGCGCCCAGCCGTAGAACTGACAGGTCGCCAGCTCAACGTCATCCGCTTCCAGCTCAATGCAAAGGTCGATGATCTTATCGATCTGGTCGATGTTATGGCGATGCAGCACAAAGTTCAGCACCATCGGATAGCCGTGCGCTTTTACCGCTTTCGCCATCTCCAGCTTCTGCTGAAACGCTTTCTTCGACCCGGCCAGCGCCGCATTCAGGGTTTCGTCACTCGCCTGGAAACTGATCTGGATATGATCCAGACCGGCCTCGCTGAACGCATCCAGCTTCTTCTCTGTCAGGCCGATGCCCGAAGTGATCAGGTTGGTGTAAAAGCCGAGATCGCGCGCCGCTTTGATCAGCTCCGGCAGATCTTTACGCACCAGCGGTTCGCCGCCGGAGAATCCGAGCTGGACGCTGCCCATGGCGCGTGCCTGACGAAACACCTCAATCCACTGCTCCGTGGTCAGCTCCTTCTCCTGCTGCGCGAAATCCAGCGGGTTGGAGCAGTAGGGACACTGCAGCGGACAGCGATAGGTCAGCTCGGCCAGCAGCCAGAGCGGCGGATTCACGTCAGGTTTATGCGGGGTCACGGAACTGTATCCACTTCTGTTCATAGGCTGACTGCAGGAACTCTAAAACGTCCGGCCCCACGCCGCCCGCCTCCGGGAAACGGCTATCCAGCGTCGCGATAATCGCGGCGATATCCTGTTTGCCATCCACCAGCTCAAGAATGGCGGCGGCGGTTTCGTTCAGCTTCGCCATGCCTTCGGGATAGAGCACCACATGGGTATCCTGGGCGGCTTCCCACTGCATACGGTAGCCGCGACGAAACGCGGCAATCGAGTTTTCATTCATCTGTTATACCAGTCGGGTGGTGTGCCACGCCGCCTTGTCGGTGACGGTGTGATAAGGCGGACGTTTCAGCTCATAAGCCATGGTCATGGCGTCCAGCATGCTCCATAAAATATCGAGCTTAAACTGCAAAATTTCCAGCATCCGGTTCTGCGTTTCCGCGGTGGTGAAGTACTCCAGCGCCAGCGCCAGGCCATGCTCTACATCGCGGTTCGCCTGACCCAGACGGCTGCGGAAGTAGAAGTAGCCCTCTTCTTTGATCCACGGATAGTGTTGCGGCCAGCTGTCGAGCCGCGACTGGTGGATCTGCGGCGCGAACAGCTCGGTGAGTGAGCTGCAGGCCGCCTCCTGCCAGTTGGCACGGCGGGCGAAATTGATATAGGCATCGACGGCAAAACGCACGCCAGGCAGCACATGCTGCTCTGACAATAATTCTTCGCGCGTCAGCCCGACCGCCTCGCCCAGCCGCAGCCAGGCCTCAATGCCGCCCTCTTCGCCGTTGCTGCCGTCGTGGTCGAGGATGCGCTGCACCCATTTACGCCGGGTGGCCGGATCCGGGCAGTTAGCCATGATCGCCGCATCTTTCAGCGGAATGGTGGTCTGGTAATAAAAGCGATTCGCCACCCAGCCCTGAATCTGCTCCCGCGTGGCCTGACCGTTATGCATCGCGATGTGATACGGGTGATGAATGTGGTAGTAAGCGCCTTTGTCGCGCAGGGCCTGTTCAAAAGCCTGCGGCGACAGCGTGTCAGTAATCTGCATGATTTAGCCCTGAAGATGAATCGCCATTCCGTCCCAGCTCACCTCTATTCCCTGCTCCGTCAGAAACTGACGCTGGGGTGACTGCTCATTAAGGATCGGATTGGTGTTGTTAATGTGGATCAGAATTTTGCGTTTAGCTGGCAGCGACGCCAGCAGCGCCATCAGCCCCTGCTCTTCCGCCAGCGCCAGATGGCCCATCGCCTTGCCGGTGTTATGACCCACGCCGGTGGTCAGCAGCTCATCATCCTGCCAGACGGTGCCGTCAATCAGCAGGCAATCCGCTTTTTGCAGCCACGGCAGGATCACCGCATCCGGCTCGCCCAGACCTGGCGCGTAGAGCAGCGTCTGTCCATTCGCCCGGTTTTCAATAAACAGCGCCACGTTATGGCCCGGCAACGGCCGATCGCGATAGGGCGAGTAAGGCGGTGCATTACTGATGATAGGAATCGCGGTGAACTGCAAATCGGTGCAGACATCGACGCTGAACGGCGTCAGGGGCGCAATTGGCCGGTGCTGTAAACCGCCGTTCCAGTGGGTGAGCATCGGAAAGATCGGGAAGCCGGTACTGAGGTCGGCATGCACTTCCGGCGTACACCACACCTGATGCGGGCAGCCCTCACGCAGGCTCAGCAGCCCGGTGGTGTGATCGATCTGGCTGTCGGTGAGGATAATTCCCCCGATCGCCGTGCCGCGCAGTACGCCTTTGCGGGTCAGCTCTGGCGTGTGCAGGATCTGCTGGCCGATGTCGGGTGACGCATTACATAACACCCAGTCTTCACCGTTATCGCTGAGGATAATCGACGATTGCGTGCGTGCCTGAGCCTGAATGGTGCCATTACGCACGCCGTGGCAGTTGGCGCAGTTACAGTTCCACTGCGGAAACCCGCCACCCGCGGCTGAGCCGAGGATTTTGATAAACATAGAGGAAAACCAGAAGTTGAAAAAAAATGCCCGCTCAGAGGGCGGGCAGAACGATTAACGGTTGGAGATGTAAAGAGTCACTTCCAGACCGAGACGCATATCAACGAAAGTTGGTTTTTTCCACATGAGTTACTTCCTCTTGGTTAACAGTAAATGTGCTGTCTGAAATCGGCGTGACGGCTGTTAAATGAGAGCACCGTCACAATTTCCAGGCAGATGTTGCGCCAATGGCGCGTCGGGATCAAGCCCGGAACGTAAGGAAATTGTTATCACAGCCCGGTCAGATGTAAAACCCGCTGCCAGTTTCCCCATGCCAGCTTCTCTGTCAGTCTCTGATCATAGCCCGCTTCCTGAAAAGCGGCGAGCAATCGCGGCATTCCGCTGACATCGCCCAGCGCGGCCGGAGGGGTAATCCCGTCGAAATCAGAGCCAAAGGCCACATGGTCGCTGCCCATTATCTTCAACAGGTGATCACAATGCTTAACAATTTCTGTTAATGGCGTGTCAGCGTCGCGTTTTCCATCGGCGCGCAGAAACGCATTGCCGAAATTAATGCCAACCAGACCGCCGCTGTCGCGGATCGCAACCAGCTGATCGTCGGTCAGATTGCGCGGCTGCGGGCAGAGCGCGTGCGCGTTGGAGTGGCTGGCGACCAGCGGCGCAGGGGAAAGCCGGGCAGTCTCCCAGAACGTCTTACTGTTCATGTGCGACACGTCGATCATCATCTTCAGCTCACCCGCCTGCTGAATCAGCTTTTCACCGGCGGCGGTCAGCCCCGGCCCGGTATCGGGCGTGCCGGGAAACGAGCCGCTGACGCCTTCACCAAAGCGGCTGCGCAGATTCCAGAATGGCCCGATACTGCGCACCCCCGCCTGCCAGAAGGCGCGCAGCTGCTCGCCCTCCTCGTCCAGCGCATCGGCCCCTTCGATATGCGCCACCATCGCCAGCACGCCTTCCGCGCGGCAGGCGGCAATCTCGTCACTGCTGCGGCAGAGTCGCGCCCGTCCGCCGGACGCAGCGGTCAGCTGCTGCAGGATATCGAGCTGCTGCCACATGATTTGCAGCGGTTCATACGGCTCATCAGCGCGGGCCGGTACAGCGCTGGCAATGTACGCCTGCGGCGGTACAAAGATCGCAAACAGCCCGCCGCCCATTTTGCCCTGCTGAATGCGCGAAAAGTCGAGATGACCCCGTTCAATCCCCTGATAAAATGCCTGCGCGGGTGCATCGCGATGATGCAGCCAGAGGTTGAGCAACAGATCGTTGTGTCCGTCAAAAATCAGCATAAGTGTTCACCCGGATAAACAGGCGACCATGCTAACCCTGCCTGGTGGATTCATCAAACAGGAGCGCACGCAGAGGCTTGTCACTTTTGCGCGTCAGGTTGTCACTATTGCGCGCGCGGCCCACAAGACGTGTCGGCAGACTGGTAAAAAACACAAGGAGAATCCTATGCTGACCCAACCTGCTGATAAATATCGCCCCTCCCCGCTGATTGAGCTGCCCGACCGCCAGTGGCCGTCGCGCCAGCTGACGCAGGCTCCGCGCTGGCTCTCCACCGATTTGCGTGATGGCAATCAGGCGCTGGCAGAGCCGATGGATCGGGAACGGAAAATGGCGTTCTGGGATCTGCTGCTGCGCTGCGGGTTCCGCGAGATTGAAGTTGCCTTTCCCTCGGCGTCGCAGACGGATTTCGATTTCGTTCGTGACCTGATTGAGCAACAGCGCATCCCGGAGGAGGTGACGTTGCAGGTGCTGACCCAGGCGCGCGAGGATCTGATTGCCCGCACGTTTGTGTCATTACAGGGTGTGCCGCGCGCTATTGTGCATCTCTATAACGCCACCGCGGCGCTGTTTCGCGAGCGGGTGTTTAAACAGAGCAAAGCGGAAATCGTGGCGCTGGCGACGGCGGGCGCACGGCAGATCCGCGCAGAATGTGAGGCGCAGCCGGAGACCCAATGGACGTTTGAATATTCGCCTGAGACCTTTTGCTTTACCGAGCCGGAGTTTGTGCTGGAGATCTGCGAGGCAGTGGCTGATGTCTGGCAGCCTGACGCGCAGCGACCGATGATCATTAACCTGCCCGCCACGGTGGAGGTGAACACCCCCAACGTCTATGCCGATCAGATTGAGTTTTTCTGCCGCCACTTCAGCCGTCGCGACGCCGTCTGCATCAGCGTACATCCGCACAATGATCGCGGCACCGGCGTCGCCTGTACAGAACTGGCGCTGCTGGCGGGCGCTGACCGGGTCGAAGGCTGCCTGTTTGGCAACGGCGAACGCACCGGCAATGTGGATCTGATAACGCTGGCGCTGAACCTCTATACCCAGGGCATTTCACCGCAGCTCGATTTCAGCCAGATGCATGAGGTGATTGAGGTCGTGACCCGCTGTAACCAGCTGCCGGTTCATCCGCGACATCCCTATGCAGGCGAACTGGTCTTCACCGCCTTCTCCGGCTCTCATCAGGATGCGATTAAAAAAGGATTCGCCATCCGTGCCGAACAGCAGGAGAAAGAGTGGCAGATGCCCTACCTGCCGCTGGATCCGGCCGACATTGGCTGCAGCTATGAGGCGGTGATCCGCGTGAACAGTCAGTCAGGAAAAAGCGGTGCCGCCTGGCTGCTGGAGCAGAATCACGGGTTGCAGATGCCGCGTGCGCTGCAGCAGGATTTCAGCCGCTGCGTTCAGCTGGAGACGGACCGGCACGGCGGCGAAATGACGCATTATGCACTGTGGCAGCTCTTCTGCCGTCAGTATGGCGTGACGCAGCCTGCGGTGGCATTGCAGCGGGCTGACAGTCAGAGTGACAGCGGCGGACAGACGCAGATCATCGCCAGCGTGCTGGTTCAGGACCGCTCGCTGACACTGACCGGCAGCGGCAACGGCTGGTTGTCGGCGGCGGTGAATGCCCTGCGCAGCGCGTTTGACCTGCAACTGACCATTGAGGACTATCATGAGCATACGCTGGGACGGCGCAGCGACAGCCGTTCTGTGGCCTATATCAGCTGCGTGGATGCCCGGGGTGGACGGGCCTGGGGAGTGAGTATCGACAACGATACGGCCCGCGCCGCGTTGCAGGCGCTGCTCAGCGTGGCAGGCCAGTTTCTGCAGGCGGGAAGTAGTCAGTGGGCGCAACGCCCAGCAGACGACGAAACATCGCACTAAACGCGCTGGGGCTTTCATAGCCCAGTTCCAGCGCCACCCGTAGCACGGAGTCGCCCTGCGCCAGCCGCGTCAGGGCGATTGCCAGGCGGGCACGTCGCACCCAGTCGCTGAACTGCAGTCCGGTTTCGCGCATGAAATGACGGGCCAGCGTGCGGCCCGGGACATTCATCTGAGCGCTGGCACGCTCCAGCGTCCAGCTTTCACCGGGCGTCTGCTGGATCTGCTCGCACAGCGACTGTAACCGCGGGCTGTCGGGCGTCGGCAGCGCAAACGGCAGCACATCCATGCCCCGAATCTCATCCAGAATCAACTCCATCACCCGCTCGGCCCGGCTCCCGGCACTGTACTGCTCCGGCAGGCTCAGCGCCGTGACAATCAGCTCGCGCAGCAGCGGCGAGATCTGCACCACCTGACAACTGGCGGGCAGATCGGCACGCGCCAGCGGATCGATAAACAGCGTACGCGCCGCTACGCTGCCGGTAATGTGCAGCGCATGGCGGGTAAACGCGGGCAGCCAGACGCCGCGACTCGGCGGCACTATCCAGCTGCCGAGCTCCGTCTCGACCCGCACCACGCCGCTCAGCGTGTGGATCAACTGGGCGCAGGCGTGATGATGCCAGGGTTCACTGGCACCGTGCAGGTAGTCGTGCGCCAGTGGCACCAGCGGGCGCGTGCTGAAGTCAAAATGCTGCTGACTCATTACGCCTTCAGATAGCGGTAGATGACCGCCAGATCCTCTTCACCGAGTCCGGCGTCCACCGCCTGCTGCCAGATCTGAGCGATGTTCTCCAGCGCCGGCAGTGGCGTTTCAGCCGCATCCAGCGCCAGGCGGGCATCCTTCAGCGCCCAGATCAGATGCATCTGCGGCGTGTAGTCGTCGCTGGCGATCATCCCGAGCTTCATTTTCGCATATGGCGCGGCCAGCGGACCGCCCTCCAGCACCTGCCAGAGATCGTCGGTGGAAAAGCCGAAATCCTCCGCCAGCCGGGTGCTCTCCGCCAGGCTCTGCATCATGCCGATCAGCCAGCTGTTGATGACCAGCTTCATCCGGGTGCTTTTGCCCGCCTCGCCCAGCCACTTTGTCCCTTTGCTGATGGCGGCAAACACCGCTTCTGCCGCCTCGGCACGGCTCTGATCGCCGCTGGCCAGCACCAGAATCTGTGCGTTTTCTGCGGGTGCTTTGGTGCCGGAAACGGGCGCGTCAATGAACAGCAGATCCGGTCGTTCCGCTGCGAAAAAGGCGATCAGCGCGTCGGTTTTTTCCACGCCGATGGTGCCCATCTGACAAAGCGTCGCACCCTGCTTAAATGCCGCTTTAGCCTGATGCAGCACCTGCTCTGTGGTGTCGCCGTCGGAGAGCATGGCGATGACCACATCGGCTTCACGCACCGCTTCTTCCGGTGAATCCGCCAGCTGCAATCCGGCGTCCAGCAAATCTTCGCCGCGCGCGCGGGTGCGGTTCCAGCCGTGTACGCGAAAGCCTTTTTTCAGCAGGTTGGCGGCAAATGCGTGCCCCATTGCGCCTAATCCCAGAACCGCCACTTCAGGTTGTTTCATGCTGACTCCCATAAGTTTGTGTCTGCATCCGTCAACGCTGGATGCCTTATTACTGCAAAAGATGGATTCCAGCCTGGCGGTAAACAGCGAAAAAATCCAGCGTGAAACGGTGTACCCCGACACCCCGAAGCCTTACCATATGCGGCAATTGTTCCACCTGGTTCATTTACGCTTCTTTTTTCAGGCCTCTGATAATGAAAATACTCTCTCTGCGTCAGGCGACGCTGCTGATGTTGCCTGCCATTTTGCCGCTGCCGCTGCTGGCGGCAGACAATGAAAATACCCTGGTCGTGACGGCCGCCCCGCCGGAAACGGGCCTTAACGAGCTTGATACCCCCGCCGCCCTGAGTGTGGTCAGCGGCGACGATATGCGTCAGGCGGCACCGCGCGTAAACCTGTCGGAAAACCTCAGCAGCGTGCCGGGTCTGCAGATCCAAAACAGACAGAACTACGCACAGGACCTGCAGCTGTCGATGCGCGGCTTTGGCTCCCGCTCCACCTATGGCGTGCGCGGTCTGCGCATCTATGTGGACGGGATTCCGGCCACCATGCCGGACGGCCAGGCGCAGACCTCCAACATTGATATCGGCTCGATTGATCATGTCGAGGTGCTGCGTGGCCCCTTTTCTGCGCTCTACGGCAATGCCTCGGGCGGCGTCATCAATGTGACCACTCAGCAGGGTCAGCAGCCAACCACGCTGGAAGCAGGCAGCTGGTACGGCAGTTACGGCAGCTGGCGCAACAGCGTCAAAGCCAGTGGCGCGACCGGTGACGGCACGCACGCCGGGGATGTGAATTACACCGTCTCCGCCTCCCGCTTTACCACCCATGGCTATCGCGATCACAGTTCTGCGCAGAAGAACCTCGGCAACGCCCGGCTTGGCGTTCGCATCGATGATGTCAGCACCCTGACGCTGCTGTTTAACAGCGTGCACATCGACGCTCAGGATCCCGGCGGCTTAACCGAGGCGCAGTGGCGTGACAATCCGCGCCAGGTGGTCAGCAACGTTACGCTCTACAACACCCGTAAAACGGTGGATCAGACCCAGGGCGGCCTGCGTTATCAGCGCCAGATGAGTGAAAACGACGACCTCAGCGTGATGCTCTACGCGGGGATGCGCGAAACCACCCAATTCCAGTCGATTCCCGCCACCGTGCAGCGCAATCCGTCTCATCCCGGTGGCGTGATCGCCCTGACCCGCCACTATCAGGGCGTCGATACCCGCTGGACCCACCGCGACACGCTGCTGTCGATGCCGGTGGCGGTGACCGGTGGACTCGACTACGAAACCATGACCGAGCGCCGCAAAGGCTATGAAAACTTCACGGTCAGCAACGGCGTCACACAGCTGGGCGAACAGGGCAATCTGCGCCGCAACGAGCGCAACCTGATGTGGACGCTCGATCCTTATGTGCAGACCAACTGGCAGCTCACCGATAAACTGTCGCTTGATGCAGGCGTGCGCTTCAGCACCGTCAACTTTGACTCTAATGACTTCTATATCCGGCCTGGTAACGGCGACGACAGCGGTGAGGCGCGCTATCACAAGTGGCTGCCCGCGGCGGCGCTGAAGTACGCCTTTGATCCCAGCTGGAACGCGTGGATCTCGGCCGGACGCGGCTTTGAAACTCCAACTATTAATGAGCTTTCATACCGTTCAGATGGCGCAACCGGCCTGAATCTGGGGCTGAAAACGGCCACCAGCGACACGCTGGAGATCGGCAGCAAAAAACGCATCGGCAACGGCCTGATCAGCGCGGCGCTGTTCCAGACCGATACCCGCGATGAGATTGTGGCGGATGCCAGCAGTGGCGGACGCACCACCTATAAAAATGCCGGTCAGACCCGTCGCCGCGGTCTGGAGTTAAGCCTGGACCAGCAGTTTGCCTGGGACTGGCGGCTGAAAATGGCCTATACGCTGCTGGATGCGCGCTATCGCAGCAACGCCTGTGGCAGCGACAGCTGCGACGGCAACCGCATTCCGGGCATCGCGCGGAACATGGTGTACGCCGGACTCGGCTATCTGCCGGAACAGGGCTTTTACGCAGGCAGTGAAGTGCGTTATCTGAGCCAGATCGCCGCTGAAGATCAGAACAACGTGAATACCCCGTCCTATACCGTGGCGGCGGTGAATAGTGGCTATAAGTGGCTGGTGGATAACTGGACGCTGGATCTGTTTGGCCGGGTCGATAACCTTTTTGACCGGCACTATGTGGGTTCAGTGATTGTGAATGAGAGCAATGGTCGCTACTTCGAATCTGCGCCAGGCCGCAACTACAGCGTCGGTGTGACGCTGGGTTACGCCTTCCGCTAAAACAATCCGGGCCACCCTTGCGGTGGCCCGGATATCTCATATCAGGCGCGGGATTTCAGCTGTGTCACAATATCCTCACAGCTGCCGGTTTCACCCAGGCGCGGGAAGATCAACTTCACACTATTGTTGTGCGTATCCATATTGAGATCGGTCATCGCATCGGTCGCCAGCGTGACGTTGTAACCTAATTCATACGCCTGACGTGCCGTTGACTCCACGCCGATGCTGGTCGCGATACCGCAGATCACCACCTGAGTAATGCCGCGCTTTTGCAGTTCCTCATGCAGTGACGTGTTATGAAACGCCCCCCAGGTCTTCTTAGTGACGGTGAGATCATTCTGCTGCGGCGTCATCGCAGGAACCAGCGTGGCCCAGTCGGCAGGCAGGTCGCCGCTGTGACGCGCCTGCTCGTTACGGCCCGGTGCCCCTCCGGCCACGTTAACCAGCACCACCGGCAGGTCGTGCGCGCGAAATGCCTCAGCCAGCCCGGCACAGCGTTCGATCACCGGCTGCGGTTCATGGACCAGCGGCAGCGCTACGATGCCGTGTTGCAGATCGATAACAATCAGCGCAGTTTTTGCATCAAGTGTGGTTACAGCCATGTTGGATCCTCGGGTTTAATAATCAGTGAGTCGTTGCAGCAGAGGGAGAACGTCGGTCAGTTGCTGCTGCTCTGCCGGGCTGAGCCGCGCGTCGAGCGTCCGGACCAGCCAGTCATCGCGCATTGCGCGACTCGACGTAATCACCGCCAGACTCGACGCGGTGGGCAGATAGCGGGTTTTACGACCATCATGGGGATCGGGCTCGCCCGTGATTAATTCTGCCGCCACTAATCCGGCGACGGTCGTCCCCATCGACTGGGTGCGTACACCCTCGGCGGCGGCCAGTTGCGTTACCGTCATCGCCCCGTCCCGCACCAGATGCCCCAGCACCGCCACCTGCGACCAGGTGAGTTCGCCAGGCGGTGCCGATTCGCGCAGCCGGCGGCCCAGCTTGCCCACCAGCATGCGCAGCGTGGCAGCAGATTCAGTCAGATCGCGCATTTCCCGTCTCCATCGATAAGCGAAAGTATAAAGATACGAAGGTAAACTGTGTAGTTTGCTCCGGTATCAATTTGTAACGTCCGGGCGCTGCAGATAGTGAATCAGGCTGTGAAAGCGCAGCGGCGTGCTGAGCGGATTGCGGTAGCTGTGTGGCACGTCGGCACTGAACTGAAACGCCTCGCCTTTTAGCAGACGCCGCCAGCGATCGTTGACCCCCAGCAGCAGTTCACCCTCGATAACCACCACCTGCTCCACGCAGCCCGCTTCATGTGGCGAGGAATGGCTCTGCGCACCCGCGGCCAGCTCCACCGCCAGCAGGTCAAACCGCAGTTGCGGATCGTAAGGCAGCACTGAGCGCACCGACATATCAGCGTTGGGCTGACTGAAACCGGGTAGGGTGCCGGCAGGTAAGGCGCTCCCGTCGATAAAAAAGGAAAAGGGAACGTTGAACCCGGTAGCAATCTTCCACAGCGTCGCCACCGTGGGACTGGATTCACCCCGCTCAATCTGCCCCAGCATCGCTTTACTGACGCCGGTGCGCTCCGCCGTCAGCGTCAGGCTCCAGCCGTTGGCCTGGCGCAATTGTCTGAGCGCACCGCTCAGGTGTTGCTGAAAATCTGCCATTTTTTCTCCTGAGTTCTCGTCACCCTGGCAGGTGACGTTATGCCGACAGTGTAACACTTGTGCGTTATAGCGCACTATGCGAACATGTGCGCTATAACGCACAACCTCATTAAGAGTCTGACCATGACGAGAGCCGAACCGTCCCGTTTTACCCTGCCGATGCTGGTCTCCGGCTTTGTTGCTGTGCTGGTGGGCTACAGCAGCAGCGGCGCGATTATTTATCAGATGTTTCAGGCGGCGGGTGCCACGCCCGCGCAGATTGGCGGCTGGCTCTCGGTACTGGGACTCGCGCAGGGGATCGTCTCGCTGGGCCTTTCACTGCGCTACCGCATGCCGGTGCTGGCCGCCTGGTCCACGCCGGGTGCCGCGCTGCTGGCAACCAGCTTTCACGGCGTTTCGCTGAATGAAGCGGTGGGCGTGTTTGTTTTCGCCAACCTGCTGATTGTGGTGTGCGGCGTCACCGGCCTGTTTGCCCGGCTGATGAACCACATTCCCGCCTCGCTGGCGGCGGCGATGCTGGCGGGTATCCTGCTGCGCTTCGGGCTACAGACCTTTGCCGATTTACAGAGCAACGTTGTGCTGTGTGGCAGCATGTGCCTCGCCTGGCTGCTGGCCCGTCGCTGGCTGGCACGCTATGCCATTCTGGTGACGCTAATGGTGGGGATTGCCGTGGCAATGGCCCAGCATGCCATCCACTTTCCGCCGCAGTCGATGATGCTGGCGCTGCCGGAGCCGGTAATGCCGCACTTTACCCTGACCACGCTGCTGGGAATCGGCGTGCCCTATTTCCTGGTGACCATGGCGTCGCAGAATGCCCCCGGCATCGCGACGTTACAGGCACACGGCTACCGTCCGCCGGTCTCTTCTCTGATGAGCTGGACCGGTGTTACGGCACTGCTGTTGTCGCCGTTTGGCGGCTTTTCGGTCTGCGTGGCGGCGATTACGGCGGCGATCTGCATGAGCGATGAGGTCGATGCAGATCCTCAGCAACGCTGGCGTGCCGCAGCGCTCGCCGGGGTCTTTTATCTGCTGGCGGGCGCGTCCGGTGCGCTGATCGCCGTGCTGTTCAGTGCCCTGCCCGCCGTGCTGATTGAGGCGCTGGCGGGTCTGGCTCTGCTGGCCACGCTGGGCGGCAGCCTGCATCGCGCACTCGATGTGCCTGCCGAACGCGACAGCGCACTGATCACGTTTCTGATCACCGCATCAGGCGTCTCTTTACTTGGCATTGGCCCTGCCTTCTGGGGACTGATAGGTGGCGTTATCGCTCACCTGTTGCTGGTGCGTAAAACCACCTGATTGCGTGATAGCTGCTGAAATATCGGTTATTTTTCCGCCCGCCGGTGAAAAAAACACTGGATTTAGCTCCTTTTCTGCCGTTTGATTTGTCATTGCCCCGCGTAAAATCAACCTAATCGTCGATAACACGCGATTTTCTGCCTCAGACAACGACCGATAAGGGCCCAACAGGTGGCAAAAACTTTTCTGCGCAGCGGTAATTTAGATGCAGTTCTGGCGTTAGGTGAAAATGGCCAGCCGGTCTACGCCTCAGCACTGCAAATTCGTGAAACCCTGCGCCTGCGCCGTCAGAGCGCACTGGCAGATTGCCTGGCCATTCCTCAGGCCAATGAACGGGGCGATCGCCTCGACTGGTATGCCCCTTTCAGCGGCCGGATGAAATCCTGGCTGGGCGCCAGCGATCATGAACGTCGGATGGCGCTGCAGCAGCTCACCGCCTGCCAGCAGGATATGCAGGATCTCAGTACGCGCGCGCGCGCGGCAGAGAACCCATCGATGCGGCTGTTTGGTGCGCTGCTGAGCAAAACCCTGCAATTTCCCGACCAGCAGTATGTTTATCTGGTTGATGGCAAACCGGTCATTACCTTCTGGGGTTTTGTCGATGCCCAGGCACGCAGCCGCGACGATGCGCTGGCCTGCCTGCGTGACACGCTGGAGGAGAATCTGCCGGTGGCGCTGGCTGAACCACTGCCAGAGCTGCCTGCCGCACCTGTTGCCGCCGAGCCGGTCATCGTCGCTGAGCCTGAACCTGCACCTGAACCTGAAGAAGAGCCGCTGCCGGTCGCGGCAGCCGCTGAACCTGAGCCGGTTGCACCCGTGGCGGCTCGCCGCCGTTTCCGCGTCTGGTATCTGTTACCGCCGGTGGCGATTGCTGCCGCCGTAACGGTGGCCGTGCTGCTGCATCGTCCTGAGCCTGTCGCCACGCCAGTGGCATCAACGAAGCCAGCAGCAGCCCCTGCGACTGTTTCCGCTCCCGCCGCGGTTTCCACCCCAACACCGGCGGCGGCCACACCTGTTGCTACACCGTCAGCGACGACACCGGCGGAGACAGCCACAGCCGAGAAACAACCGGAGTCGCAGCCGCAAAAACCAGCCAGCGCTGGCACGACCGAAGCCTCACCTGCCGCTTCATCTGCTACCCTTGCCAGTGTGGTGACCCCGCCGGTTCCGGCTAAACCTGATGATTTGATTGTCACGCCGGACGCCGTGCGCGAAGGCCAGGTGCAGGTGATTGATGGCCGCTGGCGTGTCACTATCGACCAGATGCCGACGCCAACCGGTAAACCGCCGGTGATGCGCTTCCAGTTTAAAAATGGTAAAGGCAGCGTGCAGGTCGCGCAGGGTAATACCAGCTGTAAAGCGGATGTCAGCGCCGCTATGACCAGCGCCGGTAACCTGGTGATTGAGAGCCGCTACACGGCGAAGTGCCAGAACAATTCGCGCTACCGTATGCCACTGCTGGTCTGCCATGCGAGTATGGGCGCCGCCGTGTGTGAAGCACAGTATGCTGAAGACCGGGTCTTCCCGATGACGATTAAGCGTGAGAGTAAATAACGATGCTGGCTCCCCTGATCGATGACAAACAAAAAATTTCGCTGATTGAAAACAGCGGTGTGCAGTTTCTGGATTTTGGCCTGCAACTCTCAGCTACCCAGGCGCGCCGTCAGTTTGTGCGCCAGACCGCTAACGGCCCGCTGCTGCGCCTGAACGTCGATGGCAACAGCGGTAAATTCATGCTCTACCCGGAAGATGGGGGTGCTGCTGAAGTGGTGCGCCCGGAGTCCGATATCGCCCTGGCAGACTCGCTCACTCTGCTGGCTGCCTGCTGGCTGCCGCTGCCGATGCTGCGCTGCGCCAGCGGCCGTCGTTTTATCGGCGGCCCGGAAAACTGGGCGCGGATGCGTCTGGTTGCCCTGCCCGCGCCTGATGCGGCAGGCAATACCCATCGCGTCACCCTGGCCTTTGATACCCGCTGTGTCGCGGAACAGGATGGCGGCGAACAACTCGGCCTTAGCGCTGCCGATGCGCAGAACGGCGTGACCTTTGCGCTGGCCTGGCACAACTACGAGCTGGGTGATTTTCTTGACCTGACCTGGGTTGACGGCTGGCTGCGTGAATCCTTTACCGACCGCGTTTCCGATCGCCGCGAACAGGCGATTAATCAGGCTCTGCGCGAATTTGAATATCAGGCGCACTACCTCAATCTGCTTGAGCTGCTGGGCGAGCAGCTCGACCTCAGCGAGATCCACATCCAGGCCGCCACGCTGCAGACTCCGGCGGTCAACGTCGATATCATTCTGGATGTCGGCAACTCCCATACCTGCGGCATTCTGGTGGAAGATCATCCGGAAGAGAGCAACGGCCTGAAGCAGACCTATGAGCTGCAGTTGCGCGATCTCTCACAGCCGCATCAGGTTTACAACGAGCTGTTTGACAGCCGTCTGGAGTTTGCTGAGACGCGTTTCGGCAAAGCGAACTTCTCGCTGGAGAGCGGGCGTGAGCAGGCCTTTATGTGGCCTTCCCTGACGCGCGTCGGACGCGAAGCGAGCCGTCTGGCCCTGCAGCGTGTGGGTCTTGAAGGCAGCACCGGCCTCTCCAGTCCACGTCGTTACCTGTGGGATGAAGCCCGTTATCAGCCAGGCTGGCGTTTTAACACGCCTGGCGATCAGGCTGAACCCCTGGCCTATGCCGCCCCCTTTACGACCCTGCTGAACGACGAAGGCCAGCCGCTCTCTTCGCTGGCACCCGACGATCGTCTGCCGGTCTTTTCACCGCACTACAGCCGCAGTTCGCTGATGACCTTTATGCTGTGTGAGCTGCTGGCGCAGGCGCTGATGCAGATGAACAGTGCAGCACAGCGTCAGCGTATGCCGCAGAGCCACGCGCCGCGTCAGCTGCGCCATGTGATCCTGACGCTGCCGTCAGCGATGCCGAAGCCGGAGCGCGAAATTTTCCGCCGCCGGATGCAGGAAGCGCTGGTGCTGGTCTGGAAAGCCGAAGGCTGGCTGGCGGACGACGATGATCTGTCGCCTTCGCTGCCGCGTCAGAACCCGAAACCGCTGCCGGATGTGCAGATGGAGTGGGATGAAGCGACCTGTGGTCAGATGGTCTGGCTGTTCAATGAAACCCAGGTCAACTTTGCCGGTCGCGCCGAAGATTTTTTCAGCAGCATGGCCCGTCCCGATCGTCCGCGCGAGGCCGACGAACTGCCAGGCAAAAGCCTGAGGATCGCCTCGATTGATATCGGCGGCGGCACCACCGACCTCGCCATCACGCAGTATCGTCTGGATGATGGTCAGGGCAACAACGTTAAAATCACCCCGCGCCTGCTGTTCCGTGAAGGCTTTAAAGTGGCGGGCGACGATATTCTGCTGGATGTGATTCAGCTGTGGATCTTACCGGCGCTGCAGCAGCATCTGCAGAAAGCGGGCCTGACCCTGGCAGAACCGCTGATGAACAAGCTGTTTGGTCATGACAGTCGTATGGACGGTCAGGCGACGCTGCGTCAGCAGGTCACCTTACAGCTGTTTATTCCGCTGGCGCAGGCGGTGCTTGAGCGTTACGAAAACTGGGATCCGCTGGAGAGCCACGCTGAGATCAACGCGCTGTTTGGCGAGCTGGTCGATCAGCCACCGGGTGAGGCGGTACTGGCGTTTGTTAACGGTGAAATTCAGCGCGAACTGGGCGGTAACAGCCGCTTTGACCTGCTGCAGGTGCCGCTGGTGGTGAGCCTGTCGCAGCTGCACGGCGAATTTATGCAGCACCGCATGGCGATTATTCCGGCGCTGCGCTCCATGTGTGAAGTGGTGTCGCTCTATCAGTGCGATGTGCTGTTGCTGACCGGTCGTCCGTCGCGCTTCCCGGGTATTCAGGCGCTGGTGCGCCATCTGCAGCCGCTGCCGGGCAGCCGTATTCTGTCGCTGGAGGGCTACCACACCAGCGACTGGTATCCGTTTAACAAACATGGCCGCATCGATAACCCGAAATCCACTGCAGCGGTCGGCGCGATGCTCTGCCTGCTGGCGCTGGACCTGCGGCTCAGCAGCTTCTGGTTCCGTGCCGGGGATTTTGAACCCTATTCGACCATTCGCTACCTTGGCATGCTCGATGAAAACCAGGCGCTGACGGACGAGAACCTCTGCTACAGCGAAATTGACCTCGACGATCCCGGCTATGCGCTGGATAAAAAAAGCAGTTTCCGTATTCGCGGCAACGTCTGTCTCGGTTTCCGTCAGCTGGATAACGAACGCTGGCCCGCCTCGCCGCTCTACAGCCTGACGCTGAACGACGCCACGCTGGCGCGCAAAGTAGCCGGTGAAAGCGTGCTGCGCATCCGTCTGGCCGTCAAAGCCGGTCCCGACGCCGCCGGCCCGGAAAGTCTGGTGCTGAGCGATGCGCGCCTGGACGATGGCACCCGCGTGCCGCTGGAGCAGTTAAGTCTGAAGCTGAATACCCTGTCGGCGACCGGCAATGCCAATGCGCAATACTGGATTGACAGCGGGAGCGTATGTAAACGATGAAAGCGTTAAAACCCCGTCAGCCACAAACGCTGGCAAAACGTCTCAGCCTGTTGCAGGACGCATTGAATAACAGCCTGAACTGGATTGAGACCACCCGTGAGCAGTCGCCGCGTCTGGCGCTGGAGGCAGAAACCCTGACGCTGCAACTGCGCCAGGCGCGCGTGCAGACTCAGGCGCTGGCACAGCAGGTGGCGCGTCCGGTCACGCTGGCGCTGTTTGGTCAGTCCCAGGCGGGTAAAGCCTGGCTGCTGAACGAAATGGTGGCCGATGCCCAGGGCCAGTTAGTGACCCGGATGGGCGATAAACAGCTGAGCTGGTTCCAGCATATCAATCCCGGCAACCTCGATTTTGCGACCGCCACCCGCTTCAGCCATCAGCGCGAACCGCTGTCAGGCGAATGGCCGGTTGAACTGACGCTGCTGAGCGAAGCGGAACTGGTGCGGCTGATGGTCGCCTGTGCCAGAGCGTCCACGCCCGACACCGCACAGATCGACAGCACACTGCAGCGCCTGCAGCGTCATCGCCTCACCACGCCGCTGGCCGGTCTGGAAGGCGACGCGCTGGTGACCCTCTGGTCCTGGAGCCGCCGCCGCCCGCATCACGATGCGCGGCTGGATCGCCATTTCTGGCCACAGGCCGTTGAGCTGGCGCCCTGGCTCAGCGTTGACGATCGGGTGCAGCTCTTTTCATTGCTGTGGCCTGCTCAGCCTGCCCTGAATGAAATGCTGCGTACCCTGCTGCACCTGCGTCATCAGCTGCGTAACAGCAGCCGGGTACTTGCCCCGCTGAGCCTGCTGACCGACGCCTCACTGCTGCCCGCCGAGCAGCTGATTGTGCCTGGCAGTGAACAGGATCAGCAGCAGTCAGTGGAAGTCTGCCCGATGAACGGTAATCGCATTGGCAAGGCGCAGAACGTGCCGCTGGGATTACTGGCGCTGCTGACGCTGGAGGTGCTGGTCCCGCTGAGTTCCACACCGCGAACCGCGCTTTATGATGATGCCGATATGCTGGAGCTGCCGGCGCCGGGTCAGTCCAGTGATGCGGCAACGCAGGAAGATCGCCAGCGCCTGCAGCAGCAGGATCCGCTGCGTGCTCAGCTGCTGGAACAGAAACGCGCCCTGCTGCCTGGCTTTTACGCCGCGCGGCAGGCGATTGATCTGCTGCTGGTCTGCACCGCAGCCAGCCACCGTCAGGATGCCGATCTTGCCAGCGAAACGCTGCGCGAATGGCAGCGTCACCAGCCTGCCCAGGAATCCGCAGAGAAACCGCGTCTGATCTGGGCGATTACTCCGTTCGATGCCCGTCATCAGCAGGTCAACGTAGATGAGGCGGTTCAGCGTCAGATGGGACAGCCCGGCCAGCACTGGGGATCGATGCTGGCGCTGGATCGCGCAGGCGTCGACCGCATGGCGAGCTGGTTGCTGGAGGAGATGCAGCCGGAAGCCCGCCGCGACATGTTGCTGGCTCAGCTGGCACAGATTCAGCACACCGTGGTGGAGCGGCGTCTGCTGCCCTGGACCGAAGCGGGTGCCAGCCCGGAGCAGGCGGCACGCAAACAGAATATCGCCGACACGCTGCTGAAGTGTTTACAGCATCGCACCGGCCTGCATGGTGAGCTGCTGGAGCGCCTGCAGCCGCCGCGTGAAGCGCTGCGCCAGCTCTGGCTCAATCAGTCAGCCCTGCCAGGCAGCAAGCCGGCCACGATACAGGCACCGGAAAATCAGTTTGGTATCGGCTTTGAATTTGACCTGTTCAGCGAGAGTCCGGCGGAAGCGCCGGTTCAGCCGCGTCAGAGTCTGCAGAGCACCCAGCAGTATCCGCGTCAGGTGCTGCTGCTGTGGCTGGATCATCTGCGTCAGCTGCCGGAAAACCGCAGCCTGCTGGCGTTGCTGAATGTGGACAAGGCGACGATGGAGTGGCTGGTTGAAGAGTTAATTACAGCCGGTTTCCGCACCGATATCGCACAGAAACTGCAGCAGGCGCTGCATGAGCCGGATACCCAGAGCGTCAGCCATGAATCCCGCGCCGATCGTCAGGTGACGCGGGCGATGACGGTGCTGGGGGATTTTGTGGCCTGGCTCGGCTTTTTACAGCGGCCTGAATCGGAACGCCCTGCCAGCCGGGTTAACCGGGGTCAGGCGATTTTCTCCCGTCCGCCGGCACCCAGCGTCAGCTTCAGTGCCGGTCAGCGCCTGACCAAACTCTCTGCTGCGCCGGCCAACCACACCGCCTACTATATCTACGACTGGCTGGTGGGGCTGAATCAGGTGATCATTGAAAACAATGGTTACACCGGCGGCGGCGACCTGCCGCTGGCGGCCCGCGAAGCGCTGATTGCGCTCCTTAAGCCCCTGCGCACTTAATCGATAATCAGGCGCAGTTCGCCCTCCAGCGACTGCGCCGCCTCTTCCAGCAGCGCCAGCACCGGCGCTAAATCGGCCTGATGCGCAGCATAGTGCTGCAGCCACATCGTGGCAGGCAGCGCCATTCCGCCCGTCAGCCAGTCCCACAACGCATCCAGATTATGTCCGAAGCTCTGCGGGCAGCCGCTCTGCTCAGCAAACTGCTGATAAAAGGCCGCGCGCGTGGTGAGCTGACGCAGGTCAAAGGTCAGGTTAAGCATGATCAGGGCACCTGTCTGAAGCTGCGGTAGTGATCGGTGGAGAGAAATACCAGCCCGTCAGAGGAGTAAACCAGGCGATCGGCGTCGCGGTGACCGCAGCGATAATTCACATCCGCTTCATACCACTGACGGCCTGCACGCGCGGGCAGTCGCTTTTCACGGTTGGTAAAGCGATCGCCGCCGATAGCTCTGCCCGGCAGCACCTCGCACAGATTGCCTGTAGCCGGATTCCAGCCACGCTTACGCGCATCACTTTTAGTGAGGTAGTAGTCCGGCAATTGCTGATGCTGCAGCACCCAGCGCGCCACGGTATGGGCGTCAGTCAGGGTGGCGATATCCGCCTGCGCAGGGGCTGAAACAGTATTCAGATACGGTTTAAGGCCGTAGAAACAGGCCGCGAGGACAAGAAAAAGTCCAATCCAGAGTTTTTTTGACATGATGGCATCCGTGACGACAGGATGCAGATGATACCAGTTTTGCGCCCGGAGAAAAGCGCGGGCCAGACAAGCTGGCCCTGGCGAGGTTATGCGGCGTGCGATTCCCCGCTGTGACGACGCCATGCACCCGGCGCGACACCATACTGACGTTTGAAGCTGCGGTTAAAAGATTGCTGAGAGTCGAAACCTAACGAGATCGCCACATTGAGAATCGGTTCATCGGTGCTGGTCAGACGATCGGCTGATTTCTTCAGTTTCTTAACCCGGATGTATTCACCCAGTGGGTAGCCGGTATGTTCTTTGAACATACGCTGCAGGTGCCATTTAGAGTAACCGGCGCGTTCTGAAACCGTATCCAGGTCCAGACGTGCTTCAATGTTGTTATCAATCCAGTCGATTAAATCATGAATAAAGGCGTCACTCATCATTCCAGTCTCTCCCGTCGCTGTAGCGAAAAGTATTAGTATCAGTTGCAGTTACACTTAAGGGTGGCTGACTATGCCATTTAATGCAAGTTTTATTAGTACATTAAATGCCGCACTGTTTGTAGGGTTTTAACGCAACTGGTCAGGCTTTCAACGCTCTGTCCAAAACCGCACATAAAGTGTATCTGTTATTCTTGCAGTTGCCCGCGACGCAAGCCTACACTCCCTGCGATTAATTGCAATATTAAAAGTTGCAAATATTGGCCTGCAGGTCGTCTTTTATATCTATCGCGGAATAACAACAATGATTACGAACCGGGTTCGTCAGGGTTTAACCCTCTTAGGGATGGTACTGCTCATCACGCAACTGAGCAGCTGCGATAAAGGTGTGGCGCAAAACGCCCCACCGCCACCGCCTGAGGTAAGTGCCGCGCCGGTGCTGATCAAGCCGGTCAGCCAGTGGGACAATTTCAATGGCCGGGTGGAAGCGGTGCAGAGCGTTCAGCTGCGGCCGCGCGTCTCGGGCTATATCGACGCCGTTAACTATCGCGAAGGCGATGAGGTCAGAAAAGGTCAGGTGCTGTTTACCATTGATGACCGGAGCTACCGCGCGGCGCTGGAGCAGGCCAAAGCGGAACTGGCACGGGCGCGCAGTCAGGCCAGTCTGGCCCGCAGCGAATCGGGCCGCAGCGAGAAACTGATTGGCACCCAGGCGATTTCCCGCGAGGCGTGGGAACAGCGTCGCTCTGCTGCCAGCCAGGCGCAGGCCGATGTGCTGGCCGCTGAAGCCGCGGTCGACATGGCTCAGCTGAACCTCGACTTCACCCGCGTCACTGCGCCGATCGATGGCCGCGCCAGCCGGGCGATGATCACCGCCGGTAACCTGGTGACCGCTGGTGACAGCGCCAGTGTGCTGACCACGCTGGTGTCGCAGCAGCAGATGTATGTCTACTTCGATGTCGATGAAAACACCTTCCTCAACTATCAGGCGATGACGCGTCAGGGCCAGCAGCGCCATGCCCTGCCCGCTGAGATTGGCCTGGTCGGCGAACAGGGTTTTCCGCATCAGGGCAGGATCGACTTCATGGATAACCAGCTGACCGCCAGTACCGGCACCATTCGTATGCGCGCCCTGCTCGACAATCAGCAGCGTCAGTTCACGCCGGGTCTGTTTGCCCGTGTGCGTCTGCCCGGTAGCGCGCAGTTCGAAGCGGTGCTGATTGACGATAAAGCGGTCCTGACCGATCAGGATCGCAAGTATGTCTACGTGGTGGACGGTGAAGGTAAAGCGCAGCGGCGCGATATCCAGCCAGGCGCGATGGTGGATGGCCTGCGTATCGTTAAATCGGGTCTGCAAGCCGGTGACAAGGTCATCATTGCCGGTCTGCAAAAAGTATTTATGCCCGGCATGCCGGTCACTGCTCAGCAGGTCGCCATGCGTGCGGCAGCCGCTCAATAATTCGAGGCCGCTATGGACTTTTCCCGCTTTTTTATCGACCGGCCTATTTTTGCTGCGGTGCTGTCGATCCTGATTTTTGTTACCGGCATGATTGCCATTCCGCTGCTGCCGATCAGTGAATATCCCGACGTTGTGCCACCCAGCGTGCAGGTGCGCGCCGAGTACCCTGGCGCTAACCCGAAAGTGATTGCGGATTCCGTGGCGACGCCGCTGGAAGAGGCGATTAACGGCGTCGAAAACATGATGTACATGAAGTCAGTGGCCGGTTCGGACGGCGTGCTGGTGACGACCGTGACTTTCCGTCCGGGCACCGATCCCGATCAGGCACAGGTGCAGGTGCAGAACCGCGTGGCACAGGCGGAAGCGCGTCTGCCGGAAGATGTGCGTCGGCTGGGTGTTACCACCCAGAAGATGTCGCCGACGCTGACGCTGGTCGTGCACATGTTCTCACCGAACAATACCTACGATTCGCTCTATCTGCGTAACTACGCCACGCTCAAGGTGAAAGATGAGCTGGCGCGCCTGCCGGGTGTCGGTCAGATCCAGATTTTTGGCGCAGGTGAATATGCGATGCGCGTCTGGCTTGATCCCAATAAAGTCGCGGCGCGCGGCCTGACGGCCTCTGACGTGGTGACGGCGATGCAGGAGCAGAACGTGCAGGTCTCTGCCGGTCAGCTGGGCGCGGAGCCGCTGAAAAAGCAGAGCGACTTCCTGCTGTCGATCAACACTCAGGGCCGACTGGAGAGCGAGCAGCAGTTTGGCGATATCATCCTGAAAACCTCTGAAGATGGTTCGCTGGTGCGGCTGCGCGATGTGGCGCGGATTGAGATGGGATCAGGCAGCTATGCCCTGCGCTCCCAGCTGAATAACAAAGATGCGGTCGGTATCGGCATCTTCCAGGCGCCGGGCGCTAACGCCATCGACCTCTCCAATGCGGTTCGCGCCAAAATGGATGAGCTGGCAACCCGCTTCCCTAACGATGTGAAATGGGCTGCGCCTTACGATCCGACCGTGTTTGTCCGCGACTCCATTAAAGCGGTGGTGCAGACCCTGCTGGAGGCGGTGATTCTGGTGGTGCTGGTGGTGATTCTGTTCCTGCAGACCTGGCGCGCCTCGATTATTCCGCTGCTGGCGGTGCCGGTTTCGGTGGTGGGTACCTTTAGCGTGCTCTACCTGCTTGGCTTCTCGCTTAACACGCTGAGCCTGTTCGGGCTGGTGCTGGCGATCGGTATCGTGGTGGATGACGCCATTGTGGTGGTGGAGAACGTCGAACGTAACATCGAGATGGGACTGTCGCCGCGGGCCGCCGCCCATCAGGCGATGCGTGAGGTCTCCGGGCCGATCATCGCCATCGCGCTGGTGCTGTGCGCCGTGTTTGTGCCGATGGCTTTTCTCTCTGGCGTGACCGGGCAGTTCTACAAGCAGTTCGCCACCACGATCGCGATCTCCACGGTGATCTCGGCCATTAACTCGCTGACGCTCTCGCCTGCGCTGGCGGCGATGCTGCTGAAAGGACATGATGCGCCGAAAGATCGGCTGACGCGGATTATTGATGCGCTGTTTGGCTGGCTGTTCCGTCCGTTTAACCGCTTCTTCCAGCGCAGTGCGCACGGCTATGAGTCGCTGGTCGGCCGCACGCTGCGTCGCCGTGGCGCGGTATTTGGCGTCTACATCCTGCTGCTGGCCGGTGCCGGCTTTATGTTCCACACCGTGCCGGGTGGCTTTATCCCGACCCAGGATAAGCTCTATCTGATTGGCGGCGTGAAGATGCCGGAAGGCTCCTCACTGGCACGCACCGATGAAGTGATTCGTAAGATGAGCGAAATCGGTATGCAGACCGATGGCGTCGCCTATGCGGTGGCCTTCCCCGGCCTGAATGCGCTGCAGTTCACCAACACCCCGAACAGCGGAACGGTGTTCTTCGGCCTGAAGCCGTTTAATGAGCGCAAGCACACAGCAGCGGAGATTAACGCAGAGATCAATGCGAAAATCGCGCAGATCCAGCAGGGCTTTGGCTTCTCAATTATGCCGCCGCCGATTCTGGGGCTGGGTCAGGGTTCGGGCTATTCGCTCTATGTGCAGGATCGTGCCGGTCTGGGCTATGGCGCATTGCAGACGGCGATTAATACGCTCTCGGGCAGTATCATGCAGACGCCTGGCATGCACTTCCCTATCTCCTCCTATCAGGCCAACGTTCCACAGCTTGATGTGCAGGTTGACCGGGATAAAGCCAAAGCTCAGGGCGTGTCACTGACCGCACTGTTCAGCACGCTGCAGACCTATCTCGGCTCGTCGTACGTGAATGACTTTAACCGCTTTGGGCGCACCTGGCGCGTCATGGCGCAGGCGGATGGGGAGTTCCGCGACAGCGTCGAGGATATTGCGAACCTGCGTACCCGCAACGACCGCGGTGAGATGGTGCCGATTGGCAGCATGGTGAACATCACCACTACCTACGGCCCCGATCCGGTGATCCGCTATAACGGTTATCCGGCGGCGGATTTGATTGGCGATGCCGACCCGCGCGTGCTCTCTTCGGCGCAGGCGATGAGTCAGCTGGAAGCGATGTCCGGTCAGCTGTTGCCTAACGGTATGAACATCGAGTGGACCGACCTGAGCTATCAGCAGTCAACCCAGGGCAATACCGCGCTGATTGTCTTCCCGATGGCCGTCCTGCTGGCGTTCCTGGTGCTGGCGGCGCTGTATGAGAGCTGGACGCTGCCGCTGGCGGTGATCCTGATTGTGCCGATGACGATGCTCTCTGCGCTGTTTGGCGTCTGGCTGACTGGCGGAGACAACAACGTCTTCGTGCAGGTCGGACTGGTGGTGCTGATGGGCCTCGCCTGTAAGAACGCGATTCTTATCGTGGAGTTTGCGCGCGAGCTGGAGATTCAGGGCAAAGGGATTATCGAAGCGGCGCTGGAAGCGTGTCGCCTGCGTCTGCGTCCGATTGTGATGACCTCAATCGCCTTTATCGCCGGTACCATCCCGTTGATTCTGGGTGAAGGTGCGGGTGCAGAAGTGCGCGGCGTGACCGGTATTACCGTCTTCTCCGGCATGCTTGGCGTAACGCTGTTCGGCCTGTTCCTGACGCCGGTGTTCTACGTCGCCCTGCGCAAGCTCGTGACGCGCCGGTCAGGTAATACAGAATCAGTGACGGCGTAAACCGTAAACGTTAACAGGGGCGATCGGGTGTTCGCCCCGTTTTTTGTCTGAGATGGGCAGCATGGTGATTAACGCTGATTTAATTTTTCATTCAGCGTTTCAATGATAAACGCTTTCGGGGAGGTTTCATTTTGCGCAGCAGCCTGCGAGAGCCGCACGCCCAGCGATTCAGGATAGCGCAGCGTAAAGGTCTTGATTCTTTCTTGCTCCGCATAGAGATGAATGCCGGAGGCAGCGCAATCTTCCAGGTATTCGCGCAGCGAAATCCCCCCTTCTTTGTGCAGGCCCTGCACGCTGTCAGAGACAAAATCACAGTAGCCTGACAGGCCAGTAAAGCGTCCACGGAACAGGTTGATTTCGGGAACGTAAGTGATGACTGCGGGTTACCCGGCGACAGTAGCCAGATTTAAAGGATTATCCATCTTTGACCTCCTGCATTCTAATGAGCTGAATATCAGGAATGGATTTTTATAAATAATCAATACCTACTCACAGTCATAAACCGCATATCCTTTAATTATTAAAATTAAAGTCTGATTCGTAGATAACTATTTATCTTTTCCAGAAAAGTTCGTACTGTTTCTCCCCAAGATTCAGGATTGAACTCGCCCTGGCTGATGGATTGAAAAGCCTCAATAAGTGCTTGATCATTCAACGACAATAAATACTCTGCCTCCTGACAGACTTTTTCGGCCGTTTTTGGATTCTCAGTTTCTAAATAACTGTCCAGTACTTCTTCAACCGTTTCACCAAACAAATCATAATCCTGACCAAAAAAAACCCGAATAAGGGTTCCAATATTTTTATAGCTTTTATTCATTGATAGCCTCAGAAAGAAGGATATGAAGTCAGTAGATAATAAGGTTTGCCGTTAAACACTTTACGGTGCAAAACAATCCTGAGAGCATAAGCTTCCAGGCGGGTTGTATTGCCCTGCCTGAAACCATAACCGACAACAGTACGGGCCTGCCAGGTTAATTCCAGTATGCTTTCGCTTTTGGCTGCAGCCCAATAGATGATCTTCCAGCGATTAGCTTTCAATCCGGCGCTGATAAATCGCTCTGCCTGCTCAATATTAATAAACGAACTCGCAAGAGGCGTCTTTGGACTTCGTGCAAGACGCGCGAGTAAATCTGCCTCAGGAATATTTACATGCTTAACAATAGTATGTCCGCCAGCCTTAATACCTCTGACGGCTTCATGCTCAGCCAGCTTTAACTTACCGAATCGAACAGAGACGACACGTGCCGCTCCGGCAGCAAACGCAAATGCCATAGGAACAGAACTATCTACAGTTAAACCTATATTCATTGCGGTCTTATCATCAACACCAAGCTTTTTAGCCGTCGCAGATGCAACCTGGAAAGTTGCTGTCCGCGTATTTCTGCCCGTCAGTACCTGATTAGCAGCCGCATTAATGCTATCCAGGCTATGTGCGCCAACGACAACACATGCCGCTTTCGTCAATCCGGATGGATCTGGCGCGATGCACAGCGCAGTTGCTCCGGTTAATTCAAGCGTTCCTAGTGCAAGATTCAGCCCACCATATAATCGGTTACTTAGCGTTTCTCCCTCAGTTACAGTTTTATCTGAGATAGCAGCGGTTAGCTGGACCGGGGACATCATGATTTTTATGCCATCATCCATAATGAAACCTCATGTGAACAGTAGATACACAACCAGATTTTATCCATCTTTTAGTTTTTAGATCCACTAGTAAACAGATAAGAGGTGCAGTGAAGTCAAAACCTATGAGATTAGTCACTCCGTTGTTAGTTGCGCCTATAATCAGGTGAGAATCTCAATCCGGGCTTTCTGACCAAGATGCACCAGCGCCAGTTCCACTTTTTCTACTTTTTTATAAGTGATCAATATTAATTAGTCGATCGACCTGTGAGCCATTTACGCCCATGTGACGTGCAAGATCGGCTTTCTGGGTGCCGGCTTCAAGCTTAGTTATTATCATGGTTCAAAAATAATGACTGAAGTCAGAAAGATGGGTATTAATCTAAGGCGGATTTGAGGCAGGACGATACTGATCAGCAGGCATAAAAAAAGCCGCAATCAGCGGCTTTTTTTGCAGAGTTCGTCACTCTCTTCGGGTTCAGGTTCCGGTACGGCGGTGCAGTTGCTGGTGTCGCGCTTCTTCAGCTCGTTCAGCGCGTCGGCCACAGTGCGTTTTGCGAGTACATCCAGCGATGCCTGCTCGGCTTCATCGGCTATCGACTTGAAGTACCAGCAGAGGTTGGCACTGACTAGACAGCGCGGCGCGACATCGGGACGCGCGGCCCAGATCTTTTTGTCTTCAATGACGGAGACATAGATATCCCGCAGGGTAATATCCGCAGCAGGACGGCCGAGATGAATCGAACCGGTACGGCCCAGCGTGGAGACGATAATGCCGTCACGGGTAAGCGGGACCATTAATTTTCGGATGAAACTGGGATTCGCTTCCAGCCCGTAGGCCAGAATCGCGCTGGTAGAGCGTTTACCCATTTGCTCCGCCATCGCTACGCTCAGAACCATTTGCAAAGCTGTCGGGAAGCGGTAATCAAGCATTTCTTTATCCTGAGTTGCGGTGCATCTTATTGTTTTATTGCCGCATAAGTGAACAATCAATGAGCAATAAATATAACAAACACTGTTGCTTTTTTGAAGCAAACCGGCAATGACAAGGCACGTATTCACCAAAGGCGGAGGCCTGATAGCACAAGGTGCTTACCCTGCTCCTCATCCTTATCCTGCCGGACACAGTGAGCAGTTCGGTCATGCGATGGTGACCGACGCCGCCGGTAATCGCTGCTTCAGCGCCATAACCAGCAACACGTTAAAGACTGCTAAAGCGCAAAGCAACCACAGCGTCGCCGATGCCCCCATCTTTTCAAACACATATCCACCAATCAGCGGTGTCAGCGCCTGTCCCATTAGCGCCGGGCGGGCCATTTTCCCCACCACAATCGCGTAAGACTCTGGTTTGACCATCGCCAGCGGTAAAGTTCCACGCACGATGGCGCGTAAGCCATTTCCTGCGCCATACAGCACCATGCTTAGCAGCGCCATCTGCGGAAAGAGAGCCAGCAGCAGCAGGCCCAGCGCCACTAGCCCGACTGAAAAAAAGGTAGTACGGATCGGATGACTGCGTTTGAAAACAATATCGACGATGCGCGAGCCTACCTGACATGGGCCGAGCACCGCGCTGATCGCCAGCGCCGACGTCAGCGTATGGCCACTCGCCTGCAACAGGGCGATAAGCTGCACGGAAATCGCCGTCATAATCACCGACGCGAGGGTAAAAATGGCGCACAGCAGCCAGAACAGCGCAGGTTCAATCTCCGGCGTCGCAGAGTGTTTAACCGCCCTTTTCGCAGGCGGTTTAGCATGAGTTGCCGGTAAGGCAAACAGATAGGCAGGAAGCACGCAGACCACCATCATTGCCGCAATAATCAGTGACGCATCCCGCCAGCCAAATCCATGAATCAGCAACGCCGTTCCCGGCCAGACCAGCGTGGTGCAGAAGCCTGAAATCAGCGTAATACCGGTGATCGCCGAACGCGCCTGACTGCCATAACAGGTGCCGAGTGTGGCAAACAGGGCATCGTAGAGGCCCATCGCCATCCCTATGCCGATGATCACCCAGGCAAACAGAAACAGCGGCAACGAGTCGCTGACCGCCATCATCACCAGCCCTACTGCCATCACCAGACCGCTCAACGCCAGCAGCAGACGACCGCCAGTACGGGCGATAATCCTGCCGGCCAGCGGTGACAGCAGGCCTGACACCAGTATCCCCGTCGAGAGCGCGCCGTAGATCCACTGCTGCGACCAGCCTGTCTCAGCTGCAATCGGGTTCGCCATCACCGCCATCAGGTAGAACGACCCTCCCCATGAGAGGATCTGCACCAGGCCCAGGGTGAAAATGGCGGCGATACCGGGTTTATTGTTCTGACTCACAGGCGATCTCTTCATTAGCAGGCGAATCGTTTTTATAACATGTTCTGCCAGAAGCCAGAATGTGTGACGCTCTTTTCACTGGATAGCCAGGCAGGCCGCACGTTTTTAATGGTATAATAAAGGTATGTTGTAACTATAAAGCACTTGCCTCCCTGACAGGCATCTGCCACATTGTGGACGTTGTAACTATGGAGGCACAACATGACGCGCTACGACTTAGTGGCTGATATGCATCAGTGTGTAAACGACCTGGAACTGGCGCTGGGCGAGCTGCGCCAGCAGATTGAGGCGCAGCCTTTACTTATCGCCCGCGTCTTCAGCCTGCCGCCGGTGGTGAAAGGCCGCGAACATGAAGCGATTACTCAGATCGCCGTCGAGCAGCATCTGGGCGACAGCGCGTTAAAAATGGCGCTGGACCATTACTGCCGCCTGTTTATGCAGCATCAGTCTGAACAGCTGAGTACCAAGGCTGCCGTGCGCCTGCCTGGGGCACTCTGTATCGAATGTGATGAACAGCGCGAAGCGGAGATCGGTTCGCTGGTCGACCTCATTAATCAGCTTAAGGCGCGGCTTGAGCAGCTGATTACGGTGGACTCGGGCCTGCCGAGCGAAGCGCGTTTCGAGTTCGTCCACCAGCATCTGCGCGGCCTGATTACGCTGAATGCCTACCGCACGATCACCCTGCTCAGCGCCCCTGACAGCCTGCGTTTCGGCTGGGCCAATAAGCACATTATCAAGAACCTTAAGCGCGAAGAGGTGATCGCCCAGCTGGAAAAAAGCCTGAAGGCGGGACGCGCGCAGGCACCGTGGTCACGTGAACAGTGGGCGGAAAAAGTGCAGGAGGAGCTGGCAAGCGTGCGCGCCCTGCCCGCCTCGGCCCGGCTGAAAATCAAGCGTCCGGTGAAAGTCCAGCCGGTCGCACGCGTCTGGCGCGCGGACGAAAAAAAACAGACCCAGCTGGCCTGCCCGTCACCGATACTGGTGATCTGCCGCGATCGCAGTCAGGTTCCGGTACTGGGCGAGCTGCTTAATTATGACGCGGATAACATTACGCACCGGCATAAACCCGCCGCTGAACCACTGAATCTGCTGATACCCCGACTGCATCTGTGGGTCGATTGCCCGATATAAAAAAAGGCCAGCATCCGCTGGCCTCTTGCTCATCGCTGAGCTTACGACTTCATGCTGCCGACCATCTCTTCCGGACGGACCCAGGCATCAAACTCCTCTTCAGTGAGATAACCCAGCTTCAGCGCCGAGCCCTTCAGCGTCAGCCCCTCTTTATGCGCCTTCTTGGCAATTTCAGCCGCTTTGTCATAACCGATGTGAGTGTTCAGCGCCGTCACCAGCATCAGCGATTCGTTCAGCAGTTGATCGATGCGCTCACGCACCGGCTCAATGCCGACGGCGCAATGATGATTAAAGCTGTCCATGCCATCCGCCAGCAGGCGAATTGATTGCAGGAAGTTATGGATCACCATCGGACGGAAGACGTTCAGCTCAAAGTTACCCGATGCGCCGCCCATGTTGATCGCCACGTCGTTACCCATCACCTGACAGCAGAGCATGGTCATCGCTTCGCACTGCGTTGGGTTAACTTTACCCGGCATAATGGAGCTGCCAGGTTCGTTTTCAGGAATGGCGATTTCGCCAATGCCGCAGCGCGGGCCGGAAGAGAGCCAGCGCACGTCGTTGGCGATTTTCATCAGTGAAGCAGCCAGCCCTTTCAGCGCGCCATGCGCATGCACCAGCGCATCACAGGTTGCCAGTGCCTCAAACTTGTTTGGTGCGGTGACAAATGGCTGCTGCGTCAGATCGGCCAGCGCCTTCGCCACGCGCACCGCATATTCCGGATGGGTATTCAGACCGGTGCCCACCGCGGTTCCGCCCAGCGCCAGCTCCGCCACGTGCGGAATGCTCTGTTCGATATGCTTGAGGTTGTGCTCCAGCATTGCCACCCAGCCGGAAATCTCCTGGCCCAGCGTCAGCGGCGTCGCATCCTGCAGATGGGTACGGCCAATCTTAACGATGTCTTTAAACGCATCAGACTTCTGGCTGAGCGTCTTTTTCAGTACCTGAATCTGAGGGATTAACTGTTCGCGCAGTGCGATAACGGCGGCAACATGCATCGCCGTCGGGAAGACGTCGTTGGAGCTCTGGCTCTTGTTCACATCGTCGTTGGGATGGACCAGGCGCGACATTCCTCGCTCACCGCCAAGAATTTCACTCGCGCGGTTTGCCAGCACCTCATTCATGTTCATATTGGTCTGGGTACCGGAGCCGGTCTGCCAGATCGCCAGCGGGAACTCGTCCGCATGTTTATCCGCCAGCACTTCATCCGCCGCGCTGACGATCGCATCTGCGCGGTCAGCGGGCAGCAGTCCAAGATCGCGGTTAACGCTGGCCGCGGCGCGTTTGGTCAGTGCCAGCGCATGCACCAGCGCGGTCGGCATTTTTTCGGTTGAGATACGGAAGTGTTCCAGCGAGCGCTGCGTCTGCGCGCCCCAGAGTTTGTCTGCCGGTACATCGATGGGGCCCATTGAATCTTTCTCAATGCGGTTGCCTGCCATGAATACGTCTCCTTCACCTTGTTTTTAAAAGAATGACCGCCAGGTCGTTGCAATCAACTGTCGGACAGTCAGGATAGTAATACACAATAATTTAACATTATCAGAGCTTAGCGTCCTTTTGCGCTGGATATGTATTTTTACCGGTAGTTTCTGCTTTAATAGCCGCAATAATTTCCCGTGATAAAGGGTTAAACAATGCAAAAAATGAACAATTCGCTGCAAAATTACGCATGGGGCAGCAAAACGGCGTTGACTGAGCTTTATGGGATTGCCAATCCCGAGGACCTGCCGATGGCAGAGCTGTGGATGGGCGCACATCCGAAAAGTCCCTCAACCGTGATGGATCAGGGCAGCGAGCGTTCGTTACGTGACGTGATTGATGCGGCGCCCGACGCGATGCTGGGTGACGCGGTAGCACAGCGCTTTGGTGAACTGCCGTTCCTGTTCAAAGTGCTGTGTGCCGATCAGCCGCTGTCGATTCAGGTCCATCCCAGCAAACGTGCGGCCGAAGTGGGCTTTGCCCGTGAGAATGCGGCGGGGATTCCGCTGACAGCCGCCGAGCGCAACTATAAAGATGCAAACCACAAGCCGGAGCTGGTCTATGCGCTGACGCCGTTCCAGGCAATGAATGGCTTTCGCACGCTGACGCAGATGGTCTCCCTGCTGGAGCCGGTTGCAGGTGCACATCCTCAGATTGCCCATTTTTTGCAACATCCGGAGCAGGAGACGCTTGCTGCGCTGTTCTCTACCCTGCTGTCACTGGAGGGTGAAGCGAAATCGCTGGCGCTGGGCGTACTGAAATCCGCGCTTGATGCGCAGCAGGGCGAGCCATGGGAAACCATTCGCATGATTGCGGCTGAATATCCTGACGACAGCGGCCTGTTTTCACCGCTGCTGCTGAATGTGATCACCCTGCAGCCCGGCGAGGCGATGTTCCTCTACGCGGAAACCCCGCACGCGTATCTGAAAGGCGTGGCGCTGGAGGTGATGGCCAACTCTGATAACGTATTGCGGGCCGGTTTAACCCCGAAATATATCGATATCGACGAGCTGATGGCCAACCTGAAGTTTGATGAAAAACCTGCCAGCTCGCTGCTGACGGAGCCAGAGCAACAGGGCAACGCGCAGCGCTTCCCGATTCCGGTGGAAGATTTTTCCTTTGCCATCCATAGCCTGAACGCAGAACCGCAATCGCTGGCGCAACAGAGCGCCGCCCTGCTGTTCTGCATCGAAGGCCAGGCGGTTATCGCCAAAGACGTTCAGCAACTGACGCTGAAACCGGGTGAATCCTGCTTCATTGCCGCCAGCGAATCGCCGGTAACGGTCGCCGGTACGGGCCGGCTGGCGCGGGTATTTAACGACTTAGGGTAGAGCGGCTGACGGAATCTCTGTTAACTGCTATTATTTCAACCTATTAGCTTTTAAACGCCTGCGGGCGTTTTTCTTCGGTCGCTGGGGTAAACCTGCGGCATAAGCGGACTCAAGGATAAGGACGAATCAGCAATGAAAAAGACCAATGTTGCCGTAGGTGTCATCATCGCACTGGGCGTAGTCTGGACTGGCGCGGCGTGGTTCACCGGCAAGCAAATTGAAAGCCACAGGGATGAGCTGGTGCAGAACGCCAATGCACAGCTGAACGCTTATGCCCCTAACAGCCGACTGAAGATCAGCTATCAGGACTATCAGCGCGGCGTGTTCAGCAGCAAGGTGAATCTGGTGGTTCAGGCCAATTCGCAGACGGAAGATAACCCGCTGCTGAAGCCGGGTCAGAGCATCATCCTGAATGAAACCATCGATCATGGCCCTTTGCCGTTTGCGCAGCTGAAGCATTTCAATCTGATCCCGAGCATGGCATCCGTTCATACCGAGCTGGCTAACACCGATGCGGTGAAGAAGCTGTTCGAGCTGACCGGCAATAAATCGTTGATTAATGCAGATACCCGCATCGGCTACAGCGGCGCTACCGATACCGCGCTGCGTGTCCTGCCGGTTGACTATCAGAATGCGCAAACCGGCGAGCGTTTTGCCACCAATGGCGGCACCTTCAATGTCAGCGCTGATAATAAAGGCGATAAAGTGTCGCTGGACAGCGATGTGGATAGCCTCGCGCTGACCAGTAAAAATGAGATGGGCCAGCCGGTACTGTTCACTGTTAATGGTCTGAAGCTGAGCGGTAACACGCATCTCAGCCCGGAAGGCGTGCGCATCGGCGATCAGTCGGTGGACATTGAGAAGGTGAATGCCAGCATCAATGGTCAGGACGCCCTGACGCTGCATAAAATGAAAGGCACCTCCTCTTTCGATAACAGCGCCGGTAAAATTGGCGGCGATATTGATTACAAAGTGGAAGGCGTTCAGCTGCAGAAGCAGGACTTCGGTCAGGCAGCGCTGAAGATGAAGCTGTCACAGTTTGATGCGCAGGCGGTCAAAGCCTTCTCCGATCGTTACAACGCGCAGATGCAGGAGCTGCTGACCCAGCCTGGCGTTGCGGAAGATCCTATCCGCTATCAGGCAGGCGTGCATCAGATTCTGATGGCCAATCTGCCGATGCTGCTGAAAGGCTCGCCATCCATCAGCATTGCTCCGCTGAGCTGGAAGAATGACAAAGGTGAAAGCACCTTTAATCTGACGGCCAGCTTCAACGATCCTTCTGCCGTGACCGGTGAAGCCCAGACGCTGAGCGCTATGGTTGACCGGGTACTGAAAAGCCTGGACAGCAAGCTGGTGATCAATATGCCGATGGCAACCGAAACCATGCACAAAGTGGGTCTGGCTGAGGGTTATCAGGCAGATGACGCCCAGAAGCTGGCGGATCAGCAGGTAAAAGGTCTGGCGGCGATGGGTCAGATGTTCCGCCTGACTCAGCAGCAGGATAACAACATCGTGACCAGCCTTCAGTACGCCAACGGTCAGGTGAACATGAACGGCGACAAGATGACGCTGGAACAGTTTATGTCCCGCTATATGCTGGGTATGCCGACCAGCGAAGGCATGCCGCAGTAAGCACTATCTTCCATCTATAGCGACCTTCGGGTCGTTTTTTTTATGCCTGAACGCTGATTTGCCCGCCGGTTATGGGTAATTAAGCAGCATCCGGCGCGGCTGTTGCGCAAATAGCTGGCGCTGTTGCGCAAGATATTTTTATAATGCTCTGCACTTCACCGACAACTCAGCGAGTGCGCCATGATCGATTCTAAAATTCCTCTGACTGATATTCACCGCCACCTTGATGGCAACATTCGTGCACAAACCATTCTCGATTTAGGCCGCCAGTTTAATCTTGCCCTGCCCGCCTCAACGCTGGAGACGCTGCGTCCGCATGTGCAGGTCGGCCAGAATGAACCTGATCTGGTGAGCTTCCTGCAGAAACTCGACTGGGGCGTGAAAGTGCTGGGCGATCTGGATGCCTGCCGCCGCATTGCGCAGGAAAATGTTGAAGATGCCGCGCGCGCGGGCATTCATTATGCTGAACTGCGTTTTTCGCCCGGTTATATGGCGATGACCCATAACCTGCCGATTGCCGGTGTGGTGGAAGCGGTCATTGACGGCGTACGCGCTGGCCGTCAGCAGCACGATATCGACGTGCGTCTGATTGGCATTATGAGCCGTACCTTTGGCGAAGATGCCTGCCTTGCCGAACTGGAAGGTTTACTGGCCCATCGCGATCACATCACCGCGGTCGATCTGGCGGGTGATGAGCTGGGCTTCCCGGGCAGCGAGTTCCTGAGTCACTTTACCCAGGCGCGCGATGCCGGTTTCCGGGTTACCGTGCATGCGGGCGAAGCGGCCGGTCCGGAGAGCATCTGGCAGGCGATTCGTGAGCTGGGCGCTGAGCGTATCGGTCACGGCGTGAAAGCGATTGAAGATCGCGCGCTGATGGATTTCCTGGCGGAGCACCATATTGGTATTGAATCCTGCCTGACCTCCAATATCCAGACCAGCACCGTGCCTTCACTGGCGCAGCATCCGCTGAAGACCTTCCTGGAGCATGGCATTCTGGCGACCATCAACACCGATGATCCGGCGGTTCAGGGCATTGAGCTTGCTCATGAGTATCAGCACGCCGCACCGGCTGCCGGTCTGAACGCAGCGCAGATGCGTCAGGCGCAGGAGAATGGACTGACGATTGCCTTCCTCAGCGAGGCTGAGAAAGCGGCTATCCGCGCCCGCGTGCAGTAATCTGCTCGTTGCAGCCATAAAAACGGGCCGGATATCCGGCCCGTTTTAATGTAAGGAAATGCTCAAGGACAGGTGGCTTTAAGACCGAGCTTACACAGGGAACGGGGTCAGATCGGAAAGACGCAAAAGCCGCCATCCCTGGCATGCTCTGCCCGCGCCGTCCTGGCACGGGACGCTTTCCTCTTCTGACCCCGTTCCCTGAATGTTAAGCAAATTTATTGCTGTAGTACTTGCCCGCTTTTAAGCTTGTCAGGCATCTGCCCGAAGTATTAAATGATCATTATTACACTCACCAATCAGACGCGCTTCAGCGACAGCGTCTGGCGTTTCTCGGCGGATTGCAGACCCAGTTCGATCAGCTCCATCACCTGAATCGCCTCTTCCGCCGTCACCGGATTATTACCGCGTCCGGCAATGGCATCGCGGATGCCCGCATAGTAAGCCGGATAGTTGCCCGGCTGGGTCATCTGCGTGGTTTCGGTCAGAGCGTCGCCATCAACCAGCGTCAGTGTGCCGTCGCGCATGTCATAGCCCCAGTCCTCCTGCGGCGGGAAGTCACCCGACTTCAGGCGATCTTCCTGCGGATCCAGACCATATTTAACGTAGCTGCCACGCGTGCCGTGGACAGTGTAACGGGCGGATTCTGCCGCCACCAGCATGCTGGCGTGCAGCACCACGCGGCGCTGCGGATAGGTCAGCGTGGCGTGGAAGTAGTCGGTGGTCTGCGCGCCCGGACGCATTTCGGCCAGATCGACATTGATGGCGACCGGCGGGCCAAACAGCTGCAGCGCCTGGTCCAGCAGATGCGGCCCCAGGTCATACCAGATTCCGCTGCCTGCACCCTTCATTTCACGCCAGCGATTGCGTACTTCCAGACGGAAACGGTCAAAATGCGATTCGAAGTAACGCACTTCACCCAGCGAGCCAGCCTCAATCAGGGATTTCAGCGTCAGGAAATCGCTGTCCCAGCGGCGGTTATGGAACACTGACAGCAGCAACCCTTTAGCTTTCGCCAGCGCATCCAGTTCGCGCGCCTGTGACAACGTCACGGTAAATGGCTTATCGACCACCACATGTTTACCGGCATTCAGCGCCGCTTTAGCCAGCGGGAAGTGCGTATCGTTGGGGGTAGGAATAACAATCAATTGCAGAGTCGGGTCGTCCAGCAGCGCCTGAGGATCGGCCACCACCTTCACGGCAGGCCAGTCGGCGTGGACTTTGCTGGCGTCGCTACTGGAAATGGCGGCCAGTTCGACGTCCGGCGTTCCCGCAATCAGCGGAGCATGAAACGTTTTACTGGCAAAGCCGTAGCCGATCAGACCAACACGTAATTTATCGCTCATTTGGATTCCTCTCAGAGCCTGCCTGGCAGGCTCTTAGTTGATAACCTGATTGATTTAAGACTATTAACCAGGTGAGGACAAGGCGGAATCCCCCGAAAAAACTAAGAGATAGCACTTCGCGCTAGGGGCCAGGCCGTCTGCGCCGCCAGGCTATCGTGCGCATCCTGATTGCGGCGGCGGAAGTCGCTGGGACTGACGCCAACACGCTTGCGGAATACCCGTGAGAAGTAAAGCTGGTCGTCGTAACCCACTTCACGCCCTACCGAGGCGATGGGTTCCTGAGTGGTCTGCAGCAGCAGTTTGGCGCGGATAACGCGCTGATCTTCACGCCAGCGCAGCAGGTTGACACCCATCTGCTCGCGGAACAGGTGCGCCAGTCTCGACGGTGACAGGCAGACGTGACGCGCCACCTCTTCAATCTTGACCTCGCTGGCGAGATGGTTGGTGACATACTGACAGGCTTCGATAACGCGCGGGTCGCGGATCAACTGATGGCTGCGCGGATCTTCTTCAACGGCACGCAGCAGCAGCCGCTCCAGCAGGTTCATTGCCAGCTCTTCCGCAAAGCGGCGGCCTGAGTTATGAGTCTGTTCGATACTGGCAAACAGGCGGTCGAACTCGCCGCGCAGCGATTCCGGCAGCAGCAGTCGTCCCACGCCCTCCTTCTCATCCTGCCAGCGCAGCCAGTCGTGCCAGTAGGCGCGCGGACGGAAATAGACCCAGCGGTGGAACCACTGCGGGCTGTCCGGCGCGCGGCCGTAGTAGTGAGCGGTTTTTGGCTGAAAAAGCAGCATTTCGCCTGGTTCACAGTCAAATGCCCGCTCGCCGTCGAATACCCGCCCTTTGCCTTTAATGGTGAGGTTCAGAATGTAACCTTTCATGCCGTGCGGGCGATCGATAAAGAAATCGAGCGGACCATCAGCGGTGATGGGCGTCAGCCCCGCCACCAGCCAGGCATTGAATGAATAGCCCGGCAACAAGGGGTTTTGCTGCTCGGCCGGTAATTCGCGGTGATACATAGCGACCTCACTCAGTCTGTTAGTGTTCGGATAGCCCGCAGAGGCGTCTGCTTCTGCGGGCTAACGGCTCGATCAGTCAGGCTTTTTTCTGTTTGTAACGGTCAAAAATCACCGCAGCTAACAGTATCAGACCGCGCACCACATACTGTGAGAATGGCGAGATATTCAATAAATTCATCGCATTCTCGACGGTGCCGAGAATTAATACCCCTGCAACCACGTAGGAAATCTTGCCGATGCCGCCCTTCAGCGACACACCGCCCAGTACGCAGGCAGAAATCACCACCAGCTCATAGCCGATGGAGGTCATTGGCTGACCGCTGGTCATACGTGACGCCAGGATGATGCCCGCCGCCGCGGAAACCAGCCCGGACAGAATGAAGATGATGATGCGGGTACGCACCACCGGCACACCGGCCAGTCGCGCCGCCTCTTCATTGCCGCCAATTGCCAGAGTATTACGGCCGAAGGTGGTTTTGTTAAGCAGGAAGCCGAAGATCAGCATGGTCGCCAGTGTCAGCCAGATGGGTGCTGGCACGCCAAGCCAGTTGGCAAAGCCCAGCTCAAAGAAGCGCTCATCTTCGATCCCGACCGCTTTACCGTCAGAGAAGATATAGGCCAGACCGCGCACAATCTGCATGGTCGCCAGCGTGGTGATCAGTGCATTGATCTTCAGTCGGGCAATCACAAAGCCATTGATAAAGCCGGTGATCATGCCGAGCACCAGACCGGCTGCCACGCCAATCCACAGGCTTTCGGTCATGTTGATCACCACGGCGGTCACCACACCCGCACAGGCTATCACCGAGGCGACCGACAGATCGAAATCCCCGGAGGCCAGACAGAACAGCATGCCGCAGGCGACCATGCCGGACATCGACATCGCCAGCCCTAAGCCTTTCATATTGATAAACGAGCCAAAATTCGGCACAAAAATCGCACAGACAATAAACAGCAGCGCAAAGACAACCAGCATGCCGAAGTTGTCCCAGATGCGACCTAACTGCAGGCCGCCGCGTGAAGCGGGCTGCGGCGTATTTGAGGTCGTGGATGAAGCCATGATGATCTCCTGTCAGGCCACGGCGGCCGCTTGAGTGGTTTTGGGCATCGCCAGGCTCAGCGTCTGCTGCTCCGTGGCGTCGTCGTGCAGCAGTTCACCGGCTATGGCACCTTCACGCATCACCACGATGCGATCGGCCAGGCCCATCACTTCCGGTAAATCGCTGGAGGCGAACAGCACCGCAATGCCCCGGTTCGCCAGCTGATAAATCAGATTATAAATTTCATGTTTGGCACCGACATCGATGCCGCGCGTGGGCTCATCCAGCAGGATCACTTTCATATCCTCGGAGAGCCAGCGTCCCAGAATCGCCTTCTGCTGGTTACCGCCGGAGAGGTTCATGATCAGCTGATCGGCGCTGGGCGTTTTGATGTTCAGCGAGCGGATATGGCTGTCGGCATTTTTGTTTTCCCAGCCGTTTTTTATCAGGCAACCGGCGGTAAGATTGTGACGACGGGCGCTGATGTTGATGTTGTCGCGCACCGAGTGCACCGGAATAATGCCCTCGGCTTTGCGGTCTTCCGGGCAAAGCATGATGCCCGCACGGATAGCGTCGATGGGTTCACGCAGCGGCAGCGGTTTGCCGTCCAGGATCACCTGACCGCCACGCAGACGCGTGCCGCCAAATAACCCTTTCAGCAGTTCACTGCGTCCGGCTCCGACCAGGCCAAACAGACCGACGATTTCACCGGCATGAACTTTCAGCGAAATCGGCGTCCGCACGCCCTTTGCTTCGACCTTGTCCAGTTCAAGCCGCACGTCGCCTTTAGCGCGTGGTGAGTAGCCATAGATATCACCCAAATTACGGCCCACCATCGCCTGCACCAGATCGTCGTGATGGGTGTTAGCCATGTCAGTAAAGGTCCGCACGTAGCGGCCATCTTTAAAGACGGTGATGGCGTCACTGAGGGCGAAGATCTCTTCCATGCGGTGTGAAACGTAAAGCACCACCCGGCCCTCCTCGCGGAGCTGACGGATAACGCGGAACAGGTTGTCGATTTCACGCGCCGATAGCGAACTGGTTGGCTCATCAAAGGCGATAATGCGTGCGTTGCGCGCCAGCGCTTTGGCAATCTCCACCATCTGCCACTGCCCCAGCGACAGGTATTTCAGCGGCATATCAGGGTCGATATCCATGCCGAGATTTTTCAGCTGCAGGCCCGCCTCAAAGCGCATCAGCTTACGATTGACCAGCCCATGTTTGTGCGGAATCTGGCCGAGGTAGATGTTCTCCGCCACGCTCATTTCCGGCACCAGATGCAGTTCCTGGTAAATAATGGCGACGCCCGCGTCCAGCGCATCTGTGGTGCGCTGAAAGCTCATCGGCTTGCCTTTGATACGAATCTCACCGCCGCTCGGCTGATAACTGCCGCTGAGTATTTTTAACAGCGTCGATTTGCCTGCGCCGTTCTCGCCCATCAGCGCATGGACTTCACCGCCCCGGCAGTCGAAGGAGATTTCCTGCAACGCTTTCACGCCAGGGAAGGTTTTACTGATGCCATGAAACGACAGAAATGCTGAATCAGTGTTCATGTTAGTCCTCACTCTTTCGCGCCACCGGCCTGTTACGGCGGGCGGCGCGAAATCGGCTATTAAGGATGCCGGGCTACGAACAGCCCGACAGGCTCAGGGTTACATCAGTCCTTTTTTCGCCAGTTCAGTTTTGAAGTTGTCACGGGTGATCAGCACCACATCGGTAACTTCGGTGAATTTCGGTGGCTCTTCACCTTTGCTGACCCAGTTGTAAAGCATCTGGCTGCTTTTGTAGCCGTGGATATCCGGGCTTGGCAGCAGCGAACCGTAGAAGCCGGTCGCCTTATCTTTCGACAGTTCACTGATGGCATCGACGCCGTTGATGCCGATTCCGATGACGTCAGCCGCTTTGAAGCCCTGTCCTTCGGTGGCACGCACGCCGCCCAGCACGGTGTTGTCGTTCATGCCGACAACCAGCCAGTGTTTGACTTCAGGATGCTGCACCAGCAGGGAGTTACCGGCGTCAAATGCGCCAGGGATATCGTTAGATTTGGTGGGAACCTGGTAGATCTGGGCTGCCGGGAAGCCAGCGGCTTTGATCGCGTCCATTGAGCCGCCGGTACGACGACGTGCGGTGTCGAGTTCGTTCGCGGTAATCGCCATCACGCCGGTAGTTTTCACATCCCAGCCGCGTTTCTGCATCTCTTTATAGAGTTCCTGCCCCTGACGCTCACCAATTTTAGTGGCCGCCATCATCACCAGCGGCACGGTGTCCATTGGCTTGCCTTTGGCGGTGACGAACTGATCATCCACGGCGATGACTTTCAGGCCGTAGCCACGTGCCTTCGCCATAATGGCGGATCCGAGTTTCGGATCGGGGGTACAGATAACAAAACCTTTCGCGCCGTTGGCCGCCAGGCTGTCGATGGCATTCAGGGTTTTTTCACCATCCGGCACGGCAATTTTGATGACATCAAAGCCAAGATCTTTGCCCGCTTTGTCGGCGAATTTCCATTCAGTCTGGAACCAGGGTTCCTCTGGTTGCTTGACTAAAAAACCCAGCTTCATGGTCTCGGCGATAGCGGATTGTGACATAACCGCTGCCAGGCCGATGGCCGCGAATGCTTTAGTGAATTTATGCATGATGCTCTCCGGTACCAGGTTATTTTTCGCTGCTAATAACGAATCGGTGTAAACGCTACCAGTTAATTTTCTTATGTGGGTACAGCCATAAATCAGTGCGTTAGGCTGGCATGTGCTGACAGACTGTCCAGACGCTGGGCTAGTTTTAGCGGTATTAGCGAAGAAAAATGTAGAGCGGTATCACACATTAAAATCACGACAAAATGATCCATATATTCAGCAAATTTAACCGGAGCTTAACTTTTGCAATGGATCACAAAATCACTGCCGATGACAGAAAAGTGCATATTGTCAGCCAGCGATGACTAACTGTTCCGGCGCGCCGAACCCAGGATACAGGAGTTAACTAACTACAGGAGATTCCGATGCGTGCTGGAGCCATCACCCTTGGGCTGGACTTTGGTAGTGATTCGGTGCGTGCGCTGGCCGTGGATTGTTACAGCGGCAAAGAGCTGCAGAGTGCGGTGTGCAGCTACCCGCGCTGGCAGCAGGGCTTATACAGCGATCCGCACACTAACCGTTTTCGTCACCATCCACAGGATTACATTGACGCCATGGAGCAGGCGCTGCTCGGCGTGCTGAATGCACTGAGCGACGATCAACGCGCAGCCGTGATCGGCATTGGCGTTGACAGCACCGGTTCAACCCCGGCGCCCATCGACCGCGACGGCAACGTGCTGGCGCTGCGCCCGGAGTTCGCGGAGAACCCCAACGCGATGTTTGTGTTGTGGAAAGATCACACGGCGATAGAAGAAGCCGAAGAGATTAATCAGCTGTGCCACAGCGGCCGCTTCCAGGATTACAGCCGCTATATCGGCGGCATTTACTCTTCGGAGTGGTTCTGGGCGAAGATTCTGCACGTCTCGCGTGAAGATGCGGCCGTGCGTGAGGCCGCCGTTTCCTGGGTCGAGCTGTGCGACTGGGTACCTGCCCTGTTAAGCGGCACCACCGCGCCAGATAAGCTGCGCCGTGGCCGCTGTGCGGCCGGTCATAAAGCACTGTGGCACGGCGACTGGAACGGTCTGCCCGATGTCGATTTCCTTAATGCACTCGACCCGCTGTTAACCCAGCAGCTCGACTCGCCGTTATTCACAGAGACCTGGACTGCGGATCTGCCGGTCGGCACGCTCAGCCCCGAGTGGGCGCAGCGTCTTGGCCTGACGCAGACGGTCACGCTCTCCGGTGGCGCATTTGACTGCCATATGGGCGCAGTCGGTGGCGGAGCTAAACCTTATACGCTGGTGAAAGTGATCGGCACCTCCACCTGCGACATCCTGATTGCTGACGCAGAAAAAGTTGGCGATCGCGATATTAAAGGCATCTGTGGTCAGGTCGATGGCAGCGTCGTGCCCGGCGCTATCGGGCTGGAGGCGGGTCAGTCTGCCTTTGGTGATATCTATGCCTGGTTCAGCCGTTTACTGGGCTGGCCGTTACAGCTGGCGGCGCAGCAGCATCCGGCGCTGAAGCCTCAGCTGGCTGAGATGCAGAAAAACCTGATTAAAGATCTGACCGAAGCCTGGGCCACCAATCCGCAGCTCGACCATCTGCCGGTGGTGCTGGACTGGTTTAACGGTCGCCGCACGCCAAACGCCAATCAGCGTCTGAAAGGGGTAATTACCGACCTGAATCTGGGCACCGATGCCCCCGCGCTGTTTGGCGGTCTGGTCGCGGCCACCGCGTTTGGCGCACGCGCCATTATGGAGTGCTTCGAGCAGCAGCAGATCCCGGTCGAGAGCATTCTGACCCTCGGCGGCATCGCACGGAAATCTCCGGCGATTATGCAGGCCTGCTGCGATGTGATGAACCGGCCACTGGATATCGTCGCCTCTGACGAGTGCTGTGCGCTGGGTGCGGCTATTTTCGCCGCCGTGGCCGCTGGTGTTCACGCCAGCGTCCCTGATGCACAACAGGTCATGGCCAGCCCGATTGCCGTGACGATGCAGCCCGATCCGGCGCGCGTCGCCCGCTATCAACAACTTTATCAACGCTATCAACAATGGTGCGTGACGGCAGAACCGCAATACGCCGCCCGGCCCGCTTCCGCTACGAGCCTGGCCCAACAGGCGTAATTGTTGCAGGCAGTCTGGACACGGACAGCGTGAAACAGCCAGCGTACACGGAGTACGTGAGGATTATTCGCTGTGCTCGCCCCTTCAGGGCCGCACTTCAGGGCGTTCAGGTTGCTAAAGCAGCCTGTGTGAGCACTGCCCGGGTTCAGACTGACAAATAAATTAGCCTACTAAGGTAGGCGCTAAGTAAAGGAGTGGTTTTATGGAACAGTCAAACAACTACAGCGTGTGGTTTGTCATCGGCACGCAGCACCTCTACGGGCCGGAGACGTTACGCCAGGTTGAACAGCATGCACGTCAGGTCGTTGAGGGGTTGAATCAGGCCGGTTTACCCATGCGTCTGGAGCTGAAACCGCTGGTGAAGTCACCGGATGAAGCGCTGGCCCTGTGTCGCGACGCAAACTATGACAAGCAGTGCGCCGGGATCATTACCTGGCTGCATACTTTCTCTCCAGCCAAGATGTGGATTGGCGGCCTGAGCGTGCTGAATAAGCCGCTGCTGCAATTCCATACCCAGTTCAATGCGGAGATCCCGTGGGACAGCATGGACATGGACTTTATGAACCTGAACCAGACCGCGCACGGCGGCCGTGAGTTCGGTTTCATCGGCGCGCGCATGGGCCTGCAGCACAGCGTGGTGACCGGTCACTGGAAAGATAGCGCCAGTCAGCAGCGTCTGGGGAACTGGATGCGTGCAGCGCTGGCAAAACAGGCCAGCCAGCAGCTGAAAGTCGCGCGTTTTGGCGACAACATGCGTGAAGTGGCCGTGACCGAAGGCGATAAGGTCGCCGCACAGATTCAGTTCGGCTATTCAGTGAATGGCTGGGGTGTAGGCGATCTGGTTGAGGTGATCAATGGCGTCAGCGATGGCGACGTAAATGCGCTGATCGACGAGTACGAAAGCCTGTATCGCTTTACCGATGTTGCTGCATCTGGCGGCGAAAAACGTCAGAACGTGCTGGATGCCGCGCGCATTGAGCTGGGTCTGAAGCGTTTCCTGGAAGCGGAGGGCTGCCACGCCTTTACCACTAACTTCCAGACGCTGCACGGCATGACACAGTTGCCCGGTCTGGCGGTTCAGCGTCTGATGGGTCAGGGTTATGGCTTCGCCGGCGAAGGTGACTGGAAAACCGCTGCGCTGCTGCGCATTTTCAAAGTGCTGGCAGGCGATCGCAAAGGTGGCACCTCATTTATGGAGGATTACACCTATCACTTCTCACCGGGCAACGATCTGGTGCTCGGCTCGCACATGCTGGAAGTCTGTCCGTCGATTGCCATTGAAGAGAAGCCATTAATCGATGTGCAGTTCCTCGGCATTGGCGATAAAGCCGACCCGGCGCGCATGATTTTCTCCACGCCAGCGGGCCGTGCGGTTAACGCCAGCGTAATTGATATGGGTGATCGTTTCCGTCTGCTGGTTAACGTGGTGGATGCTATCGAGCAGCCGAAACCGCTGCCGAAGTTGCCGGTTGCCCGCGCACTGTGGAAAGCGCAGCCATCACTGGCGACTGCTTCCGAAGCGTGGATTCTGGGCGGCGGTGCGCACCATACGGTGTTCAGTCAGGCGCTGACGCTCGACGATATGTATCTGTATGGTGAGATGAATGATATCGAAGTGCTGGTGATAGATGAGCACACCACCTTGCCTGCGTTTAAAGACGCGCTGCGCTGGAATGAAGCGTATTACCGGTTGAAACGTTAATAGGTGATTAAGCGGCGCTTTAGGGGTTCTGAAAAGATACTGCTTCAGGATTGATAAGGTGCCGTTTTTTAGTAAATAAGTGCTATTCAGTCGGGAATGGCGGGCGTTCCGTAAAGTCGCCGTAAATACATCCCTGTAGGCTCGGCCGCCGGACGACTCGCCTCATCCATGAGGCTCGCCCGCAAGCGGGCCAACGCTTCGCGTTGTTCAAAAACGCTCCCGGCGTTTTTGTCCATGCGGCGGACGCTTTACTCCACTGCCCGCCATCCCCTCCTTTTTGATAGTTCAGCACATGTTTTAAAAGCCATGATCAAGCCCAACCGGGAAGGAATGGTATGCCTGAAGAGCAAAGCGTCCGCGCCAGGGATGGCGCGGCCGATCCGCATGGATGCGGGAACCCTTTGCGATCAGGCATACCTTTGCTGACCTTACACACGAATCCCATAGCGATTATTTTCCCGGTAATACATAAGAACACCGGTCTCTTTGCTAAAACTCAACTCTTTCACCATCTTGCACTTTCCTCCACCAGCCTGTATTGCTACATACCTGATAAAAAAAGGTTAAAGCGCCATGCAAATTGCCGATCTGAACCAGCATCCCGACTACGCCCCACAAACTGCACAACTGCTGCATACAGAATGGTCACATCTCCCTGCATGGTCGGATCAGCCCACTATCCTTACGCGTTTAACAAAACGGAATCAGACCGGCTCGTCGGAATTTACCCTCGTCGCCACATCGGACGGCGAAACGGTTATCGCGACCTGTAGCGTCATCCGTTATGAACTGGACGACATCGCGGCAAGGGAATACTGGATTGGCGAAGTGGTGACGGATAAGAAATTCCGGGGCCGGGGCGTGGCGAAAGCCTTGATCCAGCAAGCGATTGTCCGGGCAAAACACCAGCAGATTGGCGAGCTCTGGCTCTATACCCCCGATCAACAGGCGTACTATCAGCGTTCAGGATGGCGGGCGGTCGAACAGCGGCACATAGCGGGTGAAGACGTCACGGTGATGGTGCTGCATCTGGCACAATGAATGGCGGCTCCTGAGAGCCGCCATTCAGCCATTTATTCAGCCAGGGATTCGTTTAACCGGTGCGTTCTGCTGACGATCCCAGATTACCGTCAGCAACCGCTGCAGCGCGATAAACGCAAACAGCAGAATCCCGATGGCGATCTTGGTCCACCACGAACTCAGCGTGCCGTCAAAATTAATCCAGGTCTGAATCAGCCCCTGAATCAGCACACCAAACAGCGTGCCCAGCACCGTCCCAACACCACCCGACAGCAACGTGCCACCAATCACCACCGACGCAATCGCATCCAGCTCCACACCCAGCCCGGCCAGCGCATATCCTGCCGAGGTATAGATCGAGAACACGATGCCAGCCAGCGTCGCCAGCGTGGTGGAAAGCATATAAATCTTGATGGTAGTCGCACGGGTTGAAACGCCCATCAGCTGAGCCGACGTCATATTGCCGCCGATGGCGTAAACCCGGTTACCAAACCGCGTACGGTGCGCCAGAATAATCCCGCCTAACACCACCACCAGCATAATCACCGCCAGCAGACTGAGACGCCCTCCGCCCGGCACTTTCCACGCCAGACTGGACAGCAGGGTGTAGAACGGATGATCGATGGGAATCGAATTCTCGGACACCAGATAAGAACAGCCGCGCAGGAAAAACATCCCCGCCAGCGTAATGATAAAGGCCGGGATCTTCAGCGCATCGATCAGCCAGCCCATCATAGCGCCGAACAGCGCACCCAGTGACAGAATCAGCGCAAACGCCAGCAACGGATCGACATGGAAATCGCCAATCGCCCGCGCCAGAAACACGCCGGTAAAGGCGATCACCGCGCCGACCGACAGATCGATACCACCCGACAAAATCACAAAGGTCATGCCGACGGCGATAATGCCGAGGAAGGCGTTATCGGTCAGGATATTGCAGATCACCCGGGTTGAGGCAAAGCCTGGAAACTGACTCAGACAAAACAGGTAACCCGCCACAAACACCAGCAGCGTGATCATCAGCGGAAGATGACGTTTAATCATGTCGGGCGTCTCCGTTTCAACATCGCAATAAACCGCGGTGACTGCAGCAGCAGCACACACATCACCACCACCGCTTTCACCACCTGATTCAGCTCCGGCGGGAAGCCGGAGAGCAGAATCCCGGTATTCATCGACTGAATAATCAGCGCGCCAATCAGCGACAACACCAGATTAAAGCGGCCACCCATCAGCGATGCACCACCAATCACCACGGCGAGAATCGCATCCAGCTCCAGCCATAAACCGGCATTATTGGCATCAGCGCCGCGAATATCCGCCGCGACAATCAGCCCGGCCACAGCGGCACAGACGCCACTGATCGCATAAGTCGACATCACCACCAGCCAGCCGGTCACGCCCGCGTTGCGGGCCGCGCGCAGGTTAATCCCCACCGCTTCGATAAACAGACCCAGCGCGGTCTTGCGCGTCAGCAGCCAGACCGCCAGCGCCACCACCAGCGTGATCCAGACCGGCACCGGCAACATCCACAGCGAGCCGTTACCAAACCAGCCAAGGCTGTCACTGTCGAACGTCACAATCTGCCCCTGCGTAATCAGCTGAGCGATACCACGCCCGGCGACCATCAGAATCAGCGTGGCAACAAACGGCTGAATACGCAGCAGCGCCACCAGCACCCCATTCCACAAACCACAGGCTAAACCGGTTCCCAGCGTGCAGAGAATAATAAACGGCACACCGTGTCCGGCGACAGTCAGTGTGGCGGCGGTCGCGCCCGCTATCGCCATCACTGCACCCACGGAAAGATCGATGCCGCCGGTAGCGATCACCAGCGTCATGCCAATCGCCAGCAGGGCAACCGGGGCCGCACGGTTAAGAATATCGATCGGGCTACCGAACAGACGCCCATCCTGCAGGTGCACGGCAAAAAAGTTACTGGCTACCAGACTGTCGATTAGCAGCACCAGCAGCAGCGCGGCGATTTGCGGCATCCCTGGCGGGAACTTCAGCTTACGACGTGGCATTTTTTCAGTTGTCATAGAGGAATCAGGCATGTTTAGCCCCTCCGTCCGCGATAGCATTGACGATCGACGCCACCGAAAGCTGCTCCAGCGGAATTTCTGCCACCTGCTTCAGATCGCGCATGATCAACACCCGATCGGCATAACCGACCAGCTCTTCGAGTTCAGAGGAGATCACCAGCAGCGCCAGACCATCGGCGCACAGGGATTCAATTAAACGGATAATCTCGGCGTGTGCGCCTACATCAATGCCGCGCGTCGGTTCGTCGAGGATTAAAAACTGCGGTTTAGTCACCAGCCAGCGCGACAGCAGCACCTTCTGCTGGTTACCGCCCGATAACAGCTCTACCGGCTGCTCGGCGTGCGGCGTGCGAATACCCAGACTCTTAATAAAACGATCGGCAATCGCCTGCTGCTCGCGCTTTTTAATCGGCCTTAACCAGCCGCGCTGCGCCTGCAAGGCCAGAATAATATTTTCGCGAACGGAGGCCGCGCCGATAATCCCATCCGTCTTTCGATCTTCCGGGCAAAACCCCATGCCGAGTTGTGAGGCTCTCGCCGGATTAGTAATCTTCTGCACTTTCCCTTTGATCTTCGCGGTCCCGCGATCGGCCCGACGAATACCAAACAGCACTTCGGCGGTCTCTGTGCGGCCCGAACCCAACAGACCGGCCAGGCCGACGACTTCACCGGGACGCACTGCCAGGTTAAAGGGTTCGATAGTGCCCTTCCTGCCGTAATCTTCAAACGACACCACCGGCTGATTACTGCGCAGCGTGCTGCCCTGACGCTGTAATGCAGTCTCCAGCAGTTCACGACCCAGCATCAGCTTAATCAGTTCAATCTGCGGCAGCGTGGCGGTATCGCGAGTCGCGATAAACTGCCCGTTACGCAGCACGGTAATCCGGTCAGTAATGCGGTACACCTGGTCGAGAAAGTGGGTCACAAAAATCAGGCTCATCCCTTTGGCTTTAAGCTGCGCCATCAGGGTAAACAGCATTTCGACTTCGCTGGCATCCAGGCTGGCTGTCGGCTCATCGAGGATCAGCACCTGGGCCGAAAGATCCACCGCGCGGCAGATGGCAACAATCTGCTGCATCGCCACCGAGTAGTGACCCAGCGGACGTGTCACGTCGAGGGAAAAACCGTAGTTTCGCATCAGCGCATCGGCATCACGCACCATGCGGCGACGGTCGATCATGCCAAAGCGACGCGGCTCACGACCAATATAGAGGTTATCTGCCACCGACATGTTCGGCAGCATATTCACCTCCTGATAAACGGTCCCGATGCCCATCTCCTGTGCCTGCGCGGTGTTATGCGGGGTGATCGGCTCACCATTCAGGGTAATCGTGCCGGCATCACGGCTGTAAACGCCGGTCAGCACCTTAATCAGGGTCGATTTGCCAGCACCGTTTTCCCCCAGCAGCGCCATAATCTCCCCTTTGCGGATATCAAAGGAAACATTGCTCAGCGCTTTAACGCCGGGAAACCCTTTGCTGACGCCGCTGATGGATAACAGCGGTATTTCATTTTGCGTCGTCATTATGCTCACTCCGCCTTACGTCATGAAAAACCGCCCCGGGGGGCGGTCTGCGGCTGGTCTGGGGCGGGTCTGCGGATCAGTAACCCATACCCTTTTTCTTATCCAGCTCCGTCTGCGCGTCAGCAGGCAGGAACAGCTTTGACTCGGTCTTGATGACTTTAGGCGGCAGCGTGCCATCTTTTTTGAATTTCTCCAGGGCATCAAACGCCGGGCCAGCCATGTTCGGCGTCAGCTCCACGTTGGCGTTGGCTTCACCTGCCAGCATCGCTTTGTAGATATCCGGCACACCATCAATTGAGCCGGTCAGTATGTCTTTGCCCGGTTTCAGGCCCGCTTCTTTAATCGCCTGAATGGCACCGATCGCCATATCATCGTTATGCGCGTAAACCATGCAAATGTTTTTGCCGTTGTTCTCAGCCTTGATAAAGCTCTCCATCACCTCTTTACCCTTGCTACGGGTAAAGTCACCGGACTGCGAGCGGATCACTTTAATGTTTGGATGGTTGCTGATCGCTTCAGCAAAGCCTTTCTTACGATCGATTGCCACGCTGGCCCCGACGGTGCCCTGCAGTTCCACCACGTTACACTGCTTGTCGCCCACGGTTTTCACCAGCCAGTCGCCAATCAGTTTGCCTTCCAGAACGTTGTCCGCCGTCACCACGGCCTGATAGAGCGATTTGTCTTTCACCACGATAGCGCGGTCCAGCAGGTAAACCGGGATTTTGGCGTCTTTGGCTTCTTCCAGCACCGGCTCCCAGCCGGTCTGTACGACTGGCGCGATGAAAATGGCATCAACGCCCTGGGCAATAAACGAACGTACTGCCTTGATCTGATTCTCTTGTTTCTGCTGCCCGTCGGCGATTTTCAGGGTGATTCCGCGTTTTTTGGCTTCGCTTTTCGCCACGCTGGTCTCAGCCGAACGCCAGCCAGATTCCGAACCGACCTGCGAGAAGCCGACCGTCATATCTGCAGCGAGCACCGGGCCGGTTAACGCGGCGCTGACCAACGTGGTCAGAAGTAAACGTTTCCACATAGTTTTTAATCCTCTGAAAGGCGTTTGCTGTTTAGGGTAGAGAGCCTGCTTAGACTGGACTAAAAAAGCGTGCATAATGGCGACACACTTCACAAAACAGAGCAATTTAAAGGAGTTACGTGCAGCCGGACGGGTTCGCTGGTCACAGCGTTATGGATAAAATGGCTGAGTAATAAAACAACGCTCGTTAAATAATTGTAATAAACAGAATCGCTTATGCTTAACGTCACTGGAAACGATTACAGACAGGCGTACAAAATGGGTTATCCGGTCTGCGATGAACAAAAAATGGGTTTTGTGATTGCCCGCACAGTCGTTCACGCGTGCAGACTGGGCGCGAAACGTTTCTATGCGTGTGGTTTCAAAAGGATTAATTTTTCTGCCCTGAAAATGTCAGAAAGGAGGCATTAACGCAGCGGCTGGCATGAAGGGACGAAAAATGATATTTAAGATGCGCGTTTAACGCTGTATTCCGGCATGGATATTTGTGAGCTGATACGCTGTTTAAAAGCATCGCGCGGGCAGGCTGGCACAGACAGCAATAAAAATAGCAGATTTGGACTTTTAGTGGCTGATAAGGTGCTTTAGTCTGATTTTCGCTTTTTTTAACCGGCCCGATCTGGACAGCCCTGGCTTGCCCCCTATACTGAGCACTCCTTTGTACTTCTATCTGTTATGGCAATGATGACTGCGCACGATTACCTGCTTAAATTCCGCAAAGTAAATAATTCAGACAGTCTGGAAAAGCTTTTCGATCACCTTAACTACTCCCTTACAAATGATATGGAAATCATCAATATGTATCGGGCTGCCGATCATCGTCGCGCCGAACTGGTTTCTGGCGGACGGTTATATGATCTTGGCTGTGTCCCTAAAACGGTGTGGCGCTACGTGGTCTGATTTCCGGCTCATTAATCGCTCTCTTTACCTCTGACCTTGTCCGGATGGGCGTGCCCCTCTGGACATGTTATTCTGCTGCGCTTCGACTCCCCGAGACAGGAATAATCATGATGAATGAACAGGTTGCTGCGCCGCGTATTGGTGGCTGGCTTTTGCTGCCGCTGGCCTGGCTGATAATGACCCTGTTAACCACCGTTCTGGTACTGGCGATGTATCTGACCCCCCTCTTTAATCCGGAATGGCGTGTGGCGCTGTTTTCACACGGCAGCACCCTGCTCTCTTACTGGGCCATTTCGCTGCTTACCGCCGTTGCGGTCTGGGCCTACAGCCTCTGGATCAGCTGGCTTTTCTTTAAGCGTTCCCGCCGTTTGCCGCGCCACTATCTGCTCTGGCTGCTGATAACCGTGCTGCTGGCGCTGAAAACCTTTGCCTTTACGCCGGTTGCCGATAGCCGTGCTCTCCAGACGTTACTGCTGTCACTGCTCGCGGCGGCGATATTTGCGCCCTATTTCAAACGCTCAAAGCGGGTAAAAACCACCTTTATCGCGCCGTAACGCTGTGAGTTATGTCAGGAATTTAATTCTGAGTGCGGTCTGCCGCCTTGCGGGAGGCGCGGGTGTTGAGATACGCCGCGCTATCAATGATAATAAGCCGCTTTCCGGCTCCCAGGCGAAAAAATGACCGATTATCTGCTTCTCTTTGTTGGCACCGTGCTGGTGAATAACTTCGTATTAGTAAAGTTTCTCGGCCTCTGTCCATTTATGGGCGTTTCCAAAAAACTGGAAACGGCGATTGGCATGGGCCTCGCTACAACATTCGTGATTACGCTGGCCTCTATCTGCGCGTGGCTGGTCAACCATCTGATCCTGCTGCCGCTGGATCTGGTCTATCTGCGCACAATGGCCTATATCCTGGTGATCGCTGTTGTCGTACAGTTCACCGAAATGGTGGTGCGTAAAACCAGTCCGTCGCTCTATCGTTTACTGGGTATCTTCCTGCCGCTGATCACCACCAACTGTGCGGTGCTGGGCGTGCCTCTGCTGAGCGTTAACCTCAACCACACCTTTATGCAGGCCGCGCTGTATGGTTTCAGTGCCTCTATCGGCTTCTCGCTGGTGATGGTGCTGTTCGCCGGGATGCGTGAGCGTCTGGTGCTGGCCAATGTGCCTGCCCCGTTTAAAGGCAACTCCATTGCCCTGATTACCGCGGGCCTGATGGCGCTGGCATTCATGGGCTTCAGCGGTCTGGTGAAATTCTGATGACCGCGATCTGGATTGCTGTTGCCGTATTAAGTGCCCTGAGCCTGGTGTTCGGCGCCCTGCTGGGTTACGCCTCGCGCCGCTTTGAGGTGGAAGAAGATCCTATCGTTGAGCAGATTGATGCCATTCTGCCGCAGAGCCAGTGTGGCCAGTGCGGCTACCCTGGCTGCCGTCCCTATGCTGATGCGGTCGGCAACAACGGTGAAGCAATCAATAAATGCGCGCCGGGCGGTGAACAGACCATGCTCAAGCTGGCTGCGCTGCTGAACGTTGAACCGCAGCCGATTGATGGCGATGAAACGGCGAAAGAGCCGGTGCGCACCGTGGCGTTTATCGATGAAGCCAACTGCATTGGCTGCACCAAATGTATTCAGGCCTGTCCGGTGGATGCAATTGTCGGCGCAACCCGCGCCATGCACACCGTGCTGAGCGATGTCTGCACCGGCTGCGATCTCTGTGTCGCACCCTGCCCGACTGACTGTATTGAAATGCGTCCGGTCGCCACCACGCCAGCTAACTGGAAGTGGGATTTGAATACCATTCCTGTACGGGTGATCCCGGTAGAAACTCATGCTTAATCTGTTTAACTTCCTGAAAAAAGAGAAAGTCTGGGATTTTCAGGGCGGTATCCATCCGCCGGAAATGAAAACCCAGTCCAACGGCACGCCGCTCAGTGAACTGCCGCTGCCGCACCGTTTTATTATCCCGCTGAAACAGCATATCGGCCATGAAGGGGAGATCTGCGTTGCGCCCGGCGAGAAAGTGCTGCGCGGTCAGCCCCTGACGTTTGGTACTGGCCGCATGCTGCCGGTCCATGCGCCCACTTCTGGCGTGATTGAGGATATCGGTCAGCATATGACCGCGCACCCGTCGGGCCTGTCCGAACTTTGCATCTTCCTGACGCCGGATGGTGAAGACCGCTGGATGCCGCTCGATCCGCTGCCAGACTACCGTCAGCATCCGCGCGCCGACATCGTGCAGCGAATTCACGATGCGGGCATTGCGGGTCTGGGCGGCGCGGGATTCCCGACCGCCACCAAACTGAAAGGCGGCCTGCGCGGGGTTAAAACCCTGATTATCAATGCGGCAGAGTGTGAACCTTACATCACCGCTGACGATCGCCTGATGCAGGACTACGCCGCCGAAGTGCTGGAAGGCAGCCGCATTCTCGCCTGGGTGTTACAGGCTGAGCGGGTGTTGATTGGCATTGAAGATAATAAACCTGAAGCGATCGCCGCGCTGAAACAGGCGCTGGGTAGCGAGCGCGATCTGCAAATCCGGGTGATCCCGACCAAATATCCTTCTGGCGGTGCCAAGCAGCTGACCCGCATTCTGACCGGCATGGAAGTGCCGCACGGCGGACGCTCAACCGATATCGGCGTGCTGATGCAGAACGTCGGTACCGCCTGGGCGGTCAAGCGGGCCATCATCAACGGTGAACCGATCACCGAACGCGTGGTGACACTGACCGGCGAGGCGATTGCCCAGCCGCGTAACGTCTGGAGTCGTCTTGGCACGCCAATCAGCCATCTGCTGCATCAGGTCGGATTTACGCCTGCGCCGCGTCAGATGGTAATCATGGGCGGTCCGCTGATGGGCTTTACCCTGCCATCGCTGGATGTGCCGGTGGTGAAGATCACCAACTGTATTCTTGCGCCCTCTGCCAGTGAGATGGGCAACAATGATGAAGAGCAGTCCTGCATTCGCTGTTCCGCCTGTGCCGATGCCTGTCCGGCCAAACTACTGCCGCAGCAGCTTTACTGGTACAGCCAGGGCGGCGATCACGATAAAGCGCGTGCCCACCATATCGATGACTGCATCGAATGCGGTGCCTGCGCCTATGTCTGCCCGAGTAATATTCCGCTGGTGCAATATTACCGTCAGGAAAAAGCGGAACTGCGCGCCATCGATCTGGAAGCGAAACGCACGCTGGAAGCTAAAGCCCGCTTCGAAGCGCGTCAGGCGCGCCTGGAGCGTGAAAAACAGGCCCGTGAAGCGCGTCATGAAGAGGCAAAACAGCGAGTTGCCCGCACCGATACCAGTGAGCTGGCAGCAGCTAAAGCGCGGGTGAAAGCCCGTCAGTCCGCTGAACCGGATGAAGCGACGCTTGAAGCGCAGCGTGAAGCCCGCCATGCGCAGGCGCGTCTGCGTCAGGCTGAGGCGCAGGCTGAAACCCAGCCGGTAACGCGTCAGTCAGTCGATCCGCGTAAAGCGGCGGTTGAAGCCGCGATTGCCAGGGCAAAAGCGAAGAAAGTCTCACCGGCTGATACGGCTGCTGACGCCAGTGTCGATCCGCGTAAAGCCGCCGTCGAGGCCGCTGTAGCGCGCGCCAAAGCGAAGAAAGCGGCTCAGGCGGAAGGCGTTGATGTGACGGCTATGGCTGCATCGGAGAGTGTTACTGACGCCTTGCCGGACGCCACTGCTGAAACCGACCCGCGTAAAGCCGCGGTTCAGGCCGCTATCGCCCGTGCCAAAGCGAAGAAAGCGGCACAGGCTGAAGGCGCTAATACGACGGCTCCGGCTGCATCGGAGAGTGTTTCAGAAGCCGCACCAGGCACCCCTGCTGAAACCGACCCGCGTAAAGCCGCGGTTCAGGCCGCTATCGCCCGTGCCAAAGCGAAGAAAGCGGCACAGGCTGAAGGCGCTGATACGACAGCGTCGCAGAGCGTGACTGACGCCGCGCCGGACGCTGCGGCTGAAGCTGCACCGGACGCCGC